>OGYB01000006.1_pt1 | contig 218400 bp, 137 predicted proteins | sample 1576421 | NCBI WGS metagenome assembly OGYB01 (sample SAMEA3541577, study PRJEB24748) | human gut metagenome | biome: human gut; feature: human-associated habitat; material: faeces | place: China | collected 2012
CCCGGCTTCACCGGGGGCTATTCACAATTGAACCCTTCGGGTCCACACCGTCGCTATATGGTTCATATTCTGGCTTCAAGACTCAAAACTTTCTAAATCCGGTAGTTTTTCCAGTGAGTGCGGTAGCCATCATATTTGGGTGCGGCACCTATTTTAAACCGCTGCGGCAGCCACTATTATTGAGTGCCGCAGCCACCGGAAACAGGTAGGCAGTTTTTAAGGAAAAGACTTACGCTTTTTATCTGGAAAGCTTACGGCTCTACTCTATACCCTGCGCAGCTTTACAATATACGGTAGTGGGTGATACCCTATAGGCCGCAAGCCAGCACTATATAGGGAAGAAGTTGAGACAGTAGTACCAGACTGCCAGCACTACTGTCCCAAACGACCAACATAGTAGTGCTGCCACTTGCCAAACCGGCTAGAACCATCCATAAAGAAACGGATAAGCATCGATAAGCCAACGGATAGGCATCGGATGGCGAACGGGTAGGCACCCGTTTATGAAGCCACTATGAAACCATTATGAACCCGGAATACAAAGTGGCTTCATCTATTAGGCATTATTAATCAATGGATATAAGAGTATGAAGGGTATGAAGGCCATTTGAGGAAAACAATGATGCCGTTGTAAATATCGCCCGTGCAGGGAGCCGATGTATATGTAATCAGCGGTGGTACCGGCACTTTGCGGCAACAGTTGCAATGACCGGAAGGAGGCGGATAAATACCGTTTATCGCCCGATAGATATATTTTAAGTAAAAGAATGAATTAAATAATTAAACAATTTCATACTTTTGAGAGTTATTTGAATAGGGCGATTACACAAACTCATTTTATATTACATATTAGCATTATGGAAAAAAGTATTAAAGGTACACGTACAGAACAGAATCTGCTGAAATCATTTGCCGGAGAATCTCAGGCAAGAAGTCGTTACACATTCTTCGCAAGCGTAGCTAAAAAAGAAGGCTACGAACAAATTGCCGCTGTATTCATGGAAACAGCTGAACAGGAAAAAGAACATGCAAAGCGTTTCTTTAAATTCCTCGAAGGCGGTATGGTTGAAATCACTGCTTCTTATCCTGCCGGAGTGATCAGCTCTACAATGGAAAACCTGGCTGAAGCTGCTGCCGGTGAAAATGAAGAGTGGGCTGACCTGTATCCTGCATTTGCCGACATCGCTGAAGAAGAAGGTTTCAAGCAAATCGCTGTTGCTTTCAGAATGATTGCTAAGGTGGAAGCTGAACACGAAAGACGTTATCGTAAACTGCTGGCTAACCTGGAAGAAGGAAAAGTATTCGAAAAGGATGAAGCTATCTTGTGGCAGTGCCGTAACTGCGGTTTCGTATTCGAAGGAAAGAAAGCTCCGGCTAAATGTCCGGCTTGCGAACATCCTCAGGCATACTTCGAACCGATGAAGCAGAATTATTAAAAAATTTCCTTATCAGGATCTAATTCAGGGCGTTCCCATCCAATATATTTTGGTTGGGAACGTTTTTTATTTGTATTAATGCGAATAAAGTATATCTTTACCAGCATTTTATGACTTAATTCTAACTTTCTTGTGAACCTTTGACTGAATGAGTATATCGATAAAGAACCTCAATAAGGTATATCCGAATGGCAACCATGCCCTGAAAGATGTGAATCTGGAGATACCGACGGGAATGTTCGGGCTGCTGGGCCCGAATGGTGCCGGAAAATCTACATTGATGCGTATTCTGGTTGCTTTGATGGAACCGACTTCGGGACAGGTGGATATCTGTGGATACGATCTGCTCAGGCAGCGTAAAGAGATCAGAGGGATATTGGGTTATCTTCCGCAGGATTTCCGTTTCTTCGCTAAATATAAAACTTACGAGTTTCTGGATTATGCCGCCCGCCTGTCGGGTATGACCAACGGCAAACAAAGAAAGCAGGCTGTCGATGCCATGCTGGAAAATGTGGGCCTGTTCGATGTGCGCGAACGGTATGCCAATAAGTTGTCGGGCGGTATGAAGCGTCGTCTGGGCATTGCACAGGCACTGATCCATCATCCGAAGGTGATTATTGTCGACGAGCCGACCACCGGACTCGACCCGGAGGAACGTATCCGTTTCCGCAACCTGCTCTCGGAAGTGAGCGAGAATGATGTAACGATCATCCTTTCCACCCATATCGTGGGCGATATATCCAGTACCTGTAATTGTATGGCGCTGATGAACAAAGGGCAGGTGTCTTTCTACGGTTCCCCGCAGGATATGTTGAAGCAGGCGGAAGGCAAAGTATGGCGTATAAAAGTGACGAGCGATCAACTACATGAGGTAGATAAGAAATACCCTGTTATCTCAACCATTCCTTCCGGTTCCGGCTGGGAAGTGCAGGTGGTGGCCGACGAGATCAAGGGATATGAAGCGGAGTCGTATCCACCCAACCTGGAGCATGCTTATGTGTATTATATGGAGAATAAGTTAAACCTTTGGACGAATGATTAGCAATATACTATCGGTCGCTAAATATGAAAGTAAGATCTTGATCCGTAGCTGGTTCTTTAAGGTTTTTACTGTTCTGGCCATCCTTATACTCGGATTCTTCGATTTTGCCCTGCTGATCATGGAAGACTCCGGAGGATTCTGGCTGGTGAAGGCGATACCGGCCAATCTCCCTTATCTGAACCTGCTTTTGCTGAATACCGGGCAGGCAGTGATCTGTATATTTCTTTCTTCGGAGTTCCTGAAAAGGGATAAGAAACTCGATACTTCGGAGGTGTTTTATGTCCGTCCGCTAAGTAATGCCGAATATGTGATCGGGAAGATATGGGGAAACCTGCGTGTATTCCTGATCCTGAACCTGATCATTATGGCGATAGCCCTGCTGTTTAACGTTATGACGTCGGGGATGGCGGTCGACTGGCAGTCGTATATCTTCTATTTCCTGTTGATAAGTATTCCTACGCTGGTCTTTATTATCGGTTTGTCTATCTTCCTGATGTTGGTGTTGAAGAACCAGGCGCTGACCTTTATCATTCTGCTGGGGTATATCGGCCTGACGATCTTTTATATCAGCGACAAGTTCTATTACCTGTTTGACTATATGGCTTACAGTCTGCCGTTGGTGAAGTCCACCATTGTCGGTTTTACCAATTGGGAAACGGTATTGAATCACCGGGCGATCTATTTCTTTGCCGGGCTTGCCTTTATCTTCTTTACGATCTTTCTGTTCAGGCGGTTGCCTAATTCCTCGCGCAGCAATTACCCGTGGTTGTTCCTTTCCTTCTGTATGTTGTTGGTCAGCGGGGCTGCCGGATATAAACATGTGCATTCCATCTTGGAGGAAAGCGATATGCGTGCCTTATACACTGCCGTCAACAATAAATATGTACATACGCCTAAGATGATCATAGACCGGTATGATATCTCGGTAGAACAGCATCCGGAGACATTCTCTTCGGAAGTAACGATGAAAGGGACGGTATTGGAGCCTGCTTCCGTATTTACTTTCTGTCTGAATCCGGGTTTACAGGTGCAGGAGATAACAAGAGGAGGGAAGAAGCTCGGCTTTGAGCGGGATAACCAGATCCTGCTGGTTGATTTCGGTGAAAAGATCGTGCCGTCGGATACGGTTACTTTCTCTGTTAAATATGGCGGCAGGATAGACAGTAAGTTCTGCTATCTGGATATTCCGGCGGAGGTTTTGCAGAAAGAAAATAAAAACTTCCTGTTTAATATAGATAAACAGTATGTGTTTCAGACCAAAGACTACCTTTTGTTCACGCCCGAAACCTATTGGTATCCGCGTCCCGGCACGGCTTACAGCGATGTCAGTTCCGACTGGCAACAGACTTATTTCAGCCGGTTCGGCTTGCAGGTGAAACCGCTTCCGGGGCTGGTTCCCTTGTCACAGGGAGAAGGAGTGAAGGGGGAAGACGGCAGTTATTCTTTTGCTGCCGAATATCCGGCGCAGACGGTCTCACTGCTTATCGGTAAATATAAACAGCAAAGCCTGGAATCCGACAGTACCTTATATAGTATCTGGCATATCGAAGGGAATGATTATTATACGGCAACCTTCGATTCTATTCTCGACACGGTGCCGTCTTTCATCCATAATATAAGGGAGAACCTGGAACGTACTTACAAACTGTCTTATCCGTTCAAACGCTTTTCCGTGGTGGAAGTACCGGTGCAGTTCTCTACCTATCCTCGCGCCTGGTCGCAGGCACAGGAAGCGGTGCAGCCGGAAATGGTTCTTTTCCCTGAAAAAGGTTGCGTGTTCGGGCAGTTGGATGTAGAAAGAGCCTGGAAGAACCAGATCAAGTGGTCGAAAAGGGGAGGGCGTGAAATTACCGAGGAAGAAGCCAAGATACGGGCGCTTAATAACTTCCTCTGGATATTTACCCGACTGGAAGGGAACTACAACTTCTCGTCCAGCGGCCGGGGCAATTACAATATATCGTCGCAGGCAAATCCCTATTTCCTGTTTCCGCAGTTGTATAATTTCCGATACAATATATTCTCACCCGAATGGCCGATCGCTAATGCGGCTATCGAACTGTATCTGCAAAAGAAATCGGATAACTCCGGTTGGGAGCGCGATATAAACGGTATCAGTAACAATGAGAAAGCGAGCTTGCTGATGGAGAAGCAGACGTTTAAAGAGTTGCTTACGGATGTGGAGCACCGCGACTTGCTGAATAATATTATTAGCCTGAAAACGTACCGGCTGTTCGCCGTCCCGGAAATAAATATCGGGGTAGATGCTTTCAGGGATTCCCTTTATACATTATTGGAACGGAATACCTTCCGCAATATCCAGTTCGAGAGCCTGTTGGATACGTTGGGTCAGGTAGGCCATGCGGATATCCGTTCCGGATTTGCCGAATGGGAACGTCCTACACCGCTTCCTTATTATAGTCTCGAACGGTTTGAAGTAACGAAAGTGACAAACAGGGGGGAAGAGAACTTCGTACTGAAGATACAGATAAGCAATAATTCCGATTATGAAGGTATTGTCCATCTGGAAATACAAGGTGTGCAGCGAGGTGGCCCTGACCTTGATCCGCGTGCTAACCGTAAGATCGTATTGGAGCCGCATCAGACAAAACTGTTGGTGTCCGTTTGGGAGAATGCTCCGCGGTATGTGATAGTCAATACCTTGATATCCGGGAATTTGCCGAGTGTGATCGGTCAGCAGATAGGGAATATAAAAGAAGAAAGAAGGCGGGAGGTGGATACGGAAGGCGACTTTATTATCTCCGGTTCTTCCCGTGACAATAAAGACGAGATCATTGTCGATAATGAAGATACTACGCTGTTCGTCCTCTCCGAACCGGATGTAGTGGGATTGCTTCCCAAATGGCTGGATAAGGTGGAAGATACCTCATTCAAATATTCCGGTGTGTCCGACTGGCGTCCGCCATTGCAATGGACGGCTACGACCAATAATAACTATTACGGAAAATATATCCGTTCCGCTTATGTGATAAAGAGCGGTAACGGAAGTCAGACGGCTACCTGGAAAGTTCCTATCCCGGCAGAAGGGCAATATGACGTTTATTATTACGTGAGTAAAAGTAATGAGATAAGATATAACAACCGTGCGGAGGGCGAATACCGTTTCAAGGTACGGCAGGGAGAAGAGTCGGAAGACGCTTATATCGATCTCCAGAGAGCGAATGAAGGGTGGGAGCAGTTCGGTGTATATTACTTTACTGCCGATACGGCTTATATCACCCTGACAAACGAGTGTAAACTGAGAAGTGTGGCGGCCGATGCCGTTAAACTGGTCAAACGATAATAATTAATATGATCTTGTATATGCAAAGAGAGTTACTATTGATGAAAAAGATGATCCTTACGATTGTTGTACTGTTGGGAGTTCCACTGATAGCTCACGGGCAACTGTCTCTGACCATCGAGAAAGCATTGGACATAGCGGAAGAGAACAGTCCGACCCTGCGTCGTTCGCACATGAACCTGGATCGGTATCAGGAGAATCTGGTTGCCCAGCGGGCTTCTCTTAAATCCCGGTTTTCACTCGATCTGACTCCGGTGGATTATAATAAGAACCGCCGGTTCGATAACCGTCTGTCGCAGTGGTACACCAACGAAACGTTCAGTTCGAGCGGCACCTTCCGGGTAGATCAGCCTATCTTATGGACAGATGGTGTGGTATCTTTGATAAACACCTTCGGCTGGCAAGACAATAACTCGGATGTGGAAGGATCGACAAACAGCAATAAGGCATTCAACAACAACCTTTACCTGCAACTCTCGCAACCTATCTTCACATACAATAAGCGGAAGATGGAGCTGAAGCAGATCGAGTATGATTACGAGAATGCCAACATCAGCTATGCCCTGCAACGCTTGAATACCGAAAAGGACATAACGAACCAGTTCTATAGCGTCTATATGGCGCAGAGCCAGTTGGCTATCACCCGCGAGGAACTGGTGAATGCCCAGCAAAGCTACGACATTATAAAGAATAAGGTGGAAGCCGACCTGTCAGCCAAAGACGAACTCTTCCAGGCGGAACTTAACCTGGCAACCGCCCGCTCGTCGGTAGAGGAACAGCAGGTTTCACTCGAAAACGCAAAGGATAAGCTAAAGCAGACATTGGGAATGAACCTCGATGAAGACCTGATGGTCTTTGCCGAGATAGATATCAAACCGATCGATGTGGACTTGCAGCAGGCTATTTCGCATGGCTTGGAGTCGCGTCTCGAACTTCGCCAGCGGGAGATCGAGAGCGATGAACTGGGCTTTGAGATGATCAAGACAAAGGCATTGAACGAGTTCAAGGGAGATATTGCCGTTTCCTTCGGTCTGATCGGCGACAACCGCAACCTGAAGAATATCTATGATAACCCGACACAGAACCCGCGTGTTGCCATCAGCTTCTCCGTGCCTATCTTCGACTGGGGAGAAAAGAAAGCCCGCGTCCGTGCGCAGAAGGTAGCACAGAACATCAATAAGCTGGACTTCCACGAAGACAAGGTAGATATCGAGTTGAATATCCGCCAGGTATGGCGTAGCCTGGAGAATCTCCGGACACAGATAAAGATTGCCGAGCAAAACGTGACGAATGCCCAGCTCACCTACGACCTGAACCTGACCCGTTATCGGGAAGGCGACCTGACCGGTATGGAGATGAGCCAGTTCCAGACACAGCTCTCGAACAAGAAGATATCGTATACCCAGGCACTCATCAACTACAAGATAGAGTTGCTTAATCTTAAAATACTCTCGTTGTACGACTTCGAGAGAAATATCCCTATTGTCCCGATGAAAGACTTAATATCAGCAAAATAATCAGCCATGAAACAGTATAATCATTCCCTCGTTGCTCTTTTATTACTAGCCGTAATAACCACCGGTTGCAACAACCAGCCGCAGAATGCTCCCAGTGATATCGCCACACCGGTTTCTGTAACGGAACTGAAGAAAGGCTCTATCAGCAAGCTGATCAATACGACCGGCACGGCACAACCGACCTACGGCGTGGATCTCAATTCCGAAATGAGCGGCCTTTACAAACTTCAGACCAACCCGAAGACAGGCAAACCTTTCAAGCTGGGTGATCTCGTATCCAAAGGACAGCTGATCATCCGTCTCGAAGATAAGGAATACGAAAACGGCATCGCCATCGACGCCAAGGAACTCAGCCTGGAAATAGCCGAACAGGAACAAAACAAGCAGAAAGCCTTGTACGAAAAGGGCGGCGTAACACTCAGCGAAATGCGTAACACGGAGGTGAAGGTAACTAATGCCCGTTACGACCTGGAGAACGCCAAGCTCAGCCTTGAAAAGATGAATGTAAAAGCTCCTTTCGACGGCGTGATCGTCAACCTTCCCCATTATACCACGGATGTAAGGGTGGAGCAGGGAAAGCCGATGGTCGGCGTCATGGATTATGCCCGGATGTATATGGATGTCAACCTGCCGGAGAGTGCCATCAGCTATGTGAAGGCCGATCAGCCGGTGTACATCACTCATTATACCCTGCCGGAAGATACCCTGAAGGCGGTGATCAGCGAACTGTCGCCGGCTATCAGCACGGAGACACGTACTTTCAAAGGGAAGGTATTGATCATGAACAATGACTTGAAGCTGCGTCCGGGAATGTTTGTCAAGGCGGATATTGTGGTAGACCGGGCCGACAGCGCCATTATCATCCCGAAAGATGTGGTACAGTCCAACCGCCGCCGCAAATATGTATTCATCGTGGATAAGAATACGGCAATCTTGCGGAATATCAAGACAGGGCTGGAAGACGAGAACAATATCGAAGTGCTGGAAGGATTGAATGAAAACGACAACCTCGTGACCAAAGGCTTCGAGACACTGAAGGAGAACAGCAAAGTGAAAGTACAAAAATAGTGACCGATAGAGTATAATATGAAGAACATCGTCAAATTTGCGGTAAGCAATCCGGTCACTATCTGTATGGTTGTGCTGGCGATTCTCCTGTTGGGGAAGATCTCCTACGATCAGTTGAGCGTTGATTTGCTGCCTGACCTGAATAATCCCCGGCTGTTTATCGAGCTGAAAGCTGGAGAACGTCCGCCGGAAGAGATAGAGAAGCAGTTCGTCAAGAACATGGAGTCGATGGCGATCCGCCAGAGCGACGTCACACAGGTATCGTCGGTCGTGAAAGCGGGTTCGGCTCGTATCACGGTGGAATATACCTGGACGAAAGATATGGATGAGGCCTTCCTCGACTTGCAGAAGGCGATGAATCCCTTCTCTCAGAACAAGGACATCACCGAGCTGAAGATTACGCAACACGACCCGAACCAGTCGCCCGTTATCCTGATCGGCCTCTCGCATCAACATATAACGGATATGGCGGAGCTCCGGAAAGTGGCCGAAAGCTATATCCGCAACGAGCTGATCCGCCTGGAAGGTGTGGCAGAGGTAACGTTGTCGGGGCAGGAGGAAAGTACCCTGACGATCCGTACCGACCCGTATAAACTCGATGCCTTCGGACTGAAGATAGAAGATATCGCTTCCCGTATCGAGGCAAACAACCAGAGTATCTCCGGCGGTCGCGTCAGCGAACTGGGCTTGCAGTATCTGGTAAAGAGCTCCAGCCTGTTCACCTCGGCCGAAGACTTTGAGAACCTGATCGTCGGTTATAAGGCGATCAATAAACAGGAGACGGCAGCGAACGCGAACAATACCGGCTCTGCTACGGAAGCGACAGGCGACAAAGCCCCTCTTTTCCTGCGCGAAGTAGCCACCGTGTCATTCGAAAATGCACGTCCCGACAACATCGTCCGCATCAACGGGGAACGGAGTATCGGGTTGTCCATCTATAAAGAAATGCGTTATAATACGGTCAAGGTAGTAGATGGCGTTGCCCGTCAGCTGGCCGTGATCGAGCAGGCGTTGCCCGGTTATCATTTTAAGGTGATAACCAACCAGGGGACGTTTATCAAGAGTGCGATCGGGGAGGTGAAAGACAGTGCCGTGCTGGGTATCATCCTGGCGGTGGTGATCCTGTTCGTTTTCCTGCGCCGTTTCGGGACGACGCTGATCGTCAGCATGGCGATCCCGATCTCGATCGTGGCTACGTTCAATCTTATGTTCTTTAACGGGCTTACGCTGAATATAATGACGCTGGGCGGTCTGGCGCTGGGTGCCGGGATGCTGGTGGACAATGCCATTGTGGTGATCGAAAGTATCTTCCGCAACCAGGAGAAAGGACTGTCGGTGAGGGAAGCGGCCATCAAGGGTACGTCGGAAGTGGCGGGGGCGGTTATCGCTTCTACGCTGACGACGGTTGTTGTTTTCCTTCCGATCGTGTATCTGCACGGGGCTTCGGGCGAGTTGTTCAAGGATCAGGCCTGGACGGTGACGTTCTCGCTCGTCTCGTCGCTGTTCGTGGCGATTTTGGTGATACCGATGTTGTATGACCGCATCTCCGGAAAGAGAAAAAAAGAGACGGAGATAACGGAAACGAAATCTATCCAAATGACCGGTTACAGCCATCTGTTGCGCCGTCTGATCGGCCATCGTTGGTGGGTGATTGCCGGGGCGGTGGGATTGCTGGTGATCACCGTTTTCCTGCTCCCGCTGATCGGGACGGAGTTTATGCCCCGGATGGAAAGCAAGGCCTTTACCGTCGTGGTGAAGATGCCGGAAGGGACTAGGCTCGAACGTACTTCTTCGGCCGTCTCGAACCTGGAAGAACTCCTTTATACGATATCGGGCGACTCCCTCTTGACGGTTTACAGCCATATAGGTGAGGGTAGCGGCTCCGAGAACGCCATCTTTGAAGGGGAGAACACGGCCATGATGAAAGTGATCCTTTCCCCCGAATGTAAAATCGCACCGGAAGCGGTCATCGAACAGTTCGTACGCACGGCGGAGAATCCCGACGGCCTCGAGCTGACTATCAAACAGGAAGAAAACTCCCTCAGTTCGCTCCTCGGCAGCGAAGGCGCCCCTATCGTGGTAGAGGTGAAAGGAGAGGAGCTGGATGAAATCGCCGCTATCACCGAAGAAGTAAAGACCCGCCTGCAGGACGTAAGCGGATTATATAATATCGTTTCTTCCATCGAAGACGGTGCCCCGGAAATAACCATTTCCATCAACCGTACGATGGCGGGTATCAACAACCTGAGCGTCGCCACCGTTATCGAGCAGCTGAAGCAACAACTGGGTGGCAAGGAAGCCGGAAAGATGGAGTACCGCGGCGAGATGCGCGACATCGTCATCAAAACCCCCGATATCCCGCTAGCGGCTCTGGGCGACCTGGTGATAAAGAACGGCGAACAGGAGTTCCGCCTGCGCGAGATCGCCACCTTCGGAGAGTCGCAAGCTCCGAAAGAGATTTATCGGCGTGGACAGAACCGTATCAGCCGGGTGATGGCGAATATGGATGCCGGCAAGTCGCTGGATAAGGTGGCTGAAGAGATACGCCAGACGGTAAAAGGCATCGAACTCCCTCCGAACTATTCCATCACGGTAACGGGTGAGGAGGAGAAGCGGCAGGAGTCGATGAACAGCCTGCTGTTTGCCCTGGCACTTTCCGTGATACTGGTGTATATGGTGCTGGCTTCACAGTTCGAGTCGCTGCTCCATCCGTTTACCATCCTGCTGACGATCCCGTTGGCGGTGGTAGGGGCGATCCTGCTGTTTTTCATCACCGGGACAACCATTAATATGATGGGAGTGATTGGGATCGTGATGCTGGTGGGTATCGCTGTCAACAACTCCATCATCCTCGTCGACCGTATCAACCAACTGAAAACAGACCGCCCCCTGACCGACGCGATCGTGCAGGCAGGCCAGCAACGTATCCGCCCGATCATCATGACCACGCTGACCACCATCCTGGCTTTGCTGCCGATGACGTTCAGCTTCGGTGAGGGTGCTTCGCTGCGTTCGCCGATGGCTATCGCGGTGATCGGGGGACTGATAACATCTACTTTAATGAGTTTGATGGTGATACCGTGTGTGTATTATGTGTTGGAAAGGATGAAAAAGATATGAACTTTTTACTACATAGAAGAATAACGATCTCGATGCTGTTCATCGCACTGTCCCTGCTGGGCTATGTGTCGTATAAACAGCTTCCGGTGGAGTTATTGCCGAATGCCGAACTGCCGATGCTCTTTGTCCAGGTCTCTTCCCAGCAGGACATGGATCCTCAGTATGTGGAGTCGGAGGTGATCATTCCCCTCGAGGGAGCGATCAGTTCGATAGGCGGGGTGGATAAGATACAGTCGAATATCGACAGCCGGCAATCGAATATACAGGTAGATTTTAAGAATACGGTTAACTTCAAGATAACTTCCCTGCGTCTGCAGGAGAAAGTGAACGAGTTGGCGGCTACTTTCCCCGAGGGTTTTACGGTGCAACTGCAGAAAGTGGATGTCTCGCAGCTGGCCAACAACTTCATGGTACTTCAGGTGCGTGGCTCCGGTGGGATAGACCGTGTGCGTAATATCGTGGATAAAGAGATTCGTTCCGACCTTGAGAATATCGACGGGGTAGCTTCCGTCAATGTCTACGGCGGCCGGGAGAAAGCCATCGAGATACGGCTCCATCCCGAAGCTTGCCGGGCACTCGACCTCACTCCCTCGAAGATAAGCAGCCTGCTGACGCAAAACACACAGGACAAGGCCTTCGTGGGCTTTGTCGACGAGCCGGACAGCAAGTATTTCATTCATGTAAACTCGCTCTATACGGCGGTGAGCGACCTGGAGAACATCGTCGTTGCCCCTGGCCCTGTGCTGCTGAAAGATGTCGGTACGGTCTTTTTCGACCTGAAGGAAGAAACCTCTTTCAGCCGTGTGAATGGGAAAGATGCCGTGTCCGTCGCCCTCACGAACGACTCGCAAGCCAACCTGATCGATCTGTCGCACCGCGCTACCGAAGCGATAGACAAGCTGAATAAGAAGCTGGAACACCTCGATGTAGAAGTCGTGGTGCAGGAAAATACGGCCGAAACGATGGAGAACAATATCGACCAGATCATCAACCTGGCCCTGATAGGCGGTCTGCTGGCCGTGCTCATCCTCTGGCTCTTCCTGAAGAACCTGCGGTTGGTGTTCTTTATCGCCCTCTCGATCCCGATCTCGGTCTACACGGCTTTCAATTTCTTCTATGCTTTCGGGATAACGATCAACAGCCTGACACTGGTCGGCATGGCGCTGGCCATCGGGATGCTACTCGACAACAGTGTGGTGGTACTGGAGAACATCTACCGTCTCTCCGGCACCGGAGCTACGCCTGAGCGTTCTGTGACGCAGGGTACCCGGGAGGTGTGGCGCTCGATCGTGGCCGCTACGCTGACAACGGTAACGGTGTTCCTGCCTTTCGTCTTTTCCGATAATTTCATGATCAAGCTGATCGGGCATCATATCGGCGTCTCGATCATCTCGACCCTTACGATCTCCCTCTTTGTCGCCCTTCTTTTCATCCCGATGGCTACGTATACCTTGCTGCGGAAGAAGACGGGGCAAAGCGTGTTCTACGAGAAAGTCTCGATCGTACAGCGTCCCGTTCAGATTTATCTGGTCTTTCTGAAGACTTGCATGCGTAATTCGGGGGTGACGATCATAGGTGCCATCATCCTGCTGTTTGCTACGCTGATCCTCTCTATCACGCTGAACGTCCAGCAGATGAAGGATGTCGACTCCGACCGTTTCAACATCTACGCTACGATGCAGACCGGCAGCACGCTCGACAACACCGACAAGGTCGTCAAGGTGATGGAGGAACGTCTGACCGACTTTCCGGAGATGAAAGACCTGATCTGCCGTATCCGTGAGACGGATGCCGTGCTTACCCTTGTCCTGAAAGACGACTATACGAAAATAGGTAAACGTAAGATTGCCGATATCAAAGCCGATGTACAATCGAAGCTGGCCAACATCCAGGGAGTGGAAATATCCGTCAACGAGGCGATGGGTGGAGGAGGAGCTGGCTCGGCCATGAGTGGCCTGGGTAGCTTTATGCGCCTGCTGGGAATAGGCGATAACCGCGAACGGATCGTGATAAAAGGTTCCGACTTCGATGTGATGCAACTCGTAGCCGAAGATTTCCGCTATTACCTCGATGAGCAGGAGTTTATCCGTAACTCCAACGTTTCCTACAACCGCCGTCAGCCGGAGATACGGCTCGATTTTGATCCTATCCTGCTGACTTCCTACGATATTTCCCGTGCCAATATCTCTTCCGGACTGGCGGCGCTCAATTCGGAATACTCGTCCGGCTCTTCCTTCAAGGTGGGAGAGGATACCTATGATATCATTATCCGTAATGATGTCCCCGAAGCCGAAGAAGAGGAGGAGGAAACCGGGAAGAAAGATAAAACGATCGACGATCTGCGTGCCGTGCAGATACAGAATGCGGCCGGGGGATTGCATAACTTGCAGGATCTGGCCTCTATCAACTATGGCCGTGGACGTTCGCGTATCATGCGTGTCAATCAGGATAAGCAGATCGAGGTGTTCTATAACTTTTCCAAAGATGTGGAGTCGTCGAAAGACCTGCTGGAAGGCTATCGTTCGGACATCGACCAGTTGGTGGCGGGGTATAACCTGCCTGCCGGGGTGGCGGTGGAGGTATTCCATGAGGAGGATCAGTTTGCCGACTTCAAGTTCCTGATCGTAGCTGCCTTTATATTGATCTTTATGATCCTGGCTTCGGTCTTCGAGTCGCTGGTGACGCCCTTTGTCCTGCTCTTCTCGATCCCGCTGGCTGCTATCGGTTCCCTGCTGGCCTTGCTGCTGACGGGCAACAGCCTCTTGAATGCCAATACGCTGACCGGCTTCCTGATCCTGCTGGGGGTGGTAGTGAACAACGGTATCATCCTGATCGACTATTCCAATATCCTACGCCGGCAGGGATACCGCCGCAATCGGGCATTGATGACAGCCGGCCTGTCGCGTATCCGCCCGATTCTAATCACTTCGATCACGACCATCGTGGCTATGTTCCCGCTGGCGATGGGGGATGCGGAATATGCCGGGGCGATCGGTGCGCCGTTTGCCATCACAGTGATAGGGGGGCTGGCTTTCTCCGCTTTGCTTACCCTGATCCTGATACCGACCGTCTGCATGGGATTGGAAAATACGTTGCAATGGTATCGTGGCCTGTCCCCTAAAATATGGATACTTCATCTGGTCTTGTTCCTGTTGGGGATTGCCTGTATCTGGTTGTATGCCGACGGTATGCTGTGGCAGTCCATCTATCTGGTGCTACTGGTGTTCGGTATTCCGGGCGTGACTTATTTTGCACAGACCAGCTTGCGCCGGGCTCGCTCGAAGGTGATCGATCCCGGAGAGGAAATACATATCTCTGTCCGCAACTTGGTGAAAATATACGACTGGCCGGGACGCTTCAGCCGCCAATGGAACAGCGGACTGCATATCCGCCGGCATCTGGGACTGGGCAACGAGTACCGTTCCCTGAAAGACTTTGTGAATGTGATCTGGCAATTCGGAATGCTGCTCTTCGGAATCTATTTCACCTGGTTCTTTATCGACAACCGGCTGTGGATATTCCTGCTGTCGTTTGCCATTTATGCTACGATCCTTTACCTGTGGCGGAAAGTACGGGAGTATCTGTATTTCCGTTTTGCAGAGAGTAAGACGGTGAAGTATATCAATCGCGTGATCTTCTGGAGTATTCCGCCGGTTATCCTGTTCATGTTATTCCTGAAGATGGATAATACGAATCTGGTCGGTGTAGTCGGTTTGTTATGGGCGTTCTGTATTGCCGTCTATATCTCCTCTCAATATCTGTATGAAAAGGAGATCAATATCGAACGTATCAAAGGACGTATGGCCGGATTGCGGCGCTCATGGTTCCGCATGGTCAAGAGTATCCCGCTGATCGGTAAACAGCGCAAGCCGTTCAAAGCCCTTCGTGGAGTATCTTTCGAGATCCGCACGGGAATGTTCGGTCTTCTGGGGCCTAACGGAGCCGGTAAGTCTACCCTGATGCGTGTGATCTGCGGTATCTTCGAACAGAGCTACGGCAGCATCTGGATCAATGGCCTCGATACCCGTATCTACCGCGAAGAACTGCAGAGCCTGATCGGTTTCCTTCCGCAGGAATTCGGAACCTACGAGAATATGTCTTCCTGGGAGTTCCTCGATTACCAGGCCATCCTGAAAGGCATTACAGATACCGCACTGCGTAACGAGCGTCTGGAATACGTCCTGAAAGCCGTCCACATGTACGAGCGGAAGGACGACAAGATCGGCTCCTTTTCCGGCGGTATGAAACAGCGTATCGGTATTGCCCTGATCCTGCTCCACCTGCCGCGTATCCTGGTGGTGGATGAGCCTACGGCCGGACTCGATCCGCGCGAACGTATCCGTTTCCGTAACCTGCTGGTCGAACTGAGCCGTGACCGCATCGTGATCTTCTCCACCCATATTATCGAAGATATATCCAGCTCCTGCAGCCAGGTGGTAGTAATCAATAAAGGGGATCTGAAGTATTTCGGCGATCCGATCAATATGGTGGATATGGCTGCCGGCAAGGTATGGCAGTTCCATATCGGACGGGAAGAATTTGAGAAAGTATTGGATAAGACGATGGTAATCCATCATATCCAGGATGGCGATACGATACAGGTACGCTATCTTTCTGCCGTACCGCCTTATGAGGGTGCCGTACAGGTAGAACCGAACCTGGAAGATGCTTATCTCTGTCTACTAAAGAATATGAATGATTGATATGACAACGAAACAACTCATACAACTGCTACCTAAAGTAGTGAAATACAACCTGAAGATCATCTTTGCCGGGAAGTTCATCTGGTTCCTGCTGGCGGCGTTTGTCTTCTTTGCCTATTTTATGTTTCAGGTGGCCTGGAACCGTTCGGAGATTAACGAAGGGGTGATTTATAACCTGCTGATGTTCCCATGCGTCCTGCTTGTCTTCTATCCTGCTGTGTTCGGCATCCAGAACGATGAGGACAACCGGATACTGGAAATCCTTTTCGGTATCCCTGACTATAAGTACAAGGTATGGGGAGTGCGTCTACTGATGATCTATGTGGCGATCTTCTTTATCCTTGTGGCTTTTTCGTATGTGGCGACCTTGTTGCTCTATCCGGTCAACCCGTTTGAGATGTCCATCCAGTTGATGTTTCCACTGGTCTTTTTCGGTAATCTGGCCTTTATGCTCTCCACGATTACCCGTAGCGGCAATGGGACAGCGGTATTAACGATCATCCTGGCAATCCTTCTCTTGATAACCAGTGAGATGGATTTCATAGAACGTTCCTTCTGGAATATCCTGCTGAACCCGTTCAAGGTTCCCGAAAACTTCCTTCCGGTGATCTGGGAAAGCCTGATCATTAAGAGCCGCATCTTCCTTTTTACAGGCGGCCTGGTATGGATGATGATAGGGTTACTGAATTTACAGAAGAGGGAGCGGTTTATATAAAAAAGCCTGGATAACAAGTATCTTATGAAGATATCCTATTATCCGGGCCAAATGTTTATTGTTAGCTTAACTGTTTCTCTCTAACCAATCTCTGCCTTTCTTAGTTTTAAAAAGGAAGATATACCCTATAAGGGCAGCTGCTCCCAAAAGAGAATATAAAAATAAAGCTGGTCCCATATTTATTTCTTTTTAAAGATTAATACTCCAAATCCCAACATAAAGAAGATTATAGCTAAACTTATAGCCGCTGCTATTACCACATATTTATCGGAATTAAGTTGTAAGACTGTTGTAATAACAGCTCCTCCGATTACTAATTTCGATACATCCAATAAGTATCTTCCTAATTCTTTAAAGATACTTACTTCTTCTTTCCGTATCTGCTCCTGTATGACAGGAACAGGTACAATCCTTGTCTTTCGTCTATTCTTCATAGTTAAATAATTTTGTTACAGGCAAAGATAGGATATATTATTGAAATAAAGCAAGGACAAGTATTAAATTATTCTATCTCATCCGGCCAGGGACAAGGCTTGCCGGTTGCCTTAAACGACGGGCGCTGTGCTTCCATCTTACGCAACTGCTTTCCTAAGTCTTTGGATAGCTTTTTTACCATCTTTGGGTTGGCAGCGGACAGGTCGTTCTTTTCGCCTATATCGTCAGGGATATTGAATAACTCTTTCTTTCCAGTTTCGTAATAGTAGATCAGCTTCCAGTCACCCTGACGGATCGTGCAAGTTGCTCCGATACCCGGGCCGGTATTTCCCCAAAGGTTCGGGAAGTTCCAGTAAAGGCTGCGTCCTTTGGAAGGGTCGCCGGTGTTGGTCAGTAACGGCATGAAGCTGACACCGTCGACAGGCTGGATCGTTTTGTACTTCTTTACGCCTGCCATTTCGAGGATGGTAGGGAAGAAGTCTTCGATGATCAGATACTTGTCGCATTTCGTCTGCGGCTGTACTTTCCCCGGCCAGCTGACGATCATCGGTTCGCGTACGCCTCCTTCATAGGCGGAACCTTTACCGCTGTTGAGGGGAGAGTTTTGTGTATGCGGTTTGCCGTCACGCCATTCCGGTTCGGCAGCCAGGCCACCATTATCGGACATAAAGAGGATGATGGTGTTATCAGCCAGGTTGTTCTTTTCCAGATAATTCATGATGTCGCCCAGGCTCTTGTCCATTCCTTCGATCAGGGCGGCATAAGCCGCTTCCTTTTCCCCCAGGCCTTTATCGATATACTTCTGATAAAAGCGCATATCCTTGTCGATCGGGACATGGATGGCGTAGTGCGACATATAGAGGAAGAACGGCTGGTCGTATTGCTGTGCCTTATCCAATGCTTTGGTTGCTTCCTGTGTCAGTGCTTCGGTGATGAATATATCTTTGCCCCAGTATTTATCCAGTCCGGGGACGGCAAACCACGGGCTCGGTTTTCCATCCGTACGGTTACCGAAGTTAGCTTCACCGAGATAGCTCGCCAGACCACCCCCGGCATGTCCGGCGATGTTTACTTCAAAGCCGAAGTGATAAGGGTTTTCGCCCGGAGTATCTACTGCCCCCCAGTGGGCCTTACCGCAATGGATGGTATGATAGCCGTTATCTTTCAGTATCTGAGCCATAGAAGTAACCTGATAGGTATGTTCGATACCCGGTACTTCACAGATACCGTTCACGTTCCAGTCCGGTAGTTTCAGTACATCGCTTTTACGGTCGGTGGAAGCATTCTTGGGATAGGTCCAGTTCGTTACCCGGTGGCGGCCGGCATTCATTCCGGTATAGAGACTGCAACGGCTGGGTGAACTGATACTCGACGCATACGCCTGTGTGAACATCATCCCCTGACGGGCCAGACGTTCCATATTCGGCGTTTCGTAGACCTCGTTGTAATGTGTCTTTTCCTTCCAGAAAGGAAGGGAAGTATCCTGCCACCCCATATCATCCACAAGGAATAGAATGATATTCGGCCGTTCCTGTATCTTGGAAGCTTTTGTCTGGCCTGTCGTCCCTACTAAGGGAAGTGCGGCCAGGGATAGAAGTAGGCTCTTGTTCATGATCGTATGTTTTTGGATTATTGTTTGTTTATTGTTATTTCTCCCGGATGACTGACCGGTATGGTACGTAATTCCTGCTGACTGTTTCCTTCCGCCCATACCCGGAGATTGCCCGGACAAAGAACGTTCAACTTTAACTGCTTGGGACTGGAGAAGATGACCTCGACTGTGGCCGGCGAGAGGAACTTCTCCTGTATTCCCACCACAGCCCATCCGTTACGGATCGGGCAAAGATGGAACAGGCAGTCTGTAAAGCCTTCCAATGCTATCTGCTTATCGGCAGTCAACACTTCTGCCGTTTGCTTTTCCCAGTCGTATAATAAGATACGTTCTGCCTGGGGAGCAGCTCTCCCGCTCATTGTTTCCCGGAGAGAATAATCCGCCGGACTGATTGTTGTTTCCACCTGGTGATGGGAAGGCGATGTATTCAGGTTATAACAGATCAGCGACACTGCTTCATCTCCTGTCGGAGCAAATACCCGGTACGCCTTTCCGTCCTTCAGCGGATTGGTTATCACCGACTCGGGTGTCGGTATGGCAGGCGCTTCGGGGCGGAATATTCTGCCCTCTTCATCGATCAGCGGCAGGATATTCTCTTTTACGAAATCAACCGGAGAGTCCGATAAATAGACCGGACCGCCGGAGATCGCTTTCGAGCGGGCCATCAGACTGCCACAGACAGTATCACTCGAATGAAACATATCATGGTCGGGCCAAACGGTTTGTCCTTGCAGCAATGTATTGGTATAAGACTGGAACAGATGCGATTTGGCCATGTCTTCATCATATTTCTTATAATCGATGCTGACGCGGGCCAGGTTACTGTATTGCGTATGATCGATATTCAGGATATTCTGCGCCATACAATTCATCAGTCCGACCTGCTGGTTGTGTGTTTGTTCTTCCAGCGCCAGGTTGCAGGCCTTGGCTTGCCGTATCACTTCCGTATTACCCATATAAAGAGGTAGCAGGAAAGACTGGTTGTCTATCTTCAGAAAGTCGAAGCCATAGTCTTTCAGTGTTCCGATATAATATTGATAGAATGTCCCGATATTCTCTTTGCTTTTGCCGGGAAGCATACTGCCGTTGTAGGAATAAAGGGTTTCTTTAATCTTTTCCGGGAAATCGTTTTCAGGCGATATCCCCATCCAGTAACCGCAGAAGTTATACCATAACCCCATCCATTTTATCTTATCTTCTTTCTTCCGGGAGATAATATTCTTCCATCCGTTTGGGAACCGTTCTTTATCCGGCACGAAGCTCGTCAGCTGGCGGTTCTTGTTTGCCAGGTGTCCGTCGTCTATGAGGACGTAACGGATAGGAAGGCCGGATGCCTCGATACCGTCCAGGTCGTTCAGCATCTTGGTCTCGTCTATATCGAAATGATAATGTTCCCAGGAGCACCATCCCAGGTAGTTGAAGGCCTCGAAGTAGTCCTTGTCCGTTCTTTTCTGCAAAGCCGATACTTCCCGGTTACCGATCAATGCGGTATATGCCTTATGGATCGCATTGTAAACCGTTTTCCCTTTTTCCGCCAGCAGGACAGGAGCTTGCGAAGCCAGGTTGTCAGTCCCTAACGTAGACAGGTAGACAGTCAGTGAACCGTCCTTATTCACCTGAAACCAACTGATACTATTCTCTCCGGCCACTGCTTTGGCAAAGAGAAACTCTCCGTCAGCTAGTTCCAGCAACAGAGCATCACCCAGCACGGAAGGAGCCCCGTTAGACGGGATACCCGGATAATCCTCTTGTGTCAAATCATCCAGTCGGTTGAATACCCAGGGTAATAACCTATTCGTATTGTTCGGCCATTGGTAATCGCCCGGCCGGCTATCGCGGCTGAAGAAGATACCCCGTTTATAGGTCGGGATCTCTATCCGGTAGGAAACTGTTTGCTGTTTCCCCGGAATATTCTTTTCATAATATACTGGTATTTGCTGCGTTCCCAACCCGATAGAATGCTCCATCTGAGAAGCTGTAACGTTAGTAAACATCTTTCCCTTTTCATAAACAAAGGAAGTCTGTCCTGTAAGACCGGGGCAAACCCATGCTGCACCACTCAGGATCAATGTAAGCAGATATGTCTTATTCCTTGTCATTCCTTTGTTATTGAACGTTGAAAATACTGAAGTTACGAATATCCGGTTGTGCAACCGAACGGGAGATAACCAGGCGTAACGCCGAAGCCTCGACTGCCGGGAACTGCTCGATGCGTTTATGACCTACCGACTCACCCTCGCAGACCGTCTGCCATTTGCCATTCACTTTGGCTTCTACTTTATACTGGCGAATACGTTCCCCGTTTTGAATATTCTCCTGGATAATGCAGTGATTGACAGGTTGCACCTTATCCAGTTTCAGCGTCAGGCTTTTCTTCTGTCCGAAGGTCGAGGCAAGAGGAGAGGAGAAGCGGCGGTTGATCTCGTCGCCCCATTCTTTCAGGCGTTGCGCATCACCGGCAGGGATCAGCCCGGTCGTATCGGGTGTAAGGCCGACAATCAGCGTTGCGTTTCTTCCCACCGACTTATAATACATGTTCATCAAGCTGTCTACCGGGTAAATGGCCTGCTCGTCATCCGGTTCCCAGAACCATTCGTGACGACCGTTCATCCCGCGAAGCGGTGTATCAGCCATAGCCGGCACCCAGTAACGACCGTCTTTGTCGCCGTGTTTCAACAGATCGTTATGATTGCGAACCCCTTCCGTATTGTTGCTGTGCGAGAAAGGATAAGGGAAAGAAGACCAGCAGGGATAACCGACCGTCCCCGACTCGGAACCGCCCCAACGGAAGTCTGCCCGGTCTACATTATGATAAAAGAGGCATTCCGGCTGGTACTTGCTGATGATCGGCAATACGTCCGGCCCGTCCCCTTTCGGATCGTCTGCGCCACCGTCAAACCAGATCATAAACAAATCCCCGTAACGGCTGCATAGTTCTTCCACCATGCGCTCGCAGAAATGCTTATACCATTGTTGACGGTTGGCGGCAAACTCTCCTTCTCCCTGTACCTTGAAATTATGAACGCCAAAAAGTGAATTCCATCGGATGCCGACATAAATACCCGGCATAATATCGTATTTGCGGCAGGAGTTGACGAAGTCGCGGATGATGTCCCCTTTCCCGTCACGCCATTTCACCGCTTTCAGGCAATACGGATTGACATCGCTCTGATAGATGGCAAAGCCCGTCTCATGTGTGGCCGTCAGTACGGCAAACTTTGCCCCGGCTGCTTTGGCCGCCCGTATCCATTGATCGGTATCGAGCCGTGTCGGGTTGAAGATATTATAATCCTCTATCGGCTGGACGCGGTTGTTACCCTGACCATACTTGATGCCGTCGAAGACATGCAGGTCATAATGGAAGACAACACCCATTTCCGACTCGTGCCACTTCAGCTGATGAGGTGCCGGGCGCGGAATATTACTCTCTTGCCCCATTGCCGGGAAGATACTTACTATCAGAAGGATTGCCAGATAAAAATATGTTTTCATGTGTATGTTCGTTATAGACAGTTTACAAAAGGATCATTTGTCTTCTTCAGCCAGTCTTTTAACCGGGAGGAAAACTGTTTAATCAGTTCCGGCTGATCGGGGGCTATATTGTTTAGCTGGAACGGGTCTTGTTCGCGGTCGAACAGCAACCACTCGTCAGTCTGAGCGTTTGTAGCATGTACCACAAAGGTATATTTTTTTGTCCGTAAACCCCGGTATCCGGTTGTTAAATTTTCAGGGACGACGTAATAATAGGGCTGTACAACCTCCCGGGTGTTCTCCGGGGAAAGGATGGAAGCCGACAAGTCGAATGTCTGTACCTCTGCCGGTATTTCATCTTTGAAGCCCATCAATGAGAGTAGCGAAGGGTAAAGGTCGGCAAAAGCGATCGCCAGTGTTGAGTCGCGCCGCGGTGCGATCTTCTCCGGCCAGCTGATCATAAGTGGGATACGCATCGCTTCTTCGTAGTAAATATCTTTCCCGATATGGTTGTGCATCCCCATACAGTCGCCATGATCGGAAGTGAATACGACGATCGTATTGTCGAACAATCCCTGTTCTTTCAACTGGCGGATGATGCGACCCACTTGCTCGTCTACTCCGGTCATGCAGGCATAATAGTCGGGCACGCTCTTCCGGAAGTAATCTCCCGACTCGGTTCCCCGGGGAGGGATAACGGGCGAGTCGCATAAAGTTTCGACATCCATGTGCCGGTATATTTCTTTGTATTTGTCGGGAACCAGCTCATATCCGGTATGCGGCGGGTTCATGGATACGACCAGGGCAAAAGGTTTGCCGCTGTCGCGTAGCTTATTATCTTGATTGGCGATGTAGTCGATGGCCCGGTCGGCCTCATATTCCGGCCCCCATTGGTCGACGAAATAGTATTCGTCGCGAGAGGCATCCGTATCCCAGTACATAGGTTTCAGGTGATAATCGTACGTGCCGTAGGCGATCCAGTGGCTGAAGCCGTGGCGGCGTTCTTTGGGGCACCATTCGTTCCAGGCTATTTTTCCTTTGTTATTATAGGTGTCGATGTAAGGTTGGTACGGAGAGTCGAGATGCCACTTCCCGATATATCCCAGTTCATATCCCTGGTCTTTCAGCACGTCCGACCAGCAACGGGCTTCGGTGGGTAGCTCCACATGGTAAGGAGCCGTGGCTGAATTGCAGTTGCCTGTTACCTTACTGTTTGTCGGGTACATGCCCGTCATCAGCATTCCCCGGGCAGGGGAGGAGACGGGATAGCTGCTGATTGCATCCGTAAAATAGACCCCTTCGGCGGCGAGACGGTCGAGATTGGGAGTCTGTACCGGCTCCAGTCCCAAGCAACCTATTGCCTGTCCGCGCCATTGATCGGCCATGATGAACACCAGGTTAGGTGTTTCAATCTTCTTCTGTGCCTGTGTTGCGTTGATACATAGGCAGGAAGTAAGTAATAAGAGCTGTTGGGGTAACTGTTTCATGGTGAACTTCTATTGTTTAGTACCCTACCTTTTCATCTTTCGACAGTTGGCAAATGATTTTTTGACTATTGTCGAATAATCTTTTCCCAATAGTCGAAAGATTATTTCCCATTTGCCGAAAGATGAAAGAGTAGGGACTTAAATGTTACTTACTCGTATTGTAGCTGTTAGTAGATGCCTTACTTCTTAGCACTTGTTCCCGCCTGGACTTCCCAACCCGGGTTCTGGTAGATGTAAGCGGTGCTTATGTCGCCACCCTTTTCCGGTGTGCTCAGACGGATCACGTCGTAAGCGATAGGAGCCAGGTAATGAGCTTTCATAAAGGTATATCCGTTGAACGCCTTGTTGTTACGGTGTATCTGGTACGGACGGAGATACTTGCTCGAATTACTGCTCGAAACGTTAGGCTCGTCGGCTTCTCCTTCCGGTTTCAGGTCGTCATACAGTTTGTATTGTTCGTCCCAAAGGTTGAAACCTTCCACCTGGTAGTCCTTCATGCGGTCGAGCGCTCTCCAGCGGTATAGGTCGTCGAGACGTAGACCTTCGGCGATGAATTCCGAACGGCGTTCACGACGGATGTTATATAAGGTAGCATCCACCTGCTGATCACCGGAATATACGGCGAAGTCGTTTTCTTTCGAAAGATCGGTTGCCGCGATTGTCTTCTGTATATCGCTGTCTACACCGGCACGGTTGCGCAAAGCTTTCCAGTAAGCGATGCTCTTGGCATCCAGCGAGTTGTTCAGTACATAGTGAGCTTCGATATAATTCAGATAAGCTTCAGCGGCACGGAAGATAACGCAACCTGTGTTGCCCGGCAGGGTTGCTCCCATGTTCGGGTCTTGATTTAAACCTTTACGCAGGCAATAGCCGGTTGTGTTCTTATTCTCGGCGATGATCGTGATACCCGGACGGCTGAATATATTGTTCGGGTTGATCTGGTCGCCAGTGATACTCATGGATTCACGCAGGCGGTTGTCGCGGTCGGTAGCCACATCAGTCAGCGTTTTGTCACCTTTATAACCGGAACCGGCGGCATAGATCGGCAGACCGTTTTTCATCAGATAACTTTCTACCAGCGAACGGGTAAAGCCCGTATTACCACAACCGTTGCCACCCGGGTAAACAGCTTGCAGATAAGATACCACATAATGGAATATTTTCAGTCCGATGTCATACTTTCTCCAAAGAATGACTTCGGGCTTGTCTGACAGATCGATGCTGTTGAACATGCTGGAGTAATCTCCCAACGGGAACTTGTCGGCCACTTGCTCTGCGGCATTCTTGGCTTCTGTCAGGAAGAACTGCACTTCGCTGTCCAGGTTGATGCTAAAACCGTTCAGGTAACTGGCGTTGGCACCCGGCCATCCCGGTCCACCCGGCACGCGGTCGGTTCCTGCGTGGTATTTCAACCAGGTTCCTTCGTACAAGGCTACTCTCGACTTCAAAAGAAGAGCTGCGTATTTTGTCAGGCGGTTAGCTTCGGGAGCTGTTTCCTTCAACATCTCGGTTGCTTTATCCAGGTCGGCGAGGATGAAGCGTGCCACTTCGTTCTGCGGACGGCGCTGGTTGGCTTCGGCCAGTTCGGCATAGTCGTCCGAGAGTGTTTTGTCGACGATCGGGAAGTCTCCATACTTCTTCAGGAAGGTGAAGTACTGGAATGCGCGGAAGAAATACATCTCTCCGATATAATGGCGGATGTTTCCGTCTACGCCGCTGATCTTTCCATCTTCGTATTTAGGCAATACGGTTTCAAGGAAATAGTTGCAGTCGCGTATCTTCTTGAAGTCCCATTCTCCGCTGGTCGGTACGCGGCGTTCGCCGGGAACGAAGTTATCTTCTTCTGCTGTGGAACACTGATTGTCACTGTTATTGTCGGTCTTGAATACACCGATACTGTATTCACCCGGTTTATGTGCCGGAAGCGCATCGTATTGCGCGGCTCCGAAGCTGGCCAACTCCGCTTCTGTGTTCAGATAATGTTCCGAAGTTACGGACGATAGCGGTTCACGGTCGAGGAAGTCGTTACACGCAGTGAAACTTAGCGAGCCGACTGCCAGCGATAATATGATGATTGATTGTCTTTTCATGATGCTTTTATTTATTAGAATGAAACATTTACACCGCATGACAGTGTTCTTGATAGCGGATAGATCTTACCGGCACCCATTTCTCCGCCTACTGCTTCGGGATCGAATACGCCGAAGATAGAAGAGATGGTGAACAGGTTATCGCCGGAGAAGAATACGCGTACCTTGCTCAGACCTGCTTTTGATGTCAGGTGGTTAGGAACGGTATAACCGATCTGCAGGTTCTTCAGACGCAGGTATGCTGCGCTTTGCAGGTAACCGGATTGTACCTTTTGGTTCTTTGTCGCATTGGCATCGAAGTAAGGTTTCGGGAAGTAAGAATTCAGGTTGGCACCCATGTCGTCGCCTTCCGGACGGAAGTAGTCGAAATGTTCCTTATATCCGATAGATTGCCAGAGACCGCTGCCTACAGCACCCCAGAAGAAGTTACCGTCCAACCAGACATCGCGTTTGCAAACGCCCTGGAAGAAAGCGCGGAAGTCGAAACCGTTCCAGTCGGCTCCCAACGTGATACCTACCTGGTAGCGCGGAGTCTCGTTACCGATGATCTTACGGTCGCCCGGATCGCCTACCGTATTGGAACCGGTTGTGATCTTACCGTCGTTGTTGATGTCCTTGTACATGATGTCGCCTGCGCCCCATTTGCTACCGATCTGTGACTGGTCTGTCGTAGCCAGATGATCCTGCATCTCCTTGTCGGTCTTGGCTATGCCGATGGTTTCGAAGCCCCAGATGTCACCCATGTATCTACCGTTGTAAGGAACGTATTCCATGATGCCGTCCGAGTTCTTGCGGTCGATGATCTGCGCGTCATTCGGGTATTTGGTGATCTTGGTACGGGCATCCGCCAATGTAAATCCGACAGTATAACCCACCTTACCGATCTGGTCGTTCCAGGTTAAAGCGAGTTCCCAACCTTTGCTTTGCATGGCTGCGTTGTTGATACGCGGCAGTTTGTCGTTGTCGATACCGATAATCGGCGATTTTTCTTCGGGAGGGCCTACCATATCGTCTGTCTTTCTCATATACCATTCAAATGAACCGGTCAGGCGGTTGTTCAGGGCACCGAAGTCGAAACCGATGTTGGTTGTTGTGATCTTTTCCCAGGTCATCAGGTCGCTGACCATCAACGGAGCAGTTGCCGTGGTCGGTTGCTGCCCGCCGATCAACCATTTACCGTCTTTCAGTCCGAGTGGCTGAGAGGGATAGAACGGATAGAACTCCTTGGTGTTCTGGTTGCCCAGCTTACCCCATGAGAAGCGAGGCTTCAAAGTGCCTACGTATTCCGACAGATCTTCCCAGAATGCTTCACGTGCGATGTTGTATCCCAGCGAGAAAGAAGGGAATACATTCCAGCGTTTGTCACGCAGGAAGCGCGAAGAACCGTCGTAACGAATATTGATCTCAGCCAAGTAACGACCGTCGTAGTCGTAGTTCAAACGTCCGAAGAAACCGGCGGTGGCCCATTCCTTTTTGTTGGCGGACGTATAGTCTTTACCCATACTGGTATCGATGCTCGGCACTTCGTCGCTGATTACATCGTCACGTTTAGCATACACATAGTTCTGCTTGTAGAGTTCGGTGTTGAAGCCGACCATTACCTTGAAGTTGTTTTTGTTGAACGACTTGAAGTAATCGGTATACAAGCTGGTTGTCAACAGATTGTTGTCCTGTGCGGAAGACCATGCATACGTTGCACCAGGACCGTAGCTACCGGCAAATGCCAAAGGCACCGGTTCGTTCTTTGAGTTCCATTCATAGATTTTAGCCAGGTTTTCGTCTTTGTTTATATGTTCTGCCTTCAGGCTTACGTCTCCTCGGATGTTCCAGTCTTTCAACGGGGTGATGGTTACGTTGGCCTGTGTATAGATAATGTCTTTTCTGCGTTTATAACGTCCTCCGTCTTCTATCTGGATGATTTTGGAATTACGCATGTAATGGCCGTTCGGATCTTTGAGAGGCATGGTCGGCCAGGTACGTGAGATGTCGTGGTAATATAAACCGACCTGGATACCGTTTGTGGTATTGTCCGGATCATCGTTTGCGTAAGTCGGACGGTCGAGTTCTTCACGGATGAAGCGAGTGCTTAGGCCGATCTGCAACCAGTCGTTCACCTTCGAGTTGATCTTGGCAGATGCGTTCATACGTTTGAAGTCGTCATCACCGTAACGCATGTTACCACCTTGATCCATGAAGGCACCCGACATGAAATAGGTAAGTTTCTCAGTACCGCCGCTTACGTTTACATTATGTTCGTGGCTGAAACCCGTTTTGAAATGGTTGCGTGTCCAGTTCTGATTGTCGTTTGCCCTTTGATGGAATTCGTACATGCCGTTACCCGGATTAGGAACAGTGGTTGTCGATAGTTCTCCTTTCTGATAAGCGATAATGCGTCCTAATGTTTCGTCATTGAACGGGCTGTCCTGTCCGCTGTTCAATGCGGCTGCATTAAAGTACTTGGCAAATGTGTAAGAATCCATCATATCAGGCAGATTGGTGGCGGTAGACCAGCGGAGACTGTTATTATAAGAAACCTGTGTCTTTCCGCTTTTCCCGCTTTTGGTCGTAATAAGGATTACACCGAACGGAGCACGTGAACCGTAAATACTGGATGCGGCTGCATCTTTCAGTACGGAGATGTTTTCGATATCATCCGGGTTCAAAGCATTCATATCCCCTTCGATTCCATCGATCAGGATCAGCGGGGCGTCGTTCGAACCTTCACCGATCGTACCTGTACCGCGGATGTTTATTTTCAAGGCGTTACCCAATGCTCCCCCCTGGTTGTTCAGCGAAAGGTTCAAACCGGGAACAACTCCCTGAAGAGCTTGTCCTACCTGTGCTACGGGGCGCGACTCCAATGCTTTGGTATCGACTGTGGAAACAGCTCCGGTCAGGTTCACTTTCTTCTGTGTTCCGAAACCGACAACCACCACTTCATCGAGTGCCTGTGTGTCTTCGCCCAATTGAATGGTGTAAACCTGTTGTGTACCGTCTATTTTAACGGTTTGTGGCTGGTAGCCGATATAGGAGATATTTAATACATCTCCTTTGGAAGCGTTGATAGAAAACTTACCGTCCATGTCGGTAACAGTCCCGTTGGTGGTTCCTTGCACGAGAACGGTCGCTCCGATAACCGGATCGCCCAGGCCTTTGTCAATAACAGTACCAGTAATGGTCAACTGCTGCGCGTATATATAGGATATACTGGCCATCAGCAGCGCAATTAATAATGTGACTCTTTTCTTCATCCTCTTTTAGTTTTAAGGTTGTGAATACTAATTTTAAATAATCTTTGTAAGCAAAAGTATCGGGTATATACAGATGGGATAACAGGTGTTTTATTCATTAACAGCGGGTGTTCTCTTTAATTTACTTATTGATATACAGTATGATGGGTGATTTATTCACAAATGACTGGTGTTTTAATCATTTGTTCTTTTTCGTCAGTTTTATTTACTCCGATTAGGATTATTCTCCCTCTTTTTTTCTTTCTTTGTATGACTTATCGTTTTATGTATGGGGAGATTTATCGTTGCGTTATTATTGTTTGCCTTCTGTCATACTTCCGGATATGCTTTTTTTGAGAAGGATATACGGGTGCTTACCATGCAGAACGGATTGGCTGATAATACCGTTTCCTGTATCCATAAAGACAGTGACGGTTTTATGTGGTTTGGTACGGATAACGGCCTGAGCCGTTACGACGGAAAAAATATGAAGAACTTCGGGCCGGATAACAACTATGTGAAGGTTTCGCAGATACGCGAAACACCCAACGGCTTCCTTTGGTTGATAGCCAATCAGCAAATTTATTGTTTTGACCGTCGACTGGAGCGGTTTGTCCCAATTCATTATGCCGGAAAGAAGGATGAAGATACCAGAGTCCAGGATGTACTAATTCAAAATGACTCTTCTTTCTGGTCGCTTTCTTATGATAATCTTTCTCTGGTTTCAGTAGATTATGTGAAAGATAAAACAGGAAATATTAAAGAAGTGAGCCTGAAAGTAGAAATGGAGTTTGCTTCATTGGTTGATGAAGGGACAAACTTTCTGGCTTTTTGCCAGTCGCCGGATGGAGTTATATATATCGGAACGGACTGGGGAAATATTCTTGCTTTCGATCCTGCTTCCTACACCGTTCTGAATAAAGGAGATTTACCCAAAGTAAAGAAAATACATATCAATCGCCTCTTATATTCAGAGGGTTATGTCTGGATCTCCACCTGGGCAAATGGGGCGATCCGCTACAATCCTGTCTTGGATACTTATTCACAATACACGTATGATCCTAAGAACAAAAAGAACTCCTTGTCACACTGGGATGTTTATGAGATCGTTCCGCTCAGTAACGGACGTTACCTGACAGCAACCTGGAATGGATATGCTATCCTGATTCCTGATAAGGAAGATCCTACCCAATATTCAACGGAAGTCTATAATAATACGGCTTCACAGCTTCATCGGAATCTGGAAACCCGTATGATCTCGGCTTATTATGATGCAGATGGGCTTCTTTGGATCGGAACACAGGGAGGTGGTGTGTATTCTTCCGATTTAAGAAAGCAGTTTTATCAACGTTTCCATCAGGATACGCATAATGAAATATGTGCGATGACCACCGACAAGGAGAACCATATCTGGCTGGCAACCTTCCACAAAGGAATTATGAGAAGTACGGAAGCCTTTGACCCGCAACACCGGTTGTCTTTTGAACTGGTTCCGAACGAAGCCGGAAATACCGTATTAAGCGCAATAACTGATAAAGCGGGTGATCTCTGGTTTGGAAATACCAATTCGGAATTGATCCGTTATCACTCAACCGGTAAAACATTTACTGTCTACCCGATACGTTTGTCTGATAATCCGGCATGGAATGGTTCTATATGGTCTCTATTCGTCGATAGTCAGGAACGTTTATGGCTGGGTACGTCGGATGGATTATTATTGTTTGATAAGTCATCCGGACAATTCACACGTTATGAGGTTCGTCCCGGTATAATCCGGGCAATAACGGAAACTCCCGATAAAAACTTATGGTTGGGAACCACGTTCGGGCTAAAGAAATTCAATCCGGCGAAAGAGAATTTGCAAGCAGATTTTGAGAAGGAAGCGGATATCCCGGCACGCGAGATACGTGCCCTTTTTGCTTCTTCCGATAAGAATCTTTATATCGGATATACGGATGGATTCGGTGTTCTGGATGTTGAATCCAACCGGATCGATACTTTCTATACAACGCACGACGGTTTAAGCAGCAATTTTATCGGTTGTATCAGCGAAGATACGAAAGGACATCTTTGGTTGGGCTCCAGTTCCAGTGTTTGTCGTTACAGTAAACATCAGAAGCTGTTTTATAACTACTATATATCAGGGAATAACCGTTCGGTAATGCTTTATCATGACTATTTGTTCTGGGGTAATAATAAGAACATGACTTACTTTACGTCAGAAGACGTAATGGACGAACATCCCGTGCCGGATAAAGTGGTAATAACCCAGATAGAGGTAGATAATAAACCGGTTGAAATTGGGGAGAAAATAAACGATCAGGTCATTCTTACGGAAGGAGTTCCTTATGTGCATAATCTGATATTATCCGGTATGAATAATAGCTTCTCTCTGCTTTTCAGTAATCTGACTTATTCGGAAACGTTACAGAAATACAGCTACCGCCTGGCTCCTTATCAATCGGAGTGGCTGATTTCGGGAGAAGGCGAGAAGATTTCCTATACAAATCTTCCTGAAGGCGAATATCTGTTTGAAGTGAAAAGTATCTTTCCGGACGGCTCCAGCGGTGATGTAACGTCGTTTGCTATAAAGATTTTACCTCATTGGTACGAAACGGTCTGGTTCCGGTTGATTGCGGTCATCTTTGTTGTGCTGGCCTTGTATTACTGGATGCGTCGTGTAAAGATCCAGCAAGCCCGCCTGAGAAAAGAGGAACGTTTGAAGCATGAGTTGTTTGTGGCCAATCTGGAACGCGAGAAGGAAAAGCAAATCAACAGGGAGCGTGAGAACTTTTTTACCAATGTATCCCATGAACTCCGTACGCCGTTGACATTAATTCTTTCTCCCTTACAGGAGTTGTTGCAGGCCGATCGCCTTTCACAAACTATGTATGAAAAGCTGTCGCTTGTTTATAAAAATGCCTCTTCATTATCTACTCTGGTGAACCAGCTCCTGTATGTTCAGAAAATAGAAGCCGGAATGGTGCAACTTCATTTGTCAGAAGTTGATATTGTTGACTTAGTTAAGAAGGTTATGGAATCTTTTAAACACATGGCTGAAATAAAAAATACAGAGTTCATCCTGGACTCTGGTATCCGTTCCTTCGACCTTTGGATAGATAGTGGAAAGATAGAATCCGCTTTAAGAAATCTTTTATCGAATGCTTTCAAATATACTTCCAGCAACGGAAAAATAAGCGTTTCATTATCCGAAAAGGAACTCGACGGAATAAAGTACTGTCTTCTTTCTGTTGCAGACAATGGCCCTGGAATTGCCGAAGAGTTGCAGGAACATATCTTCGATTCTTTTATTACGGGGAAGAATGAACCCTCATTTTCTACCCGGATGGGTATCGGTTTACGTATCGTAAAAAACACGATGGATATGCATCACGGGAATGTTTTATTGGAGAGTTCTCCGGATAAAGGGACAGAATTTACTCTTTATATCCCATGTGGAAAAGAGCATTTCAGGGATGATCACTATGAATTGATTGAAAAAACACAGGAGCCGGATGGAAAGGATACTTATTTTGATGTGGAGAAGCAGAGTGAACCTTCCCAACCGAATTCGGGTAAAAAGCTTCTGATAGTAGAGGATAACGATGAAATAAGGGGTTATATCAATACCTTATTCAGCAAGGAATATCAGGTTTTGGAAGCGCATAACGGAAAGGAAGGAGTGGAGACGGCCATAACAGAAATCCCCGATCTGATCGTTTCGGATATAATGATGCCGGTAATGGATGGATTTGCTTGTGTACGGGAGATCAGGCAACATTTGCAGACAGCCCATATCCCTGTCATCATGCTTACGGCAAAGGCCGAGGAGGAGGATCTGTTGAAGAGTACCCGGATGGGTGCGGACGATTATGTGATGAAACCGTTCAACCCGGAAGTGCTCAAAGCAAAAGTCGAGAATCTGATCCGTATGCGGGAGCAGTTGAAACGTATTTATACAAAGACATTGATGCTGAAACATACGGCAGAAGAGCCGGAAGAGGAAGGGAAAGATCCATTCATGCAACAGGTTATCAACATCATCGAAGCCAATCTGACGAATCCTGATTTCAGCGCGAAAGCTCTTGCCGGATTCTTGAATATAAGCCAGCCGACTTTATACCGGAAGATCAAACAGCAAAGTAACCTGTCCATCATAGAAGTGATCCGCAGCATCCGTATCAGTAAAGCAGCTTCATTGATCATGCAGCGGAAGTATTCTGTCCAGGAAGTTGCAGAAATGGTAGGCTATAACGACATAACAACGTTCCGTAAGCATTTTACGAACCAGTTCGGGGTATCGCCGTCACGATATAATGCCTTATAGTCTCCATTACCCTTGGGATATAGTCGATTACCTGCCGGATATTGTCATTTCCCCGGCGAGTAGTGCTACTTACTACTGCATTCCCTTTTCATACCACAACTGTGGTATGAAAGAAACTCAACTGTGAAACAAACGGAATCCATCTGTGGTATGAACGGAATACAGCTGTGAAAGGTAATATGTGTGCGGATGATAATACAGAATATTTTTACGTGAGAGTTGTTGGTTTGGGAATAAAGATTACTTTTGTATCAAGTAGATGGAGTATGAAAAGCTCTTTCAGGAGATCAGATAAAGATGAATAATATCAGTTTCAGTGACATATACACTAGTTATTACAAACGGTCTTTTTTGTTTGTGAAGTCCTATGTTAGGGATGATATGGCTGCAGAGGATATTGTATCGGAAGCACTGATCAGTTTATGGGAGACAACAAAAAAAGAATCGGTAGAGCATCCTTTATCTTTATTGCTGGTTATTTTGAAAAACGGAGCTCTTAATTACCTGAAACATCAGGATGTCCGGCAATTAACGATGGATTTTATTTCATCTAAAATGGTGCGAGATTTGAACTATCGCATAACAACTTTACAAGCATGTAACCCGGAAGAAATTTTTTCTTCTGAAATAACCCATATCATACAGAAAACATTAGAGTCGTTACCGGAACAGACCCGGAGAGTTTTTGAAATGAGTCGTTATGAATGTCGTTCAGTCAAAGAAATTGCTGAAGAACTGGCTATCAGTCCTAAAAGCGTTGAATACCATGTAACTAAATCCTTAAAAGTATTGCGTATAGCCCTAAAAGAATATCTCCCCATTTTTTATTTTTTATTTGTACAATAAAAAAGGCAATTTGATTTAGGGATTTTTATTCGTGTGTTGTCTCTATATACAAGAACACAGAAAAAGAGACAGATGGATAAAAATCTATTACAAAAATATGTAGAAGGAAATGTTACACCTGAAGAGGTGGAAATGGTTGTCGATTGGTTGGATGCTGATGAGAAACATGTAAAGGAATTTATGTCTTTGCATAAACTGTATGATATATCGGTATTGAACCAATCGAGATACGGACAAACGAAAATAAAGATAAAACGTTCGGAAACTTTCCGCCTTGTGGCTATTGAACTTATAAAAATAGCTGCTGTTGCCTTGATTTTACTCGGTGGTAAATTCCTATTAAGCCATGAACCGGCAGATTCATCTCTTTTATATCAGACATTGTATGTTCCTTCCGGCCAACGGGCTGAACTGCTTCTTCCAGACAGTACGAGAGTTTGGTTAAACGCCCATTCCCGGTTAGTTTATCCGGTCAGCTTTCAGAAAAGTAGTCGTGAGGTTCAACTTGACGGAGAGGCTTATTTTGATGTCAGACACAATGAGGCGTCTCCTTTTATAGTGAAAACAAAAGAAATGAATATAAAAGTTCTCGGTACCGAATTCAATGTTTCAGCCTATTCGGAGGAAAAGGAATTTATGGTGGCTCTGTTGAAAGGTCGTGTACAACTGGAACCTGCAGGCTTATCTCGAACTTATCGGATAGAAGCTGGCGAACAGGTCTGTTATGAAGATGGAAAATATATGACTTCCCGTATAAAGGATATGGATTATTTTAGATGGAAAGAAGGTCTGCTATGTTTTAATAACCAACCTATAAGTGAGATTATAGATAAGTTATGCCTGTATTTCGATATCAGGATAGAAGTATCAGGACAACCTTTTTTGAAAGAACATTACTCCGGAAAATTCCGGGTGAAAGATGGGGTAGAACAGGTGTTGAAAGTCTTGCAGTTGGAACATAAGTTCACCTATACTAAAGACAATGAATTGAATCTAATAACTATAAAATAAATTGCCTATGGAGAAATAAATGTAGAAAATGGAAAACCGGACTATGCTGCTACATAATCCGGTAGTACATGTCAGCACAATGACGTAATCTTTAAATCAATCAGGTACTAACATTTTAGATAATACAAAGTTATGAAAAAAAAATGTACAGGGAGAAATTATGTCCTGTTATTAAGTGAATTTAAACACATCTACAGAGTTATGAAGTTAATCTTAATCTTTTTAGCATTATGTGTTTCAACCGTTTTTTCTGAAAATGCTAATTCTCAAACTGTGCGTGTTCACATTGATGCGAACCAGTTGCAAACAAAGGAGATCATTAAACAGATAGAAGAACAGACCGATTATCTTTTTGTGTATAACAATAAAAAGGTAGATCTGAGCCATCGGGTTTCTTTTGCCGCTACGGATGTAACAGTAGCTGAGGTGTTGAACCGGATATTCGAGAATACGGAAATCGTTTATGCGATGGAAGGTAATAATATTTTGTTGATGAAGAAAATTTTACTTTCTCAACAGAAGGAAAAACAAATAAAGGGAGTTGTAAAAGACAGTAATGGAGATCCTGTTATCGGAGCGAATGTAGTAGAAAAAGGTACTACTAATGGCATTATAACAGATATAGATGGAAACTTCTCTTTATCGGTTTCAGAAAATGCAGTGTTGCAGATATCTTATCTTGGCTATATACCACAGGAAATAGCCGTGGATAACAAAAGCTTTTTGACTGTCTTGTTTCAGGAAGATTTGCAGGCGTTGGATGAAGTAGTGGTGGTTGGCTATGGTGCGATGAAAAAGAGTGTGATTACAGGTGCTATTAGTAGTATACCAATGACAGCTGTTAAGCCTGTGGCTACTCAGCGAGTAGATCAAATGCTACAGGGGCAGGCTGCGGGTGTTCTTGTTTTAAACACAGACGGTTCACCGGGAGCAGAGACTACTATACGAATCAGAGGTATGAATTCTATCCAAGGGGGAAATAATGCACTGATAGTAATTGATGGATTTCAAGGTGGAGAGTTGAGGTCGGTAAATCCTAATGATATTGCTTCCATAGAAGTTTTGAAAGATGCTGCGGCAACCGCTATTTATGGAGCACAGGGAGCAAATGGCGTTATTCTTATAACAACTAAAAGAGGTACTTCGGAAAAACCTTCTATTAATTATTCGTCGGAAGTTGGATTTTCAAAAATTCTTATGGGAGGTGTAGAATTAATGAATGCGGCAGACTATGCGAGAGAACTAAATGCAATAGAAATTGCTAATGACCTTGATAGGGTACCCGAACCTCTTTTCACAGATGCACAAATTAATGACCTTGAAAAAAGCGGTGGTACAAACTGGATGGATGAAGTTTATCGACCGGCGCTGATCCAAAGCCACCAACTTTCTGTTAGCGGAAAAACACAAAAAGTCAATTATTTCGTTTCAGGCTCATTTCTCAATCAGGATGGTATTATGATAAACTCAGGCTATGAACGTTACTCTCTGCGATCAAATATTGGTGCGACTATCACAGATTGGCTGAACGTCTCTCTCAATTGGGACGGAGCTATCCAAAAAAGATCGGGAGCTGATTTTGGAGGAGGAATTGATTGGCCTGGAAATCCGGTGCTTGGAGCAGTAGTATTTTCTCCGACAATCCCAGTTTATGATGAGAATGGAAATTATTCAAAGGCTAACAACCGGATTGGTGATCCTGCAGTCTGGAATCCTGTCGCTAGTGCGAAAGAGACTCAGAATGATAGTAGAACAGTCCATAATAACATTAATTTGGTATTGAATTTCAAGTTTCTCAAATACTTTTCTTTTCAGATTAATGGAGGGGCAAGAATTACCCAGACCGAAACCGATCAGTTTTATAATATGAAAACTTTTATGGGAAACCAGTCGAACGGTATAGGTAGGGTAAGAAATACATATTCCAAAGATCTGCAAAACTCTAATGTCTTGAACTATACGAGAGATATTGGTTTGCATAATCTTAATGTTACTGCCGTGGGTGAAATAAAGGTGAATGATGATACCTGGAGTTATATCAATAATAGCAATTTCGCTATGCAGGAAACGGGCATTTATGATTTGAACGCTGCTCAGATACAAAAAACGAGTTCAGGCCAGGGGCATAGAAAAATCTTATCCGGAGTTGGAAGAATTAATTACGGATATGATAATAAGTATTTGCTTTCCATGAGTGTCCGTGCAGATGGCTCTTCTGTTTTTGGAGAGAATAATAAGTGGGGATATTTTCCTGCAGCTTCTATTGGATGGAGACTTTCCCGGGAGAACTTTATGAAAGATTTTACCTGGATAGATGATTTAATGATCCGGGCAAGTTGGGGAAATACCGGAAACCAGGCAATCAGTAATTTTCAGACGATTTCCCAGATCGGTAGTAGTGGAAAATACCCTTGGTATGGTGGGGATGCTTCTAATTTAGGATATGCCGTGATTTCAGCATCAAATCCTAATCTGAAATGGGAAAGTACCCGCCAGTATAATCTCGGATTGAATGTCTCGTTATGGAATAGTATGCTTCAGTTTACCGGTGAGTATTATGATAAAGTGACTTCAAATTTATTGATGATGAGAGAATTACCAAGATCTACCGGTTTAAATAGCATAATAGATAATGTAGGAAAGATGGGTAATAAAGGATGGGAACTCTCTGTGAATGGGAATTTCAATTTTGGAGAACTGGAATGGAGTCCGGGAATAAATACCACTTTCTCAAAAACAAAAGTATTGGACTTGGGGGATGAGGAATTTATATCCTATTCAGCTGGTGGTAGCGGACATGGTACGAATATTCCATTCATGTTTCTGACGAAAGGTCAGCCTTTCGGACAAATTATGGGATTTGGTTATGAAGGAACCTGGAAAAGCGACGAAGTGAATGAAGCCGCAAGATATGGTCAATTGCCCGGTGATCCTAAATATACAGATGTGAATAATGATGGTAAAATTGATTATGATAATGATTGGAAAGTCATAGGAAACACTTTACCTAAGATGATCTTTGGTATTACAAACCGATTTAAATACAAGAATTTTGACCTGACTTTCCTGTTGCAGGGGACATGTGGCAATGATATATTTAATGTTGCGAGAATAAAAAGGGACGCGGGGGTTGGATATGGTACTGCCAAATTTGACCGGTGGACTCCTGAGCATCAGAACACAGATGTTCCGGCATTATATGCAGCAAGTTACAGAGAGACGTATCGTAATAATTGGGATGCAGCTCATCCTGATAACCATTTCGTTAGTACAATTACATTCCCTACTTCTGGTGATAATATTAATGAAAGGTGGATAGAGAACGGTTCTTATATCAGGCTTAAAAATCTGACACTTGGCTATACTTTTGATAAAATCAGTGTATTTGAACATATCAGAGTCTATTTGACAGCAACTAACTTGTTCACTATAACCAAATATAAAGGTTTTGATCCTGAAGTTAGTTCATTTACAGGAAGTGATGCACAATTGGGTACTGATTTTAATAGTTATCCGTCTTCAAGAGTGATTAGCCTGGGTGTAAATATTAATTTATAAACTTGTAAAGATATGAAACGATATATATTAGTGTTGGGATTTTTTCTGTTGTTGATAACTCCAAGTTGTGATTTATTCGACTTGTCGGAAGAACCTAAAGGGTTTACTACTCCGGACAACTATTTTAGTACTCCTACTCAAATCGAAACTATTTTGACCGCTTGTATGTACAGGGCGTATCACTCATGGGGAGGATATGCCTATAATCCGGCATTGCATCGTCACTCGGATCAAGATTATGGAGGAGATTTGGTTATTGGCTTGAATCATGGATCAGATATTTATAATCTTCATTTTGAAAATATAAAAGATCTCAACTTTGCTTTGCGGTCGATCAATGACAAAGGATTGGAAGGTACTTCCCAGGAGGTAGTAGAGCAATTGGTCGGGCAATTAAAGTTTTTGAGAGCCTGGAATTATTTCCAATTAGTACGGATGTGGGGTGGAATGCAAATTCTGACAGAGGACAATGTTGATGATTATTTTATTATACTACCCGAACGTTCTTCTGTGGAGGATACGTATGCTTTAATTGTGAGCGATTTTGAGGAAGCTATTGATAAACTACCCCAAGACTGGGGATCTTTCGGGCGTCCGAATAAACTGATAGCGAAAGCTCTCTTAGCAAAAGCCTATTTAACTATGGCTACCGCACCTCTTAATGAGGTTAGCTATTATGCGAAAGCAGCCAGCTTAGCTAAAGAGGTTATCGACTCTAATAAGTATAGTCTTGTTAAGGATATCAGGGATGTATTTTCAATGAAGACCGAAGAAGGGCCTGAAATGATGTGGAGTTTTATAGCAAATGAAGAATGTCCATCGACAGATCCTCGTGTCTGGAGTTCTATATATGGATGGTCGGATTATGCGGCCGATCAGGTTTGGGTTGACTCTGTATATAATGAACAACCTAGAAAACATATCTATTTAGAGACTCATGATAAGAATGGTGTCCCTGCTACGGAATTAGGAAGAAATGTGGGTATTCAGAAATTTCTGTATGACTCCTGGGAGAATTTCGAGAGAGGATTCACAACGATAAACATCCCGATTATCAGATATGCAGATGTTTTATTAATATTTGCGGAAGCCGACAATATGTCTAAAGGTAGTCCGAGTCAGGCAGCTGTTGATGCCATCAACTCCGTAATCGATCGTGCGAATGACTATCAGCCGAATCCTAATTATCCTCTTTTAAGTATAAATATGACAAAGGAGGCATTTGATAAAGCTGTGATCCATGAACGTAATTTGGAACTTTGTTTTGAATACGACCGGTGGAATGATATTGTAAGAAAAAGAATTCTTTATGAGGTAACCAGAGAAGAATATAAGCAGAATTATTCGGAAAATGATTACTTGTTCCCAATCCCGAAAAGTGAGATAAGATTAAATCCTAATATGAAACAAAATCCAGGTTATCAGGATTAGTATTAACCCATAATAATTTATACGATATGAATACTGTAAATACAATAGGTAGAGTGTTTCGACCACTTCTTTTTTCCTGTTCTTTTTTCTTGTTCGTGGCTCATCTGAATTCTCAGGTAATTGCACAAACAGGAGCGATAGACAATGAGTTCGAAAGCAGTAATGAGAAAAAGCTAACTGTATGGGTAGCACCTGCAGAACAAAAGGTTCGTTCGGATGACAGAATTGAAAGGGATAATCTTATCTGGTCTGAAAAGGATAAAAAGATAGCTGTGGCAGGAGCTGGCAATGAGCATGTACCCTTTCAGGTTGTAATTACAACATCGGTAAAAGGCTCTCCTCGTGAAGTAAAAGTACCGGATGGTTTTATGATTGAAATTTCAGATCTGACTTCGGCCCAGGGTAATAAGATACGGAAAGAAAATATCAATTGCTATCTGGAGCACTATATTATGCTTTTTGCAACCTCAAGCTCTGTTGGAGCAACCGGCTATTGGCCGGATGCGATAGTTCCTATAAAAAAAACATTTAGTATGGCCGCTCAATATGATATTGTCAAAAACAGGCCGATATGGGTTGATATGTTTATCCCTTCAGGGACAAAGGCCGGTGAATACTCTGGTAATATTGATGTGACTCAACATGGAGAATTGGTGCAGAAATTACAGTTGGCTGTTAAGGTTTATGATTTCTCATTACCAGATGAAACCTCTTTGATCACTTATATGAATGTTTCAAAAGATCAATTGGCACATTTTTATCACCAGCCAAGTAATACGGAAGAGATAACAGATATAACTCAGGTATATTATGATAAGTTATTCGCCAATAGAATGGAGCCTTGGTTTAATGATATGTTGCGTCCGGATATAGAATTGAAAGATAATAAGGTGAAAGTGACATTTGATCATGATAGGTACCTTTATTATATGAATACGTTAAAAACTAAACGTGTTCTTTTAAATGCGCTTCCAGGTAATCTTAACCGGCTGATGACTGCTCAGCCATTTTCTGATGAGTATAATAAAATCGTAAAGTCATACTTATCACAGGTCGAAGCATATTTTAATAAAAATAAATGGCATGATCGTCTTGTCTTTAATAGTCCTATTGATGAACCGCGCTCATTGGAAGATTACGAAAATACCCGTAAGTGGGGAACATTGGTAAAAGAAGCGACAACAAATGTCCCGTTCCTGGTAACAAGGACTCCTGTTTTTCCGAAAGATCATCCGGAATGGGGATCTCTGCAAGGGTATGTGACTAACTACTCCATACATGGAAATCACCTAAATGATCCGTTGGTAAAACAAGCTATACTGGATGAGAAAAGCAGAGGAGGGGAGATCACCTGGTATATCTCTTGTGATCAACGTTTTCCGCAACCTAATTATTTTATAGATGCTCCGGCAATGGATTTAGTTATGGTTCCGTGGATTACTTCACGATATAAGATGGATGGTATATTGTATTGGGCTATTAACTGGTGGTCGGAAACTGCAAATCCCTGGCTAAATGCAAATACATTTCATTCAGGTTTTCTGTGCAGTGATGGATCTGTATTAAATGGTGAAGGATCTCTTTGGTATCCGGGAGATTATGTAGAAAGATATACAGGGCAACCTAATGTTTGTGGGCCGGTCTCGTCGATTAGGTTTGAGTTATTACGTGAAGGGATTGAAGATTATGAATATCTTTCTATGCTTGGAGCTCTTGGAGATAAGGAATTTGCAACAGAACAGGTCAAAAATCTTGTTGTCGATGTGAAAGCGTTTTCAAGGAATGTGGCAGATTTGTATTCTACCCGAAAAGCGATGGCTGAACGTATAGAAGAACTACTGAAAAAACACAAATAAATTTATGTCACACTTTATTAGTGCACAATAATTTGTTTGTGAGTATGTATAGCTGAGTCCACTTGAAAAAGCACTTTTTGAAGTGGACTCATACTTTAAATAAATAGCTTATGAAGAAAAATATAATAGTCTTCTTAACGGGGTTATTTTTGATACACCCCTTGTTTGCACAACAGGCAATTATTACCGAGACAGTGCAGACATTTAAAACCTATCCGTTTTCCGATCCTGATCCAGTAGCTGATCCTTCCGATCTTTTTTATCCTTATTTCCGATTCGACGGCTTTGCGGCTAAAGGAATGGACAAAGACTGGAAAGTCGTATCGTTAGAGAATGATTATATCAAACTGACACTTCATCCGGAAATTGGGGGGAAAATATGGGGAGCGGTGGATAAAACTTCTGGAAAGGAGTTTATTTACAATAACCATGTTGTTAAATTCCGTGATATAGCGATGCGTGGTCCCTGGACATCCGGGGGTATCGAGTTTAATTTCGGTATAATCGGCCATGCTCCTACTTCCAGTACTCCGGTTGATTATCTAATAAAGAAGAAAGCCGATGGCAGTGTCAGTTGTTATGTATCTTCTTATGACCTGATTACCCGTACATTTTGGACGGTTGAGGTAAATTTACCGAAAGATAAGGCTTACTTTACAACAAAAACTACTTGGCATAATGCTTCTTCTATTGATCAGCCTTATTATCAATGGATGAATGCCGGGTATCCGGCTACCGGGAATGTTCAGTTTTGTTATCCCGGTACGAATTATATCGGACATGGCGGTGAACTGCGTTCATTCCCGTTGGACGAACAGGGGCGCGATATCTCCTGGTACGAGAAAAATAACTTCGGCAATTCTAAATCTTATCATATAATAGGTAAATATAATGATTTTTATGGTGCTTATTGGCATGATTATGATTTCGGATCGATCCACCATGCCGGTTATGATGAGAAGTTGGGTATGAAGATTTTCTTATGGGGGCTTTCCCGTGAAGGAGGTATTTGGGAAGATTTGCTGACCGATGCGGATGGACAGTATATCGAATTGCAATCCGGACGTATGTATAGTCAGGCGGCTTCTAGCAGTAGCTTTACTCCTTATAAACATACTGTATTTAGTCCGCAGGCAACCGATCAGTGGATAGAATATTGGTTCCCTGTAAAAGGTATTCAAGGCGTATCGAAAGCCAGTAGCATTGGAGCGTTGAATGTGTTGCGTGAGGATGGTTTTTTGAAAATCTATTTTTCTCCTTTGCAAAAGCTTTTAACGACTGTAAAACTTTTCGAAGATGAAAAGGAGATACGCTCGATCCCTCTGAACTGTGATGTCCTGAAAACTTGGAAAGATTCTATCTCTTTGAATAACATTACTATCCCGGTCGGAAAGTTGAAAGTTGTTGTAGGTGATAGTTTATTGGTTTATTCGGAAATACCTACGGATAATATCGTGAGCCGTCCAAAACAGTTACCTGCTGATTTCGACTGGAATTCTGGTTACGGACTTTATACACAAGGCGAACAATGGATGAACCAAAAAGTATATGACAAGGCAGAGAAGTTCCTGTGTGCCTCCTTGAAAAAAGATCCTTATTTCCTTCCTGCTTTGACGAGACTGGCATCTCTTTATTATCGTCAGGGACGTTATGAGGAAGCGCTGTCTCATTGTCGTATAGCTTTAAGTGTAAATACGTATGAAGGTGAAGTAAACTACTTGTATGGCCTGTGTAACATGGCATTGGGAAATAATACGGATGCAAAGGATGGCTTCTCTGTTGCTTCCTATTCTACATCCGTGCGTAGTACAGCCTATGAGAAGTTGGCGGAAATGTACTTGATTGATCAGAACTGGAGTAAAGCGGAACATTATGCATTGAAAAGTCTGGATTTTAATCAGCTAAACTTAACGGCACAGCATGTGTTGATGGTTATTTATCGCAAGACAAACCGATCGGAAAAGGCAAAAGCTGTTATTTCATCTTTGTTGGAGGAGCTTCCTTTGTATCATGTGGCAAGGTTTGAAAATTATCTGCTAGGTGGTAGTGCTGATAAGAAAGAGTTTGAGTCATTGATCCGTAATGAACTTCCTTTCGAAACTTATATGGAGTTGGCTGAATGGTATGAGTCGGTAGGGTGTGAAAAGGAGGCATTATCGTTGCTTTCTTTTGCCTCTGATTATCCGATAGCTAATTATAAAATGGCCTATTTGTTACATAAAAAAGGAGATAAAACAGGTAGTCTGGAAATCCTTGAAAAAGCTAATAGCCAATCTCCCGAGTCGGTTTTTCCTTTCCGCCCTTCTACATTGAAAGCTTTAGAATGGGCTAAAGTTACCCGCTGGAACTGGAAGATCTGTTATTACGAAGGTTTGATCCGGTGGGCTAACCAGGATGAGGAGAAAGCACTTGCTTTATTCAATGCCTGTGGTGAAACTGATTATGCTCCTTTCTATCTGGCCCGTGCCTCCCTGAAAGAAGGAGCAGACCGATTGTCTGATTTGCTGAAGGCTGAAAATATAGCTATGTCGTGGCGTACCGGTTTTGCTCTCATTAATTATTACACATCCGGACATCAATGGCAAGAGGCAGTAGAGGTTGGGAAGAGGTATATGAAGAAATATCCGTCCAATTATTATATTGGTTTAAAATATGCAAAAGCATTATGTGAAACAGGTAAATATCCGTCATGTATCTCCGTATTGAACAAAATGTTAGTATTGCCTAATGAAGGGGCTTATGCAGGCCGTGCTGTGTACCGTGCCGCTAATTTGTATCAGGCAATGGAATTGTTGGGCCATAAAAACTATAAACAGGCCCTGAAATATGTGGAAGCTTCTAAAGAATGGCCGGAAAACCTCGGAGTCGGAAAACCTTACGATAATATGATTGATAATCGTCTGGAAGATTATCTGGAAGCTAAAGCGTATGCTGGACAAGGAAATAAGATAAAAGCAGAAAAACTTTTGTCGTTGGTGGCCAACTACCAATCTGAACATTCGTATTTCGATTCCGGCAATCTGCTATCCGCACTTGCTTTGCGTGAATTAGGAAAGGTACCAGAAGCAGACTGTATGGTGGCATCCTGGACTACAGATTTTTCTGAAAATCGTATTGCTCAATGGTGTACAGTCATTTATCGTGGGGAAAAGGAGAAAGCTGCCGGAATGCTTAGGTCACGAAACGATCAGGCTGATACTACTCCGTGGGAAACCTCTTCAAGAGACCCTAATTTTGATTTAATTGTCCGATTATTTGATTTTATGAGCAAAGATTAGTTTTATCATTGCGATTATAAAAAAGATATCCCCCAATCATGTAAAATTGGGGGATATGCTTTTTATTTTTTAGGAAGATAATCCAACGTATAATGCAACCCGCGGCTTTCTTTTCTTTCTATCGCCTGGCGCATGATCAGATACCCTACATTGATCATATTACGCAGTTCGCAAATATCCTTTGAAGCGACCGAGCGTTTGAACAAACTTTCCGTTTCCTCGTAAATGATATCCAGGCGATCCCATGCACGTTTCAGACGCAGGTCGGAACGGACAATGCCGACGTATGTACTCATGATCTGTCCTACTTCTTTTACACTCTGGGTGATCAATACCATTTCTTCCAGCGAAGTGGTACCCTCATCGTTCCATTCAGGGATACTTTCCTGGTAACTTAATGAGTCGATGATATTAAGACTATGTTTAGCCGCAGCGTCGGCATAAACAACCGCTTCGATCAGCGAGTTGGAAGCCAGGCGGTTGCCGCCATGCAGACCGGTGCAGGAACATTCGCCTACGGCATACAGGCGGTCGATAGAAGAACGGGCATCCAGGTCTACCTTGATACCGCCACACAGATAATGCGCGGCAGGAGCAACCGGAATATAATCCTTGGTAATATCGATACCCAGACTCAGGCACTTTTCATAAATATTGGGGAAATGCTTCTTCGTCTCTTCCGGATCTTTATGTGTAACATCCAGATAAACATGATCGTCACCACGGGTATCCATTTCATTCTTGATGGCCCGTGCCACGATATCTCGCGGAGCCAGCGAAAGACGTTTATCGTACTTTTGCATGAACTCCTTTCCATCCAACGTACGCAAAACGCCACCATAACCACGCATCGCTTCCGTGATCAGGAAAGAAGGACGATCGCCGGGATGATACAATGCCGTCGGGTGGAATTGAACGAACTCCATGTCTTTTACAGTCCCTTTGGCACGGTAAACCATCGCGATACCATCGCCGGTAGCCACCAACGGATTGGTGGTAGTCTGGTAAACAGCTCCGACACCACCAGTCGCTATCAGGGTCACTTTCGAAAGGAATGTATCGATCCGTCCGTTCGGATCCATGATGTAAGCGCCATAACATTCTATATCCGGCGTCTGGCGGGTGACGGTGACACCCAGATGGTGCTGCGTCAGTATTTCAATTGCAAAATGATTTTCAAAGACAGTGATGTTAGGATGCTTTTGGATCGCCTGTATCAGGCTGTCCTGTATCTCGGCACCCGTATTATCCTTATGGTGAAGGATGCGGAATTCGGAATGGCCGCCTTCACGATGCAGGTCGAAGTTCCCTTTTTCATCTTTATCGAAATCGACACCCCAGCTGATCAGCTCTTTGATTTGTTGAGGAGCGTTGCGCACAACCTTTTCAACAGCATCGCGATCGCTGAGCCAGTCGCCCGCAATCATTGTATCTTCAATATGTTTATCGAAGTTATCGACGATCAGGTTTGTCACCGAGGCGATACCCCCTTGTGCGAAATATGTGTTAGCTTCTTCCAGATTAGTTTTGCATACCAGGGCAACTTTCCCTTTACTGGCTACTTTAAGTGCGAAACTCATTCCTGCAATACCGGAACCTATCACTAAGAAATCGAATCTTTGTACCATAAGACATTACTGTTTAGACCGCCAAAGTTAGGAATTAACTTTTATGGTTGTACCTTTAGATGCCCCCTTTCCTTATAAATAAGGCTGAAATAGATATTCTTTTGCTATTTTTAAAGGAATAGCCCTGAACATTCGGGGGCTTCCCCTGTTCTAACATGGCATTGGATATCCGGCTTATTATTAATACTTAAACGTTTTGAAATATGAAATCTAAAGTTTTACTGTTAGCTTTAGCCTCTATGTTGGCAGGCGGGGCTATGGCACAGGATTGTACATTCTTTTTCCCTACGACAAAAGGTACTAAACTAGTGAAAAAGAGTTATGATGGCAAAGGTAACTTGTCAGGTGTGATGACTTATGTAGTGGATGAGGTGGAAAACAAACAAGGCGGACTGGAAGTCGAAGCCGATTACGTGTTCGTCAATAATAGCGGAACGGTTATCGATAAAGGCGAGCTGGAAGCTTTTTGCCAGGATGGCGAATTCTTTATGGATATGAAAGAGGTTCTGTCCAACCCGTCCTTTGTTACAACGACGAATACTGCAGTGGCTGCAACTGATGCCGTAATCAATTATCCGAGCGTAGCGCAGGGAGCTTCTTCGGATGATGTCTATTTCGACGATGCGGTAATCAACATCTATTCAAAGAAGAACCGTAAGGACAGAAAGAATATCTCGATTTACGACCGCGAATATGTGAAAACGGAAGAGATTACCACTCCGGCAGGAACATTCGATTGTACGAAGGTAAAATTTAAAATCAAATCACGTTCCCCGAAAGAAACAATCGAAGGCTACGGATACGAATGGTATGCTCCCAATATCGGGGTAGTCCGCACGGAACAATACAATAATAATAACGTATTGCAATCCTATTCCGTACTCGAAGAAGTAAAATAAGAGGAGTTCCCGTATTCGGCCCCTGAGTGCCCCGCAGTTTCTTCCGTAGGAAACTCCGGTTTCCCTAGGAGGAAATTACAGTTTCCTAGGGAGGAAACGCCAGTTCCCTATTCGGGAAACTCCAGTTTCCTAAAGTAGAAACTACGAGGAAACTGTAATCGACTGACAATTATCGTTATATCCTTTTTATGGGAATAAGGGGATTCAAGTAAAATATATTCCTTTTTGGAATTGTTTGACCGGTTTAAGTGGATACGCTGTTGCTGTGAAGCGGCGGCGTATTTTCTTGGTATTTTTACCAGAGACCAACAAGAACTAAGGTTTAAATATCCCCCATTTGGGATACAAATCCCCCAAAATAAGGCAGCATAGGTACTTCTTTTCCCTATTTTTCGTGTAAAAAGTAAGATATTCAGGCAAAATAAAGGCTATTATTAGCAAAAACTACCTTAGTTCTTGTTGGACTATGTTATTATTGTTCTTGTTTTCTTCTTTGAACTGGCTGGGGGTAACCCCTTTTATTTGTTTGAATATTGTGCTGAAATAACGTTGGTAAGTGAAACCCACTTCAAATGATATTTCGGAGATACTCAGGTCCGTATGTATTAACATGGAGGATGCTTTCTCTATTCTGAGTTTGTTGATGTAGTCATTTACTCCCATATCGGTGAGTGCTTTTACCTTATTATATAATGAAGCGCGGCTCATTGCCATATTACCCATTAAGAATTTGACATCCAGATCCGGATTTGACAGATTAGTATAGATCAGGTTATTCAGTTTAACCAAGAAAGTCTCATCTGCATTACTGATTGTCGAATCTTGCGGCAGAATAGTAGTTGCCCTCTCTTTGTATTTTTGTTTTATAGCCTCCCTGCTTTTCAGCAGATTGACAATGATCGTGAGAAGAAAATCCAGTTCAAATGGTTTTGACAGATAAAAGTCCGCACCGAGTTTATAACCGGTGGATGTACTATCCTGATCGCATTTGGCTGTAAGCAGAATAATGGGAATGTGGCTGATCTCGACATCTTCTTTGATATGCCGGCATAGTTCGTATCCATCCATACGCGGCATCATAACATCACTTACAATGATATCGGGTTGCCTTGTTTTTATGAGATCCAATGCCGTCATACCATCTTCTGCCGTATAAATATGATTGAATACGTCTTTGAACGAATCTTTCAGAAACATGCGAAGTTCCTGTTTGTCTTCGACGATTAATAATGAGTAGTTGGAACATGAAACGTTTATGGCAGATATATCCAGGGGAATAGGGATGTTTTCGCTGTTGTTGTCGTTCATCATTTCTTCCGGCAAAGATGTATCGGTGAGGATAGGTAATTCATAATAGAATGTTGCCCCTTTATCCGTATTGTTATAGGCACCGATGTTTCCTCCATGCATTTCGATTAATATTTTGGCATAAGACAGGCCGATGCCGCTACCGCTTTTATTGTGTTCTCCTTGGTAAAAGCGACTGAATAATCTGCCGGAATCAACATTCTGTAAACCAATACCCTGGTCTTTGACGGAAATCCGTACAAAGTTATTCATCCGTTGGGTCGATATTGTTATTTCTGTCTGCTGGTCGCTGAATTTTAAAGCATTCATAAGCAAATTGGACAGGATGATCTGGCATTTCCATTCGTCAAACCAGATATATTCGATAGAATCATCCAATTCGTATTGCAAGTTGATCTTTTTCTCTTCATATTCGTTTCTGAAATCCTCGGATACCGAGCGTACCCATTCATTTAATGTATGGGGAAGTTTCTGCAACGGCTCTTCTCCTGTTTTAATCCGGTTCAGGTCCAGTACCATGTTGATAATGTTTTTCATCTGCCGGGTCTGCTTATATATGCTGTTTAACTGATCTTTGATCAGTTCGGGTTTGAGCTTGTCGTTACTTCTGTCGATCAATCTTTTTAAAGGGGCATAAATCAGTGTTAATGGTGTTCGTAGTTCATGGCTGATGTTTACAAGGAAACGTATTTTCTCCTCATTGACAGTCTGTTCATGTTCTTTCATTTCCCATTTCAACTTGTTTTCTTTTTTCCGGATAATCAGATACACTATACCTGATAGCAATGTGAGAAATAATAGGATCATGCTGGAAATAAACCAATTGCTTTTATACCAGGGAGGCGTTATATGGAGTGTGGCAATCTTTATCGGCTGGCTCCAGATGCCGCTTTTTGTATTGCACGATACCAGGATGGAATAACTACCGGGGTTTAATGACGGTAATTCCAGCTTGTGATTATAGGATTCGATGTATTGATTGTTGAGGCCGGAGATACTGTAACGGAATAGAGCCTTGCGGAATACATCTTTTTCATTCAGGTTGATGGCTATGGATAAAGAGGTATAATTCCAGGGAATATTGATATTCTTCTCTTTCTCATCAAATTTGTTCATATAGGAGCTTCCGTTAAATATAATGTCGGCCAGTTCTATCTGGGGTTGTAGTTTATCGTTGTAGGATATGTTTTTATCAATTTTTACTAAGCCGTTTGTTCCTGCCAGATAAATGTTATTGGTTTTTGACGGTTTCTGGTACATGAATAATATTTCATTGGGAGAGAAGCCGTCCGATTCGCTCCACACAACGAATCTGTTCTCATTTATCACATAAGAGAAAAGCATGTTCTGGGCGCATATCCAAAGCCTGCCCTGGTTATCAAGAAATAAATGGGTGATGTTATTGAATAACCTGGTCTCAATCCTGTGTAAAATCTTTTCATTCTTGTTGTAATAGCTGAGTCCCCGGTCGCTGCCGATCCAGAATGTTCCCTCTTTATCGTATGAGAGTGAATGGATTGTTTCGGAAGGGTCGACACTGAATAAGATATGTATACTGTCATTTTTCTGTAATCCTTCCAGCACATAATGTTCTTTGATCAGGTAAGTCAGGGAATCGTCTGCATAAACCAGGTTAAGCGCTCCGGGATCAATTTCTTTCTCATTCATCTTGAGAGAAGAGAATTGTCTGGTGACCGGGTTATAGATAAGTGCACTTTGCGACAAGATATAGATTTTGTCTTCAGCAACTTTATGGGTAAGTGGCATGTATCCGGAATAACACTCCTCGATATTGGTGTCGTGGTCCAAAATGGTAAAAGGTTTGTATTCTCCTGTCTTTTTATTGAAGATAAAAACTTCTTTGCTATATAATGAGACAAGCAACTCAGAACGGGACAAAGATGTAATTGAAGCGACTTTATCTCCGTAGGTGGAAGGATAATGTCTGAACTTTCCTGTAAAAGGATTGTACCGGTTTATGCCTCCGCCATCCGTACCGATCCATAAAATACTGTCTTCGTCTTCGTGCAGGCTGATTATTGCTTTTTCGCTGAGTCCGTTAGTATTATTCAGCGCTACGTCTTTATATGTTTTTATATAGGTCTCTTTGATTCCGAATATGCCGCCTCTGACACTGCCTGCCCATAAGTTGTTTTCACTGTCTTTGTAAAGGACGGTGATGGAGTTTACCGGAAGTGAGCTGATATCACCGGGAATATGTTTTATGCAGCTGATTTCCTGGGTTTGAAGATTAAGTATATTGATTCCTCCTCCATCGGTCCCCATCCAGAGATCTCCGTCTTTCTCCAGGATGTCGAGAACTATATCATTACTTAATTGAGAGTTTTTGGTGGTGTAATTGGCTATTAGTTTTCCGTTCGGGCTATAGCAGAATAGTCCTTTATTGTAGGATGATAAATAGATATATCCGTCTGATCCCAGATATACGTCCAGCAGGGTGGTATGATTTCCGAACGGAAGTTTGTCCGTATGACCGGTTTTGTAATTATAGGTAAACAGTCCGTTGTTTTTGGTCGCAATAAGGACCAGATGATCGCTGAAAGATAGCAGCTTAATGATATCATGCAGCGGCAGATTGTTTGAGTCGAAGACTGCTTTCTGTAATTGTTTGTTTTCGGGATCGTGTGTATAGAGACTGCTCTCTGCCCCTAGTAAAAGCCGGTTTGGTAAGTTCAGGTATGAGAAAACCTTTTCCTTGAGAATCAGGTCGAAAGAATTATTCTCCGGATTGTATAGGGCGAGCCCTGTATTGGTAGAGATCCATATATTCTTTTGCTGGTCTTCTGCAATGAACTGGATATAGTTACCGGGTAAGGAGTGAGGGTTTTCTTTTTCGTTGAAATAGTTTTTCAGCTCATACTGGTCGAAGCAATTGAGACCGGATTTGGTTCCGATCCACAGCATTCCCTTGTGGTCGCACAGGATACAGTTTATGCTGGACTGCGACAAGCCGTTCTCTATAGCGATCTGTTTAAAATAATAATTCGTATTGCTACCCCAACTATTACCGATGTATCCGCATACAGAGAACAAACAAAATAAAAATGTAATAATATGTTTAATCATTGCAATTTATTTGCTACAAAGATATATTTAAATATTAAGTTTCAAAGTAATTTCACCTATATAAAATATATCTGCATCTTTAGCTTACTCCTTTGTTTATGGGCTTTTTAGATGAAAATAGACAATAGAGGAACAGATTTAGACAGGATTTGATGCCTTTTCATTCCGAACCGCATACTTTTACCAGCGTATGGATTATATACATAAAATAATTAAATTTTATAATCTTAGATCTATATGAATGTTCCTTGGTTTTATAAATCTTAAATTGAAATTCTTATGAGGAAAATTGTAATTCTGTATTTACTATGTTTAGTTTGGTGTACAGGTTTTGCGCAGCAAAAGATAAACGGAGTCGTCTATGAGGCTGAAACGATGGAGCCGCTGATTGGTGCAGCGGTAATGGTAAAGGGTACAACGAACGGCCAGACAACTGATCTGGACGGTAAATTTTCTATTACAGCTTCTGTCGGTGAAACACTTTCCTTTTCTTATTTAGGAATGGTGACACAAGAAGTGTCTGTAAAGAGCGGTATGGCGGATCTGACTATTAAATTAGTGAAAGATGCCATGAATATAGAAGAGGTGGTAGTCGTTGGATACGGTGTCACCCGTAAACGTGACCTGGCCGGGGCTATTACTTCATTGAAAACCGATGAAATAAAGGCTGGTGTTGTAACCAGTACGGCACAGTTGTTAAAAGGCCGTGCAGCTGGTGTACAGGTAAAACAAAACTCGACGGAACCGGGTGGAGGTATTTCCATTCGCGTCAGGGGAGCTTCTTCTATCAGTTCGAACAACGAACCATTGTATGTAATCGATGGCTTCCAGACAGAGATCGGAAACCAGATCAACCCCGAAGATATCCAGTCTATCGAGATCCTGAAGGACGCCGCTGCTACAGCTATCTATGGTGCAAGAGGTGCTAACGGTGTTGTTCTTATTACAACAAAGAAAGGTACGAAAGGAGCATTCAATGTCAGTTACTCCTATAATGCATCTGTGAAGAACCTACAGAACCCTTGGAAACTGATGGATGCCCAGGATGTGATGGGTTATAATATGAAAGTGTGGGAAGATAACGGCAGTTCCGGTAACCCTCCGTATACTCAGGAAGAACTTCAATATAAGGGAGCAGGAACGGACTGGATCGATGCAACCACAAGGACAGCAATGACACAGACTCACCAGTTCTCTATTACCGGAGGTAGCGATAAGATGACTATGTCTATTTCAGGTAACTATCTGGATGATCTGGGCGTATTGCAGAATACTAATTTCAACCGTTTCAGTGGCCGTATGAATATGGATTACAAATTGAACGATAGAATTCGTTTCGGTTCAAATCTTTATATGGCCCGTTCCAACAAGAACTTTCTGAATATGGGTACGAATACGACTACCGACAACGTTATTTATAACATCTTCATGATGTCTCCTTTGACAACTGTCACCGGTGATGATGTATTTGGTAAAAAAGGGAAGAAACCGGGCATCTTCAGTGAATTGAACGATGTGGATTTCGAAGATATCACAAATAATATGTATGTTACCCTGTATGGTGAAGCCGATATCCTGAAATCATTGACAGCACGTGTTCAATATACATACAGCAATGATAACGAAAAATATCAGAAGTACTATCCGAAAAGTACGAATGTCGGTAAAGCCAACGACGGTCTGGCAACGATCTGGAACTATAAGAATGATAAACAACAGATGGATGCTTTATTGACCTGGCACCAGCAGTTTACGGAAAAACATGACGTGAAAGTTGTTGCCGGTACGACCTATACCAAACATATCTACGAACAGAACGGAATGCAGGGGTTCGGTTTCTCTACGGACGAATTCTCCTTCAATAATATGGGAGCTGCCCAAACGGTACAATGGATCAATTCTTCCAGGGAAGACAATACGACCACTTCTTTCTTCGCAAGAGCGGAATATGTATTGAACCAGAAATATATTATCAATGCTTCTATCCGTGCAGACGGCGCTTCAAACTTCGGACCGGGTAATAAATGGGGATATTTCCCATCCGCTTCTGTAGCCTGGCAATTGGGTGACGAACCTTTTATGAGTTTCATCAAACCATTGTTCTATGATTTTAAACTGAGAGCCAGCTATGGTGTTACCGGTAATGACGGAATCGGTAATTATCTTTCACAGCGTAAATTTGCCATGACAGACGTATATCTGGGGGGCGGTTCGATCGTGAAAGGTATGTATCCTTCCAATCCGGAAAATAAAGATCTGAAATGGGAATCTACTTCACAGCTCGACCTGGGTATCGATTTTTCTTTGCTGAACAAGCGTATTGAAGTGAATTTCGACTACTACGATAAACGTACGAAAGACCTGTTGAATCCTATTTCAGTATCCAGTTCCACGGGTGGTTTCCAGACCATGACGGGTAATAACGGTAAAATCCAGAACAGAGGTTTTGAATTGTTCATCAAATCCAATAATATCATAAACCATAACTTCAGTTGGAATACGACATTCAACATTTCACGGAATAAGAACAAAGTGCTGGAACTGAATCAGGGGGAAGCCCGTTTCGAATCGGTTAGTCCGCAAGGCTGGTACAACTGGGAAGAATACGCTATGCTGAAGGAAGGTTACCCGTTGAGTTCATTATACGGTTATGTATTTGAAGGTATTATCCAGACTGGAGAAACGTATGCCGCACAACCGGGATCGGTTCCGGGTGACCCGAAGTTTAAAGACCTGGATGGTGACGGACAAATTACAATCAATGACCGTGAAGTGATTGGCGACGGTAATCCGGATGTGATCCTGGGTATCGGTAATAATTTCAAGATCCGTGATTTCGACTTCTCATTCTTCTTCGACGCCTCTATCGGTAACGACTTGCTGAACTTGTCGCGTGTGGTATTGGAAGACAACAACCGGTTGATTGATTCGAAAGACAGATGGACACAGCATAATCCGTCCAATGAGATACCACGTAACGGATATAGAAAAGATGCCGGTGTTAAATACGGTTCTTATATTAACTCACGGTTTATTGAAAATGCAAGTTACCTGAGATTGCAGAATGTGGAACTAGGCTATACGCTGCCGTTGCAGAAATGGGGAAATATGTATAAGTATGTCAAGAACCTGCGTGTATTTGTCGGTGCACAGAACCTGTTTACCATCACCGGATACACAGGCTTTAACCCGGAAGTAAGTACGAATGGCGGTAAAGCTGTTTCACAGGGACTTGACTTTAGCTCTTATCCTGCTTACAGGACATTTAACTTTGGTGCAAAAATAATTTTTTAAATGAATACGGTTATGAATAACATATTGAAAAAAGGATTGATATATACTGCGGCTTTTCTTTCGGCAGGCATCATTACTTCTTGTGACAGTACACTGGAGGAGGTTGTCTATTCGGAACTGACATCAGAGAATGCATTTAAAACGAAAGACGATGCGACGGCAGCTGTTAACTCGATGTATGAACCTCTCCATGGGGTATCCAACAGGGCAATTTTCTATCTGAACGACATGACGACAGATGCCTGTTTCATGAAAGAAATGGACTGCGAGTTGTTGAATGAACAGAAAATGAGTACCAACCAGGATGTTTCGTCTTCCTGGAACGGTTATTATAAGATTATCAGCCGTGCGAATATCGCACTTGATAAGATCCCTGAAATTCCTGATACAGAATTCGGGGATGACGAGGCTGTCGCTGCAGAACTGAAGAGCAGATTATTGGCCGAAGCTCATTTCATGCGTGGTTTTGCCTATTATCAACTGACGGATTTATATTATACCGTACCATTGGTTGTTAGTAGTGATGTGGCTGTGGATGCCATCCTGCCTCCTGCTTCGATAGAAGAGATCGAAACACAGATCGATACGGATCTGAATGCTGCAAAAGGAGCATTACCCCAGAGCTATAGCGATAAACTGGATGCAGGAAGAGCAACTTATGGCGCAGCAGCAGGTTTCTTGTGTCGCCTCCATATGAGAGCTGCCGGCCGTGCCCGTTTGTCAGGGGGAGATGACGTGTCGGAATGGAGAAAGGCGCTCGAATATGCAAATGAAGTACTGGCGCTGAATGGCGGTGTTTATTCATTGCAACCGAAAGTATGGGATGTGTTCAACCCTGAAACAGATGCAACCTTATATAATAATGAGTTGATCTTTACCGTACGTTCCAGCCAGGATATTCCTTCCGGAAGCTCCGATATAGGTATGAACTTTACTCCGTGGGATTACGATATGGGATGGAACCTGTTCAGTGTCCCTCTGGAACTGACCTGGGTGTTCGATAAGGCGGACGAACGTTACTCAGAATTGCTGGTTACCCAGTTCAGAAACGTTTATGATAATGATGCTACTCCGAAGCCCAGATATTATATCATACCGGAATCAGTAGAAAAGGTAGGTACTGTCTATGCGGATTCAGAAACACAGACAATCAACGAATTGGGAGCTTCTTATACTAAAAAGTATAAATACCTCCGTCCGGGTACTTATAATTATAATACCAAGAATAACATGCCGATGCTTCGTCTGGCTGACATCATCCTGTGCAAGGCTGAAATCCTGAACGAACTGAACGGACCGACACAGGAGGCGATCGATTTGATCAACCAGATCAGAAGCCGTGCGTTCCAGGACGATGCCCACAATTTGTCTTTGGCTGCTTATTCTTCAAAAGATGCTTTACGCAGTGCCATCTGTGACGAACGTCTTTTTGAGTTGAACAATGAAGGTGTACGCCGTCCTGACCTGATTCGTATGGGATTGTGGAAAGATCGTTTGAATAAATATATAGCTGCCATAAAAGTGAAATCAGAATGGCGCCAGAAGAACTCAAAAGATCCGAATGCGGATTACACGTCCGAATGGAAAGTGTATCCTCAGGACCTGACGGATAACGATATCAGACGTTATTTCCCGGTACCGAAAAGAGAACTGGATCTGAATCCGGATCTGGCAAATTGCAGAAGTTTTTCCAAATAATTGATAGACAGATAGGTGCCTGCTTTGACAGGTGGCCTATCTGTAAATTTTACCACAATGAATTATAATAGACTGAATATGAAGAAATATATAGGCAGGATTCTTTTTTTGATGTTTATCCTGTGCACAGTCAACACCTATGCACAACCTCCGAAGAAAAAAGTCTGGAACTTTAATGATCTGGAAGGATGGGTGTATGCGCATCAGGATGATAACCCAGATCACCAATGTGTGTTGAAGAAGGGTAAGTTGCACATTTTTACGCGGGCCGGTTCATGGGACAGGAAGAAAGTCCGTACAACTGATAAAATTTATACGACCGGACGCTATACTTGGAAAACTTATATCCCGGAAATGGGGAAAGGAGATCAGGCCAGTGTCGGCTCCTGGATTTATTGTGATGACCACCATGAAATCGATTTTGAAGTAGGATATGGGAAACAGGCGGTACGGGAAGAGCTGGGAGCCGGACCTGATGAGATGATCGCCTATATGACTACGCAGGATCATCCGTTTAAGTCTGTCCCTGTAAAGATAAAAACAGGATGGCACATCTTTGAAATAGACCTTACTCTGGTGGATGGTAACTATAAAGTCGATTGGCTGATAGATAAGAAGATTGTCAGTACGGTACAGCAAACTTTTGGTACAGCTTTCGCATTTTATATCTTTTGCAGTGTTGAGAATCTGAAGTTTATAGGAGACAATCTTCCGGCACAGGAAAACTATGGTATCTTTGATTATGTAAAATACAGGTATCACGAATGATCCGTTAGCAGGACTCTGTTCAACAAAAATATAATCCCGTGAAAAATATAGTAACTATCTCATTGACGATTCTTTGTATTATATGCCTGGGTGCATGTAACAGTGATCTGGAAATAATAAAATCCGGAAAAAGTGATTATGTCATTGTAGTACCCCAATCTCCTACAATGATAGAGCAAAGAGCAGCAAAGGAACTGAATGAATATCTTAATAAAATAGCCGGAGTGATGCTGCCGGTCGTTGAAGATAACGTTACTCCTGTCGATTATGAAATTTCGATAGGGAATACCAATCGGCTTATTCCTTTGGCCATTTCACTGGATAAGCTGGAACAGGATGGTTTCTATATTAAAACGAATGCACATAAACTCTATATAATGGGTGGCAATAGCTATGGCACTCTCTATGGTGTTTATGAATTACTGGAAAAATATTGGGGATGCAGGAAATATACGCCTGCCGTGGAAGTCGTTCCGCAACGGTCGACAGTCTTATTGCCTGCCAATATAGATGACTGGCAGGTTCCGGTTATTACATCCCGGAATATGCTATATGTATGTGCCAATGACAATGCTTTTTTTGATTGGTTGCGGTTGACGCAGACTCCTACCAGTTGGGTGGACAGAGGCAAATGGGGGTTCTGGGTACATACATTCGACCGACTGGTCCCTCCCGGAAAGTATTTTGACCGGCATCCGGAATATTATGCAATGAATGAAAAAGGGGAGCGTGTTCCTTCGCAACTTTGTCTGAGTAATCCGGAATTGTTGAACGTTCTTTGTAAAGAACTCGATTCCTGCATATCTGAAAAGCCGGAAGCGCTCTATTGGTCGGTCAGCCAAAACGATAATTACAATTACTGTAAATGCGCAGTCTGTAAAAAGGTTTACGAAGAGGAGGGGAGCCCTTCTGGGTTATTGATCCGTTTTATTAATAAAGTGGCGGAGCGCCATTCGGATAAGATAATTTCAACCTTGGCCTATCAGTTTACCCGTAAAGCCCCTAAACTGGCGAAACCGGCTGGGAATGTGAATATCATGTTCTGTAATATCGAATGTAACCGAAGCAAGCCGATTCCTTTGGATACATTGAGTGCAGGCTTTAGAAAAGATATGGACGACTGGGCAAAAATATCTCATAATATACTTTTGTGGGATTATATAGTGCAGTTTAGCAATTTGTATACTCCTTTCCCTAATTTCAGAACCTTGCAGCCTAATATGAAATATTTTGCAGGCAATCATGTCACTTCCGTTTTCTCTCAGGGTAATCCGGAGCCTGCCGGGGAAATGTGTTATTTGAGAGCTTATGTCTCGGCTAAGTTACTGTGGAATCCGGATTGCGATTTGGATGCTGTGATCTATGATTTTCTGGAAGGTTATTATGGACAGGCCGGGAAATACATTAAAGAATATATGACCTTATTACATGATAATCTGGAGAAAAGCGGGGAGGAGCTAAGCATTTTCGGGAATGCTCTGACACCAGTCAATGGTTATTTGTCACCGGAGAATCTGGATGCCTATAACCGGTGTTTTGATAAGGCGGAGGAAGCCGTTGCCGGTGATAAGGACCTGACGGCACGTGTACAGTTTGCACGTCTACCTGTTATCTTTGCTGAGTTGGAACAGGCCAATCTGATGCCTGTCGGCAAAAGAGGATTTCTGGTTGACAACGAAGATGGAAACCTGGCGGTGAATGAAGATTTTATGCATAAATTAGATCATTTTATTTCTTGTTGTAAAGAAAATAATACACGTCGTTTATGCGAATGGATGACACCGATAGATGAATATAAAGAGGAAATGACGAACGTTCCCTTGCAATATCTGAAGTTTCTGGCTAAAGGAAACAAAGCGTTGGGAAAGCCTGTTACAGTGAGCCTGCCGTTAACCCAATATTGTGCAAAAGGTACCGGATCATTGACGGATGGCGTGTTGGGTGCCCGCAATTATGATGAAAACTGGTTAGGATTTAAACACGACGACTTCGAGATAACGGTTGATCTTGGAGAAAAAGAAATTGTTTCGGAAGTCGATGCCCGGTTTATCCAGTCTATTCTCGATCGTCTTTTCCTGCCGGAAGGAATGGAGGTGTTCGTTTCTGTTGATAACCGGACATACAGTTCCGTCGGTCGGATAGTGAATGAGATGGATCGGAAAAAGAATTATAAAACGAAAGTTTATGAGTTGAGATTCACTTCTTGTGAGGCTCGTTATATAAAAATTAAGGTTAAAGTAGTTCCGGTTTGTCCCATGTGGCATCGAGATGCCAGAAGTGATGTATGGACCATGGTGGATGAAATAGCAATTCGTTAATCAATAAATGTGATATTATGAAGCTAATGAAGTATTTGTGTATGATGTTACTGCTCGCATTCGTAGCGTGCAGTAATGATCCGGAAGGTGAGGTGCCTCCGACGGAACTGATTCGGGCGATACAGGTAGCCCCCAAATCGGATAATGTGTTGAGGATGGATGTCAATATAGAGTTCAGGCAAGCCGTGGACTATCAGATAGAGTATTGGAAAAGTGATGATGAAGCATCTAAAAAGACGACGGCACTGGCCGAGGCTGACGGTTCTTCTACCTCTACGTTAGTTTTATTAGAGCCTGAAACCGAATATACTTTTAAGGTAAAGGCTTCGACGGGAGCAGCTTCGACGGTCTCCGAAGGATATACCTTTACAACATCTTCGCTGCCATCAGGTGTTCCAGTCTATTCGATGCCCATCAATAAGATGGAAGAAGATCTTCCCGGTTATATCCTGTTGATGAAGACAGATAAACCCGGTTATATTACGATGGTGGATACTAAAGGTAACATTGTCTGGTATCAGAATATGGAAAAGGCTGTACGTGTGGCTAGTTTTGATGAGAAAACGAATACAATCTCCTGCATCATAGGTGCTTATGCGGAAAAGGATTATACCGGCAATGAAATCGTAGTGATGGATCTGACGGGGAAACGACTGCTGGATAAGGTATTTGATAAATTCTATGCTCACCATGATATCCGTCGCATGCCGGACGGGAACCTGATCCTGGTAAATTATACTCCTAAGACATTTGATCTGACAGAACGTGGAGGGAGTAAAGAAGAGATAGTATGGGGAGACGGCTATACAATCTTCGATATGGAAGGTAACAAGCTCGAAGAATGGGATTGTTTCGGCGAATTGCATCCGGCGGATGATCCTAATATCATGGAAATGGTACCGGTTACCAGCGTATTGGAGAATCCTATATGGTATAAAGATGACTGGCTGCATGCCAACTCGGTTAATTTTGATTCTGAAGGTAATATTTATATGTCTTTTAACTGGAGAAGTGAGTTGTGGAAGATAGAGAGAAAGACGGGGAAAGTTTTGTATAGGGTTGGTAGAGAGGGTAATGTCGATATGCCTGCGGCTGGTTATGCAAACGGTATGCATAGCGTTGACCCGTTAAAACCGAATGAAGTTCTGGTGTTTGATAATGGCATTTACAATCATCTTTCCCGTGCATTGATCTATTCGGTCGATGAAAAAGCCCGGAAAGCGGAGGTGACTATGGAAGTGACTTTACCGGAATACAGCTCTCCTTATATGAGTAATGTCCAGATATTGAATGACAATTTATGGATGTTCGGTTCGACACAAACCAGCACTGTTGTCTTTACGGATAAGAAAGGGACAATTTTACGCACGATCTTGGGATTACATCAGTCCTACAGGTCGGTTTATATACCTGAGATAGAGTATTGAATACGATCGAAATAACCTTTTACAATGAATACGCTGTTTCTGTAAAGTTACAGCGTATTCATTTTTCAGGGGATTTTTCGGATAGGAACAAAGAACTATAAAAATAACGGAATGAACTTGATTATAAGGATAAAAATGCTTAATATTGCTTATTACTAACTTTAATACGTAAAGTTATGGAAAAGAAAGCATTTAGAAAACGGATGATAACTCCGAAACATCTCTCGATTGCCGTTTGCCTGTTGATCATTTTCGGGTTATTCTATTTGAATGATGTGCCCTGGTTTATCTATGTTGCAGTTGTAGCGATCGCTTGCGTTGCCTTCCAGCCATACAGAATAGACAGCAAATACCTGACACAAGGAAATTTTGTGGCCATCCCTGTTGAAGCAATCGATAAAGTCTTTGTAAAAGAGTCGGGTAGCGTGGTAGTATATTATAGTAAACCTTATAAAGACGAAGAATATACGAACACGGTTCATCCGGTCGATACCGAAGGTTTTGTGGCGGCTTTACAACAAGTAAATGAAGAAATGACTATCTTGCGCGAAAATTCGTAAAATGGATAGAGTCTTTAAATCTAAGATCGGTTGGTGGTATCATTTGCTGATCATTGTGCTGGCAGTTTTGTGTGTGGTATCCGTATTGCACCAGAATGTAGCGGCTATTGTTATTTCGTTGGTCGCCAGTGCATTAACATTGCATGTGTTTTTCAATACCTATTATGTGGTTACGACAGACGGCATGCTGCTGCTCCGTTGCGGTTTCTTTCCTAAAAAGGAGATCGCTATTGCCGATATAGAGGCGCTGCAACCTTCTATCCTTCCGGTTTTCAGTTATTCTTTATCATTGGATAGAATCGTTATCTGGAAGAACGGACAGATGTGGATGCTGATATCTCCCCAGAATGAGAAAGAATTTGTCAAGCTGCTGAAGAAGTTTAATCCGGATATCGAGATTAGGAGTAATGCCGGGTTGTTATAACAAGAAAATAGAATCACAATATAAAACTTAATTAAATCTGATAACATGAAATACGATGTTGCTATAATCGGTGGGGGACCTGCCGGTTATACTGCGGCCGAAAGAGCGGCTGCCGGTGGACTTTCTACCATACTTTTCGAGAAAAACGCATTAGGCGGTGTCTGCCTCAATGAAGGATGTGTTCCAACAAAAACATTGCTTTATTCGGCCAAAGTGTATGATACCATTAAACATGCACAGAAATATGCCGTCAAAGCGGAGAATCCGATATTTGATTTTCCTAAGATCATTGCCCGTAAGAATAAAGTGGTAAAGAAACTTACCGCCGGTATCCGTATGAAGATGACGGAACATGGAGTGGTTGTAGTCAACGGTGAAGCTGAGATAAAAGGGCGTGCCGCTGATGGAACCATAACTATTGCCTGTGGTGAAGAAACCTATGAAGCAGCCAACCTGTTGCTGTGTACCGGTTCTGAAACCGTGATCCCGCCGATCCCCGGCCTGGCAGAGACAGAATACTGGACGAGCCGTGAAGCCTTGCAGACAAAAGAACTTCCCGCCTCTCTCGTGATTATCGGTGGAGGAGTGATCGGTATGGAATTTGCCTCTTTCTTCAATAGCATGGGAACGGAAGTACATGTGGTGGAAATGCTGGATAAGATATTAGGCCCGATGGATAAGGAACTATCCGAAATGCTTCAGGCTGAATATGCCAAAAGAGGCATCAAGTTCTACCTGGGTCATAAGGTGACAGCAGTTCACGGTGGTGAAGTCACTGTTGAGAAAGAGGACGAAAGCTTTGTTATCAGTGGAGAGAAAGTGCTGTTGAGTGTAGGCCGGCGTCCGGTGACCAAAGGTTTCGGCCTGGCAACTTTAGGTGTCGAACCTTTCCAGAACGGTATAAAAGTGAACCAATATATGCAGACTTCTCTGCCCAATGTATATGCCTGCGGCGACATCACGGCCTTTTCTTTACTCGCTCATACGGCTGTCAGCGAGGCTGAAGTAGCGGTGAAACATATCTTGGGAAAAGCCCGCGACGGAATGAGCTATAAAGCAATACCGGGTGTTGTATATACAAATCCCGAAATTGCCGGTGTTGGTAAAACGGAAGAAGAACTTCAGGCGGAAGGTATTCCTTATACGGTAAAGAAATTACCGATGGCTTTCTCCGGTCGTTTTGTGGCAGAGAATGAACAGGGAAACGGAGTCTGTAAATTGATCCTGGCCGAAGATGAAACAGTGATCGGTGCCCATCTGCTGGGCAATCCGGCTTCTGAACTGATCGTTATCGCAGGTCTTGCAATAGAAAAAGGCATGAAAGCCGACGAGTTGCGGTCGATCGTTTTCCCACATCCTACCGTTGGGGAGATTATTAAAGAAGCATTGTTCGTTTAATTACTTGGTTTAAATAGTTTCACCCTGATGAAACAACTGTTTCACCTAGGAGAAACAAGTGTTTCATTAGGGTGAAACTATAATCAGCAAAGCATTCGGATTTCCTGTTTTGCTGATTTTTTGTTCTGCCTTATATTATTCCCTATCTTTGCAGAGCTAAATTGCAATGCATGAATATGTTTGAAGGATATGTGGGAATTCGTTTGTGGGACGGACAGTTGGTGGATGATGTGATCTTCTCATTGCTGCTATCCTTGCTGGTTGCTTTTGCTATTATATTCCGGGCTAATTATCAGCATTTTATAAAGATGCTGAAGGATGTCTTGTATTTAAAGGAACGGCAGAATCTGTTTGACGAAACAGTAGGGAAAAGTGAAACTTTCTTCCGCCATTTTATGATATTTCAGGCGCTTTTTCTGTGTAGTATAGCTCTGTTTACTATTGCCCGTACAAGAGGCATAGCCAGCCATTTAGGAGAGAAAGAAGTCCTTTTTACAATTGTTTTTATTTTTTGTGTGCTGTTCTTGTTCTTCCAGTTTAAGCAATTTTGTTATTCGCTGTTGGGATTTATTTTTGCTTCTCCTGAAAAATACAGATTTTGGAAGAAAAGTTATAATGCAACAATGGGTAGTTGGGGCATTTTATTATATATTCCTGTCCTTTGGTTATTGTTTGTAGGAAGTAAAACAGTAGCACCCGTTATATTGTTTTGTATTTTCTATTTTTTGTGTCGTTTTGTAATAATTTATAAGACAATACGGATATTTCACAAGAATAATGCAGGTTTATTATATATTAGTTTGTACCTTTGCACCCAAGAAATTTTACCTCTTATATTTTTGTATGAAGGTATGATTTTTTTGTATAACTTTATCGAGACGAGTACTCTATGGCATTGAACATCAAAAAGTTGTTGGTATCGCAACCGAAGCCTGCATCCGAGAAGTCACCGTATTTCGACATAGCAGAGAAATACGGGGTTGAAATCGACTTCCGTCCTTTTATCAAAGTAGAAGCTCTTTCATCTAAAGAGTTCAGACAGCAGAGAATTTCTATTCTGGACTATTCGGCGGTAATTTTTACTGCCCGTACAGCTATTGACCACTTTTTTCATTTATGTGAAGAACTACGTGTCACCATTCCGGAAACAATGAAATATTTCTGTATGACGGAAGCTATTGCAGTTTATCTTCAGAAGTATATCGTGTATAGAAAACGTAAGATATTTTTCGGTCAGACCGGGAAGCCTGAAGATTTGGTTACCGTTATTGCAAAGCATGCGAAAGAAAAATATCTTGTGCCTGTATCAGACGTGCATAAAGAAGATCTGACCGCTATGCTGGATGCAAAGAAGATTAACTATACAAAAGCTATTATGTATAGAACAGTAAGTAACGAATTTGCAAAAGATGAGAAGTTCGATTACGATATGCTGGTATTCTTCAGTCCTTCAGGTATTTCTTCTTTATTGAAGAACTTCCCCGATTTTAAACAGGAAGATATAAAGATCGGTTGTTTTGGTCCTACTACAGCGAAAGCGGTAAAGGATGCCGGCCTCAGGCTGGATGTGGAAGCACCTACTCCCGAAGCTCCCTCAATGACGGCTGCTTTGGATTTATATCTGAAGAAAGAGTTGGGTGGAAATAAAAAGAATGGAAAATAAAAGGTATACCCTTTCTAAAGAAGAGCGCCTGTCGTGGAAACGTTACATTGACCTGTTGTTTGAAAAAGGACAATCGTTTGTGGCGTTTCCACTGCGGGTCGTTTATTTACCGCTGGAAGAAGAGATGGCGGCTCCTGTCTCTATCCTGATCAGCGTTCCCAAGAAAAAATTCAAACGTGCCGTTAAACGAAACCTGATTAAGCGTCAGGTACGTGAAGCCTACCGGGTACGTAAATATGATCTGATCGATCCGTTGACAGAAAAAAATAAGCGAATGCTCGTTGCCTTCCTGTATCTGGACAAAGAAATACATCCTTTTACCGATATGGAGAAAGCAATGACGAAAGCAATCAAAATATTGCGTGACAAGGAATAATGAAGAAATTCTTTACTATACTCCTTCTGTTGCCGGTCTATTTCTATAAATATTGTATCTCTCCCATGACACCGGCTTCGTGCAGGTACACACCTACTTGTTCCGAATATGCTGTGCAAGCCCTGAAGAAATATGGCCCGATCAAAGGGCTTTACCTCGCTGTCAAACGATTGCTCCGATGCCATCCCTGGGGTGGAAGCGGGTATGATCCGGTGCCGTAAATATGATTTACTACGATATACATACTCATCAACCCTCGGTTCATCCGGAGGATATCGCAATCGTAAATACGATTATAAGGGAGGAATGTGATTTATCCATGCCTGCTCAATGGTGCTCTGCCGGTATTCATCCGTGGTATATATATAATGTAGATAAGCAGATTTCCTGTCTTGAATCGGTTGCTTCTTCCTCTGCTATTGTCGCTATTGGTGAAGCCGGACTTGACAAGCTGGTGAAAACACCTTTAGATATTCAGAAGAATGTTTTTTTAAGGCAAGCCGTATTGGCTGAAAAGTTGAATAAACCACTTATTATTCATTGTGTAAAATCCTGGGGAGAACTTATTGCTGTCAGAAAAATAGTGAAACCTCATATCCCCTGGATCATTCACGGCTTTCGTGGTAACGGAGAACTCGCACAGCAATTGATTTTACAAGGTTTTTATCTGTCTTTTGGAGAACATTTTCAGATATCGTCTTTACGTAGAGCCTGGCCGGAACGTTTGTTGATTGAAACAGATGAATCGTCCTGTTCCATACAAGATATTTACCAACGTCTTGCTTCAGGTCTCCAAATCTCTGTTAATGAGTTGGGTAATCAGGTTAATCAAACGGTAGGCCGTTTGTTTCCGACCATATGATAAAGCTTTCTAAGTTGAATAAATGTTATGCTTTTGTTCACTTTATGATTTGTGTGTCTACATAAAGTCGTATCTTTGTCCGCATTAAGTATATAATAATGAATAATTAAAACGATGAATTTTGTTGAAGAATTAAGATGGAGGGGCATGATTCATGATATGATGCCCGGAACAGAAGAGCAGTTACAGAAAGAAATGACTTCTGCTTACGTTGGCATTGACCCGACGGCCGATTCATTACATATCGGACACCTTGTTAGTGTAATGATGCTGAAGCATTTGCAGCGTGCCGGACACCGTCCTATCGCTCTGGTCGGTGGTGCCACCGGTATGATCGGAGACCCTTCAATGAAGTCGGCAGAACGTAATCTGCTTGATGAAGCAACGCTTCGTCACAATCAGGATAGCATCAAAAAGCAGTTGTCGAAGTTCCTGGATTTCGATTCAGACGCTCCTAATGCAGCCAAGTTGGTAAACAACTACGACTGGATGAAGGATTATTCGTTCCTGAACTTTATCCGTGATATCGGTAAACACCTGACAGTTAATTATATGATGGCTAAGGACTCTGTAAAGAAACGTCTTAGCTCCGAATCGAGTGTAGGCATGTCCTTCACTGAATTTTCTTACCAGTTGTTGCAAGGATACGATTACCTGTTCTTGTATCAGAATGAAGGTTGTCGCCTTCAGATGGGTGGTTCCGACCAATGGGGTAACATTACTACCGGTACTGAACTGATCCGCCGTAAAACAGGTGGTGAAGCATTCGCTCTTACTTGTCCGCTGATCACAAAAGCAGACGGAGGTAAATTCGGTAAAACAGAATCAGGGAATGTTTGGCTGGATCGCCGTTATACATCTCCTTATAAATTCTACCAGTTCTGGTTGAATGTAAGCGATGCCGATGCTGCCCGTTATATTAAGATCTTTACAGACTTGAGTCAGGAAGAGATTGCGACACTGGAAGAAGAACAAGCAGCAGCAGCTCACCTTCGTCCGTTGCAGAAACGTCTGGCAAAAGAAATCACTGTAATGGTTCACTCTCTGGAAGACTATGAGGCAGCTGTTGAAGCTTCTAATATCTTGTTTGGTAACTCTACCCACGAATCTTTGATGAAGTTGGATGAAGATACGCTATTGGCTGTATTTGAAGGTGTTCCGCAGTTTGAGGTAAATCGCGATGAACTGAGTGCCGGTGTGAAGGCTATCGACCTGCTTACAGAGAAGGCGCCCGTTTTCGCGTCGAAAGGTGAAATGCGTAAATTGGTGCAGAGTGGCGGTATCAGTATAAACAAAGATAAACTGGCTGATGCAGAAACTGTTATTGACTGTTCTTCTCTGTTGAATGAAAAATATATGCTGGTTCAAAGAGGTAAAAAGAACTACTACCTTCTGCTTGCAAAATAAGAAAATTGCAAAAAACGCTTGCAGGGTAAGATTTTATTCTTACCTTTGCATCGCTTTAGATAAAGCGCCGGATTGTCTCATGGTGTAATGGTAGCACTACAGTTTTTGGTTCTGTCTGTCGAGGTTCGAATCCTCGTGAGACAACAGAAAAAGGAAAGGTCTGAAACGCATGCGTTTCAGACCTTTTTTTTCTATAATTCTCTCCTTTTTATTTACTGAATGTTTTTTGGCTATAACGGAAGAATTGATACTGCATGTAGGGACTGTGTTTCACTTTAGCAGGATTGATACTTTTTTTAGACTTAGTTTTTTAATGAAAGAATAGAGTTCTTGAGGAACTAAGGTACTTTTATAATGTTATATATCTGATAATCAAAATTATAAATGAATTATCTTACTCACTTACAAATACTCGTTTTTAAAGACTATTTTTCTATTTATAATGAAATCGTTGGATTAAAACACTGTAATTAACCATTTATAATATAAATAGTTTATATTTGTCACTGAAGAAATATCTTAGTTCCTCAAGAACTTCGTATTACAACTGATGAGGATTATTATGCAATTAAGTAATTTATAACTTGGGGCCTATTGATGTACATAGAATAAAAGAAGGAGATCAGGAAGCTTTTAAAAGATTTTTTGTTCACTTTTATCCGAAGCTCATGTCGTTAGCTTGCCGTTTCGTAGATGATCAGGCAGCTAGGGATTTGGTACAGGATATTTTTGCATATTACTGGGAACAAAAACATCAGATAGATGTAAACAATGTTCAATCCTATCTTTTTAAAGTCCTTCAAAACAGGTGCTTGAACTACCTGAAGCATCAAATGGTTATAGAAGAATATACAGCCAAAATACGAATAGCCGAAGCTCGTATTTCTTTCCTTAATGACCGGACTGATTCTAATGATGTTTTGAAACAAGTAATTGATTGGGATCTTCGTGAACAGATTGAGACTTCTGTAAAAAAATTACCACCAAAAGCAGCGGAAGTGTTCCGTTTGTGTTACTATGAAGATATGTCCCACAAAGAAATTGCAGATAAACTTGAAATATCAGTGCGCACAGTTGCGAGCCATGTCCGGACTGCAGTCCTTTTTCTACGGGAAGATTTGAAAGATTTGCTGATACTTTATATTGTTTTTCTCCGGATTATAAATTAAGTTGAATTTTTTCCATTTTTGACTACGTAGTTTTGAATGTCTCAGTTGTCTTCTTTATATAAACGATAAGGAAGATGTATGAATGAGGAAATATTAATACGATTTTTAACTCACCGTTGCACACCGGAGGAAATAGGAGAAGTCGATGGATGGATTGCTGCCGATCAGGCTAATGCCGATTGGTTATTTGAGATGGAACGTATTTGGAGCTTGAAAGACCAGCTGCGTTTTTCTGACAAACAAGAAATTGAAATGGCCTATGCCCGTTTTATGTCCGGATTACAGGAAAAGGATATAAAAGTAGAGACAAGCCGAAAATCGTCCTATCTATTATGGGTAAAATATGCTGCAGCGATTATAATGATTGGATTATTAAGTACCAATTTATATTTTTTATTGCAGGAAGAACCTTCTTCTATGAATATAGTTGAAGTTCCTAATGGCCAAAGAGTTTCTTTGACCTTATCTGACGGAACAAAAGTCTGGCTAAATTCTCATAGTAAATTTACTTATCCTGCCCGGTTCTCTTCTAAGGATCGCGATGTAGAGCTTGAGGGTGAAGGCTTTTTTGAGGTTGCGCATAATGAGAAAGTCCCATTTGTCGTACATGCAGATTTACTTCAGGTAAAGGTATTGGGTACCAAGTTTAATATGAAAGTATACAATGAAGAACCTTCTGCAGTAACATTGGCAGAGGGAAAGGTAGAAGTCGCTACAAATGATAATGAACATAAAGTTACACTAAGACCTAATGAGCAGGTAACTTATTCTAAAGAAAATGGATTGACAGTTAATAAGTCAATCAATGCTTCTTTAGTCAGGTCATGGACAGTTGGTGAAGCTGCTTATGTAAATGAGCAGTTGATTGATATTGTAACTGATCTGGAGCGTCGTTTCAATATTCATATTACAGTAAAAGACCGGGAGCTCGACACTGAATTATTTACCTGTCGTTTTAAAGAAACTGCTAAAATAAATCAGGTACTAACATTATTGAAAGAAACCCGCAAACTGGATTATAAAATTCAGGGGGATCATATACAAATTTATAAACCTATAAAATAAGGATGCTTATGAAGAATACTTAGATGTTGTAAAAAATGAAGAACCGAAGATGCCGCAAACATCCCCGGTTCGGATTAAGCAAGTAACGTATTAGAGATGACCTAAATTTATTACTAACTAATCATTTACAAATGTATGAAATTTATTATGAAAAGCATGTCATGCGATAATAAGAAGTCGCCATGGCTCCGAAAAACATTGTTTATTATGAGATGTATCTTGTTGTTCTTACTATTGGGTACAATGCAAATTACTGCAAGTGTGACTTATTCGCAGTCGGTAAAATTTTCTCTGAATGTTGAGAACTCTTCGGTGCAGGATGTCCTTTCAATTATTGAACAGAAAAGTGCATTCTATTTTACTTATAATGTTAACCAGATTAATACACAACGTAAAGTCTCCATAACCATTGAAGACAAAACCGTTACAGAAGTATTGGATCAGCTTTTTGAAAAAGAAGGTGTAAAATATCTTATTAGCGATAAACATATTGTTTTATATAAAGCAGATAAAGCCGTTCCTGCTTTAGAAAATATCAATCAGCAAAAGGGTATTACTATTTCGGGTGTTGTAAAAGATTCGAATGGGGAACCAATCGTCGGTGCAAATGTCTTAGAGAAGTCTGCAACCAATGGAACTGTAACTAATATGGATGGTCAGTTCACATTGACTGTTCCTGCAAATGCCAAATTAGTTATTTCATATATAGGCTATAATACGCAAGAGATTAATGTAGCGGGAAGAACGGTGATAAATGTTACATTAAGTGAAGACTTTAAGGCGCTTGATGAAATAGTCGTAGTTGGTTATGGTACACAAAAGAAAGTTAACCTGACTGGTTCTGTAGCTTCTGTCAGTTCAGATGATATCAAAGACCGGGTACAGACAGATGTATTAAGCTCTATTCAAGGAACAGTTCCAGGTGTAACTATTATTTCCCGTCCTGGTAAGGACGTTTCTATCAATTTTCGTGGTCGTGGTAATTTAGGCACATCCGAACCTCTTTATGTAATCGATGGTGCTATTGCTGATGCAACTTTCTTTTCAAATTTGGATCCGAACAGTATTGAAAATATTTCTTTTCTGAAGGATGCTGCTTCTTCAGCTATCTATGGTTCACGTGCAGCCTATGGTGTCGTGTTGGTCACAACAAAGCAAGGGAAGGACGGACGAATGGAGGTTTCTTACAGCGGTATGGTGGGTATGAAAGCACCGAGCTATACACAGGATCTGGTCAACTCTTGGGAATATGCAGAATTGTATAATGAGGCATTGTATAATACGAACCCTTCCGCAGGGAAAAATCAGGGATATTCGGATAGTGATATAGAGCTGTTCAGAAAAGGAACTGAGCCTGATCTGTATCCGAATACGAATTGGGTGGACCTGGTATTTGATGATTGGACTGTTACTACCAAGCATTCTTTGAACTTTTCGGGAGGAACTAAGAAGTTGCGCTATTTTGCAGGATTAGGCTATGTATATGATACAGAAAATATCCGGAATCGGGATACCCGACGGTATAATCTGAATTTGAATGTATCATCAGATGTAACAGATTGGTTGACGTTTCGTGGAAGTGTGAAATATATCCAACGTAATAAAGATATTGACGGAGGAACACCTTCGTTTGATAATATGCTGATTGTTCCGAGTACTTTCGTAGCTCGCCAATCTAATGGTGAATGGGGATCAGTAGAGTCGGGGCATGAAGCCAGTGGTACGTTTGCCGGAGGTAATCCACTGCGTGCCTATAGTACGAATGATTGGACTAAAAATACGGTTGAAAATTCAATGTATGAACTGGCATTTGATTTGAAACCGATAAAAGGTCTGGTTATCACAGGCCAGGGTACCTATAAATCGTATGAATACAAAAATAAGGCATATACTAGTTTGAAAGACGATGTACCAAGCTTTTTGAATCCGGGTACGGTAATCGGTGGTACGGGTAATACTGTTAACTCAATGGAAGTAAACTGGAAAAAACACAATTTCTTGACTTATACAGGAACTGCCAGTTATAATTGGACAAAAGATATCCACTCGCTTTCAGCTTTGGCCGGTGTATCTTATGAACATTATCAGGAAGAAACACTAATGGCTTCCCGCCAGGACTTCCCGGCTGATTCATTTGACGACCTGTCAGCAGGAGCAACATCCGGTTCATTATATAAGAATGGTTCCAGTATGCAAGAATATAAGATGTTTTCTTATTTCGGCCGTATCAACTACACGTTGATGGAACGATATATGCTTGAAGCAAATTTTAGAGCGGATGCTTCTTCCCGTTTCCATGCTGATAATCGTTGGGGATATTTCCCTTCATTTTCAGCAGGCTGGAGGATCAGTGAAGAGTCTTTTATGGAAAGTACACGTCACATTATTGATAATTTGAAACTTAGAGCATCTTATGGAACGCTAGGTAATATTAATAATGTCGGTAATTATGATTATTTTCAGAACTATGGAAGTCGTAAGATTTCAGATGTAGATGCTTATTATTCTTTTGGTGATTCACCTGCCAAAGTGATCGAGGAAACGAAACCGGCTAATCCTTCACTGAACTGGGAAAAGGTGGCTTTGACTGATATTGGTCTGGACTTTGATTTATGGAATGGTAAATTGAGTGGTACAGCTGATTATTATATCAAAAATACCAGCAATATTCTGCTGGCTTACAATGTTCCACTGGAAACAGGAATTGCAAATGCTCCTTCACAAAATGTAGCGAAAGTACGTAATCGTGGATTTGAATTTGCATTGGCACATCGTAATACAATAGGAGATGTCTCTTATATGATCAGTGCAAATATTGCAACAAACAATAATGAGATAACTGATTTATCTTCTTCAAACGATATAATCAAGAATCTGGAAAATGGTCATGGTGTGGCTAAATATATTTTGCGTGAAGGAGAATCTATTGGCTCTTTCTATGGTTTCAAGAGTGACGGTTTATATACCCAGGAAGAGATTGATGCCGGACATTATTATACTTATGGCGGAGTTACTCCCAATGCAGGTGATACCAAATTTATCCCTCAACGTAAGTTGAATTGGGGAGAAGAAATTACGGATAATGATCGTACGATTATTGGTTGTGAAGTACCTGATTTTACTTATGGCATCAACCTTTCGGTAAATTATAAGAACTTTGAATTTTCAATTTTTGGACAAGGAATTAGTGGTGCAGACGTGGCCTTTGAAGTTTATCAGGTACATCCATTCTTCCATGGTCAGGATAATCCGAGAAAATACCATATGGGCAGATGGACGGAAGCTAATCCCAATCCTCATGCCATTTATCCGAGAATTTATACGGCAAGTAGCCCGCATACTACTTATAATAGAGCTTTTAATGACTATCATTTGTTTGATGCAGACTATTTCCGTTTCAAAACAATGACTTTAGGGTATAATATCCCAAAGAATGTAGTGTCACGTTTGGGTATCTCTTCATTGAAGGTATATTTGACCGGAGAAAATTTGTTTACTATTCGTGCAGACAAGAAGATGAAGGATTTTGATCCGGAGGCAACCAGTAGTACTGTTCGTGCTTTAGGTAGTAAATCTTTAGCGTTTGGTGTAAATGTTTCATTTTAATAGAAGGAGAATTGTTTATGAAATTACATATAAAAAGTTTAGTTCTATTTTGCACATTAACAGGAGTATTAACCTCTTGCGATATGGATGTGGTTCCACCGGCAGAGATCTCTGCCGAAAATTTCTGGCAAACGGAAAAGGATGCCTGGTATGCTTTGAACGGCTGTTATCAATCTATGCCGGGATTGGATATCTGGGATGAAATGTGTACGGATAATGCACACAGCCATAAGCCTTGGGAAGGTAATATGGAGATGGTTCAGCAAAACGGTATCAACACTGCTGCTACCTATGGTGATTATAAATTTAATGCGATCCGGACAGCTAACTCATATATAGCCCGTGTTGAAGGTTGTGATATGAGTGAAGAACTAAAAGAAAGGACAAAGGCTGAAGCTCGTTTTTTTAGAGCTTTCGCTTATCTGAATCTGACCCAGTATTTTGGTAAAATTGCTATTGTTACAGAAGAATTACCTTATGACGCACCAACTGTCGCTCGCAATTCCGTGGAAGAAGTTCGTAATTTTATCCTGACAGAACTGGCTGAGGCAGCAGCAATATTACCAGAGAGTTATAGTGGTGGCTTCATGAACGAAACAGGTCGTGTAACACGTTATGCAGCTTTATCTCTACGTGCCCGTGCCGCGTTGTATTTTGGTAATTATGCGGAAGCAGAGAAATCAGCTAAAGCAGTAATGGATAGTGGTAAATATTCATTATTTAAACTGACATCATTAAGTGCAGCTCAAGAGCAGGAAGCAAAAGAAATGGACTTGTATATAGATTTTGCAGGATTGGGTATTGATAAGGATAAATATGTGAAAGGCATGTTTAGCTACGAAGCTCTTTGGCAAGGTGCGAATGCAACACCAGCTAATCCGGAATATGTACTGACTCATGAATATATGGAGGATCCATATGCTTACGATCAATACCGTTATACTTATTTTATTCCATTGTCAATGTCTATTCATCATGGTTATTCATCTTTTGAACCGATGCAGGATCTGGTAGATGCTTATTGGAATATAGATGGAAAGACCATTCCGGAGAAAATCTCGGTGGATACCCGTAAGGCTAATTATGACAAGATATGGAACGACACCAAAGACTTAAGTGCCGGGGATTATAAGGCTTTTGCTACCGGTCCCAACTTGATGACCTATGATTATATGAAAGAGTTCAAGAATCGTGACAGTCGTCTGTATGTGACGTTGATGTTCCCGTTTAAAGGATGGCATGAAACAGCTGTTGGTGAGTTTTATTACAAATGGAACCCGGATGTGATCAACAAGAATGGTAATGAATCGTGGACTGGGTTTAGTTATCGTAAAATGGTATCCTGGAATCCTTACGTTGCTAGTCCATATGGTGCAGCCGAAGATTATCCAACTATCCGCTATGCAGAGGTCCTGCTGACATTTGCCGAAGCTCATTTAATGACAGTCGGTTATGATGATCAGGTTCGTTCTGCTTTGAATTTGCTACGTGATCGTTGTGGCATGCCGAATGTTCCAGTTTCTTTGGGTACACAGGAAGCAATCGATTTTTTACGTAACGAGAGACGTATTGAATTGGCTGTAGAAGGTCATCGTTACGATGATGTAAGGCGCTATGGAAGTGAATATTGCAATAAATACCTGAATGGCCCGTCAACTGCTCCGAATGGTTATATGGTAATTAACAAGAAATGGGACGATCGTTTGATGTTGATGCCGATACCTACTACTGCTATAGATGTGAATCCATTGTTGAAGGATGATCAGAATCCAGGTTATTAATGTATAATCAATGATGAATCGATGAAAAAATATATAGGATATGTAGGACTGTTCTTATGTTTGTTGTCTTGTTCCCCAAAAACAGAAACTCTGAATGGCGATAGTCAGTATCTTCCGTTTGCCCCGGATGGGATACCTTTCATGGTGGCGGATAGTATGTGGAGAGCTGATATGCAAGGTAATCACAGAGCAGTGGTGCAGGTTTCCGATATAAATGGTAATACAGCTGTTAAGGCTGTATTACCATGGCGTCGGCCGGATTTACGTCCTGAAACCAAAAAGATTATAGTTGTTGATGCGCAAACAGGCCAGGAGATCAGGAATGTAGAAGTTTCGGATTTTTCTTCGGAGTCTGGTACAGTTATTTTTGAGCCTGTATCAGGAAAAGGGCTTTACTATATTTATTATTTGCCTTACAAATATAGAAAAGGATGGGGAGATGCCCGTTATGGTAAGCCTTGGAATGACTATCTGTCTCCGGTTTATGAAGCGGATAATACATGGAAGTCTGCATTGTCCGGAGATCTGCCTGAAGCAGAAGTACTCCGTTTTGAAAGCCGTTCTAAATTTGATGCTTTTACTCCGATGGGAATTATTGCAACGGCTGCTGAAACGGATAGTTTACTGAGACAGTATCCGGAAACTCCGATCTTATTCCCGGAAGACAGGGCTTTTCCGATTCGTTTACCTCACCAGCTACCTGTTCGTTGGGTAAAAAACGGACCAGCCGGATCGTTTGCAGGTGTTGCTTTACGAAATGAGTATTATGTTTGGCAGATTGGAGTTTGGGCTGCTCGTGAGGAATTGAATAACGTCAGGCTTTCATTCAGCGATTTGACAAATGGTTCCGCTACGATTGCTAAAGAGGAAATCACTTGCTTTAATCAGGAAGGCATTAACTGGGATGGTAAACCGATCACTTTTAATATTCATGTGTCGAAAGGAGATATTCAGGCTCTTTGGTGTGGAGTTCAGATTCCTGAAAATGCAAAAGCTGGAGTTTATCGTGGGACTGTCGATTTTTCAGCCGAAGGGATTGCTTCAAAAACAATTCCGGTTAAAATAACTGTTACTGGAGAGATTCTGGCAGATAAAGGAGAAGGTGACCTTTGGAGACATGCCAGGTTGAGATGGCTGAATTCCCGGATAGGTGAAGATAATGAACCGGTTACTCCTTACCAGGCAATGGAGGTCGATGGCGACAAGATTCAGGCTACTGATAAAACGCTGCAAATTGCATCTAACGGCTTGCCTGCTTCTATCCAAATCAATGGCGAACAGGTTCTGGCAAAGCCATTCCGTTTCGTTATCGTTACAAATAAAGGACCTGTTTCTTTTGATGCGACTGACGCTGTTTTGAAGAAAGATGCAAATGGCCTGGTTTCCTGGAAGTCCTCTTATTCTAAAGACGGTATCCATTTTACGAACTATGCTTCTATGGAGTATGATGGATATGTCCATTATGATTTACAAGTTTTTGCAGAACAGGATATGGTAGTGAAGGATGTACGTTTGGAAACCGACTATACACCTTATGCTTCGGAGTATTTCATGGGGACAGGTTTTGGCGGAGGCTTCCGGCCAGTCTCCTATCAATGGAACTGGGAAGGTCCATGGGATAGCTATTGGATGGGAAATGCGAAAGCAGGTTTACACGTAGAGTATAGAGGGGGAGGTTATCATGGTCCTCTGTTGAATGACTACAAACCGGCAGCACCCAGAGCTTGGTCGAACCATGGAAAAGGTACGGTTCAGATATCAGGGGCTAAAGGGCGAAGCGCTAGGGTTGTGGCAAGTACAGGTGTCGATACTTTGTCGGTACAACCTCGGAGTTACGAGTTTGCCTTATTAATTACACCGCTTAAGCCATTGGAGCCAGCTAAGCATTTTTCTGAACGCTATTATCATGCGGAACATACGGGATTTGATAAAGCGGCCGAGGAGGGTGCGAATATCATTAATATTCATCATGCAAAACCTTTGAATCCGGTTATTAATTATCCGTTTATCGTACGGGATTCGTTGATTGGATTTATCAAACACGAACATGAGTTCGGACGAAAGGTCAAGTTATATTATACCATTCGTGAATTGACGAATTATGTACAGGAGATATATGCTCTGAAAAGTTTGAAACATGAGATATTTGTTTCTGGTCCGGGATATGGTTTACCTTGGCACTGTGAACATTTGATCGATGATTATCGGGCAGCTTGGTATTCGGAAATGCCTAATGAGACTTCGGATGCAGCTTTGGTATTAAATGGTTTTTCCCGTTGGATCAACTATTATCTGGAGGGGCTGCGTTGGATGTTTGAGAACTATGATCTGGATGGAATTTATATGGATGACGTTTCATTCGACCGTCCGGTGATGAAGCGTATGCGGAAGATAATGAATCAATATCATCCGGGGGCTTTGATAGATTTACATTCTAATACATGGTATTCCGTTGGCCCCGCAAATCAGTATACAGGCTTTTTCCCATATGTAGATCGGTTATGGTTTGGCGAGAGCTTCAAGTACAACGAAATGCATCCGGATGAATGGTTCGTAACTTTCTCCGGTATTCCGTTCGGTGTAATGAGTGAGATGTTACAGGATGGTGGTAACCGTTTCCTGGGTATGGTGTACGGAACGACTGCACGTCATTCTTATGGAAAATATTCACCGGCTCCGGTTTGGGCTTTGTGGAAATCGTTTGGGATAGAAGAAGCAAAGATGCTTGGTTACTGGGATGAGGCCTGTCCGATCAAAACCTCCGATCCGGAAGTGAAAGCGACGGCTTATGTAAAGCCAGATAAGGTGCTGATATCGATTGGAAACTTCTCCAATCAGGATAAAAGTATTCATCTGACCTTTGACTGGAAAGCGTTAGGCATGAATGAAGCAACTGTTTCATTAGAAGCTCCGTTTGTAAAAGATTTTCAGCAAGCTTCTACTTTTAAACTGGATGACAGGATTCCTGTAAAAAGTAAAGAAGGTTGGCTGTTGGTTTTATCAAGAAAGTAATAGTCTCTGGTTTTATTACGTAAAGCGATGATGACCTTTAGATCTTCATCAAAAATACTATGAAAAGAAAAGGAAGGTCTTTGCTCTGATCCTGTTTGGAGAATATTGGAGAAGAACTTCCTTTTCTGTTTTATATCTCTTCTTAAAAATTTTGATTTACTAATATAGATTATCATGAAAAATAGTATACTACTCCTTTGCGTAGTCATGCTGGTACAGCCTTTGTTTGCACAGCAACAGGCAACTATTTCCGAAAGTGTGGAAACAATTAAAACGTATCCATTCTCCGATCCGGATCCGGTGGCCAATCCATCCGATCTGTATTATCCCTATTTCCGTTTTGACGGTTTCTCTGCTAAAGGGACTGATAAACAATGGAAAGTAGTTTCACTTGAAAACGAGTATATCAAATTGACTCTTTTCCCGGAGATCGGCGGAAAGATTTGGGGGGCAGTAGATAAAACTACTGGGAGGGAATTTATCTATAATAATCATGTCGTTAAGTTTCGTGATATTGCGATGCGCGGTCCCTGGACATCGGGGGGAATTGAGTTTAATTTTGGTATTATTGGTCATGTGCCGACCTCTAGCACTCCGGTTGACTATGTAACCAAACAGAAAGCAGACGGAAGTGTGAGTTGTTATGTCTCTTCCTATGAACTGGTAACTCGAACATTTTGGACAGTTGAAGTTAATCTACCGAAGGATAAGGCTTACTTTACGACAACAACGACTTGGCACAACAGTTCTTCCATCGATCAGCCTTATTACCAATGGATGAATGCTGGCTATCCGGCAGCCGGAAATGTCGAGTTCTGTTATCCTGGAACTAACTATATCGGGCACGGTGGAGAACTCCATTCTTTCCCTCTGGATGAACAGGATCGGGATATTTCCTGGTATGAAAAGAACGACTTTGGTAATTCTAAATCATACCATGTAGTAGGAAAATATAACGACTTTTATGGTGCTTACTGGCATGATTATGATTTTGGCTCTATTCATCATGCAGATTATGATGAGAAGTTGGGAATGAAGATTTTCTTATGGGGGCTTTCTCGCGAAGGTGGTATCTGGGAGGATTTGTTGACAGATACCGATGGTCAGTATATCGAACTTCAATCTGGGCGTATGTATAATCAACCTGCTTCTAACAGTAGCTTTACTCCGTATAAACATACAGCGTTCGGGCCGCAGGTAACGGATCAATGGACTGAGTACTGGTTTCCTGTAAAAGGAATCAAAGGAGTATCGAAAGCAGGTCGTATCGGTGCCCTGAATGTATTGCGTGAAAAAGGTTACCTAAAATTGTATTTTTCTCCTCTGCAGAAACTCTCTACGACTGTAAAGCTTTATGAAGGAGAAAAGGAAGTGGGTTCTTTCGCTCTTAACTGTGGAGTGCTTGAAACATGGAAAGATTCTATTCCGTTGAATGAGAGTGTTGCTGCCGGGAAACTGAAAGTAGTGGTAGGTGAGAACCTGTTGGTCTATTCAGAGGCTCCTTCAGATAATATAACGAGCCGTCCTAAACTAACACCAGTCGATTTCGATTGGAATTCCGTGTATGGTCTTTACACTCAGGGAGAGCAATGGATGAACCAGAAAGTACTTGATAAAGCGGAGAAGTATTTATTGTCCTCGCTGGAAAAAGATCCTTATTTCCTGCCCGCCTTGATTGGTTTGTCTTCTCTTTATTATCGCCAGGGTCATTATGAGGAGGCTCTTTCCCGTTGTAAAACCGCTTTGAGTATTAATACGTATGAAGGGAAAACGAATTATCTGTATGGTTTATGCAACATGGCATTGGGAAATAAAACGGATGCCAAAGACGGTTTTTCGGTAGCCTCTTATTCAATGGATGTCCGTAGTGCAGCTTATGAGAAGTTAGCAGAAATGTACCTGATGGATAATAACTGGTCGAAAGCCGAACATTATGCCTTGAGAAGTAAAGAGTTCAATCGAATGAATCTGAGTGCGGATCATGTTCTAATGGTGGTTTATCGTAAAACCGGTCAGCCGGATAAAGCGAAGGCTATTATCGACCCATTGTTGGAAGACCTTCCATTGTATCATGCCGCACGTTTTGAGAATTACCTGCTGAACAGAATGGATGAAAAAGACTTCGGATCTCTGATTCGTAACGAGCTTCCTTTCGAGATTTACATGGAATTGGCAGAATGGTATGAAGCAGTAGGTTGTAATGAAGAGGCCCTGACCTTATTATCTTTTGCAGAAAATTATCCGATTGCAGCTTATAAAAAAGCTTGGCTATTGCATAAGAGTGGAGATGAGGCCGGAAGCATGATTGCGTTAGAAAAGGCAAACGCTCAGTCTCCGGAAGTTGTATTTCCTTTTCGTCCTACTTCTTTAAAAGCGTTGGAGTGGGCAAAGACGATTCGGCCAGACTGGAAAATCAGCTATTATGAAGGTTTGATTTATTGGGTTAATCAGGATAAAGCGAAAGCATTGGCACTGTTTGAGGGGTGTAGCGGAGCGAATTATGCACCGTTTTATCTGAGTCGTGCTTCTTTAAAAGAGGGTGAATCCCGGTTGACGGATTTGTTAAAGGCAGAGCAGGTAGATGAATCGTGGCGCACCGGATTTGCTTTGATCAACTATTATATCTCCAATAATCAATGGCAACAGGCTGTTGAAATCGGAAAGAAATATATAAAAAAATATCCTTCGAACTATTATATTGGCTTGAAGTATGCAAAAGCATTATGTGAAACGGGCCAATATCAGCCATGTATCTCTTTATTAAGTAAAATACAGGTGTTACCGAATGAAGGTTCGTATGCAGGACGTGCAGTTTATCGTGAGGCCAATTTGTATCGGGTGATGGAACTACTGAGAAGCAAGAATTATAAACAGGTGATGAAAAGTGTAGAAGCATCGAAAGAATGGCCGGAGAACTTAGGTGTAGGTAAACCTTACGATAATATGATCGACAGCCGTCTGGAAGATTATCTGGAAGCAAAGGCGGTTGCCGGACAAGGAGATGAGCAAAAGGCATCTGCGTTGTTATCTGCCGTTGCCGGTTATCAGACATCCCATTCTTATTTCAATTCCGGAAATCTGTTAAGTGCTTTGGCTTTACGTGAGTTAGGAAAAGAGTCGGAGGCAAACCGTATGGTTACTTCTTGGAGTACGGATTTTCCGGAAAATCGTATAGCTGAGTGGTGTACTGCTATCTACCGTGGTGAAAAAGAGAAAGCTGCAGAAATGCTCAAGTCACGAAAGGAACAGACGGATACGACACCATGGGAATCTTCTTTCCGTGATTCTGATTTTGAGCTGATCGTCCGTTTGTTTTAATTTTTATGAGTTATTACTGCCTGTTTGTATGAATTGGCTGTAAGTGCATATCGACCTGGAGTGACACACTTATTGTTGCTTCGGGTTGTAATATGTTTCTTGGGCTTTTGTATTTTCTTTGGAGGATAAAATTATTATCTTTGGTGCTTTATTTCAGGAAGAAACATAAGAGCTTATGTTTAATGGAGGGAGATTGCGATAAGTATGGATAATGAACTTTTATATCGTCTTAAAAAAGGAGACAGGGATGCTTTTAATTCCGTCTATTGGCAGTATAGCTCCAAGGTATACAATACCGTTCTGTATTTGTTGAATGATTCTGATATTGCTGAAGATGTGGTACAGGAACTCTTTCTGACTATTTGGGAAAAACGCGAGAATATCCAGCCCGAACTTAATTTTGAAGCCTATATTTCAACCATCGCCCGTAATTTAGCTTATAAATATATTGAAGAAGCTCTTCATAAAAATCTACCGGTTGAAGATCTCAATGATGTAAAATGGATGTCTAGCTCAGAAGAAGATGCGATTGAAGCCGAATCATTGCGGGAATACATTTTTAATGTTATCTCGTCATTTCCGGAAATGCGTCGGAAAGTATTTATCATGAGCCGTTTTGAAAACCTATCGCATGCAGAAATTGCGGAAAAACTATCCTTGTCCGAACGTACGGTAGAAGCACATATCTATCAGGCTTTGAAAGAACTTCGTAAAGTGCTTGGAAATAAAGCGATAGCTTTCCTTCTTATTTATCTTTCCATGTAGTATACACTTCTTTTTACTAAATACTTCTTGCTATAAATGATAATCAATCTGTGAATTAAAGTTAAACATGTGCGTATTTTATATTTTGACTAAGTAGTAGATACATTTAACTGACTATTATAATAAACGAGTCAATGATGAGAATAGAATTACTTCACCGTTTGATAGCTGGTTCCACTACCGAAGAAGAAAACCGGGAGCTGATGGAATGGTTCCGGCAGTGTGCATCCCAGGAAGAGTTCTTCATGCTTTTTGAGAATGTATGGAAGGATAGTCCGGATGAGATGCCTAGGGACGTACAGGAACGTATGTATCGCAGGCTGAATCGTGATTTGGGTGAAGAGAAAAAAACGATAAAAGTTATTCCGTGGCATTCGTATTTTTCCCGGAAGATCTGGCAACGGGTTGCGGTGGCCTGCATAATCGTTGTTTTGAGTCTGGCTAATTATAATATGTTTCATAAACAAAAACAATTGTCGACACAAAATTTTACGGTATCGGCAGAGAAAGGGCAACGAGCTTTTGTCACCTTGCCTGATAGTACGAAAGTGTGGTTGAATTCTGATACGAAGATCAGTTATCCGGCAGATTATGGTATGAAAGAACGGAATGTGGCATTGATGGGAGAAGCCTATTTTGAAGTAGCTAAAAATCCGGATAAACGTTTTATTGTGGAAACAAAAGGTATGCAAGTAGAAGCTTTGGGAACTGCATTCAATATAAATGCATACAAAAATGATAATAAAATTATTGCATCGTTGTTTTCGGGATCTGTACGAGTGAGTTATGAGGATCATGTGACTATCCTTAAACCGCATGAGTCTGTGAAAGTCGATCTATTGACCCGGGATTTCTTCCAATACGAAGATAATACTATGAAGGATATAGCCCTTTGGCGGGAGAATGAAATCACATTCGATGGCGAGTCGCTGGAGGAAATCGCACACATAATAAATCGCCTGTACAATACGACTATATATATAGAAGATGAATCATTAAAGAAAGAATGTTATATAGGCACTGTCCGAAATAATAGCCTTGAAAACTTTATCGACATCATCAACCTGACTACTCCCGTGGTATATGAAAATAAAGGAGATACTGTATTCCTGAAAAGAAGGGATCCTTAACAGGGCCTGTTAACCATATATAGAAATAAATCTAATGTCTAATCTAACAAAATGCCTATGAGGAAGGAATAAAAGAAAAGAAGAGAGGTAACCCTTTACAGAGTTACCTCACCAATACAGTTTTAGCAGATATCCCTAAAGTTGATATAGCCGATGTAGGAGACCGACTATTATTAACAGGACTCTTCTGCTTACAAAGTTACAAACATTTATTTTATCTACATCTTATTTCTAATTAAAAGAAAAATGAGTAACATGAAGCATTTATTTAAACAGATGGTTATTCTGACATTATTGTTAACCTTTCCGCTATTGGAAATCCACGCTCAGATAACCGTCAAAATGAAAGACAAACCCGCTTCGGAAGTGGTGAAGCAAATTGAAAAAGTAAGCAAATATCGCTTTTTTTATAAGAAAGGTCTTCCTGGTATGAATACCCCGATTACCGTTGAAACAAATGATCAAAGTATCGAAGTCGTATTGGGGCAAATCGTTCAACAGATACCTGTTGCTTATGCCATAAAAGGAGAGACTCAGGTAGTACTTACTGAACCTGAACTTCAGAATACGAATACCAATCTTACTAAATTTGTGAAAGGAACCGTAACTGATGCGAATGGAGAACCCATTATCGGAGCGAATATTATGGAAAAAGGAACGATTAATGGAACGATTACCGATATGGATGGTAACTTTTCACTAACTGTAAAAGAGGGAGCAATTTTGGTCGTTTCGTATGTTGGTTATATTACTCAGGACTTACCGGTTAAGAATAGGGCTACACTGGTTATTCATTTGAAAGAGAATTCGCAGGCCCTGGGAGAAGTTGTAGTTACAGCTTTAGGTATTAAAAGAGAAGAAAAAGCCTTAGGTTATTCTGTTCAAAAGATGAGTGGTGATGATATGCCGATGGCAAAATCTGTCGATATTACTACTTCATTAACGGGTAAAATCGCCGGGTTGAATATTCAGAACAACACTGAATTTGATCAGGATGCAACGATCTCTTTACGCGGTTCCACTCCTTTGTTGATTGTGGATGGTATTCCATATGCCAATTTATCGATAAATGAAATAGCTGCCGATGATATTGAATCCGTAGACGTCCTGAAGGGAGCAACTGCTTCTGCTTTATATGGGGCAAGAGGTTCAAGCGGTGCAATTATGATTACGACAAAGAAAGGATCGGATAAGGAAGGATTAAACATTAATATTAATAGTAATACTATGTTTTTCTCCGGTTATCTGGCTTTTCCGGAAACTCAGCATTCATATAGTGCAGGTACCGGCGGTAAGTATAATAATAATTCAGTGTGGGGAGATAAGCTGGATATAGGACGAACGGCTGTTCAGTGGGATCCGAAAACGTACGAATATAGAGAAATGGAACTTACATCCAAAGGAAAAGATAATTTCAAAAACTTCCTTCAGTTTAGCATGGTAACAAATAACAATGTAAGCGTTACCCAAAAAGGGAAGTATGGTTCCTTCAGAGCATCTGCAACACAGGTTTATAATAAGGGAGAATATCCGAATCAGAAGTTGAATAAAATGACTTTTTCCGTAGGTGGTGAAATGAAATGGCAAAAGTTCTCGATGGATGCAACGGCAGCATACAATAAACGTGTATCGTCAAACACAGTAGGTTCGGGATATAGTAGTAGCTATATCTATAATATGGTAATCTGGGGTGGTACTGAATATGATATCCGCGATTATAGGGATTACTGGGTAAAAGGGAAAGAGAATGAAATGCAGAACTGGTATGATAAGAGTTGGTATGACAATCCCTGGTTTAAAGCTTATGAACAGATTACTTCCTATGATACAGATGTGTTCAATACATCCATCAATACCAGTTATGAGATTACTCCCTGGTTGAAGGCGATGGCTCGTGCCGGTGCTGATGTCTATAACAAACGGGAAGAATCCAGAAATGCGATCAGTGCAAACGGAGCATGGGATAAGAAAGGATATTACAGTATAAATAAAGATACTAAGTTCAGTGTTAATGCGGATGCTATGTTAATGGCCGATAAGACATGGGGAAAGTTTAATTTGAATGGAATGTTTGGCGGTAACATATTTTATCTGCATAATGATGATATGTTGAGTAAAACGCAGGGGGGACTCTCGATCCCTGGATATTACTCATTGAATTCATCTTCCGATCCTGTCAGTGCAACAAGCGGTTTGAAGCAGAAACGGGTAAATAGTCTATATGGGAAGGCTTCTGTCTCTTGGAATAGTACCTATTATTTGGATATTACGGGACGTAATGACTGGTCTTCAACTCTACGTTCTGATGAACGTTCTTATTTTTATCCTTCAGTGGCTGGTAGTGTAATTTTGTCGGAAATATTGCCGTTACCTTCCTGGTGGAATTTTCTGAAAGTAAGAGGATCGTGGACTACAACCAAGCAAGATGCAGAGATATATGCTAATAATAATGTGTACGGCATTACAACGAACGTTTGGGATGGTTTGTCTACAGCTTCCTATCCTGAAACTTTGATTGGAGGGATTGTCCTTCCTCAGAAATCGGAAACTTGGGAAGCTGGTCTGGCTCAAACCTTTTTCCAGAAACGGTTGAATATAGACTTTGCCTATTATCATAAGTTAGAGTCTGATTTTATTATTAATGGAGGCGTAAGTGAATCTACAGGATATAAATCTATCCAGACGAATAGTAAAGAACAGCGTTTACGTAGCGGAGTAGAATTAGTAGTGGGAGGGACACCCATCCAAACGAAAGATTTCAATTGGCATATTCTGACAAACTGGTCACACGATAAGTATACTTATCATAAGCTGGATCCTGATTATTCGACTAAACGTCCCTGGATTAAAGAAGGAGCCGATTGGGATTGGATTGCTATTAATGATTGGGAACGTGATCCGGATGGTAATATCGTTCATAACGGCGGTATACCTGTGCGGCAGACTTTCCAAAAGAAAGTGGGTAAATATGTCCCTGATCTGGTTTGGGGTATAACAAATACTTTTACTTATAAAAATTGGTCGTTAAGCTTTACGTTTGACGGACGTGTAGGAGGAACATCCTATTCCAAAACACATCAGATGTTATGGAATTCGGGAACACATGTGGATTCGGATAATCAGTATCGATACGACGAAGTAGTAGACGGAAAAATATCTTATGTTGGAGAAGGTGTAAAAGTTGTTTCCGGTGCTGTGAGAAGAGATCCGGATGGCAATGTGCTGGAAGATACCAGAGTCTTTGCTCCTAACGATGTTGTGGTGTCTTATGAAAGTTATATTACGAAATATCACGATTCCCATGCCAGTCCAAGTTGGCAAAATATGTTGAGCCAGACATTCTTTAAACTTCGGAATTTGTCGTTGACATATCAAATACCCTATGCTGTCTGCCATAAAGTGGGCATGAAGAATGCAGCAGTCAGCTTTACCGGTCAGAACCTGCTTTTGTGGGCTAAAGATTTTAAATATGCAGATCCGGAAAAAGGTGGTGAGAAAGAAGAACTGAACTCTCCCTCTCAACGATATATGGGTTTTAATATTAAAGTTGATTTCTAATAAAGTATACAAATGAAAAATATAAAAAGTATCAAAATAGTAAGCTGTTTACTGATCTATGTTCTTTCGTTTTCAGCTTGTACATCGACTTTTGACGATATGAATACGAATCCGGATGCTACGACACAAGTCAAGTCGTCTATGTTGGCAACCAACGTAATAAAAGATATGGTTACAAAGATATGGGAATATAATGAATTCCTGAGTCGACGGATGTTTTGGGGTGAACAAATTAATAATGCCCAGTATAACCGTTTCGGAGCAGATGATTTTTCTTATATTCGGATACTGACTAATGCGAAGCAAATGATGGAGTTAGCTTCTGAAGATGATAAAGATGCCTATTCCGGGTTATTCTATTTCATGAAAGGTTGGAACTTCTGGCGTTGTACGATGAGTATGGGGGATATCCCTTATTCTCAGGCTCTGGATATTGAGGCATATCGTTATCCGGTCTATGACAATCAAAAAGATGTTTTTATTGGTGTTTTATCGGATCTGGAAAAAGCGGATGAGTTCTTCGCCACAGCCAAAAGTTTTGAAGGGGATCCGTTTTATAAAGGAGATCCGGTGAAATGGAGAAAAGCAACGAATGTTCTTCGTCTGAAGGTGTTGATCTCCTTGTCGAAACGAGTAGATGATACACCAGAGTTGAATATTAAGGACACATTTGCAGAAATAGTGGCAGAAGGTAATCTGTTCCAAAGTAACGATGACAATTTGCAGGCTATTTATTCAGATAAGCAGGGGCAGCAGAATCCGTTTCATAATAGTTTTGTGAAAAGTATTAATGAGTATGCAGGTTCTTCTCTGTTAATCGATCCGTTGAAGAAGTTTGAGGATTATCGTTTGTTCTATTATTTTTCTCCGGCTCAGGCTATGACCGATGAACTGTATCTGGCTCCGGGACAGGAACTATTGGAGCCGAGTGACTGGAATGCTTATCAGGGATTGGATGTTGCTGCTGTATTTGGAGAAGAATCTAAAAAGATTGCAAATAAGTTGCATTCGCGCCCTAATGGTGTATACCGCTTAAGTTATGCAGGGGTACCTTATATTCGTTTAGGATATGCAGATATGAACTTTACGATTGCAGAAGCGATAGAGCGTGGATGGATAAAAGGAGATGCACAGAAATATTATGAAGAAGGTATCCGTGCTTCTTTCAATTTTGTGCGTACTACTGTTCCTGCGGAATATCGGAATGGAAGAGAAATAACAGATGAGTATATTGATCGTTATTTGAAAGGTTCTTATGTGGCTTATAATGCGAAAGGGACGCAGATGGATCGTTTGAAACAGGTCTGGATTCAGGCCTATATTGCTCGCTATTATCATATGCAATATGATGATTATTATGACTATCGTCGGAATACTTATCCGGAGTTCCCGATAAATCCGAATACGAACCTGAATGATGATAAGACTAAAATTCCGATGCGCTGGCAATATCCGGAGAACGAATTATTATATAATAAGGAACAATATCTTGCAGCATTGGATCGTCAATGGGGGGGGACGGATAATGTTAATAACGTGATGTGGTTGTTGAAATAATTTTTATTGAAAAGAGATGATTATATGAAAAAGATATTATTTTTATTACTCTACCTGCTGAGTGTGCCGGTATGGATAAATGCGGAAAAAATAAATGATACTTTTACTGTTTTCCAGATGAACTTATGGCATGAGGGCTCGAAAGTTCCGAATGGATACCAGGGCATTCTCGATGTTTTGGATGAGGTCGATGCGGATGTTGTTTTCTTGTGTGAAATCAGAGATTTTGATGGGAAAATGTTCATGCCTAGAATTTTGAAGGACTTGGAAAAACGAGGAAAGCATTATTATGGGGAGACTTTGGGGATGGTAGTTGGTCTTTTAACAAAGTATAAACCGGATAGTATCGTAAAATGCTGTATTGTCCCCGGTGATGAGAGTAGGGCAATGTTGAAAGCTGCAATTACGATTGCCGGACAATCGGTTTCTTTCTATTCCTGCCATCTGGATTATTTGCATTATGAATGTTATATGCCTCGTGGATACAGTGGTATGAGTTGGGAAAAAATAGATTCTCCGGTAACGGATGAAAAAACAGTTTTGGAGGCTAATCGATTAGCATACCGGGATGAAAGTATCTCTGCTTTTATTCAGGATGCATTGGCTGAAATACAAAAGGGTATTCCTGTTATTATGGGAGGTGATTTCAACGAACCTTCTCATTTGGATTGGCAGGCGAATACCAAAGACCTATGGGATCATAATGGTGCCGTTATTAATTGGGATTGTTCTGTCATGCTGCATAATGCCGGATTTAAAGATGTTTACCGTGAGAAATATCCGGATCCGGTTGCATATCCGGGATTCACATTCCCGGCTGGCAATAAATTGGCTGAAGAGGCAAAGTTGGAGAAGCTGGCATGGGCTCCAGATGTTGATGAACGGGATCGTATTGATTTTATTTATTATTATCCGACCTATGCAACACTTTCTTTGAAAAAAAGTATTCTGGTTGGGCCGTCTGAAACTGTCATCCGTGGAAAGATAGAAGAGAGTGATTCTCAGGACAAGTTCTTCACTCCGAAAGGAATCTGGCCGACAGACCATAAAGGTAATCTGGCAACATTTAAGGTTGTTACCGGAAAATGATAGATAATAATGGGCAGGAAGCAAGGAATATTGTTATACCGGTATCTGATTAGAACGGTAACAATGTGCTGTTGTTTTGTTGTACTATTTTACTGTCGATAATTGTCGGCAAGCTTGTTGATAGTTATCGGCAAGCTTGCTCACAATTATCGACAGATTTGTTTATAATTGTCGACAAGCAATTACTATGACGGGATCTTATCTTTTCTTTGGGATGAAATTCAGGTTATATCGGGTTGTAACCATGAATATTACCCTTTCTCCTTCAATAATTGTTCTAGCAAAGCGGACTTTTCTTTTTCAACGGCCAGCATGCGTTCAAAAAGGTCGGTGGCTTGTTTGTTCAACTCCATTATCTTCTCTAAAGGATGAATGGTATTTTGATTGTATTGATCATTTGAAATTATTCCTGTATTATAGCTTCCACTTTCAAAATTATTATTTTCAATAATAACTGACAGCGGATTTTCATCCAGTTCTTCAATGATCTTGGGGGAAATATTTAAGATGTTCGCGATTTGGATCAAGGTATCTTTTTCGATCACCCGTTGGCTTTCGATACGTGAAACCGCTTGCTGAGTAGTGCCGAGATCTTTCGCTAATGAGCTCTGTTTGATCCCCATTATATTACGTAATTTGCGGACGTTCGAACCCTGGTGAACGTTCTTTTGGATTTTCTCTTCTGTTTCTTTTTCCATATCGAACTTATTTTATTTGAGACAAATATAAGGACAAAACGATAAACTCTTTGCTTGTCATATGGGAAATAACAATCTATCTTGCTTTTTTCTTTTCCTGCATGCGATGTAAAAAACCTAGCTGTTTTGTGTATTTTACCTAAGCATGAATATTGGGGCATGAAGATATACTACTTTTCTTTGTAAAGGTATCGTGAAAGTGAATTGATAAAAAAGGAATAATGGATATTGCCGGGCATTGCGAACTTTTACGATTTGTGGCAGCTTCCGGTAAGAGGTGATTGGCGGATCAGAGGATAGTCCATCAAATAAGTAGTTTTATACTATTTTTTATAACAAAAATAAGTCTACATTTGCATTGGATTATAGCGTGCAATTATATAGAAAAAGATTTTAATTAGCTCATACAGCCATATCATTAAGAAATAGTCGTGATAATTACAGAATAATATTTGTTGAATATTTAACTTAATATATATTGAATATCTCTATTACAGATGATAAACTAATTGCTGCAATCGCAAATGATGATTACACCAGTTACAATAAGCTGTTTGTCCGTTACTACAGCCGTCTGTGTTGTTATGCCTATCGTCTGTTAGGAGAGAAAGAGGATGCTGAGGATGTTGTGCAGGAACTATTCCTTACCCTTTGGAACAACCGGAAGAGGATATTGGTTGGAGAGAATGTTTCCGGCTACCTGTATAAGATGGCGAGAAATCTGGCATTGAATCATATCCGTACGCGAACAAATTACAAAACAGTTTTAGATAACCGGGAAGAACAACTTCCTTATTACGAAGAAAATCCGCTTGAGACTGAAGAATTTCGCATGGCCCTTTACGATTGTATCAACCTGCTGCCTGACAGGTGTAAAGAGGTGTTACTCCTTCACCGCGTAAAAGGGCTGAAGCAAAAAGAGATTGCAGACCAGTTATCCATTTCAGTCAAAATAATTAAAAATCAGATATGGGTATCTCTCCAGAGATTGAAAAAGTGCCTTGAAGTAAAAGGTATATAAAATTTTTTAGGTCCGTATAGGACCTTTTTTGTTTTACTGTGTCTTAATTATAAAAGGAAGATTCATGGAAGAAAAAGAACATATAAGTGATCATATAATAGATTACCTGCTCAGCGGTGAAAAAGAGGTCACCGACCCGATCCTACAGGAATGGTTGGATCGAAATGGGGAGAACTGTCAGGAACTGGAGCGGTATCGCAGGATCTGGAAGGAATCCGGACATTATATGGATCCCGGTGTTTTTAATGTGGATCGTGCCTGGGAGAAAGTAGATACGTCTAACAGACAGAAGGCTCTTCTCCGGAAACGTATGAATAATATTTATTATACATTGTCAGGTATCGCAGCCTCTGTCTTATTGATGGTTGTTCTTTCTGTTACCGGAGTATTTGATAGGGAGCAGGATATCTCTGTCAGCTTGACCGCCGATTACGGGAACCGTTCGGAAATAGCGTTGCCTGACGGGTCGGTCGTAAAGTTGAATTCAGGGTCGGATATTACCTATGTGTATAACTCGAAGAAGAAAATTCGGGAAGTTCGTTTCCAGGGGGAAGGATATTTTGATGTATCGAAAAGTAAAATCCCTTTTATTGTGAAAATGACTGATGGAGTAGAGGTGAAAGTATTAGGTACATCTTTTAACCTGAAAGCGTATGCAGATGCCCCGACTATACAAGCTTCGTTGGTGGAGGGGCATATTGAACTGGGACATAATAATGACAAACTGAAGATGAAAGCAGGTGATATGGCAGAGTTCGATAAGCGGACTAGTACATTGAAACAGCTTAGTGGTGATTTGTCCCATTCTTATGGATGGCTGAATAATAAGCTTTACATGGATGATATGTCATTGGGGGATGTCTGTAAATATTTAGAAAGATGGTATAATGTCGATATTCATATTCAGGGAGATTTAGGTAAAAATATACATTACAATGGTGTAATACAGGAAGAAACAATTGCAGATGTATTGGAGGCCTTATCCCATTTAAGTAACATAGCCTATCACGTGAAAGGAAAAAATATAAGTATAACCCCTAAATAAGTTTGCCTATGAAGTAACAACCATGAAGCACGAAAAACGGGAAATGCAGCAACACTTCCCGTTCTATTTTTTGATCATTAATACACAGTGTGTCCAGCACTATTGTTAACTAACAATCAAATTACAAATATATGAAATTTTTTAATTTGTCAAGGTCGGAATCGTATCCGGCCCTTAAAAAGGTATACGCTATTATGAGATTGACAACATTAGCTTTAATTGCTTTCTCGCTCAATATCTCGGCTACCGTTTATTCCCAAAAGACGAAATTATCGTTGAACGTAAACAATCAGTCCATCAAGGAAATCCTTTTCCTGATAGAGAATCAGTCCGAGTTCCGGTTTATTTATGAGAGTGGAAAAATCAACCTAGATAAGAAAGTCTCTGTCCGCGAGAAAGACCAGAGTGTCGAAACGATCCTGAACCGTCTGTTTGCAAAGGAAGGGATCAAGTATGAGATCACAGAGAATAATCTTATTCTGATCAACCCGGCGGAAAAGAGTGGTGGTCCGGGAATGCCGGTTGTGGCACAGGGGAAAAAAGGAAATATTACAGGTGTGGTTACAGATACTAGCGGTGAGCCGATTATCGGTGCCAACGTGGTAGAGAAAGGAACAACGAATGGAACAATTACAGATATCGATGGGAAATATACTCTGGATAATGTTTCCGGAAAAACTCTTCTGATTTCCTACATCGGCTATATCAGTCAGGAAGTGCCTGTACGCGAAGGAGCTTCTGTTAATGTGAAACTACTGGAAGATACCCAAAATCTGGAAGAAGTGGTCGTTGTTGGATATGGTATCCAGAAAAAAGTGAATCTGACCGGGTCGATATCTTCTGTCAGCGCGGAGGATATTCAAGATTCTCCCGCAGGTAGTTTATCCAGTGCACTTGTCGGTAAGATGGCGGGGGTATTGTTGACACAGTCCGGAGGTAAACCCGGTGCCGGTGCCGATATGACGGTACGTTCTAAAGGAACCTGGAATGATTCGGCTCCTTTATATGTAATTGATGGGATTGTCAGAGACAAATTTGCTTTTGACGGCTTGGATGCAAGTGAAGTGGAAAATCTGTCTGTCTTGAAAGACGGAGCGTCTGCTGCTATTTACGGAGCACGTGCTGCAAACGGTGTTGTGTTGGTTACTACCAAGAAAGGTAAAATAGGAAAGCCAACCATCGCTTATACCGGTTCTATCGGTTTATCGGATGCAACTATGATTCCGGAAACACAGAATGCTTACAACCAGGCAGTTTTTATAAATGATAACAGGATTGTGGAAAATGTCGATCCTACGGATTTGAGTTATTATACGGATGACGAGTTGGAGTACTTCAAAAATAACAATTATAACTGGTTGGATGAAGCATGGAAGCAACCGTTGGTAACCAGGCATTCTTTGAATGTCAGTGGAGGTAACGAACGTGTCCGTTATTTCATTGGCGGTAACTATTACTATGAAACAGGTTCTTTTGATAATCTGAGTTTCAAGAAATATAATCTGAGAAGTAATCTGGAAGCGAACATAACAAAAGACCTGATCGTTTCTCTGAATCTGAATATGGATACAAGAAACGATGATAAACCATATTGGAGATACGACAATGATTCTGATAAGATGGATAACCTCTACAGGGGGTTGCTTTTCCGGACAGGACAGGTGCCTCCCTATATTAATGGGAAGCCTACCGGAAGTTTTGTGGAATGGCATCCGATTGAGCTGTTGGGAGGTAATACCGGTTATAACAGAAAGAAATATTCCAATTATGAGGCGAATATTTCATTACAATATAATGTCCCCTTTGTCAAAGGTTTGAGCCTTAAATTATTATTTAATAAATATGATAGGCACACTTTTATAAAACAATTCAACCGTCCTTATTCATTATATGAATATAAAATGACAGGCGGCCACAATCATATTATAACAGATGTAATAGACCGTGTCAAAGTGAGATCTGACGGTGACTTCTTGGAAGAGAAGTATGATACCCGTGACAGTTATCAGTTAAATGGATATATTACATATGCTAATAAATTCGGTAAACATGATGTAGGGGCATTATTTGTATATGAACAGTCGGAAGGAACGGTGGATTGGTTTAACGGCGTGAGAAATTACTTTATCTCCTCTGCGGTGGACCAGTTGTTTGCCGGTAGTTCTGACTCAAAGAACTCGACAGTGGACGGAAAAGGTGAAGAAACAGGACGTATCTCTTATATTGGTCGCCTGAATTATGGTTATGATGACAGGTATCTGGTGGAAGCCTCTTTCCGTTATGACGGTTCTGTCAATTTTGCTCCCAAAAACCGCTGGGGATTTTTCCCGTCTGCTTCATTGGCATGGAGAGTATCGGAAGAGAAATTCTTCAAAGAGAATGTAAAGTTTATCAACTATCTGAAATTAAGAACATCTATCGGATTGTTGGGAAATGACGGCATCGTATTGAAAGATAAGAATGCGATTAGCGGATGGCAATGGATGCAGCGTTATAATCTGGTAAACGGAGCATATTTCGGTTCGTTGAGCAGTGGAGTTGCTGCAGATGTAATTCCTAATGTGGATATTACCTGGGAAAAGTCTTTGACATACAATTTCGGTCTTGATGCTACTTTCCTGAACAATAAGCTTTCGATGACAGTAGATGCATTCTACAGGCATACATATGATATTTTGGGAGATCGGGCTGCCAGTATTCCAGCTACTTTTGGCGCGAAGATGCCTTCTGAAAACTATGGAGTGATCGATGCTAGAGGTTTTGAAGTAGAATTGGGCTATAATGACAGAATTGGAGATGACTTTAAGTATTATGTAAAAGGAAATCTGGGATATGCGGTGAATGAGGTGATCACAAAAGATGAGGCGGAGAATCTTCGTTCTTATAAGTCTGAGATCGGTTATAGCACAGATCGTAAAATGGGATATATTGCAACGGATATTATCCGTACACAGGCGGACTTGGATGCGCTGCCGGAAGGATATACAATCTTTGGTCAGAAACCCGAATTAGGTATGCTGAACTATAAGGATTTGCGTGGAGCGAACAGTGATGAGCCCGACGGTGTGATCGATGATAATGATAAAGACTGGATTATAAACCATACGACACCTCCTCTGAACTACGGTATTTCTTTAGGCGGTTCATGGAAAGGTATTTCTTTGGATATATTCTTACAGGGAGTAGCCGGACATGACGTGATGATCGCTATGAGAGGTGCTCAGGCACGTCCGCAGGAAACGAACTTCGATTTTTGGACTGACCACTGGACTCCGGAAAATGTAGGTGCTGCTTTTCCGCGTGCCTCTCGTAATGCAGCTGGTGAGGAATCGACATTCTGGATGCGTAACGGTTCTTTCCTGCGTTTGAAAAATGTGAATCTTTCTTATGCGTTGCCTAAATCGGTGTTGACTAAATTGGGGGTTGCCCAGCTGAAATTCTTTCTGACTGGAAATAACCTGTGTTTGCTTCAAAATAAGGTGAAATATTACGATCCGGAAAGTTCGACGATTTTCGATTATCCTATGATGAAGAGTTACTCTTTTGGTGTGAACCTTAGTTTCTAATATTAAAATTAAAGCATTATGACGATCAAATATTTATTATACGGCTCATTGTTAGCTATGAGTGTGAGTTGTTCGGATATCCTGAATAAAAAGGATTTATCTGCTGTGACAGACGACCAGGTTTGGGGAGATGCCAAATATGCAACAGCTTACCTGAACAGGTTGTATGAAAAGAATCTGCCCAAATGGGAAGGAGAGCAAGATAGGGATGGAGATGGTGCTAATTCTATTTTTTATTCATCTTATTCGGATGAATCCGATGGCGGCGGCGGTGTGATGTACGGTCAGTTAACGACAGCTTCAAGCGATTATTGGTATTATGAAGATATTCGTAATATTAATATGTTATTTGAAAAACTGGAGAATAATGAGGCTATAGACACGGAGACCTGTACAAACCTGAAAGCTCAGGCTTCTATCCTTCGCGCCTGGCGTTATTTCTGTATGGTGCGTGTGTATGGCGGTGTCCCTATGTTGTTGTTACCACAGAAACTGACTGATGACTTACTGGTGTCACGTAATAAAACGTCTGAGTGTATCGATATTATCATCAAGGACCTGGATTATGCTTATGAAAATCTTCCCTGGAGTTGGACTGGTGATGATTTGGGACGGGCAACCAAAGCTGCAGCATTGGCTTTGAAAGGACGTGTTTTATTGTATTATGCCAGCCCTCAGTTCAATCCTGATAACCTGACGGATCGTTGGGAGGTAGCATATAAGGTCAATAAACAGGCAAAAGAAGAACTGGAAGCGAATGGCTACGGATTATATGCCGATTATGAAAAGATATGGTATGATGAAATGAACAGAGAAGTTATCTGGGGACGCAGATACCAGGAACCGGGGGCTACGAACAAATGGAATGCAGCGACCCGTCCTTTGTCTGAGGCACAAAATTATACAGGAGCGAATCATCCGACTTTGGAGATGGTAGAGTCATATCCAATGATAACAGGTGTTCCTATCACTGAATCTACCGATTATGATCCTGTTTTATATTGGAAGAACAGAGATCCGCGTTTCAATATGACTATCGCTTACAATAGCTGTACTTGGGAATTGAGTGGTAAAGCAGGCAGAAAACAATGGACGTATGTGGGGGCTGAATTGAATAATCCCACAGCAACAGGTTTTTATTGTAGAAAGGCTGTTGAGACAAGCTATACCTCTTATTATACAGAAAGAAGTAGTACAGACTGGATCGAGATTCGGCATGCTGAGGTGTTGCTGAACTATGCAGAATGTGCAGCTATGCTGGGTAAGACGGATGAGGCCTATGATGTATTGAAAGCGATCAGGGCAAGAGCCGGTATACTTGCAGGTGATAATGGCATGTATGGATTAAAGCCGGAGTTATCGTCAGGGCAAATGATTGATGCAATCATGCTGGAGAGGAAGTTAGAACTATCTTTTGAGGGTAAACGTTATTGGGATTTGCGCCGCCGTCGGTTGTTTGAGGCTGAGTTGAATGGGAAAGTACGTCATGGTGTCCTGCCAAAACTAAATATACCGGAAGAAGAATTTAATAAGATAAAGGATACGGCTGATTTTGAGAATAATTATGCTACTTACTTCAGAGACTCGCTGGTTATCCTGGATAAGAACTTTACGATTGATTTTAAAGACAATTATTATTTCTATGCGATACCTAACAAGTATCTGGAAACGAACTCCAAAATGGAGCAGACGCAAGGCTGGAGCGGTGGAACGTTCAATCCGTTAGATTAATTTTATAATTACAGAAGGCAGAACCCTGTGATTCTGCCTTCTTTTAAATGAGATATATGAGAAGATATTTTGTAGCAATCTGTACTCTTTGCATTTTGAGTGCATGTAATAATTCTCCTCAAAACAAAGGAGGAGTCGAATGGAAAGAAGAGGTAGCAGGCGTGTGGAATGTTTCTGTCGGTACTCCTGAGAAGATTAACCTGCTGAGTGAATTGAATATTAGTCCCAAGTTCGATGCTATCAGGAAAATGGGAGAAGCCTCCCTGCCTGTCTCCCAAGAGGATATCAGTTTTGAAGTGGTCGATGGGAAAACCTATATCCGTTTCCCTCTGGAAAAGGATGAGAAGATATTCGGTTTGGGCCTGAATTTTAAAACGGTTGAACAGAGAGGACGGATCATGCGTCTGCATGTAGATCATTATACCGGAAAAGATGATGGACGTACACACACTCCGGTTCCATTTTTTGTTTCTTCTAGGGGATATGGTGCCTTTATCAATTCAGCCAGATACATAGATACATGGGTAGGTACGAGTGTGAGGAAAGACAGCAAGAACCCACCAGTCGTAAGAGACCGGAATACAGACAAGAATTGGGAAGCCCAGCCGTATTCGGATAATCTGGAGTTTCTGATTCCGGCAGAAGGAGTAGAAGTTGTCCTGTTTGCCGGACCGACGATGTTGGATGTAGTTCGTCGTTTTAATTTGTATAACGGTGGCGGTGCATTACCTCCGAGATGGGGACTTGGCTTTTGGCATCGTGTACCTTCTTTATTCTCCGATAAGGAAGTGAATGAAGAAGTTGCTCAATTTGAAAAACGAGGTTTCCCGTTGAGTGTAGTCGGACTTGAACCTGGTTGGATGAGCCGCTCCTATCCATGCACTTACGAATGGGATAGAGTTCGTTTCCCGGATCCGGATCACTTTGTGAAAAATCTGAATGACCAGTATATAAAAACGAATGTATGGATCAATCCTTATGTATCACCAGATGGTGAACTGTACGATAAAATCGAACCCTATACCGGATCGCATACGGTGTGGTGCGGGATTGTCCCCGATTATTCGATGCCCGCAGCACAGAAGATCATGGTGGAGCATTTTGAGAAACATCAGTTGGATAAAGGCATTAGCGGATATAAGATGGATGAAAATGACGGTTATGATTTCTGGCTTTGGCCGGATGTTGCCTCTTTTCCATCCGGTATGCCGGCAGAACAGATGCGTCAGATATATGGTTCCCTGATGCAAAGTGTTACAATGGACATGTTCCGTAAACGTAATACGCGAACTTATGGATTAGTCCGTGCTGGGAATGCAGGGACGAGTTCGTACCCTTATGTCATTTATAACGATTATTATGCTCATCGTGATTTTATAACAGCACTGATAAACAGTTCTTTCATCGGTGTTCTTTGGACGCCCGAGGTTAGATCTTCCGGGACGGGAGAGGAGTGGTTAAGACGGATGCAGACCGTTTGTTTTTCTCCTGTAGCTCAATTGGATGCCTGGGCGGACGGAACAAAGCCCTGGAGTTTTCCGGAAGTGGAAAAAGAAGTACGTGAGATTGCGCAGTTACGTATGTAGTTGATCCCTTATCTCTATACAGCTTTTGCCGATTACACCTTTGAAGGAACTCCTCCCATGCGTGCCATGAATCTGGAAGAAGGCTACCAAGCGGATACCCAAACAGAAAAGGGGGTATTGGATGCGACAGCTAATCCGTATGCGATGGCTGTTAAGCGGGAGGTTAAAGACCAGTTTATGGTAGGTCCGAGTTTACTTGTCGCTCCTTTGTTTGCCGGTGAGAAAGAACGCCAGGTGATCCTTCCGCAAGGTAAGTGGTATGATTTCTATACCGGTGAGTTTGCAGGGGAAGGGGAGGTGATAACGGTCTCTCCTGGCTTGTCAAAGATCCCTGTATATGTGAAAGAAGGGGGAATCATTCCTCTATGGCCTGCTGTGACAAAAGTGAAGGATGAGAAACTTCCGCTGGAAGTTCGTCACTATGGTAAAACTTCCTCTTCTTATAATTTATATGATGATGATGGAAAGACATTCGATTATGAAAAAGGAGATTTCTCTCGTATTGTATTGAAAGTGGATGTAAATACGAATGGCGATAAAACAGGAAAAGCTATTATTCCTGAAGGGACGAAAGTCTGGTCGTTCAGTGATTATAATTTTCGTTTTATGACTGGTAAATAAAATAATAGTTCAAAATAAAACCGAAGCGTTTATATCCAGGATTTGGAATACAGTAAAAACTGTACCCTAAATCCTGGATTTTGCAAAATAATGCTCGTATTTTGTGAAGACTTATGCTGGGTTTGTTTCCTATTTTTACCATTTCAATGTTTGAAAATCTAATATCACTTAAAATGAACAATAGTATATCTAAGTTTTTAGTAATTGCATTGCTTTTGTTAAATGTAAATCAGATAGTAAAAGCGAAGGTCGTAGACGCAGTATCTGGTGCTACCCCGGTAAAATTGAAAATAGAGGCGAATGCCGATAAACAATTGGTGCTGGATGTCTCTTATGAGGAAAATTCAGTTATTCGGGAAGCTCCTTTAGGTTTGAATGTCGATCACCGTCAGCTGGGAAAAGACGTTCAGCTGCTTAACAAGGAAAAAAAGGAAAATAATACGCTTGTTTATCAGTTACAGCAAGCCGACGGAAGCCTTTTTTATCTGGATGCCCGGATATTTCCTGATGGTATTGCCTTGCGTTACCGTATTCCGGTAGAAGGTCCTGCCTGTATTTATGGAGAGGAAACTTCATTTATCTTTCCGTCAAAAACTAAGACCTGGTATGCCAGCGGTCCTTTCCAGTATGGCTGGCTGCAACAATATCAGGAACGGGAGACCGATCATATCACTGGTGAATTGCTGGCACCGCCTGCCACTTTTCATTTACCGAATGGAGTTTATGCAGCGATCACGGAAGCGAATCTGTTCAATTATCACGGAGCGGTACTATTTGGAACAGCTCCGAACCGTGTACAATTTGGCTATGTAGAAAATAAAGGGCATGTGGAAACTGGAATAATAACCGGTCTTCCGCCTACGAAATACTGGCATGAAGAAGTACGTGATACGCCATGGATTGTTTCTCCGAAAGACCAGAGTAAAGAAATTGTAACCCCCTGGCGTATACTTATGTTGGCAAAAGATTTGAATGGCTTGGTGAATAACCGGATTATTGAACAGGTATCCGACCAACCGGATAAAACACTTTTCCCTGACGGGGCGAAGACTGACTGGATCAAACCGGGCAGAGCAACATTCACTTGGTTGGTGGAAGGTAATGACCGGCTGAGTGTAGCCAATCATAAAAAATATGTGGACGGATGTGCTGAACTGGGAATCGAGTCTGTTGTTGTGGATGATGGCTGGGAGTTGTGGCAACAAACGGAAAAAGACGCAAACGGTCGGACCAAGTGGGAGATGTTGAAGGAACTGGTGGATTATGCAGGGAAAAAGAATGTAGATATCTGGGTATGGCGTTCCTCGTCTCCTCGGTTTGGAAATAAATCTGATGTGGGTTTGGTCGATGCAGAGGAGCGTGCCGACTTTATGAAGAAGTGTGCGGAAGTAGGGGTGAAAGGGTTGAAAATAGACTTTTTCCATACAGAGAATGCTTTTACGGTCAATCTGATGGAGGATATTCTGAAAGCTGCAGCCAAAGAAAAATTGATGGTTATCTTTCATGGTGTGAATAAGCCGACAGGCGATTCGTATACCTACCCGAACTTGCTGGCGAAAGAAGCTGTAAGAGGACTGGAGTGTGTGGGCGGAGAGAACAGCTGGGCTCCGGGTCCGCCCTGGCCTTATCATAATACGGTATTGCCATTTACCCGCTGGCTGGTTGGGCCGGCTGATTATACACCGATGAATTTTCGTGCTTTTTGTCATCCATCCGTGACCTTTGGACATCAGTTGTCGTCAATTTATATGTTCACTTCTCCGATGTTGATCTTTGCGGCAGATATGGAAGATATGCTGTCGTGTCCGGGTAGATCGTTTATAGAAAGTGTGCCGGTAACCTGGGATGAAACGATCGTATTGCCGGAAAGTGAGATCGGACAGTTGGCTGCTCTGGCCCGGAGAAAGGGAGATGTCTGGTATCTGACCGTTCTTAACGGAGAGACTACCAGGACGTTTGATGCAAAGTTGGACTTCTTGCCTAAAGGTAAATATAAGATAGAAATAGCTTCGGATACTCCCGGTAATCGGAAACAGATCGAGGTGAAGAAAAGTAAAATACACTCCGGACAGCGAATAAAGGAAGAATTGATGTCGGGGGGAGGTTTTGTGGCACGCATCTCCATGCAAAAATAATAAGGTATTATAATAATGAATGTATATACAATATTCCAAAGATCCCGATTGGGAACATCTATGTTTAGATCGTGTATTCTGAAGGCTATTTTGGGGTGTATAGTTGTTTCTATGATTTCAATCTCTCCCCTATCTAGTCAGCAGAGAATGGATAAAATGTGGGGTGAGCAGCAAGCGAAGGCGACAAATGTAACAAATGTACGCGGACATCTTTTCGAATGGGGAAATTACGCCATGTTTATCCATTGGGGGCTTTTCTCTCATTTGGGGAATAAATGGCAGGGAAAAACCTATTATGGAATCGGAGAGTGGATGATGGATGTAAATATGGCGAATGCAGATAAAAATGAATATAAAGCAGTAGCCCGAGAGTTCAATCCCTCGCAATTCGATGCCATGAAGATTGCCCGGTTGGCGAAAGATGCCGGAATGAAGTATATTATCATTACAAGTAAACACCATGACGGTTTTGCCATGTTCGATTCACAATGCGATGAGTTCAATATTGTAGATGCGACTCCCTTTGGCCGCGATCCGATGAAGGAATTGGCTGATGCCTGTAAGCAGTTGGGATTGGGCTTTGGGTTTTATTATTCCCACAATCAAGATTGGACTACTCCCGGAGCTTCCGGCGCATCGCGTGTGGATGCAAAAGGAAATCCGAAAACATTTGATGATTATTTCCATGAGAAGTGTCTTCCGCAAGTGGAGGAAATAACAAAGAACTATGGAGATATAGAACTCATCTGGTTTGATACGCCGGGAGGTATTCCTCAGAAGTATGCCGAAAAATTGGTGGAGGTCGTTCATAAGAACCAACCTGGTGCACTGGTTTCCGGTCGTATAGGTTATAATCTGGGGGATTATCAGACGTTGGGTGATATGGAAGTCCCTTTGGAAAACATAGACGGTCTGTGGGAAAGTGTGGATGTGACGAACGATGCATGGGGATATGCCTGGTACGATCAGAATTGGAAAACTCCTAAACAGATCCTGATGTATCTGATATCCACAATAGCACGTGGAGGAACCTATATGATGAATATTGGTCCTGATGGACTGGGAAATGTTCCGGACTATGCGGAACAGACGCTTCTTTCATCCGGCAAATGGATCGGAAAGTATCCGCAAATGATTTACGGTGCCGATCCGTCTCCTTGGAAACATGCCTTACCTTGGGGAGATGTAGTCTGCCAAGATAATAAACTTTATCTGGCAGTATATGACTGGCCTGCGACTGGCAAATTATATATTCCCGGCCTTAAATCGGAAATAATATCTGCTGACATTATCGGTGAAAAGAAGCCGCATAAGGTAAAGATTTCGAAAGAAAGCTCATGGACAGTACTGGATATTCCTCATAAAGCACCGGACCCGATGATCTCTATTATCGAACTGACAATAAAAGGGGACATTGTAGTGGATAACACAATTGCTCCAGACCCTGAAACCGGTATAGAAGAGCTCTCTGTGAAATTTGCATCTGCTAAGGATTGTACGATACGAAAAGAAAGTTGGATGGAGAAATTCGGAGAGTGGAAGCATGTTTATTGTGTGAGTGATCTGTTTAAAGATGGCAATGTTACTTGGGAAATAGAAGTTAAAGATCCTGGGATATATCATGTTGATTTGAAAGTAAAGGGTAATGGGCGTCAGGTATGGGAGATCAGTACGGATGAAGGTCTCCGGATACAGAATCAGCAAGGCTCTTCCTCTATTTACGGATTTAAGCCTGTTGGTTGGATACGTTTTGATAAACCGGGTAAACATACTGTTTCTGTTCGATTATTAGAAGGCAACCGTCAAGATGTTAGTTTATCCGCGGTCAAAATAAAGCCTGTACGATTCTGATTGAAAACAAGGTTCTGTAAACAATAATAGTCCACCGAATAGGCAGTTATTTGCTATTTTCTAAGGAAACATGATAATTTATATTTGCGTTGGATAATAAAGCACTACTATATTTATGAAACGAAATCTATTTATCATTCTTTGTTGTACAGTTTCGACCATGTTATCGGCGCAACATCAGGATTGCCGATTGTGGTATGACAAGCCGGCAAAAGATTGGAACGAAGCTTTACCCGTCGGGAACGGTCGTTTGGGAGCGATGGTGTATGGCGATTACCGCCGCGAAACCATTCAGTTGAATGAAGAAAGCCTATGGGCCGGAGCTAAGAGTGACGCCAATGCAGAGTCTGCCGCTAAACTACCCGAAATACAACAATTGCTGTTAAATGGAGAGATCGGAAAGGCGGTGGAACTGTCGGAGAAATACATGAAAAGCGATCCGTTGCGTATTCGTTCTTATCAATCGTTTGGTAATATTTATATAGACTTATTGACCGGCAGCGTCAATCCGGCTGTTTCCGGCTACAAGCGGGAATTGGATCTGGAGACCGGCATCACCTCTGTCTCCTATGCGTTAAGCCAGGTGACTTATAAACGTGAAGTGTTCGTCTCTGCTGAAAATGATGTTGTCGTTATTCGTTTGTCGGCTGACAGGCCGGGGGCTTTGACGTTCCGGTTGCATTATGACAGGGAACAGGATGCTACAGCTTATCCGGTTTCGGCCAACGAGTTGGAGATAAAGGGGCAGATTGTAGATTTGCCGGAAGCGGAAACAGGTGCAATCGGTCCACATATGCGTTTTGCCGGCCGGATTGCCGGGTTTCATAAAGGCGGACAACTGATGACACTGAATAATGGGTTTTATGTGGAAAAAGCCGATGAGGTTGTCTTTTTCCTGACGGCGGCTACAGACTATAATCTGTCGCAACTGGATGTTGACCGGGAAATCAATCCGTCGGAAACTTGCCAACGTATCCTTGCTCGGTTGGGTAAGGATTCTTATGAAAAGATTAAACAAACACATATAACAGAGCATAGTAGTCTGTTCAACCGGGTGACGTTCAACATGGGGGAATCTTCCGTATTGCCGACCGACCGCCGGTTGGAACGGGTGAAGAACGGAGAAACCGATCTTTCTCTTATTACTCTTTATTTCCAGTACGGACGTTATCTGCTGATGAATTCCTCCCGGACACCGGGTGTACTTCCGGCCAATTTGCAAGGATTGTGGAACGAAGATATGTATGCTGCCTGGAGTTCCGATTTCCATACGAATATTAATATTCAGATGAACTACTGGCCGGCTGAAGTATGCAATCTGTCGGAGACGGTAGAACCTTTTTCAAATTTCATCAACGCGCTTCGGGTACCGGGTAGGGTAACAGCTCGCAAAACCTATAATGCCAAGGGCTGGACGATGAATCACCTGACCGATCCTTTCGGCCGAACAGCTATTGCCGATGGAGTAGGATGGGGAACATTCCCGATAGCAGGTGCCTGGTTGGTTTTGCATCAATGGGAACATTTCCTTTTCAGCAACGATAAGGAATATCTGAAGAACGAAGCTTATCCGGCCATGATGGAAGCGGCTGAATTTATCATGGATTATTTGGTGGAAGATAAGAACGGCTATCTGGTGACGGCTCCTTCCAATTCACCGGAAAACAGATACAAGTTGCCCAATGGCGAGCATTATATGCTGACCTATGGCGCAACGATGGATATCGAGATTATATACGAGTTGTTCAATGCTTGTCTGAAGGCCGGCAAAGTGATAGGCTCCGATCCGAAAACCGACAAACAGCTTTCCGCGACCTTGCGTAAACTGCCTCCTATACGGGTGAGCAAACGTTATCAGACCATTCAGGAATGGATTGAAGATTACGAAGAAGTAGAACCGGGTCACCGCCATATTTCGCATCTCTTTGGTCTTTATCCCGGTACTTCGATCAATTCGAACAAGAAAGAGTTGTATGAGGCTGCCCGGAAAACCATAGAACGTCGTCGCTTCTACAATGAGAACGAATCGAACCGGCAAGGTTCTTATACCGGCTGGAGTCGTGCCTGGATGATTAATTTCTACGCTCGTTTGCAAGATGGGGAAGAGGCCGGCAATAATGTACAGATGTTGCTGAGCAAAACTACTCAAAATAATTTGTTCAATATTCATCCGCCTTTCCAGATTGACGGTAATTTCGGAGGTACGGCAGGCATTGCCGAAATGTTGTTGCAAAGTCATAACGGAGAAATTCATCTGCTGCCTGCATTGCCTGCCTGCTGGAAAACAGGAGAGATACGTGGCCTGCGTGCACGTGGAGGATATACGGTAGATATGCAGTGGAAAGAAGGAAAACTGGTTTCTGCCCGGATCTATTCGGACAAACCACAAAAGGTGAGCGTCCGTTATGGTGATAAGGTGAAGAAATTACAGGTTGCTGACGGAACAAATGTAATAATGAATTAAAGAATGGCCGGCAAAAGGTCTTTTATCTTATGAAAACATATTTGAAACTTTTTATGCTCCTTCTTTTGGGAGGTTTCCCTTGGGGAATGATGCAAGCTACGCCTTATAATATTGCCCCGAAAGCCCGTGCGTCGGCTTCCTCTTCCGTGGATGCCGGTCGTGATGCAAGCAAGGCAATCGACGGAGTGATACGGGTATTGGATAAAGGCGAATGGGTATCCAAGAGTACTGAAACTTTCTGGGGGCAGATCGATTATCCATGGATACAACTGGACTGGGAACGTCCCGTGAATATCAATAAAATCATTTTGTATGATCGTCCGGTTATGGAGTCGCATATTGCCGGAGGCGTATTGCGTTTCAGCGACGGCAGTAAGATCAATGTCTGGGGTATGGACAACGATGGAACACCCAAAGAGATTGAGTTTGAATCGAGACAGGTCGAATGGGTACGGTTTGAGGTGACCGATGCCGCCGGTACTCAGGTAGGACTTTCAGAGATCGAGGTCTTTCCTTCCCCTGATGATTATACGGACTACGTATCCTGGGTCAATCCTTATACCGAGACTGCCCGGGGACGATACTTCTTCTTTATCACCGGAAATCAACCTTATGGGATGATAGGGGCTGCACCGCTGACCAGAAATAAAAATCAATACGGCGGCGGATATAATTATAATTCGACGGAAGTGCTGGGTTTCCCACAGATCCATTGCTGGATGCTTTCCGGGTTGACGGTAATGCCGGTTACGGGAGATGTAGACCCGACAGGCGGCGAACAACTCTGGAAATCCTCTTTCCTGCATCAGGGAGAGATTGTTCAACCGGGTTATCACAGGTTGTTTCTGGATAAATATAAAATGTGGGTGGAACAAACGGCTACCGACCGTGTCAGCTTCTACCGTTTCACCTATACGGAAGACAATCCGGCTGATATCCTGCTGAATCTGGGTGGTTATGTCGGCACTTCCACAATGGTAAACGCCCATGTGAATAAGAAAGGGAACAACAGTGTAGAAGGTTATTTCGATACCACCGGACGGTTGTGGGGAGGGCCTGATGTAGTCCGTATCTATTTTGCCGTGACGTTCGATACTCCTTTCAAGGCTTTGGACGGTTGGGTAGACCAACAGCGGCTTACGGATATAAACGAGTTGCAGGGGACGAAAGAGAGCACTCCAAGAAACCGGGGAATGAGTTATCATGATGCCCCTACTTCTGGCGTGAAGGCAAATTATCAGGTACAGGCAGGTGAACAATTGCAGATGAAGGTCGCTATATCGTATGTCAGTACGGACAATGCCTGGGAGAACCTGGAGCAGGACTGCAACCACTGGAACTTTGACCAGGTACGGCAGAACTCACAACAGGAATGGAATGAATGGCTGGGCCGTATCGATGTGAAAGGAGGAAGCCACAACCAGAAGATGAAGTTCTATACCGATCTATGGCATTCCTTGTTGGGAAGACATAAACTCGACGATTATAATGGTGAATATCCCGATTATACGGACGGAACCCGGTCGGGAGCACAGACGAAAAATATCCGTTTTCATGTGCGGCAACTGGAAAAGGACAAACAGGGAAAAGTGAAACATCATATGTACAACTCCGATGCCTTCTGGTTGACTCAATGGAACCTGAATACGCTTTGGGGACTGGCTTATCCTTCCGTACTGGATGATTTTGCAGCTTCCCTGCTCGAGTACGATGTAAATGGCAACCTGCTTCCCCGTGGTCCTTGTGCCGGCGGCTATTCTTATATCATGTCGGGATGTCCGGCTACATCCCTTATAACGAGTGCTTTCCAGAAAGGGCTTGTGAAGAAGTGGAATCCGCAGAATGCTTTCCGCGCTATGAAACGGAATCACTCCAAAGGAGGTATGCTGGCGTTGGATATGGATAAGGAACTGGACTTTTATGTCCGCAACGGATATTGTCCCGGAAATGCAGGACTGACGATCCAGTGGGCTTTTGAGGATTGGGCTTTGTCTGAAATGGCTGCTAAAATGGGAAAGAAAGGGGATGCCGATTATTTCCGTAAACGGGCAACCGGATGGCCGGCTTCCTTCAACAAGGATTTGGGATTGATTCTACCGAAGAAGGCCGACGGGGAATGGCTTCATACCGACCCATTGAGCGGTAACGGATACGTCGAAGCGAATGCCTGGCAGGCTACTTTCGGGATCTCGCATGCAATCCCTGTTCTGGCGAAGATGATGGGGGGTAATGACAGCCTTTGCAATAAATTGGATTATGCTTTCAGGGGATCGGAAGATACCGATTTTGTGTATGGATATGGTAGTGGCTATGTCAGCTATGCGAACCAGCCGGGATGTTCGAACGCCCATGTCTTTTCGCATGCCGGAAAACCCTGGTTGACACAATATTGGGTGCGCCGGGTGAAGGAGCAGGCCTATGGAGCAATTGGCCCCGATAGAGGATATGGCGGACATGATGAGGATCAGGGCCAGATGGGTGGTGTAAGCTCTTTGATGGCGATCGGATTGTTTGCTCTGGATGGCGGTTCTTCCCGTGATCCGCAATATGACATAACCAGTCCGGTATTTGATGAGGTTACCATTTCGCTGGATGCTGATTATTATAAGGGAAAGTCTTTCAAGATAAAGACGTATAACAATTCGGCAACCAATTGTTATATCCAACGTGCACAGCTTAACGGAAAGGAATATAATTCTTTTCAGATTCCTCATACCGTCTTTTCGGATGGAGGAGTATTGGAATTATGGCTGGGCGATACTCCCAATGAAGCTTGGGGCAAATAAAATGTTCTATGTAACCTATATAGTCTCCGGAGATATTTTAAGTATCTTTGGGGACTTATATATATTCTAACTTTTAACTACCATGAAAAAGACTCTTTCTTTATTTCTCCTTATGGGAGGATTTTTCTTCTCTGCTTGGGACGCAAGTGCCCAAAATACAATTTCTTTGCCTGAGATGGATCTGTCTCTGGCTTATCAACAGTACGGATCACCTATGAAGAATGCAGCCGTTACCGGTGAGAAACTGGCGGTGGCCGGTGAACAGTTTGGACAAGGGATCGGTGTGCAGTCAAATAGTAAGATAAAACTGAGCCTGCGAAAGAACACCGGGCAATTCACCTGCAAGGTTGGTGTAAACGACCATTCGTTGGATTATAAAAAAGAAGATTTCAGCAAGATACCGATGACGGACGGGACGATGCTGTTTTACCGTACCGACGGTACCGGAGGGAAGAAGCAGTTTGTTGGAGTCGGTTCCGGGGACGGCTCTTTTGATAAAGGAAGTGTTGTTTTCCGTTTGGTAGGTGACGGGAAGGAAATATATAACAGCGGAATGGTTCGCGGAGGAGAGAAAGCCCGTGAGATCTCACTCGATGTATCCGGAATAGATGTATTGGAGTTGATTGTGGATGATGGTGGCGATGGCGTCAGCGGAGACCATGCCGACTGGATCGATCCTGTTTTCTCTTATAACGAAATCAAACCTTCGCTGGTAAATGCCGATTATAAGGGAGCCGTTGAGACAATGCCTGCTGAAATAGAAAGGACATTGCGAAGTAAGATTGCCACTTTACCGGCGATCGATCTGCCGGTGGCACGTCCCCAAACAGACTGGTTGCTCGATGCCAAAGGCATACAAGCCGGCGTGTATCAAACACATAACGGAAAAGACATTGTCCTTTCCAACGGCCTGGTAAGTCGTATATTCCGTATCTATCCGAATCTCGCTACCGTCGATCTGATCAATCAGATGACAGGCGAAAGTATGCTCCGTGCCGTTAGTAATGAAGGAGTTTTGAAGATCGATGATAAGATTTATACGCTCGGCGGTCTCGACGGACAATTCGAGTATGGTTATACACAATATAAATGGATAGACAGTTTAACTATTCTACCGAATTCTTTCCGTGTGACCGGATTTGATATTACGGAGTTGACACCCCGTATTCAATGGCCTGGCAAACGCTGGTCGCTTGTTAAACCCGGAGAAACATCCGGCAAAGTACTTTCTTTCTACCTGGAAGGGCCGGATTATCTGAAAGGTGTCAAAGTCAAATTGAATTATGCCTTGTATGACGGCCTTCCCTGTATCAGCAAATGGTTTGAGATCGATAATAAAACTGGAATGCAGATAACGCTGGATGAGTTTACCCTTGAACAGTTGGCTATGGCTGAACCCGAATCTCCGGTAGAAGCGAAAAGGCCGGAGCAGTTCCTTAAACCGAATATCCATGTGGAAAGCGACTGGGCCTTCCTCGGTTTTACCGAACGGGAAGCGGAACGGACGGAAAACTGGAGCGTGGATCCTCGTTATACTTCTCAATGTAATTATCCCTTGTTGACACCGTGCCTGTTGGAAGTAAAATTGCCTATGGGGCCTGATGAAGATATTCCTGACGGTGGTAAATTTGAAAGCTTCCGTACCTGGCTGATGCCTTTCGATAGCGACGACCGTGAGCGGAAAGGCCTTTTCCAGAAACGGATGTATCGGAAGATCGCTCCCTGGACAACCGAGAACCCGATCTTCCTGCATTGTGTCTCTTCCGATCCGAAGGTGGTGAAAACGGCGATCGACCAATGTGCCGAAACCGGTTACGAAATGGTGATCCTCAGCTTCGGTTCAGGCATGAATATGGAGGATGAAAGTGAAGCGAATATTGCCAAATTCAAAGAATTTACCGAATATGCCAATTCCAAAGGAATAGAACTTGGCGGTTATTCCCTGCTGTCCAGCCGGTGGATCAGTGATGAAGTGGATGTAATCAATCCGGAGACAGGAAAACGGGGAGGTATGATCTTCGGAAGTTCCCCCTGTCTGTCCAGTGAATGGGGATACGATTATTTCCGCAAGATACGCGGCTTCTTTGAAAAGACCGGAATGACTGTTTTCGAGAACGATGGCTCTTATCCGGGGAATGTCTGCGCCTCTACCACGCATGCACATCACAAGGGGTTGAAAGACTCCCAATGGAAACAACGTAAACAAATAGTCGACCTCTACCAGTGGATGTGTGAAACCGGTATTTATACCAACATCCCCGATTGCGGTTATATGCTGAATGGCGGATCGAAAGTCGGTATCGGTTACCGTGAGGTAAACTGGTCGCTTCCCCGCGAACGTCAGTTGGTGCTGGGACGTCAGGTGATGTATGATGGTTTGTGGGAACGTCTTCCGGGCATGTGTTGGACATTCGTCCCGCTTACCCAATACCACGGAGGTGGAGCGGCCGCTACCTTGGAACCTCTGAAAGATCATATCCCCGACTATAAAGCCCACATGATCCAGAATTACGGAGCCGGCGTACAGGCTTGTTACCGTGGCCCCCGTCTATATGACACCCCGGAAACAAAAGCGGCCGTAGTCGAGGTGATCGACTGGTATAAGAAATACCGTAATATCCTCAACAGCGAACTGATCCACCTGCGCCGTGCCGACGGACGCGATTGGGACGGCTTTATGCATGTGAACCCGGACGAAAAAGAAAAAGGGTTTGCCTTGTTGTTCAACCCGACCGACCGGGCTATCACCCGTACGATCCGGCTTTCGCTTTATTACACTGGTATCTCCGATGTAGCGAAGATCAGGGAAAAAGAGAATGCTCCGGTTGCCTATAAACTGAATCGCGATTATACGATAGATATTACGGTGACTATTCCTGCTCGTGGAAATACCTGGCTGGTGATAGAGAAATAAAAAGGTTCTTTTACTTCAGTATTGTTTAATATAACTATCACACTATCATTCATGGCTTGATATCTGTTGAATAACAATGTGTATGAGCTGTGATAGTTGGTGTGATAGTTCATATTATTTAAAGGATGGTTTGTCTTTATTTTGAGCATCCAGCTTTATGTAAAATAGATCAATAAACGTATTTTAAAGTTAAGCAGGCGTATACTCTATTTGTGTAAAAAGTATTTTATATCAGCTTGTTATTTGAATATTAAGATGGGAACTCGTTGTAACCTTTCTTAAATAAGTGATTTAGTCCGATAAGAACTCTTTCATTTTTTTGCCAAATATATAAAAAATACACTAATGTCAGTTTCTTATATTAAAAAAAATAAGAATTTGATACTCTTCTCACTCAAATCTTTATGATATAGAACACCTCTAAAGCCTTTTTTACATATTTCTGTTTTTTAGATATCCCTTTTTTGAAAGAGTTCTTATCGAACTCAGGTCAATTGTTAGTATTCTGACAAGTTTACTGTAAAGGGGATGCAATTGTATGCAGATATAAATCTAATAATTTAAATTTATGAACAACGCTTTACTGAAAGAAAATTTTACTGCAAGAGCAGTGGATTCTCAGACGCGGAAGGTATTATCAAGATCCGGTCTTATAGCTGGATTATGTATATCTTCCCTCGTTTCTTCGTATGCTATTCCTGGTGGAGTGGATGCAGCGAAAGCAAAGAATGAAAGTGTTATGGTCACTCAACAGGCTAAAAAGGTGTCGGGTGTAGTAACGGACAGTGCCGGAGAGCCCATACCGGGTGCCAATGTTGTGCAGAAAGGAACCACAAATGGTACAGTTACTGATGTGGGCGGTAAGTACACCCTAGATGTACCTAATAATGCAACTTTGGTTATTTCTTTTATTGGTTATACTACGAAAGAAATTAAAGTAGGTACCCAGCCTGTGGTAAATGTCAGTTTGGCTGAAGAAGCAATCGGCCTGAATGAGGTGGTTGCGATTGGTTACGGCTATGTGAAGAAAAAAGATTTGACAGGTGCTGTTTCGACTGTATCGGCTGATGATATGGTGATGGGTGGTACGGTAAGTAATGCAGCACAAGCACTGCAAGGTAAAACGGCCGGTGTACAAGTGTCGCAAAGTTCAAAAGCACCGGGAGGTACTATTTCAGTACGTGTCCGTGGTAACAACTCAATCTCGTCTACAAATGAACCGCTTTATGTAGTGGATGGTTTCCCCTCTTCGGAAGGCTTGAATTTGAACCCGAATGATATTGAGTCCATGCAAATACTGAAAGATGCGTCGGCCACGGCCATTTATGGAGCACGTGGGGCGAATGGTGTCGTATTGATTACGACGAAACGAGGAAAAGCGGGTGAAAATAAAATCTCTTACAGTGGTTATCTGGGAGCTCAGAAGGTGGATAATCCGTTCGATTTTATCAATGCAAAGGATTATATGAATTTGCAAAACGCGTTGTATCAGGAGATCGACGGCCAGGCGGGGAACCCGAACGGGGCTTATACGCCGTCGCAATTGCAGTCTACCGTAGATACCGACTGGTTGGATGTCTGTACGCGGACTGCTTTGGTACAAGATCATAACATCCAGTTCCGTGGCGGCTCCGAAAAGACAAAAGTCTTGACCAGTCTTGGATATTATAAGCAAGAGGGTGTTTTGAAGAATACGGATTTTAATCGTATTTCCGGACGTATAAATGTTGACCAAACTATCAACGATTTTATTAAGGCCGGTGCTACGATGTATGCTCATCGTGAACGTTCGAATGCTCAGACTTATAGCGGTAATATTTTGGGCGAGAATGTAATGTTGAGTGTGATGGGTTACGATCCGACGGTAAAGCCTTACAACGAAGACGGCACGTACGGGCGTGTTCCTGGTGGTCGTGGAGATAACCCGCTGGCCAATTTGCTGGAACGTAAGAAAGAGGTGGTAAATGACAAGTTCAACGGGACGGCTTTTCTTGAAATTCGTCCGTTTGAAGGATTTACGGCAAAAGCTACAGCCGGTGTTGAACTGTTACATAATTTCAAAGGCTCTTATTTGCCAAAATCTACTACTTATGCGGGAGAAATAGAAGGAGGTATTGCTTCTACGTATGATTTCAGGGCAACTCGGCAGGTATTTGAAGGTATTTTAAATTATATGAAGACTTTCAACAATATGCACGACTTGAATGTGATGTTGGGATATTCGTATGAGAAGTATAGTGCAGAATCTCGTTCAGCAAACGGAAAAGGCTTCTCTACCGACTTATTCGAATGGAACAATTTGGGAGCTGCTTCCATTAAAGGGGTTTCTTCTGCCAAGACTGAGAATTTGTTGGCTTCATTCTTCGGTCGTGTGAATTATACGTTCAATGATAAATATCTTGCAACGGTAACGGTTCGTCGGGATGGTTCTTCCCGGTTTGGAGCGAATAATCATTGGGGAACATTCCCGTCGGGTTCTTTGGCTTGGCGTGCCAGTGAAGAAGATTTTGTGAAGAATTGGGATGTTTTTAGCAACTTGAAAGTACGTGCAGGTTACGGTGTCACGGGTAACGAACGTATCGGCGACTATGCATCGTATGCTTTGGTTTCTACCAACCATGTCACTTTGGATGGTTCAAGCAATATGCCGGGTACGCATCTTAGCCAAAGTAGTCCTGAAAATGCCAGTTTGAAGTGGGAAACGACAACTCAGTATAATGTTGGTTTCGATATGGGATTTTTTGATAACCGTTTGTCTGTAACGTTGGATGGTTACTGGAAAAAGACAAAAGATTTATTGCTGAAAGTTTCCTTACCTTATTATACCGGCTTTACTTCCGGTCAGCAGAATGTTGGTGAGATCTCGAATCGTGGTTTTGAATTGGATATTACTTCTCATAATTTGACTGGTGATTTCGTTTGGGATACGAAGTTTAATTTGGCACTCAACCGGAATAAGGTATTAGACTTGGGGAGTAGTGGTGACATACGTATCACATCTTCAAAACCGGTGGGAACTGTATCGGAAAATGCTTATGCTATTGTACGTGAAGGAGAGCCTTTGGGCTCTTTGTATGGATGGAAATATATCGGTGTATTGCAGGAAGGAGAGACATATGCTCCACAACCCAATTCCAAACCGGGTGATCCGAAATTCGAAGATGTGAATAATGATGGTAAGATAGATGCCGATGACCGTACGATTATAGGTAATGCCAATCCGGATTTGATTTTTGGTTTGACCAACAACTTTGCCTGGAAAGGATTTGATTTGTCTATTTTCTTCCAGGGATCTATCGGTAACGATTTGTTGAACATGACACGTATGAACTTGGAGTGGAAACGTACAACAGACGCATTGAATCGTTGGACGCCTTCGAACACGAATACGGATATTCCGCGTAACGGTTTCTACTATTCGCAGTATGGTGGATATGTGAACGATCATTTTATCGAAGATGCTTCATTCCTTCGTCTGAAGAATTTGACATTGGGTTATACGATTCCGTTTAAAAAGGTGGTAAGTTCTTGCCGGGTATATTTCTCTGCAGAGAACTTGTTTACAATCACAGGTTATTCCGGTTGGGATCCGGAAGTGGATACGAAAGCTAACGAGGCTGCCCAGTCAGGTGGAAGCCAACAAACGGCGAATGCTGGTGCTGGTATGGATTTCAATGCTTATCCTGCTATGCGTACTTATACGGTAGGTTTGAATATTACGTTCTAATGGAAAGGAGAATTTGAAAATGAATTGTAAGAAATATTTATTAGGTCTGGTTACGATGGGGTTGGTTTCGGCTTGTACCGATCTGGATCCTGAAATATATAGTAATTTGACGACAGCGAATGCTTATGGTACGGAGTCGGATATTGAAGCAGCCGTCGTGGGTTTATATTCGGATATGAATCCTTATCCGGGAGATGCTTGGTTATATTACGGGGGGTATATGATTATGATTACCGATTATGCTACCGATATAGGTTATTCTACTGCGGCTGGCGACCCGACTAAACTGAGTAATATGACGTATGATGCCAGCAACCGTTATTTCAGCAACAACTGGAGGGATATGTATAATGTGGTATCGAATGCCAATACGATTCTGGATAATGTAGATGCTGTCAATATGTCGGAAGAAAAGAAGAACTTGGTGAAGGGACAGGCTAAATTCTTGCGGGCGATGGCTTATCGTGATTTGACAGATGCATGGGGGGCAGTTCCTTTTATCACTTCGTTGGTGAAGAATCCGTTTACCATGAATGATGCGACATTGACTCCGGTAGCCGAAATTGAAGCGACATTGATTTCTGATTTGAAAGAATGTATCAATCTTTTGCCTGCTAGTTGGAGTGGTCAGGATTTGGCTCGTGCCACGAGTGGAGCCGCCGCTACATTGCTGGGAAAGATCTACTTGCGTAATCATGATTATGCGAATGCGAAAACGTATATCGACATGGTGTTGAACAGTGGCCAGTATGAATTGGAAAGTGATTTCAAATATGTATGGTCGGAAAACAACAAATATGGAAAGGAGATGATTTTTGCTTTATTGCATGAAACGGGAAATAATGCTGCCGAGATTGCCTGTCACTTTGGTCCCTCGGATCATCCGGAAGTACCGGGACGTTGGCAATATTATGGTGTATCCCTTCCATTTTGGCGTAGTTATGACAAAGAAGATCCTCGTCGTGAGTTCTTTTATTATGATTATACGGGGGATGCAAAACGTGATGATCAATCTGATTATGGTTTTCGTTACATGGTTCCGGATGAGGGTGTAACGGTTGTTCCGAATGATACGACGAAGTATATGCAAAACGTAGCTACCATGAAATATACCTACGATATGATTTCAGATGCTTATTATGATGGGCGTACGGTTTGTATTTTCCGCTTATCGGATGTGATCCTTTGTAAGGCGGAAATCGAGAATAACTTGAATGGTCCGGCTGCAGCTCTTCCTTACTTGAATCAGATTCGTGCTCGTGCCGGTGCTCCGGAATATGGAAAGCATAATCGTTTCCCGGCTCCTTCAACGAAAGAAGCAATGAACGATGCTATTCTTAAAGAACGTGGTTATGAACTTGTGTTTGAATTCCAGCGTCGTGCAGACTTGATTCGTTTTGGAAAATATGAGGAAGTCGTAAATGCGCATTTAAAGAAGCTGGGTATCGCTCAGCCGACAAATGTAACTTCTAGTTTGCGGTATTTCCCGTATCCGTTGAATGATGCTCAATTGAATCCGAATTTGGCAGCAGAGAATCCTTCACGGTTACCGAAATAAATAATGGGGGAGGATGTGTGGAAAACCGGAAAGGGGTTAGGAGCACATCCTCTTTTTATTTAATTTAATAGTTTAAGATGGATATGAAGCGTTTGATTACAATGGTTGGTGTTATAGGTTGTGTCGTGTTGGTATTTTTTTGTTGGATGAAAAAAAACACATTGAAATCTATTACTTTGACTTCTCCTAATAACACAGCGATGTATAATAAAGTCGATATCTTGTTGGCAAAGCCGGCTCCGGTATATATTGAATATACGGAAAAGAAGACTGGAAAATCGTATCGTTCCCGGATATCCCGAACAGACACGCTTCATCATATTGATTTGTTGCTTTTAAAGGCTAATACCGAATATACATATCGTGTTATTATAGATAATTTATTTAAACAGAAATCGAAAGACTTGACTTTTAAGACCCGTGAACAATCACCTTGGTTGGTGAACCATTGGTTTAATGAGGGGCATCCCCATGACACGACGGCTTTGGGAGACGGAATGATATTAGTATGTTTTGGCCGTCTGCCCGGTTATATGATGCTGATCGACAACGAGGGCGAGGTTCGTTGGTATTGGCAGGTTGAAGATATTGGCGTACGTGCCGTTTCACTGACTCCGCGGGGAACATTCCTGGCAATGTTGCGTCCGTTTGTGAAGGATGTTATAGATGATTATACGATGACTCCGGAGCAAGTACGTAACGATGAACATAAAAAACCGATGCGGCGCGGTTCGATCGGGTTTGCCGGTGGAACTGGATTGGCAGAAGTGTCGCTGACGGGCGAAACGATGTGGCGTCTTGACTTGGATAAGATAGAAAAGGGAAAAGATTATCAAGTGATTCATCATGATATACTAATGGATGAGGATCATCATATACATACATTGTACCGCCCGAAGAAAGTGGCAACAATTTCGGTCAATGGTAAAATGGAGACGGATACATTAGGAGGTGATGGTATTATGGTCATCGACACATTGGGGAATGTATTGAAAAAATGGTCTGCCTGGGATGTATGGGATATTGAGAAGGACCCATATATCGCAGAATATCGTTATGACCGTTTCCATATTAATGGGCTTTGCTTTGATAAAGATGGCAATTATTTATTGTCGGCCCCTATTGAAGATCAGATTTGGAAGGTGGATGCCAAAAGCGGCGAACTAGTCTGGCGTTTTGGGCGTGACGGAGACTTTAAAATGGATACAACGGCTTATTTCTCTTTTCAGCATTCGCCTTATATTATGGAGAATGGCGATCTGATGCTTTTCGATAATGGTTTACATAATCAGCGTTCCGGAGGGAAGGCTTTCCGGTTGGATGAAGAGAACCGTACGGCCGAAACAACAATCAATGCTTTATTACCTGCCGATAAATATACTTCACGGATGGGCAATGCCTCTATGTTGCCAAATGGAAACTTGCTACAGTGCAGTTCGAAGACTGGTTCGGTGATGGTTACGGATAAGAAGGGAAAGGTACTTTGGGAAAGTGTTTTGCACTTTGCACCCTATCGGGCGGTGTACGTACCGGTAGAAACCTGGGATCAATATTTTAAAGAAATCAAGTAAAATGGGACAGGTTTCGCTTCTATATATATTCCTTACGTTCCTGAAATTGGGCGCTACGGCGTTTGGCGGTTATATGTCGCTTATTGCTGTCGTACAGAAGCAGTTAGTAGAAGTAGACAAGAAGCTGAAAGAAGAAGATTTGCTGGATGGCATTTCGTTGACGTCCGTATTACCGGGGCCTGTAGCGGTTAATACGATCGCTTATGTCGGGTACCGCCTGAGGGGAATTTCCGGAGCGATTGTCGCTTTTATCGGGATCATTATTCCTTCCTTTTTGTTGGTGATCCTTCTCTCCTGGTTGTATTTTTCCTATGGTAATATTCCGGCGGTTAAAAATATATTCAGCGGGATTACACCGGCTATCACGGCCCTGATCGTTACGGTAGCAATCGGGATGACGCGTAAGACCGTGAAAGTTCCTATACAATGGGTCATTTGTCTGCTGGCCGCTTTATTGCTGATCTTTATCGGAGGCTTTACGGTTACATTCTTATTGCTTGTAGGTAGTGGAGTAGCCGGCGCTTTCCTGTTCCGTCAGCCTGCCGGGACAGATACGATGTCTACCGGTAAGAATTTTATAGGCAGAAAACAACTGATCATATCCGGTATAGTGTTGTTGTTATTGCTTTGCACGTTGTTATGGGGCGGACAAAGCCCGGAAGCTCCGAAAGATATTCAGATTTTATCTACTTTCTCCGGAATAAGTCTTACCCTGTTTGGCGGAGGTTATGTCGTTATTCCGGCATTACATGAATTGTTCGTGGAGAATCTGAAATGGCTTACTTCGGCTGAGTTTGCGGATGGGATTGCTATCGGGCAGATCACTCCCGGGCCTATTTTTATTACGGCAGCCTTTATAGGCTATAAAGTGGCCGGGGTATTGGGGGCTTTGCTGGCTACTGTTGCCATATTTACTCCACCGGCTGCCCTGACAGTTTTGTTATCCCGTTTTGTAGAAGCGTTAAATCATTCTTCTGTAGTAAAAGCGGCGATGAAAGGTATCCGGGCGGCTGTTATCGGAATGATCTTTGCTTCGGCGATAACGATCGGGCAGACCATTACGCTGTCGGTTGCTGCTGCGGCTATTTTTGTTGTTACATTCTTTATCTCATTTAAATACACAATCAGCCCGATCTACCTGATCCTTGGAGCAGGTGTGGCGGGTTTTATCTTATTCTAATTCTATGAATACAATACAAGGAATACAAATGATTGGAACGCAGCGATCCGGTTCCAATCTGCTGCGTGTGATGCTGGATGGTATAGAACAGATTGTCGCTCCGCATCCACCGCATATTCTTCAGCGTTTCCTGCCCTTATTGCCGAAGTATGGCGACCTGTCGGATCAGTCGAATTTCCATCGGTTGGCAGCGGGTATCTGCGAGCTGGTCACGGTAAATCCCGTACCCTGGGAGGGAATAAGCATCCGAACCGATGAAATACTGGCAGCCTGTAAACAGCAAACAGTCTATGAACTGTTCCGTGTAATCTATGAAACGGCAGCCCGTCAAACCGGAGCTTCTTTCTGGCTTTGCAAGAGTATGAAGAATATGTTTTATGCTGAAGGGATCGAGTCTACGGGTATTCAACCTTATTACATCTATCTCTATCGTGACGGACGTGATGTCGCCCTTTCTTTTAAAAAAGCGATTGTAGGAGAAAAGCATATTTATGCGCTGGCTCAAAACTGGAAGAAAGACCAGGAGGCGGCACTTCGCTTAAAAGAAAAGACTGCGGAAGATCATTTTTTTATGCTGAATTATGAAACGCTGATTGCCTGTCCGGAAGAAACGATGCGCCGCCTTTGTAACTTCCTGCATGTCCCTTATTCCGATCGGGTAATGGAGTACTATAAGAGCCGGGAGTCAGAAAATACAGCCGTAGCCGGTAAGATGTGGTCGAATGTAACCAAGCCGATCCTAAAAGATAATACGAATAAGTTCCTGCGTGAATTATCTTCGGAAGATATTACTATCTTTGAATCCGTAGCCGGAGATCTTTTGCAGCAACTGGGGTATTCCTTATGTACTCCCCCTGATCTACTGAGAGATAGCTTTTCCGACAGGGAGATAGCTGTTTTTAATGAAGAAAACAGTCGTTTAAAGAACGCTTTTATTCAGCAGGCCGATTCGACCGACCTCGAGAAAAGGCGTCCGCAGGATGAATTGATCAATCGAATAAAACAATATTAATCGTTAAAAACTAATGCGTATGAAACAAATGCTATTTACTCTGCTTTGTTTGTTTACCTTCAGTAACTTACAAGCTCAAACCGTGCCTACCGACGAGTTGTACGGGCTGGGAACCTGGAATGCCGATTCCCTGGGAAACCATCGGGTAGTCGTTTCGGTAGAGAAACCGTCGGATGCCGTGTTGGCAACGATCGATTGGCGTCGCCGTGATTTGAATCCGGAAGATAAGAATTTGATCGTGGTGGATGCTGCTACGGGAAAACGTATTACCAATGTATGTCGTTTTACAGTGAACCGGGAGAAAGGGGAAGTCGCTTTCCAACCGCAGACGGTTCCGGGCGAATATTATATCTATTACCTGAAGAATGTAATGAGCGGCAGCCCGTATTATCCGACCGTTAATTATCCGCCGTTCGAAAATACGGCTTCAGCCGATTGGGTGAAGAAGAATAAACTGTCGGGAAAGAAAGCGCCGTCGCTTCCGGCTGCGAAGGTGGTACAATTCCAGGCTATAAACCAGTTGAACAGTTTCTATCCGATGGAAGTGATTGCTACGGCTGATGAAACGGCCCGCTTACTGAAAGGGCGTTCGGGAGAAAAATATATCCTGTTCACCGAAGACCGGGAATATCCGATCCGTATGACCACCGATATTCCTTATAAATGGATTGTCGACGACCGTCACGACCATTTCAGCGGCCAGGCGGACAAGGGCGAATATTATGTTTTTCAGTTAGGCGTATGGGCTGCCCGTTCAAAGGTGGAGAACCTGCACGTAGACTTCTCTGCTCTGACAAATACAGCTACCGGCGAACAGATTCCGGCATCTTCATTTACCTGTTTCAATACGGAAGGAACGGATGTAACGGGTACTGTTTTCAAGAAGAACTGTTCTGTTGAGCAAGGCAAGGTTCAGGCGTTATGGATTGGAACCCAGTTGCCCGAACACCTTTCTTCGGGAACGTATCAGGGAACGGTTATTGTGTCTGCCGCCAATGCCGAAAGTAAGACTGTACAGGTTACGTTGAATGTCTCTAAGAATATAATAGCCAATCATGGGGATAATGAACCCTGGCGTCATTCCCGCTTGCGTTGGCTGAACTCACAGATCGGTTTTGATGATGAGGTGATTGCTCCTTACACGCCATTAGTCCTGAAAGATAAAACGATCAGCTGTCTGGGACGTGAAGTGAAGCTGTCTTCTCTCGGACTACCGGCAGATATCACCAGTTACTTTAAAGAAACGATGACCGGTATCGGTACCGATGGCCGTTCTATCCTGGCCGCACCTATGGAACTGGCGGCAGACGGTGGTGCTTGGGAAAATCTGAACTTCGAAATCACAAAACATAAACAGGGAGCTATTGCCTGGAAGGCGTTGAACCAGAACAGCCGTTTTCTGATGGATCTGGAAGGACAAATGGAGTCGGATGGAAATATCGAATATAAGGTGACGCTGGTTGCCCGCGAAAATGCATCCGTCGAAGATATCGGTCTGCGTACTCATCTGGCTCCCGGCATCGGACGTTATATGATGGGACTGGGAGAGAAAGGCGGCTATTGTCCTAACGACCTGCGTTGGAAATGGGATGTTGAAAAGAACCAGGACGGCCCGTGGGTAGGCGATGTAAATGCCGGCCTTCAGATCCGTTTCTACGATAATAAATACGAGCGTCCGCTGAATACGAATTTCTATCATCAGAAGCCATTACATATGCCTCTGTCCTGGTGTAATAACGGAAACGGAGGTATCGACATTAATAACGCTTCCGACGGAACACGGATCAATGCTTATTCCGGCAAACGGGAAGTAAAGAAAGGCGATAAGCTGTATTACTATTTCAATGTGGCAATTACCCCGTTCCGCCCGATCGATACGGATAAGCAATGGCGCGAACGTTATTATCATAGTTATGACTTTATCGAAAAGGTAGAGAAGCTGGGTGCGAATGTGCTGAATATTCACCATGCAACGGGTATCAATCCGTTTATCAACTATCCGTTCCTTCGTACGAAGGAAATGAAGGCTTATATCGATGGCGCACATGCACGGGATATGAAGGTGAAGATCTATAATACTGTCCGCGAGTTGTCTAACAGTTGTGTGGAAATGTATGCCCTTCGCAGTCTAGGTAATGAGATCTTCTCGGAAGGCCCTGGCGGTGGTTTCTCCTGGTTGCAGGAGCATCTGGATCAAAATTATATCGGAGCCTGGTTCGTTCCCCACCTGAAAGATGCTGCGATTGTGAACAGTGGTGTTTCCCGCTGGCATAATTATTATCTGGAAGGACTCGACTGGCTGGTAAAGAATGTCGGTATTGACGGTCTGTATATCGATGACCTGGCATTCGACCGTATGACGATGAAACGTATCCGTAAGGTACTGAACCGTACGAATCCGGGCGCAATGATCGACCTGCATTCCGCTAATCAGTATAATCCGAAGGACGGTTTTGCCAACAGTGCCAATCTTTATCTCGAGCATTTCCCGTATCTGGATCGTTTGTGGTTCGGTGAATATTTTAATTATGATTTCCCACCCGAATTCTGGCTGATTGAAGTATCCGGCATCCCCTACGGATTGATGGGTGAAATGCTGGAAGGCGGCGGTAACCCCTGGCGCGGAATGTTGTATGGCATGACCGGGCGTAGTCCGCGGGTAGACAATGGGCCGTTGTGGCATCTTTGGGATTCATTCGGCATGCAGAAAAGTGAAATGATCGGCTACTGGGTGAAAGATAATCCGGTGAAGACGAACAGCGATAAAACATTGGCAACCATTTACAGCCACCCGGGAGAGAAGACCTTGATCTCGCTGGCTACCTGGGAAGATGGCGATGCTAAGGTCACTCTTTCTGTCGATTGGGCGAAACTGGGTCTCGATCCGTCGAAAGTAACGTTGTATGCTCCGGCCATAGCTGATTTCCAGACCGAAGCAACCTGGAAACCGGGTGATGAGATCACAGTACCTAAAGGGAAAGGCTTGTTAATTATTGCAAAATAACGCAGGCTGATATAGTATAATTGACAGTAAATGTACTCCTTAATTGTATAGGGGGAGAATTGCTCCCCCTATACAATTGTTTATTATTTAAAGAAATTACCATGAAAAAGATTCTCATCCTTCTTTGTGCAACCGCTATATTGCAACCTTTATCTGCACAACAACAGGCTACTGTTTCTGAAAGTGTACAAACGGTTAAAACCTATCCATTCTCCGATCCTGATCCGGTGGCTGATCCTTCCGACCTGTTCTATCCCTATTTTCGTTTTGATGGCTTTGCCGCTAAAGGGGTGGATAAAGAGTGGAAAGTGGTGGCACTTGAAAATGACTATATCAAACTGACTCTTTTTCCCGAAATAGGAGGGAAGATATGGGGAGCAGTGGATAAGACTTCCCAAAAGGAATTTATTTATAACAACCATGTCGTGAAGTTCCGTGATATTGCCATGCGTGGGCCGTGGACTTCCGGCGGTATCGAATTTAACTTCGGCATTATCGGTCATGCTCCGACTTCCAGTACACCTATCGATTACCTGACCCGCCAGAAAGCCGACGGAAGCGTAAGCTGTTATGTATCTTCCTACGATCTGGTGACCCGTACGCTCTGGACAGTGGAAGTAAACCTGCCGAAGGACAAAGCTTATTTTACAACAAAGACAACTTGGCATAACAGTTCTTCCATCGACCAGCCATATTATCAATGGATGAATGCGGGCTATAAGGCAGCCGGAAACGCACAGTTCTGTTATCCCGGAACTAATTATATCGGTCATGGGGGCGAACTATTTTCTTTCCCGCTCGATGAACAGGGCCGTGATATCTCCTGGTATGAAAAGAATGACTTCGGAAACTCCAAATCCTATCATGTGCTGGGTAAATACAACGACTTCTACGGCGCTTATTGGCACGATGACGATTTCGGTTCCATCCATCATGCCGATTACGACGAGAAGCTGGGTATGAAGATATTCCTTTGGGGACTGTCCCGTGAAGGCGGTATCTGGGAAGACCTGCTGACAGATACGGATGGCCAGTATATCGAACTGCAATCCGGCCGCATGTATAACCAACCGGCATCGGGCAGTAGCTTTACTCCGTATAAGCATACCGCATTCGGCCCGCAGGCAACCGACCAGTGGACGGAATACTGGTTTCCGGTGAAAGGCATAAAAGGCGTATCCAAAGCCGGACGTATCGGTGCGTTGAATGTGTTGAGGGAAGACGGTTTCCTGAAACTATATTTCTCTCCGTTGCAACAGCTGTCCACAGAGGTCAAGCTTTATGATGGTGATAAGATGGTTCGTTCCGTTCCTCTTCGTTGTGGCGTTTTGGAGACATGGAAGGATTCTGTTCCATTGGATAATGCGGTTGCTGCCGGAAAGCTGAAAGTGGTAGTCGGCAACGACCTGCTGGTTTATTCGGAAGTCCCGTCGGATAATATTACCAACCGCCCGAAACAATTGCCGTCGGACTTTGACTGGAATTCTGTTTACGGCCTTTATACGCAGGGCGATCAGTGGATGAACCAGAAAGTATACGATAAGGCAGAGAAATACCTCTCCGCTTCATTGGAGAAAGATCCTTATTTCCTTCCGGCGCTGACAAGCCTGGCTTCCCTGTATTACCGGGAAGGACGGTACGAAGAGGCATTGAAGCATTGCCGTACGGCGTTGAGCATTAATACATATCAAGGAGAAGCCAACTATCTGTATGGCTTATGTAACAAGGCGCTTGGAAATAATACCGATGCTAAGGACGGTTTCTCTGTTGCTTCTTATTCCCCATCGGTACGCAGTGCCGCTTATGAAAAGCTGGCGGAAATGTTCCTGATCGATCAGAACTGGGAGAAAGCGGAACATTATGCGTTGAAGAGCCTTGACTTCAATACGCTGAACCTGAGTGCCGATCATGTGCTGATGGTTGTCTATCGTAAGACAAATCAACCGGAAAAAGCGAAAGCGATCATCTCTTCGCTCTTGGAGGAACTTCCGTTGTATCATGTTGCACGGTTTGAAAACTATCTGCTGAATGGTGCGGATAAAAATGACTTCGGATCGTTGATCCGCAACGAACTTCCTTTCGAAACATATATGGAGTTGGCCGAATGGTATGAGTCTGCCGGCTGTGACGAAGAAGCATTGACATTACTGTCTTTTGTCCCCGATTATCCGGTGGCAAACTATAAGAAGGCCTATCTCCTGCATAAGCAAGGCGATGAAGCCGGAAGTCTGGCCGCTCTGGAGAAGGCAAACGCCGGATCTCCCCAGTCGGTATTTCCTTTCCGTCCTTCCACACTGGAAGCATTGAAGTGGGCTGAAACGGTTCGCCCCGACTGGAAGATCGGTTATTATCAAGGTCTTATTTATTGGGCAAACCATAATAAGGAGAAAGCACTCGAACTCTTTAACGGCTGTGGTGAAGCGGATTATGCTCCTTTCTACCTGAGCCGTGCGTCATTGAAGAGCGGCGAAGCCCGGTTGGCCGACCTACTGAAAGCGGAGCAGACAGAAATGTCATGGCGCACCGGTTTTGCATTGATCAACTATTATATCTCCAATAACCAATGGCAGCAAGCGGTTGAAACAGGAAAGAAATACACTAAAAAGTATCCGTCGAACTACTATATCGGTTTGAAGTATGCAAAAGCATTGTGTGAGACAGGCCAGTATCAGCCGTGTATCTCCTTATTAAGTAAGATACAGGTTCTTCCCAATGAAGGTTCTTATGCCGGACGGGCTGTCTACCGTGAAGCCAATTTGTATAAGGCAATGGAACAACTGGGTAAAAAGAGTTATAAACAGGTTTTGAAGAATGTGGAAACATCGAAGGAATGGCCGGAAAACTTAGGCGTAGGCAAGCCTTACGACAATATGATCGACAGTCGCCTGGAAGATTATATGGAAGCGCAGGCATATGCGGGATTGGGCGATAAGCAGAAAGCGGAAGCTTTATTGGCATCCGTTGCCGGTTATCCCTGCGCCCGTTCTCATTTCGGTTCCGGAAACCTATTAAGTGCACTTGCTTTGCGTGAATCGGGAAAACAGGCCGAAGCGGATCGTATGGTGGCTTCATGGGCTACTAGTTTCCCGGAAAATCGTATCGTCCAATGGTGTGCCGCCATTTATAACGGTGAAAAGGAGAAAGCCGCCGGAATGCTTAAATCCCGCAATGATCAGGCGGATACTACGCCGTGGGAAACTTCTTTCCGCGACGCTAACTTTGATTTGATCGTCCGTCTGTTTTCAAATGACGGAAATAGCTTCCGCTAATAGTTTCTCTATAGTGAAACAGTTGTTTCTTCTAGGTGAAACAACTGTTTCATGCCTATGAAACTTTTCTTTTACCTATAGGATACCGCATAGATATATGGAACCGATGATAGCTGTATAGGCGTTGGAACTTGTCTAATCTTAAATTAAAAATAGTATGTGCAGAATAATTAATCTTCTGTTTGGCTTGTTGCTGGTTCTTCCGGTAATGGGACAAACCGGTCAGAGAACTTCTAATCCGGACGATCCTTCCAGGATAACGACAAACCGCAAAGATGGCCGCTTCTTAAGCTCGAGAGGAACTGTCCAGTATATGTTGAAAGAGATGAAACCGGCGTATGCTTTCAATCCGGATTTTACTGAAACAGAATTTAAAGAATGGCAGGCCGGCTTACGTTCTGCAATGCAAGAGCTGATGCATTTCCCGGAGATCGCGGATTCACCCGCCCCTGTTTGTGTCAGGACAGTAAAGCGGGATGGTTACCGGATCGAGAAATGGGAGTCTTATCCGTTACCCGGTAGCGTTGTTCCCTATCTGGTATTGATACCGGATGGTGTCGGTTCCGGACATAAAGTTCCTGCTATGCTTTGTATACCTGGATTTGGTGGTAGCAAAGAAGGGCTGGCAGGTGAGACGGAGGGCGATTATGAACTGACTTCATCACCCGTGGAACCGGTAAAAAAGAATGCGATGGCTTTACATTACGTAAAGAAGGGTTTTGTTGCGGTCGCTGTGGATAATCCGTCATGTGCCGAACTTTCGGACAACGGGCATTTCGACTATCTCAACACTTCGCGTATCTTGCTGGAGATGGGATGGAGTTATCTCGGCCTTACCGCCTGGCAGGACTGGAATATCCTTAACTGGATGAAAACACAAAACTATGTGGATAAAGAACGGATTGTTGTCAGCGGTTTCTCTTTGGGAACCGAGCCGTTAATGGTTCTGGGAGCTTTGGATCCTTCTATCTATGCCTTTGTTTATAATGATTTTATGTGCCGTACGCTCGAACGGATACTCGTAATGACCCAGCCGGATTCGAAGGGAGTTCGTCCTTTCCCCAACTCGATCGAACACCTGATCCCCGGTTTTCTGAAGCAATTCGACTTTCCCGATCTGGTTGCCGCTTTGGCTCCCCGCCCGGTGATCTGTACCGAAGGCGGATTGGATCGTGATTTCAACCTCATAAAGAAAGCGTATCGGTTGTCAGGTAAACCGGATAACTTTACCTTCTATCATTATAAAAAGTTTGCCGATCCGAAAGACCGGAAACAACTGGAGCAGGTTCCGGAAGGAGTGGATCGGGATACTTACTTTAATCTGGCGAATGTAGATCCGAAGAATCATTATTTTAAAGAAGAATGGGTATTGCCCTGGCTGGATGAGTTATTGAAGTAGATTTATTTTACTTATATTTGTAGCATCTAATTAATTATCAATTCTAATAGCATGGAAAACATTTCAAGAAGAACTGCAATTAAGACCGCATTAGTTGGAGGAGCAGCGATAGCTGTATCCGGCCTGGAGGCTGCAAATCCGGCAAAAAAGAAAAAAGCGGAAGCTCCCCAACCCCTGAAAGGGAATATCCGCCATTCCGTAAGTAAATGGTGCTTTGGCGATTATGAGTTGGAAGAGTTTTGCGAAATATGTAAGAAGATTGGTATCGAATCCATCGAATTGCTCGATCCGAAGGACTGGCCAATCGTTCAGAAGCACGGCCTTACCGTGGCGATGGCACAGGGTGCCGGCCTGGGTATCGACAGAGGATTTAATGATCCGAAGCTGCATGACGAGTTAGTTGCCAGCTATGAACAGGTGATCCCGTTGGTTGCCGAAGCCGGACTGACCAATCTGATCTGCTTCTCCGGTAAACGAAACGGACTGACAGACCTGCAAGGTTGGGAAAATTGCGAAAAGGGCTTGAAACGCCTGATGCCGCTGGCTGAAAAACATAATGTGGTCCTTACTATGGAATTACTGAACAGCGTAGGGCATAAAGATTATCAGTGCGATCATACGGTCTGGGGTGTTGAATTATGCCGCCGTGTAGGTTCACCCAACTTCAAATTATTGTATGATATCTACCACATGCAGATCATGGAAGGGAATATCATCGAAAATATCCAGAAGTATCACCAATATTTCTCCCATATTCATACCGGAGGTAACCCTGGTCGGGCGGAGATCGATGAAACACAGGAATTGTATTATCCGGCTATCATGAAAGCGATAGTAGAGACCGGCTATAAAGGATTTGTAGGGCAGGAGTTTGTTCCCCGCCAGCCGGATAAGATCGCTTCCCTTGAAAAATGTATCCGTATCTGTGATGTCTGATAAGATGAGTAAGATAAGAATGATACAGCTTTGCATCCTGTTCTTCGCTCTCGTGTTCGCAGGATGTAAACCCGAAGGATCGTTTACTCCGGGTGAATTGTGGCCGGACAATAACGGCGTGCATATTAACGCTCACGGTGGCGGTATCTTGCATGTCGGAGATACTTATTACTGGCTTGGTGAACATAAGACAGAAGGAACTGCCGGGAATAATGCGTTGGTGGGTGTCCATTGCTATTCTTCCAAAGATTTATATAACTGGAAAGATGAAGGCGTCGCTTTATCCGTTGTGAAAGACGATCCTACGCATAGTATTGCGGAAGGTTGTATCCTGGAACGTCCTAAGGTGATCTATAACAAAAAGAATAATAACTATGTGATGTGGTTCCATCTGGAACCTAAAGGAGCTGGTTATTCCGGTGCGCTTAGCGGTATCGCTGTCAGCGACCAGGCGGCAGGCCCTTATAAATTTCTCCGTGCCGTTCGTCCGAATGCCGGTTACTGGCCGCAGAATGTGCAGGATGTACATAAGACTAAGGTGCCTTTGACTGATCGTGAAGGTTTTACAGGCGGTAGTCTGCCTGCACATCCCGATAGCCTGAACCTCTTGGGACGGGATATGGAAGGCGGCCAGATGGCGCGCGATATGAATCTTTTCGTAGACGACGATGGTAAAGCGTATCATATCTACTCTTCCGAGGAGAATAGTACATTGCATATCTCTCAACTGACAGATGATTATACAAACTATTCCGGTACTTATTCCCGCTTCTTCCCCGGACGTTTTATGGAGGCGCCGGCCATGTTCAAACGTGACGGTAAATATTATCTGATCATGTCCGGTTGTACAGGTTGGGCACCGAATGCCGGTCGTTCGGCTGTAGCTTCTTCTATCTGGGGGCCTTGGGAAGAACTTGAAAATCCGTTTGTCGGATCGGATGCCGACCTTTCTTTCCATTCGCAGAGTACGTATGTATTACCTGCTCCGGGCAAACCGGGACAGTTCATCTATATGGGCGACCGCTGGACTCCCGAGAATGCGATCGATGGCCGTTATATCTGGCTTCCCATCCGCTTTGAAGGTGACCAGCCTGTCATAGAATGGCTGGATAAATGGAGCTACTGATTTTTTTTATAAATTCATCAGGGCCATATCAATAAATTGATTTAATCTTGATTAATTTTGCAGCTTCGCTTTCGCGGGGCTGCAAAATTTGTTTTGTGGCAATAGATCTTTAATACATAATAAACATTTGAAATGAAACCTTCTTTATCAGTTACTTCACGACAATTAATGTGGAGGGAAATGCATGATTATCTGATGATCGCTCTGGGAATGCTTTCCTATGCCATCGGGTGGACTGTCTTTCTGTTGCCCAATGACATTACTACCGGAGGGGTGCCGGGTATTGCTTCTATTGTATATTGGGCAACCGGCCTGAATGTACAGTATACCTATTTTGCGATTAACGGTGGCCTACTGATCGCTTCTCTGGTTGTTCTTGGATGGAAGTTCAGTGTGAAAACTATTTTTGCCGTATTGGTCATGACTTTTATCCTGCCTATTATCCAGAGTGCGACATCCGGTTTGCACTTACTTGGTGATCAGCCGTTCATGGCTTGCGTGATCGGTGCTTCTTTTTGTGGAAGTGGTATCGGTATCGCTTTTTCTGCCAACGGCAGTTCGGGAGGTACGGATATTATTGCCGCAATCATCAATAAGTACCGTGATATTACATTGGGACGCGTGATCCTGATGACGGATATGATTATTATTTCTTCCAGTTATTTCGTACTGCACGATTGGGAGAAGGTTGTTTATGGTTTTGCCACCCTTTATATTTCCAGCTTTGTGCTCGACCAGGTGGTGAACAGTGCGCGTCAGTCTGTACAGTTCTTCATCATTTCCAAGCAATATGAAGAGATTGGACGCCGTATCAATAAAGATCTGCACCGTGGGGTGACGGTGATTGACGGAACCGGACTGTACACCGGCCTGGGGATTAAGATGATGTTCGTTCTGGCCAAAAAGCGCGAATCGACCACTATCTTCCGCTTGATCAAGGATATAGACCCGGAAGCATTCGTCTCACAGAGTTCTGTCATCGGTGTGTACGGGGAAGGGTTCGACCATATTAAAGTGAAATAATGACTCTCTATAATAACTTTTATTCAGGCACGGATCTCACAAATTCCGTGCCTGAATAGTTTGTTGAAAAGCTTTTGTACATAGTTTTCCCCACTACAATGGGGATAATGCCCCACTATAATGGGTATGAATCCCCGCTTATATGGGGAAAACTCCCCACTCTAAAAAAATAAATGGGGAATTTTGATGACAATTTAGGACATTCATTCTTCTTCCCAATTTAACCTATTATAATAAAAATGAGTTATATTTGCAGTTGTTGGTGTGTTTGTTCTAACAGAACTATTTCTCCAACCGTTTAATTTAAAAGAGATAGATATGTTTTGATGAATAATACTATTGGGAAATTTTCAAATTATATAATCTTAATACTAATGCTTACTTAATTTTGATGTAATGTGAGTGTAATACAGTGTCTCTATTTTTGCGCACCCAATTGCCGTTGAGGCGCTATTACAATAATTATAAGTAGTTGTTTATATGCAAATATCCGATGAAAAGTTATGGGAATCATGCTTGACGGGGAATAAAGAGGCTTTTAAGGAAATCTACTGCCGCTTTTATTCTCTGTTATATAATTATGGTTCTAAATTAGTCTCAGACCAGGATTTGGTGAAAGATTGCATACAGGATATTTTCATTAAACTGATTCAGAATTATCAGTCTCTTTCTTCGACTCCGAATGTAAGAGGATATCTGTTAAAAGCCCTGCGTAACAAATTATATGATACATTGGAAAAGGAAAGAACCACCGATGATATATCCCTTTATGAAGAAACGTTTATAACTGACGAATTACTCCCTTTACTTTCTTTCGATGATTCGGATACAGATCATCGCGCTAAACATTTGATGAAGGTTTTTTCCGAATTGTCCCCTCATCAGCAGGAGATCATCTATCTTTATTATGTAAATGAACTGAAGCATGAAGAGATTGCAGAGATTATGGAAATAAATTATCAATCCAGTAAAAACCTATTATTCAGGTCTTTGTCTAAGCTGAGAAGATTATATTTGAAAAATAATTGATTTTTATTCCGGAAAGTGAGTACCAAATGAAAATTTCCCCGTAATAAAGGCAAAAAGGGGTTACTCGTGGATAAAAAACAAAATATATCAGATAAACAATCATTTGAACAGGCTGGCCAGGACTTGCTTAAAAAGGTGCGTGTGGCGGAGAAAAAGGAGTTGCGTGAGGCGTTGAACTCATGGCAGGAAATAGAGGCACATTTGGAAAAGCCCCGTTCCGCATCCGGCTTTTATATCCGTCGTATCCTTTCCATTGCTGCTTCTATTGCGGTTCTTCTCTCGATTGGAATTTACTATTGGATGGAGACAGAGAATGACTCATTCATGTCATTGGCTTTGTTGGAAACGCCAGCTTCTTCCTTGTCCGGTGATGAGATCGTCCTGATAGAAAATGAAGATAAAATGCAATTGAAAGACGAATCTTCTATCCGATATGATGCCCAAGGTAAATCGAATGTGGAAGAGCATGTTATCAAGAAGGAAGCGGCTGTCGAAAGAGAAGAGAAGAAAGATGAAGTAAACCAAATCATTGTGCCGAAGGGGAGAAGGGCTAATGTTACATTTTCAGATGGTACCAGAATGCATGTAAATGCCGGTACGCGGGTTATTTATCCGGCTGTATTCAAAAAAGATAAAAGGGAAATATTGGTGGAAGGTGAAGTTTATCTGGAGGTTGAGAAAGATCCTTCACGTCCTTTTATAGTCAAGACGAATGGATTTGACGTGAAAGTGCTTGGGACTGAATTCAATGTATGTGCATATAAAGAGGATACTTCAGCCTCTGTGGTTCTGGTGAACGGAAGTGTGGAGGTTCGGATGGGTAGGAATAAAAAATCACAGCTTTCTCCCAGCCAGCGGATTGAAATCGATGAGAAGGGTTCGAATATAAGCGAAGTAGATGTATTTGAATATATTTGTTGGAAAGATAATATGATGTTACTGAACGGTCGGAAAGCTGGAGAGACTCTCGACCGTCTTTCGCGCTATTATGGACGTGGTATCTGGTATAATGAAGAAATAGGAAATATTCCTCTTTCCGGAAAACTGGACTTGCGTGAGAACATTGAAGATGTGATCAATATCCTTTGTCAGTCTTTGTTCCTGCAATACAAAACTGATGCGAACAATAACATAATAATATCAAAATAGAATGCCTATGTAAAAGACGTCGAGTAAAAAAACGAACCGAATGATACGGCCATATCACCCGGTTCAATAGTTTTTGTTTAATCTATTAATTTATGTATCAAAGAAAAAACATTACAAATGTATGAAAAAGAATGAAGAATTCAGCCGAAAACCGGCTCATTTTCTTAAAAGTGCATGTCTAGCCTTATGTCTGGTAAGTTATGGAGGATCTGCTATCTGTGCAGCATCAGTCTATGCGGAGCAAACCACATTGACTGTCCGCATGAACAACCGGACTGTAAAAGATGTATTTAATTACATTGAAAAGAACAGTGAATTTATTTTTGTGTACCATGGTTCAAATATTAATTTGAACAGGAGGGTGAGTGTGGACGTTAACAGCAAACCTGTTGAAACCATTTTGGATAATATGTTTGCCGGAACGGATATTGAGTATATTATTAATGACCGTCAGATTATCATCCGTAGAAATGAAACGAAAGTAAAGCAAATGCCTGTGGCGGCTCCTCAACAGGAAAAGAAAATTACTGTAACAGGAAATGTCAAAGATGGGACAGGCGAGCCACTGATCGGTGTGAATGTCTTGGTGAAAGGTACAACTATCGGTGGTATAACGGATATAGATGGTAATTTCTCTTTATCGGAAGTGAATCCCGATGCAACGATCAGTATTTCTTATATAGGTTACAGGACACAAGATATTGCGTTGAAAGGGAAAAGTGCGCTGAATATCACCCTGAGCGAAGATAGCGAATCGCTGGATGAAGTGGTTGTTATCGGTTACGGTACACAGAAGAAAGTGGATTTATCCGGAGCGGTGGCAACTGTTTCAACAAAAGTATTGGAAAACCGTCCGGTTTTGACAGTCGGACAAGCTCTGCAGGGATCGGTTGCTAACATGACAGTTTCGATCGGTAGTGGTCAGGCTACGGATTCTCCAACATTTAACATACGTGGTACAACCTCTATTAACGGCGGTGATCCGTTGATCGTTATCGATGGAGTAGTTTCTACCTCGGAAGAATTAAACCGTATGAATCCTTCCGATATTGGAAGCATCTCCGTTCTGAAGGACGCTGCTTCGGCTGCTATCTATGGTTCACGTGCAGCATTCGGTGTAATTTTGGTGACAACGAAGACGGCAGGACAGGAAAAACTGACCGTTAATTATAGTAACAATTTTGCCATGCGTAAGTTGAGTAGTATGGCAGAGGTGATTACTGACCCTTATACAGTGGCAACGGCACGTAATGATTTCTACTATCCCTGGGGTGTTAATCATAATCAGGAAGAGTTAGAATATGCGAAACGTGTTTCGTCTGATCCGAGCGTATCTCCTTATTTCTTGAAGCCGGATGGAACTTATGCTTATTTCGGTCAGACCGATTGGTTTGGTGAAGCCTATAAAAACCTGGCATTCTCAACGAACCACACTGTCGATGTCTCTGGAAAGACCGACCGGCTGAACTACTATTTCTCTGCCGGTTATAACTTCCAGGATGGTATGGTTTCGCAAGGAACAGATAAGTTCAACCGATACAATCTTCGTTCCAAACTGGACTTCAAACTGACTGATTGGTGGACGTTGGGCAATAATACTAGTTTGGTAATTTCTGATTATGATGCTCCTTACTTTTTGGGAGATGATTATTATTGGGCTGTGAACCGTCGTAATGCATTGGTGCCTATAAAGAATCCGGATGGTTCTTATACTGAAGACGGCGCCGCTATCATGGGACGTTTTGCGGAAGGTGGACGTAAGAAAGAAAACAAAACAACCTTGACAACGCAGTTTACGACTAAGCTGGACATTATTAAAGATGTTCTTTTTGTTAACGGTTCGTTTGCCTATGTCGCTAACCGGAATAATAAGGACGGTGCGCAATTGTCTGTTCCTTACCGGAAAGGTCCGGAAACTCCTATTCTGTATCAGAACTCGGTTTCTTCCGCTTTCTTTGATAATACGGAAGCGTCAACGGTTACTTTCGATGCGTATGCAACTTTCCATAAGTTGTTTAATGACAAGCACGATTTCACGGCGATGGCGGGTTACAACCAGGAAAGCTGGAGTGAATCTTATGAGTATGCTCAGCGCAAAGAGCTGATTACTGACGGACTGCCTACACCGAATCTGGCTACGGGTGACATGACTGTTACTCAACGTATTAGAGAGTTGTCTTTCCGAAGTGTTTTTGGGCGTTTGAATTATACGTATGATAATCGTTATATCTTGGCGGTGAATGCCCGTTATGATGGAACCTCACGTTTCCCGACAGATTCCCGCTTTGTGTTCAACCCGTCCGGATCTGCTGCATGGGTCATTTCACAGGAAGGTTTCTTTGAGCCTCTTAGAGATGTGGTTAACTTCCTGAAATTACGTTTTTCTTATGGTAGTTTGGGTAATCAATATCTGAAAGACAATTATTATCCTTATTTGGCAACGATGAGTTCCGATAAGTCGAAAGTCATATTGGATGGCAAACAACCTGTCTATGTTTCTTCTCCGGGATTGGTTGCCGGCGACTTAACTTGGGAAACGGTGACGACTGCTGACTGGGGTATGGATGTCAACTTCTTCAATAATCGTTTGACGGCAACAGTTGATGGGTATATTCGTCGTACGAAAGACATGTTGAGAACTGGTGCGAAGCTACCGTCAGTATTGGGTACGGCTGTTCCGTTGGAAAATGCTGCTGACCTGAAAACTACCGGTTGGGATTTGACAATCAATTGGCGTGACCAATTCAAGCTGGCAGGCAAACCATTTAATTATGGTGTGAGCTTTAATATTGGTGACAGCCGTTCTTGGATTACGAAGTATGCAAATACGACAGGTAGTTTAAGTGATGGCGAACATTATGTAGGAAAAGAATGGGGTGAAATCTGGGGGTTGGTGAATGATGGTTTCTTTACTTCTCAGGAAGATATCAATAATAGTGCCGACCATACAGAGGTTGATCCGTATCCCGGTACACCTCCTATGGCTCCTGGTGACGTTAAATATAAAGATTTAAACGGCGATGGCAAGATTAATAAAGGCGCTAACACATTGGCCGACCATGGTGACTATACGGTCATAGGTAATGATCAGGCTCGTTATGCTTTCGGTTTCACTGCTAATGGCGATTGGAACGGATTCGATTTCAGTATATTTATACAGGGTATTATGAAAAAGGATTATTATCCGACTCGCGACCCATATTTCTGGGGTATGTATTATGATCCGTGGACAAATCTTACGTATGGTAACTACAACGACCATTGGACAACCGAAAATACGAATGGATTCTTCCCGCGTGTTAAGTCTTACCAAGCGTATGTTGCCGATAGGGGGCTGGCTATTCCGCAGACACGTTACTTGCAGAATGCAGCTTATGCTCGTCTGAAGAACCTGACGGTCGGTTATACGCTTCCGCAAAAATGGGTGGAAAAGGTTAATATCAGTCGCCTTCGTATTTTCTTCTCCGGCGATAACCTGTGTGAAATCACTGGTCTTTACAAATACTATAAGATGGATCCGGAATGTTTGGGCGGACAGATTTATCCGTTGCAGCGCTCCTATTCTTTCGGTTTAAATGTTACATTCTAATTTTAGCAAGACATAAGTTATGATCAAGAATAATATAAAAATATGGATGTTCGGGTGCATCGGTCTTTTAGGTTTAAGCGGATGTAACGACTCTTTTCTGGAAAAACATCCGGAAACTTCAATCACGGAAGACGGTTTTTTCAACAATACTAGTGACTTGGAAGCCTATACAAACGGTTTGTATGAGAAGATTACTTCGGGTTATACGGATGCTCCTTCCGATAATATGATTTATACGGAAAGTAAGGATATTTACAGTATGATGCGCGGAGAGGTGAACCCGGATAACCGGAGCACCTGGGATTGGGAAGATATTCGGGATGTCAATTTTATGTTGGCCAGAGCCGACAAGGCACAAGGTGATCCTGCTGAAATTAATCATTATATCGGATTGGCTCGTATGTTCCGTGCGAAACTGTATTATGACAAGGTTTTGTCTTTTTCAGATGTGCCTTGGTACAGCCGTGACTTGCAGACAACGGATAAGGACTTGCTCTATAAGACACAAGATCCCCGCTCATTGGTCGTAGATTCTATCATGGCAGATTTGGAGTTTGCAGTTAATAATATGACAAACGGAACCAGCCGGACTCGTTGGTTTAAGAATGGTGCTTTGGCCATGCAGGCTCGTATTGCCCTGGATGAAGGCTGCTGGCGCAAATATCATCCGGAATTGAACCTGAATGACTCAGAGCGTTTCTTGCAGGTGGTGGTAGAAGCTTGCCAAAAGATTATGGATTCAGGCATGTATGAATTGTCAACAGCCAAATCTGGTGAGATAGATGCTTATGAAGCCTTGTTCTGTAGTCAGGATTTGAGTAACAATAAGGAAATGATTATCTATGAAGATTATGATAAAGCATTGGGACGTACTCATAATGCCGGAGGATCATTATTCGACTTCAATTCCAGTATGTCACGTGATTTAATGGAAGATTATCTGGTGGTAGAAGATGGAAAAACGAAACGATTCCAGGATATATCGGGGTATGCAACTAAAAAATATACAGAGGTGTTCGAAAATCGAGATCCTCGTATGCGACAGACTTTTATGACACCGGGTTTTGTTCGGGCAGATAAAGTAGATGCATATCGTCCGAAGTTAACTATGGGTGGTTATCCGCAAGTGAAATTCTCCCCTCGTACAGCTGATCAAATAACTTGGAATAACTCCTATACAGACCTTCCTTTGATTCGTTATGCCGAAGTATTGTTGATGTATGCCGAAGCAAAGGCTGAACTGGGAGAGTTAACGCAGGATGATATAGACCGGACAATCAATTTGCTACGTGATCGTGTAGGAATGCCACGTGCTTCATTGACTGATTGGTTGAGTAATATAGACCCGGTTCAAGCCAATCGTTATTCGAATGTTTCTTCCTCACAAAAAGGAGCGGTTTATGAGATACGCCGTGAACGTCGTATTGAGTTGGCTTGTGAAGGTTTTCGTTATGGTGATTTGAGACGTTGGGGCTGTGGTAAATTGCTTGCCAACGTTCCGGAAGGTGTTTATTTGGAACCTGGCTATTTGGATGTGACTGGTGATGGACAACCGGATTATGCTATCGTAGCTACAAAGGCAGATGCAGATGCTATTCCCCAGGAGGATAAGGATAAATATAATTTGCAGGTTGAAATATTGGATGGTAATACGTATTCGCTTACCAATGGTGATAAGGGATATGTTCGCATGATTTCACAAGTTGGTCGATGGACCTTTGTTGATCCTAAATATTACTATACTCCGATTGCAACTGAAGACTTGACTTATAATCCGAACTTGGTTCAGAACCAATACTGGAAGTGATGTTTTATTGCTTCTTACTCTCTCAGTAAGAGCAGATAATTCTTATATCTCAAAAGTTGTATCTGCTGTTGTAACAGATACAGACTTTTGAGATATATTTTTGATTCGTTTTTATCTTTCTATCTTTGTGGTTGAATTATATTAATATCGATAAGTTATATACATGAAAACACAAATTCTTACCAGTGTTACATTGGTAATACTCCTTCTGGGCATGTTCACCTCTTGTTCAGAACAACAAAAAGAACAGCACCTCACCGTCCTCTCCTGGAATATCTGGCATGGCGGACATTCTAAAACCTATGGGCAGAAAGCCTGTGACGGGATTATCGGCGTACTGAAGAAAAGTCAGGCCGATGTCATCCTGATGGTCGAAACCTACGGATCCGCCCCTATGGTGGCCGATTCGCTGGGCTATAACTATCACCTGATATCGGATAACCTCTGCATCTACAGCCGCTATCCGATCGTAAAGAAATATGCATTCCCCGATCAGATCGGGACATTCAACTTCGGCGGGGTGGAGATCGATATGGACGGTACACCTGTCCGCCTGTTCGATACCTGGATACATTACCTACCCGATATGCGTCTTGTTCCGACAGACAAAACGGAAGAAGAGATACTGGCCTGGGATGATGCCGGCACTCGCGACGAAGAGATCCGTAAGATCCTTTCCGTCCTGAAACCGATGATCGCAGAAACCGACAGTATTCCTCTTATCATGGGCGGCGACTTCAACAGCCATTCGCATCTCGACTGGACGGAAGCGACCAAAGATCTGTATAACCACGGTGGTGCCGTTGTCAACTGGACTGTCTCCAAGGAGATCGCAGCCGCTAACTTTAAAGACAGCTTCCGTGAGATCAACCCCGATCCGGTGAAGAATATCGGCACTACCTGGCTGACTGATGCCGACTCGCTGGAAACCGTCAACCGCCAGGATCGCATTGACTTCATCTATTATCAGGGCAAGACCATACAGGCTACCGAGTCTGAATGCTATGATAATATCCTCGGTGAAACGTTTTCCTTCAAGGGAGAAGACTTCTTCTATGCTTCCGATCACGGATTTGTGCTGACAACCTTTAAAATCAAGAAATAATCAGATGAAACACTTATTCTTATCCCTTCTTGTCTGTCTGGGCTTTGCCGCCTGCCAGAAAGAAACGAAACCTGTTACGTTCGCCGTCGTCTCCGACCTTCATCAGGATATAGCACATGATGCGGAAGAACGCCTGGGTACTTTCCTGCGTGCAGCTAACGATAACCAGGTCGACTTCATTATCGAGCTGGGCGACTTCTGTATGCCCAAGGAAGAGAACAAACCTTTCCTGAAACGCTGGCAGGATTACGCCGGTGAGAAATACATGCTGCTGGGTAACCATGATATGGATAACTGCTCGAAAGAGGAAGTCATGCAGTTTATCGGTATGAACAACCGCTATTATTCCTTTGATAAAGGAGACTTCCATTTCGTCATCCTCGACCCTAATAATATATATGATGGGGAAAAGTATATCCCATACGAGAACGGTAACTACTTCGGTTACGGCGAGAAAGTTTCTTACGTCGACCCCGAACAGGTCGAATGGCTGAAGAAAGATCTTCAGGCTACCGATAAACGATGCATCATCTTCTCCCACCAGAGCTTTGAATGCTCCTCACAGAACCGCGAAGAGATACGCAAGATCTTTGAGGACGAGAACCTGCGTGCCGGTTATAAGAAAGTAGCAGTGGCCTTCAGTGGCCATGATCATACCAATTATATGAAAGAGATTAACGGCATTGCTTATATCCAGATCAACAGCGCCTCTAACCAGTGGGTGGGAGAGAAGTACGCCTGCCCGGAACGTTTCAGCGACGAGATCAATCAGAAGCGGCCTGCTCTGAAATACACCTTACCTTATAAGGATGCCCTCTACGGGATCGTTACACTGACTGGCGACGGCATGCAGTTGAAAGGCGTAAAAAGCGAATTCATCGCCCCCGGCCCCGAAGAACTGGGTATTACCGACCGTTCGCAACCGCTGGTGCCCTGGATTGAAGACTTACAACTCACATTCTAAATATAAACATTGAGAAACATGAAAAAGACATTTCTGAACATCGCCTTGTTGAGCTGTGTGGCATTCTCTGCCAGTGCCGCTTATACAGGACGTGTATTTGTAGACAAGAACAACAACGGCGTCTTTGATAAAGGCGAAAAACCGATGGCAGGTGTAGCCGTCTCCGACGGCCTGAATGTCGTAAAGACGGCATCCGACGGTACTTTCTCCCTTCCCGGTCACGACCGTGAACGTTTTATCTTTATCACGACCCCTTCCGGATATAAGACAGACAACAAGCATTACCACCGAATCAATGGCGACCAGGTATCTTATGACTTCGGCCTGCAATCCTACAACGGTGGCATCAAGAAAGACGGTAGCCATAAATACGTGCATATCGCCGACACTGAGATCTTCAACACCGAAAATCACGGTGACTGGGTGAACAACGTCCGCGACTATGTCGCTAATGAACAGGCTGCTTTCATTATTCACACCGGTGATATTTGTTATGATAACGGCCTGAAAGCCCATATCAAACTGATGAACACTGCCAATATGGATTGCCCGATGTTCTATTGCATCGGTAACCACGACCTCGTAAAAGGCAAATACGGTGAAGAGCTTTTTGAAAGTATCTACGGCCCGGTCTATTACTCTTTCGATGCCGGAAGTACCCATTATATCGTCACCCCGATGGCCGGAGGAGACTATCAGCCGGGCTATACCAAGGAAGATGTCTACCGCTGGTTAAAGAACGATCTGGCACAGGTTCCGCAGGGAAAACCTATCGTTGTCTTCAACCACGACCTGCTGACTTACGGTGACCAGTTCATCTTCGGTATCAACGATCAGGAACAGATCAACCTGAATGAACATAACCTGAAAGCCTGGGTCTACGGTCATTGGCATATCAATTATATGAAGAAGCAGGGCGATGTCTATTCCATCTCCACGGCTACGCTCGACAAAGGCGGTATCGACCACTCGACAAGCGCTTTCCGTGTGCTGCATGTAGACAAGAAAGGCGACTTCGTATCCGAACTTCGCTATACGTATCTGGATAAGAACATACAGATCGCTTCTCCCGTAGAAGGCCAGGTACCTGTTCTGGCATCCGGCGCCGTCCCGCTGGCGGTGAATGTATATTCGTCGGTCACTCCGGTAAAGGAAGTGACTTATACCTGCCTGGTAGACGGTAAAGCCATCTTCTCCAACAAGAAGCTGCAACAGGCTACCGACTGGTGCTGGAACACGGAAGTCCCTCTGACCGCCAAGCAGGAAGGTAAAGTCGTCACCCTAAAACTGAAAGCCCGCTTCAACAACGGCGAAGTAGCAGAGACGGAAAGCGCTTTCACCTACCACGCCACTCCGGCAGAAGTAAAGCTGGCCGGTAATTGGGAGAACCTGCTCGGAAACCCGCAGCACGCCGCCACCGCCCAGCCTGCGCTAAACCAACCTTTGCAGCTGGCCTGGATCAAAAACGTCGGTGCCAATATCTATATGACTTCTCCTCTCGTTCATAACGGCAAAGTCTATATTGCTTCCGTCGACGAGAACCTGCAGGGTGAAGGCCATGTATATGCCCTCGATGGTAAAACCGGTGAACTGGTTTGGAAATACCCCGTGCGCAACTCCATCAAGAACACGATCGTAGTAGACAATGGCCGTGTGCTGGCACAGGATGCACAAGGCTGGCTCTACGCCATCGATGCGGCAAGCGGTAAGCTCAGCTGGGAGAAGCAGTTGCCTATCAATGGTCTGCCCGCCCTGATCGAAGGACTGGTGGCTGCCGACGGTGTTGTTTATGCCGGAACAGGCAAAGGCCTTTGTGCCATCGACACCAAAGACGGTCGCGAGATCTGGCGGAACAAAGGATGGGGGCAAGGCGAAGGTACAACTTCCACCTTCTCTGTCGCCAACAACATACTGGTCGGCTCTTCCCAATGGCGTGCCCTCTACGGCAACGACCTGAAAACCGGCGAGCTGAAATGGGAAGCCAACACGAACGGCTTGCGTAACCGCGGTGCCTCGGCAGCCGTCCACGGAGGTCTGCTTTATATCATCTCGGATAAGTCATTCTTTATCCTGGATGCTGAGAATGGCCGTGTGATTGTGCGTAAGGAGTTGCCGTTCAGTGTGGATGTCACTTCTACTCCTTTGCTGACGGATAAGGAGATCATCTTCGGTTCGGCGAAAGACGGCCTGATCGCTTTGGATAATGAGACGCTGGAACTGAAATGGAAGTTCGCGACGGAGAATGCCCTTGTCTATACTTCCCCTTATTCCCGCAAACCGGCTTCGACTATCGAAACCAGCCCGGTACTGGCCGGAAAGACCGTCTATGTCGGTGCTTCCGACGGTACGATCTACGGGATCAATAAGGAAGACGGCCAGTTGGTATGGAAACATGCCACAGGTGCCCCGGTATTCGGTTCGGTGGCCGTATCGGGTAATGCGCTGATCGCGGTCGACTTCGGAGGGAATGTGTATACCTTCGTAGCCGGAGAATAATAGCAAAACAGATTGAAGTGAAAAGGTATGCTTCTTATGGGGCATACCTTTTCATTTATAAATTTTACTTCACTTCCTTAAGGAAAGGATGAGTAGTTATTTCAATTCAAATGCTACTTTGCTGCGGATGTCGGTTGCTGATGCACCGATCAGTGTCTCGAACTGTCCCGGTTCGGCTACCCATTCGTGCTTGCCGTCGTCGAAGAAGCTCAGGGCATCGGTGCCGATGGTGAAGGAGACTTGTTTCTCTTCGCCCGGTTGCAGGTAGACTTTTTGGAAACCTTTCAGTTCCTTTACGGGGCGGGGCAAGGACGACTTCTTGTCGCTGATATAAAGCTGCACGACTTCTGCTCCTTCGCGGTTGCCTGTGTTCTTGACGGTCAGGGTGAAGGTGATCGGTTCGCCCGGGGCGATCGTTTTCTTGTCGGCAGTCACCTTGCCGTATTCGAAGGTGGTATAGCTCAGGCCGTGGCCGAAGCTGAAGAGCGGTTTGGCTTTCTGCTTGTCGGCCCAGCGGTAACCGACGAAGATACCTTCGTTGTATTTCTGGTCTACTATATGGCTTCCGTCGTTTCTGGGAGTACCCGGATATTCGCCCAGTTTATGCGCACCTACATCTTGCAAAGAGACAGGGAAAGTGAACGGCAGCTTGCCGGACGGATTTACGTCACCTACCAATACCGAAGCAATGGCACTGCCTGCTTCCGATCCTAGATACCAGGCCTGTACGATGGCCGGAACCTCTTTCACCCACGGCATGGAGATGGCATTACCGGAGATATTAACCATAATCAGGTTCTTATTAGCTTGAGCCAGAGCTTCTATTACCTGATCCTGTCCGTAAGACAAGCCTAGTTCCTTGCGGTCTGCATCCTCGCAGTCCTGGTGTGCGCTCTTGTTCAGGCCACCGATAAAGATCACATAGTCGGCTTCCCTGGCCACAGCCACGGCTTCGGCCAGCAGTTCTTCCGGCGAACGGTTGTCTTCCAGGTCTTGCCCGGACTTCACCCCATTGTATTCACCGCTCGGATCACCCACATAACCACGTGCATAAACGACCTCGGCTTGGTCGCCCACCCGCTTGCGGATACCATCCAGCGGGGATAATTCGTATTTCACTTTCAGGGAAGAAGAGCCGCCGCCTACGGTCATCATCTTGATGGCATTTTCACCGATAACGGCTATTTTCTTTGCACGGCTGAGGTCGATAGGCAGTACATTATTGTTGTTCTGCAACAAGACAATACCTTCTTCACCGATTTGGCGGGCTGCGGCGAAATGGGCTTCCGAGCAGAGCGCCCCGTAAGGACGGTTTCTATCCATATTGGTGCGGTAGGCCAGGCGAAGGATACGCCTTACCTTGTCGTCGAGTTCTTTCGTCCCGACTTTACCTTCCCGGATCAATTGGAGATAGGGGTTTGCCAGGTAATAATTATCGTAGGCGTTGCTTGCCCCGTTGGATAATCCGTTGGTCCAGCTTCCGAACTCCATGTCGAGCCCGTTGGTGATTGCTTCCTGCGTATTATGAACGCCACCCCAGTCGGAAACGACAACGCCGTCGAAGCCCCATTCGCCTTTCAGGATGTCATTCAGCAGATACTGGTTATGGCAGCCGTGCTGGTCTTTATACAGGTTATACGAGCCCATGATAGCCCAGGTCTTTCCTTCCTGGACAGCGGCTTTGAAGGCCGGCAGGTAGATTTCATACAGGGCGCGGTCGTCTACGATTACGTTGGTCGTGTGGCGGTTCACTTCCTGGTTATTCAGTGCGTAGTGTTTCACACAGGCGGCTACACCGTTCTGCTGAACGCCTTGTATGTAGGGAACCACCATCTTTCCGGCCAGGTAAGGGTCTTCGCCCATATATTCGAAGTTACGACCGTTCAGTGGTGAGCGATATATGTTCACACCGGGGCCCAGCAATACCGTTTTGTTGCGGTAGCGGGCTTCTTCGCCGATATTCTTTCCGTACAGCAAAGCTATTTGAGGGTTCCAGGTTGCCGCCAGGCAGGTTAGTGCCGGGAAGGCAACACAAGAGTCGTTCGTCCATCCGGCCTGTTCCCATTCATCCCATAATACTTCGGGGCGGATGCCGTGAGGGCCGTCGGTCATCCAGAACTCGGGAATGCCTAAACGGGCCACTCCCGGCGAACAGAACTTGGATTGCGCATGTGTCAGCGCTACTTTCTTTTCGAGTGTCAGGCGCGACAAGGCGTCTTCCACACGTTCTTCTATCGGTTTGCTGTTATCCAGGTAAACCGGGACTTCCTGCTGCGCCTGTGCAAAAGCGGGCAACAATAGCAGGGAACAGGCTATGTACTTGATCAGTTTCATCTTATTCGTGTATTTTTAAACTTAGTGAGCGGATATATTCTTTCTGGATGATGCAGTTCGACAGGCGGCTGTTGCGGATGAACTCCATCAGGGCAGCCCTGGCTTCTTCCTGATCCGGACGGGCGTCGCGGATCTCCTGGTAAGTGCCGCGCGGGGCTTCGGAGAAGGCGACCACCCGTTCCCAGTTCTTCGGAGGTTTGATGCCGGCGAATGCGGAGTCGTTGATCTTCTTATACGGCCAGAATGTCCAGCCGATATTGTTCTCTTGCATTGTATGGCAGAAAGCGTTCATCCAGGTAGACGTGTTGTGTCCGATCTCTCCCATATACATCGGCAGGTTGACGCGGTCGCGGAAGTCGATGATCTCCTGAATGGCCGCTTTGGTGGCCTCGCCGCCGTAACGGTGGCAGGTGTACATGATCTTGTCGTCGAAGGTGGAGTCGGTGAAAGGACGGAAATTGCCGTTCCACTGGGCACCGCCCAACAGGATGATATGGTTGGTATCTACTTCGCGGATAGCGGCGGTGGCCCGTTTGTACAACGGTTCCAGTTTACCATTCAGCTCTTCCATATTACTGAAATAGGGGGCGATAGGCTCGTTCATCAGTTCGTAGCCCAAGATAACGGGTTCGTTCTTGTAGTAGGCGGCGATCTTTTTCCAGATGTCGCAGAACTGCTGCTGGCTGGCTTCGCTTTCGAATAGCCAGGGATACCCGTAGCTGTCGTCGATGTTATCACCGGTCTGTCCGCCCGGGGCATCATGCATGTCGAGGATCAGGTAGAGGCCTGTTTCCCGACACCAGTTCACAACGCTGTCTATGCGGGCGAAACCGTCCTGGTTGGCGGTCAGTCCCATATAATCCTCGTCGGTGAACAGTTTATAATGGAAGGGGAGACGGATGGTGTTGGCTCCCGTCCCGGCGATGAACTGTACATCTTCACGGGTGATATAGTTGTCTTTGAATGCTTTCCAGAATTCGGCGGTGAAGTCGGGGCCTACCATTTCACAGAATAGCTGGTTGATGCGTCCCGGGGAGTTCGTCTTGCTGAAACCGAACATATAGCCTTCCGGATTCAGCCAGTTGCCGAGGTTTGTCCCTTTGATAAAGAACTTCTGTCCTTTGGGAGTGATCAGGTCGGTTCCGGATATGCGGATAAAGGCTTCCGGAGGCAGGGCAGAGATTTCCGCCTCGCCCGGCCCTGTATGCTGCCGACATCCGGTGAAGGAAACCAGCAGGAGCAGTATCGTTATATATATATTCTTTTTCATATCAGTTGTTTTTTGTTGTTATTCGATGGTGAATGATGTTTGTAACCCTTCTGCGCTGTTGGGGCCTACCCATAAGTTGAACTCTCCGGGCTCGACCACTCTCTGCATGTCTATGTTCCAGAATGCCAGTTCTTCGATAGGAAGGGAGAAGGAGACTGTTTTCTTTTCCCCCTGCTTCAGGGATACGCGTTGGAACCCTTTCAGTTCTTTTACCGGGCGGGTGACGGAGCCGGTTTTATCTTGTACGTATAGTTGTACGACTTCCGTGCCGTCGTACTTGCCGGTATTTGTCAGGTCGAAGCTGATTTCCAGCGTACCGTTCGCAGACGGTTTATCGGTAGCCAGCCGCAGGTTATCGTATCCGAAAGTGGTATAGGATAATCCGTAACCGAAGGGAAATAAGGGATCGAAGCCGGCATCCATATAGAAAGAGGTGCAACCTAAAGAGGTCTGACCTGCTTCCAACGGGATATCGTCGATCAATGTCTCCTGGCGGGAAGCGGGGCGGCCTGTGTTCGTATGGGCATAGTAAACGGGGATCTGTCCGACCATCTTCGGAAAGGTGACGGGCGTTTTGCCACTGGGTACCGCTTTACCGAAAAGCAGGTCGGCGATGGCCGAGCCCCCCATCGTTCCCGGATGGAAAGCGTAGAGGACGGCGTCCGATTGCTTTACTTCCTGTTCGATCGTCAGCGGACGGCCTGCCATAACCACCGTCACGAGCGGTTTCCCTGTCTTTGCCAGGGCGGCTATCAGTTCGCTTTGTGCTCCCTGCAGGTGCAGGTCGGCCAGCGAATGGGCTTCACCGGAAAGGATGGATTCTTCTCCGACACAGGCTAGTACGGCGTCGGCACGCATGGCGGCGCTGACGGCTTTGGAGATATTGGCGGTGTTCTTGTCGCGACTGTAACCTAAAGCCGGTTCGTAGATGAATGTAACTTTGTCGCCATACATTTCTTTCAAGGCGGGCAGTAGCGTTTGGGTATGGGCTTTCTCCCCGTCGAATACCCAGGTTCCCATCTGGTCGTGGGCGGCATCAGCCAACGGGCCTACGACGGCAATGGTGCGGATCTTATCTGTAAAAGGCAAAGTCTCCCCGTCATTTTTCAGTAAGATTACCGATTGCTCGACCGCTTCTTTGGCCTTTGCCAGATGGGTGGGGGCATATTTTACATCTTGGTCTGTATTTACATAAGGATTGTCGAACAACCCCAGGCGGAACTTAAGGCGTAGGATGTTGCGTACCGCTTCATCGATCGCTGCTTCCGATACTTTCTTTTCTTTTACGAGCGCTTCCAGGTGGCGGATAAAGGTGCCGCTCACCATTTCCATATCGACTCCGGCGTTGACAGACTTCATGGCTGCTTCTTTTTCGTCTTTACAGAAACCGTGGGAGATCATTTCGGCAGTCGATGCCCAGTCGGTCACAACCATGCCGTCGTAGTTCCATTCGTCGCGCAATACATCTTTCAGGATAAAGCTGTTGCCTGTCGAAGGCACACCGTCGTTATCATTAAAAGAGGTCATAAAGGTGGCACATCCGGCTTTGGCGGCTGCTTCAAACGGGGGGAAGTAGACGTTGCGTAACTGGCGTTCGGGGATAGAGGTCGAATTATAATCGCGTCCCCCTTCTGCGGCTCCATAACCTACGAAGTGCTTGGCACAGGCTGCTATCGAAGTAGGATCATTCAGGGAGTCGCCCTGGAAACCTTTCACCATAGCTACACCCATAACGGCGCTCAGGTACGGGTCTTCGCCACAACTCTCGGCTATACGTCCCCAGCGGGGATCACGTGAAATATCGATCATCGGGGCAAATGTCCAGCGGATACCGTCGGCAGACGCTTCGATGGCTGCCACACGGGCGCCGTCTTCCACGATCTGCGGATTGAAGGTAGCTGCTTGTCCCAAGGGGATAGGAAAAATAGTTTTATACCCATGAATAACATCGCGCGACATTAATACAGGAATGCCGAGCCGGGATTCTTCCACCGCTATTTTCTGTATCCGGTTGACAACGTCCGGATCTGTCACGTTCAGTAAAGATCCGATCTCTCCTTTACGTATCTGTTCCGCTACCTCTTCCGGGCCGCCGAACGGACTGAGCTGGTTCATCTGCCCGATCTTTTCCTGTAAAGTCATTTTACCGAGCAGTTCCTCTACCTGCCTGTCGACAGAGGCCTCCTTCCCTGATCCCGAAGGTTGGCTGCACGCCGTTAGGGAGAGCGCCAGCAGGCCTGTATAGAAAATGGTTGATCCTGATGTTTTCATGGGTATAATAGTTATTCCTGGTTATTAATACGGATTTTGTGTGATGGTTCCTTTCGATGCTTCAATTTCACTCTGTGGGATAGGAAGATACTTCTTATTTACCGTCCATTGAACGCGTTCGGGGATACCGTCTTTTACATAGCTGCCGCCTCTCTTATCCAATACTTTTCCGCCTTTGGCTTTCAGTACGTCTTCCGCTTTGTTGAAACGAACCAGGTCGAAGTAGCGTTTCCCTTCGCCTACAAATTCGCGGCGGCGTTCATTCAGGATATTATCGAGGTTGGCATCGATCGGGGCAACGCCTGCACGTTCGCGAACCTGATCCAGATAGCCTTTGGCTGTTCCTGTGTCGCCGGTGCGCAGGGCCAGTTCAGCGGCATTCAGCAGTGTTTCCGCATAGCGGTAGATACGAAGGTTGTTGTCCCAGTTGAGGTCGGCATCACCAACGCAACCTGCATTGCCGCCGATGCGTCCCAGATACTTGCGCATGAAGAGTCCGGTGTTCTGGTAACGGCCTCCGTAGGTAACGGTTATGCCTTTGGCTGCATTGTCTGCGATATACTTATCCATATTCAGGATACCGATGTCACGGCGCTTATCGTTTTCTTCGTAAGCATCGTATGCCTCTTTGGCAACCGCTTCGAATCCCCAGCCTCCTACATAATCGGGACTACCGCTCAGGCCGTCGATGCCGATCATGGCGGGAACTACGGTACCTCCGGTGAAGTTGGCATCTCCCCAGGTTCTCTTACCGCCTTTGGAGATATAATTGATGTCGAAGATCGTTTCATTGTTCCATTCGAATTCAGCTTCCCACAAGTTCTCAAACGGTTGCAGGGAGTATTGGCCTGAAGAAATAACGCTCTTCATATAACCCAGCGCTTTGGCATATTTGCTTTCGTCCTGCTGGTACATAACGTATTCGGCGTATAGCATGGACGCCATTGCCTGGGTCACGCGGCCGGCCCATTCTGCCGGTTGTTTCATCGGAAGCACATTGCTGTCGAGCACATCGGCCAGATCTGCTTCTATCAGGTCGTACACTTCTTTAGCCGTTTTCTGTTCGGCTATGTAAGGGAAAGTCAGGTTTACATCGTAATAAGGAACATTACCCCACAGTTTCCACAGGACGGAATAGTACCAGGCACGCAACACCCGGGCTTCGGCTATCAATTTCTTCTTATCCGTTTCACCCATTTCGGATGCTTCCACATCGGCGATCACCAGGTTTGAACGGTTGATACCGGAATAGCTGGTTGTCCATGCGCCGGCGATCGTCTTGATCGGGTCGGACAAGTATTGTGAGATCAGATGGAGCTCGCCCTGGTCGCTGGTGCTACCGCCACCTACATATACATCGTCGCTCATGCAATCGTACACCAGGCTTAAAGGAGCCCAACCGCTGAAATAATCGTACCATTGCAAGGGGTCGTAAGCAGCGGTAACCGCTTCCATGATACGGCTTTCCGAATTGTAATATCCGTCGATAGGTACGCTGCTGGAGGGTTCAACGGACAGGAAATCGTCTCCGCATGAGGTCGCTCCGAAGATAGCCAGAGCTGCACAGGATGTTATTATTATCTTTTTCATGTTGTCTTATCTTTTTGAATGTTAGAAATTAAGGTTTAAACCAACTGTAAACGTACGGGCTTGCGGGTAGATACCCCGGTCGATACCTGAAGATGCGTCGTAAGAGATCTCCGGATCGAAACCTTTGTAACCGGTCAGTGTCAGCAGGTTCTCAGCCGCTACATATACGCGTAGGCTGGAAATGAATGCTTTTGAAGTCAGCGTCTTAGGCAATGTATAACCTAACTGGATATTCTTCAGGCGCATATAGGAACCGTTCTTGATGTAAAGGTCTGAAACACGGTAGTTGTCGTTGTTGTTGGCCCAGGTGAAACGGGGAACGGAGTTGGATGTCCCTTCGCCGTGCCAGCGATCCATCATTTCAGATGACAGGTTCACGTAACGCAGGTCGATACGGCGGGTGGCATCGAAAATATCGTTGCCGATAGATCCTGCGATCAACATGCTGAAGTCGAAATCTTTCCAGGCAGCCTGGAAGTTAAGACCATATGTCCAGTCCGGTGTACCTTTACCGATTTTTGTGCGGTCGGTATCGCTGATCTTTCCGTCTTCATTTACATCGACGAAGATAACATCACCGGGCTCGGCATTGGGCTGAAGTTTTTCTCCCTTACTGTTTACATACGCATCGATCTGTGCTTGGTTCTGGAAGATACCGGCTGTCTTATAACCGTAGAAGAACGGGTAGACTTCACCGTTTTCCGCACGGCTGACATTTCCCAGCTGGTGAACGTTGTCCTTCATTTCGAAGCCGTCCGAGTTACCCAGGTTGATCAGTTTGTTCTTCAGGTAACTGATATTACCGCCCACCTTGAAGCTCCAGTCGCCTGCTCCGAACTTATACCCCAGGTCTACTTCAACACCCGAGTTTTCCATGCTACCCACGTTACCCCAGGGTTTGGATTCACCCAAATAGGAAGGTATGCTCATTTCTTTCAACATGCCGTTCGTTTTCTTCTTGAAGTAATCTGCGCTCAATGTCAGGGCATTATCGAAGAAGCCGAAGTCGAGACCTGCGTCGTACTGTTCCGATTCTTCCCATTTCAGGTCGGCATTGGGCGTGCCCGACGGCTTGCTACCCATGATGATCTGCTGGTTTGTTCCGCCACCGAATACATAGTTGTTGCCGGTTGCTACGTTGGCAGTATATCTGAAGGCTCCGATGTTCTCGTTACCGTTCTTACCCCACGACAGGCGCAGTTTGGTACTGGTCAGCCAGTCCGGGCGTTTTTCCATAAATGATTCGTTGGTGATATTCCATCCTAAAGAGACGGAAGGGAAAGTTGCCCATTTATTATTCGGGCCGAAGTTGGAAGAACCGTCACGGCGTACGGTCATCTGCAACATATAACGTTCGTTGTAGTTGTAGCTGATACGGCCAAAATACGAAGCCAGGGTGGAAGGGTCGAACATACCGCCGTATACATCGCGTTTACCGTCGGATGCCAGTCCGGATGTGAAATCGAGGTTGGCTTTGTCTTCCATTTCCGCGATCATATCATAAGCGCTACCGCCAATCTTACGACCGGTATATTTCTTTGCCGACTGTCCTAATACGACTGCAAACGAATGGGCACCGAATGTTTTGTCGTAAGTCAGGATATTTTCAAGCTGCCAGGTGCAGCCACGGTTCATTTCCGACCATACTTTCGATTTGTCGTTGTGGCTGTTTACTGCCAGGTAATAAGCCTTGCTCCATCCGTCTTTGCCCCAGAAGGCCAGGTCGGTACCGTAAGATGTCTTGAACTTCAGGTTATCCCAAAGGGTTACTTCTGCATAGAAGTTGGCAACGAACTTATCTGAGTTGTTCGTTTCTCCCGGCAGGGAAAGATATCCCAGCGGGTTGCTGATCTCGTTGAAATCTTTGCTGGGGATAGTGACCAACCGGCCGCTTTTCTTGTCTCTTACCAGATCGCCGTATTGCTTGATCTCCTCGGCATATTGTTTGTACATAGCTGCTTCATCATCTGCATATACGCCATCCAGCGGAGAGAGGAACATGGCATTACCCAATGCGGAACCGGTCAATGAGTTAGTCTCGATACCGGTATTCTTAATGCGGGAATAAGCGGCATTCACACCGATAACCATTTTACTTAGCCAATTGCGCTTTTTGCTTTCATCAAACAGGGTATAAGTCGTATTGGAACGCATGGTCATACGTTTGTAGTTGGAACGGTCGTAGTCGCCACCCACAATACCTTCCTGGTTGTAGTAACCCAGAGACAGGAAATAATTGATCTTTTCCGTGGCACCGCTTACACTTACCTGGTGGTTCTGTACCGGAGCGTTGTAGTTGAAAGTTTCTTTCTGCCAGTTTGTACCTGCTCCGTACTGGGCAGGATTGTCATACATATTCCCTTCACCGGCATAGTTGCTGGCCTCGTTCATCAAAGTGGCATACTGTGTGCCGTTGAGGAGTTCGCGTTCTTTCCAGGGACGCTGCCATCCGAAAGAAAAATCGTAAGTCACTCTTACCTTACCTTCTTTACCGCTTTTGGTGGTCACCAAAACAACGCCGTTGGCGGCACGTGCCCCGTAAACAGCTCCGGAAGCCGCATCTTTCAGCACTTCGATAGAAGCGATGTCATTCGGGTTCAGATAGTCAATACCGCCGTCGATAGCCATACCGTCAACAATATAAAGGGGGTCGGAATTGTTGATGGTACCGGTACCACGTATACGGATCTTGGCCTCTGAACCCGGCTGACCATTGGTCGTCGTTACCTGTACACCTGATGCCAGACCTTTCAGCGCATTATCCACACGAACGGGGGCTGTCGTGCTTAAATCGTCGGCCGAAACCCGGGCGATAGAGGCAGTAACCACACTCTTTTTCTGGACACCGTAACCGATAACGACTACTTCATCCAATGCCTGGTTATCTTCTTTCAGGATAATAGATAAAGGGTTATTGTTCGCCGCTTTTACTGTCTGGCCCAAATAACCTATAAAAGAGATTTCCACGATGGAGCCTTGCTCGACATCCGGAATTGAGAACATTCCATCCAGATCCGTTATCGTACCGGTGGTAGTGCCTTTTATCGCAACATTCGCACCGGTGATCGGTTCACCCTGGGTGTCTTTTACTTGTCCGTTAACTGTAAGTTTCTGGGCAAACACTAATGTAGGAAATAATAACAGGCATAATAGAGGAATGATCCCTTTACAAAGCCTTCTTTTTGGTAAAATGCTTTTCATAAGATAAATACATTTTTTAAAGTTAACATACTAATCGTTTTTACTTTTGTTGTACTTGCAAAAGTAGTGTGTGGCTTATTGGGTTCAATAGGCTGGTAAACCGGAGAAGTAAGTTGATAATTTTTGTATATTATTGTTACACAGCTGTGTAAGCTTTTTGCAAATGTGCAAAAAGTAAGTTGTTATACGAAGCAAAGGAGGCTTTGAGAACTGTTTCAGCGCTCTATTTTTCCTAAAGATTTTACAATTTCCGCAAAATTCTCTCTGGGGACGATCGCTTTACTTCGTGTTTTCAGCCGGTTGTTGTAGACAGTCTGGGCAGAGCAGTGCAGGAACTCGGCTATCTTTACACTGTCACTGATCCCCAGCCGCACGAGCGCATAGATACGGAGTTCGGTATTCAGTAATTCCCCTTCCTTGGGTATGATTTGCTTGTCCGGTTGCAGCAACGCATTGAAATCGGAAACAAAGTCAGGATAGATATGCAGGAAGATGGCATCGAAATTGGCATAGAATTCTTTCAGTTCGTTAGAAGCCAACGAAGAGGCATCTGTCATCTTTTTTACCTCTTCCACCATACCGGCTTTGATCTTCCGGTTTATGTTTTTCCTGTATTCATCGAGCTTGCTGATATAGCTGGAACAGATATTGAATACATAACCGATATATTCTTCCTTGACGTAATTTGATTCGGTCAGTTTGTTGTTGGCTTCCAGCAACTGTCCGTTCAACGACTGAAGCTGGTTGTTTGCTTCGGCCAGTTGCACATGTGCCAGTTCCAGTTCGTCCACATGATTATTCAACGCCTGATTGGCGACATTGAGCTTCTTTCGTGAATCTTTCAACCTCTTCATTTGTAGGGCAATAAAGAAGATGGCCGCAAGCAGGACTAACGACAACATACTGACGATAAGCAAATAACGGCGTAGATCGGCTTCCTGTTTCTTATTTCTCTGTTCGTAGGTTTTATGAATGGCATCCAGGGCAGAGGAGATACCGATCATCCGTATCCTGTTCTTGTAGAGTTGTGCACAACTCAGGCAATAATTCAGGTAAGAATATCCCCGGTCTATCTCTCCCTTCTCATAGAGTATTTTCCCTAACTCCTCCAATGATGCAATATCATGGTTGGCAGACCTTATATCGGCCATTGACGAGAGAATCAGATAACGGAGAAATTCTTCTTCCTTGTTCTCCTCTTTATATAGCTGGGCCAGGATATAAGAATTCATGGCGTCCGGACGTGAATTGAATTTGGAAGTAGCCAGTACGTGGGACAGCTGATCTCTTACCTCTGCGGCCTGAGGCGTTCCTTTGGACTGCCATCCTCTGTACCACAAATATAAAGGATGGTCGCCGGGAATATGAAAATAGACGGAGTCGCGGTATGATTTTTCCTGTATGTTGTAAAGAGCGGTCTGGCTGGAGTTCTCTCCCGAGTATTGTCCGTAGTGTGAATACAGATACATCATCTGTCCGTAATAATCTGTCTTGGCATAGGATGACAGGTTTTCTACTTTTATCTCGTTCAGCAGATCCAGTCCCTCTTTCAGAAAGCCGGTAGCGGATGATATGAATGATTGTTCTATTTTCCATTGTGCCACCCATTGGAGATTATTCAGCCGTTGGGCAATATCCAGGTTCTTATGTATATAGCTCAGGGCAGAGTCACTGTCATATACCATATATTCCTCGTAAAACAGTTTGTTCATCCAGTATTGTTCTTCCTCTGTCTGAACCTTTTTCTCCATTTTCCTCAACTCTTCGATCCGTTTCTCTTTGGCAACAACAAATGTTTCCTTTTCTACAACCAGAGAGTCAAGACTTTGCAGCATCCTTTCTATATTGTCGGATATTATTTGTCCTGTGGCATACCCTGAAAAGATAGATAAAGCGGTAATAAATAGTATTATTCTGATATACATTGTTGTCTAATTTAAGGTTTACGGGTCAAAGATAAAAAAAGAGGATGAATTCATCCTCTTTTTTTACTACTTATAAACAATCTGCTATTTTAGTCTTACGGCTCCATCACCACCTCGATACTATTCCCCTGACCAAGCAGCTTTTTGGTAAAAGCCTGTATTTTAGCCGGAGTAATACCATTCAGCGTTTCGACATACTTTGTTGCGCCGTCGAAGCCTTTGTAGTAATAATTATCCAGCGTATTCAGCCAGTAACTGTTTTCCTGTTGGTTTTCTGCATGACGTTTCAGAATATTGTCCTGCGTCTTTTTGAAATCTTCGGGACGCGGGCCGATGTCGGAGATACGTTTCAGTTCGTTGCGGACGATTGTGTTCATCTGTTCGCGTTTGCCCGGGTCGGTATCGAAGTAAGCCTGCAGGAATGTTTGTCCCTCGGGGAAAGTGGAGATACGTGCAGATGTTTGTACACCGTATGTTCCACCCTCTTCCTCACGTACCTTTTCCATATAAACAAGGTCAAGCACCTGCTTCAACATGGTTGCCGTAAGGATGTTTTCCAGGTTGTAATCTATCTGACCGGAATAGAAGTTTACGACGGAAGCTTTCGGGGTTTCCATCTGGCGTTTGAAACGGTTGACGTATTCGCCTTTGCGGATGGGCGGGACTTCTTTTACATTTCCTTTTTCAATTTTACCGTTGGCCGGCAAGGTTGCCAGGTATTGTTCTACCAGCGGACGGATACTATCGGTATCGATATTTCCTACGAAAGTGAAGACGAAGCCGGAAGCATCACCGAAACGCTCTTTATACATTTCCATGATACGCGGGTAACTGATGTTTTTGAAATCAGCCGGCTCGATACGCATGGCACGCGGGTTGTTATTGTAAATAGCCTTGGTCAGCGAGTCGCTGAAAGCCACCATCGGGTTCAGTTCCACGTTTTTCAGCTGGGCGATCATACGGTTCTCGAACGATGCGTATGCCTCTTCATCCATTCGCGGAGCGGTGAAATAGAGATAGATCAGTTCGAACAACGTTTTCAGGTCGGAAGGTGTGGAAGAACCGTTCATATTTTCACTATCCATTCCCAGTGATGGAGAACAGGACACTTTCTTTCCGGCCAGAAGTTTGTTCAGGTCGGTTGACGAGAAGTTACCCAGGCCACCCAGATCGATGACTTCGTTGAATATTTTCAGGTTGTCGATGTCCTTGTTGCCGAATAGCGTGCTTCCGCCCGGGCTAGTTGCCGTCATAACGATTTCATCTTTTTTGAAGTCGGTATGTTTCAATACCACTTTGATGCCGTTGCTTAAAGTCAATACGGTTGCACCGAACAGTGGATCTTCTTTACTCTCCGTAATCTTGCCGGGAGTAGGCAGTTCAGAGATCAGCGGTTCGTTGGAAAGAGTTTCCTTATAGGGTTCGACAGGGATACGTTGCGCTTTCATAAAGTCGCGAAGCAATTCCTCGTCAGTAGGATAGGAGATACCCTCTTTTTCAGGCCCGGTCAAGCTGATAACGATATTCTTTTCGCCGATCATATCCTGAATATATTTGTTTACCTGCTCCACCGGAACCGCCTGGGCGATCTGCCCGATCAGTGCATATTCGGTTTCGATCCCCGGGATATATCCGCCTTCTGTGAAATGGCGCACATACTCATTGGTGAAGGCACTGTTGCGTTGTTTATCGCGGTCGTTATAAATAGACTCGTACTGTTTCAGCACATTGATACGGGCACGGTCGTATTCCGAAGGTGTGAAACCGAAACGTTTTACCCGCTCTGTCTCTGTCACCAATGCATTCATCGCTGAGTCCACTTCGTTTTCCTTCACCAATGCGGCAACCGACCAGGCACCTTTCGTCTTCGAGATCATATAATCGCCGTCCGAAGCCTGGGCTGCAACGAACGGGGGATTGGCTTTCTGTACCATTTCGTTGAAACGTTCGTTCATCATTGTGGCTGCTACGCTCTGGATATAATCTTTTACCACTCCGGCAATCGTTCCGTACATATCCTGCGGCATCTTCTCATGTTTGTAGAAGATGGATAAGATGGTGTTTGATGCTTCCTTATCCGTTGCGATGGAGATCAGCGGCATATCGTTGTCCGCTACTTCGAACATTTTACGCGGAGCCGGATTTACCGGAGCCGGAATATCAGCAAATATCTTTTTAACGGCCGCTTCTACCCGGTCGACATTAATATCTCCTACAATAATGATAGCCTGCAGATCCGGACGGTACCATTTATGATAATAATCGCGTAGTTCATCCGGTTTGAAATTGTTGATTACATCGATCGTTCCGATCGGCATCCGGTGGGCATAACGGCTGTCCGGATACATTTTCGGCAATTGTTGTTCCCAGAGACGAGCCTGTGCATCCTGTCGTGTACGCCATTCTTCGCGGATCACGCCGCGTTCCTTCTCGATAGCAGAGTCGGCCAGCGTAATGAAGTTCGACCAGTCGTGCAGAATCAGCAGGCAGGAGTCGACTACGCTTTCACGGGTTACCGGTGCATTCATAATCATATACACCGTTTCATCGAAACTGGTATAAGCATTGAAGTTTTCACCGCCACGCATACCTACACTTTCGGTAAATTCATCCATCCCTTTATCGGGGAAGTTTTTCGAACCGTTAAAGGCCATGTGTTCCAGGAAGTGAGCCAGTCCGCGCTGGTTTTCTTCTTCCAGCATGGAACCTACATTCTGTGCGATATAGAAGTCCGCCCGTTCTTTCGGCAGTTCGTTGTGACGGATATAATACGTTAATCCGTTGGGTAACTTACCGTAGCGAACCTGCGGATCGATAGGCAGTGGTTGCAGTTCCTGCTGTTGTGCTGCCAGCTGAAAGAGGCTGAAGAAGCTTAACAGGAGGAAAATAAAAGATCGTTTTTGTCTCATTTGTATATTAATTAGCTTATTCATTATTTATCGGTAATATATACATAACATGCGTGCCGCCTCCTATTTTGGATAGAACATTTTTTTCTACGAATAGTTTCAGGTCGGCGGCTGCGCGATAACGCGAACAGTCGTTTAGTCCGGCATAATCAGGTGTTGTAATCCGTTTGTTTCGTTCCAGAAAATCCAACATCCGTTTTTTGCGTTCATCGAACGTTAATTTTTTAGGTGTTTTGATATGTTCCAGTTCTGCATTCCTTAGTTCTTCTTTTAGCTTTTCCGAGCAACGAAAGTTTACGTTGTCTACCATTACCATCATTTTCTTTCCGTCGGCGGATGGCTGTGTACGTAGTGAAGGCGAGAAATGTCCCAGTTCTTCCAGTTCCACATGTTGCCCGCTTTTTAGTGAAAGGCCGATCGCCCATACAAACGAATCGAGTACGGCCTTTACATCAGCCGAAGAGATCGTCGACCGTGAGCAAATCATTTTGCATAGATAATCCATTTTTACCGTGCTGTCGCACAATGCCCGTGCATGGCTTAGCTTCGGGCCTTTTCTGCCTTTCGGTTGTGGCGTTTCGTGGACTTTGAATCTGATTCCCATTTTTATTTTTGTTTTATACTGGTGTTCCTGAAAAAATAAGGCGATGCTTTCCTCTTTTCTTTCCGACGGAATTGCCTGCTGACAATTGTCGGCAAGCCAGTCGATAATTATGTGCAAGCCTGCCGATAATTGTGCGCAAGCTTACCGATGGTTATCGGTAGGAAAAAAGGATGAGAACAAATATACGACACAATAGCAGGATTTGTACTCTGGGTAGGGATAATTATGGAATTCTTTTATAAGAATCACACTTTATTGTGAATACGAAAGAAAATCCTCTAATAAAAGAGTTGATAAACTGCTCGTTCTTATCGGAGGAGTTGAAAAAACAATATTGGATATCGACTGAATTATCGTCGTAAGATGTTAGTGCTTTAATTTAATTCTGCAATTATCAAAATGACACTAGTATAGCGACTAATTGGGATTAATATACCAGGTAAAATGAAATAGTCAAACGACTAATATTTTTTAACATATCAATCCGATTATAAAATACTTAAATGCTGAACATTTTGTTTTAATCATTATTATGTCTGAATGAACGTAAATAGACCAATTAATTAAAATAGTTTCATTAAGAAAAACGATGAAAGACCATACCTTTGGCACAATTATACTTTTTATTAAATGTCAATCTATACCCTTTTCAAACAATTGTGTTACAAAATAAATATAACCTATGAAAAATGAATTTGACAAAATGACTTTAAAAGACTTTGAGAATAGAGGTCAGGATTTACTAACCAGGGCGAAACAAATAGATGATTACATCTCATACCGGCATGGTGTACAACATTTACCCTATCGTGTTATATCTCTAAATGGATCGAGTGCACGTATGAAAGTGATCAATCCTTATACCAACAGGGAAAAAGAAGTGATAAGTTACGTCTCGAATGACTATTTGGGGCTATCACATCATCCGGAAGTAATAGAAGCCGGTATAAAAGCACTAGAACAGTATGGTGCCGGTGCTGGAGCTAGCCCGTTAATCGGTGGACATAATTTTCTGCATGAACAGTTAGAACAGGAAATCGCTCGTTTCATGAAAAACGAGTATGCTCTATCCTATACATCAGGGTATGCTGCCAATTGTAGTACATTATTGTCTATGATGGGAAAAGAGGATATTGCTATCATGGATATGTTCACGCATTCAAGCGTATTCGACGGTTGTTTATGCACCTCTACAAAAAGGTTTCTCCATAACAATGTGGAATCTTTAATACATGTTTTAAAGAACTCAAAAGATTATAAGAATAGGTTTGTTGTAATAGACGGTGTGTATTCCCAAGATGGGGATATCGCCCCTCTTGATCAGATCTACGCTGTATGTAAAGAATATAATGCATATCTGATCGTCGATGATGCACATGGTATCGGTGTATTTGGAAAGACAGGGCGAGGGATTATAGAAGATTATGGCCTTCTGGATAAAGTGGATATGATAACGGGAACATTTAGTAAAGCTTTCGGAACTGTTGGAGGTTATGCTATAGCCAGAAAAGAGATCATAACTCTACTTCGATATTATTCCCGGCAGAACATATTCTCTGCTGCTGCTACACCCCAGGCTGCTGCTTCTGCCATCAAAGCAATTCAATTGGTAGACAAAGAGCCGAAGCTGAGAAGTAACATACTTGAAAATATAGAGTATTTCAGAAATGGATTGGAAACAATAGGTCTTGATTATGGAAATACGGAATCAGCTATATTCCCGGTAATGGTGCGTAATGAGCAAAATGTAAAAGAAGCAGCCCGTGTTTTATTTGATCAGGGAATATATGTTAATCCGATCAGCTACCCTGCTGTACCGGAAAAATTATCTCGGCTCCGTTTTAGTATAACGGCGATGCATACAAAGAATGATTTAGATGAAACTTTAGATGTTTTGGATAGTATAAAAAATGTATACAATTTAACACGTAAAGACCTATAAAAATGAAAAAGAATATCAGTTGGTTGTTAGTAGTATAAAATATTAAAATACTTTCATAGTATTTCTTTATTAATGAATTTTTATTCATATTTCATCTCTAATATTGTTTTTACATTTGTGTATTAAATTTTTAATTAAATACAGTAGAAGATGAAAATAATGTATTTATTAGAATTAATGACATAAGCATAGTGAATGCCTATGGGTTTAATTAAGAAGTTATTTCGTAGAAGTAACGAAATAACTTCAAGTGAGTTTATAACATTTTGAAAAATCATTTTATTCAGATTGTTATGCTGATGTATATATTGATGGAAATAGTAATTTCATTGATTAATTCTCTGTCTTATAAGTGTTTTTAGGAATATATTATAATGTTATATGTAAGACTGAAAATACTTAAATGAAAAGCTAGTATTATTTAAATTAAAAAAGCATGTTTATGAAAACTTTAAATTTAAAATTTCATTTATTACTTTTATCAATTGCAGCATGTGCTGTTTTGGGCTCATGTAAAGATGAAGATAATGAGAAAATGTATTCTTCGAGGAGCTATAATGAAACTTATGCTTTATTGAGTCCTTATATCATTGTAAATGAATCTGATGAGTTTGAACTCAATGCAAGTAAAGAGGTTATTGATTCATTGAGAATAAATCTAGGCCATATTGGGAAGCTGAAAGGAGATTTGATTAGTGTAAATCTACAAACAAGAAAAGCATTGGATGACTATCAATGTTCACAGGTTTTTATGATTACAGAACGTCAGGGTATCTTGATTAAGAAGTCTACCCCTAGTCTTGAATATGAGATTAGTCCGAGTGTATCAAGTTTGATAGCGACACGTGGTAATGCGTCAATGACTATTGATCCAAATCAAGGAGGATGGGCATCCTTCACTGGTGGAACACAAGTACGAACAGATATTTCTATTTCTCCGGGATGGGCTTCTCCTTATGTGTTAAATTTTAATTGTAAAACAGGAAAGTTAAGTGATGGTAAGAATTACGTCTTTTTCACTGGAACAGTTGGTACCACACTTACAAACTGGTGGTATGCAAACAATCCCAATGGGAATAATACTCAGTGGGATTTCAATGCAAATGGTTTATCTAATGGAGCCTATGGTAGTGTTTCTTTTCAGTGGTAAATGAAGATTGTCAATTGATAGTGATCGATTAGGTTATTCTTAGATAAACTAAACTTAAAAAACAGTGGTATTGAGTATACTCTTTATCACTGTTTTTTAGTAAAATGTATTTATGCCCTAAATAATATTCAAAATACTTGCCTGTATAGGATAATGCTATACCTTTGTTGGCATTATCCCATATTTTATTGTAAATAACCAATTGAGAAGTTTAACTATATAGACTTAAATACCATGGAGACATTAAACATCGCATTATTAATAGAGCAATCTATCAATGTGATAGACTCTATAAACAAAGGGATACGATTAACACAGGAAGAACAGCAATTCTTTTGTGACCATTTTGAGCGTCAGAAAATGCAAAAAAATGAATTTACCATTCAGATAGGAGATTTTGAAAAGTATCTCTATTTTATAGAAAGTGGTATTCTACGCTATTGGACAAAAGAAGTCGAGGGAGATCCGGATAAAGAAATAACATTTTGGTTCTCTTTCCCTGGTGAGTTTGCTAACTCATATTTCTCGTTACGGCAAGGACAACCTTCTCTAATTAATATTCAGGCTTTAACCGATTGTGTGATTTGGAAATTAGATAAGACTGATTTAATAGAGATATATGAAACATCTTTAAACATAAATAGAATTGCCAGAATTGTTTTAGAAGATGTTTTGATAAGGAAAATAACCCGAGAAACTTTAATACTAGGATACTCTAGTGAGAAAATATACAAAGATCTTATAGCTAGAAATAAAGAACTAATTCAAAATATCCCATTGAAATATATAGCATCATACATCGGTGTAACGCCACAAAGATTGAGCCAGATAAGAAAAAAGATTTGAACAGATCAAAATACAAAATAGATGGCTCTATTAGTTATGATTGATAAAATCCTTATATCTATTGTGTTTATTAAGTATTCGGACATCATTAAACATACAATAAAAAGGCAGCAGGTATCATCCTTATGATTATGCCGTCTTTTTCAAATGTGTCACTCTGGTTAAGGGTTACAATAGTACCTTGTTTTAAGCCGAGATTTTGTATGGCTTCCAATAAGCCGTTATATTCACGGTCGAAGTTTTCATTGGTGATAGTCAAACAGACTTGTATGGCTTCTTTTACAGTGTTTTTCTCAATAGCGATAAAATCGCACTCGCCACGATCTTTGTAATAGAAAATGTGTTTGTATCTTCTGCGCAGATGTAAGAAAACGAGGTTTTCCAGGCGCCTGCCCATATTGTCACTGGTTGATAGGGTGTTTTCAGTGTAGAGCCCCATATCTGTCACATACACTTTTTTGGGGTTACGTGCCTGTATCTTCAGTGAATGGCTGAACATGGGGATGAAATCCAGTAGATAAGCGTCTTTCAGGAATGAGAAGTATTCCAGAAAAGTTGCTGGCGATTTTATATCGAACATCCCGGACAATTTATTTGCGGAAACAAGATTTCCAATATTGGTTATCAGGTATGCAGTGAGTTGACGCAGTGAATTAACATCCCGAACAGAATGTCTGATTGCTATATCACGCATTAATATATCATCCACTAAAGCATTCAGTACATACGAAACGTCACTTTTCACATACTCGGGAATTCCTCCTGTTTTCAGATAATCGATCACTGCATTTTCGTCATTGTTCAATTTTTTGAAACGAATAAACTCGGAGTAGGAAAACGGAAACAGTTCCATTGATAAATGTCTGCCTGTAAGGTGTGTGCCTAACTCTACACTAAGCATAGAGGCATTAGAACCGGTAATAAAAACTTTATAACCTTCACGTAATAACTGGTTAATAAACTTTTCCCAGTTTTCTATGACCTGCACTTCATCGAAGAATAATACCCGTATTTCTCTACGTTCAATTTCTTTGTGCAGACGGGTAAAGTCGGCTGTTTCAAAACCGGAAAGACGTATATCGTCAAAATTAAGATATATGGCATTCTGATAATCCCGGCGAAGTAATTGTAACAATAATGTACTTTTCCCGCAACGCCGTATTCCGGTTATGATGGTCGCGAATGAATTCACTATTGGTATCTGAGACAAGGCATCGCGGCTAAAGCCGGAATCTTGTTTCAAAAACACTTCCCGTTGTGAGTCTATCACCAGGCTTATTTCTTCTTGTCTTATCATATCCGTAATCTTAACAGGAATAACCTTTTGCTACAAAGATAAAATATCTTTCGATAATAATGAATGATATCTTTCATTTTGAATGAAAGAAAGTACGACGATACTGCTGTATCATTGTTGGGTTATCAAACATAACTTATATATAGTGATATTTTCTGTTGTTTATAAGTTATGATTGATAAAAATGCTATATTTGCTTCGTTTATCAAGTATAACTTATAAAATTATGAAGATAATAGAGCGGCCTGTTTATAGCAAACGAATAAAACCTTTTATTGGTAAAGGCATTATAAAAGTGCTCACCGGCCAACGCCGAGTGGGTAAAAGCTACATCATGATGCAGTTGATGGAAGATATTCGTAAGGAAAATGCGGATGCCAACATCGTATATATCAATATGGAACATGAGGAGTTTCGTATGATCCATAATGAAGATGATTTGTTTGCTTACCTGAAAGATAAAATAATAGAAGGGGGTGACAATTATCTTTTTATTGATGAAATACAAGATATTGAAGGGTTTGAACATGTGCTACGCAGTTTGCAGGCGAAAGAAAGTTGTGATATATTTTGTACGGGTAGTAATGCCCGGATGTTGTCAGGTGAGCTTTCAACCTTCCTTTCCGGACGTTATATAGAATTTCATATACATAGCCTGAGTTATACGGAATTTCTTGTTTTCCACCAATTACCGGATAATAATCAGAGCTTGCTCCTGTATCTTACTTACGGAGGGATGCCCTATCTTTCAAAGTTAGCATTGACGGATGAACTGGCGTTCGAATATCTTCGAAATGTCTATGCTACCATTTTATTGAAGGATGTAGTCAAGCGCGAGGGTATCCGTAATGTTGATTTCCTGGAAACACTGGCTCTTTATACAGCAGATAATGTCGGCAATTTGTTCTCGGCCAATAATATCAGTAAATATCTTAAATCTCAACGGGTAGATATTTCAACAACACAGGTGATAAATTATTTGAAAGCATTAGGTAATGCTTATTTGATCAATAAAGTAGGGCGGGTAGATGTAAACGGATTGAAGAAATTTGAAATAGGGGATAAATATTTCTTTGAAGATCTGGGGTTGCGTAATTGCCGTTTGGGCTTTAACCTGCAACGAGATATTCATAAATTGTTGGAGAATGCTGTTTATCTACATCTTTCTTTCCTTCAATATGAAATATATGTCGGTCAGAAAGATAATCAAGAGATTGATTTTGTTGCCTTAAAGCAGGGGAAGAAAGTGTATATACAGGTGACTTATCTGATTCCGGATGAAAAAACCCGGGAACGTGAATTTGGGAACCTGATGGCTATCCAGGATAATTATCCGAAATATGTAGTTAGTCTGGATGAGTTCAACAGAGGGAGTGATGTGGAAGGGATTATGCATCTTCATCTTTCGGATTTCCTGAAAAAGGAGCTTTTGTAAAGTAGACAAATCAGAAATAAGACCGGAAACATGATTTTGACACTGTGATATTTTCGAGTGTGGAAGAATATTCTTACATTTGAAGAAATATTTTCGAGTATGGAAGAAAATTTTGCATTACTGAGTAAATACAATTTTTGGAATGGGAATGTTCCTGAATTAGGTTTTATACGGGTTGGTTATACAGATAAGATTTTTGATTACACAGGAAATAGGCTGATCAAAGTTCTTGTAGGACAGCGTCGTGTAGGGAAAAGCTATCTGCTTCGGCAAATTGCTTACCGGTTAATTCAAAGTGGAATAAATCCTCGGAATATATTTTATATCAATAAAGAATTTACTGATTTTGACTGTGTACAGGATTATCATGATTTGGAAACTTTGTTGAAACAGTATAAAGAAGCTTTGAATCCTGATGGGAAAGTTTGGTTGTTCATAGATGAAATACAAAATATATCTGGCTGGGAGCATTTTGTAAACTCTTATTCTCAGAACTTTATAGATAGTTATGAAATCTTTATCAGTGGTTCGAACTCGAAAATGTTATCGGGAGAATTGGCTACCCTTCTGTCCGGGCGATATGTGAATTTTGAAATATTTCCATTTAGCTTTCAAGAATATGCAGGCATAACCGGTAAAAGTGAGAGCAGACAAAGTTATATTGAATATATGGAAAGCGGGGCTTTGCCGGAGTTATTTATTTTGCCCAATAATGAAACTAAGCGTAATTATATCGCAGCAATAAAAGATACTGTCTTATTAAGGGATATTATTCAACGAAACAGTATAAAAGATCCGAAGTTACTGGAAGATATTTTTATTTATCTTATAAATAATGCCTCCAATCTGATTTCGATCACTAATATTCTGAGCTTCTTTAAAAGCAATAAAAGGAAAACTACTTATGATACAATATCTAACTATATAGGTTATATTGAGAATACTTTTTTGATTCATAAGGCTGAACGCTATGATATAAAAGGGAAAGATACTGTATCGGGTAATTGTAAGTATTATATTAACGATCTTGCTTTTAAGAATTATCTTTATTCTGGTTTTGCCTACGGAATTGGTTATAAACTGGAAAATCTTATTTATTTACAATTGCGACGTTCCGGATATAATGTGTATGTGGGCGCGATGCGGGATAAAGAGGTCGATTTTGTGGCCAGTAAAGGTGATCGTATTATTTATTTGCAAAGTACGTATCTGCTTTCGGACGAACAAACTGTTCGTCGCGAATATGCTTCTTTGGAAGCGATTCAGGATAACTATGAAAAGTATGTTGTGTCTCTTGATGATTTTTCTTTTCCTTCCAATAAAGGGATACAGCATATTCAGGCTTGGAAGCTGACGGAAATTATCTGATTAACTTATAATGACACACGACAAACGAATGAAAAGCGCTTTTTACCTTATACTCTGTCTGTTAACTTTTGTGATGTGTAATAAACGCTCTGAAGTGTTGCCGCCTGAGTTAGTACATGCCGAATCTTTAATGTTGAGCCATCCGGACAGTGCTCTGACTATTCTTGATTCAATGAAGATACCGTCTCCTGAAGATGAATTACAGTATGCTACCTGGTGTTTGCTTACCACACAGGCTCGAGATAAAAATTACCTGAAACATACGTCGGATTCTTTAATAAATAGAGCTCTCGAATATTTTGAAAAACAGGATGATCCGCTCAGGAAGGCAACAGCCTTGTATTATGAAGGACGTGTAAATTTCGATATGAATAGGGCAGAGGAAGCTGCAACATTCTATTTACGTGCACGGGATGTAGCAAAGAATACAACGGATTATAATTTGCTCTGTTTGATAAATTCCCATCTGGGAACATTGTATCTTCATAGGGACTTATGTACTCAAACAACTGAAGCTTATAAGCTTGCTCATGATTACTCCCTGTTATTGGGAGACAGTGCAACTATATCATACTCTTTTTCATATTTAGGGCGTGCTTCTATAATTTGTGGCGATATGGATAAAGCTGTGGGCTATTATAAGGAAGCTATAGATATTGCCGAAAAATGTCGAAGTCAAAGAGCTTTAACTTCGGCTTGTGCAGAAATAGCAATGGCATATACCAGAATGGGGGAGCTGGATTCGTCTTTGTATTATCAGGTAAAATCATTAGGTATAGATGAAAGATCTGGTTCCCTTGATTTTTCACAGATACGTTTAGGTATAGGAGAGACATATCGCTTGATGGGGCAGTTTGATTCGGCGTATTACTATTTAGAAAGTGCGTTGAATACGACGAATGTATATGTTAAAAAAAATGCAAGCCAGGAATTATACTATTTGTATCGGGATTTCGGAAAATATAAAGAAGCGATAGCGCATAATGATTTATATCGAATGTATATGGATTCGGTAGAGAATATTAATCGTAGTATGAAAGTGGCTGAAATACAGGCAAAATATGACCGGCAAAAGCTTTTAAACGAAAATAATCAATTGTTGATTCAAAAAAGTCATTTTATAAAAAGTGCTTTGTCCATTCTGATCTTATTGCTTATACTAATCGGTTCATTGATATTTGTCTACCAACGTAAATTATTGCGTAAAGAGCGTGATATTCAGAAAACGAAAAAGCAGTTGCAGTCTCATTTAGTTCATTTGCGTGAAAATGAATCTGTTATCAGAAAGAATGAAGGTTTGATCAAATCATTATCTTTGCAAATAGAAGAAAATACGGAACTGCAGGAGTCTTTGCAGGATAGAATTTTTGAAATTGAATGTATTCGCCAAAAGAATGAATCACTACTTGGTCAAAATAAGCTTTTACAGGAGAATATAGAAAACTACATTTATAAGTTACAGGAAAAAGGAATTGAGATAGAGACTTATGAATGTTTGGCAGTTCAAAATACAGTTTTGCATGACCGTGAAAAGTTCCTTTGTAACGAATTGGTAAAACGAATGGAAGTATTAAATAACCTGGCAGTATCTCCTCGTTATATAACAGATGATAAATGGACTGAAATCTTCGATTTAGTAAATATGGTCTATGAGGATTTAACTTATCGTCTGCAGAAAGATTTCCCCACATTAACGGATAGTGATCTCCGGATTTGTTGTCTGATTAAATTGCATCTGAGCAACCCCATTATAGCGACATTAACAGGAATTTCCTCTTCTTCCGTAACTAAACGGAAACAGCGTTTAAAAGAACGTATCAGCCAACATTTGGTTACTCCCCTGGATAGGGAAACTTCAGTCGACGCTTTTCTTTGGGAATATTGAAAAATGATTTGTCCGTATTTTATGGATATAATAGATGGTAATTGCTTTATTAATAGTATTTTATAATTTGTGGATGTCCACATTGATTCTATCCTTGTTTGTTGCAAAACACATATCTTTGTTATGTATTAATCATCTCAAATAATTAAAATCATGGTAAAGGGTAAAAAAATGTTTACATGGATTGTATGTGTATTTTTTGTACTTATTTTCAGTGGATTAATAGTACAGGATTTGTCTGCAAAGACAATGTCCGCAGTTACATTTGGCGGTTGGTGGACAGAAGGGCATCGTTCTGCTTCCGGAGTTGTTCCTATTTCTGCTGTTATTAATGGGGATATCTTATCTATTCAAAGTTCCAGCCAGCGTTCCGATATTGTTGTACGAATATCGAAAGATGGCATTGTTCTTTATGAAGCGAGAGTTTCGGCTTCAGAAGCAGAATATACTATGATTGATTTAGGTGGTTTAGATGCAGATACGTATGTTCTGGATTTGACAAACCAATGGGGAGATCACCTATATGGAATATTTGAAAAAGAAGGAAGTAATAGTCTATAGGTAATAAGATGTTTGCAAAGTGTTTTGAGAGTGTGTGAAACTGACTAACTATTTAGTTAGTGGTAAAATCAGGTGAATAGAGTTTATATTTCATATATAGGCTCTATTTTTTTATTTCCATTGATCCTTTTTATCTGATTTACCTTGCATTTTAATGGCTTTTTATAAATCATTTTTGGGTATATTTGAATGTTTATTACTTTAACTTTTATACGATTGATTTTTAACCAAAAAGAGGATTTACTTTTTAAACAAAACTTTTACAGCTTCTGTTCTATATGCAAATCGAAAGAAATATACTTCCTCTGTCCTTTCCTTGTACTAAAATGACTCTGGTCGGTATTTTAGGTGTTAAGTTAATCACAAGATAAATTTGTTTTATTATGGGAAGAATTGTGTATTTTCTTCATGCCATTGGTATACTTTTTTTATTATCATCTTGCATAAAAGAAGATATGGATGATTGTGTAATAACACATACTGTAAAAGTATATGTAAAGGATAAGAATTATTCAAATATAGAGAGTGTTTTCCAGCTGGTAAAGAAAGATGAAAACTTGCCTTATCGTGCATTTATTAGTACGGTGCATTATCAGTTACGTGATATAAAAACCGGACAAATTGTTGAAGAAAAGTCAGATAATGCATTAAGTGATAGTGACCAGTTCTATACAATTCAGTTCAATAATTTGCCTCAGGGTGATTATAATCTTACTGTGTGGGGGAATATACAATCGGATATGGCAACCGGTATTTTACATAATAATGGTAATGAGTTGACAGATACTTATGTTGCCAATAAAAATATCACTTTTACTTCCGAGCCTTTTTCCGACCTGTTAATGCTGGAGAGAGCTAAAGGTGATTTGCTTCTGCTTTGTTCGAATTTCCCGTCTGAGATAACGCAGGTAGAAGAAAAAGTTACTTCATTATATGATACGGTAGATCCTTATTTGAAGTATACGGGGAATACGACTGTTCACAAAACGGGGCCTGTTAAACCTCTTATTGAGACTGTGCTGGCACCTTCTGTGGCGGGGGGAAGTTCGAAGTTACACCTTCGTTTCTTTTCCGGTACTTCCGGGAATGCATCTAAAGAACTTGTTGTTCCGGAAATACCTCTTATAATGAATCGAAATCAGGTAACTGCTGTGGAGGTTAACTATAATAAGATCACCGACGTATTGGAGATATGGACGTATGTCGATGGTGAGTGGACTATGATCCATCATTTGGATATCTTAAACACCAAATAATATATTCTTTTTTCTAGTTATTTACTTTAATAATTTCGGCTTATGAAAAGTGTTGTTTTTTTATCAGTAATTTCTTTACTGATGTTTGCCTCATGTTCAAATGAAGACAACGTAGATCCTGTAGAGAGTGAAAACGGTTCAGTTACTTTTGAACTGTCAGCAGTGAATGAAATAGAGAGTGGCTCGGTGACACGTGCTCCGGTTTATAGCCAGGAAGCCACCCAGCATGTAACCCAGGTGGATGTGTATGCTTTTAAAAAGAGTGGCTCGGATTATCTTTTTGAAAAATCGTACAATATTGCAGGCTGGACGGACGGTACGACTTTCAAACGTTTTTCCGTTCCGGAAGAGAACAAACTGGCTATGGGAGATTATAAGTTCCTGGCGGTTGGAGTCGGAGCGGATAATCAGTTTGCAATAACATCACCTACTGCTTCCACGACTAAGTTTGAAGATATGGTGGCTACTATTGCTACGACAGGTAACGAAACGGAGATCTTTGCCGGTTCTACCCCTTATACGATCATCGCCCAGGGTAGCCGTGTCAGTATCCAGATGACTCGTCAGATAGCCGGTGTTCTGGGATATTTTAAGAATGTACCGACAACGGTAGACGGAACTGCTGTTAAGTACCTGCGGCTTTCAGTATCGGCCACCAATAAAGTGACGAACCTTTCTACAGGTGCCGGATCGACAGCGGGAACCAGTCCGTACAATATTATCGATATCGACCTTTCTACACAAGGTACAGCGAATGATGTTTATACCGGAAATACGGTTGGGTCTGGTGTTGTCAAAGTTGCGAATTCACAGCTTAGCGGTAAATATATGGTTCCTGTTAGTGCTATTACAATGACTTTGGGCTTGTATGATGCGAGTGGAACAGCTCTCAGGACATGGGCGGTTTCTTCTCCCGGAACAGGTACGAGCTTCGATATTCTGGCCAACCATTTCTATACGTTAGGTAGGAAAGTGACTGCAGGCAGTACTGTTGGAGATCCGGATGATCCGAATGATAACGATAATCCGATCGATTTGCTGACTGACCAAACAATCACCATCACTATCTCTCCTAACTGGGTGGCTATTCACGATTTGGTTCTACAGACTCCTTAAACTGAATGTCGTATGAATATTATGCGTCGGACAACAGATGTTTATTTTTGGGCCGCTCTCCTGGCTTCCTTATGGCTGGGAGGGTGTTCTACGGATGATATTCCTCTCGATCAGGAAGTCGGAACGGTTTCTGTTCCTTTGTCGATCATGGAAGAAGGGAGCAATCTCACCCGTGCGTTGGGAGATGCTACCCCTTCCGTGAATCGGGTATTGATCCTGCCGTTTAAAAAGACGAATGAATCCCTGGCGAATGATCCGGCCAATTTTGTACCGGATTATACAGCCGTCAAACAGATCGATCTAAATGCATTCCCTTTGAATACGGCTATGCTCCGGATGACTGCCGGCTCGACATACCAGTTAATGGTGATCGGTTATAACCGGAATGATTATGACTTCGCTAATCCGGCCGCTTCCGGCAGACGTTTCGACCTGGGAATATCCGGTCGGCCGTCGACCCTGGCCGATGTGAATTTGAAGTTGATCAATGCAACGGATGTTCCCGAACTGTTTTCCTGTATGGGTAATGGATATAATGGAACTGTTTCGGTTGGAGGATTATTTAAACCCGAGCTGGTAAATAATATAAAAGGGACGTTAAACAGGATTTCCAGTGGTTTAACGCTGAATATTACCAATATTCCCGCCTATGTGAGCTCTATTCGTTTGAGAGCCGAACAGCTGGTTACGGCAGTGAAGGCCGCTGATGGTACTCCTGTGCAATGGCAGGTTGTCGGTGACACCGGGGTAAGGACGTTGGGGTTATTAGCTCCCGCATCCGGTAAAGTCACATTCAACATGTTTATGTTGCCTACTTTGGATGCACGTAAAACGCTTTTATATCTGGATGTTATTTATGCGGGTATTACGGAGCAGTACACGGTGAAGATTGCTGATGTTGCCAATGTTGTCTCCGGCAATCGAATCATATTCTCACCGAACCATTGGGTACGGATTGATGGTGATTACAATAAAATCAACTTGGGTTTTACCTTATCCAATAATATTAATCTGGATGATAATGCCTGGGATGGTATTCAAAACTATTAAAAGAGTAACGAAGATGAAGACATTTATTCTTGTTTGGGTTGGTTTGCTTCCGCTCTTGCTTTTTGCTGCCTGTGAGAAGGAAGAATTGGCGCCCGTTGAAACGGAAAAGCCGGCAGAGACTCCTGATGACGGAGGCTCCGGTGTTGTCCCGGAGGGATATTTTGTAGTAACATTCTCACCGGAAAGCGGTATGACCCGGACTCCTGTGAGTGGCCTGGATGGGCGGGTTCGTCATCTTCGTTACCTTGTTTATAATGAATCAGGGACGTTTGTAAAGGAAAAAGAGGTGTTGCCTCTGACTTCCGAGACAACGACCTGGCCATTATCTGCCATAAGAGATACTTTGCCAAGGGGAGTCTATACGGCTGTTTTCCTGGGAAACACGGATAAGAATTTGTTCCCTTACCCTGTTACGGGCGGTGGACAGGGAGTGGCAGATGTGTTACTGAACTATAAAGGGCAGATGTCGGATGCACGTATCGTATTGCCCAACGGCCCTTTTTCCGATACGTCGGAATATTATGAAGCGAAGGTGAGTTTTTCGCCTGCTGCGCCGAATCCGAATATTGTGTTACAACGGATCATCGGAATGTTTAAGGTACACCGTAATTTTGTGGATGCACAGACAGCGCTTAACCAACTAGTTAACAATATTGTGACACAGATACAGTATAAGAATTATATACAAACTACGGTAGGAGGATCGATAACGACTCCTGGCTCATTGCGGTATTTATTAAAACAAATTACTGTTACTCCTCTTGTCCCTCTTGCTGATAATGTTGTAAATGCTGTAGCCGATGCTTTGCTGATTCCTGTAACAGATGCTCTTTATAATATTTTGCTGCAACAATTAGTAAATCAGATCGGATTGGCGCTGACCGGAAATGCTAATCAGCAGGGAGCGCTTAGCGGAATCGGTGTTTTGTTGAATCCCTGGGTGGGCGATTCGGCTCGTACGGCCATTGTCAGTATTAATAATTTCCCGAAGTCGGTTGATCTGAACAATAATGTGACAGACTATTATACCGGAGTGAACAGGTTCAGGTTTAATTTTACCGGAGGAAATGTTTACAGTGAAAAAGATATCCTTATCCGTGGTTTTCATGGTAGTTTCGATGTTCGCCGTATCAGTGCCATACGTGACGGGCTTATATCCGGTTTTCTGATTGAGAATACGATCGACGGGCCTCTTTTGCTGAATGGTGCTTTTATCGATATTACAGATCCGGTAACGGCTAACGTGGCGACGAATATGCGTTATAAAGCCGATTATTCCTTTGTCGACTTAGGGCTTAAATCATATACCCAGCAAACCGATGGAAACCATTCGCTTACGCTGAGTGTAAAACTTGGGAATATTGCGAATATCGATGGTATACTGGGAGGAATACCTTTGCTGAGTGCTATATTGAGTACAGTTCTGACTCCTATAAAGAATATTACAGTTTCCATCCCTGTTAATCTACCCTTGCTGGGTGTGAATAACCTGCAATTGTCGGGTAGCTGGAGTGCGGTGACATCTTATTGATTTATCCATCTTTGACTTTCATATTTTCCGGGAAAAGAGCTTGTGGGGAATGAGGAGGCTTATAACTTTAAGTTAAAGTGTTACTTAGCTTTGTATACTTGAGCAAAAAAGCTACTTTTGCACGAGAATATAAAGGAATATATGGTGAAGGATGTATTATACAACCCCAATGCTAACTTAACCCTGAATGAAGTACGGGCTTTGTTGTTTCAACAGAGAATACTTACATTATCCACAGAGGCTTTGGCAAAGGTGGATCATAGCTATACTTTTTTGAAAGATTTTTCAGCGGATAAGATCATTTATGGGATTAATACAGGTTTTGGCCCGATGGCCCAGTACCGCATAGAGGATGATTCCCTGAAACAGTTACAATACAATATTATACGCAGTCATTCGACCGGGGCGGGTGCTCCGCTGTCTCCTTTGTATGTCAAGGCGGCGATGATTGCACGACTGATGACCTTTTTACAGGGGTATTCGGGTGTACATGTAGAACTGGTCGAATTGCTGGTTGAGTTTATCAACCGGGATATTTGCCCTTATATTCCCGAACACGGCAGTGTGGGAGCCAGTGGGGATCTTGTGCAGCTGGCACATATGGCGTTGGCCCTGATCGGTGAAGGCGAGGTTTTCTATAAAGGTGAACGCCGCGATACGGCAGAGGTCATGAAGGAAACCGGACTGAAACCTTTTACTATGAAGATACGTGAAGGCCTGTCCGTAACGAACGGGACATCGGTCATGACCGGTATCGGTATGGTCAACCTGATCTATGCCAAACAGCTGCTTACCTGGTCGGTAATAGCTTCCGTGATGATGAACGAGATCGCATCTTCGTATGACGACTTCATGTCGCCTGCCCTGAACGGCGTTAAACGGCATGAAGGGCAGCAGACGATTGCCCGTGCCATGCGTGAATGGGTGGCGGGAAGTTCTTCTGTCCGTAAACGTGAGAATGAATTATACTGTCGCCATACGGAAAAGATATTTGAACATAAGGTACAGCCTTATTATTCGCTGCGTTGTGTTCCCCAGATACTGGGCCCCGTATTCGACGAGATGGTCAATGCGGAAAAGGTACTGATCGACGAGCTGAACTCTGCCTGTGATAACCCGATCGTCGACCCGGAAACGGAAAATGTATATCATGGGGGTAACTTCCACGGCGATTATATCTCTTTTGAGATGGACAAACTGAAGATCGCCGTAACCAAATTAACCATGCTGACCGAGCGCCAGCTGAATTATCTGTTCCATGACCGTATCAACGGTATTCTGCCGCCGTTTGTCAATCTGGGGGTATTGGGCTTGAACTACGGATTGCAGGCTTCCCAGTTTACGGCAACTTCCACAACGGCAGAGAGTCAGACCTTGTCGAATCCGATGTATGTGCACAGCATTCCGAATAATAACGATAACCAGGATATTGTCAGTATGGGGACAAATTCCGCCCTGCTGGCTAAAACAGTTATAGAGAACGGTTTTCAGGTGATGGCGATCCATTTTATGGCAATCGTGCAGGCAGTGGATTACCTGAAGATACAGGATCGGTTGTCTCCCCGTACAAAGGATATTTATAACGAAATACGTTCTTTCTTCCCGGTGTTTACCGAAGATACTCCCAAATACAAGGAGATCGAAACAATGATCGAGTGGTTGAAGAACAAGAATTTAGAACCGATTGCATGAAATACGCATTAGTAACAGGCGGAAGCCGCGGCATAGGGCGTGCCGTCAGTGTCAGGCTGGCGGAAATGGGATATGCCCTATTGATAAACTACCAGAGTAACGATACGGAGGCAGAACATGCCCTGCAACTTGTCCGCGAAAAAGGATCGGACGGCGAACTGCTGAAATTTGACGTAACGGATGCCGCAGCAGTGACTGCTGCCCTTAACGGATGGACGGAAGCCCATCCGGATGCCTATATCGAAGTGCTGATCAATAACGCAGGCATTCGCAAAGATAACCTCCTGCTCTGGATGACCGGAGAGGAGTGGCACCGTGTGCTCGATATCAGCCTGTCGGGTTTCTTTAACGTTACGCAGCCTTTATTGAAAGACATGCTGGTAAAACGTTTTGGACGGATTGTCAATATCGTTTCCTTGTCAGGGATAAAGGGGATGCCGGGACAGACCAATTATTCGGCGGCTAAAGGCGGTATTATTGCGGCAACCAAAGCGCTGGCGCAGGAAGTAGCCAAGAAGAAGGTCACGGTAAATGCTGTTGCTCCCGGTTTTATCCGTACGGATATGACCGGCGATCTGGATGAAGCGGAGCTGAAAAAACTGGTGCCTGCAGGCCGCTTCGGCGAACCGGAAGAGGTGGCCGCCCTGGTGGCTTTCCTTGTTTCGCCTGCCGCCTCGTATATTACCGGCGAAGTGATTTCAATAAACGGAGGATTATATACCTGATAATAAAGATATATGAATAGAGTTGTTATTACAGGAATGGGTATTTACTCCTGCATCGGAAAGAACCTGGAGGAGGTAAAGACTTCATTATATAAAGGGAAATCGGGTATCGGTATCGATCCGGTTCGTAAAGAATTCGGATACCGCTCGGCATTAACGGGACTATTGGATAAACCGAACCTGAAAGGCGTACTGGATCGCCGTCAGCGTATCGGTCTTCCCGAACAGGGCGAATATGCTTATCTGGCAACGGCCGAAGCTTTTGCACAGGCGGGGATAGACGAAGAGTATCTGCTGAACCACGAAGTCGGTATCCTTTACGGAAACGACAGCAGTACGGCTCCTGTGATCAATGCGGTGGATATCATCCGTGAGAAAAGAAATACGGCGCTGGTCGGTTCCGGCTCTATCTTTCAGAGCATGAACTCGACGGTGACGATGAACCTGTCGGTTATTTTCAAGCTGCGGGGTGTCAACTTTACGATCTCCGGTGCGTGTGCCAGCGGTTCTCATGCCATTGGGATGGGATATTTCCTGATCCGTTCGGGTATGCAGGATTGTATCGTATGCGGCGGGGCGCAGGAAGTGAATATGTATTCGGTCGGCAGTTTCGATGGGCTGGCGGCTTTCTCTGTCAGGGAGGACGAGCCCGGAAAGGCATCGCGCCCGTTTGACAAACACCGTGACGGACTGGTTCCCAGTGGGGGAGGGGCGACCGTTATCATTGAAAGTTACGAGTCGGCCAAACGGCGGGGGGCGAATATCCTGGCGGAAGTGGTAGGCTATGGCTTTTCTTCCAACGGCGAACATATTTCCGTCCCGAACGTAGACGGGCCACAGCGCTCACTCGAAATGGCATTGAAAGACTCAGGACTGGCTGCCTGCGATATACAATATGTAAATGCACATGCAACATCCACTCCGCTGGGCGACCTGAATGAGGCGAAGGCGATTGCTGCCGTCTTCGGAGAAACGTCTCCGTATGTCACCTCTACCAAATCAATGACCGGACATGAGATGTGGATGGCCGGGGCAAGCGAAGTGATCTATTCCATGCTGATGATGCAGAACGGGTTTATCGCTCCCAATCTAAACTTTACGGAACCCGACGAGGCTTCTGCCTTGTTGAACATTCCGGCGGAAACGAAACAACTGGAGTTCGATACGTTCCTGTCCAACTCGTTTGGCTTCGGAGGAACCAACTCTACATTAATAATCAGGAAATTCAAATCTTAACAGACAATAAACAAATGGCAAGCACAGAATTAATTCAAAAGATCAACGAGAAACTATCGGAGGAGTTCGAAATAGATATAGAACTGATACAGCCCGATGCCCCGTTGATGCAGACACTCGAACTCGATAGCCTCGACCTGGTGGATATGGTCGTACTGGTAGAGCACAACTTCGGCTTTACCCTGAAAGCGCAGGACTTTATCGGGATTAAAACGTTCCAGGACTTCTACGACTTTATTGACTCACGTGTGAATGGGTGATAGTAACGATACAGGCTGGAAAGGTAAAACGCGCGGAGGTTCTTTCGGTTACCTCTTCTTCATTCTCTTGATAAAAGGGCTGGGGGTAAAGGCAGCGTATGCATTTCTTTGTCTGGTCGTGGTCTATTTTGTACCGTTTGCCCCGAAGGCGACCTGTGCGGTCTGGAGATATGCGCGGCAAAGGCTGGGTTACAGCCGTTTCCGTTCCGCCTGTTTCCTGTTGAAGAATTATTACCGGTTGGGACAAACCCTGATCGATAAAGTGGCGGTCGGTGCCGGGATGGCCGAACAATATACTTTTGACTTCGGTACGCAATATTCCGATTTTCTGGAGGTATTGAACGGGAACGAGGGAGTGGTGATGATCGGTGCCCATGTAGGCAACTGGGAGATCGGCGCCCCTTTCTTCGACGATTACGGGAAGAAGATGAATATTGTGATGTTCGATGCCGAATATCAGAAGATAAAAGAGTTACTGGAGAAGAATACGAACGGAAAGAACTACAAGGTTATCCCTGTAAATGAAGATAATCTGACACATATATTCCGGATCAGGGATGTCCTGGCCAACGGGGAATATGTTTGTTTTCAGGGAGACCGTTATGTGGAGGGCACGCAGACTTTTAAGGAAACTATCCTCGGTGCGGAGGCCTCTTTTCCTGCCGGCCCTTTTCTGCTGGCATCCCGCCTGGGGGTACCTGTCGTATTTTATTTCGCTGTGCGTGAGAAAGGAATGCACTATAAGTTTAACTTTGTACTGGCGCAACCGGAGAAGCGCGTCAAAGGGGTGGTTCCCGGACAGGGATTGCTGAAACAGTATGTCTCGGCGTTGGAATCGGTAGTGAAACAATCTCCGGAACAATGGTTTAATTACTATGACTTCTGGAAATAACAGATAGAATAAGAGAGAACATGGAATTATCATCTCCTCAAAAAGAAATATACGCAAAGGATCGTTTTTCGGCTGTACAGGCGCAACGTCTGGCACAGGAGATCGCTTTTGGCCCGGTAGTCTTCCAGGTGTCGCGCCTGATGGTTAAATTCGGGATCTTCGGAATGCTCCGCGAAGCACAGGGCGGCCTGACGATGGATGAGATTGCGGAAAAGACAGGCCTTTCCCATTATGCCGTACAGGTGTTGTTGGAATCGTCGTTGACGATCGGTACGATCCTGTTGAAAGACGGGCATTTCCATCTGGGAAAAGCCGGATGGTTCCTGCTGAACGATGAAATGGCCCGGGTCAATATGGATTTCAACCACGATGTGAACTATCTGGGACTGTTCCGGTTGGAAGAGGCTTTGCTGAATGGCAAGCCCGAAGGCCTGAAGGTTTTCGGTAACTGGCCGACCATTTACGAAGGCTTGTCCAGCCTGCCGGAAAAGGTGCAGGAGAGCTGGTTCGGTTTCGACCATTTCTATTCCGACAACTCCTTTAAGCAAGCTCTGGAGATTGTTTTTGCCAATCCGGTGCGTACGTTACTGGATGTAGGCGGCAATACCGGGCGTTGGGCGACGCAATGCGTGGCTTATTCGCCGGAGGTGGAAGTGACTATTATGGATCTGCCCCAGCAGTTGGAGATGATGCGTGAACAGACCCGGGAGCTGGAAGGGGCCGACCGTATTCATGGCCATGCAGCGGATTTGTTGGACGACGGAACAAGTTTCCCTCAGCCATTCGATGCCATCTGGATGAGCCAGTTCCTCGATTGTTTCTCGGAGGAGCAGGTACTGAGCATCCTGTCACGTGCAGCCCGGTCGATGGAAGCAGGCAGCCGCCTGTATATCATGGAGACTTTCTGGGATCGTCAGCGTTTCGAGACCGCTTCTTATTGCCTGGCGCAGACCAGCCTTTATTTTACGGCAATGGCCAACGGTAACAGCAAAATGTATTATTCCGCTGATATGGCCCGCCTGGTAGAAAAGGCCGGACTGGCGATCGAACAGATACATGACGGCCTGGGGCTGGGACATAGTATTATGCAATGTAAACTGAAATAGATATGGTAGCAATCTCGTTCGATACCCCATTATTGTCCGGTGATGCCCTTCTGGACTTGATCCCGCAGCGTGCGCCGATCGTGATGGTTGACCGTTTCTTCGGGATGGACGACAACGGGTCTTATACCGGATTGAAGGTAGAGGACTCGAACCTGTTTTGCCAGGACGGCCAACTGGATGAATGCGGCATAACGGAACATATCGCCCAATCGGCTGCCGTAAGGGTGGGCTATCTCTATCGGTGTGCGGGCGAAAAGATCCCGGTCGGTTTTATCGGCTCGGTGAATAAAATGAACTTCTATGCTTTGCCGCAGGTGGGGGACGAATTGCATACCACGATCCGGGTAGAGCAGGAGATTTTTGATATAACGCTTATCTCGGCCACCGTACAGGTGAATGGCACTACGGTAGCCGAAGGTCAGCTTAAGATATTTCTAAAGAAAGACGCATGAGACGGATGAAAATACAGGAAGCGGCATTGACCAACCGCACGACTTTGCGGGTCAGGTTCAGCGAGGTAGATTCGATGGAAGTCGTTTGGCATGGCGAATATGTCCGCTATATGGAAGACGGGCGGGAAGCTTTCGGTCGCCAGTACGGTATCGGCTATACGGAGATACGGGATGCCGGCTATGTAGTTCCGATCGTCGAACTGAACATCCAGTATAAGCAATCGCTGAAATACGGTGAGTCGGCTATTGTCGAGACACGGTATATCCGGACGGAAGCGGCTAAGATCCTTTTCGAATATATAATCTTTCGCGAAAGCGACGGGGCGGTGATGGCTACCGGTTCCAGTACGCAGGTTTTCGTGGATAGCCGCACGGGGGAGCTGGAATTGAATAATCCGGACTTTTATCAAGCGTGGAGAGAGAAATGGAATATCGGATAAACAGCTATATAACCGCCGGCTCGATCATCAGTTCGCTGGGCTTCGGCACGGAAGAAAATTTCTCCCGCATCCGTGAATACCGTTCGGGTATTGCCCGGGTGGAAGATACTGCCCTTTTCGATACGCCTTTTATGGCGGCACGGATAGACAATACCCGGCTAAAGGTACTGGCACAGGAGCTGGACGGCTACACCCGGATGGAGCAACTCTTTATCTTGTCCTTGTCGGATACAATTAGGCAGAGTGGCATCGATCCTGCCGATCCGGGCTGCGGGATGATTATTTCTACTACAAAAGGAAATATAGACCTTCTATTTGGTAAGAGGGACTTACCAGTATTGGTAACACAGGCTTCCCAGAGCAGGGAAGACACCCTTACTAGTGCAGGGAAGACTGACTTCCCAGGTAAGGGAAGAGCTTCTTCCCAACTTTATGAAATGGCGATGCGTGTTGCCGGCCATTTCGGTTGCGTAAATGAACCTGTAGTTATCTCCAATGCCTGTATCTCCGGTGTGTCTGCGTTGATAGTAGCTTCCCGGTTGATAGAAGCCGGGAAATATAAACATATACTGGTGGCCGGAGGGGATCTGCTGACCCGCTTTGTTGTCACCGGCTTTCAATCTTTCAAATCGGTCAGTCCGGAGATCTGTAAACCCTATGATAAGGCACGTGACGGCTTGTCATTGGGGGAAGCCTGCGGATCTGTGCTGGTGACTTCCGACCGGGGATTGGTCGGGGAGGAACAGCCGGTTAGTATAGCAGGCGGTTCCATCACCAACGATGCTAACCATATTTCGGGGCCTTCACGAACCGGCGATGGCCTGTATTATGCGATCAGCCAGGCGATGGATGAGGCAGGCCTGCAACAGGAAGCCATTTCTTTTGTCAATGCACATGGGACGGCAACCTTATATAACGATGAAATGGAATCGAAAGCCCTGCATTGGGCGGGGCTCGATCATCTGCCGCTCAACAGTATGAAATCTTACTGGGGGCATACGCTCGGCGCTTCCGGCATTATCGAAGTGATTGCCTGTATGGAGGAGCTTCGTAGCGGTGAGGTGTTCGGGACATTCGGGTTTGAAGCCTGTGGGGTTCCTTACCCGTTATCGGTAAGTGCGGCGCATAAAAAGGTGGCGATGGCGCATTGCGTGAAAACGGCGTCAGGTTTTGGCGGGTGTAATGCGGCGGTTGTGCTGTCGTTGGAAGGGAAGAGCATTGACACACCCCCTGCCCCCTCTCGAGAGGGGAAAGGATACTCCCGGCGCACGGTGGTAATAGAGCGGGGGAAGATCGTGCTGGATGGAGAGGTGCTTCTGGAAACGGAACCGGCGGGGGCGTTTGCTACCTTTATCCGTGCTGCTTATAAGTCTTTAGCGTTGGATGACCGGAAGTTTTATAAGATGGACGATCTGTGTAAGCTTGGATATATCGCGGCAGCCTGTCTTTTTGCCCGGAACGGGGGGGAAACGGGATATGAACCCGGCGAAGTCGGAATCATATGCGCAAATGCTTCTTCCTCGATGGATACGGATCTGAAACATCAACATATTATCGATACGATGGGCGATCGGGAAGCAAGCCCGGCTGTGTTTGTCTATACCTTGCCGAATGTGGTGCTGGGCGAACTCTGTATCCGCTATAAGATACAGGGCGAGAACACCTTCTTTATCAATAACCGTTATCCGGAATCTTTCATCTGCGACTACGCCGCGCTGGTGATGCGGAAACAGAAACTGCGTGCCTGCCTGACCGGTTGGTGCGAGTTGCTGGGGGACCGGTATGAAGCCCGTTTCGACTGCTGGAACAAACAATAATAGCAAATAATTAAAGAACAAACGATATGGAACAATTAATGCAAGAATTGAAAGAAGCGCTGATCGAATCGCTGAACCTGGAAGATATCACCCCGGATGAGATCGATAACGAAGCACCTCTTTTCGGTGATGAAGGGCTGGGGCTCGACTCGATCGACGCACTCGAAATCATTCTGATCCTGGAACGCAACTACGGCATTCGTATTGCGAATCCGGCTGAAGGTAAATCTATCTTCTATTCTGTGCGTACGCTGGCTGACTTTATCACTGCAAACCGTACGAAATGAGAGTCTGCGTCACAGGCATCGGTTGTGTGTCCGGCATCGGTCTGAATGTGGAGGAACATCTTCGCTCGTTTCGTGACGGGCGGGATGGGCTGGGAGCTGTCACGCTCTTTCCTACACGCCATGAAGAACCGGTCTCCGAAGTGAAGCGCACGAATGAGGCTTTGAAAGAGCAACTGGGTATTCCCGTATCCGCAGCATTGTCACGCACGGCCTTGCTGGGAATGACGGCAGCTTTCGAAGCGCTTGCCGACTCCGGGCTGGATCTCTCCGATCGGGATTGTCCCCTTCGCGTCGGCCTGATCTCTTCTACCTCTACCGGAGGTATGGATCTGACAGAGTCTTTCTACCCTTCCTTCCGGGAAAATCCGGCACAGGGTCGGTTGCGGTATGTCGCTTCGCACGATGCGGGTGACAGTACGGAACGGATCGCTTCTTTCCTGGGCATTACCGGATTTCGTACAACCGTCAGTACCGCCTGTTCGTCTGCCGCCAACGCGATTATGCTGGGTGCCCGGATGATCCGGCAGGGGATGCTCGATGTAGTGGTCGCCGGAGGAACGGATGCACTGTGCAAGTTTACTTTAAACGGCTTCGCTTCGCTGATGATACTCGATAAAAAGCCTTGCCGTCCTTTTGATGTCTCGCGTGCCGGGTTAAATCTGGGCGAGGGGGCCGGTTATCTGGTGCTTCAGTCGGAAGCAACGGTCGGTAAAACTCCTTATTGCCTCTTATCCGGTTACGCCAATGCCAATGATGCTTTCCATCAGACGGCTTCTTCTTCCGAAGGTACGGGTGCTTTCCTCGCCATGAAAGGCGCTTTGGAAAAGGCCGGCCTGCAACCGGAGGAGGTGGATTATATCAATGCGCACGGAACAGGCACACCGAACAACGATGCTTCCGAGAGCCAGGCGATCCGCCGTCTTTTCGGGAACCGGATACCGTCTTTCAGTTCGACGAAAGCCTTTATCGGGCATACCCTGGGGGCTGCCGGAGCCCTCGAAGCCGTATTCAGCGTACTCTCTCTGAAACGGGGTATCCTTTATCCCAATCTGAATTTCACTACACCGATAGAGGAAACGGGCTTGATTCCCGTTACCCGTTATCAGGAGGGAATATCCCTGCGTTCGGTATTGTCTAACTCTTTTGGTTTTGGAGGGAACAACGCTTCCCTGCTTTTCCGGAAATACGATAAATAGGTTATGCTTACGAAATCGGTTTATATAGATAAGGCGGCAGCCTCTTTTGAACGGACAGACGATGGTTACGTGTTGAAAGAACCGGACTACAAGTTCCTGATCCCCAATGCCACGCTTCGCCGCCGGATGAGCCGTATGGTTCGTATGGGGGTGGCAACCGGGTTGCAGTGTTTTGAAGACGCAACGGCTCCTGTCGATGCGATCCTGACGGCTACAGGCTTGGGATGTCTGGCCGATACGGAAAAGTTTATGAATACGATACTGGATCATAACGAGGAGCTGCTTACCCCTACGGCCTTTATCCAGTCCACTTTCAATACGATCGGGGCACAGATTGCCCTGCTTACCGGAAACCATAGTTACAATACGACCTATGTGCACCGTGCCTTCTCTCTGGAAAGCGCTTTGCTCGATGCCGCTTTGCTAGTTCAAGAGGAAGAAGCGCAGTTTGTTCTGGTTGGGGCGGTCGATGAAATGACACCGACGCTGCAAACGATCCTCGGCCGTTTGGGTTTCTGGGAGAAGAACAAGCCGGGAGAAGGGGCGGCATTCTTCCTTTTGTCGGGGAACTGCTCACCGCAATGCGTGGCGGAGCTCCGGGATATGGAATTGTTCAGCGGCCGTTTTACGGAAGAAGAGATAAAGGAACGGATGACCGCCTTCCTGCTTCATAACGAAGCAAGCGATGCAGAGGTGGTCTTTCCGGATGAATACAAACAATATTGCGGCGAATATCCGGTAGCGATGTCCTTTGCTCTGTGGCAGGCCTGTCACCGCGTGCAGGAGACGGATGCCCCGCGTTCGATCCTGCTGTATAACTCTTTTCTGGATAATCACTCGTTTCTATTAATAAGGAGGGTATAGTTTTATGGTATGGCTGGTCTTTATAGCGGTTTTAATCTGTATGGGTGCATTTCTCTTTTATGCCTCTTACAGCATTCGTTCAGGAGTATATGTGAAAGCTTTGTGCCGGGGAAACACCGATAAGCGCGTTGTTTGCTTGACCTTCGACGACGGCCCCGATCCCCAATATACGCCGCAGGTGCTCGATGTACTGAAAAAGTATCAGGTGCAGGCTGCCTTTTTTTGCATCGGGGCGAAGGTACGCGAAAATCCTGCCGTAATGAGACGCATCGCATCGGAGGGGCATCACGTCGGAAATCATTCTGACAGTCATTCATGGAAATTCCCGTTTCTTTCGCGGAAAAAGATGCGTTGGGATGTGTCGTTGTGTGAAGACTCTTTACTGTCACATGCAGGGCCGATTCTTACTTTTCGCCCTCCTTTTGGCGTGACAAATCCGACAGTTGCTTGGTTGGTGGACGATATGCTATATACAATAATAGGTTGGAGTATCCGTTCTTTTGATACGCGGGGAGAGTCGGAAGATAAAGTGTTTCGTCGGATAATAAAACAGATAGAGCCGGGTTCCGTTATCCTTTTACACGACCGTATGCCGGGTGCAGCTTCTCTGCTAACCCGTTTGCTGGAACATTTGAAGACAATAAATTACGAGGTTATTCCTTTGGATAAAATGTTTGATATACCTGATCCGTATGGAAAAGAAGATGAATAAATATATATATACATTCCTGTTGGTGGTTTTTTGTCTGCCGTTAGCTGCACAGAAAGACTTAACCCCGCTGGCATCCGTTACCGCGTTTCAGGAACGGCTGAAAAAGGAAGCAGCGTCGCTTTCTTCCATTGAAAGCGACTTCACGCAGGAGAAATTTCTGGATGTCTTTAATGAGAAGATCGTATCGAAAGGCCGTTTCTATTATAAGCAGGAGAATATGATCCGGATGGATTACACCTCTCCGATAGATTATCAGATCATTATAAACGGGCAGAAGCTGAAGATCGTTTCCGAAGGGAAAAGCAATGTAGTCAACCTCGGTTCCAACCAGATGATGAACGAGATGAAAGGAATGCTGGCAGCCTGCATGATCGGCGACCTGACAGTGATGTCGTCGGCTTACCGGCTGGAATATTATGAATCCCCTTCCCTTTATGTGGTGAAGATCCGTCCGGTTTCCAAGAGCGTACAGGCTTATATCTCGGAGATCATCATTTCGATAGATAAGAAAGATATGTCTGTACAGACTCTGCGTTTGTCGGAGAATGCAAAGGATTATACGGAATATCATTTTACGAACCGGAAATACAATACGCTGACCAGTGATGAAAAGTTTGTTATCCGCTAGTCTCTGCTTGTTGCTGGTCTGTTGTTCGTGTGCCCCCTCTATCACACGTGAATGCCGGAAAGGGGAAACTGTGTCCGCTACGAAAGGGCAATTCCCACCTATGATAGATGCTTCTTCCCGCCTGTGTAAATACAATATGACGATCGACTTTATGCGGAAGCACTTCAGTGGGCTGTTATTGGTGAAGAAGACGGAGACGGGCACGTACCGTACGCTGTTCAGTACGCATTTCGGACTGAGTCTTTTCGACCTGGAGATCGGTTCGGATAGTCTGACGGTACATCACTGCATCGAACCGTTGAATAAGAAAAAGATACTGTCTCTGTTCTATCGCGACTTCTCGGTCCTTTTCGGTTTGAACATACCGCCGGAAAATAAGGCGATTGTTTATAACTGCACCAATCCACAGACAGATATCGTATATAAGCTATCCACTCCCGGCTTCAACGGTTATTACCGGATAGACGGTGTGGAAAATCGTATGCGGGAGATCAAACTCGGTTCCGGCCTGCGCAAAACCACTTTCCGCTCTTTCCCGGACAGTTCCGGACAGGAAACGATCCGTATCAGGCATACGGGGTTGAAGCTTTCCATCGGGTTGGATGTGTTGAATTAAGAAATTCTTCATCATTCTGATTATCTGAGGAAAGGGATATTGTATAGCAAGGGTTAATACCTTCAAAAAGATTCGAAACTGACCAACATAATAGAAAAACTTCCCTACCTTTGTCACACTAAATGCATATTGGAAAGGGATGTTGACTAACTTTTATACGATAGAAGCTATTGCAGAACAAGGCGGGGAATATAATTGTACGATCCGGTTGAATCCGCGACATGATGTTTATAAAGGGCATTTTCCGGGTATGCCGGTGGTTCCCGGCGTTTGTATGCTTCGTATAATTAAGGAATGCATGTCGACAATCTTAGATACCCCGGTTCGTTTTCAGACAGTAACCAGTTGCAAGTTCCTTTCTGTGGTAAATCCATCGGAGCAGGAGTTGCTGGACTTTATATTTTCATTGAAGGATTCAAACAGGCTACAGGTTACAGCTAATGCAGGCGGAGTAACTGTGCTGAAACTAAAAGCAACGATTGTGGCAGAGTAACGACTTATAAATGGTAACAAATACTACACATACATTTCCGGAATATCATCAGCAGGAAAGTCGATCGGTTATTGTGATCCCGACCTATAATAACGGGGGGACACTCGGTCAGGTACTGACAGATGTATTGGCTTATTCATTTCCTGTCATAGTGGTGAATGACGGTTCTACGGATAATACGTTGGAGGTTCTGAAAGGATTTCCCGGGATACGTGTAATCAGTTATCCTGACAACCAGGGAAAAGGATATGCCTTGAATACCGGATTGAAGGCTGCTACGGAAGCCGGTTACCGTTATGCGATTACCCTTGATTCGGATGGGCAGCATTATGCGGATGATATACCTGTTTTCTTGAAAGAAATAGCCCTTTATCCCGATAGTTTGCTGATCGGAGCCCGTAATCTGGCTTCCGATAACATGCCCGGGAAAAATACCTTCGCCAATAAATTCTCTAATTTCTGGTTTACACTGGAGACAGGCATCCGGCTGTCGGATACGCAGTCGGGCTTTCGGCTTTATCCTTTGCACAAGCTGAAGAAGATGCATCTTTTCACTACGAAATATGAATATGAACTGGAAATAATCGTACAGGCTGCTTGGAGGAATATACGGGTGGCGAATGTACCGATAAAGGTGTATTATCCGCCGGCTGGGGAAAGGATCAGCCATTTTCGTCCGTTGCGCGACTTTACGCGTATCAGTTTGCTGAACTCGGTGCTCGTCTTGATCGCCTTGTTATGGTACTGGCCGTGGAAATGTGTGCGGAGTGTGACGAAAGAGAATGTGAAAAAGTTTGTCTCTAAGAATATTACGCATTCCGCAGAGTCGAATTTGCGGATCGCGTTGGCGGTCATGTTCGGCGTGTTCATGGGGATTGTTCCGATCTGGGGATATCAGATGATCGTTGCCGGGGTGTTGGCGCATTTGATGGGATTGAACAAGGTCATTACCATTGTGGCCTCGAATATCAGTATCCCGCCCATGATTCCTTTTCTGCTGTTTGGCAGTTATGTGACGGGTGGCTGGGTGCTGGATCAGCCTGTGACGCTGACGTTGCACGAGGTTACTTTTGATACGATCAAAGATTCGCTGCTGCAATATCTGGCCGGGAGTATGGTTTTTGCCGTTATCTGCGGATTGCTGGCCGGCTTTGTTTGTTTAACGTTGCTTTCGTTGTTCAGGAAACCTGAACGTATTGCCGGATGAGTAAGTTGTTTATTCATATATATAATTATCTGGAACGCCATACGGCTCTCCGTTACCTGTTACTGGCCGGTAGCTTTCTGCTGATGCTTTTCTTCGCCGTACAGGTAAAATTTGAGGAAGACGTAACCCGTTTCTTTCCTGATACGCAGGATGCGAGGAGTACGGAGATCGTTTTTCAGAACCTGAAAGTCAAAGACAAGATCATCGTTATGTTGTCGTCTGCCGACACTGTTTCCGGTGCGGTTCCGTCCGATCGGCTGATCGAGGCGGGTGACTTGCTGAAAGACAGTTTGCTGGCTGAGGCCGGTTCCGAATACATCACGGATATATTCTCGGAAGTGGATGAGAATATGATCGGGAAAGTGACAGATTTCATTTATGATAATCTGCCGGTTTTCCTGACGGAGGACGATTATGCCCGCATGGATTCTGTACTGACGGTCGATGGGATAGAACGCCGTATGCGTAGTAATTATCTGCATTTACTATCTCCTGCGGGAGTCGCTTTGAAAAGTATATTACCCCGTGACCCGGTAGGGCTGGGGACTACCTCGCTGGAAAAGTTGCGCGATTTCCAGATGACGGCTAATTATGAGATCTATGACGGGCATATCTTTTCGAGGGATATGTCTACCCTGCTGCTTTTTATTACTCCGCATTACGGGACGGGAAGTACCGGGAAGAATGAGTTCCTGATCGATACGATCGAGAAGCAGCTAAGGGAGACGATGGACAGGTATCCCGGCGTGAAAGCAGAGTATTTCGGCGGGCCGTCGGTCGGTGTATATAATGCCCGGCAGATCAAGTCGGATACGATGCTGACGATGACGATCGCGCTGATTATCATCATTGTTTTTATCACGTTGGTATTCAAGAGCCGTTCGGCGGTGATCCTGATTATATTGCCGGTATTGTACGGGGCTGTGTTTTCGCTGGCTCTGATCTATTTCCTGAAAGGGTCTGTCTCGGCTATTGCTATCGGAGCAGGGGCGGCGGTGTTTGGGGTGGCACTGAGTTATTCCATTCATGTGCTGTCGCATTTTAATCATGTTTCGTCTATCCGGCAGTTGATCGAGGAGCTGGCTTATCCGCTTACTGTGGGTAGTTTTACGACGGTCGGCGCTTTCTTCGGGTTGGTTTTCACCAGTTCCGATTTGTTGCGTGACTTTGGGCTGTTCTCATCGTTGGCGCTGATTGGAACCACCTTCTTCTGTCTGGTGTTCCTGCCGCATTTCCTGAAAGTGAAGGAAGGGCATGAGGAGTCGGGGAGGGTTCTCCGTTTTATTGAGAAGATTAACGGGTATGCGTATGAAAAGAATAAGCCGTTGGTTATTACGATCGTAGTTGTCTTCTTTGTGTCTCTTTATATGTCGGGGAAGGTGACGTTCGACAGTAATATGATGAACCTGAGTTTTGAGCCGGCTAACCTGAAGGCGGCCGAACAACGTTTGAACGACCTGTTCCAGTCGGATAATAAAACGACGCTTTTCGTATCGGTCGGAAGCACCCCCGATGAGGGGCTACGGCATTATGCCGAAACGAACCGTAAACTGGATTCGTTGAAAGCAGAGGGCAGGATCAAAGAATTCGCTTCTGCTGAAAAGATATTTATCCCTTATGCGGAACAACAGCGCCGTATTGAACGCTGGAATAGTTATTGGACGGAGGGACGGAAAACGCAGGTAAGGGAGGATATTAAAAACGGGGCTGCGAAGTACCATTTCCGCGAAGATACCTTCCATGATTTCTTTGCCCTTCTAGATAAACAGTATTTTCCCTGTGACTTTACTGCGGGTGATTCTTCTTTACCTCTATTGGACAGTTGGGTTTCTTCAGCTGATTCCCTGTCTATGTTTATTACACAGGTACGTCTGAATGAGGAGGATAAAGAGACTGTCTACGACCGTTTTGCGGGTAATGACGGATTGGTGATTTTTGATCGCGGGTATTTTGCCAATAAATGGGTGTCTGCCATTAACGACGACTTTTACCTGATACTGTATATCTCTTCGTTCCTTATCTTCTTTGCTTTGCTGATCTCCTATGGACGGATCGAACTGACCTTGATGACTTTTACGCCGATGGCTGTCAGTTGGGTGATTATCCTGGGGTTGATGGCGGCTACCGGAACGCAGTTCAATATCGTGAATATTATCCTTTCCACCTTTATTTTCGGCTTGGGGGATGATTTCAGTATCTTTATTATGGACGGCCTGCAACAAGAGTACCGGACGGGGAAGAAGATGCTGACTTCCCATAAGACGGCTATATTTTTCTCTTCATTCACTGCTGTAGTGGGGCTGGGGGTACTGGTCTTTGCCAAACATCCGGCATTACAATCCATTTCGGTGATCTCGATCCTGGGAATGATCTCCGTGGTGCTGGTGTCTTACACTATTCTACCGATTCTGTTCCGCTTCTTTATCTCCGGGCCGGCATCGAGGGGTAATTTCCCTTATACGCTCTCCGGATTGCTGGTTACAGTCTGGTTCTTCGGGTTGTTCGTTGTCGGTTGCCTGTTGATGATGGGGGTTGCCCTTCTGCTGGTATTGCTTCCGGTGAAGCGGCGGAAAAAGAAGCAAGTGTTCAGCCGGATCATGATGTATATGTTGCGTATCTTCCTGAAAGCGGCCTGGATTGCCCGGCGTGAGAATATCAATCCGGGTAATGAAACGTTTGAGAAGTCGGCGGTGATCATTGCCAACCATCAGTCTTTTGTCGATATCCTGGTGATGCTCTCACTGGCTCCTAAGCTGGTGATGGTGACGAATAGGTGGGTCTGGCATTCTCCTGTCTTTGGAAAGATCGTACAGTATGCCGACTTTGTACAAACGGAAGATGGGTACGAAAAGGTATTGCATCATCTTCGGGACAAGGTGGCGCAGGGATATTCCGTTGTTGTTTTCCCCGAAGGGACACGTTCGGCCGATTGCCAGGTGCATCGTTTCCACAAAGGGGCTTTCTATCTGGCGGAGAAATTGCAGTTGGATATACTTCCGGTAGTTCTTTACGGAACCGGAATGATCATTTCGAAACGGCAGCCTTTCTATGTAAAACGGGGAGTGTTATGCACCCGGATATTACCGCGTATTTTGTATACGGATGCGAGTTACGGAGTCACTTACCAGGAACGTTCCAAAGCGATAGCTAAAACTTTCCGCAGGGCTTATCAGGAGACTTGTGATATTTATTCAAATCCGGGGAACCCGTATTTCTACCGGCAGTTGGTGGCTAACTATATTTATAAGGGCCCGGTGGAAGAATGGTATATCCGTATCAAAGTCCGTATGGAGGATAAGTATGACTTTTTTAACCGGATTGTTCCGCGCAGAGCCCGGATTACGGATATCGGTTGTGGCCTGGGGCCTTTGTCCTATATGCTTGCGATGCTTTCCGGAGAGCGAACGGTACTGGGGATCGATTATGATGCGGATAAGATTGCCGTAGCTAATCATAATTTCTCCCGGAATGAGCGTATACGCTTCGTTTGTGCCAATGTTGCAGACTATGATCTGCCGGAAAGCGATGTGTTTGTTATGAATGATATGCTCCATTATATGGATTATCCGTCACAGGAACGGTTGCTTGAAACCTGTATCGGCAAGTTGTTGCCGGGTGGTATGCTGATTATCCGTGACGGGGATGCCGGAGGAACGACAAAGCACCGTGTGACGCGGTTTACCGAATTACTTTCCACCCGTTTGCTGGAATTTAACAAGAGGGAGAATGACCTCTGTTTTCCGACGCATGAACAGTTTATCCGTGTAGCGGAACGTTTTCATCTGGAGATAGAGCAGCGGGCAAACGACCGCTTTACTTCCAATATGATCTATATCCTGAGAAAGAAGGAGGTCGCTTATGAATGATAACCGGTATGATGTTATTATCATAGGAAGCGGATTAGGCGGCCTGGCTTGCGGTGTAACGTTGAGCAAGGAAGGGTATAATGTCTGTGTGCTTGAAAAGAATGCTTTGCCTGGCGGTTGTTTTCAATCCTTTAAACGATATGGCAGGGTATTGGATACCGGTATTCATTATATCGGGAGTATGGATGAAGGGGAGATCATGCGGCAATACTTCACTTATTTCGGTATCATGGATAAGCTGAAGATGAGGCGGATGGATGAGGTGGCTTTTGATGTGATCTGTTATCAGGATAAATTCTATCCTTTTGCTATGGGGCATGAACGGTTTGCCGAGACATTGACCCGTGAGTTTCCGAAAGAGAAAGAGGCGCTCAAACGTTATGTTGGTTTGCTGGATAGTGTGGGGCGTTCTATCAGTGTGGAGCAGTTGCGGAAAGGCAAATTGTCATCCGGGAATATGGATAACTTTTATATCTCCGCCTGGGAGCAAATCAGGGAAATCACTTCAGATACAACCTTACAACAGGTTTTATCCGGCAGTGTATTACTTTATGGGGGCGATCAGTCGGTTTCTACCTTCTATCATCATGCCATTATTACAAATTCTTATTTGCAGGGAGCCTGGCGTTTTGTAGATGGGAGTATGCAGGTGGTGGATGCGATGGTGAATGTGATCCGTCAAAATGGAGGGACGGTGCTGACTGGTGCGGAAGTAAGTAAACTATGCCTGTCCGGAAATGAGATACAAGCAGTGGAAATCAACCGGGCGGAAAGATTGGAATCCCGGTATGTGATATCTTCCCTGCATCCTTTCAATACATTGAATTTGGTGGAGAAATCGCCGCTCATACGGAAAGCGGCTTTATCCCGTTTGGAGCATCTGCCTAATTCGTATGGGCTGTTCTCTGTCTATCTGCTTCAGAAGCGGGGGACGACTCCGTATAGTAACCGGAACTTCTTTTTATTGGGCGATCAGAATGCCTGGTATAATACCGGACACAAGGAAGATACCCGGATCAATACCTGTATGGTTTCGATGCAACCTTCTTCCGTCTTGGAGCAGTACACGGATGTGATCTGCCTGCTTTCGCCTATGTATCTGTCGGAAGTACAAGCCTGGGAAAATACAACTGTCGGGCAGCGTGGCTCCGATTACGAGCAGTTCAAATTAGATAAAGCGCAGCAGTTGATCGCTTTTGCCGAACGCTATTGTCCCGGTATATCACTGAACACGGAGAAGATCGTAACGACTACGCCGCTCTCTTACCGCGATTATACCGGAACCCCGGAAGGTTCGGCCTATGGGATTATGAAGAATTATAATAATCCGTTGACTACCCTGATCCCGACGCGTACGCGCATCCCTAACCTGTTCCTGACCGGACAGAGTCTGAATGTACATGGTGCTTTGGGGGTGACTTTGACCTCTATGCTGACTTGTACGGAATTAGTGGGTTCGGAATACCTGGCCCGTAAAATAGGAGAAGCCTGATATGAAGATAAAGAAAATACTGAAATACCTCGTCCTGTCCTTTATTAGTCTCATTGGATTGATAGTGGTTGTTTCGTCTGCTCTCTACCTGACTGCGGATATGAAGCAACCGGTAATAGATATGAACACCCTACCGGATTATCCGTTGATAAAAACGGATAGTTTACGCACCTATGGCCCTAATCATCTGCGGCAAAGTAAAAGCGGTTTGTGGGAGTTATCGGTGCAGGGAAGTCCTGCCGAGCGGGGAGTGGCTTTCGGGAAGCTGGCGGAAGATTTGTTGCATTATCAGGAAGAGGTCTTTGTCGATCAGATACGCCAGATCATTCCTTCAGACAGTTATCTGAAGTTCCTGCGTTTCTTCCTGATCCTCTTTAACCGTAATCTGGGTGAGTATATACCGGAAGAATACAGGACGGAGATTTATGGAATATCTCTTTCCTGTTCCCATGAATATGATGCGATCGGAACTCCTTATGAGCGTCAGTTGAATTATCATGCGGCGCATGACATCGGCCATGCCATGCAGGACTATATGCTGGTCGGATGCAGCTCTTTCGGTGTTTGGGGAGATGAAAGTGCGGACTCTACTTTACTGATCGGGCGTAATTTTGACTTTTATGTAGGGGATGATTTTGCCCGTAATAAACTGATCTCTTTTTATCAGCCTTCCGCCGGGTATCGTTTTGCTTCTGTCGGTTGGGCGGGAATGACCGGAGTATTGTCGGGTATGAACGAAACGGGACTGACTGTGACGATCAATGCAGCCAAATCAACGATGCCGGTATCGGCTGCTATGCCTATCTCCCTACTGGCACGTGAGATATTGCAGTATGCTTCTACGATAGAGGAGGCTTATGCGATTGCACAGAAGCATAAAACCTTTGTCGCGGAGTCTCTGCTGATCGGTTCGGCGAAAGATGGTAAAGCGGCTATTATTGAGAAATCGACCGATAAGATTGCTCTTTTCTATTCGGGAACAAACCGGATTATCTGTACAAACCATTACCAGTCGGATACTTTTAAAGAAGATGCCCGTAACAAGGAAAATATAGCTACCTCCGACAGCCCTTACCGACAGGCCCGGCTGGATGAATTATTAAGTGATAATCTCCCGGTAGATCCATCGAAAGCGGCTTCCATACTGCGTAACCGCTTTGGAGAAGAGGGAAAAGAGATCGGATTGACCAATGAAAAGGCGATCAACCAGTTTATAGCCCACCACTCTGTCATCTTTGAACCTGCTAATCGCTTGATGTGGGTATCGACTGCTCCCTGGCAACTGGGTGAATATGTGGCCTATGATCTGAATAAGATATTTGCTCATCCCACTGATACGGGAGAGTTACGGATCGATAGTCTTTCATTGCCGGCGGATACCTTGTTGGATAGTCCGGTCTATCGGCAATTGTTGACTTATAAGAATTTGGCGAAGGATATTCGTCATAGTATCGGTAGTCATACTCCCCTTGATGAAGCTTTGCTGGATGAGTTTATAGCATCAAATCCCGAGTTCTACTATTCCTGGCAGTTGGTCGGCGATTATTATCAGGCATTTGGTGCGGAAGATAGAGCGATCCTCTCCTGGCAGACCGCTTTAACAAAAGAAATTCCTAAAGAAGAGGAGCGTACGGCTCTACAAGAGAAAATAAAATAATGAACGATATGGATAAGTATAGTGCTATACAATTTAAAACCCCGGCAGAGATAAAGGCTTATCAGGAGTTTCGACTGGCCGGTGAGTTGGAATACCTGAATAATCATTCCGTATTTTATCAACGCATGTTCAGAGAAGAAGGGATCGATATTTCCCATATCCGGACATTAGAGGACTTGCAGCAACTGCCGGTCACGACAAAAACAGACCTGCAACTGCATAATGACGATTTTATTTGTGTAGACAAAGCGGATATAATTGATTACGTAACGACTTCCGGAACGTTGGGTGATCCGGTGACATTTGTTCTCACCGGTGACGATCTGGACAGGTTATCTTATAATGAATATTTATCGTTCACGACTGCCGGCTGTACGAAGCAAGATGTCATGCAGTTGATGACAACGCTCGACCGGCGCTTTATGGCCGGCTTGGCTTATTATATGGGTGCCCGTGAACTGGGATCCGGCGTGGTGCGTGTCGGTAATGGAATACCGGAATTGCAATGGGATACGATCCATCGGATACATCCTTCTTTCTGCATGGTTGTCCCTTCTTTTCTGGTCAAACTGATAGAATATGCGGAAGCCAACGGGATCGATTATAACAATTCTTCCATACGGAAAGCGATTTGTATCGGTGAAGCCTTACGCAATCCGGATTTCTCCCTGAACACTCTGGGACAGCGTATCCATGAGAAATGGAGTACTCCTTTGTTGCAGTCTACGTATGCTTCAACAGAAATGCAGTCTTCTTTTACGGAATGCGAGGCCTGTCGGGGAGGACATTTGCAGCCGGAACTGATCATTGTAGAGTTTCTGGATGATAAGAACCAACCTGTAGCCGAAGGAGAAGCCGGTGAGGTCACTATCACTACATTGGGGGTTAGAGGAATGCCTTTGTTACGCTTTAAGACGGGCGATATCTGTTATCACTATACGGAACCTTGCTCCTGCGGACGGAATACGGTGAGGCTGAGTTCTGTGTTGGGTCGCAAAGGGCAGATGATAAAATACAAAGGAACAACCCTTTATCCGCCTGCTTTATATGATATCCTCGATAATATTCCCGGCGTAAAGAATTATGTAGTGGAAGTATATACGAACGATCTCGGTACCGATGATATTTTGATCCGGGTAGGAAGCGACAGGCAAACAGAAGCTTTTGCCAAGCAAATCAAGGATCTGTTCCGTTCAAAAGTACGGGTGGCGCCTACCATTCAGTTTGCTTCCCCTGACTATGTGGCTAAAATTCAGATGCCCCAGATGAGCAGGAAAGCAATTAAATTTATAGATTTGCGATAATTTAGTACTAATTTAAAATGTAATCGTATGAAACAGTTGATGGTATTGATGTTTTTATTCCTGACAAGCCTTGTAAATGCGCAGGATAAAACAAATTTGAAGGATATAGACAAACTGACATTTTTTGGTGTGGACTTTTCTATGGCTAAAGTGTACGGTGCTGATGAGACGACGGAACAGTTCAAGGATGCTTTCTATGGTATAAATACGCTATTCCAGCGCGAGCCGAAAAAGTATGATACGGCTAAGGCCTTTGACGCTGCTGTAACAACCGATCTGGAAACTTCTCAGAATCTTATCGAGCAGATAAAGAAAGCTGATCTTTTTACCAGTGACGATAGTTATCAATTGATTGGTGACGAAATAGCGGAACATATCCGTCAGTTTAATACCGGAAATGCTCAGGGATATGGCGCAGTTTTCATTGCGGGGCTGCTTAACAAAGGAAAGACACAGGCTACTTACAATGTCGTTGTGTTCGATATCGCCACCAAAGACATTATTTTTAACAGGCAGTTTACTGAAAAAGCCAGAGGCTTCGGACTTCGTAACTACTGGGCTTATCCGGTTTATAAAATATTGAATAAGGTAAAAAAGATCAAGTGAATCTAATTGATTTACAGATAAATGAAAAATGACATCAGTGTGACATTGGTGTCATTTTTTTGTCAGCTAAATATCAGTCGTTTTTTAATATAATTCTAATCTCTTCAATACAATTTATAGAGTGTTAGGGCGTTGGTATTAAACGTAAATGCTTACCTTTGCGGCCGACTGTCTGTGTTAGGATAGCTTTTTTAGACAATTAATTATCACACTTTATACAAACGTATGAGAAAGTATAAACTAATCAACAACGTGTTGGGATGGGTCGTATTTCTGATCGCAACCACCGTTTATTTGATGACGATCGAACCCACTGCCAGCTTCTGGGATTGTGGTGAGTTCATCTCTTCTGCCTTTAAACTGGAAGTAGGACACCCGCCCGGAGCACCGTTCTTTATGCTGACGGCCAACCTGTTCACACAGCTTGCGTCGGACACTTCCACAGTAGCTAAAATGGTCAATTCTATGTCGGCACTGTTCAGTGGGCTGACTATCCTGTTCCTGTTCTGGAGTATTACCCACCTGGCCCGTAAGATCATGGTGAACGAGGAGAATGAAATTTCTCTGGGTACAATGATCACTATCATGGGTAGCGGTCTGGTAGGAGCTTTGGCTTATACCTTTAGCGATACTTTCTGGTTCAGTGCGGTAGAAGGTGAAGTATATGCTTATTCTTCCCTGTTCACAGCCCTGGTATTCTGGTTGATCCTGAAGTGGGAAGAGGCGGCCGACCGCCCTCATGCCGACCGTTGGATCGTACTGATCGCTTACCTGATGGGGCTGAGTATCGGTGTCCACCTGCTGAACCTGTTGTGTATCCCGGCGATCGTGCTGGTTTATTACTATAAGAAATTCCCGAATCCGACGATGAAAGGTACCATCTATGCATTGTTGGTTTCGTTCGCAATCGTAGGACTGATGATGTATGGTGTCGTACAGGGACTGGTTGAGGTATGCGGTTATTTCGAACTGCTGTTCGTCAACGTACTCGGAATGCCTTACAACTCGGGTGTATTTGCTTATGTATTTGCTCTGTCCGGTGTACTGATATGGGCTATCTGGGAGACGATGCGCGACGAGATCAATCCGACACGTATGAAGATCGCCTTTATCCTGGCCGTTGTACTGGTAGGTGTTCCGTTCATCGGTAGCGGTTATGTATTGGCCGTTATCCTGACGGCTGCGTTGAGCGCTTATCTCTTCATGAGCAAGAAAGTTAATATCAAGCTGCTGAATACGATACTGGTCTGCCTGATGGTAATCGTTGTCGGTTATTCATCTTATGCACTGACTATGATCCGTGCTACCGCCGATACGCCTATGAACCAGAATGCGCCGAGCGATATCTTCACCCTGCGTTCGTATCTGGCCCGTGAACAGTATGGTAAAACCCCGCTGCTCTACGGACAGACATTTGCTTCGGAAGTGAAGCGCGAAAACCAAGGTGGTAACTGTTCTCCTGTAACCAAGGAAGGTGAAGCCGTTTGGAGCCGCGTGATCAAACAAGATCCGAACGAGAAAGATAAGTATTATGTTTCCCGTCACGACGTTGAATATGAATATGTAGACGAGTTGAGTATGCTCTTCCCGCGTATGTACAGTAATGTGGATGCCCATGTGGGAGCTTATAAGGAATGGTCGCAATTCAAGGGAGAGCCCGTGAAGTTTAACCGTTGTGGAGAGAATGTGACGGTGATGAAACCGACCTTTGCCGAGAATCTCCGTTACTTCTTCGCTTACCAGCTCAACTTCATGTACTGGCGTTATTTCATGTGGAATTTCTCCGGACGTCAGAACGATATCCAGGGAAATGGCGAGGTGATGAACGGTAACTGGATCACCGGTATCAAAGCCATCGACGAAGTACTTGTCGGCCCGCAGGATAACATGCCTTATGATATAGCCAATAATAAAGGACACAACGTATACTATATGTTGCCGCTCCTGCTCGGTATTTTAGGTCTGTTGTATCAGGCTTATTCCGGACAGCGGGGTATCCAGAGCTTCTGGATCACTTTCTTCCTCTTCTTCATGACGGGTATTGCCATTGTGCTCTACCTGAACCAGACGCCTTATCAGCCGCGTGAACGAGACTATGCCTATGCAGGCTCCTTCTATGCGTTCTGTATCTGGATCGGGTTCGGTGTCGCGGCACTGGCCAAGTTGATGCGGCAGTATGGCAAGTTGTCTCCGGTAGTGGCAGGCTCTCTCGCAACCGTGCTGTGCCTGTTCGTTCCCATCCAGATGGCTAGCCAGACCTGGGACGACCACGACCGTTCAGGGCGTTACGTTTGCCGCGATTTCGGTGCTAACTACCTGGAATCCTGCGAACCGAATGCCGTGATCTTCACCAACGGTGATAACGATACATTCCCGCTGTGGTATGCACAGGAAGTGGAAGGCATCCGTACCGACGTACGTGTATGTAACACCAGCTACCTGCAAACCGACTGGTATATCGACCAGATGAAGAAGCAGGCTTACGAATCGGCTCCGCTGCCTATCTCCTGGAACCGTGCGGACTATGTGCAGGGTACACGCGATGCGGCTTATGTATTCCCGATGACGGATCAGCCTATCGACCTGAATACAGCGTTGAACTTTGTCCGTAGCAACGATCCGAAGTTCAAGAAGATACCGGGTATCAGCCAGGAACTCGATTATATCCCTTCTGAAACGTTGATCTATAAAGTCGACTCTGCCACAGCAGTAGCCAAAGGCCTGGCAACCGACTCAACCGGTCTGCTGAAGGAAATGACGATCAACCTGAAAGGCAAGAACGCACTGGGCAAACAGGAACTGATGATCCTGGATATGTTGCAGACAAATAACTGGGAACGTCCTATCTATTACGCGATCACTGTCAACCCCGACCAGTTCGTCGGTCTGGACGGCTACTTCGAACAAACAGGTCTGGCTTACCAGATCGTTCCGAAGAATGCCAACAGGGAAACGAACACGGAAAAGATGTATGATAACGTCATGAACAAGTTCAAATGGGGTGGCGTAGACCAGCCGGGCGTTTACATCGACGAGAACGTGATGCGTATGTGTAAGAGCTACCGTATGGCCCTGTTCAACAAACTGGCGGAAGACCTGCTGAAAGAAGGTAAGAACGAGAAAGCATTGAACGTGCTGAACAAGAGCATGGAAGTATTGCCCCCGGAAAATGTGCCGTTGGATTACACGGCTCTTTCTACCGGCGAACTGTATTATGCACTCGATGAAAACGAAAAGGCAGAAGAGGTATTTACCGGAATTGCAGAGAATGCAATGCGTAATATCGATTGGTTCTTCCGTCTGAAACCGTCTCAGCTGGCCTCTGTAACAAGAGAATTGGAACATAACCTGGCCGTTATGCAGCAAGTGCTGGCAGTCAGCAAACATTATAATCCCGAATTTGCAACTAAGTATCAGGAAGAGTTTGACAACTATCGGATGGCTTACGGTTCGGTTCGTGGGAATAAGTAATATATGTTTATAGAACAACCACCCTGGTTTTACAGGGTCCTGTTTCCAGGGGTAATCTGGCGGATACCGGCCAAGGAGAAGTGTGTATATCTCACCTTCGACGACGGCCCTATTCCCGAGGTTACCCCTTGGGTCTTGGATATACTCGATAAATATGGTGTGAAGGCTACCTTCTTCTGTGTAGGAGATAACGTCCGTAAGCATCCTGATATCTATCAGATGGTGCTCGACCGCGGACACAGGGTAGGCAATCACACCTTTAACCATATCCAGGGACTTCAATACTGGACGAAAAACTATCTGGATAACATCGAGAAGGCCGCCGGATATATCCATAGCGACCTCTACCGTCCGCCGCACGGTCATATGCGTTTCCCCCAGGTAGTTGCTCTACGAAGGAAGTACAAGATCATCATGTGGGATGTCGTCACCCGCGATTACAGTCCCCATATGACCCCGAACGGTGTCTTCAATGTGGTAAAGAACTATACCCGCAACGGCTCCGTCATCGTCTTCCACGATTCCCTCAAAGCCGAAACGAACATGCGCGAAGCCATGCCCCGCGCCATCGAATGGCTGCAAAAGGAAGGATATACGTTTAAGGTGTTTGAATAATCTGTCATGGCGGACTTGTCCACCCAAATAAAGAACAAAGCCAACCAACTGGGCTTCGATGCCTGCGGAATAGCCGAAGTAGCTTCCGCAGACACCGAAGCTTTGTTTTTTGACCGGTGGATAGCCGAAGGCTGTCATGCCGGCATGAAGTATATGGAGAACTACCGCGACATCCGTCTCAATCCGGTAGGATTGGTGGAAGGTGCCCGTTCCGTTATCTCCGTCGCCCTTAATTATTACCCGGCCGTGAAGCAATCGCCCGATGCCCCCCGCATCTCCTATTACGCTTACGGAAAAGACTACCACCTCGTAGTAAAAGACAAACTGCGCCAACTCTGGCAATACATCACAGACCTTGTCCCCGTGCTCGACACGGGGTCGCAAGCGAACAGGCCGGATCAATCGGATATTCATACGGATCACCCTTCTGTCGCCCGTATCTTCACCGACTCCGCCCCTATTCTCGAACGCTACTGGGCATGGAAAGCCGGTCTCGGCTGGATCGGGAAGAACACCAACCTGATCATCCCCGGCAAAGGTTCTTTCTTCTTCCTCGGCGAGATCGTCACGACACTGGAGTTGGATTATGACCACCCCCAAGCGAACCGTTGCGGCTCCTGTCGCCGTTGTCTCGACGCCTGTCCGACCGGAGCCCTCGAACGCCCCGGCCATCTCGATGCCGGTAAATGCCTTTCCTACCTCACCATCGAGCATAAAGGCGATATCCCTACCGAACAGGCCGCCCGTCTGGGCAATCGCCTCTACGGTTGCGACACCTGTCAGGAAGTCTGCCCCTGGAACCGTTTCGCCCGTCCCACCCGCGAAGCTGCTTTCCATCCCACGCCCGACTTCCTTTCCCTTCAAAAAGAGAGCCTGCAAGACTTTACCCGTGAAGATTATAATCGTATCTTTGCCAAGTCGGCTGTTAAGCGGGCGAAATATGAAGGGCTGATCCGTACAATCAGCAATAAAAAGGATATCAACAACAAATAAACATACACCATGAGAAGAACATTCAACCTCCTGCTCCTCTCTTTCCTCTGTACCCTGGCAGCCTTTGCCGCTCCGGGCGAACTGAAAGAGAAGCTCGCTTCCCTCAAAGGGATCAGTAACATCGAACAACTCGAATCGGATGTCTATCCGGAAAAGTACCTGGTACGCATCACCCAACCCGTAGACCCGAAAGATCCTTCGGCCGGTACATTTACCCAGCGTGTCGTTGTGGGCCATGTCGGTTTCGACCGTCCTACCGTGATCGTGACCGAAGGATACGGCGGCGCTTACGCCCTCAACCCCAAATACCAGGAAGAGCTGACCAAACTGCTCGACGCTAACCTGATCTTCGTCGAATACCGTTACTTCCTCGAGTCGACCCCCGAACCCTGTAACTGGGATTACCTGACTGCCGAGAACTCCGCCTACGACCTGCATAACGTCAACCGGACATTCCGCCAGCTCTACACCGGCAAATGGATCAGCACCGGTATCAGCAAGGGCGGCCAGACCACCATGCTCTACCGTGCCTTCTTTCCCGACGATGTGGATATCTCCGTCCCGTACGTCGGCCCGCTGTGCAAAGGTGTTGAAGACGGCCGTCACGAACCGTTCCTGCGCAAGGTAGGTACCAAGAAGGAACGCCGTAAGATAGAAGATTTTCAGCAAGAAGTCCTGAAGCGCAAAGCCGATATGCTCCCTCTGCTCGAAGTCTTCTCCAAAGATAAAAAACTGGAATACCGTATTCCGATGGCCGAAGTGCTAGACTATTGTGTACTGGAATATCCTTTCGCCCTCTGGCAATGGGGCACCCCGGTCTCCGTCATCCCTTCATCGAATGCCGACAACGAAACCCTATTCAAACACCTGATGGAGATCAGCAGCCCCGACTACTTTGCCGAGAACCAGCCCAACATCTCCTTCTTCGTACAAGCCGCCCGTGAACTGGGTTACTATGGCTACGACACGAAGCCTTTCCGCAAGTACCTCACCATCGACAGCAGCAAAGGCTATCTTAACCGCATCATGCTCCCCAAAGAGCTGGTCGACAAGATCGAATTCCGCCCGGCTCTCTATCATAAGATCTACGACTTCCTGAAGGACAACGACCCGAAGATGATCTTCATCTACGGAGAGATCGATCCGTGGAGTGCGGCACATGTCCCCGTCTTCAAAGGCAAGAAGAACGAACAGGTCTACTTCCAACCCCGCGGCAGCCACCGTTCGCGTATCGGTAATATGCCGGAAGATATCAAGGAAAAGATTCTGACGCAACTGAACCAGTGGCTGGCGGAATAATTTTTAAGCTACGAATAGCATAGTAGTGCTGACCATCGTAGGACTATAGTGTCAGGTAGGTTAGGATTATAGTGATAGATATCCTATCATTATAGTCCTATTTTTCTATCATACTATTATTAGGAATATCTGAAACTCTTTACAGCCACCCCTGCACCTTATAAACGAACTCCATCCACACCCAATAGCGGATGGCTTTGCCCAGGAACATGGAGATGGCGACGATCCAGACGTTGGCACGGAGGAAACCCAGTGCCACTGCGATAAAGTCGCCGATGCCAGGGAGGAAGACGAAGAAGCCCATCCATGAGCCTTTGCCTGCGATCCAGTCCTGTACCTTTTGCAGCTTTTTGGCATCCAGTTTGAGGTATTTCTCGATCCATTCCACCTTGCCCAACATACCGAGCCAGTAGCAGCTCATGCCGCCGAGGAAGTTCCCCAGGGTGGCGGCAACCATGCAGGGCCAGTAGGACGAACCGGCCAGTAAGACACCCGTCAGTACCACCTCACTGCTGAACGGCAGGATGGTAGCTGCCAGGAAGGAGGCGATGAACACCCCGATATATCCGTATTCTATAAGAAATTCCATAAGCGTAATACCAGGAGAGTTATATAAAGCACAATCGTTGAATAGAAAGTCCAGAAGATGACCTTACCCCGCATCACGGTGAAGAAGTGGGCGATCAATATGGAAGCCGGGATACAGGCTGTCTCCAGAAATTCTTCGGAAACCTGTTCGTAAAGCAGGTAGAGCGCGAAAGCCCATACCGACATGGCGATCAAGAAAGACAGGAACTGGCGCGTACGCAGCACGTCTTCAAACTCATGCGTAATGATGTTGATGGCGGACACGGTTGTCAGCAACGCCATCCAGAGGATACCGATCCAATCGAGCAGGCCGAGCTCCTGGGAGATCAGGAAACGGATCTTAAACAGGGCGGCAAACGGGATCGTGAAGGGTGTAAAGTCGCGGAACCATACGCACCAGCCTAACAGGAACCAGTAGATGGTGCCGATACCCAGCAGGGAGGCCAGGAAAGTACGTATATTCAATGTCCTGAAATTATACATCCCCATCCAGAACAGGGGCAGGAACCAGAGGATATGCACCCACAGGAGACTACCTACACCGATTAGCAGCGCCGCGTTGTAGGCATTGCTTTTGGCCTCGGGATCGTGGTAGGAGGTGAATAGCTGGTAGATAGCCAGGATCAGGCAGAATACGCCCAGCGAAGTGGACTTCAGCGGGAGAAAGTCCGGATTGGTACTAATGAACAGCACATAGAAAAGGAAGGGGAGCAGTGTCTTTTCGCGTATCAACACCAGGATGTAGTTGGCGCGGTGAAGCAGGAAAGCCCCACCGAACATCAGCAGCATACCGATCCCGTAGGTGAAAGCCTTGCCGGGCAGTACCTGGCAGATGGCATTCCATAACGGTGTGGCAGTCACTTCCCCATATACCGGATAACCGACCGAATTCAGATAACTGGCGATCCAGCAGCCGATACATGCCAACAGCACCACAACAAATGTCGTGGTGCCGAATAAGTTATGTCTGCGGGAGTAACTGTATGTACTGTTCATTTTGCTTCCTGTCTGAACCTTTTACAAGTCGAAGCCGATGTCGCTCCGGAAATACTTCTTGTCGAACAGGATCTTCTTTGCTCCGGCGAATGATTTGGCCAGGGCTTCTTCCTTGTTGGCTCCGTAAGAGCTGACGGCGATGACACGGCCACCGTTGGTCAGGATACGGCCGCTGGCGGAGATGGTGCCGGCGTGGAAGAGTATATTGTCGGATGTGATGTCGTCGAGTCCGTAGATGATCTTCTCTTTCTCATACGCTTCGGGGTAACCGCCGCTTACGAGCATGACCGTTACGGCAGCACGCGGGTCGATCGTCAGGGTGCGCTTGTCAAGATCGCCTTCGGCTACGCCTTCCAGCAGGTCTACCAGGTCGCTCTGGATACGGAGCATCACTACTTCCGTTTCCGGGTCGCCCATGCGGCAGTTGTATTCGATCACCTTCGGGTCGTTCTCGTTGATCAGGCCGAGGAAGATGAAACCTTTATAGTCTATGCCTTCCGCTTTCAGCCCTTCGATGGTCGGGCGGATGATCTGTTCTTCCACCTTCGCCATATAAGCGTCGTTGGCAAAAGGAACGGGAGAAACGGCACCCATACCGCCGGTATTCAGACCGGTGTTGCCTTCGCCGATACGTTTATAATCTTTGGCTACGGGGAGCACTTTGTAGTTTGTACCGTCGGTCATGACGAATACGGAGCATTCGATACCTGTCAGGAACTCTTCGATAACGACTGTCTTGCTGGCATCGCCGAACATACCGTTCAGCATGTCGCCCAGTTCCTTTTTCGCTTCTTCCAGTGTTTCGAGGATAAGCACGCCTTTACCGGCTGCCAGTCCGTCGGCTTTCAGCACGTAAGGAGCTTGCAGCGATTCGAGGAAAGCATAACCTTCGGCGATGTTTTCGGCGGTGATGCTCTTGTAACGGGCGGTCGGGATGTTGTGGCGCATCATGAACGCCTTGGCGAAATCCTTGCTGCCTTCCAGCTGTGCACCGGCTTTGGAGGGGCCGATCACCGGGATGCCGGCCAGTGAAGCGTCGTTCTTGAAGAAGTCGTAAACACCTTTTACCAGCGGGTCTTCCGGGCCGACAACTACCATGTTTACGTTGTTTGCCAGTACGAAGTCTTTAATGGCCTGGAAATCGTCTGCTTTGATGTATACGTTGGTTCCTGCCTGTGCAGTACCGGCGTTACCGGGGGCAATGAATAGCTTGTCCACTTTCGGGCTTTGAGCAATCTTCCAGGCTATTGCGTGTTCGCGGCCGCCGGAGCCTAATAGTAATATGTTCATATCTTAATTATTTATATCGGTTATTTTAAATAGTCGTCGAAATACCGCGTGATCTTCTCGTAGAGATGCGGGCGGTCTTTGCCGATCACGTTGTGTTGGTGACGGGGGTAGACGAAATAGTCGGGGTAGGTGTCCGCATTCACGCAGGCTCTGAGGAAGCCCAGGCTGTGCTGCCAGACCACTACCGGGTCGATGTCGCCATGTATCTGCAACAGGTGTCCTTTCAGGTTGCTGGCCTTCAGCTTCAGGTTGGCATTCTTATATCCTTCGGGATTATCTTGCGGACGATCCATATACCGTTCGCCGTACATGATCTCGTAGTTGCTCCAGTCGATTACCGGGCCGCCGGCTACACCCACTTTGAATACGTCGGGATGTGTCAACATCAGGTTGGTCGTCATAAAGCCTCCGTAGCTCCATCCGTGTACGCCGATGCGGTCGGCATCCACGTAGGGCAGCGATTGGAGGAACTCCACGCCTTTCATCTGGTCGGCCATCTCGTTGACACCCAGGTTACGGTGGATCACGCTTTCAAAGGCGAATCCCCGGTTGGAGGTTCCGCGGTTGTCGACAGTGAAGACCACGTATCCGCGTTGTGCCATATAGATATCCCAACCCCTGACGCCGTTCAGCCAGCCGCCTGTCACCAGTTGCGAGTGGGGGCCGCCGTATACGTAGACGATGGTCGGGTATTTCTTGCTTTCATCCAGTCCGACGGGTTTCACCAGGCGGTAATGCAGGTCGGTCACGCCATCAGCAGCCTTTATGACTCCGGCTTCTATTTCCGGCATGGCATAGCCTTCGTACGGATCTTTGGCGGTCAGGAGGTTTTCGATCACCTTGCCGTCTTTCGTTTGCACGATGTCTATCTTGCGGGGGATTTCAGGCGCGTCGTAGCTGTCTATCGCGTATTTGCCGGAAGGGCTGACAGACAGGTTGTGCACGCTTTCCAGTCCCGCACTCCGGGTGAGGAGCTGCGTTGTCCCTTTCTTCAGGTTCAGCTTCCAGCCGTTTACATTCATCGGCGTTCCGTAGCTGAATGAGCTTAATACGTGCGGCTGGGTGGAGGTGAGGAAAAGGTTCTCGCCTTTGGCATCGAAGCCGATCACCCGGCTGACTACCCATTCGCCTTTGGTGAGCTGTTTCAGCAGCTTGCCGGTGGTATCGTAGAGGTAGAGATGGTTGTATCCGTCACGCTGGCTTTGCCAGATGAATTTCTGCGGATCGCCGGGCAGGAAGAGGACGGGCTGCTGCGGTTCGACGTAATGCTCGTTCGTTTCGGTGAACAGGTCGGCTTCCTTCTCGCCTGTCAGGGCGGAGTAGCGTACCAGATGCATTTCGTTCTGTTCGCGGTTCAGCTCGGCGATATAGATGCTCTTTTCGTCGGGGCTCCAGGCGATGTTAGTCAGATACTTCTCTTTCGGGGTGCCTGTTTTCAGCCAGACGGTATTGCCTGTCGACAGGTGGTAGACACCGACCGTTACCTCATGGCTCTTCATGCCGGCCATCGGGTATTTCACCGGTTCGGCCTTGGCACAGCGGGCGTCGATATTGACGATCGGATAGTCGGTCACCATGCTCTCGTCCATGCGGTAGAACGCCAGGGCGGAACCTTCCGGCGACCAGAACAGGCCTTTGCTGATGCCGAACTCCCGTTGGTGGACGGCCTGTCCGCATACGATACCCTCTTTTGTTTCACGTGTAACAATTCCCTGTTGATTGTCCGGTGAGAGAATCTTTATGTTATTCCCTTCCGTGAAAGCCAGGTAGCTGTTAGCCGGGCAGAACTCGTAGTTGCTCCATTTCTTATCCAACGGATAATCGGCTACAACCTTTCCCTGCTCCATATCATAATGGATGCGGTGCTGCTTCTGGGTGAACGCCAGTATCCATTGGCCTTTATAGGGTACGGAGAAATTGGGCATGCGGGCTACCGTATCGAGTCCGGCAGCCTGTAAAGCCTGGTTCAGTCCGGTAAGGCTGACGCGTATCTCCGGATAGTGCTTGGGCTGGGCACCTATCACGATGTCCTTCTCTACATATATATACATGTCGTCGCCTACCCATTGCAACTGCGACCGGTTCTCGGGTACGAAACGGCTGTATGTCTTCCCGCCCGGGATCAGGTCGTGCAATGTAAACTGCTTGTCTTGCGCCATCAGTGTCAGAGGGGTTGATAAAACGAACACGCAAAGGAGTAACAGATACTTAATCTTCAAAGTCATTCTTAAAATCATCAGTACCTCTTTTGAATGGTTTCTTGAATGCACGACCTTCTCCGCGTTTTCTGTCTCCGAAGCTCTTTTTATTCTTTGAGTATTTATCGTCGTCGTCGTTGTAGCGCATCTTGACAGGGCGTTTCTCACCGGCTTTGCGCAATACGGGGCGGTCGCCGGCAAACTGTTTGCGGGCAGGGCGTCCGTCGTTACGTTCTTCACCGAAGAAGCGTTTGCCGGGAGCAGCTGAAGCGCGTTCGCTTTCATCTTCGCTATGGGCGGCGGCAAAGCGGCGTTCGGGGCGATCCAGGCGGTCGGACTTGAAGTTGGGACGCGAAGGACGGTCGTTGCCGCGGCTTCCGTATTCTTTTCTCGGAAATTCCGTTTTAGGACGTGAGTTGCCGGAAGAGGATTCTCCCCCTTCTTCGTTCAATGCTTTCTTATAGTCTTTGTTCTTTCCTTCAAAGATATCGTAGCAACGGTATTCGCAATCGAGCGAGCCGTTGATCAGCTTCATCTTCTCGCTCGGACGCAGCCCGATCTTGTCAAAGCATTCGTCTTTGTAGCTTAAGATCCACACTTTATAACCGGTGAATACATGCTTGATGCGTTCGCCGATCATATTATAAAGTCCCAGCAGGTCGCGGGAAGAGATACGTTCGCCGTAAGGAGGGTTGGTAACCATGATGCCCGGTTGCGGGGCATCGGCATATTGCTGGAAGGGCAATGTCTTCAGGTCGATGTATTTAACGAGTCCGGCACTGCGTATGTTCTTCTGTGCGATCTCGATAGCGGCCGGGTTGATATCCGAACCGTAGCATTTGAAGGTGAACTCGCGTTCCCTGCTTTCGTCGTTATAGATACGGTCGAACAGTTCCTGGTCGAAATCGATCCATTTCTCGAAGGCAAATTCCTTGCGGTGGATACCCGGGGCGATGTTGAGCGCGATCATAGCCGCTTCGATCAGCAGGGTTCCCGAACCACACATGGGATCGACGAAGTTTGAATCGCCTTTCCAACCTGTTTTCAGGATCATACCGGCAGCCAGTACCTCGTTCAGCGGGGCTTCGGTCTGTTCGACACGGTAGCCGCGTTTGTGGAGGCTCTCGCCCGAACTGTCGATCGACAATGTACAGTCGTTGTGTGAGATATGTATATTGATATACAGATCCGGATTGTTTACACGTACGGAAGGACGCTTGTTGTGCTTCTCCATGAAGTAGTCGACAATAGCATCTTTTGTGCGGTAGGCAACGAACTTTGAATGGTTGAAGTCATCGGAATAGATCACGGAGTCGATCGCGAAGGTCTTGTCCAGCGACATATAGTTTTCCCATACTACTTTTTTTACTTCCTTGTAAACCGTATCGGCGTCTTTGGCTTTGAATCGATAGATCGGTTTCAGGATGCGCAGTGCGGTGCGGCAACAGAAGTTTGCTTTGTAAAGCACTTCCTTATCTCCTGTGAAGGATACCATCCGGCGTCCGATCTCTATGTCGTTGGCGCCAATAGCTAATAACTCACCGGCCAGTATTTCTTCTAACCCGTAAAGGGTTTTGGCCACCATGTCAAATGTCTCGTTACTCATTTGTGTGCGTTGTAAGAAAAGATATTATTTAGTTACTTTATTTTGCGTGATTACATCGCCGGGAGGAACATCCCCGGTGATCCATACGTTACCACAGATCGTAGCGCCTTTACCGATCCGTATCTTTCCGAGCAATGTCGCGTTGGAATAGACGGTTACATCGTCTTCAAGGATCGGGTGGCGGGCTACGCCACGGATAGCATTCCCATTCTCGTCGGGAGGTAGCTTTTCTCCTGCAAGGCTGACACCCTGGAAGATACGTACACGGTTTCCGATGATACTGGTTTCGCCGATCACGGTTCCTGTCCCGTGGTCGATAGAGAAATAGTGTCCTATCTCAGCGCCCGGATGAATATCGATACCTGTCTCGGAGTGAGCCATTTCGGTGATCATACGGGGGATGAAAGGAACGTTCAGCTTATAGAGCTGGTGTGCGATGCGGTAGTTGCAGATTGCCCGGAACCCCGGATAGCAGAATATGACTTCGTTGATGTTCTGTGCAGCCGGATCACCGTTGTAGGCGGCTTCGGCATCGGTGGCAAGCAGGCTTCGCATTTCCGGCAGGGTAGCGATAAATGCTTCGGTAAGCTCTTCCGCCCTTGCCTGGATTTTTTCTTCCGGGCAGGAGGTACAGCTCGTATCGGCCAGGCAAAGTCCGGCATAGATTTGCCGGCAGAGCAAGGTGTGCAAGGTTTCTATATTTACTCCGGTATGGAAGCGGATCGTTTGTTTGCTGATCCGCGCATTCCCGTAGTAGCCCGGAAACAGGATTGCACGGCACAGGTCTATGATGTCCTTCAGTACCTCTCCTGAAGGTAGTGCTTCTTCGTCACGGTAGGCATGGAACAGTTGTTTGTACGAGCTCTCGTCCGAAAGCTTCTCTACTGTTTCATTCAGTACCTTGCTATGCTTTTGCAATCCCATTATTTTGAAAGTCTTATTTTGGGCAAAAGTACATTAAATATCTGATATATGCGTACTTTTTAATAGGTTAAAGCTGCTGCTCTGAAATATGTTGTTGGTGGCTTCTGGTCGAGAAAGAAGTCAGAGATTGACACTTTGAAGATGATAAAACCATCGATAGTGTAATCGTATGAATAAGTTTCTGTCCATTTGTTGCCATCCTTATCTTGCCGGTCAACCGGGTTAGGGAGCGGTGTTTGTGCTTCCAGCTTATCGTCTCCAAAATCCAGATACATATAACAGCTGACCAATCCCGTATAATAGGCATTCATATAAAGATCGTAATCTTTATCTTTGATCCTGAAATCATAGGTATAGATTGGCTCTCCTTCTTCGTTACTGCTCAATTTCCAATCGTTCGATTTGACTTCTATTTCATCTTCTATTATCCAGTAGGTTGATGCACCGTCTCTGCCTGGCTCTCCTTGTGGTCCTTCGCACGAAACGAACAGGATCGCCATTAAAAATATCGCTAACAGATTCTTCATAAATTCACTCTCTTATTAATGTTTAGTATTTCTTGTGTGGCGCCCCGAACTCTTTGCAAGTCACTTCATCGAGGTCTACCAGCCATATTTTCACGTTCTTTACTGCCGGATCCGAATAACGGAATTCTTTATCTGAATATTGTTTCATGATGATATCCAGTGCTTCCGTTTTCTTGTCGAAATCTTCTTCAAACCGCACTTCTCCCCAGGCGATAACACTCTTTGAGCGCATACGATAGCTGCAAGCCACTTCGGGATGCTGGAATACCAGGTCGTGATCGGTACTGAATGTAATACAGATCTTCGGATTACGTTCCAGTATCGAGATGCTGCGGCCTTCCTGGGCGGAATGTAAATAAATAACACCATCGCGATAGCCAAAGTTCATGGGAATTACATAAGGTGTACCATCCGTATCAGCCAAGCCGACGAAACAAACGTCGCAGCTGCGGATAATTTCCTCTATATGTTCTTTCTCTGTGTGTACCAGTGTTTTCATTGCCTTTTTAATTATGCTTTTGCAAACATAGCTAAAAAAGTTCAATTCTTCCGACTCACCGGCTAACTAATTCGTTTAATTTCTTCTTTCATCTTGTGTAGTATCACAGATTAGGTAATTTTTGTTTCATCTGGGAGAAACAACTGTTTCTCCCAGATGAAACATTTACCAGAATAAAGCCGTTACCGCGGCACCGATCGTGAAATAATGCATTTTGTGTTTACTGTAATGAAGGTCGTCGTATACAGGTTTTTCTTCGCCCGGATTCATTAATATCTGGTAAGGAGCGTTCAGGAAGGTGTAGTCGTAATCCACATACATGCGGATACCCAGGTTCCGGTTGATAATGCCTGTCGCAGAAATTCCGGTACGCATAATGACGTTGCTGCTGCTCCTGCCTTTCATAAAGATGACATTGTCTTTTTTAGTATAAGGAGCTTTCCTTTCTTGCAAATCCATTTCAACATCATTCCCTATCAACTGGGAATAGCCTGCCTGGAATTTGGTGCCCAGTAATAGCTTTCCTGCTGCTGGTAGTGAAAAGTAAGGGCCGGCGGTAAAGGTGAAGATGCTTGTCGGATCAGCATGAACCTGGGTGATGTTATATTTCTCGGAAGGGGAATTCCCGGTGAATAAGGACATATCGAAAGCCATCGGGCTGGTAATCGCTGTAATTTCGGCACCGACACCGATATAAGGGTTAAAGAAATAACCACCTTTGGCACTGATATGAGTAGCACCCGGTGAAGAAAGCCGGATATTTTTCCCGATCTCGATACTTCCGTTTACAATGCTGTATCCCACACCGAATTCAAGGAATGACGGCCGGCCGCCTTTAGGAGCCGTTTCCCTTATTTTGTCGGGCAGGTTCAATCCTTTGTCTTTAAATATAAGATCCCCCAGAAAGTAACCGAGTTCGGTAGACAATATCCCGATACCCGCACCTGCCAGTACGTCGCTCAGCCAGTGGCGATTATTCAACTGGCGGCTGAATGCGGTGGCGGTGGCAACCGTATATCCTCCGATACTGTATAAAGGGCTGCGGGTGAGCCCGTATTCTTTGTGCATGATCGTGGCAGCCATGAAAGCCGTGGCAGTGTGTCCGGAAGGAAAGGAGTTGTTAGCCGAACCGTCCGGGCGCGTCCGGTGGATGGAATACTTCATGCTGTTTACCGTGATTCCCATCAGCGTCATCGCGAAAGCATCCGAAGCCAGCATTCGTCCCCATGAACTACGGCTTTCCACGCCCCCCAGCTTCATTCCGATTACGGCGGCCAAAGGGGCATATTGCAGGAAATCGTCGTAGCGGTAATGGAAGTTCGGAGCATAAGAGTCCTCATAGTCCGGAACTTGCTTCCCTGACTGTAAGTCAACGCTGATATGGCAAACAGGGGTACCGGGATATGCAGCATTTTGAAAACCTTATTGTCTGATATTTTATTGAAAGCAGCTTCAAACTCATGTGTTGTATGCACGGCAACTACACTGTCTTTCTGTTGGGAAGAAACCGTTGTACTGTAAAGTGCGACAACTATGAGACACAGTATTTTATGATGTAACATGCAAATCCATAATTTATCCGGTGAAAATAGATTATTTCCTGATAAGAAACGGAATATATCAGTTAATTATTGCACGGTAAAGAATGCTTAGTTTATTTCCCCCGAAAAGCATGGGTTTGATTGGCGAAATTTTTCTTTAATCGTTTGCGTGATACGTGTATTTAGCATACCTTTGCGTGATAATTAAGCTAGTTGAAACGAATCTTTAAAAACAATTAAATAACTTAAATTATTATCTTATGTGGTTACTTAATTCTTCTATCGGGAAAAAGCTGATAATGAGTGTATCAGGCCTTTTTCTTGTTTTGTTCTTATTGTTCCACTTGTCAATGAATGTGGCGGCAGCTTTCTCGGGAGAAGCCTATAACATGATTTGCTCATTGTTGGGAGCTAATTGGTATGCTGTTGCTGCTACTTTGGTACTTGCGGCAGGAGTTGTGATTCACTTTGTGTATGCTGTTCTTCTGACACTGCAGAACCGTAAGGCCCGCGGTAACGACCGTTATGCAATTAACGCTCGTCCGAAAGGTGTGGAATGGGCATCTCAGAACATGCTGGTACTGGGTATTATCATTATCCTGTTCATGGTGTTGCACTTCAGCCAGTTCTGGTATAAGATGATGTTCGCCGAACTTCTGGGCAATCACATGGTAACTCTTTGCGACGGAACGACCACCGTATCTCCTCAGGACGGTGCAGCATTCATCAACTACTATTTCCAGGGTAATATCCTGAACACAGTTCTTTACCTGGTATGGTATGTAGCTTTGTGGTTCCACCTGACTCATGGTTTCTGGAGCGCTATCCAGACAATCGGTTGGAGTAATACAATCTGGATGAACCGTTGGATCTGTATCTCTAAGGTTCTTGCAACAGTAATCTGTGTAGTGTTTGCTATCATTACTATCGTTTTCTACCTGAATGGTGTAGGTGGTGACTATGTAGCTGTTTGTGCAGGACATTAATTTAAGGTGTAACAATATTGAAAATAAATCATTATGACTCAAATAGATTCTAAAATCCCTCAGGGCCCGTTGGCTGAGAAGTGGAAAAATTATAAAGATCATCAGAAACTGGTGAACCCCGCGAACAAACGTCGTCTGGACGTGATTGTAGTAGGTACAGGTCTGGCAGGTGCTTCTGCTGCTGCCTCTCTGGCTGAAATGGGATTCAACGTATTGAACTTCTGTATCCAGGATTCACCCCGTCGTGCTCACTCTATCGCTGCACAGGGTGGTATCAATGCTGCAAAGAATTATCAGAATGATGGTGACTCTGTTTACCGTCTGTTCTACGATACAATTAAAGGTGGTGACTACCGTGCCCGCGAAGCAAACGTTTATCGTCTGGCTGAAGTGTCAAACTCTATTATCGACCAGTGCGTAGCACAGGGTGTTCCTTTCGCCCGCGAATACGGTGGTCTGCTGGATAACCGTTCATTCGGTGGTGCTCAGGTATCCCGTACGTTCTATGCCCGCGGTCAGACCGGACAGCAGTTGTTGCTGGGTGCTTACTCTGCTTTGAGCCGTATGATCGGTTTGAACAAAGTAAAGATGTATACTCGCCACGAAATGTTGGACGTTGTTAAGGTGGATGGCCGTGCCCGCGGTATCATTGCACGTAACCTGATCACAGGTCAGATCGAACGTTTCTCTGCTCACGCAGTAGTGGTGGCAACAG
>OGYB01000009.1_pt1 | contig 201291 bp, 178 predicted proteins | sample 1576421 | NCBI WGS metagenome assembly OGYB01 (sample SAMEA3541577, study PRJEB24748) | human gut metagenome | biome: human gut; feature: human-associated habitat; material: faeces | place: China | collected 2012
CGGAGGGAAAGACGGTCGAAGTATCTCTCCATATCGGGTTTGCAGATGAAGTCGATGGCTATACCGTTGACACTAAATCCGGCACATCAACCGAGAAAGGAGCATTCAGCTACGAGCTGCAACCTCATGCCATAACGAAAGGCGATGTTTCGGTGAAACCGGATCAACTCTATAATCTAGAAATACAGCAATACGATCAATCCGGCAAACGCATTGGTGGAATGCCAAGTGCAGTTACGCAGCAAACCGGTTCCGCCATCAACCTTTCTTTGGCTGAAAACCACGACTGCCAGTTGGTTATCGTAGCCTGGGGCGACGGCAATGCAAGCCCTCGTCTGGGAACAAGCAACAAACTGGAAGATATTCAAAAGCTATCCATAGATGCTTCCGTTATTAATAATATCCCTACCGATAATATGAACAAGATGCCTTATATCCTACACCTCGAACATGTAAAGGTTAGTAGCGGCAAACTTCAAAGTGTTGATGGCAAAGATGCCCGCTTGCTCCTTAAACGTCTGGCTGCACGGTTGACATTGAACTGGTCTTATTCATACGGCGGTTACACATTAAACCAAATCTTACTGGAAAGTATTCCTACTAACTATAATGTAATCCCTAAGCCTGACGGATCAGATAAAACCTATCCGTCGTTGCTTGACCAGTTTACAACGATACAGGTCGATCCGTCTGGTAAATCATCCTATTCCTGTTGGATACCCGCCAATGTACGTGGAACAAATCCGGCAGCCACTTCGCAAACCTACCGTATCAAGTCGAATGCCCCGACAGGTAGCTCGTATGCCAGCTTCATAGCCGTTAACGGTGAAGAGTCGAAGAAAAAACTCAATTACCGTGTCTATTTGGGTGGACGAACAACATTCGATTTCAATCTTTACAATAATACGAATTATAACTACGAAGTAAACTTCAATCATACAGGATTACCGACCAATGACCGCCGTGTAACAATTATCGACCCGATACCTGCATCCGAAAATAATAATAACCTGGTTCCGACGGCCAACTGCTTCATGGTTGCTCCCGGTGGAGCTTTCTGTTTTAACCCGTATAAATATGAGGTAAACGGGGAACCTACAGAAAATACCATGTTAAAGGGCTGGTGTGAGTCCGCAAAGATTCAGTCGGTGAAAGTTCTTTGGCAGACTAAAGAGAATGGTGATATTGGTGATCCGGTGCTGGGCGTTGTCAATTCTTCAGACGATCATAAAAACATAGTCGATCTGATAAATGGTGACGACTTTGATAAAGCTCGTATTTACTGCCGCGTAGCCCCGAATACAACAGGAGGTAGTGGGATAATTGCCGCTTACGATAAAGACAACAATATTCTTTGGAGCTGGCATATCTGGGTAACGGACTATAGTCCTGATGCAACAGGAAACAAAGATGTACAGTTACCTGAAAGTAAACGAAAACTAAAATTCAGTAGAAGTGATTTACCAGACCAGTTGCCTATGATGGATCGCAACTTGGGGGCGATGGCCGGATATACAACAGTTCCGCCCAATCCATTAGAAATATCAAAAACAAATGGTTACCATTATCAATGGGGACGAAAAGATCCATTCAGAAGTAGCTATACAGCAGAAAAAAATGTAAGCAACATTACTGTTCCTGCACCTAATACAGCACCGGTAAAGAATCTGTTGAGCCTTTACCAACCTGATGGAATCAGTTATTATCCGGTAAAAATTAAAGCCCAAAAAGTATCCTATCGGACAGCGTATGAAAACCCTGATATTCTTTATAAGATGAAGGGGAATGAAACACAATGGAATTCGGGAGATCCCGGTCATGCTCTTGCTTGGGGTACTAACGATAATAAAGGCTTACACGATCCATGTCCGGTTGGTTGGTGTATTTGTAGCATCGAGAATTATAAGCCTTTTTTTACAAATACAGATTATAATAGATTGAACTTATCTGCTATAAATGATCCGATAAATGACGGAGGATATTTAATTGTTTATGAACGCAGTACAAACAAGACAACTTACCTGCGTCTTCCAGGATATTGGATTGGAGAAAATCAATTTACCCGTATAGGGACTTTAGCCTATTACTGGCCAAGAGAAAAAGGAAGTATGCTTCGATTAGTAGTAAATGAAACGACAAGTTTAATAGGTTCTGAGTTTGTAAAAGAAGCTATGCCTGTCCGTTGCATTCAGGAGCGAGAATAGCAAATAACACCCGGCCTTGTGCCGGACTAAATAACATTAGTATTAACATTAAATTTTCAACATCATGGAAGATTACAACAAAGACTATTACTGGGAGATTTACCTGCGTGATAACCCCCTGACGAAAGACAACACGAAAGACTGTGTTGCCGAAGTGAAAACCGGCCCGAAGACCCTCGATAAGGAAAGCGTAGCCAAGGAAATCAAACGTACCGGATCGGAACTGAAATTGCCGACTATTATTTCGGTAACCTCTCAAAACAGTGATATCATTCTCGAAGCCTTGTTGAATGGAGATAGCGTGCAGACCGACCTCTGCCAGTTCAGCCCGCGTGTCCTGGGTAATTTCGCGAGCTCGGAAGCCTTGTTCGACCCGGCTATCCACAAGCTGACATTCGACATTATCCCGACCAAGAAGCTACGCGAAGCGTTGAAACACGTGAAGGTGGTCAACCTTGGAGCAAAAGCCAGCGTGGCTCATATCGGTCTTGTCACGGATACGGCAACCGGCCTGTTCGACGGATCGATCACGATAAACGACGATATTGAGATTACAGGAAATAACATTAAAATAACAGGCGACGACGCTGTGGTAGGTGTCTTCTTCGTAGCCGAAGACGGCACAACGACGAAAGTAACCCGCCGTTTCACCCAGAACGACCCCAGCAAGGTGCTTGCCCGTGTTCCGGCGTTGGCCGACGGAAGCTATACACTGCGTATCGTTACACAGTTCAGCACCAACACAGAACTGAAAAACCCTCGTACGTTGGAATACAAGGACAAACTGATCGTTGGCAACAGCGGCGGAGGCGGAGAAGATGATCGTCCCGTAATCGAGTAATCGGTGAGGGGCTGTCACCCGCCCGAGTGAGGGGGTGTCACCAGGGCGAGTGACACAGTGTCACCAACGTTAGTGACACACCCTCACCTTACCGGGTGACATGGGGTCACCGGTAGCATCCGCCCGATATTGTGCACCCTTTTGTGCATCTTGAATAATTTATAAACAAAACAATATGAGACTAGATTACTTAGTTGCTAAACCGTTCCTGCTGGCCACCCTTCTTTTGTTGGCAGCCTGTCACGATGACGACAAGCCACAACATGAAGGAGAGGGGCAGCTGATGGTCACAGTCGACAATCCGGGCAACCAGGCGTTGACGCTCCGTGTCTTTGGCAAAGGACTGGAAGAACCGCTTGAAAACCGTTTCGAAGCCGGAAATGCTGCCGACGTGCTCGAAGCATGGCTGCCGGTAGGAGCGTACGACGCACTGCTCACAGGCAGTTCGGAAGAAATCACACTCGACGCTACCGGCAGTTTCAATGCGGCTACCGCTATCGTAAATATTCCCGAAGGCTCTTCGACGATGCCTGCGCTCGATAGCCCCGTCTATGTAGCCGCCCATTCCGATATCACCGTTACCGAAGGAGAAAAACAGGAACTCTCCCTCGTCCCGGAAGATATCCGTCAAATCCTGCGCCTGACCGTGACAGTCTCCGACGGACGCATCACCAGCCCCATCGAGGCCACCCTGGGCAGTGTCGCACGGGAAGTAAGCCTTGTTACAAGCGACCCCGTTTCATCTGCCACCCTCGGCCTGTCCCTTCCGGCTCCCGGAGCGGAACAAACCAGCCGTGCCCTGGCCGGAATACTCGGTATCGTCTGGCCGCGCGAAAACGAATCGGCAACTACCGACAACGGCCATCTGTTGACGCTCACCTGGCAGACGGCCGACGGAAAGAAGCAAACCTATAGTGAGGACGTCTCCGAACAACTTTTCCGCCCCAGCCAATCCGGAGCCGACACGCTCGACCTCGCCGTCACGATCCGTGAAGAAGCTGCCAACGTCCCCATCCATTTATATACCGGAATCAAGACCCGCGCAATGATAGACGAGTTCAAACAAACGCCTGTCTGCATCGCTGCCGGAACCACCGCCGGACAATATACCGAAAGTTGGGACGGAACGGCAACCGACGGCGAAATCCTGCTGACCCCCGAACGATATTACCCGGCCGATGGCTCACCGCTTTTCCTGCGCGGCTATCATCCGGTTGCCCCGCTGACCAACGGTGAAGTAAAATATACCCTGACCGGACAGGAAGACCTGATGCTCTCGGTTGAACAAAACGGTTCGCTGACCGACCGTTTCAGTGCCGCCAAGACACCGCTCACGTACAGCCACCTGCTCTCGCAACTCAATTTCACGCTGCGTCTGAAAGGAGCCCCCAAAAACTACCGCGTCCGTTCGGTACATCTGAACGGGATGGCAGCATCAGCCGTCGTCAACCTCTTTTCGGGTAAGGTCGAACCCATCGGGACGGCTGGCCCTGTGGTAGTGTATTCCGATCCGGGGACAGGCGGTTTCCCGATAGTGGACGGCGTGGTTACGTTGCCCGGCTATGTACTGGTGCAGCCCGAAGCCAGCCTGTCGCTCGACCTGGTACTCAACATCGACGGTAATCCGGCAAACGACTTGTCATTCAAAGATCTCCCCGTGCAGTTCGGTGAGGGAGGAACGGAAGGCGGTAGCGCCTATGAGGTGGAGATCTCTCTCGAAATACCCGACACGCCCGATCCCGCCCCCGCCCCCGATCCTGATCCGGCACCTGACCCCGACGATCCCGATGACCCGGTAACACCGGACATTCCCGACCCTGATCCCCCAACGCCCCCGACACCTCCGGAACCGGATGCAGAAAATGGCGTAAAGGTGACGGTCAAAGCCAAAGTGATCGACTGGAGCAAGGGGGACAGCGGTAACGTGGGCGTTTAAAGCTATCAATCAGATAAGAATATATATATCATTTATTATTAATAATTTATACAAGTAAAACATGAAAAAGATTTTGAGTATGGCAGCATTAGCCTTAGTGATGGCAGGCTGCTCGAATGACGACGAAAATGTAAAGATCGACAATGGCGAGGCGTCAAATGCCGTCGCTATCCAGATCAGCCAAAAGGTAGCAGGGGTAGAGTCGAAAGCGGCGATAACACCGGGAAGTACGATGCAGGCCAATATTATAATGGTGGATGCAGGAAGTGGTGATGCTAATAATCCGGACTTTACAGCATTTGTACCGAGGACGACTAATACTTTGACCGATAAAGCTGGCAGTAGTTCCGGAGAGAAAGAACTTGCAAACGATGCTGCCCGTGCAACCGTAGCTAACACCGAATTCAAAGCTGCGACTACTGTCGGTGCTAATATAGAATTAACTCCCACATTGTATTATCCGGTAAGTGCTAATACTAAGAAAACCTGGATATTGGGTGTTTCTCCGCAGGGAGATGTAGATGCGAGCAAGGTAACATTCCATGATGCAGATGGCTTACAGGATGTGATGTATGCGAAACATGTTGCTGCCGGTAGTTCAGGAACTAAGGAAAATTCTATTGCCCTTGAATTTGAGCATAAGACATCCCAGCTTACTTTCGTGGCACAACTTGAAGCAGAGTTGACTGGTACTGAATGGGCTGGAAAAACCGTTAGTGTAACGAATATTACTATCCAGAAAGCAAAAGTACCGGTTTCTATTGCATTAAGTACGGGAACAGTAACCACCACTGAAAAGAACCTTACAGTTGCTGGCTGTAAGACCGGACTCACAACGACAGCCTGTGCCCCAAGTGAACCTGTAATGGTTGCTGCGACTACAGATATATTGGTTGATCTGGAATTGTCTGTAGGCGGTACTGCTAAAAAGTACACTAATTTGAAGGTTTTAAATGCCTCAGGCCAACCTCTGACAACATTGGAAGGATATTCTCATGAAATCACTTTCACGATTACAGCACCGGTAGAAGCTACTGGCGCAGAAAAGATTGCAACATCAGCCAAGATCGTAGACTGGAAAACAGGTGATGCCGGAAACGTCACAATCAAATAATCCAATTAACCCAATAGCAAATGAAACTACAAAGCATATACCTGCTGTTAGTTCCGGCTTTGCTGTCGGTATCAAGTTGTTCAGACCCGGAGCATTCCGGGTTTGAGCAAGTGCCGATCGAATTGCGTGCATCAGGAAACGGAGAGGTAGATACGAAAGCAGATGGATATCAAACGATCGATCAAGCTTTCCAAACAACCATCTTTGCCTCCAAACGCGATGGTATCTATACCGGCATACCGACGACCGATGCTGACGAATGGCAGAAAGACGCAACTGTGCAGATAGGCGGTTCAGTTTCATTGCCCGGTGATCCTTCTTATCCGGAAAACGGTGACTGGATCTATCTGGTAGCCGTTGCTCCCGTACCATTGTCATACAACAGTTCCAACGGCTCTGTATCTTATACGCTTACAGGCCAAACCGATCTGATGTATGCCAAACAAATCCGGGGTAACCGATGGGATGGAAGCCGTTTCAGCAATACGGATCACTCAAAAGACATCCCGCTTGAATACGCTCACTTGCTTACCCAACTGAAGTTTAAGGCACAGAAGGTGGCATCAGGCGGATTGGCCGTAAAGGTAAAAAGCATTACCATAAAAGGACAGAAAACAGTCAAAGTCGATCTGGCTTCCGGCAAAGCAACTTTCAGCGGTAGTGCAGTAGATTTGAAGTTGACACCGGCTAATGGAGAAACAGAGATCGGAACAACCCCATCTGCTACCGATCTGGGTTGCCTTCTATTGCCCCCGTTAGAGTCCGAACAAGCCTACCTACTGACCGTCGAAACCTCTAGCGGCACATTTGAGAATCTCGACATCACTTTCGAGTCTGTAGGAGGCAGTCCTTCTGGCAGCAATCATTTTGCCGCAGGTCATTCTTACGAAATCACCCTCAATATCGGCGACCGCGAGTTAGAGATCCTTTCCATCACCGTAGCCCAATGGACTACCGTTAAGCAGGATGGCGATCTGGAACTGGTGAAATAACCGATAAACGCAATTTATTAGTAAACAACATTCAAAAAGGAAACGAAATGAAACAACAGAAATTACAAATATCCTATCTACTCCTTGCCGCCCTTCTCGGCACAAGCTGTAGCAACGAAAACGACCCCATAACCCCCATCGACAAAACCGACGCCATCGAACTCGGCATCACCGCCGGGGTGTCGCTAACGAAGAGTGCTGTCACGGCTTGGACAAATGATGATAAAATAGCCGTATTCGCAACAGGTACAGATTATACAGCAGCAAAGAATAATGATCATGCTATCTATACCTATAATTCAAGTTGGGCAAATGGTGCAACTGATAAAATTTACCTAACTCACGAAGTCGCTACAATATATGCCTATTATCCATCAACTTTAACAAAACCAACTAATACTGACAATCCTGTTGTTGCTATTAGTGTTTTTGAAGGTGATGACACTTCTGATGATAGTAAATATCCGACTTTAGCAAGTCTGGATGCATCAACACTTATAACAGCCCCAGGTGAAGTAGATTATATGTGGGCGGAGGATGCTGATAATGTCGGAAATCAAGCACAAGCCAGTAACGGTAAAAAGACAAGTGTGGATGACGCCGTTAAACTGAACATGAAACATGGCCTAGCTATGGTATCTTTCAATATTTACAATGACAACACTTATAAGGGAGCCGGTAAGCTGACAAAAATAGTTCTAAAAAATGGTTCAGACAATGGATTAAGTAAAGGTTCCTCTACAATGGCTTTAAAAAACGGTACTATTGCTGTAAATAGTCCAGCAGCTGCTACTTATACACGTGGTTTTAAAGATGCTGAAGGTTATGCAATATCTAATGACAAAAGCACAGCACTAAAATTCAGCTTCCTTGTTTTTCCAGATAATTCATCCGCAGCAGCATTTGATAAAACAAAAGTACAGGTAGTCTTTACTATTGATGGTGCTGATTATCCGGTAGCATTAACAGCTCCTAGTAGCGATAGTGGTAAATGGTTAGCAGGTAATAATTATCTCTACACTGCTAAGTTAAGTGGTAAAGAATTATCCATTACCAGTGTATCAATAGCAGGATGGACTGATAAAACAGGAGGAGAACTAGGTGTTAAGTAACATCAACTAACATTATTCAGCAATGAAAGTAAGCTTTTCCCCTCGCAAAAGGGGAAAAGTTACATTACAAACGATTTAAACAATAGATAACAACATGAAACTATATAAGTACCTGCTATTAATAACCCCTTTGTTAGCCATCCAATCCTGCTCAAAGGAGATTGGAGAAGACCCGAAAGCCCCTGTCGGACTGGAACCCCGTATTGCCGGAGTTTCCCTCATAACCCGTGGAGGAGCCAGTGATGCCAGTGCTATCAAGACTCTAGGGATTTATGCCGTCAACAAAAAGGATGGCGAAACCACTTACGGAGTTTCCCCCACAGGTACTTATCGCAAATACAACCTAGAAGGTGGTAATGCCAGCCCTGCTGGAGACACAGAAACGTTATGGTTGAATCAAGAGCAAGCTATCATCTTCTCATATCACCCGATCGTATCAGATGTTGCTGTAACCGCTGGGGGAGAGGGCACAACTCCCGTCCCAACCATTACAATCCAGGCATCAGCCATTAAACCAGAACAAACCATTACGAAGACAGAAAGTAATAACATCTATGATTTCGCTCTCCCTGTTAATGACTATATGTATGGTGTAGAATACGATAACAACCAATCATCCGAAGCCAATAAATACCTTTCAACCCAACCCATAGCCGACAACGGCCACCAGTTGGGCGATGTAATTCCCAAAGGTCGTGAAGTCGCCATCGGCCTTAAACATGCCTTTGCCCAGGTTTCTTTTATAGTCAAACGGGGCGATGCCTATAAAGGTGCGGCTAAGGTCACCAAAGTAACCCATACCCGCAACATGCCAACATTAAAAGCCGACAACACCACAACCATGAACCTGACTGACGGAGCACTGAACAATCTGGCAGGCGTAACGGAAAAAACATATTTATATACGTTTAATGATGGCGTAGCTCCGACACTTTCCTCCATCTCCGGAGGTATAACCCTTACCAACTATGTAATACCGTACAGCACTACTTCCGATCAATCCAAGCTCGTAGTAACAGTTGACGGCAAAGATATGACACTATTGCCCTATACCGACCCTGCGTGGGAAGCCGGCAATATCTATACCTATACAATCATAATCAACCCGACAGGCCTTACCCTGGATGGGTTTAATATAACGGGCTGGGACGATGAATCGCTACCGGACGTCAATGTCTAACGAAAAAAATAAAGAATAAGAATATGAAACACATCGCAAACAAAATCACGACAGCAGGACTCGGACTCCTGTTAGTCGGCTGTACCGGACAGGAGTTGCCGGATGACGGTCGGGGAGTAGTCTCCCTGCAACCGCACTTCCTGACCGGCACGACTGACACTCGTTCCCTGGTAAACGGTACCGCCTCTGCAACCGGCAACGGTAATATCCATCAGGTAAACCTGTATGTTACTAAAAAAGCGGATAATGCAATCTATCCGGGTATCACCAATGGCACGGTAAACGGCCTTTCGCAATTTACCTATGACGGTACAGCGTGGACGGGCAATCCTACGGTTAATCTTCATAACGAGGAAGCTCGTATTTATGCTTATTATCCGGTAAATGTAAATCCTACGCATGTTGCCGGTGCTGATACACATACCATTCCGGTAACAGGTATAACCGCTACCCAGACCTTTAACGGAGCAAACACTTGGGTGTGTAATGTGACGGATTATTTATATGGCTCAACCAAACAAGATGCCGACGAGCAGATTATCGCCAGCAACCAATCGTTTGAACCTGCCATCTGGTTGCGTCATGCGTTGGCACAGGTCGTGTTTAAGATGCAAAGTGCTTCCGGACGTCCGGTAGATGCATACGATTACATCAAAAAGATCACGATGAAGACAACCGGTAGCCCTTCTTTCCTGACCGGTTCGGGAACGATGCAACTCAAAGATGGGGTGATGTCACTCAACGGTGGAGATATTAAGGAATTAACTTTTACACCGTCGGCCAATCCTGTTCAATGTGGTGCGAACAGCCAGTCTAAAGTAGTTGCCTACGGATTAGTAGCTCCTTTGTCTTCCGCATTATCAAACGTTACTTTAACGATTGATCTGGGAGATAAAAGCTCCGATACGAATAAACGAATATTGAGCGTAAAAAACGCAGGGTTTAATGTACAATGGTTAAAAGGGAAACGATATGTTTATAATCTAACCCTGACTAACCGTGAGATTGTGGTGAACGAGATCAAGATTACTCCCTGGACAGATGAAAACGGAACTGGTGATCTTCGCCCGGATGGCTTCTAAAAGATAATATACAATGAATATGATAAAAGAAAAAAACAAACAATGGCTATCTCTGCTGGTAGGAATTTCCTTGCTGACAGGTCTGGTCGCCTGCACTGGTGAGACTATGCTGTCTCCATCCGGAGAGGGAAAGCCTGTCATTGTGAATGCCGAAATAAACAGCGACCAACCGGTTACGGAGATAACCCGCGCGCAGATTGAAGAAAATACGTATGACAGATCGACATTTATTGCTAGCGACAAAATACGTATTACAAGAACAACTCTGGCAAATAGAAGTGAGGCGGCAGATTATCAGCTGGACGAAGACGGTCAGTGGACATCAACCAGTACACCGCTCACTTTACTGGCCGGAGCTTCTTATCAGGCCGTTTACCCGGCAGGTAATGATGCCGTAATTATATACGACCAGTCGTCGGTCGATAATTACATAAAAAGTAACCGGCTTGTCTCTGCTAGTATAAAGGCTCCCGAAACGGATAAACTGAAGTTTGTTTTCGATCATCAGAATACTAAGTTGACTCTTGAGTTTAATCCAAAGGTATCAGGTGCAATACCCGCAGATTTCAGTTTTCAAGTGAGTGCACCCGGCCTTCGAACAGGTGGTGCAGACTCTGAACCCATTAAGTTGTTTCGCCCCAATGATGAAGCTCTGACCTGGTGCGGAATCGTTTTCCCTAAAAATGCGGAAACAACGATCACCGTCACGTTGACTTACAATGGGGTAAACTATAATTCTACTTTCAAATGCCTGCTGTCACCAAAGACGCATTACAAGTACACCTTGAGTATTCATAATAATATTCTTGTACCGGAAGCGAATGAAATACTCGGATGGACAGATGAAATTAATTATACAGGACCTATAGAATAAACAGCTATGAGTGGATTGAATATAAAAACAGTTTATTTGGCAGGTTACCTGCTTTTGTCGTTGGCAGCCTGTAGCAGTGAAGAACGGCTGAATACCGGGGAAGGAGAGGAGCATCTTCTTGAGATTGGGGCTTCTATATCCGAACCTGTTGTAAGTAGGGCACTGGGAGCGGTCAATTATGAGAAATCTTCGTTTGTTGAAAATGATATAATCAAGATTGGTACATCAGCAGATAATCTTAGTGCAGGCGGAACTTCCTATACATATACAAATAATTCCGGGACATTGCGATGGCTTCCTACAGGTGGTGGAGATGGCATAACAACAAACGGTACTGGGGATTATTATGCATCTTACGACCCTAAAGATTATACCGGAATCCTGGCAAATCAGAGTACAGTGAATGCTTATCAGCAAAGCAATCGGCTGATCACTGCTGCAACCGCTGTCTCCGGGAATAAGGTAAACTTCTCTTTTTATCCGGCAGCCTCAAAGATTACGGTTACTGTCGAATATAAGGATGATCTTCATGTAGGTGAAAGTGTTCAGCTAGTAGGAAATAATTTGTACGGAGCATCAACATCCGATCCCGTAACTTTATATCCTGTGACTTCGACCGGTAAAAAGCATGTGTATGTCGCTATTGTTTACCCGGGAAGTAAACAATATAGAATTAAAGTCACCAGTAAGGCAACTGAAGCAAGTGAGGGGGTTGCAATAACATTCCCGAAGGAAGATACTTCTGCTGAATCACGAACTCTTCAAGCCGGCTATAATTACACCTATAACTTCACCTCTACCTTCGGGTTGATTCTGAACAGCGTAAGTGTGGAAGGCTTTCAACCTGGTACAGGAAATGGTACAGAAAATAACTGGGGAGCATCCTGATATTAAAACAACATGAATTATGAATAGAACGATATTATTTAAAACATTTCTACTGGTAACCTGCATGGGGTGCACCGGTAATTTACCGGAAAATAACGGTAACGCACTCCAACTGAGTGCTGTATCGGTAGACGAGGGGAGCATATCGAAAGGGGGAACAGGAACGGTAACATCCATCGATAATGTTTGTGTGTATGTCGCCAAGGATGATTATAAGCCGTATGATGAGACTGCGCCTTCATTGGTTTTTACGAATAAGGCAGGTAACTGGACTTCCGATAAAGCGGTTATAATGCAGAATGGTGTAAACGCAAAGGTTTATGGTGCATTTCCGGCTGATGCCGGGATAACAAATGATAACGGCAACTTGAAAGTCGACGTAGAAGTCTTGAAAGGAGGCGATAATACATTGGATTTTCTGGGAAGCCAGCAATCTGATTACTTATATTCGGCAGAAGTTTCAGCTTCTTATAGTGCCAGAACGATTTCACTAACCATGAAACATGCTATGGCGAAAGTAAGTTTCCGGATAGTAAAAGGGGCTGATGTTTCCGAAACCTTGCTGTTAAAGCAGGTGAAGATTTTAAGTAACACCAACCTATTGCAAGCAGGTTCGGGATATATGTTGCTAAACACTACAACTGGTGCCGCAACCCTGAACGGTCTTGCTTCAACCTCCCAGATAACAATGGACAGTGGTAGTAGTAATAGAACAGAATTGCAGATAAATCAATCGTCACCCAATGTGACCTGTCTGGTCGCCCCGATGAGTACGTCCGAATCTGTTCTCTCGTTCAGTATTACTGTGGCTAAAGAGGGGGATACTTTGGAGCGTACGTTCACCACTTCTTCTATTTCTCCTGCTGTAAAATGGGAGGCCGGTTTTCATTATACTTACCGGATCACTGTCAACAAAATGAGTGGTGATGTGGATGGTGTGCTGATTGAAGACTGGCAGAACGATGCCAGCCAAAATACAAGTGTAGGTATCTGATAACTAAAAAACAGAATGATATGAAAATGATAAATAAACTGATAATCTCGCTTAGCTGCATTTTGCTGGCCGGATGCAACGGCAGTTTGCCGGACTCCGGTGAGCAACAGGGAGAAGGGGAGCCGATAGAGCTTTCTTTCAACTTATATAATGCAGTAGTATCCAAGGCGGACGAGAAAACAAAGCCCACGGTAAAGATGGCTGTAGGAACAGCCTTCCGGATTTATGCTTTCAAAGCCGGTGAAACAGATCTTACGAAGCCTATAGCATCGGCAGTATACACCGTTAAGGATGAGAATGGTAAATCGGAAGGTAACTTATCACTTTATCGTGGAAGTTACGACTTCTACATGATTTCCAACAATACAAATACTGCTCCGGTACTGGATTCGGGTGCTAATTCCATAACAGTTGATAATGGAAACGACTTTATGTATAATATCATCACCAATGAAGTTATACAGCCCGAAAAGCCCGGTGAGAATAAGATGACAGTATCGCTGCGAACTCCGTTTAGCCGCTTAGGGGCAAAAATCGATCTATCGGTGAAAGCAAAATCTAATTCACCCGTACCGGTTTCGGATTTAAAGGTCCAGAGTATAACAATTAAGAATTTGTCTTCACCGTTATGTTACAAATTAGGAGAAAAAGATTGGAGTACGGATAATAATCCTTCATATACAGAGACTAACGAGCATATGGTAACTGGATTCAGTATGCCCGAGTTTGCTACACAACCACATGATAATCTTAATCCTGTAGTTTTATTACCTGTGGATGGTTTAACCGATTTATTATTTGAACTGGTTCTGAATGTTACCTATACAGGAAAAGACAATAACGGTCAGGTTATCATTCTTTCTGATAACTTTACTTATAAGGCTTCTGTTTCCAAAGCATTAATAACAGGGATGAGATATAAATTTGATTTTACGCTGACATTCTTCGGAATCCTTAAACCTGGAGATATGACGGTTTCTTTGTTGGACTATACTGAAGAAGATCTGTCTACAGATCAAGTAGGTGAATAAAAAAGAGCTTATGAAAAATAAAATAATAGTATATGTACCGGTATTACTGACATTCATTTCATGTCTTTTTACCACCGGTTGTAGTTCTTCAGAAGAAGATACATCTAATGATGGTTTTCGGTTTTGTGTACAGCAGCCTCAATCTATAGATGTAGAAACGAAAGCTGTTTTAGGAGATGCTAGTGAATCAACAGAGATTTCAAATGCATGGATTGTCCAATATAATTCGGGAAGTGATAATATTCTTAATTGTCGATATATAACAGATGGATTTACAGGTAAAGAAAATGGATATTTGTTAGAGATAAAAACAGCAGATGATGCCTTTTCTAAAATTGCAAGTGATTTTTATATTATACTAATCTACAGAGCTTATGCCAAGTTAACATTGAATGTAAAGTTTCCAACAAATTCAAATGATTTCTTTGAAGTGAGTGAAGCCACAATAACTAATATTCCTAAAAATATGGCTTTATATGCCGGAGGAGGAGGTAATGCTAATTATCCGGATATCAATGATATAGAAACAGATCCGATAATATTATCCAGTGTTAGTACAAATGGAGGACCAGTAAGTTTCTACATGCCTGAAAATATCCGGGGAACAGGAAGTTCACTTACATTCCAGGGAAAGAATATCGTGAGCAATGGCCCCGGTGGTAATCTGAACGGCTGTACTTATCTGACGCTAAAAGGCAAATATTATTATAATAAAACTCAGTCGGGTGGAAATTATGTCCAAGATCCGATCGATGTAGAATATCGTTTCTATCTAGGTTCTAACCTGACTAACGACTATAATATTCGCCGGGATCATCATTACAAACTGACGGTTAATATAACAGGTGCCAATAGCGCCGACCTGCGTGTCACCATCACCAACGGCAATGTCGCCGTATTCGACGAAGTAGAAACAATAGAAAATAAAGTAGATTTTTAGTATCATGAATAAATCAGAGTTTTCAAAAAGTATAATAGAGTAGGGGACGTTAGAATACGTCCCCTGTTTTTTCCCATCTGATAAAGAAATATATTTACCAGGTTGTCTGGAATATTTTAACCGCTATCAATGCCAGAATATTTTTGCATTTCCTGGCGATTGACATTTTATTCGAGGTCATCGGAATTATAGCTTTCGAAATTTTCTTTTTCACAACCTGATTTCTACGCTTTGTCTCTACCTTTTCCGGTTTGATTTCAGAATTGCGTATCAGGTTGTTAAGCATGTTATCGGCAGCCCTGTCTATCTTGGAAACAGATAACTTCCCGAGGTAAATTTCTGTTGTCTGCAACGACATGTGTCCCAGCGACTGGCTGATAACGCCAATCTCGGTACCCGCTTCCAGCATCATTGACGCCCAACTGTGACGCATCACATAAGTAGTAAGCGGATGGAGATATCCCCGTGCTTCTCCGATCTCGTTCAAATAACGGTTGGTACGATGCAGAGCCGACTGAGCACTAACGTAGCCAACGCCTTGCATTTTCTCATGTAGGAACGGAAACAACCAGGGATTATATTTCTGCCTGTACATACGTATGATCCTGACCATTTCCGGAGTGATCTTTACTTGCAGGGAAGCTCCGGTTTTACTACGCCTGTAATGTAAATAATCATCTTTAATGTTCTCCTGCCGCATATTGAACGCATCGATAAAACACATTCCCCGGGCATAAAACAAGAATAGCGCCAGATGTAAAGCAGAAGCCAGGTGAGGGGTTGCAGAGAGGTCAAGTTCAGACAGTCTCTTAATCTCTTCCTTGGGAAGTGCTCTTTTGCGGGTAGAGGGTACTTTTATATGCAAAGTCGTAAAAGGATTGCCGGCTGGCGGCATAAATCGTAATTCTTTTACAACCTTGTTATACATGGCTCTCAAATTGCGCAGATAAAAGTCCTGACTGCCCGGGGTAAGGGTAGTGTTTTTGGAACGTTCATTTTGCATGAGCCATAGTAGATACTGTTGTATCATACTAGGGGTAAAATCAGCTATTGTGACCTGGTTTACTTTGCGGCCAAGAAAGGCCGATAATTTGTTCCAGGAACTCTGATAATTTGCAGCTGTTCTTTCTTTACCTGCTTCAGCTTTGATACGAATCAACTTTTCGAAGCAATCACGTAAGAGTGGATAACTCTCATTTGTCTCATAATTTATCATAATCGTAATTTTTAGTCTGACAAAAATGCATGTAATTCGTAGGATGTCTAGGATATAACATAACAAAAACAGCTTCTGTAGGTTGAAAAAGGAGCAAAAAAACTTTTTTTCAAATAATCCGGTAAGCTGATAGGGGTATTTTCATTTTCTCTGTCTCATATATAAAGTTGAACTAAAAATGGAAAAAAATGGAAACAACAGAAAGAGAAAATCAAGCACCCATGTTGTGGTACTGGAGTATTCCTGAGAATGGAATGGATATGGAAGATTGCGAAAAAATAGCAAAGGAAAACCGAACTAATCGACAGAATAACAAATACATGGATATGTATATCGCGTTTGTATAGAGGCTATATATACATCAGGACAAAAAGGCATGTAGAGTATCAACCGAGATACATACATGTCTTTTTAACATTTATTAGCATATGATCCTGAAACATAAATAATAAGCGCTTTGTTATAATATCGAATAAAATATAGTTCTCATGCGAGAATAATATTTCTGGATCTTATACATGCTAGAAATAACAGAAATTTATTCTGTATTCAGAACTAAATAAACCTTATCATTGTTATAATGATAAACAGGACTTACAAGATTCTGTAATAATTATGTTAGTAGTATTTGTTTTTTCATATAAGTAGAGTTTGTTATTTGTTTGGTCCGTATGTAACTGTGAAGTTATATACGGATTTTTTATTGCCTGTATGCTTTTATTACCGATATGTGGCTCCGGATATCTTTATTCTAGTATTATTTATAATTCCCATTATGTTTAATAGGATTATACAGGTCGTTTTTAGGGCTAACCTCTTTACTGTCAGTGGTATATACTTCATATACATTCTTAAACTGACGTGTTCCGTGTGACAGTTTGATAATTTCGAATTGTGAACTAAAAAGTGGCGTAAACTCCTCTATGTTAGGATTGTCAACGTAACAATAGACTTGCAACCAGTCTACGCTTATCGCGTAAGGCTGCACTTGTTTGGGGGTTGTTTGTGCATTCTTCATAAGACTAACTTCTGTCGGGTTATCCCGTGGTTTGGGGGAAAATTGTACAGTTGGCTAAAAACAGAAGCGGCGACCCTATCAGAGTCGCCGGGCTTGCCTTAGTTGGGTTACCGTTAGCCGACAGCCCCCCAGCCGTCGGGTTATCTCTACCCGTCACAAAGCAAAACAAAAAAAAGGTGAACCGCAATAGCCCACCTTTTTATATTATGATTCGTTAACGGTTTAATCCTTGCGCGAACTGTCACTACCTGTGCCTTTAATTACGTTGTCGCTCTTACCTATGATCGTCTGCAGGACTTTAATGACGACCTCGACCAACAGACCTACTGTGTATTTCCAAAATGGTTTCATACTATTCGATTACTGGGCGGTCGTCCTCTCCGCCGGGTTCTTCGTATAATTCGAGAGACGAGAAATAACACTGACAAGTTTCTTTGCCTGATATGATCGCAGCTGAAGCGATAATTGCGATCTGATTGTACGTGTTCATCGGGACACATGCGGTCGCTAGAGCCGGAACTTTAGCTTTATCAATAGAGATCGTATTAACGCCTGCATCTGCTTCAGTTACAGAGTATTCGAATATCGGAGCAGAATTGAATGTTGCTAGCAGGTTCATTCCATCCACACCCGGAACGTGTTTACTGTAACTCTGTGCTACGACGATTACAACCTTATCCCCAACGGTAAGAACCTTAGAGAATACTAGATTTACTGACAATTCTTTATCGATTTGCGTAAATTCCGACTCGCAGAGGTTTGAACCGAAGCCCGCATAAACAGGAACATCACCTTCGATCGCGTCAGCTATTTGTTTGATATAGTTCGACCCGCCTAACTTGTCATTAGACTTAAGCCACGCCATGACCGGAGCATTGAGCTTCACGTAATTGTTTCGCTGTGAACCATACTTAGTTTTATTGAATGTACGGTCTATCCACTTTGATAGTAACTTACCTGATTTACCCATGACACTAAACGCTTTACGCTGTTCGGTCTGAGGTTGTGTCTTAGAACTGTTTTCTACGATACGCTTCGACACGATTGTACGACCGCGCACAGTCTTATAGGTGTTCTCACCTACGCTCTTTTTTCTTACGCCGATACTGGCATTGCTATATACTCCCATACAAATAATATACGCCGGGGGTGCCCTAGAGGTTAAGTCCTGAGCGGGTTCCAACGTCCGGCAAAGGTGCAAATTAGTTCGACACGGAGCAAGACCGGAGCGAACACGGAGAATACCCGGAGATACTTACAATGTGATAGTCAAACGAAGAGATTTTGTGTCATATTGTCAAATAGTAACAGACCCCTACTCTATTCATTTTTATATATAATTAACTGTATTATGGTTTGTTTTGTCGGGTTTATTTTCTAGTCAGTATAAATTTCATAGGGAGAAAACGCATTTCGGGGGAACTTTATTCGTACTGGATTGTTATTTTTACATAGGGATTAATAACTAATTCTTATATTTGCGCCTGAAAAGCGCCCGAAAGGGGGCAAATTTGGGACAACTGTATTGAAAATATAAAAGCGTTTAGCTTTTTTTGTGTCGTAACGAAACCGCCAATTGAACTACGAGTACACGAAAAAATGTTAGATGCCTGCGCATGGCGTGGGTGTTTCTCATTCGTGTACTTAGGTGCTTGGCGGTACCTGTTACGACCGATGGGTTAACGTCCCACGCTTTTCGTTTGTTAACCGCTCCGTAGGGACAGAGGGCGCCAATGCACTAGTATTATGTCATTGTTAGAAATGTGGGGAAACCCAGAAAAAACAGAGGTTTTTGTTATTGAAACCTACAAAGGGTTATCGGAGACAGAGATCAGAAGTAGATTGGAACCTTTGGATATCAATAAGGTTCCGGGACTGTTAGATAAACATTCACTTCTTATTATTCGGGCACCAGATATACCAACGTTGGTTATTTGCATGATGAATGCGGAGAGCGTTTGTTTAATTGCTTACATGTTTTCGTGATCATAAAAATAGGCCTGCAAACATTTGGGTTGCAGGCCTATTTTTATACTTTATGTTGATCAAACATTACGCCAGAAATCTAACGCTAGGATGTAATTGTGAACTAGGTTCCGGCAGCAGTTTACGACTAGGACATTGACGGGTTCGTCGATCGGGAGTGTTTGATCGCGACGGAGATCGGCAAAGACCTCTCCTATTCCGCAGTATTGGTCACCTTCGAGACGGGCGACAAAGCGCCCGGCGTTGGTGTAGGCTACTGCGATTACCTGATCAGATGGATATATTATCATTTTGTACATAGTTGTTTGTATTACAGGTTATTACTGGGGGTTGGGCGTAAAATCTACGCCCGTACTACTTAACGGGCGATGGCGGCTAGCACTTCCTGATAGTGTATCTCCTTACCTTCGACGTCTAGCAGGCGAGATCGGTTCCTATCGCCGTTCCGGGAGATACATTCGTCGATTGCGTCTTCGTAGGTTTCGAATATATTCGCAGGGGAATAAGCATGATTATCGCCGTATAGTTTGATATAGGTACAGTGCTTGCCATTACGAGAGATTACGATAATACGTTCTATGAGCTTGCCGACGCTATCGACGTACCAAAATAGACCGCGCGGTTTTGCCGGAGCAACACGTATCGCATAATATTCAAAGTCAGGGAACAGAGTTGATGAAAAGGGGGATTCTCTGTACTCGTCTAGGTTTTCTAAGGCTTGCCTATATGTCATAGTGTTAAATTTTAACGGTTAATAATTCTTGCTCAATGTGATTTATGAATGTAAAACTACATTCATGGATTAAATATACGCAGATTAAATCGACACAGACTTTATAGTCTTTGTCTCCCTTTAAACGCCGTAAACGGGATGCGTCAAAAAGGATAATACGCATTTTAGAATCTGTCGGTTCGCGATAGTATGATACAATCGCGGTAGGCAATGTTTCCATCAATTTAAACGATTCCTTAAGTTCTTCAAGTGTGTTCATATTACATATTTTAATGATTAATACTGTGCGATAATTGTTTCACGTGAAACACTAAATAATTGATTATCAATATACTAATATACGAAATAGTTGTGTTAATAACTATATCTTTATGGTTAATATATGTTACAATACAGGGGCGCCGCAGGCGCACAGGGCAGCGCGATAGCGCTGTAAAGATGTGGGCAGCAGGATGTGATTGCGGACAGGCGGGAGATAAAGATTGCTACCGGATTAACGAAAAGACTGGGCAGGCCAAAACGCCCCGGCTTAGGCTCCGGGACGGGAACGGCTTGGAACAAGGCGCGAGCGGCACGGAGACGCCCCGCGGCAGGCGAAACAGGCGGTATTGGTCAGGGGATAGTGTTTAGCGGGGCGACGTAGCGACCGGAGTAACTGAGAATGGAACAGGCGCTACCCTACCCCGCCCGGTAGCCGGGAACGGCGCCCTGCGGAGCGGAAGCAAGCGCGGGCGCTTGCGGCACCGTATAAGGGGGACGGGCACGGCATAACGCAGCACACAGGCAGAGGGATAGGCAAAGAGTAATTGTGGATAGAACAGGCATGAGGGCAACGAAAGTAGGCGACGCGCGAGGGCGCGGAGACGGGATAGGGCTATTTAACATAACGCCCGTTTTGGGGGGCGCTGCGCACGCGGAACGCGGCGTATAAGCGAACACCAACAACGTTCGTTATGTTATATAGCCCGGTGTCGGGGGCACCTGCTTTGTAAGATGGCCAAATAGCCCACGCAGAGGACGACTAAAAGGCGTTAGGGGTGATAACAGGCGTCCAGTTTATAGGGACTGTGCGACGCCGTTACAGGATAAGGCAGGCGGAGCGCGGCCGGGAGATCGGGACGCAGCGAAGTGCGGCACGGGCGACCATATTTGGCCGCGCGGTTCAGTAGGACGGAACTAGCATGATATGATAATTCGCCTTAGTGGTATTTGGTTTCTTTTGCGCTTGATCAGCCTAATGGAATTAAGGCTTACCTCTATATCCATGATAATACATTCCGGGTCATGGGACATGAATAACAAGGCTAGGTTTATGCCGTTCCGCTGACCGTCTACACTTATATCTAGGTACTGATGTATTGATTTGATGGCTTCTAATGTGCACAGTGAATAATAGATCAATAAATCAAGATTTTCATTACTATCTATCTCTTTTCCGTTTGCTATAATTGTGTCCATAAGTATGCTTTTACACTTTTCCATGTTCCTGTTAATTCGATTAGACCGTATCGGTCAATAACTAATAATGGCTGTTTACTGTGGTAGAGTATACTACACCCCGCCTTTTTAAGTAATTTCTTAGCTGTCTTTTTTTTCATGGTAATTATTTGTATATTAGATTATAACGGTTTGTTGATAGTCGCTTGTATGATATGTGCATGAACCTGCGTGATACATAGACAATGCACTGATCAAACGGTATGCCTGCTTTCAGCAGTGCTGATACTAGTATCGTTATGTCGTTGTTGATTGTTATGTCGGCCGCTTCGCCTGCTAGGTGTTGAGACTTCGCGGCGCCCCCTACCGCGGTGTTCAGCGCCGGAGATCGGTAACCGCTTGTCACTTGGATTGGGATGTTAAGAGCGTCCCGCAGGGGTTGCAAGGTGCTAGCAACGAGGTTCGACAGAGAAACTATCTGCTCTATATCGGGGTTGTTGTCGATTGACATTTTTAGGGCGGTTTCACTCGCGACGAGTTCGGATAGCTTAAAATGTCGGCTTAATTGAATGTCTTTGTTCATATACTAATGGTATTATTTAATTACGCTCCGCTAAGGGGGGGAAGAAAATACGGTTGCCTATGGCATGCCTTTACGGTCGTCGCTTCATTTCGGGGTAAGCTTTATAGGCGAGGTAGGCCGCTAGGTTCTTTGCGAATGTGTATTCATATTGCACGATCCGCAGGGCGTCTGTGAATGCTTCCGTGGGGTATGGTATTTCGTTCTCTATGTTGACTAGTTTACGCAGGAATATTTTATCTGACTTCGTAACGTCCTGCCGTAGTGTCAGCCTAATAGGGCGTGTTGTCACTGTCGGCATACGTTCAAAGATCGGCACGGATTTCATGCGACTCTTATTTTTTGTCAGGTCGTTTACCCGGAAGTCAAAGTATTTAGCTGCGTAGATAAAGAACAGAGATTCAATGTCTGCCTGCAATTTAAGCATATCTGTATTCAGGGTGAATAGTTCGCCTGTCTCTGTATGGAGCAGTGTTTTCGCATCAGCTTTGATCGATATCTCAACGCGCCATACGTCGCGGCTGTCGTCAATACCGTTCAGCTTCCACAACTGGCGTATATAGGGCTTGTCTTTTACTTCGCGCAGTTCCTTTGTTTTGTTGTACATGTAGCTACATACAGAGCTCGAGCGGCTACCGAAGGCGATATAATTAACATCGCGGACGCTTCGCGCTGACCCGCGAACAGTACAGCGGCTGTCGTTGGTTCTCTGAATGCGTTCGTTAACAACCGTCTGCAAAACACGCCTTACGTCACTTTCAGTTTCCGGGGACTGATCGCGTAGGGCTCCTACGATCGCGTCGACCAATTGATCGCGCTTATCAGACGATGTATCGCCTTGCAGGGTATAGGACGGCTGTCCGTTCTTTAAGAACTTGCCGGAAAGAAATGAGTTTATTAGGCGGCGCGGCGACATTTTGCCTACGAAATCGTTGCAGTCATAGCATAGGTCTAGCCTGCTGATCGACTTGTATTTCAATCCGTACAGCGCTAGGAAATTGACAAATGTATACGAGAAGTCGGGTTGATATAGTTCACGATTGGATAGCTTAACTAGGGCTCCTCTCCTATCTATAACGTTTGATACGGGATTCGTTAATATGGTGGCATAGTGATAGTTATATGACTTATTCCCATTATGTTTAATAAGTGTTTGTAAACTCTCTATCTATCGTTTATTTCCCTTTGGATCCCCGATCAACACAAATTTTTTCAACATTTATTATCTAAAGAGTGTTGTATGTTAAATAACTGTTCTATCTTCGCGGCGCGATGAAAAAAGTATTGCTGATATTATCATTTCTGTTTCTGCTATTGTTAAATATGCAGGTAAAGCTTGAAGATAAAGATATTTTATCTCCACAGGAAATGACTTTCATCTGCAATAACGTAAAACATCCATTACAACACCCATTACAAGACGAATTAAAAAATTACGACTTAAACCAGGGACATAATACAACCTATTGTCTTACTACCCGTACGTTAGTTATCTCCACAAGATGTGAGCGTCCGTTTAAAGTAACAACCCGACTTCTCGAACTATTTCTGCAAAAGGAACAAAAGATACTGAATAAAGTCTCTGAAACCTTTTTAATAACACAATCTATAAAATTCTCCACTCTTCGTATGCGATCAGGCCATTGGGTCTACGTGTTGCGAAAAATAATTATTTAGCTTATCTCTTTTGATTATTTCTATTTATTGTCTGCGTGCGATTGCAGACAGTGACTAATCGTGTGCCTATATGGCACATTATATCAGATATTAAATTAAATAATTATGTTAAGTCTATTACTTTCTACCCTGGAAATGATGGCTCTGACCTTCATTATTGGGTTTATAGTGGCCGGTGTGATCAAACTTATTTCAGTTTGGGCCGATTCTCTTGAGTTTCATCATAGTGAAGAACTTTCACAATTTAGCAAACTCAATAAGTTGCGTGCCAAGATTGGTGAAATACTCGGGTTGGATTCCGTTAACGAAGAAGAACAAACGGATGATGAACGCGAAGAATTCCGTCAAGGTGTAAACAGCGACCTTCTTCATATAAAACCTTCCGGATATTATCATGGTGTAAGCCACGGTGCTTCTCATTTGGATCTGATGGATTATTATTATCCACAGGATACTCGTATTATGTATCTGAAGAAAAAAGAACAGATGATAAGAAAAAGCAATACAAACAAAGAAGAAAATCCTTCTACCGATAAATAAAAGACAGATATGGAAAACGTTGATTTTTTAAGTTTGTTCCAGGGATTTGGAACAATGGTTGCCGGTGGATGGGTACTGGCAGTAGCTCGTGTTTTTTTGATTACTCTTGGCGGTCTACTCGTGTATTTAGGCTGGAAAGGAGTTTTGGAACCTATGGTAATGATCCCTATGGGATTAGGTATGGTTGCGATCAATTGTGGTACGCTGATAATGCCTGAAGGTGGCCTGGGAAACCTGTTTCTGGATCCGATGCTTTCTAATACGGACGAATTAATGAATACGATGCAGATTGATTTTCTCCAACCTGTATATACGCTTACCTTTAGTAATGGTTTGATAGCCTGTTTTGTGTTTATGGGAATCGGGACTTTGCTGGATGTCGGCTTTTTGCTTCAGAAACCATTTGCCAGTCTTTTTCTGGCTCTTTGTGCCGAACTGGGAACCTTCCTGACAGTTCCTATTGCCAGCGCATTCGGTTTGTCTTTAAAGGAAAGTGCTTCTGTCGCTATGGTTGGCGGTGCTGACGGCCCGATGGTTCTGTTTACGTCATTGATTTTGGCAAAACATTTGTTTGTTCCTATTACGGTAGTTGCTTACTTGTATCTGGGACTGACTTACGGAGGATATCCTTACCTGGTAAAACTCCTGATCCCGCAACGGTTGCGTGCTATAAAGATGGCGACTACCAAGCCGCCTAAGAATTATGATGCAAAGGTTAAACTTGCATTTGCCGTTATTTTGTGTGCCGTTTTGAGCTTCTTATTCCCTGTAGCCTCTCCCCTTTTCTTTTCATTGTTCCTGGGAGTTGCCGTTCGTGAATCAGGCATGAAACATATTTATGATTTTGTGAGCGGGCCGTTATTGTATGGTTCAACTTTCATGTTAGGATTACTGCTCGGTGTATTGTGTGACGCCAAATTGCTTCTCGATCCTAAGATTCTGAAATTACTTGTGTTGGGTGTCACAGCATTGCTTCTTTCCGGTATCGGAGGTATTATGGGCGGTTATATTATGTATTTCATTAAACGCGGCAACTATAACCCGGTAATCGGTATCGCAGCTGTGAGCTGTGTACCTACAACTGCAAAGGTTGCCCAGAAGCTGGTTAGCAAGGAGAATCCGGACTCTTTCATTTTAGGGGATGCCTTAGGCGCCAATATCTCGGGTGTCATTACATCGGCTATTATCACCGGTATTTACATAACGATTATCCCTTATCTGTAAAGACAGGGATCTTCTAAGACAAAAAAATAGCCGTCCCAATCGGGGCGGCTATTTTTGTATTCAATGGAAATGATTATTATTTGTTCATTTCAGCTTCGATAGCTTCCAGTTCCGGGCCCATATTCAGGTTGTAATAGATACCTCTTAAGGCAATCTTATATTCTGATTCATCCGGTTTCAGCTGGTGAGCTTTTTCGAAATAAGGAAGAGCTTTCTTGAAAAGATCTTTAGCTACTGTCAGTTCTTCCTGATATTTCTTGCTGTCGTTGATCATGTTAGCTTCACCCTGTTTGTTTACACCCTGGTTGTAATATACACGGCCAAGACTTGACAGAGATTCAACTGCTTCAGGATTCAGTTCCAATGCTTTTGAGAAGTACTTTTCAGCGTTAGCATAATCCTTCAAACCTGTTTCATAAACCATACCCATTACGTGATACAGCTGTGAATTGTTAGGATCTTTAGCGATAGCTGTATTCAAATATTCGATAGCTTTTTCGTTTCTGCCTGAATAGATGTAGTTGTTGATCAGGTTCATCAGGTAATATTCTTCGTTCGGGAACTTAGCCATACCTTCTTCCAGTACCTTTTCAAAGTTTACAGTGTCTTTAGCCTGCTGATATTCGTAAGCCAGATACTGATAAATATCATTCTGTCTGAAATCTGTGTCTTTTGCACGTTCCAACGCCTTGATAGCCGTAGGAGAATCTCCCAGCTGAGTAGCAGCAACAGCAGCATAGAACTGAACAGTCATGAATGTAGAGTCTTTTTCTGCAGTCTGAGTGCCTTCGAACATCGGTAATTCAGAGATTTCCAGATATTGGTTGAAGAAATCGTATGCTTTCTTATAATCTTTCTGATCGAAATAATAAGCACCACCGTTGAAATAATATACGTGGTCAGCACTTAAGATACTCTTGATATCTTTAGAATATTTAGGTTTGATTTTACCTTTTTCATTCGGAAGCTGATCCAGTTCGTAAGCTTTCTTGAAATAAGGAAGGATAGCGATCAATGCATCGTACATAACCGGTTCGTTCGGTTGCTGTCCCAGAATTTGTTTTGTTCTTTCTGCACTGAACTGCTGATCTTCGATAAAACCGGCAACATACCAAGTCTGAGCGTCATCCTTTGTTTCAGGATTTTCCAATGCGCCCTTGATTAATGCTCTGGCTTCAGTGAAATCAGCCTTGTCTCCTTTTGCTATTCCTTGTGCCTCCTTAACGGCTTTCTTTTGAGCGAAAGAGGCAGATGATGCTGCAACGCATAATGCAACTGTTAATAATAATCGTTTCATTGTGATAGTAATTTGAGATTAATATTTCTATTTGTTTAAATTATTCATTTGTTGTCTCCTCAGTATCGTTAGCGATATCTTCAGATCCTCCAAAATCGGTTATTTCTCCTTTGTTTTCATTCTGAGCGTCCTGTTCAGCATTTTCTTCGTTCACCTGCTCTTCCGATTCGGATAAAACCTTACATACAGAGGCTATTTCATCGTTACGTTTACCTAAGTTGATCAGTCGGACACCTTGTGTGGCGCGGCCGATTACATTCAAGTCGGTTACCTTCATACGAATAGTGATACCTGATTTATTAATGATCATGATATCATTTTCTTCTGTAACATTTTTGATGGCAACAAGTTTACCGGTCTTTTCTGTAATGTTAAGTGTTTTTACACCCTTACCACCACGGTTGGTCATACGGTAATCTTCTACGATCGAACGTTTTCCGTAACCCTGTTCAGAAACAACCAATACTGTATCGGTTTCTTTATCCTTGATACATACCATTCCTACTACTTCATCGGAAGGATCTTCGTCCAATGTCATACCTCTTACTCCGGATGCTGTACGTCCCATGACGCGCACCGCACTTTCGTGGAAACGAATAGCCCGTCCGTTGCGGTTTGCGATCAATACTTCATTGTTGCCGTTAGTCATACATACTTCGATCAGGCCGTCGTCTTCACGCAGTGTGATAGCGTTCACACCATTCTGACGCGGACGTGAGTATGCTTCAAGCAATGTTTTCTTGATAACACCTTTCTTTGTACAGAACAACAGGTAATGTGAGTTGATAAATTCAGTGTCAGTTGTCAGTTTTTTAACGCGGATGAAAGCATTTACTTTATCATCCGGTTCAATATTCAATAAGTTCTGGATAGCTCTACCCTTTGCATTCTTCGCTCCTTCGGGGATTTCGAATACCTTCAGCCAATAGCATTTACCTTTTGCCGTAAAGATCAGCAGGGTGGCATGCATGGAAGCCGGGTAAATATACTCAACGAAGTCTGCATCACGTGTTTCAGAACCCTTGGCTCCTACTCCGCCACGTCCCTGTGCACGGAATTCACTCAACGGCGTACGTTTGATGTAACCCATGTGTGAGATCGTGATGATCATTTCATCGTCAGCATAGAAGTCTTCAGGATTCAGTTCTTCAGAAGCATATACGATATCCGTTTTACGTTCGTCACCGTATTTATCTTTTACTTCCTGCAATTCATCTTTGATCACTTCCATACGGGTATCCTCGTTTTCAAGGATTTCTTTTAAGCGGGCAATCAATTTCTCGATCTCTTCGTATTCAGCGCGCAGCTTATCCTGTTCCAGTCCGGTCAACTGGCGCAGTCTCATTTCTACGATAGCACGAGCCTGTACATCTGATAAAGAGAAACGTTCCATCAAACGCTCGATCGCTTCGTTCGGGCTCTTGGATGATTTGATGATAGCGATTACTTCATCGATATTGTCGGATGCAATGATCAGACCTTCCAGGATATGGGCTCTTTCTTCCGCTTTCTTCAGTTCGAATCTTGTACGGCGGATCACCACTTCATGACGATGATCGACGAAAGCCTTGATCATGTCTTTCAGGTTCAACTGGCGCGGGCGGCCGTTGACCAGGGCGATATTATTTACACTGAAAGAAGATTGCAAAGCGGTCAGCTTATACAATTTGTTCAGAACAACGCTGGAGTTTGCATCACGTTTTACATCGACAACGATACGCATACCGTTACGGTCTGACTCGTCGTTTACGTTAGAAATACCTTCGATACGTTTATCGTTAACCAGGTCGGCGATATACTTGATCAGTTCAGCCTTATTAACAAGGTAAGGAATTTCTGAAATAATGATCTTTTCGTGATTGTTTTCTACTTCGATCTCAGCTTTACCGCGAAGAATGATGCGTCCCCTACCGGTTTCGAAAGCATCCTTTACACCTGCATAACCATAGATCGTTGCACCAGTCGGGAAGTCGGGAGCTTTTACATATTCCATCAAGCCTTCCACGTCGATGTCTCCACGGGCATCTATATAGGCCATAGAAGCATCCAGCACTTCACTCATGTTATGAGGCGGCATGTTCGTTGCCATACCTACTGCGATACCGGAAGCACCATTCACCAACAAGTTCGGGATACGAGTCGGAAGTACTGTCGGTTCTTTCAGCGTGTCATCGAAGTTCAGCTGGAAGTCTACTGTGTCTTTGTCAATATCACGAAGCATTTCTTCGGCAAGCTTGCTCAAACGTGCTTCGGTGTAACGCATTGCCGCCGGACTATCGCCGTCGACCGAACCAAAGTTACCTTGTCCGTCTACCAACGGATAACGTAGGGACCATGTTTGTGCCATACGAACCATCGCAAAATATACGGAAGAGTCTCCGTGCGGATGGTACTTACCTAAAACTTCTCCAACAATTCTCGCAGATTTCTTATAAGGTTTATCGGATGTATTACCTAATTCATTCATCCCGAACAACACACGACGGTGAACCGGTTTAAAACCATCCCTAACATCCGGAAGGGCGCGCGAAACAATTACAGACATTGAATAATCAATGTATGCAGATTTCATTTCCTCCTCGATGTTAATCTTAATAATTCTGTCTTGATCAACCATTTAGTTTTATATTAATTACACTCAATATCTCACCTTTCAAAAAGTGCACTAAGGTAACGCTTTTCCCTTTATCACGAAAGTTTTTACCCTGAAATTTTATTATTCAGAAATATTGGGGTTTTCTTAAGGAATAATGGCACGGATTTTGTTAGTTATATAGAGAGAGTTTATTAATTTTGCATTCACAGTACATTATTATAATAGATAGGATTCATATAGGTATGAAAAATAATTATTCAAAAAGGTTGATGGACGTTATTGAATATAGCCGTGAAGAAGCAGCAAGGCTTCAGAACAGTTATATCGGGCCGGAACATTTGATGCTTGGTATCATACGCGACGGTGAAGGTAAAGCCATGCGGTTATTACATGATTTACACGCCGACGTACACGATATAAAGAAGAGAATCGAACAAGAGATCAAAAATACATTTGATACGGAAGAGTCCGAGCTACACGATATCGCCATCAGCAAAACTACAGAACGCGTACTACGTATGAGTATGCTGGAGTCACGTTTGTTCAAAACAGACGAGACAGGCACGGAACATCTGCTTTTGGCTATTTTGAAGGAAGAATTCAACGTGGCGGCAAAGGCATTGAGCGAAGCCGGTATAAACTATCGCAATGTATACAATAATCTTATAAACGGTACGGATATGAACCGGATGGAAGAACTGGAAGAAGTCGATGAGATCAGCGATGGTTACACCGACGACGAAGACGACGATGAAGAAGACTTCTCTTCCCGCAAGGAATCTCCCCGCTCCTCTTCCGGTGCGGGAGCAGGTGCTGCCCAGCCGAAATCGCCGAACGATACTCCGGTATTGGATAACTTCGGTACGGACATGACACGCGCTGCTTCGGAAAACCGCCTGGATCCGATCGTAGGCCGTGAAAAGGAGATCGAGCGTCTGGCACAGATCCTGAGCCGCCGTAAAAAGAATAATCCGGTGCTGATCGGTGAGCCGGGTGTCGGTAAATCCGCTATCGTAGAAGGATTGGCCCTGCGTATCATCCAGCGTAAAGTGTCACGCGTATTGTTCGACAAGCGTGTGATCAGTCTGGATATGGCATCGATCGTGGCAGGTACCAAGTATCGCGGACAGTTTGAAGAACGTATCAAAGCGATTCTGAACGAACTTTCCAAGAACCCGAATATCATCTTGTTCATCGATGAAATACATACCATTGTAGGTGCAGGTTCGGCCTCCGGCTCGATGGATGCCGCCAATATGCTGAAACCGGCCTTGGCGCGTGGTGAAATACAATGTATCGGTGCGACGACACTTGACGAGTATCGTAAGAATATCGAGAAAGACGGTGCACTGGAACGTCGTTTCCAGAAAGTGATCGTCGATCCGACAACTGCGGAAGAAACATTGCAGATCCTGAAAAATATCAAGCCCCGTTACGAAGAACACCATAATGTGATCTATACCGACGAGGCGCTGGATGCATGTGTGAAACTGACAGAACGATATATCAGCGACCGTAACTTCCCGGATAAGGCAATCGATGCACTCGACGAAGCCGGTTCTCGCGTACATATATCTAATATCACAGTTCCGAAGAGTATCGAAGAACTGGAAGCAAAGATTGAAGATACAAAGACCGAAAAACTGGCAGCCGTCAAGTCGCAGAACTTCGAACTGGCAGCAAGTTTCCGCGATAAAGAACGCCAGTACCTGTTGCAACTGGAAGCGGCTAAAGCCAAGTGGGAACAGGAATTGCAGGAACACCGTGAAACGGTAGACGAGGAGAAAGTGGCCGAAGTGGTAGCTATGATGTCAGGTGTGCCGGTTCAGCGAATTGCTAAGGCTGAAAACCTGAGACTGCTGGAAATGGCAGAGAATCTGAAAAAGCAGGTCGTAGGTCAGGACGATGCCGTGCAGAAGATTGTAAAAGCTATCCAGCGTAATCGTGTAGGGTTGAAAGATCCGAACAAACCGATCGGTACATTCATGTTCCTCGGTCCGACAGGTGTCGGTAAGACTCACCTGGCAAAGAAGTTGGCAGAATATCTGTTCGACTCGGCAGACGCCTTGGTTCGTATCGACATGAGCGAATACCTGGAAAAGTTTGCGGTATCCCGTCTGATCGGGGCACCTCCGGGATATGTAGGATATGAAGAAGGTGGTCAGTTGACTGAAAAGGTTCGCCGTAAACCATACTCTGTCGTATTGCTCGACGAGATTGAAAAAGCGCACCCCGATGTATTCAACCTGTTGTTGCAGGTATTGGATGAAGGCCGCCTGACTGACAGTCTTGGCAGACGGATCGACTTTAAAAATACGATCCTGATCATGACTTCCAATATCGGTACACGCCAGTTGAAAGATTTCGGCCGCGGTGTCGGTTTCAGCTCGCAGGCAGCCGGTGAAATGGATAAGGACTTCTCACGCAGTGTGATTCAGAAAGCATTGAACAAGGCGTTTGCTCCGGAATTCCTGAACCGTGTGGACGACATTATCATGTTCGACCAGCTTGATAAAGATGCAATCCATAAGATCATCGATATTGAGTTACAGGGACTTTACAAACGTGTTTGTGGTCTGGGCTACGAGTTGGTTCTTACCGACGAGGCAAAAGACTTCATCGCAACGAAGGGCTACGACGTACAGTTCGGTGCCCGTCCACTGAAACGTGCCATCCAGAAATACCTGGAAGATGAAATGGCCGAATTGATTATCCGTGCATCCGTTGGCGAAGGCGATAAGATCGTTGTCGACTTCAATAAGGATGAACAGAAAATAGTAACATCCGTACAGAAGAAAGAACAGGCATAAGCCGTTTCTGTCGGTAATAAAGTCAAAATGTCAGATAGAACCTATCTGGCATTTTTTTTGTTTATACCGTATCGTCAAACGAATTATTAATACATAATAAAAATATAAACGATATGGCTAAACAAGGAAACATTGGTGTTACAAGCGAGAACATCTTCCCGATCATTAAGAAGTTTTTGTACAGTGATCACGAAATCTTTCTTCGTGAATTAGTATCGAATGCTGTAGATGCTACACAGAAATTAAAGACCCTTTCATCTGTCGGTGAATTCAAAGGCGAACTGGGCGACCTGACCGTTCATGTCAGTTTTGACGACAAGACCATCAAGATCTCTGACCGTGGTATCGGTATGACAGCCGAAGAAATCGACAAATACATCAACCAGATTGCTTTCTCCGGTGCAGAAGAATTCGTAGAAAAATATAAGAATGATGCAGCAGCCATCATCGGACACTTCGGTCTTGGCTTCTACTCCTCTTTCATGGTATCAAAGAAGGTGGAGATCGTAACCAAATCATACAAGGAAGGTGCCGTTCCTATGAAATGGAGCTGCGACGGAACTCCCGAATATACATTGGAAGAAACGCAGAAAGAAGATCGTGGTACCGATATTATCCTGTATATCGACGACGAAAATCAAGACTTCCTTAATAAGGAAAAGATCAGCGGCCTGCTGACTAAATATTGCCGCTTCCTCCCCGTCCCCATCGCATTCGGTAAGAAGCAGGAATGGAAAGACGGTAAATATGTCGATACCGACCAAGACAATATCGTTAACGACATTACTCCGGCATGGGTTCGTAAACCGACCGACATGACGGATGAAGATTATAAGAAGTTCTATCAGGATCTGTATCCGATGTCGGAAGAACCGTTGTTCTGGATTCACCTGAATGTGGATTATCCATTCAACCTGACCGGTATCTTGTATTTCCCGCGTATCAAGAGCAATCTCGACCTGCATCGTAATAAGATCCAGTTATACAGCAACCAGGTATTCGTTACCGACTCTGTAGAAGGTATCGTTCCCGAATTCCTGACATTGTTGCACGGTGTACTCGACTCTCCGGATATTCCTCTGAATGTATCCCGTTCTTACTTGCAGAGCGATCAGAACGTGAAGAAGATCTCCAACCACATCACAAAGAAAGTGGCTGACCGTCTGGAAGAAATGTTCAAGAACGACCGTCCCCAGTTTGAAGAAAAATGGGATAGCCTGAAACTCTTCATCCAGTATGGTATGTTGAGCGACGAAAAGTTCTACGACCGTGCTGCTAAGTTCGCTCTTTTGAAAGATGTGGACGGCAAATACTATACATTCGAAGAATATAAAGCTTTGGTTGAAGCCAACCAGACAGATAAGGAAGGCAACCTGATCTATCTGTACACGACAAACGCAAATGACCAGTACAGCTATATCCAGGCTGCTAAAGACAAAGCATACAGTGTATTGATCATGGACGGCCAGTTGGATGTACATGCCATCAGCCAGATGGAACAGAAGTTCGACAAGACTCGTTTCGTGCGTGTTGACAGCGATACGATCGACAACCTGATCCGTAAAGACACAAACAACCAGGTAACGCTGGACGAAGATCAGAAGAACGCTTTGCAGGAAATGTTCAGGAGCCAGCTGCCGAAGATCGAAAAGACCGACTTTATCGTTACTTTCGAAGCATTGGGTGAAAATTCAAACCCTGTGATGCTGACCCAGAGCGAATATATGCGTCGTATGCGTGAAATGTCGGCTATGCAACCGGGCATGTCATTCTACGGTGAAATGCCAGATAACTACAACCTGGTATTGAACACAGATCACGAATTGGTTAAGAAAGTTCTTTCTGAAGAAGAACAGAACTGCGATGAAAAGCTGAAACCGATCCTGGCTGACCTGAAAGGCTGGAAAGCCCGTCAGAGTGATTTGCGCGAAGCTCAGAACAGCAAGAAAGAAGAAGAAATTACTTCTGCTGAAAAAGAAGATATGACGAACACGAACCATAAGATCGACGAATTGACAGCACAACGCAACGCTATCCTGGCAGAATATGCCGGTAGCAACAAGCTGGTCAGCCAATTGATCGACCTGGCATTGCTGGCCAACGGTATGCTGAAAGGCGAAGCATTGAGCCAGTTCATCAAACGCAGTGTTCAGATGATCGGTTAACAGAGTAAACAGCTTACTGTATATAAAAATGTTATATAAACCATTCACCCTTCACCTGGATAAGGTTAGTGACTTGTCATACAAGGTGTTACAGCAGCAATAACGGGTGAATGGTTGGATGATAAGGTGAAGGGATTCTTTAAACCCTTCACCTTATTTTTTTATATTATCGTACAGTAGAAGTCTGGCTATTATCTAGTAACTCTAAAGTCTTTTACTTTTATCTCAAACACTATAACCTCTTCGCTTCTCAATATGGATCGTTAAGCTTGCCGACATAGGTCGTTAAGCTTTGCTACGTACATCAGTAAGCTTAACGACCTACGTCGGCAAGTAAACAAGTACCTTCCTTCACCTTAGCTTTCAATAGCTTTGAACTTACTTTCCTTATATGTATTCCTTTATACTTCGAAGGGTGAAGGGTTTAAAGTAACCTTTCACCCTTTCATCCAACCATTCACCTTCTATTTCCCATCGTAATAACCTATACAATAGATTGTTACTGTAATGAAAGTGAAGGGTGAATGGTTTTTATGTAAAATTACTATGTAGAAACCGAGAAGGGGTGTCTCTTACCTGAATGTCTGTATTCACTTTGTTTCTACCGTATACCCTTTCAGGTTGGCGAATGTCAGGATCGAGCTGGTGATAGCATTTCCTAGATCGTCTCCACTGTCGCTTCCCTCCTTTTTAAGTTCTTCTTCGATATAGGCCTGCCGTTTGATTGCCAGTTCGGCTATCTCCTTTTGCAGGGCGGTTCTCTCCTCTTCTTTTTGGGTGATGATCTTTTTTATTTCTTCGTTCGATTTGCCTTTCAACTCTTCGGGTAGTTCCTCCTTTCGGATGCTTGACAAGATGTTCTTATCTTCTTTCATCTTGTCTACCAGATCCCAAGAGGTATTTTTATAAACGGCTTTCGATTTGCTTACGGCACGCTCGGTATAGTTGGCGGATGAAATGGCATTGGCGTTTTGGTCTTGCACGACCTGGTTTATTTTACGTTCCTTTCCGATGCTACCGTAACTGATATATGTATCGTTCAGTTTCTCGTTGCAAAGAATGATTTGCGGATCAAAAGGTGTTTTGATCTGGCGGGTGACAGCATTGGCATCTATATTGAAGAATTTACCTTTTCCATGAATCGCGGCATCCTGCCAGAAGTCGCGGATACCCATTTCTTCATTGCCGCAATGGATCGTATTGACGAAGATATTACCATTTACCGCTTCGGCGATGGCTGTTTTGTAAGGGACAGAACCTTGCGTGAAAATTTCATTTCCGGCAATATAGATCAACTTCATATCACTTTCGTTGCGTCCCCATTCCAGTTCCTTTACAGCCTTGCGGATGACGGTACCGCAGTATTCTTCGCTTCCGCTTGTCGTAAGGGCGAACAACTCTTGGGAGATCAGGTCGAGATCGACGGTCAGCGGAGTGATTTGCCGGATATAGTCTCCACCGTATAATTTATAGCTGCCGTATTCGTAGAGGGAGATCTCTATCTCTGGTGTTTCGCCTTTAAACTTCAGGGTGGTCAATGTATTGACGATATTCCATAAGCGTGACTTGGCCTGTTCAATCAGTCCCTGCATACTGCCGGAAGTGTCCAGAAGGATAGCGACCTGTATTTTTGTCTTATTGGCGGCCGGTGTGTTTGCTACCTGAACGATGGCCGGATCTGCTTTCGGGGTTGCGTTTCTGGCTTCCAGTACGCAGCTGACTGCGGTTGTTAATGCTGTAAATAAGAAGCATAGTAGAATAATTCTTTTCATATTCAGAAATTTTTAATAGGTTTATGGTTCAAAAATAGGATGTTAAAAGTTAGGATTCCGGACAGAATGGGTGAACCGGGCTTCTGAGTTGGTGAAATATAGGATATAAATGTTTTAAATATGTTTACTTTACAATCTCAATAGAAACTATATGGATAAATTTGCTGCATACCTGACAATATTACTGCTAAGCTGCCTTTCTGTGACTGCCGGGGCACAGGACTCGGTTCGTACTGAGCGGAAAAGCAGTGCCAAAAAGGCATTAATGAATCTGTCCAAATCGCTCGAAAGCGGGAAGTCGGACGAGTCGGTAGCACTCGATTACGAAGCATTGGCCAAGACGCTTGCCCTTCAGGGTGAGTTCAAGAAAGCCGAAAGCTATTTGAGCCAAGCCCGTTCTTTATTCCATCAACTCCGTAACCAGGAAAAGACCGCCCAGATCGACCGGGAGATCGGACGGATGCAGGAAGCACAGGGAAAGATACAGGAAGCGATTCTCAGTTATAACAATGCCTGGCGTTTATCGCAGGATACAACTTTTAAGGCATTGAATATGAATGATGTCAATCGCTTAAAGAATATCTCTGATCCGGTCGGTCAATCTCCTTATATTCAAAGAAATATAGAAATACTGAATACCTCTCAGAAGCCGGAACAACGGGAAGACCGGGTTGCAGCCTTTCAACAGATGGCCTATGTCAATATGAAAATGGATGATAAGCAGGCAGCCCTCAGTAACCTGAACAGTGCGTTGGAAGAAGTAAAAGATCAACCGATGGAAGCCATCAAGGTACAAAGGGAGATTGCAAAGGTATATGTAGCCGACAGCCAGCAGGTAAAAGCATTGGCTTCTTTGCAGGAGTCTTACGACCTGGCACTGAAAGAGGGTCATACGATGGAAGCAAAGAAAAGTCTGGAACAGTTGGTGGCACAATACCGGAAAGAAAATCAGCCGCGTAAGGCACTCGACCTGTATGCGGACTTCATGGGTAGGCTGGAACCTCTGGTCAAGGCTGACAGCACGCTGATAGATCAGAAATTCTTCCAGGCGCATGAAGCACGGATCGCCCAACTGGAAAAGGAACGTGCCTTGAAAGATGAACTGATCAGGAAAAAGAACACCTTTAACTATGTATTGCAGGGATCGATTGTACTGGTTCTCGTGTTCCTTCTTTTTATAGTAAAAGCCTGGTATTCGATCAAAAAGAAGAATAAGAAGATTGCCCTTCAGTCGCTACGGCGCGAGATGAACCCGCATTTCATCTTTAACAGCCTGAATAGCGTCAACCAGTTTATCGCCCAGAACAATGAGTTGGAAGCCAATAAATACCTCTCTTCCTATTCACGCCTGATGCGGAATATCCTGGAGAATTCGAATAAGGATTTTACACCTCTTTCAACCGAGCTGGAACAACTGAAAGAATATTTGGATCTGGAACATATGCGTTTTAATGATAAGTTCGTTTATGAGATAGAAGTGGACGAGTCGCTCGATACCGACCGGGTATTAGTGCCTAATATGCTGATCCAACCTCATTTGGAAAATGCGATCTGGCACGGCCTGCGATATAAAGAGTCGGGCGGCTTACTGAAACTGTCGGTTAAGGCAGAGGGTAATTATCTGTCTGTTACGATCGAAGACAATGGCATCGGCCTGAAAAAAAGCAACGAACTGAAAACCCGCCACCAGAAAGAACACCGCTCGCGTGGCCTCACAAACACCCACGAACGGATCAACCTGCTGAATAGTTTATACAACACCTGCATAACGATGGAAATAACCGAAAAGGAAGGCGAAGATACAGGCGTTGTCGTGCGGATCAGATTCCCTTTCAATGCCTGATAGCTACTGTTTTCTGACAGGATATAATTGTATTTTCTTGCGTATGATAATTATATCCCGTAAGTTTGCTGTTTAATATATCTCATACGTTAAAACAACATTGATAACATGAATGACTCTATCAAAAAACTAAAGCAGAAGAGGGTGCTTCTCCTGGCACTGACCCTTCCGCTGCTTTCGCCGTTGACCATGCAAGGCATACAGAAAACCGATGTATGTCTGGAAATACAGCAGGATAAGAAGATTGTCCGGGCGAAACAGATTAATCCCACGACGGTTGAACTTTTGTTTTCCGATAATCAAAGAATGACATTTGATTTTTATGGAGAAAACATCTTCCGGATCTTCCAGGATAACAATGGGGGCATTATCCGCGACCCGGAAGCGAAGCCGGAAGCACAGATCCTGGTCGATAATCCCAGGAAACCGATAGCTCCCCTCACAGTGAAAGAAGACGGGAACATTATATCTATCAGTACAAAAGATATAATGTTGGAGTTGGACAAGAACACATCCTTACTGAAAGTGACCAATCTGAAAACGAATACGGTCGCACTGGAAGAAGTGAAACCGGTAGTGTTTGAAAAAGGTAAAACAATCCTCACACTGAAAGAAAATCCGGGTGAATATTTCTATGGTGGCGGTGTGCAGAACGGACGTTTCTCACACAAAGGGAAAGCGATCTCCATCGAAAACCAGAATAGCTGGACGGACGGTGGTGTAGCATCCCCTAACCCTTATTACTGGTCAACGAACGGTTACGGCTTTATGTGGTACACCTTCAGTCCGGGTAAATATGATTTCGGAGCAGCTGAAAAAGGCACTGTGAAGTTATCGCATGATACCGACTATCTGGATGCTTTCTATATGGTCAATGAGGGTGCCGTACCTCTGTTGAACGATTTCTACCAGCTGACCGGTAACCCGGTATTATTGCCGAAGTTCGGTTTCTACCAAGGACATCTGAACGCTTACAACCGCGACTATTGGGTGGAAGACGAAAAAGGCATCCTCTTTGAAGACGGCAAACGTTATAAAGAGAGCCAGAAAGACAACGGTGGTGTTAAGGAATCGCTGAACGGGGAAAAGAACAATTACCAGTTCTCTGCCCGTGCCGTGATCGACCGTTATAAAAGCCATGATATGCCGTTCGGTTGGTTGTTACCTAACGATGGGTACGGTGCCGGATACGGACAGACCGAAACGTTGGACGGCAATATTCAAAACCTGAAAAATCTGGCGGATTATGCTCATCAGAATGGCGTGGAGATCGGACTCTGGACACAATCGGATCTGCACCCGAAACCTGAAGTCAGTGCCCTATTGCAGCGCGATATAGTGAAAGAGGTACGTGACGCTGGTGTGCGTGTATTGAAAACAGATGTGGCATGGGTCGGTGCCGGTTATTCGTTCGGTCTGAATGGTGTAGCCGATGTAGGTCATATCATGCCTTATTATGGAAACAATGCCCGTCCGTTCATTATCTCTCTCGATGGTTGGGCAGGAACACAGCGTTATGCCGGTATCTGGTCGGGCGACCAGACAGGCGGACAATGGGAATATATCCGGTTCCATATTCCGACTTATATTGGTTCGGGATTGTCGGGTCAACCGAATATCACTTCCGATATGGACGGTATCTTCGGTGGAAAGAACCTGGCCATGAATACACGTGATTTTCAGTGGAAAACATGGACGCCGATGGAACTGAACATGGATGGCTGGGGCTCAAACGAAAAATATCCTCATGCCCTTGGAGAACCTGCTACATCGATCAACCGCTGGTATCTGAAACTTAAATCGGAGTTGATGCCTTATGCGTATAGTATTGCGAAGGAAGCTGTAGACGGTAAACCTATGATCCGTGCCATGTTCCTGGAATACCCGAATCCGTACACGTACGGCAAGGCTACGGAATATCAGTTTATGTACGGCCCCTATTTCCTGGTTGCTCCTATCTATCAGGAAACACAGGCGGATGAAAAAGGAAACGATATCCGTGATGGTATTTATCTGCCGGAAGGTGTTTGGGTGGATTACTTCACCGGAGAAAGATATGAAGGAAACTGCGTTATCAATAATTTCGCTTCTCCACTTTGGAAACTTCCTGTATTCGTGAAGAGTGGTGCAATTATTCCGATGACGAATCCTAATAATAATGTATCTGAAATCAACAAGGGACTGCGTATCTATGAATTTTATCCTGCAGGTTACAGCTCGTTTACAGAATACGATGATGATGGCCTGACGGAAGCCTATAAACTAGGCGAAGGTACTACAACACTGATCGAATCTGAAGTTGAAGGTTATGATCCTACCCTGACCCTGGTATTTGGAAATAAGACAATTCCGGTTGGCAAGAAAGAAGGTAAGAATAATGTAACGATCACTATCCATCCGACAGAAGGTAATTTTAAAGGTTTTGTGAAAGAGAAAGCAACGGAGTTGCGTATCAATGTTACTGAAATGCCTAAAAAGGTAGCAGCTAAAGTCGGTAAAAACAAAGTAAAACTGGCCGAAGTCCATTCAATGGCTGAATTCTCTAAAGGTGAAAATGTTTACTTCTACGATGCGGCCCCTAACCTGAACAAATTTGCAACCCCGGGAAGCGAATTTGAAAAGGTAACGATTACCAAGAATCCGCAATTATTGGTTAAGTTGGCTTCTACCGACATTACTGCCGATGAAATTACGCTGAATATTGAAGGTTATAACTTCAACACCGCTAACACGCACAAGGTAGCAACCGGAACATTAACAGTTCCCAACGGACAGGTTACCGCCGAAAACGTAGAAGCTTATACCCTGAAACCAACCTGGAACAAGGTAAGCAATGCCGACTATTATGAAATCGAATTCAACAACATGCTGTACACTACTATCAAAAATACAGAATTGCTGTTCGATGGACTGGAAGCTGAAACAGACTACACATTCAAACTTCGTGCAGTCAATAAAGACGGTCATTCCGACTGGAATACATTCAGTACGAAAACGAAGTCTAACCCGCTGGAATTTGCTATCCAGGGAATTCGTGGCGAAGTGACGGCCGAAGTACAGGAAGGCTTCGAGGTCTTCCGTTTGTTCGACTTTGCCGAGCTGGGCGATATGTTCCATACGAAGTACCGCAAGAATGCCATACCGTTCGATATGATCATCGACCTGCGTACAGTGAATCAGCTGGATAAATTCCATTACCTGTCTCGTCAGGATGGTGGTAACGGTACGATGTTGAGAGGTTTCGTTTCTTATAGCATGGATAAAGAAAACTGGACTCCGGTCGACTCCTTCCGGTTTGAACGTAACGGTGATGTGAAGATATTTGAGTTCAAGGACAAACCGAAAGCACGTTACATCAAGCTGAATGTGACCGAAGGTGTAGGCAATTACGGTTCAGGCCGCGAATTGTATGTATTCAAAGTTCCCGGAACAGAAAGTTACCTGCCGGGTGATATCAATAACGACAAGAAGATCGATAGCAACGACCTTACTTCATATATGAACTACACGGGTCTGCGTAAAGGCGACAGCGATTTCGATTATGTAAGTGCAGGTGACATCAATCAGAACAATCTGATCGATGCCTATGATATTTCGGTCGTTGCCACTCAGCTGGATGGCGGTATCGAAGAACAGGGTACTGAAAAAGCGGCCGGTACGATCGAGATCAGCACTCCGAAACAGACATACAATAAGGATGAGATCGTGGAAGTCAAGGTAACGGGAAAAGATCTCAAAGCAGTTAATGCCCTGAGCTTTGCTTTGCCTTACGATCAGCAGGATTATGATTTTGTGGGTGTGGAACCGTTGAATCTGAAAGCAATGGAGAACCTGACTTACGACCGTCTGCATACAAACGGCCAGAAAGCACTGTATCCTACTTTCGTTAATCTCGGCGACAAGGAAACACTGGAAGGAACTACCGACCTGTTTATCCTGAAGCTGAAAGCTAAACGCAAAGTGAAATTCAGCTTAAAGGCAATCGATGGTTTATTGATCGATAAGGATTTGAATATGTGCAAGTTCTAACAACTATCCATAGTTAAGATACAAGAATCCCTTGTTTCAGTAATTGTCTGAAGCAAGGGATTTTTTATGGGTATTATTATTATCTTTGACAAAATGAAATCTGTTAATGTCTGAATTATAATAGAACGCTTATATGGAAATGCTGCAAAAAATAAGAAGTGTAATTGTTGAAGATGAATCGGCTGCCCGCGAAGCACTTAAGAATTACCTGGCTAAATATTGTCCTGCCGTCGAAATTATCGGGGAGGCGCACGATTGTAAATCAGCTATTCCCCTATTGCACGAACTGGAGCCGCAGTTGGTCTTTCTCGATGTGGAAATGCCTTACGGGAATGCCTTCGATGTATTGGAAGGATGTAAAGACCTGTACTTTGAAACTATCTTTGTGACCGCATTCTCCGAATATTCGCTTCGGGCATTAAACCAGAGCGCCGCTTATTATCTCTTGAAGCCTGTGAGTATCGAAGAACTGATATTGGCCGTAAACAAGGTACAACAGCATATTATAAACCGTGAAATATTCAACCGGAATAAAATACTGGTAGAAAACCTTCGCGAACCTAAACCCGAAAAGCGACAGGTGATCCTCCCCACGCTGGAAGGTTTTGAAGTGATCCGCATGGAAGATATTATCCGTCTACAGGGGAACGGTAATTTTACGGACATTTACCTGAAGGATAAAACAAAGAAAATGGTATGTCGCTTCCTGAAATATTTCAGCGAGATACTTCCCTTTCCCTTTGTTCGGGTGCATAAATCGCATATCATTAATTTTCACTGTGTCAAGTCGTACCATAAAGGTTCGGGCGGATATATCGTATTGGAAGATAATACGGAAATAGAAATCTCTCCCAGTTATAAGGATGATTTTCTCCGGCTGCTTAAATCCTAGCGATCCCCTCTGGCCGGTGTTAACTATTACGGAACTCCTGCGGTGTCATTCCCGTATGCCTTTTGAAATACCGGTTGAAGAAAGACATATTATTGAAGCCTAATGAAAATGCTATTTCTTTTATGGGCAGATCGGTTGATTTTAACAGTGCCTTAATATCCATCAGGACAATGGCCGTGATAATTTCCAAAGCCGTCTTACCCGTCTCCTTTTTGATGGTCGAACAGAAATGTGAAACAGTAACTCCCAGATGTTCTGCATAAAAAGCGACATTGCGTTGGGTCGTGTAATGATACATGACAAGTTTTATGAACTCCCGGCACATTTCCTTGCTGCGCGTATATAACGGATTTTTCCATTTCCCATGATTCTTATATAACTCGGCCGTCCCTTGCATGAAGATCGTGAATATGGACTTGATAATATCTTTATTCCCTAAAGTACAGGGTAGCGAATAGGCATGCAAAAGCGGTTTAAAAACATCCAGGTAGAGTTGCGTAAGGTCCTCGGACAGATGTATGATGGGATCTTCCGTCAACATGGGAAGCAATTTGATCGTAGTTAATATCAGGTTATTGTTTTCCATAAACTCCTGTGAGAAGCAGGCATAATAGAAATGGGCATCCGGTGAAACTTCATTGATCTGTATAAAACAATCTGGAGTCAGTGTCAAGAAGTCATACTGTTTGATCGTATGTCCGGATAGATTGAGTGTGACGTGCACATTGCCTTTTACACATAAAGCGAAGAGCACGGCTTTCATTTTGCATGAGTAGTTGATATAGCGTTTTAAAATATCCCCGGTAATATTGTCGCCGGCAATAAAATCCATAGGGATATCGAATATAGGTATGTTTTCCTCCATATTGTTCAGATTTCTAGTTTTCAAAGATAGTATATTTGATGTTGATACGATGAACAATCGCAAAAACAGGACATAGAAACCCAATAATAGGAATTGATGGTTCCCTCAAAAACCGTGTACTTTGCATTCGTTTTAAACGATAGGGAAAATGAACAGAATACGTTTTCTTTTGTTTTATATTCACTGAGTAGATATATTTTTCTAAAAAATTACAATTATGGAAATAGAAAAGATCGGAGAAAATGCCGGTAAGGTCTGGCATGAGTTGAATAAGGGAAAAGAGTTGTCGATACCGGAACTAAGCAGGTTGATTGATCTGAGTCATGAAGATACCACCTTAGCAATTGGATGGCTGGCACGTGAAAACAAAGTGTATATACAACGAAAGAACGGTCAGGTATTTGTAAGCAACGGCATGATACAAGGACTATATTTTGGTTGATCATATATAGCGTCAGAAAAAAGCTTTTCTGACGCTTTTTTATTAAATAACCTTCATGTATTCTCTCTTATTGATATAGGTAAGTGCCGCTCCTATGGCTGTACGGTACTCTGCATATTCAGGAATGTGGAAACGAGTGTTGTACATCGCTTCCAGTTTGGGGAATATGTCTTTACATTGAGGAAGTTTCGTCAGGTTACCGATCAGTATGAAATCACGTATATCGCTGTTCAATGCTGCTAATATGACAGACTGGCCGATGCATTGGAGTACCATATAAATAATACCCAGCGCAACATCTTCCTGTGAAGAGTTGGCATCGGCTTTACCGAATGTAGATGCTGTCGCGTCTAAAGGTAGTCCGGGTAGCGGTATATTACATATATCCTGTATTTGCAGGTTGATATTGGTTATGTCTCCTTTTAAGGCCAACTGGACAACCTGCCGTATATCCTGTGTTTTAAGAAGTAATTTGGATAAGCCAAGCACTGTTCCTCCCCCGATACCTATGCCGCCGATATGTTCTATCTTCTCCCCTTCCACCTTGACGAAAGAAGTGCCCGTCCCCATACTGACAACGATCAGTTTCTCTATCCGGGTCAGATACTGCGCTCCGAGCCCATTGGCCAGGAATTCATCGGTCTTGGCTGTTGGCAAACCGTATAACGGTTGGTTTATATAAGCGCTGCCAACACCTGTCAGCATTACTTTTTCAACTGCCGATAAAGGAATGTCATTATCATATAAATATTTGCCGAATGCCCCGAATAATGAAGTTACCGGGTCAGTTGCCCGAACAAACATCGGACTCTTTATTTCCTGCCCGTCGATGCCTACAATTTTGGTGGTACTTCCTCCTACATCTATACCGATTACTATTCCCATGACTTTTAAGTTCTGTTTGCGCAAAGATACTACAATTATTGTGCATTCTTTACGGCAATAGAATTACTATATAGCAGAAAATTACTATCTTCACGGGGTAAGTTTAATATTCAAAGGAAAGGTTAGTTATGTTTGAAGAATTTAATTTCCAACAAATGATCAGTGCCTTTATCGTACTGTTTGCCGTAATTGATATTATCGGGTCTATTCCTATTATTATTAACCTGAAAGACAAGGGAAAAGAGGTGAACGCACTGAAAGCGACGGTTATCTCTTTTCTGTTGATGATCGGTTTTTTCTATGCCGGTGACTTCCTGCTGAAACTCTTCCACGTGGATATTGAGTCGTTTGCCGTAGCCGGAGCGTTCGTTATCTTCTTATTATCTCTGGAAATGATACTTGATATCGAAATCTTTAAAAATACGGGACCGATCAAGGAAGCGACGCTTGTCCCTCTAGTCTTTCCCCTGCTGGCGGGTGCCGGCTCGTTTACCACTTTATTATCGTTAAGGGCGGAATATGCCAGTGTAAATATAGTCGTGGCATTGATCCTAAATATGCTGTGGGTTTATTTTGTGGTTCGTATGACGAAACAAGTAGAGCGTTTACTGGGAAAAGGCGGGATCTATATCATACGCAAATTCTTCGGGATCATTTTGCTGGCTATCTCCGTCAGGTTGTTTACGGTAAACATTACCCTCCTGCTGGACGCCCTGCATAATCAATAAATGTATAATATGGAATAAGTGTACAATTTGCATTAAAAGAAAATTCTCCTATCTTTGTGCAATTGAAAGACACGTACATATTATAATTTATTATCATGAAAAAGAACGGATTCAATGTATTATGGGCAACATTCCTATGTTTGTCCTTGCATATTTGCAGTTATGTGCAGGCTGAAAACCAACAGGAGAAAGATTATGTAGCTTATCTCTTTGCCTACTTCACCGGAAACAATGTAGAGCAGGAAGCCATACATTTCGCAGTGAGCGAAGACGGTTATAATTACAAGGCGCTGAACAACAATCAGCCTGTTATCGACTCGAAAAAGATTAGTTCGACCGGCGGTGTACGCGATCCTCATATCCTGCGTTGCGAGGATGGGAAAACGTTCTATATGGTAGTTACCGACATGACTTCCTCTAAGGGATGGGACTCCAACCGTGCGATGGTTTTATTGAAATCCACCGACCTGGTGAACTGGTCGTCAAGCGTAATCAATATACAGGAAAAGTATGCAGGACAGGAAGACCTGAAACGTGTATGGGCTCCGCAAACGATCTATGATCCGCAAGCAGGAAAGTATATGGTTTATTGGTCTATGCTGCATGGTGACGGTGCGGATATTATCTATTATGCATATGCTAACAAAGATTTTACCGACATTGAAGGAGAACCGAAACAGTTATTCTTCCCCGAAAACGGTAAATCCTGCATCGACGGCGACATAATCTATAAAGACGGCACTTTCTACATGTTTTATAAGACCGAAGGACATGGGAATGGTATCAAACTGGCAACAACTTCTTCTCTTACTTCCGGCCAATGGACTGAATACGACGGATACAAGCAACAGACAACGGATGCCGTGGAAGGATCGAGCGTTTTCAAACTGATCGGTTCCGACACTTACATTTTAATGTATGATGTCTATATGAAAGGCAAGTATCAGTTTACGGAAAGTAAGGATCTAAAGAATTTCAAAGTGATAGACCACACTATCTCAATGGATTTCCATCCCCGTCATGGCTCGGTCATACCGATTACCCGTGAAGAGCTGAAGCGGCTTAAAAATAATATGCCAATGTGATAATAGCACATTGGCATATTGACGCATTATTCCCCCTTATTCAGGAACTTAAGCAGATCTTTTCCCGGTTTGAATTTTACGCTGTTGTGAGCCGGGATTAGTGAGGAGAGCCTGTTTGTGGATTACGTCCGGTACGTTCACTCTGCGGCCATAGTGTAAACGTACCGAATCCCTGACTGGTTATTGCTCCTTCTTCCATGAGCAGGAATAATCGATTATTTAAAGATCACAAGAAGTTTATTAATATATTTTATCAACCTTCTTTGCAGCATTTTCAAACTCTTATCCATCTTCACTGATATAAACATTTAATAATTTAGTGATATTAAGCTATGAAGACGTTGAAATTACTTTTAATGGCCACGGGAGTATTATTTACTTCTTTAACCTTTCAATCTTGTTTGGATGATGATGACTATAATTATGGGTATCTAACGCCAAACGCCCTTGTAACAGTAAAGCCGGTTAGCGACAATTCGTTCTTCCTGCAACTGGATGACACTACAACCTTATTACCTGTAAATATTGCTTCTTCTCCTTACGGAAACAAAGAAGTAAGAGCTTTGGTTAATTGCAGGGAAGTGAATGAGCCCGCTGAAGGCTATAGTAAAGCTGTCTATGTAAATTGGATAGACAGTATCCTGACAAAACAAATAGCACCGGATCTGGGAGTAGAAAATGATTCTGTATATGGTACCGATCCCGTAGATATGATTAGAGATTGGGTTACTATTGCAGAAGATGGTTATCTGACACTCCGTTTCAGAACAAACTGGGGAGATCGTAACAAAGCTCATTTTGTAAACTTGCTGGCAAGCCAGGATCCGGCTAATCCTTATGAAGTGGAATTCCGCCACAATGCTTATGGGGATGTTTATGGAGTCGAAGGGGATGGATTGGTTGCATTCAACCTGGGTAGTCTGCCTGATACAGAAGGTAAAACGGTTAAACTGAAATTGAAGTGGAAATCGCCCGTCGGAGATAAATCGGTAGAGTTTGATTATTGTACGCGTAAGGCTACTCCTGGAAAATCTTCAATTGGTGACGAAAGAAGTGTGTTGAATCTGAAATAAATACAGAGTATATCAATTTAAGAGTGGTAAATAAAATATACCGGAACAAAAAAGCTACATCAAAATTATTGATGTAGCTTTTTTGCTTATATCCCCTCAGAAATTATCAGTCGGAAGAATTTTCAATATGACGGTACTCACTTGGTAACATTTTGTATTTGGACTTGAACTGACGTAAAAACGTACGAGTTGTCTTAAATCCCGATTCGTCAGCTACTGCATCTACGGTTTTATTGCTATCGTCCAATAATAATGTGCAGGCATATTCCAGACGATGATTATTCACCAGTTCCAGGAGTGTCATATTGGCTTTTGCATTCAGAGCCTTATTGACAAGCTCTTTATTGATATGACAACATTTTCCTACTTTTGCTATATCAATACCTTTATCCAGATAATGCTTTTCGGTAACAATAAACCGGATAATCGAAGCATAAATTGATTCAAACTCTTCTTTGCATTCTTCAATAACCGAAAGAGAGTTTTCTCCTTTAACAGCCACCAATTCACTCTTTTTCTGACGACGATAATAATAGATCATATAGCCTAACAATATGAAAATAACCAGTGAAATAAAACTATATAACTGATAATATTCAATTATCTTTTGTTGTTCTGCAATTTTATGTTCTAGCTCAGTATTCAACAAAAGAATCAGGAAAACTATTATTAAAGATTCCATTTATAATATCATTAATTAGTGCAATGAGATAATACCAACAATTCAACCGATTGTCCCCAATATGTTGAAATGGGATAATATTTCTTTTTTATATTGCCTGCCGATAGGGATCATATGTTCGCCGATATAAAATGTATTACCAATATAACCAGTGACATGATTCTTATTAATAATAAAAGAACGATGTACCCGGATGAATAAAAGTTCCGATAGATGTTGCATCGTTTCAGCCAGTGTGTATGCTACTGTTATTTTACCTGTCTGCAAATAGAAATTACAGTAGCTACCCGATGCTTCAATATAAAGAATATCATTAAATGATATTTTTCGGAAATGATCCTGAATTTTGATAAAGATATTATCTAATGTGTTTTTATCTGTGCGACTTAATGCATTATCTGTTGTTTCTACCTGTGTTTGTTCCTTAAAATTGAGTGTGTTCATTTTGTTTCATGTTTATAGGCTTAATGAGCCTTGGTTATGTCAACAAAAATAAGTAGGAAGCCAGGTTTTGTAATTCCAGAATGTTTCTTATTCAATTATTTTTATATTATTCTTATTATCAGATTGTTAAATGTTGAGCTAAGTGCTTTTTTATTTATGATTTAAGAATAAAATATATAATATCGGAATATCTTCATTAGGAATTAAGCTTCATTTTCTTTCTCCATTGGGAAGGTGGTATATGATGTCGCGCATTAAAAGCCTGATAGAATGTAGATGAAGTTTGAAAGCCCACTAACTCGGAAATTTCTATAACCTTTATATTGGTATCCTTTAACCATGCTTCTGCTTCATCCAGACGAAGAGCCGTCAGATAATCAGAAAAGCGAACTCCTAATTGCTGATTAAAGTAATGACTTAATGAAGTGGCATTCGTGCCAAGTTCACTGGCAAGTATTTTTAGGGTTATATCTGGATTGTGCAGGATATTCGGTGATTTCAATAGACTGATTATCCGCTCTCCCTCTTCCTGGTTGAATTGAGTAGATACTTCTATTTTCTCTTTTGGATTAGCTTCAGTTCTGATGAAAAAATAAGGTAATAGGTAAAAGCCTATTTTACGCTTTACAGTCCGGTAAAATACGGACTGTTTCAATAAATATACACCAATAAGAATAAGTGACAGATTATACAGAATATTGCATATATAACTCGGAGTAAGCATACTCATTACAGAAATGAATATGAAACATAAAACGCAAAATAACTCTCTTTTAATAATTTGTATTTGCGGTGTATTATCGTTTATTCTGCTTAAAAGACGAGGCAGATAAACAAACAATTGTACCGCCAGAAGCAAATAACAACTGATACGGAAAGAGACCCACCAGGCAGAGCGATCAAGTCCGAATTCATGCCAGCTATAGATCAATTTATCAGGTACCGGATTGAATAATGTCATCGCTACATAAATAACAGTTAATACTCCCGGAGGAAGTAAGTGTCGTCTCCATTGCCGGGCATCCGGTAAACGATTAGTTATCCGAAAACGGAAATACAAATAAAACAAGGGAGTGAGCAATGTGAAAGCCCAGCTGTTCAAACTGGAAATAAGGGCAATCTTTCTGAAAAGGAAGAGTCCTTCATACCAACTGTTGTAAAAGGATACAACACAGAGTACCAGCGTGATGAAAGTTGTAAGTATGGTCTTTTTGTTATATCTGCCATATTGTAACAAAGAAATCCCGGCGATGCTTAAAACACCCCAGGCTAATAAGGAAGTACAAATAACTAAAATCTGAAATAATAATGATAACATAAAAACATTTCTGAATGCAAATGTACTTACTAAAGTTTATAAATGCAGGTTTCTTTGTTTTTTTTATTTTCAGACGATAAGTGAACAAAATAAAATAGCTTATTTTGTACTGCCATAAGACTTTTAACAGTAGGTAATCTACAAAAGAGAAGATGAATAAGCATAGCTGCAGGAAAGCTTTTGAGGTAATTTTCTTTGTCTTTTGTTCGTTAATAATTAACGGGCAAGAGAAAATAACAGTACCTGATACCCTGCGTAATATCCAGCTCCGGGAGGTGGTAGTCACGGCTACTCCATCAGATGCACCGGGTACCAGTTCCTTGATTGGGCACGATGCTATCCGGCATATACAAGCGACTGATTTATCAGACTTGTCCCAATTATTACCCGGCGTACTTACCCGTAATCCTGATTTGAATTCTCCTGCTGTCTTCACAGTCCGTAGTGCTACATACGAGAATGCCACAAATGCACTGGGAACCGCTATACTGGTAGATGGAGTGCGAATGAACAATAATATGAATATGCAGCAACTGGGACTTGAAGGTCAAGGTAGCCTGTTTAACAGTTCTGCTCTTTCCGGATTTGATGTCCGTTCGATTTCACCTGCTTCCATAGAATCTGTAGAGGTGATACGCGGAGTGCCTTCGGCCCGCTATGGGGATGCTACCAGCGGCGTTGTATTGGTAAACTCGAAAGCCGGATTGCAACCTTATACGGTGGGATTGCGTTTTACGGCAACTGAGAAACTTGCTTCTATAGGTAAAGGTATGGCTATGGGAGCGAATGGAGGTATTCTCTACCTGGGAGCAGATTATGCACTTTCATCGCAAGATCCCCGACTGCCGGAACAAACATTTCAACGGATAGGTATTCAAATAGCTCATGCGAAAGACTTTGCTACGGCATCACTTCGTTTTAATTTGCGGGGATATTGGACACAGGATAAAGGAGGCGGAGGTCGCAACACTATTGACGGTGAATATCAGAAAGCCTTTAACCGGGGCTTTTCATTCTCGGCAAACGGATGCTGGGATTTAAATAAATCCTGGATTTCAAACTTGGAATATCATGCCGGATTGACCTATAGTTACCAGAAGAATGAATCGAGTATATATTACTCAAGCACGCAACAGGTAACAACTTATACCCGTCAGCCGGGTGAGCAGGCCGGTATATTTTTAGCTCCCAACTACTTCAGCGATCTTTCGGTGGAAGGGAAACCGTTATCCGCAGATGCGTCACTTATGGCCAATCTCAGAAGTACACTATCGAATAATGTATATAATCATTTTATGCTTGGTCTGGAAATGGGGACAGAGGGTAACCGTGGAGAAGGTATTCAGTTCGACCCTCTCCGCCCGTCGTTGGAAATGATCCGGATGCGTACCCGTTCTTTTCGGAGTATTCCCTTTGTACATCAATATACAGCTTTCGCAGAAGATAAGGTCACTTTCCATACAGGAAAGATGAGAACTGAAATACAAGCTGGTGTACGTTTCACCAAACTGCAAACAGAGGCATTACGTTATGCCCCGACAGCAGAACCACGTATCAACGTCAGACAGATTCTGTTGGAACAAAATGAAAATACCCTGCTGAAGCACCTTAGCATACGCGCAGGTTGGGGACTGATGCGTAAGATGCCGGTCTTAGCCTATTTGTATCCGGATAAATCCTATACCGATAAAAATAGCTTTACTTATAATGATATGGAGAATAACGAGCGACTGACTGTGATGCATACTTTTGTGACCGATCATACTTTTAATCCAAATTTGCGCTTACCGGTAAACCGAAAATTGGAGTTGGGACTTAACCTGCGGCTAGGACAAATGACTGCCGATATTGTATGGTTCAGAGAGCATCTTCGAAATGGATTCAGCACAACGGAACAAGCTGAACCTTTTACATACCGACGTTACGATCCGTTAACCGGTAAAGGGGAATATCCCGAACTGACTCCCGATGGGGTAGTGAACAACGGGAAGCCTCTCTCCTACACTACCCTTGCAACGTTCGCCACTTTCACTTCCCCGGAAAATGGTATTGAGCAATTGAAACAAGGCATTGAATATACATTCGATATGGGGCACTGGAATACTTTGCATACTTCACTGTTTATCAGTGGCAGTTATTTAAAGTTACATGAAAAAAACATGGCATTGTCAGCAGTGTATCCCCAGGTTGAGCTGAATGGCAAGCCATATCCGTATGTCGGTATTTATGAAGCAGATCACCTGGCCGCCAATCTGCGGGTTTGGCAACAATTCAATACCCGTTTCCAGTTCATCACCCAGTTACCCCGCATCGGTTTGATCACTACTTTAACTTTACAGGCCGTATGGATGGATAAACAACGCCGTGGCATGGAAAGCAGTTTCAATAATCCCGTTTACCTGATCGACGATAATGGGAACCGGCTCGATGGAGATCCGATGACCGATATAGAATATCGTAAACGTCTCAATCCAGTATATTATATGGATAGTGATGGAGTACGACATCCCTTCACTCCGGAAATGGCGAACGATAAACGTTTCGCTGATCTGGTGCTGGATGCTGGCACACTGACCCGGTATCAGGAAGATTCGTTCGGCCCCTATTTCCTGTTGAATCTTCGGGTAACGAAAGAGATAGGGCGCTATGTATCAGTTGCTTTTTGTGCCAATAATTTTACGCAATCGAATCCAAAGAAATACACCAGTAGCACACAACAATATACGATTCAAAATCCTGGTTTATATTATGGAGCCGAGATGACGATCCGGTTTTAAAAGAGTTTTTAATATAAAAAAACATCAAATGAAAAAAGGTTTTTACTTATTACTTGCTTTAGTTTTATTCTTTGCTTCCTGTTCGGAAGATGAGAAACAATCTTCCAGTATTTATATCCAGCTAGTTGCTCCCGAAGGTTATTCAACGTTGCCTTATGAAGAAATGGAAGTTGCACTGACGAATAAAGATCAGGGAACTGTGTATTCTGTGCATTGTTCATCTACAGGAAAGGCTTCATTCAACGTTGAACCGGGTTACTATGCTGCTTCGGTACATTATCAAGCCGCTTCCGGACTGATTTTTAGCGGAAGAATAGAATCTTTATCGTTGCTTTCAGACCAGGAACAAGGTATGATAGAGCTACCGTTATCACAGGCTAAAATAAATGCTCTTGTCATTAAAGAGATTTACTTTGGTGGTTGCAAGGGATTGAATGATAAAGAATATCAGGCAGATCAGTATGTGACCTTATATAACAATTCAGATCAGACAATTTATCTGGATGGTTTGTGTGTCGGAATTGTGGATCCGGGTAACAATCTGGAATCTCCCTGGATGAATTATACGGATATGAAACGGATTCCGGTAAATGATCTGACCTGGCAGTTTCCCGGAAAAGGGAAAGAATATCCTTTGGCACCGGGAGAAGAAACAACCATTGCCACGAATGCCGTGGATCATACGGGCGGAGAGTTTCAACACGCTAACTCTGTCGATCTGTCCGGGGTCGATTGGGGATTTTGGGATGTGAGTCTTGAACGGCAAAATATTACTACCGGTGTTAAACCCATGACGTTGCTCGCAAATCTGAATCCTTTATTAGTAATGTACTCTCTCCCGGTTTTTGGCCCTACATTTATGGTATTCAGCTTGCAGGATTCACCGGAAGAATATGTACAAGATCCGGATAATCGCGAACCGCGTCCCCAGGCGGCTAATCAAGACAAGCGTTATCTGATGGTTCCTCAGGAATGGGTAATAGACTGTATAGAGTGTGTGAAAGATATCAATTCACCTAAGCGAGTGCCTAATGAACTTGATAACGGGAAATGTTATATTCCGGGAGACAGGTATTCAGGCCGGTCGATTATCAGAAAGAAAACAGGAATGGCAGACGGACATGTTATTTATCAAGATACAAATAATTCCGCCGAAGATATGGAAGTTACATTTGCTACCCTAAAAACAAAATAATGGCCATGAGAAGCCGGGAAATATTGTTCGGACTATTATTTTCGTTATCCACGACGGTTTCTGCTCAAACGGATACGTTGTATATACCTTCGATAAAAGAAGTGTATAGACACAATAGCTGGTTGGGCGGCGCTAACCCTGTGGGATTGTCGTTTAATCGTTTCCGTTCTTTCTCTGTGGCGGAAGCAAGTTATGGCCATCACAAAGGAAATTTTGGGAACGTCAGTCTTCCGGCTTCTGCGGATGTGTACTCTGTATATAGCGAATCATTTCAGACTGTAAATAAAGTGTCGCTTTATGGTAAGATCGGTTACACCCAGTTTCAGAATCGACAACAGAACTGGAATGGAATGACAGGTGACTATTGGCAGGCTATAAACTTGTGTGACTCCATAAGTGGAAAGCAACGTTCGGAGCAATATCAATTGTCGGGAGGTTTTTCTCTGCCGATCCATCGGCAATGGTTACTGGGTGTAAAAGCGGATTATAAAGTACAACTGACTGCCAAAGATATTGATCCACGAAATAAAAATCAGTGGATGGAGTGGCGCCTTACACCGGGTGTGGGATATCTGTGCGGGAATTTATATTGGGGCGCGTCACTGCTTTATGTCCGTCGAAAAGAGACCGTAGATTATCAAAATATGGGTAGTCATACAACTTATCCCGTCCTGGTAGCTTATCCGTTGGGATTCTTTAAAACCTTATCATGGGGCGAAAATGTGAATTGGTATTATACCGGACAAGAGGTTGGTGGTGCTTTACAGTTTGACTTGAATCGTGGTTCTTTCCAATTATACCAGGAGATCTGTGGGAGTTTCGCCGGACAGACAGTAGAGAGTGACCGTATAAAAAATAAGAAAGAAGGCGAAACGGATAGCTGGCAGGTGGAGTATAAAGGTAAGTTACAGCAGGTGTTCCCCGGTTGCAGGCATGAATGGGAATGGCTGGCTACATTTAGTCATGCTGATAACTTTGATCCATTGCAGCATCAAGTGGAATCGGATACCTGGCAATCGGATGGAAGATTACTTCGCTCTACTCGGCGTACAAGCCGATATGCTTTGAATTATGGATATTATCGGTTACGTGATGCCTGGCATTCCTATTTTTATATCCTTTCAGGTATTAGTTATCGTCAGGCGAAAACAGCTTTATTATTCTATCCGGCGGAGTATACACAGCCGATTCACCGGTTTACAATCCATACTACATTTGTTCAAAATTTTTTATTACCAAATGCCTCACTCGACTTATCTTTGGGAACTCAATATGGGAAAGGTGGTGGATCGATTATGGAAGAAAAGCAGCTGTCACCTGAAGAAAATGCTCCGGAAATCACCTTATGGCAGAATCACAGCAGATTACAACAAGTGTTCGATTATGAAACGATGTCGCGTTGGGGGTTACATTCTTCTGTAACTTATACCAGATCAACTCTTTTTCGCTGGTTTATTCAGCTGACGTTTGATTTTGAAAAGACACCTCGAGATGTAATTTATACTGATTCACGAAAAATAACGGCACAAATCGGATTGCTATTTTAAATAGAATATGTAGTTTTGATAAATAATTAAAAAAACAACAGTATTATGGAAAACAATGAAGGGAAAATTTTAGAACAAACAGAACAGGATATACCTAAAACATTATGGACTATTGACTATTCAAAATGTACGGTTTGTGGAGAATGTGTGGTTGCTTGTAAACGTGGACTACTTAAAGTTAAAGATAAAAGAATAATAATAACTAGCCAGATTGATTGTAACTGGTGTGGTGATTGCGCTGGAGCTTGTGCATCAGATGCTATAGTATTGACTTAATTGAAAAAATGAAAGCATTCCATCTATTTCTTCTTATATTTTTCATATGCATTGGTTGTATAAATCAGGGGCAAGAGAATATTAATTTGTTAAATAAAGAATTAGCAACAACACCTATTCTATCTTTATCTTTCGATTCTTTATGGCAAAATGTACAAAAATTACCATCTCAACAGCAGGCCAAAATATTATTTCAAATCTCCTGTCGGAATGAAAAAGATATAGATGGAATGCAAAAACAAGAAAATATTTTACTAGAAAGTCTTTCCATTACATCAAAGAAGGAGAGAAAGAAAATATTGTTACAATTACTTAGCCTTTACGCGAAATTGAATGAACAGAGAATTCCTAATATAGACATAAAAGGTATTCAACTAATTGATAAACTCGAGGTGAATTACTCACTTTCACAAGAAGAAAAATGGGGCATTAGAAAAATAAAAGCAATATTATTGAGTAGAAGAGGATTGCATGAGCAGTATTTACCAATTTGGTTTGAACTTTTGAAAGAACATCGTGCAGCAGAAAGAACAGAACTTGTAATAGAGGATCTTTCCGCAATAGCAAATCAATTTGCAATATTGGGTGATCAAGAAAAAAGTATATCCTTGTATAAAGAAGCTTATCAACTGACAATAGAGAATCATTTCCCAAATTTGAGTAAAGAATGCCTAATTCGATTAGTTTATCTTTTATATGACTCAAAACAATATGAGGAAGTAGTGAAGTATACTAATAAAATTATACTAATAAAATGATGGTAACAGATACTATAACATCATTTATACCTTCAGTTTATTCCATATTATCTACATGTTATTTAGAACTACAAAAGCCAGATAGTGCCCGTTTCTGTTTAACTAAAATGAATGACAAGTTGAAAATGGGAAATGGGATGAGTTTTTATTGTTCTATTGCAGAGACCTATATTGCAGAAAATAAAATAGATTCAGCTTGTGTTTATTTGGAAAAAGCCAATATGCAATTTCAAAACCAGGTAGAACTTTTTCGAAAAAAAAGGATAGAAACATCACTTCCCTTTAATTTTTTAACGACCTACTGTTCTTTAGCAACTTTATATCAACAAAGTAGTAACTACCGACAAGCAGGTCAGTTTTTTACAGCTGTAGAACCTTTAATGAAGAAAGATATTAAAAATCCAATTCACTTGGAGATCCAAGTCGATGCCCTTACCCGCTATAGCTCTTTTTGTCGGGCTACCAAGCAATATGAAAAAGCCGTAGATTTATTAGTACGTCGAGACTCCATCCAGCAAATCATTAACAAGGTCAATAAAGAACGTGAAAGTAAAAATCTTATGGATCGTTTGCAGATTAAAGATTTAATGCACAAACTCGAAATGCAGGAAGCTTTATTGATTAATTCACACCGCATAATTGCTGTCTCATCCGCTTGTGCAGTCTTATTCCTCTTTTTTATATGCGCTATAGGCTACATTTATCAGCAACGGAAGAAGCGGTTATCGGTTATACTAAATCAGGATAAAGAAGCGGAACAACCCGAACCATTGGCTACACCAGAGAATAAGATGCCACTTAGCTCTGAAGAAAAACTTTTCCGTGCAGCCCAAAAGAAAGTAAGTTCTGAAAAGTTATATCTTAATAAAAATCTGAAGCTTAAATCATTGGCAAAAATATTGGGCACTAACCACTCCTATCTGTCATCATGCATTAATACCTGTTCTAACAAAAACTACAATCAATGGATCAACGATTTTCGTGTTGATTATTTATTGGAACAAATTCATTCAGGAAAGAAATTATCCGACTTGGCTAATGAAGCAGGTTTTTCTTCCACCGATGCCTTTTATCGTAACTTTAAACGAAAGACAAATCTTACCCCTAGCGAATATCTAAAGCAGTATCCTCTTACTAAAGAATCATGACATTCTGTCTCCTCTCGGCTTTCTCCATATCCAATTCTCTTAAGTAGTTCAATTTACGCTCACAGCCCTAAATCAGCATTTCAAATCCTATTTCAGGTCGTCTGCAAATTTAATTTCATTGTTTTCAATTTCTTTGATATCTTTCCGCTAATAAACTCAATGAGACAATATGATAAGAATGGCTTTAACACATTTCTCAGCCCGTTTGGATGAATATCTGCGGAGAAAGTTCCCCCAGCCTGAAGGAGTAGCAGAGGTAGGATTTATAGGTAACGGCTCGGAAGAGCGGCCTTGTAAATTGATTATCTCGTTAGTTAATATTGAACGGGAAACAGCTGGAGGTATCTCGGGAAGTATCCGTCGGAACGGTTCGGAGTATGAAAGAAGTTATCCGCCACTACTGTTGAATCTGGATCTGATGCTAGCCGCAGTATACGGTGAAAAACGTTATGCAGAGTCATTGTCTGTCTTGTCTGAAGCACTAACATTCATGCAGTCCCATCCCTATTTTGATTTGAATGGACAGACGTATACAACAGAAATTGTAACGCTGTCTACACAAGATATCAACAATATCTGGACAACATTAGGTGGACAATATTATCCATCAGTAATGTGTAAGCTGCGCAAACTGACAATAGATGCCAAAGAAACCAGTGGAAGTACCGGTATTGCAGGTGAGCAGAATATACATTTAACAAAATAACAAAGAACTAATATGAGCCGATTCATAGCAATAGCTGGTATACGACTGGAACACGACTATTATACTCCACCCATAAACAGTCATCTAAGTCTGAAGCCTACATCCCAAACCGATGAGCTGATGAAGCGGCGTGGCGTGTCTTTCAGGCAAACTGCTCCCTATGAATGGCAATGGTTTGTAGAAGATAATAATGCTGGATTTATGGAAAACGATATACTGGAAGTTTCTATAACAGTGGATGATCCGGAATTTATAAGAAAGATTTCACTAAAAGAGGATTACAATCTGCTACAACTTTATCAAATCCGCCTTGGAAAAGAGAGTACTATAGAATTCAATCCGCTTCCGGTTCCAGATAAAACAAAACATCAGGGTGAGTTTTGTCGGGTTGTATTGAAGCCTATCCAAGCTACAATCACTAAATTATTCTCTTTGCAACAAACAATACAAACGTTGCAAACTATGTTAGATGAATCGGAAAATGATACCAGTCAGCTAGAAACGATAAAACTATTAGGGCAAATGTGGGAAGAAATAGAATGGTTACCAACAAAACCAGATCAAAGATACACCATTAAGTTTTGCTCTAGTTCTTATTATTGGGAGTTCCTATTTGTTTTTAAGGATAAAACCGAGAAGGACACCCCAATAAGGTCTTTGGTACTTGAATCTAATGCACATAAGAATAAAATTATTTTCGATACTTCTGAGAAATATGAAAATAGTATGCTTGGTAATAATGTATACCGAGTTATTTCTGAAGTGAAAATAGAGACAAAAAAATGTTATGATTTTACACTTACTCTTTATGAACGTTTATCCGATGACAAAAGAATAGTTATAAGTAAGTTTATTCCTGTTCCGCAACTAGGTAAGTATATTGCCAGCCGTCCGGATATCATTAGGGAAGTTTGTTATTTATAAAAACGATAATTACTAATCTTAAAATTCTAATTTATGGGCGAATACAAAACACCTGGCGTTTATATCAAAGAGAAAAACGCCTTTGGCAACTCGGTTGTGGAAGCCGAAACTGCTATTCCGGCTTTCATTGGTTATACCGAAAAGGCCCGAAACGGCAATGACGACCTGAAAAATGTTCCCTGGAAAATTTCGTCGATGACGGAATTTATACAATATTTTGGTGGGGCACCGGAGCTCAATTTCACGGTGGATATTGTAAAGTATCATCCGGAAGAAGTTGAAATGACGGAAGAGGATAAAAAAAGAATTGTACAACCAGACAAACCAATAGAAAAACCGAATACTTCAATATTTCAGATAGATGTAAATACAGATGAAAAGGAAGTGTTTGAAATTAAAGAAAAAAAAGCATATAAAGTCAGCTATGCCTTCTACGTTAACGGAAAAAACGATTATACATTATATTATAATATGCTACTGTTTTTCGCTAATGGCGGAGGGACCTGCTATATTGTTTCAGTGGGTGGCTACAAAGATGAACTGAGCAAAGATGTCATAACAAAAGCTTTAAGTACGCTAAATCTAGAACAGGAAATTACGATGGTAGTAATTCCAGAAGCTGTAAATCTGTCGGATAAAACTGAATTCAAAGACGTGCAGCAGAGAGTGCTTTCTCATTGCGGAAATGAAATGAAGAACCGTTTCGCTCTACTCGACATATATCCCAAAGATAAAGAGGATATGCGCATTGACGACCAGGTGAACGTTTTCCAGGAAAACGTCGGCTCAAGTTTCCTGTCTTATGGCGCGGCCTATTTTCCTTGGTTGAATACTTCCGTATTGGGCGATCGGGATTTGGATGGTAGTATGTTTACATGGACCAAGACTGCGTATGATAATCTGGGTAAATTCGCACAAGTAGATGATAAATTGCAGAGAATTGCAGAATCCTTTATGAACACAACTCTAGTAGTTGAAGAAGAAAAGACGATAACAATCGGAGGAATAGAATATAAATATGCAGATATAACAACAGATGTACTGCATGAAAAATTAGGTAATGATGTACCGGTAACAGTCGATAAAGATGAAAAATCAACCCCCAATAAGAAAACCATAACGTTCTCGCCTCCTTATGTCGTTGATAAAACAGGGTTTCATTTGGCATTAAACAATGCGTCATACCTCTACCAACAGGCTATGAAAGCAGTAAAGAAAAGTCTGAACCTCCTTCCCCCTTCCGCTGCGATGGCTGGTATCTACACGATGGTAGACAACAGTCGTGGCGTATGGAAAGCCCCGGCCAATGTAACGTTGAACTACGTGGATAGTCCGGCTGAAGACATCGACAACGAACAACAGGAGAAATTGAATGCACCGATGAATGGAAAAGCGATCAACGTAATCCGTACTTTCCGTGGCGAAGGAATAAAGGTTTGGGGAGCACGCACATTGGACGGCAATTCGCTGGACTGGCGATATATTAATGTTCGTCGCACGCTGCTTTTCCTTGAAGAATCGGTGAAAAATGCCGCCCGTGCCTATGTGTTTGAACCGAATGATGCAGGTACGTGGATCAACATGAAATGCATGATAGAAAACTTTCTGCGCAGTGTTTGGAAACGTGGCGGACTGGCCGGAGCTACACCGGAAGATGCTTTTGAAGTACATGTTGGTTTAGGCGATACAATGACAGGCGAAGATATTTTGGAAGGCATTATGCGCATTACGGTATTGGTAGCTGTCACGCATCCGGCCGAATTTATCGAGATTACCTTTCAGCAACAGATGCAAAAGAGTTAATAACCCATTGTTAAACTTAATACAATAATAATCATGGGAGAATACAAGACCCCCGGCGTTTACATCAAAGAAAAGAACGCCTTCGGCAATTCCATCGTGGAAGTCGAAACAGCTATTCCGGTCTTTATCGGCCTTACCGAGAAAGCACTGAACGGCACAACGTCTCTGCTAAACAAGCCGATGCGAATTTCATCGATGACGGAGTATAACAACTATTTCGGTGGTGCACCTACACCTAAGTTCAAGATTGAAACTGTCAATGCAAAAAGTGGCGACACAGACAAATGTCTTTGTGTGTATGATGAAAAAGCCGGAACAGGACTGAAAGCCAGTTTGGAAAACAATCTTTGTACGCTTTACTATCATATGATATTGTTCTTTGCCAACGGAGGAGGAACCTGTTATATCGTTTCAATAGGAAATTACAGCCAAAAGATATCCGACATTTATGAGGGAAACAAAGCGACTGTATTTTCCAATATCAAAAAAGAGCAGGATATAACGATGTTGGTCGTTCCGGAAGCTGTAAATGCAGATAATCAAATAAATATTTATACCAATCTGTTAGGATTATGCGATAGCAAGAAATACTTTGCTATTCTGGATATCCCTAAAAAAGGTAGTAATGAAACACCGGATCCGGTAGATTTTTTCCGTAACGCCATCGGTACGACCAATCTGCAATTTTCGGCAGCCTATTACCCGTGGCTGGAAACCTCTGTGTTATTAGACACTGATATCAATGGAGAAATATTGGTTTGGGATTATGATAAAAGCATATCTTCTGTAAATCCACAGTTGGATAAATACATTAAAGATTGTTTTTACAAAATACAAAACAAGAAAGAAAGTGAAAAAGCAGATGCTAAACTATTAACCGACAGCGATGTTAAACAAGTTAAGAACGACCTTCATAATACCCTATTTCAAAACTGGCCGCAATATAAGCTGATAGCAAAGAAAGTAAAAGACTTCCTAAACCTCCTTCCTCCTTCAGCAGCGATGGCCGGTATCTATACAATGGTAGACAATACGCGCGGTGTATGGAAAGCTCCGGCAAACGTATCCATCAATTACGTGAATAAACCTGCAATCCCTATCACGAATGCAGACCAGGAAGACCTGAACATGCCGATGAGTGGAAAAGCAATTAACGCCATCCGCACCTTCCCCGGCGAAGGTATCAAAGTATGGGGCGCACGCACGCTGGACGGCAATTCACAGGACTGGCGTTACATCAACGTACGCCGTACGATGATCTTCCTTGAGCAGTCGGTGAAAAATGCCGCCCGCGCCTATGTGTTTGAACCGAATGATGCCAACACATGGATTAACATGAAATGTATGATAGAGAACTTCTTACGTAGCGTCTGGAAACGCGGTGGGCTGGCAGGTACAACTCCCGAAGAAGCCTTCGAGGTGCATGTAGGGCTGGGCGATACCATGATAGCGGATGACATACTGGAAGGCATCATGCGTATCACCGTGCTGGTAGCTATTTCGCATCCGGCAGAGTTTATCGAAATTACTTTCCAACAGCAAATGCAGAAAAGTTAAGTAAGGTAATAATAAATAATTAACAATTTAAATTTAGAATATTATGGCAGAAGATGGATCAGCACAGAGCCAGGACCAGAAAGCATGGCCGTTGCCCAGTTTTTATTTTCAAGTGAACTTAGGTGATGAAAAAGTAGTCTCCTTTAGTGAGGTTTCCGGATTGGAAACAGAGTATGAAGAGATAACGTATCGTGCCGGTGATAGCCCTATCTTCACAAAACTGAAAATGCCGGGGTTGAGAAAATCGGGTGATATCACTTTGAAGAAGGGCATCTTTAGTGGCGATCAGGCTATGTGGAATTGGATAAATAGTGTGAAAATGAATACAGTTAAGCGACAGACTGTTACGATCAGCTTGTTGGATCAAGAAGGAAGTCCTGCCCAGACGTGGACATTGACAAACGCTTGGCCTAAGAAAATAACGGTAGAAGGATTCAAAGCTGATGGGAACACGGCATCTATGGAGACTCTGATATTAGCACATGAAGGAATAACTATTGCTGGTAGTTAATAAGCGGTAGAATATGAATGACGTTGCATCAGATTGGACACCACCTGTGGAGTTTTACTTCCGGGTGGATTTCCAAAATCAAAATGGCCAAAAGTTCCAGGCATCTTTCGGTGAGGTAAGTGGTATTGGCTGGAGTTTCTCCACCACTCCACAGAAAACTGCAGAAAACGAGAAGATACAGCTGCCTCAAGGTCTGAATTATAGCAATATAACCTTGAAGCGGCCAGTAGCTCCGTTGAGTGAGGATTTTGCCAAATGGGTGAACAGTTGTCTTTCGCTTATGATTTTATCAGGAAGCAACGACAATTGGATAAAGAAAAAATCCTGTGATGTCATTATCAAACTGCTGGACAATTCGGGTAAGCCATTGGCTGCGTGGGCATGCTATCACTCTTATCCGGTGAAATACAGCATAGGAGGATTGAACGCTGCTAACAGTGGGTTAGTTATGGAAACTTTGGAGATAACATACAATCGATTGGAACGTGTCGTATAACAAGTAAATAAAACTATGCCGGTCATCATCAAGGAAATCCATGTCCGCACCGTGGTAGAGAAACGAATCATTACGGAAACGGAAGTCTCGGATGAAATAGTCCGAAAGATAGAAAATCGTGTACTTGACAAGTTGTCTGTAGAAAGCATAAGAAGTGAATCTTACGAACTGCGGCATTGGCGGAAAAAGAGAGAACGCTAGGAAAAAAACGAAGATATGGAAAAAATGATTCTCACAGCCTATACGGATGACAACTTCAGCAGCGAATACAAGTCTGCATTGGAGTTGCCCATCAATCCTGAAAAGGTGAAACTGAATAAGGGAATATCTTATGCAGAAGACAAACAGTTGGGAAGCCTCAACGGCTCCAATGTCTTTGTGCGTTACCGTCCGGAATCTTTCAGTTTCGACTGCCTGCTGGACCAGACCAACGCCATGGAGGAGGACGACGAGAAGAAGCCTGTCCATGATGTAGTGAAAGACATTGAAGAACGGCTGTATTACTACAACCCCGAAGGGCACCGCCCCTCATTTGTCAAGGTGCAGTTTGGTGACATCCTTTTCTTTGGTCAACTCAAGACGCTTGACACAGAATATACCATGTTCAATCCGAATGGAATACCTGTCCGCGCCGAACTGAAAGTGACGCTGACGGGCTATTGCAGCCAGAAGGAAGAGAAGAAACGCTTCTCCAAACGCTCTCCCGATGTGTCGCGGCTAGTTACACTAAAAGAGGGGCAGACACTTGCCGCACTTTGTTATGAAATATATGGCGATCCGCTCTTTGTTGGGCAAGTCGCAAGGTTTAATAATTTGAACGGTTACAGGAATGTACCTGCAGGTACGCAACTCCTGATGCCGATGTTAAAGAAAGGATAGGAAATAATGGCAGAATCACCTTCTGTAAATAAAGACCGTGTGTTGTCCTGCTCCGTTTATTGCGGTGGCAGCAAACTGAATGACAGTTATACACTAGTGTCCGCTACCGTGCGGCTGAAGTTGAACCACATCGGCAAAGCTACGCTGAAGTTCAACGCAGGGAGCATGGACAAACAAACTTTCAACGAGAGTGATGCCGACCTTTTCAGACCGGGAAATACCATCCGGCTGGACGCAGGCAACGTAGATAAAGAAGAAATTTTGTTCGATGGAGTAATCATCGGGCTGCGTATTGTCACAGGCAAGGACTCACACTCCTACATGCTGGTGGAATGCCGCGACAATGCCTACTCCGCTACACAGGGACGCAAAAACCGCGTCTTCGAGAAAAAGAAAGACAGTGAAATAATCAAGGATGTACTGGCTAATTACGGCAGTGTCGAAATAGATGCCACACCTTACACGCATCCTACCCTTGTGCAGTATTATTGCTCGGACTGGGACTTCGCTCTCTCCCGTGCCGATGCCAACGGCCTGTTCGTCTACACCGCCGGGAAAAAGATACAGGTGAAGAAGCCTAACGTCAGTGCATCGCCTGTGTTGACCGTAACCTATGGCAACGACCTGACTGCTTTCGACCTCGAACTGTCCGCCGACGACCAGTTCACGCAATATGAAGCCGTATCATGGGATCCCAATACACAAAAGACGGTGAAAACAATCGCTTCCCTCCCTTCGCTCAACCGGCAGGGCGATTTGCAACCGAAGAATATCGCTACGGGCGACAATCTGCTGTTGCAAACCGATGCACCGACCAAAGAAAATGCTTTGAAGCAATGGGCGGATGGCATGGCGTTGAAAGCCGGACTGGCACGCTACCAGGGTTCATGCAGTTTCTACGGTTCCGCCAAAGTAGTGCCGGGCTGCCTGATCGAATTGAAAGGCCTGGGTAAACGCTTCAACGGCAATATGTTTGTCGGATCAGTAACGCATATCATCGAGGACAATGAATGGATCACTAAGGCAGGTGCAGGTATCTCGCCCGTAAATATTACTGATGAAGCAGATGTGGTTTCTCCCTCCGCTTCCGGCTTCCTGCCCGGTCTGCAAGGTATTCATGCAGCGGTGGTAAAGAAGCTGGACGGCGATCCGTTGAAAGAATGCCGTATACAGGTAGAATTACCGTGGCTGGAAGGTAAGAACCGCTTGCTCTGGGCAAGGCTGTCGACCCTGTATGCCACCAATAATTCAGCCAGTTTCTTCCTGCCCGAACCGGAAGACGAGGTGGTGATAGGTTTCATGAACGAAGACCCCGGCCATCCCGTGATACTGGGAAGCCTGTATGGTGCCAAGCATAGACCTCCTTACGAATATGAGGCCAAAAACAATACGAAAGCCATCGTCACCCGTGAGAACATGCGGATAGAGTTTAACGAGGAGAAGAAAATCATAACTGTTTCCACCCCCGGTAAAAACAGTATAGAAATCAATGATGATAAGAAGTCCATCAAACTGACCGATCAGCACAAGAACGAGATCGTGATGGACAGCGACGGTATCTCCCTCTCGTCATCCAAAGACATCAAGCTGAAAGCGAAAGGCAACATCACGCTGGATGCCACGATGAAACTCAGCGGCAATGCCAAGCAGGATGTCACGCTGGAAGGACTGAATGTGAAAGTACAGGCTAAGGTAGGTGCCTCGGTGAAAGGTAATGCCACGGCAGAGCTCTCCGCTAGTGGGCAGACCACCGTTAAGGGTGCTATGGTAATGATAAACTAATAAAGAAAGGAGAACAATATGCCACCGGCAGCAAGAATAACTGATATGCACACCTGCCCGATGCAAACCCCGGCGTTTCCCTCGCCGATACCGCATGTGGGCGGCCCGATTACAGGTCCGTGTGTACCGAATGTACTGATAGGGAAAATACCGGCAGCCGTCGTGGGCGACATGTGCGTCTGCGTAGGACCGCCGGACACGATCGTGAAAGGCTCGTCTACCGTCATGATAGGCGGAAGACCGGCAGCCCGGATGGGTGACAGCACCGCACATGGCGGAACGATTGTCGTCGGATGTCCCACGGTAATCATTGGAGGATAAGTCTCCGGAAACTGAAAAACTAAAAGAAGATGGATGAACTGAAGAACCTGTTGGATGCCGATGTCTTTCTGGGGCGAGGTTGGAATTTTCCTCCTCAGTTGACGGAAAACGGGGTAAAGATGGTAGCTTACGAAGAGGATATCGAACAGAGCCTGCGTGTATTGTTCAGCACCTCGCCCGGTGAGCGCGTGAACCGGTACGATTATGGCTGCCCGCTGCGCCGCTACACCTTCGAACCGATCTATACGCAAACCCTGGTGCGGATGCGGGCAGATATCGCCCGGGCTATCACCCTCTTCGAACCACGTATCACGTTGGAAGAGGTATCGTTCGAAGAGCGTTCGGATAAAGGATTGTTGCTGATCCTGATCACCTATACCATCATCCGTACGAATAGCCGCAACAATATGGTTTATCCGTTTTATCTGAATGAAGGGACGAATATAAATCTATAAGAATATGAAATCTGATAAATCAATTGCTAAATTACAGTCTCACATTTTTCAAAAGAAAGATGGGAAATATAATGGCATACACCTGTGTGATAACAGAAAGTCATTGACTGCCCAGATGCTATTTAATACTGCAGCAAATCAAGCAACTATTATTAATAATTATACGGATGCATCTAATGCATGGAATAATAGTCTTGCTCGGGTTAATGCATTTGTGCTTGCTTATGCAGCTGATCCAAATTTTGCTAATAATCATATGGAAAACAATATGGTTCAAAAATCAATTAAGGCCGCTACGACATGTGCCGGAGAGGCCTTTGAAACACATCGATGGCGGGCGGCTGGTGGTGGAAATAATTATTATGGACCGGGAGGTATCTTTGGTACAGACATAAGACTGTTTACAAATTCAAATGCATGGAATGCAATAGGAACTGTTTCTGAAGAAGTTAAAAGCAGTAATAATGCTCATTGGCGTAATTTATTTAATGGCATAGCTCCTGGAGTAAGACGTATTGCTTTTTTATCGGGTGCAGCTTTAGCTGATGCTCAGGCAAGTCCGGCTCCGCAGCTCTTTCAGACCCAATATGAATACTATGATAAAGCAAATCCTGGTGGGCCGGGAACTATTTGTCATTAATAATGAACGTTTGTAGTTTTTAAATCCGTTGAAAAACACAGCCAATGCGCGTTGGCTACATTTCCTAGGGCTTGGAAATAGTGAAAACGATCGTTGGCTATATGCGCAAGCTCTTGGAAGTACCCAAAACGATCGTTGGCAGCATTTTCTATCCCTTGGGAGTCGTGCCAACGATTATTTTCATACCTTCGTAGAGCTCGGGCGGTCTGAAAACGATCGTTGCGGGTAAAAACTACGTATTAACATTAAAAAAAGATTATTATGACTTCACAGATCAGATCTTTCGGCATGAGTCAGATGACTATCGGCTCATGCAGCGACTTCCACAGTAAAGTTCTCGGGTTTATCACTGCCGCTACTGATGCCGCCCTGCACATAGAAAACAAAGTGCCGGATTACACCACAGCAGTAGAAACACTTGCCTCCATCGTTAATCGTCAACGTGCCTTCGTTGCTACTATCGACCTGAAGGATACGGATAAAACACGCGATAATGCATCAGGAGTGATCAGCAATGTTACAAACGCTTATCTTACCTCTACCGTAGAAGCGACCAGCAAGGCGGCACGTCTGCTTTCTCCACAACTCTCACCCTATAAAGGGATTCGTAATCATGAGTATACCAAGCAGACTGCCGAAGTGAAGGGAATGCTTGCCCTGTTGGATCTGCCAGAGAACAAAGCAGCTATTGCAGCTTTGGGGTTGACTGCTGAAGTGGAAGCCCTTCGTACGGCAAATGTCGCTTTCGAAGAAGCATTCCTGAGTAAAACAACGGAAATGGGGGGGCGCATGATGCAAAGTGACGTCAAATCAGCCGATACTGTAGCGGCAGCCAATACTCTTTACAGTGAAATTATCCAGACGGTAAATGCCTATGCCATTGTGCAACCTTCGGATGCGATAACAACCTTCATCACCAACATTAATGGCCTTGTAGGCACTTATTCACGAATTGCAGGCAGCAGTAACAGTGGCGGCACAGCTTCGGGCGGTGACGACAAACCTGTCATTCCCGGTGGCGGTGGAGAAGATGATCGTCCCGTTATAGAATAAGAATTGAATAGAACCTGAAAACAGATCAGAACATGGCAACACCCTACAGGCTAAGCGGCCTCCTCCGTCCCACCTACGAAACCTCCTCTCCCCGCCTCGACAACTTCCCGGCATTGGAGAGCGACTGGCGCGAACTGCTTCCCCGATTGGCAGAAGCAAGCAACGGCATCCGTTATCGTAACGACGACGGCAAGGAGGGCATGCTCATTAGCCTGTGGGCCGACCATGTGTTGACCGTATTGGTGGACATTGCCCGACAACAACCATCGACCGATACCCAAAGCCTGCTAGACGAGGTTAAGAAATGGATAGCCCGACTTAACCGCTATATCGACAGAAATTGGAAAACCATTAACAATGCTTCTTCCTCTATCCAGGTCGCCCGGCAACTGAAAGACCTCTTGGAGAAGTCCCGGACGCTTCACACCATCCGCTCCATACAGGAACATTTTGATTACTACCTGGCACAGATCGAAAACGACGGCAATATGGACGGTGCACTGTCCCTCCTGCTCACTTACCTGCGCAACTATGGTGATATCACTCAGACATTCAACCGCCGCTTCGCCACATTGCCGGAACTCTACCTCCGCGACATCCTGCACGCTATCCCGCTAGGAACAGTGCAGGACAACGCCTATATCATCGTCAACCCGGCAGAAAACACAGCCGGCTTCACGCTACCCGCCCAACAGGCATTCCCGGCCGGACAGAATGCCGCCGGTGAGGACCTGCTTTATCAAACCGTGCGCAACGAATACATCACCCCTATGCAATGCGCCGAAGCGAACGCCATCTTTATCGAACGGGGAGACGGAAAAGACATCTCCATCCGCAAACAAACAATCTATAACCCGGACATATCGACAGCACAAGCACTCTTCTCCGATAAATGTAGTAAAATATTATCTCTGGGCTGGATAGTAGAATCTTCTATGCTCGTCCTAGGCGAAGGCGAAAGGAAAGTCAACGTCAACTTCCGGATTACTACCGATACAGTTTCCGATCTGCTCCCCAGTATACCGGATAAAAGTTTCACCCTGCAATTCAGCAATGCAGAAGGCTGGACGGAACAACCGTGCACCTGTAAGATCAAAATGGAAGACAACCATCACTGGTTATGTTTCGAAATCACAATTCCAGGTGATGGTATCCTCCCCGCTCCCTGCACTGAAGATACGCACGGCATGACAACCGAACATCCCTCCCTTCGGATACTGGCAAGCAAAACCCCGTGCCCTTACGATTGGGCAACCAAGCTAAAATTCGATGCCGTAAAGATAGAGACGAACGTATCTGCCATCCATAACTTCACCTTCTACAACGAGCTGGGGCAAGTTGACACCTCGCAACCCTTCCAGCCTTTCGGCCTGCAATCGGAAAAAGGAGCCTGGTTCCTTTTCGGCAACGAAGAAATGGGGCTCAAACCGTTGAAGGAAGTCCGCTTGAAAGGCAAGTGGAAGAAACTGCCCGAAACAGAAGCAGAGTTCAACAAACTATACAAAAGTTATACCGCTGCCGCCGGACAAGTAATCGACATAAACTCATTCACCATCTCCACCGAATGGCAACAAGGCGGAAAATGGAAATCCTGCCAGGGTATCAGGCAACATTTGTTCACCCCCGATTCCATCGATACATCCGGGGAAAAAGCAGACCGTTCGTTCAATGATGCCCTGGTAATCTTTGATTTAACAGAGAAGAAGCTACTGACACGTAGTGAATCTGTCCCTTACGAATACCGCCGCGACCGTGACGGCTTCTTCCGTGCCACCCTGCAGGCTCCCTCTATCGGCTTCGGTACAGATGCCTACCGCACCCTCTTTACCGAAACGATGATCCATAACAGCCGATGCAAAAAGAAGGATCTTAAGGAATTACCTCCCGAACCCGTTGTCCCCCAGTTGGCAGATGTGGAACTTTCGTACATCGCTTCGGAAGAAACGACACTGGCTGGTATGGCGAATTCATCCATCCGGTTGAGCCGCATCACGGCATTGTCTGAACAAGAGGTTTTCCCCGTAAACGACGTAAAAGAACAACCCTTCCTGCCGGCATTTGCAGCAGACAACCAACTGTACTTCGCCTTCCTCCGTGCAAAAGGAGAACAAACCGTGCGGATGTACCTCGACATGGTCTTGCCAAAAGAAAACAAATCGTTCAACAGTCCGCAGCCGGGCAAAGCCACCAAACTAACCTGGGAATTCTGGAACGGGAACGTATGGTCTCCCATCGCCACCGACGCTATCCGTGTCGAAGAAACCCTGGGGCTGACACAAAGCGGTTTCATAGAAATCAGGCTGCCGGAAAAGATAAAAGACAGTCATACAGATAAGCAAGGTCGTGCATGGCTTCGCGCCACCGTAACAGGTGACTTGTCGTCCAGCCTTGCCATACGCCATATCCGGACGAACTATATCCGGCTTACAGCGCAGAACGGAGACGGTTCTCCACTACCTGCAGAAACAATACAAGGCACAATCGCCCCTGACGAACGGATAGAAAGCATCGCACAACCCCTACCCGGCTTCGGCGGCAGGCCTGCCGAAACGAATAACGATGTAGCCATACACCAGAGTTCACGCATCAGTAACCGTCATCGGGCTATCACGATAAAAGATTACGAACGTCTTGTTCTGGAAAACTTCCCCGAAGTGGACAAGGTACAATGCCTTTCCATACCGAGGAAGAAAAAGATATCGGAAATCGACCTCGTCGTTTTCAGCCGTACGGAAGACAACCGTTATTTTCTTTCTCCGGCCTGGAAGTTGGCGGAGATACGGCGGGTGATCCGTCAATATACGCCTTCGTTTGTTTCCCTGCGCGTTATCAACCCTGTTTATGAACAGGTGAAGGTTCACTGCAAAGCTATTTTATGGGACAAAGTGCAGGATGAAGGCAAAACCATCCGCCAATTGGTGGTGCTGGCGCAGAATTACCTCGCACCGTGGTATCGGAAAGGAGAAATACCGGCTCTCCGGCAACATTTTTCCTACAATGAACTGCATGCCCGCATGGCAAACCACGAAGATTTGATGAGACTGATTGCACTTAACGTCAAATTGGAGCGCACGCCGTTTGTAATCATCGACGAAAAGCATCCGGCCTTCAAAGGCGAACACCCGTGGAGCGTGCTACATCCGAAAATAACAATAGAATTACTATCTCCCTACGGCGGCATCGAAAATGCCGAAATTGGGGGTAACTTCATAATAAGATAGCTTATGAACCCGAACAACCGTAAAAACAGGAACACCTTGAAGGGATACTTCAAAAAAGGCGATATCCCTACCGAGGAACAGTTCGCCGAACTGATCGACTCCACACTGAATCTGGTGGAAGACGAGCAAGTGATAAGAACCGATACAGGCTGGGCATTCTATCCGAAACAGGACGGTAACCTGGATATCGGCTTTTATACGGAAAAGTCCGCTACCGGAACGAAACTGCCTGTATGGTCACTCTCCGTCACACCCGAGAAGAAACTGGTCATAAAGAATGGACAAACCGAAGTGGTGATGGAAGCAGCACAGGATAAATCGTTTCTCCTGCATGGCAACTTGATGGTGGAAGAGACCGTCACCGCATCGGCTTACAAAACGAAAGGCGGAGGTGGAGTACCCCCCGGTGAGGATTACCTGACCGTCCCTGCCGACAAAAAGTGGCACGACCTGCCGCTCGACGTTTCCCGCGAAGGCTTCGGCTGCCGTGTCTACCGCATCTACGCTTCTTTCCGCGAACCGGGCACGGAGCTTTGCCGGTTGACACGTGTCACCGCCATTTGGCTGAACTTCATGGAGCAGCGGATAGAGTCACCGGAAAAGCACTGGTGGGGCTGGTCGGGCAGCATCCGTTTTCGTTGGCAGGAACGCAACGGCAAACCCTGCCTGCAAATGCGCAGCAAGAAACGGTTGCCCTCCGGAGAAGTTCATTGCCGGATTGTAGAAATGTACAAAGGATAATACGTTGTAACTAACGAGAAGATACGAAGATGGATGGCAAAGAACCATATATCAGACAACAGGAAGAAGGTGAGAACCTGTACTCACGCCTGCAAAAAAAGACGTTGGAAGAAGTGCAGCGCCTGTCGGGAAAAGTATGGACGGACTTCAACGTCCATGATCCCGGTGTGACGTTGGCAGACATAGCCAACTATGCATTGACGGAAACAAGCTACAAGCTGGGCTTCGATTTGGCAGACTACCTGACAGGGGAAGGTGAAAACTTCAACCCGAAGCGTTTCGGCCTCTTCCCTCCCGGCGAAGTCTATACCACGGCTCCCGTCACGACAGAAGATTACCGCAGGTTGTTCTTCTCCCATATCCCCGAACTGGAGAATGTATGGGTAGAGTGTGACCCGGCTACCGGTGGTTACACCGTCAAGATCGTTCTTCCTCCTTTTAATAAAGAAGTAAAAAGTGAGGCCTTGGTGGAGAGGGTTCAGATGGTCTACAACGAACACCGTAACCTGTGCGAATATCTTAACCAGGTCATTGTCGTGAAACCCGAAGAACTGGAGTTTCATGCGAGATTCGAAATCGAGCCGGGACAGGATGCCACCCTCATGCTGGTAGAAATCTATCAGATCATCCTGCGTTATTTATCCGGTGCAGTGAGTATCTCCACCCCGGAAGAACAGGAAATCTCCGGCATGCCGCTCGAAGAATGGCTGGAGGGTTCAGACGATACCGTACGTGTTGTAATCCCCCGGCAGCAGAATACCGAATATGAACTGTATAATAAACTCTGGCAGGTGAAGGGCATCAAATCGTTCAGCGTCTGCTATCTGATGAAGAACAACGAGCCACTGACCAATTTCTCCGGAGGATATAGTCTTAAAATACCCCGCAAGAAAGACGATTTGAAGGTAGATATTTATTGCGGATGTTCTCAGGTACAGGTTGATATGGAGAAGTTCACAAAACAATTAAGTGAACTTTATAATACTAAGGTATATATCCCGGAGGAAAAACGGAACTATCAATGGGCAGGCTTGAAAGGCACTAACCACGACATATTCACTCACTACCCCATCGCCCGGGATTTCCCGGCATGCTACAACCTCTCCCCGGATCGGAAGCCTCTTACTTCCTTCGAGGCCTATCTTAAACTGTACGATCAGACAATCGAGCAGGGATTGTCTGAAGTAAAAAAGTTGGATCGTCTACTCTCCATTGAGGCAAAAGATATAGATTACCCGGTCTCCCATAATATATATGCACTAAAAAGCCGCTATATGGATTTCCTCGACCAGTTGTACTGTGTGGAAAGCCAACCGGCATGGATGGAGGAATTTGATAACTATGGTGAAACAAAAGAAGAAATACTGCGTCGCCGTGCAGGTTTCCTCCGGTATATCGCTTATCTGATAAAGAATCGCGCCCAGGCAAGGAATATTACCGATTCGGATGGAAAAGAAAATGTAGCAGTGGCGAAAGAATGGTTCTGCCGTCTGCTTGGCATCAGTTGGAACGAGAACCGTTCGGTAGGAAACGTTCTGGCCAGCCATAATCTTATGTTGATGAAAACAAACGGAAAAGGAAAAATTCCACGAAACTTCATAAACGCCAGGCTGATCGATGAACGAATACTCGAAAACTGCCATATGGAACCTATTGTTCATGAAAAGCAGCCGGAAGACGAGAATGAAAAATTCGAACAATACAGCAGGTTACGCACGGAACTGCCTGTATTCAACCAGAACTTTATCAGTAGCGGCCTGTTCCGGGGAGGCATTTTCCTGGATAATTACCGGCTCGTGCTAGCCGATGAGAATGAGTATATGCTGGTATTCCGCAACCGGGAGGAAAATATCTGGATGAACCTCGGGCGAACCAATAAAAAGGTTGAACTGAATTCGCTTGCCAACATCCTGCGCTATTACCTGCAGGAACTCAACCATGCATGTGAAACGCTCTACATCGTCGAACCGGTGCTTTCCAAATCCCATCCGTTCACACTGTCGCTCGTATTGCCCTCGTGGACGGCTCGCTTCTGGTCACCTCGTTTCCGCGAAGTCTGCCGTGATTTGTTGCGTTCCATATTACCCGCCCATCTGAGTGGTACGATTTACTGGTTGAATATTGCCTTCATGCAGGAGTTCGAAGACTGTTACAGACTGTGGCGACAGGCGCTGGCTAAACAATATATGGATGACGTAGAGATGCTGCAGGATACGATGAACGGAATATTAAAAAAGGTAAAGGATAAAGATAAGAATACACTGGATGATACGTATTGACAACATATCGTTTGGGTTCACTGCAGTAGATGAACAGTTTACATACGGATTGTATGCCAACTGGGACAACTTTTGCCATGCCTGTGTGGAAAAAGTGGTTGAAGAATGCCTGTCCGTTTATGATAAGGAAAAGGTACTACATGAGATAGAACTACTCGATCTCGATCTGGGCGATATCCTGGAAGAGGATTTCTACCAGGAGTTTCCGCGTAGGCTCCGGGATAAATTACAGAGAGCCTTGCCTTTGTTGAATATATCTGCCGGAAACCGGGAAGAAAGTACCGGTATTTCCCGGTTGCAAAACCTGCTTTTCTATCTGGAGTACGGCTATCCGAAAGCGGAATGGTCGGACGAAAGTTTCAACCTGGCAGAAGAACTGGAATGGATAGCGACACAATCATCAACCTGCATCAATAAGATATCGAAGTTGTGTCTGAATAAAGAGAATGCTCTGCAGCGTCTGTTCTGGCAGGCGGATAACGAAGAGGTATTTCTCCGGCTTTATGTCGCTGCACTTTCCGAACCCGCAGCCACCCTACATGAGAAACGCCGTTTCCTGGTAAGGCTTTTGGTGGCAAAGCCAGATATTCCCATACGTTTCATCCACGAAGCGGAAAATGATACCGCACTACTAAGTATGGCAGAACTACTCGATACCATATCCGTCCAACGGATCATGGAGGTTGAAGCCGGAGAACACGCCGAAGTCGATCTTCCGCCCTACTGGCATTACCTGTACGAGTGGCTTATCCGGTATTATCCGTTCAATGGTCTCGCTATCTTCGGTGGCAAGAGCGATTTTATCCGCCACTTACATCACCGGTTGCTCACGTTTATCCACAAGCAAACCTATTCGTTCTACTTCTCCAAAGCAGAATTGACTGTCGGTTTCCTGCTGGAAGTATTCGGTTCTACCGATTATATAGAAGTATTAAATGCGATCTACGACCAACAGCCGCATAATCCCGATGGCTCGCCCATGCATGACAGCTATTTCAACCGAGAACTGTACCGGATATTTCTGAACCTGTCGCTCCTTCGGTTACCGCTTGCAAAGGAAGGAAAAGAAATACCGTCATCAGAAAAGGAGGAAAACCGCTATCCGGCAGATATCTCCACCCTGGCTGCTTTCCTGAAAGATACACAGCGAAGCGATACAGACAAGCGGATATTGATTACTCTGTATGCAAAAAAGAATCCGGAGAAACTGACACATTGGCTACAAACAGTAGCAGTCAAAGAGGATGCATTAATTTCTACATTGACAGAGATAACCAGTATGGCTATCATAAACCAACTGCTTGTTTCCATTTCATTCACTGCAATGGCAATGGTGGAGCAAATGAGAAGTTATCTACAAAGCCATGCACCGAAGATCGACTGGCTGAATGTGTTTACCAGTGTTCAATTGGATTTTACCATTCGAAAAGCTGTGCTTCTCTGGATAGGCAACGGATGTCAAGGCAAAACCGAAGCGGATAATATCAGGCAACTGTTACGATGGATCTATCGGATTATTACAGATACCGACAATGAAGATGCCATCGAATTAGTAACGACAGAACTATATCTAGCGGAGAAAAGTTGTAAAGACAAGGAACACCGCGAAAGCGATTTTAATATCCTTCAAACATTGCTGGAAAGCTGTTGGAATACTGATAAGGGGTTTATCAATTGGCTGGAAGATACAACAGTTTCTCAGGACAGCAAACGGGAGTTGTTGCAAAAGATGGCTGTAGAAAAGCCTCTGGACTGGATTCATTTGCTCCGAAAACAACCCAAAGAGAGCAAAATGATTCCTCTCCTTTCTGCCAATATCTCTGTATCTCAACTCTTGCAAAGCATTACGCGGGTGAATTTTTATCAGGCATCGGTATTGTTACAGACAATGCAATGGATACAGGACAAAATAGACGATTACCCTTTCCTGACCAGAGGAAGTATGGTTCTTTCAACAGCTTTTTCGCAAGCCCTTCTACTCTATATGCAAGACACAGACACATTAGGTAAAAGAAGTTTTACAAAGGAAGAAACAGAACACAAATTTCTGTCGTATTTGTATCTTGTTTATACAGGAAAATCGAATAGAACACCGATAACACAGCTTACTGAAACATCGAATATGACGGAAGGAATGCGCTCGTTCGTACAACCGCTTCCTACCCAGCAAGAGAAAACTGAAGTTGAAAGAAAAGAAACAACACATATTGTTAAACAAATATTAAATGTTATGGAAGAAAGATCTTATTTTAATGAAGAAGAACAGAGAGAAGTACCCAATAACTTCTTTATCACTAACGCAGGGCTTTGTCTGTTTAACCCGTGGTTTCCACGTTTATTTGTTATGCTTGATTATTTGGACAAAGATAAGAAAGCATTTAAGGACACGGCATCGCAAATCCGTGCTGTATTCCTGCTGCAATACCTGACCTGTCTGGAAGAAAAGACATATCAGGAAATGGAACTGGTGTTTAACCGCCTGCTTGTCAACTTGCCGATGCACATTCCACTACCGAAACAGTTAGAATTGACCCAAGAAGAAAAGGATATGACCGAAAGTTTGATCAAGGCAGTAAAAGCAAACTGGAGGAAAATGGACGGTACTTCTATGAGGGGGTTTCAGGAAGCCTTCATTAACCGCAACGGGCGGTTGGAACAGCAGAAAGAAAAATGGTTACTGACCATAGAAGATCGGGGATATGATATCTTGTTGGAATCTGTTCCATGGTCATTCAAACAGATCCGTTATCCCTGGTTGGAAAATTATATACAAGTTATCTGGCACGATAAGCAAACGTTTTAAAACAGATTTTGTACAACAATAAACAACATCAGGTATGAAAACAGAAAAAGCATATCAGGAAAAAGTAGCCCGCACCATCCAGCAAAAACTGGATGGTAGCGGATCTTTACAATTTGTCGACAACCGCTCAATGAATCTACCATTGCAGCGGATTGGCGAAGACGAGGATGACACACTTCAAGGCAAATTCGACAAAGCGATCCAACTAGAGGAAGACGAGGACGAATCCTTGCAAATGAAACCAGATACGACCATGCAGCGGAAACCAAACAATACCGGACTGCCCGATAACCTGAAAGCCGGTGTGGAAAACCTCTCAGGCTATTCCCTGGATGATGTAAAAGTACATTATAACTCATCCCAGCCGGCTACAGTACAGGCCCTTGCCTATACGCAAGGAACGGATATCCATGTGGCTCCGGGGCAGGAACAGCATTTGCCCCATGAGGCCTGGCATGTAGCCCAACAAATGGCGGGGCGTGTAGAACCAACAACGGAAGTCGGAGGAATGCCCGTCAACGACAATGCTGGCCTGGAACATGAAGCAGATGTAATGGGTTCAAAGGCTAACAGCTTGTAAGATAAGGAAAGGATGAACGAATATATTGTTTGGTTCAATCAGGTATTGACGGTTGCCATACAGCACTATTTCCAGCAAGAGTGTGAATACACTTCGCTGGAACAGATTCGCCTACCCTCCAACGGTTGGATGGAAAAAGTGACAGATGTACAAAAGATTACCTTTCAGGAGCGGATTGTCGTGATGCTGGCATTGATGCCACACATCTGTCCGCAGATACTGGATATCTTTTTTGTGCAGAACAAGAACTTCGACCGTCAATACACAGAGTTTGGCGGTTGGAAAGGCTTGTCGCATGGTGGCTTTCTTCCCACCGGGGAAACAGCTGTATTCGTTATTGCAGGGGAAGATACGGACAGGCGGAAGGCTGTCATCGAATATTTTCAGAAGGATCACTGGTTCTATACGAAAAACATTCTCCGTCTGGAAGGTGCCGGTGAAGGGGAACCGTTCCTGAGCGGACAATTGCGGATATCGGAAGAGTTTCTGAGCCGTGTCTTACTGGATAAAGAATATAAACCGGACTATAATATCGGTTTTCCTGCCAAGCGCATTACTACGGAACTGAACTGGGACGATATGGTACTGGATTACCAGGTGGCAACCGAGCTGGAAGAGATCAATACCTGGATCTCTTCCGGCAAGACCATCATGGAAGACTGGGGATTATCCCGTATCTTGAAAGCCGGATACCGTTCATTGTTTTATGGGCCGCCGGGCACGGGAAAGACATTGGCAGCAACCCTGCTCGGTCAAAAAAATAATATGGATGTTTACCGGATAGACCTTTCCATGATCGTATCCAAATATATCGGGGAAACAGAAAAGAACCTCGCCAGAGTATTCGATCTTGCCGAAAACAGGAACTGGATCCTTTTCTTTGATGAAGCGGACGCCCTGTTCGGTAAACGTACCTCTACCAACACTTCCAACGACCGGCATGCCAATCAGGAAGTCGCTTATCTTTTACAACGGATAGAAGATTTCCCCGGCATGATCATTCTGGCAACAAACCTGCGTTCAAATATCGACGAAGCATTCTCCCGTCGTTTCCAGTCAGTGATCTATTTCCCGATGCCGACGGAAGAACTGCGTGCGGAAATATGGCGGAAGATGTTGAAAAACTGGCCAGGTGGTGTAGATGAAGAACTGATAATCATGGCAGCCGGAACAGAACTCTCAGGAGGCGCCATTACCAACGTAATCAGGCGATGTGCGTTGTCGCTGGTAAATCAGAAGGATAAGTCTCTCAATAAATCTATATTGAACAATGCGCTACAGAAAGAAAAGCTGAAATTATAGGCCAGTAACAAACATAAACCCTAACAAATAAAAAGCGTTGAAATATTACTACTTCAACGCTTTCTTTATTATTCCGTGACCGCGACAGGATTCAAACCTGTAACCGGCTGATCCGTAGTCAGCTACTCTATTCAGTTGAGCTACGCGGCCATTGTTTCGTGATTGCGAGTGCAAAGGTAGTGTTTTCTTTTAAACCTGCAAGACTTTAGTATATCTTTTTTTCAATTTAATCTAACATTTTTGGATTGAAGATCAGGTAACCGATGTTCAGCCCGAAGTTGAAATTCTTTGCCGGATAACTATACCCATTGGCATACAGACTGATAGAGGCAAAAGGTAATTGAAGAACCAGAGCAGCCTCTCCCATGTACTTAAATGAATGAAGAAATTTTCCATAATAAGGAACCGCTATATAAGGGTTTTCCTCATTGATTTCTTTCTTTATTTCATACAAAGGGGCAAAACCATACAAGTCCAGACGGAAATGCAGTAATTTGCTAAACTTATAGATCGGTGAAACACCTGCAGCAAAATATTGATTAGCCCGGAAAGCCTCATTAAAAACAATCTGGCTATGCGGTGTAGGCGTGAATGCCGGGGCCTGCAATACCGATGCCGTATAGTTGTTCATCAGGTTTTTGCTGGAGATAACCAATTCACCCTGAAATCCCAGGTTAAAACGGTTACTTAATGTTTCATAGTGCTGCCACTCCCCTTTCAATTGTAACCAGCTATGTACTTTTTTCCTGATCGACTGGCTCTGCGATGTAGGGGAAGGATCATAATTTTCTGTCCCTGTAACATACTGGGCTATCAGGAACTGCTTCCGCCCGGATATCGGATACTGTTTGGCATCCAATGAATTTCGCTCTATACTAAGCGAACCGCTGAACAGGTTATACCAACTGTGGTCAAATTTAGAATTAGGGAACAACATGTTATTACTCTGAAAATAGTAATCATTTAACTGTCCGTATGCAAATCCGATTTCAGACTTAGCCCTGTTCAGGAATGGGAATCCCAACTTAATCTTCGTATACAATTCTTTTTGCTTGATGAAGGCAGGCAACACATCTTCATAAAACAGCGATTGGCTTTCCTGATATCTCTTATCGGAATAGACTCCTTGCCAGTTCAGGTAAGTCGGGATCTTGGTTTGCAGATAAATTCGTCCGCTCAACATAATCCCGCTGAAAGAGTTTCCAACCTGGAAATTAGCGTTTACGTCGGCCGCATAACGTCCCAGATATTGATAACCCAATCCCAGGAACAGTTGGTTTGCCTGATGCGAGGAGATATTTCCCCCAAAACCGACAGTGATCTCTTCTTTCATTTTAACGTCCAGATAAAGATCAAACTTCTTTTCTCTGCGATTGTAAACCGCATGCGGCATAATCTCCCTGATCTTTGAAGAAGTAAGCATTTTAAAATAAGCCCGTTTGAACTCTTCCATCGAGAATTCATGGTTCATATCACGATGCAGCTGTGCTTCGATATATTTTCGTTGCGATTCGGAAACGCCTGTTACATATATATTCTGAAAGATCAGCGGAGGCAAACTTTCCTTATAAGCCGCCCTTCGCATATTGACTTCTGCAAGCGGAACTCTGCGGGGAACCCTTTGTTTGATAGAGTCTATCATCCCCATAGTACGTTTATAACCTATATCCATCAACTCTTTGGCCTTTTGGAAGTCGAGCAATGAAACTGTCGGGAAACTGAATTTTACCATCATGCCATCTTCCTCGGGTACGTCGTAATCCGTCTTTTGCATGATCATCGTTTCCAGCTGGTTGTATGCATTGTTTGACGGCTTGTTATTCCCACCGGCAACAGTCGATCCGAAGATAAAATCCGGATGGAAAGCTTCTTTCATCGGGCCTACCGGGAAGTTGTCGTAAATACCGCCATCAAACAGAGGAATACTATCTTTCCAGATAGGCTGGAAAAAGAATGGAAAGGTCATTGAAGCACGCACCGCATCACCCAGATCTCCGTTCTTGAATATGATCGCTTTCTTACTATAAATATCGGAAGCCACACAACGGAACGGGATAAACAGATTGTCGAAATTCCATCCGGCTTTCGCTGTTGCCTGAGAGAAAAGTGCCATGAATGCCTGATTCATCTGGATCGGATTGATAAGGCTCTGCGGCAGGAAGTTTGCTTTTATCTGTAACGAATCAGTCATGTCGATAGAGAAATGGCCGAATTCGGGAGTCGGATCAGGTCTTTTAAAATAGTATTTATATTCATTCTCCACTGTCCCGGTCTGCCAGTAGCCGAATTCTTCAGACAACATCAACTCCAGCATCTCTTCAGGAGAATACCCCATAGCATATAAACTGCCAATAATGGAGCCAATGGATGTACCGGCTATATAATCGATAGGTATGCCATTTTCTTCGAGGGCTTTTATGACTCCTATATGTGCAGCACCTTTTGCTCCTCCACCACTTAAAACCAATCCTACTTTTTGTGCGTTGACCAGTTGTAAGAATATCAACAAAAAGGTTACCAGAACAGCTACTTTCTTCATACTTACTTCTTCTCTGTTTACATCTTCAAAAGTAAAGTTATTTTCTCACATTACAAGGAGAGTCGGTCGCTTATTGTGTTAAGAAATAGTGTTTCGATAGCGAATTATTATGAAATTCAATAATAATCAAGAAATATTTGAAATATAAATGATAAATTTGCCAATGAAATTATAAAGGGTAGAATAATAAAATCGTTATGGGAATACTCATTGTGACAGATCTTTTTCTCTTGATGTTTGCTCCGGAAATAAGCGTTTATATTTCGGTCCTTCTAGTCTTATTCATTATAATAATCTTACTATTATCTACAAATCGCAGGCTTACTCGTGAGAACAAAGCGTATAAAGTCCGATTGTCGGAAGAACAGGAAACCGGTAAGGAACATCCTTTCAGCCTGGATATCCTGGACAATCTTCCCTTTCCCGTTTTTGTAAAGAATATAGATGATAATTATAAATATACCTATTGGAATAAAGAAGCAGAGATACAATCCGGTACCAGACGCGAAGAGGTTCTTGGAATTTCCGATATTGAACTCTACGGTGCCGAACGGGGCATGAAATATCGCAAAATAGATGAAGAACTAATCAGTAAAGGAGAGAATTACAGGGCAGAAGAAGAATATACAACTCCCGACGGAGTATCACATAATACCATAGTAAGTAAATCGATCGTCTCCCATGGAGGAAATCGTTGGCTCCTGGTTGTCCGCTGGGATATTACACAAATGAAGGAATATGAGAAGAAGCTTCTCCAGGCCAAAGAAGAATTGGAAGAAGCAGCCAAAACCCAGAATATGGTACTCAGCAGCATAAACTTCGGATTGATCTATACGGATAAAAATTACAAGGTACAATGGGAATCAACAGCCAATCTGAAAGGGATCGCCAAAGGGCGGCAATATACTCCCGGGAAAATCTGTTATGAAACTGTTTTTGGACGTAAGGAGCCTTGCCCGCGCTGTGCTTTAAGCGAGGCTATAACTAAAAAAGAAGCTGTCCGTCATGAATTTACAGAAGAAGACACAACCGTTGAAATCAGTGCCATTCCTATTTTTGACGATACCGAAACCAATATCCTGGGCGGATTAATGAAGATAGAAGATATCTCCGACAAGAAAAGGATCGAGCATCTGATGTATGAAGTCAAAAAGGCGGATGAAGCCAATCGCCTGAAGTCTGCGTTCCTGGCTAATATGAGCCATGAGATCCGTACTCCTTTGAATGCAATCGTCGGTTTCTCCAATTTACTGATAGAGACAGAAGATCCGGCAGAGAAACAGGAGTTTATTCATATTATATCAGCTAATAACGAGCTTTTGCTTCAGTTGATCAATGATATTATCGATATGGCAAAGATCGAGTCCGGCTCGCTGGACTTCCTATATACCCAAACTGATGTCAATGAACTGATGGAAGATATTTGCAGTCAGATGAAACTTAAAAACAAATCGGATGCAATCAGCATTTCTTTCGATCAGAAACTCCCCTATTGTGTGATCGAAACAGATCCGTACCGTTTAATGCAGGTAATAACCAACTTCTTTACCAATGCGCTAAAGTTTACAGAGAAAGGTTCTATTTCATTCGGTTATACTTTGGATGAGCTTGCCGGAGAAATCCGTTTCTATGTAAAAGACACTGGAATAGGCATACCTGAAGATAAACAAAAACAAATCTTCGATCGCTTTGTAAAGTTAAACACCTTTGCACAAGGTACAGGGCTGGGCCTTCCTATCTGTGCAATGATCGCAGAAAAATTCGGAGGAAGTATCGGCGTAGAGTCCTGTGTAGGAGAAGGTTCCCTGTTCTGGTTGAAAATTCCTGTGCAGAAACCTTAAGAATTCCAAAGGCTGCAAACCCAAAAGGCTGTTTATGTGTTTTCTTTTTCATACTTTTGCAACCTAAAACACAAAACAGTCGATGTTTAAACATGTAATAGTTTTCGCAGGAGTGATCCTGCTTGTTTCTGCTTTGCCCGGGAAGGCACAGAATACAGTGCCATCCGACACTGTCCCTAAAGAGGTTGTTATTATTGATGGACAGCAGTTGAATGAGAAACAGTTGAAGCGTTATCATAAACAGTTACGCAAAGATTCTATCCGTGCACAAAAGAAGATATGGTGGTCTGTCCTGGGAGGGCCTTCTTATACGCCAGAAGCGTCCCTGGGCGTTGGTGGTGCAGTGCTGGCCAGTTTCAGACTGAATAAGAATGATACCATTTCGCAACGCTCCTTTCTGCCGGCAGGTATAAATCTTTCATTGAACGGGACAATCGTCGTGGCAGGTGCCGGTACTTTCTTCTTCAATCAGAACAAATTCCGCATTTATGCCAGTTACGGATACAGGAACGAACCTGCCCACTATTACGGTAAAGGGTATGAGACGATCGAGCATGTCGACAGAAGCGACTCCACGACCCGTTATCACCGAAGTTACTTCCAGTTGTATCCTCGCTTTGTCTGGGAAATTCGTCCTCACTTCTATTTAGGAGGACTATTCGATATCAACTACACCAAAGCTTCGGATATTAACCCGGTGATGGATAAAGATCCTTATTTCAATGAATTCAAACTAAAATATCTGAATGTAGGCCTCGGAGGTTTGATACAGTACGACACGAGAGACGATGTGGCAACTCCGACAAAAGGGGTATTGTTAAGCGGAAACTTCAAAGCTTTCGGAAAATATTTCGGAGGAGCATACAATTACGAAATACTGGAACTAGAATACCGTCACTTTGCAAATGTCTTTCGCCCGCGAAGTACGCTGGCTTGGATAGCAAAGAGCCAGATCGGCATGGGGGATGTTCCTTATTCCGAATTACCTTCATTCGGCTCCCCTTTCGACCTGCGCGGATATTACTGGGGCAAATACAGGGATAAATCGATGGCCTATGGCATCCTTGAATACCGTCATATGTTCGGTTCCCCGGCAAAATACAGAAGTGGTAACTTTTGGGCTAAATGTGGTTTTGTTGCCTGGCTGGGAACCGGAACGATCGGAAATACACCATTCGATTGGAATAAATGGAAGCTAAACTTCGGCGCAGGATTACGTGTACAAATGCAACCGGGTAAAAACTTCAGACTGGATATAGGAAAAGAGCCGGGACTCGACGGAGTACAGGTTTATATGAATATGACGGAAGCATTCTAATTAACTTTTTTGCTTTAGCGTTTGCCTTCATCGATCTCTTAAGAGTTTCACCTATTTCGTATGCTTGAAACAAGTGTTTCACCTAGAAGAAACAGTTGTTCCATCATAGTGAAACACTTGTTTCTTCTAGGTGAAACTTTTTCAGGATAAGCACTCAAAATATCCTAGAAGCAATCATTACATAAAAAAGATCCGTTGTCATTAACTTGGAAGTATTGACAACGGATCTTTTTTTATTTGTCTTTATTTAGAACGATAGCTTCATCGAGAAGCGTATGCCTTTACGTTGTATATTCGGGTTATCACGGTAAGTCAGACGCCAGACATAATCGAGGCGAAGGAACTTAAAGATATTCTCTATACCGACTCCGGCTTCCATATAAGGAGTATTACCTAACGTATATGAACCTTCCGGGAACAGATACAGATCTTTACCCCCATAATACGGATTGTTCTTATCAGTCAGATTTCCCCACATTCCGCGGAATGACAATACTTCTCTCCATTTCAGTTTCTTTACCAAAGGAAGACGGTTCAGAATAAGACCGTTCATAAAGTATGTCACATCCCATGATGCATATTCATCACTGATAAACTCCATCGCATTCATATTGGTATATGACTCGGGCTGGATCGTATAGGATAAGTTTGCATTCGGCAGGATCAGCAACGGATAAGGCACCTTGTCCCACACTTTACCCGCTTTACCAATAATATCAAGATATCCGAAAGCAGAGAACCAGAAACGTTTCTGAATACCGATATCCGTACGGTTATAAGTATAATCAGCCCCCAGTACCCCTTTTCTTGCAGTGATATGGCTCAATGTAATTACCGGAGCATCGAAAGTGATCGGATACCGATAGTTACGGGTCTGATAAAATTTCTCATTCGGAGCAAAGCGGAACTTGAATTCCATCTCTGTCATCGAATACGATTTGATCGGTGTGATACGACCGTCTTCCTCTATTCTGTCGAACACGGCATAATCAGTCGAGTATTCTTTTTTATTACGGAGAGTCACGCCATAAGCGATCCCGTTATAATGTTCCCGGTAATATGCCAGCTCTGCATTTCTCAGATAAGTGGCACGGGTGTCTCTCTGACGTTTCCAGGCAAGGAAGATGTTATCCTTGTTGGTGTACATGTACTGCTGTCCCAACTGATTGATATCGTAAGTATATTGTAACCGGAGAGAATTAACCGGAAACTCCTTCCGATATTCCTTTTTATCATTAAAGGAATACTCCACTAATGCATCATACTTCAGTTTTCTGTCAGTCGTTCCGTATGCAGCATATCCTTCAAGGAAAAGACGCTTGCTGAATGCCGTAGTAGTAGTTCCACCCACACGGAAACGGGCACCTTCAATAGCATTACCACTGATAAAAGTATTGGCCGGCCCAAACTCAAACTTATTCTTTACCGGATCGGTACTCGTACCGACATAGCCTGAAGTAAGGATAGTGATAACTTTCTCTGTCACATAAAAGACAGGGACGGCACGCAGTTTAGCCATCAGCTTCTCGACTGTGTTCTGTTTTCGTGTGCCGGCCTCTTCCGGACGGTTGAGATCCCAGAAATCATCCGGTTGCTTATAAGCATTCTGCAAAGTAATCACCGGAGCGCTTTCTTTGAATATATCATCTTTTTCAGGTGGAAGAAACGAATGGTCGCTATAAATATTCAACCTTCGGGCATACATACCCTTCGACTTCTCCGTTAGTTTGAAGTCTACATTTATATCGTCTTTGGTGATAATACGTGTACCGTCTTCCGTTCTCTTGAATGTCTGTTCGATGGTCATTCCGCTGACAAAGTTCAGGTTGATGTTCTTCGGAACATTCAAAATAGCTTTCTGCACAAAGAAAGTGGAGTCGAGTGTAACGAACAGGTGTCCGGTAAAGCCGAAGCCTTCGGAGACGAACGGAACAAATCCCAGGTCGACACATTGCTGCCCGTTTACCTGGACAGTATCGAGCAGATAATATTTGTAGAAGTTTGGCCCCATCGTAGAGAGCGGACTTACAAAACGTTGCAGGAAGAGAGGTATATCGTTCTTGAAGATATCTACTTCCCGGAAAACTTCTCCCAGGAACTGTTGCATGCCATCGCGTGAAAAGATCTCATCCACACCGGCAGCCTTTGCTCCCAGCACGACTCTTTTCTCCACTTTCGGGTCTTTACGGTAAAATACACCTTCTACCTTTTCCTTCTCAGATACCGGAAGGATTGTCTTACCGACATCCAGCGTATCGATATAATCGATAAGGAAGTCGAACTTACCTCCTTTGCCGTTCTCCTTTTTAGGTTTCGGGTGATAATCGTTCATGGCAAATACCATCTTTTCATACTGGCTGTAGCTGAAGTAATCATGATTGCGCGGATCATTACTTTCGCGTTTATCGATCATATTCTTTACGAAAGTAACAGCCGGATTATCTTTCTTGCTGTATTTCTCTTTTGTAGGCCTGATGAATACTTCATTAAGAAGTATACTGGAAGGAGCCAGAGCCACTTTGAAATAGTTCTTCTTCCCGACGGCTACTTTAAACTCTTTTTCTTCGTATCCGAGGTAGGATACGGATAAGGTACGGGCATTAGAAGATGTAGTCAATGTGAATTTACCATCATCATCAGTTGTTGCCCCTATCGTTGTACCTTTAAGTATAACCGAAACATACGGTAACGATTCTCCTGTAATTGAGTCCGTTACAACTCCATTTATTATAGTGTTCTGACCTTTTGAAGCAAAAGCTATTATTACAAATGTCAGAATAAAAACAATCTTTTTCCCCATCACTTTTTATTAACTCTCTCGTTAAGACTCCGCAAAATTATAACAGATTATTCTTTCTTAATGTTCCAAATTGCACCGAATATATTCCAATTGACAACAAATCTCATTAAAAAGACTTTCTGTATAGAATAATTAAAACAATCTTATACTATCAATAACAAAATCTCTTCTTTCCGTTACCGGTATTTTAGGTATTTCTATTAATGTATAACCTGCTTTTTCGTAAACCTCTTTCATTACATAATAAGTATCTATCGCTTCATTAAACAATTGTTTTCGTTCTTTATCCGTACAATATATATCTTCCCAGGGGGGCAGTATAAATACTTGTTTGCTATATCTGTATTTAGCTACTGCTTGTTCTATATTCTCCTTGTCCGGCAACCCGATCAGCGCAGCATAGGCCAACGTATCGGGGATTCCTCTGTCGAAGAATAATATACCATCATTTCCGGCATTAGCCAGATACGAGTCAATGGAACGTTCCAGCATCAATTCAGTATACAATACCGTATCTTTCCACGGAAGGGCTTCTCCGCCTTGTTGCATCTGCTCTTTTATGATTTCGCGTGCAACCTCTTCTACCGCTTTAAATCCCGACCTTTCGAGTTCTTCAATTAGTGATGTTTTACCTGTGCCTGGTCCACCCGTAATAACATACAAACCTGTTTGTTTCAGCATGATTTGTCTATTTAATTATTATGGCAAATTGGAAACTGCAACCCGGAAGAAAAGCAATATTAAACCCGGATTGCATGGACAAATATAAGGGTTTATTTCGTTATGGCTATAAAATCTCTCTTAAATTTAACAATTCACTTTTGTTTTCTCCTACCAATCTTGTTACCTTTGTCCACTGAAAAGGGGGTGCCATACTGTAAACGGGCTGAGATTATACCCTGTGAACCTGATGCGGATAATGCCGCCGTAGGAAAGACAGATAAAGGCTTTTCCCTCCTTTTGCGTGTAATAATGAAAACAGATACAATGTATCGCTATCCGGTAGCACTTACAATTGCCGGTTCAGACAGTGGCGGTGGAGCCGGTATACAAGCAGATATTAAAACATTTTCTGCATTAGGGGTTTATGGCGCTTCCGTCATAACATCGGTTACTGCCCAGAACACACAGGGAGTCAGAGGTATTCAGGCCATTTCTCCGGAGATACTGAAAGGACAACTGGATGCTGTCTTTGAAGATATAACGATCGATGCCGTAAAGATCGGCATGTTACATAATAAGACAGCAGCAGAGATTGTAGTAAACACGATAGATACCTATTCCCCTTCCTATATAGTATTAGATCCGGTCATGATCTCGACCAGCGGCAATAAGCTGTTGCAGGATGATGCCATAGACATTATTGTACGCGAACTCTTCAAACGTACTACGTTGGTAACGCCCAATATAGATGAAGCGGAATTCCTTTCAGAGATGAAGATCACTTCAGAAAAAGAGATGGGACAGGCTGCCGATAAATTACTGGCAATGGGATGTCGTGCCGTCCTGATGAAAGGCGGTCATCTGAAGGGAGATAAAATGACCGATATTTTATACACGGAAGATAGGCCCCCTCTCCGACTTTCGGCAGAAACGATTGAAACAGCGAACGGTCATGGAACCGGTTGTACATTATCTTCTGCTATCGCGGCTTACCTGGCACTGGGAAACAACTTGCCACAGGCTGTAAAATCAGCTAAGGACTATATTACAAAAGCTATTCTTGCCGGAAAGGATGTGAGAACCGGTCATGGACACGGGCCCTTGAACCATTTCTTCTCCCCGGTGCCTTTGATTAAATTAGAAATGAAGGAGTAATGAAACTGATCGTTATAACCACCCCTTATTTCTTTGAAGGCGAAAGCCGGATAATATCCCGGCTCTTCCGGGAAGGAATGGAGAGATTGCATCTACGCAAGCCACAAAGCAATATGGATGAATTGCGTATGCTATTGGATGCAATACCGTCAGAATACCATTCCCGTATCGTCCTGCACGATCATTTCGAACTGGCCATAGAATACCAACTGGCCGGTATCCATCTGAACAGCAGGAATCATACGAGACCGGAAGGATTTAAAGGAAGCATCAGTCGCTCTTGTCATTCTTTAGAAGAAGTACAGGAAAATAGTGAACTGGATTATGTTTTCCTTAGCCCTCTCTTTCAGAGTATATCAAAAGAAGGTTATGGTTGCGGCTTTCCGATAGAGGTTTTACATAAAGCGTCTTCTGATGGTATTATCAATCAAAAAGTGATAGCTCTTGGTGGTATGGACAATACAACTATACCCTTGATAGAACCACTCAACTTCGGAGGTGTTGCAGTACTCGGAGCCTTATGGGGTGATAATCCTTCAGAAAAAGAAACAGGCTCTATTATTGAACGATACAAACAATTAAATATATGGCGATAGATTTCAAATTACATGAACAGGATAAGAAAGGATGTTTTATCCCCCGCGAAAAAGGTGAACGCCTGATGTTCATTACTCACCGTACGTCCAAATATACAGAGTATGAGGAAGTGAAAATGGTTTTAGACGGAGGGTGTTCGTGGGTTCAGCTTCGTATGAAAGATAATATGAATATCTTCACTGCCCGGGAGATATCACAATTAATCTGTGCCCATGAAACGAAATGTACTTATTGCATCAACGATAATATACAAATTGCATTGCGATGCGGTGCAACTGCTGTTCATCTGGGAAAAGAAGATATTACGGTAGCCGAAGCCTGGAAGAAAGCAGACGAATTGCTTTACCCGGACGAGAACTTTTATATCGGAGCTACGGCCAACACGTTTGAAGACATTAGCCGGGCTATCAAACAAGGAGCTTCCTATATCGGATTGGGCCCGTTCCGCCACACGGAGACAAAAAAGAAACTAAGTCCTGTCCTCGGATTGGAAGGATATCAAAAAATAATACAACAATGTAAGGATGCCGGCTATAATATACCGATATTTGCAATCGGAGGTATTTGCCTGGAAGATGTCGGAGCGCTGATGCAAACCGGTATAACAGGTATCGCTGTCTTCGGAGCAATTATCAATGCGGATGATCCTGTGGAAGAGACACGCCGCTTTATTAACGAAATAAATAAATATTAAAATATACATCAATGGCAAACAAGAAGAACACGATGCGTATAACCTATCCGTCATCGGAGAAAATATATGTACCGGGAGAGATCAATAAGATCAAGGTGGGAATGCGCAAGATCAAATTGCTGGATACGGTTACTGTTGAAGAGAACGGTGAAAAGACCTTTAAGAAAAACAATCCGGTGATTGTTTACGATACGAGTGGCCCTTTTTCCGATCCGAAGATAAATATCGACATAACAGCCGGTATTCCACGTATCCGCGAAGAATGGTGCAGCAAACGCAAGGATATCGAACAGTTAAGCCAGTTGTCGTCGGAATATGGCCGTAGCCGTTTGGAAGACAAGAGTCTGGATAAAATACGTTTCCCGAAACATTATCTGCCTTACCGGGCAAAAGAAGGCAAAAATATCACCCAGATGTACTATGCCAAACGCCGTATCATCACCCCGGAAATGGAATATGTAGCTATTCGTGAGAACCAGCAGATCGAAGCATTGGGATTGAAATCATATATCACTCCCGACTTTGTCCGCAAGGAAATTGCAGCCGGCCGTGCTATTATTCCGGCTAACGTTAATCATCCGGAAGCCGAACCGATGATTATCGGGAAAAAGTTTCTGGTAAAGATCAATACCAATATCGGTAACTCCGCTTTGTCGTCAGGTATCAGTGAAGAGATAGAAAAAGCGGTTTGGAGTTGCAAATGGGGGGGTGATACTTTGATGGATCTTTCTACCGGCGATAACATCCATGAAACCCGTGAGTGGATCATCCGTAACTGTCCGGTTCCAATGGGTACTGTTCCTATTTACCAGGCTTTAGAAAAAGTAAATGGGGATGTAGAAGCGCTTAACTGGGAAGTCTATCGCGATACACTGATCGAACAAGCCGAACAGGGAGTCGACTATTTTACGATCCATGCAGGATTATTGAAAAAACATATCGAGCTGACTGCTACCCGTTTATCCGGTATCGTTTCACGCGGAGGTTCGATTATGGCCAAATGGATGCAGATACATGACCAGGAAAACTTCCTGTATACCCACTTTGCCGAGATATGTGATATCTTGAGCCGTTATGACGTGGCAGTATCTATCGGCGACGGTCTTCGTCCCGGTTCTATCTATGATGCAAACGATGCGGCACAATTTGCCGAATTGCATGCAATGGGAGACTTGACAAAGATTGCCTGGGAGAAATTCGTTCAGGTTATTATAGAAGGCCCCGGCCATGTTCCCATGAATAAGATCCATGAGAATATGAAAGAACAGCAATATGCCTGCCACGGAGCACCTTTCTACACATTAGGCCCGCTCACTACGGATATCGCTCCCGGCTACGACCATATTACCTCTGCAATCGGTGCGGCACAGATTGCCTGGCATGGAACGGCCATGATCTGTTATGTCACCCCGAAAGAACATTTGGGACTGCCTAACAAAGAAGACGTGCGTAACGGAGTTGTCGCCTATAAGATTGCTGCTCATGCAGCCGACCTGGCTAAAGGACATCCCGGAGCCCAGGTTCGTGATAATGCCTTGAGTAAGGCGCGTTTCGACTTCCGTTGGAAAGACCAGTTCAACCTGTCGCTCGACCCGGAACGTGCTTTGCAGTACTATAAAGAAAGTGCTGTTACTGACGGTGAATACTGTACGATGTGTGGCCCAAACTTCTGTGCTATGCGTTTAAGCAAAGACTTACACAAAGAATGTAAGGAATAATGATATATTAGCGGGCGGCCGTAATGGCTGCCCCTACTAAACGCTCTGCCAGCGCATATCCTTCCTCATACAGGGCTTCCAGTTTCTCCGTATTACTTTCCGTGCGTCCTACCTCTATCTTATTTTCCGGACGGATCACGAATACTTTCCCTTCCGCTTCCAGCTGATCGATGTAATCGAGTACTTCATTATATCGCTTGTATCTTACTTTAAGCTGTTCACGTATAGCCGGATATTGTTTATAGATAAAGCCGGGAAGATAAAAGTCTTTATCTTTTTTGCGGTATCCTTTATTACGGGTCAAGATAACGACGTTTTTATGGAAACCATCATCAATGGCACGCTGGATAGGTATGGCATCACAAACACCGCCGTCCACCATCGGAATACCGTCCACATACGCCACCGGGCATAATACAGGCAACGAACAGGAAGCGCAACAGATATCTACCAGGCGATTTTTATCTTTCTTTTCTTCAAAATATTCCGCTTTCCCGGTCAGACAGTTACTGGTGACCATCACAAAACGATCTTTCGACTTGAAATAGGTATCGAAGTCGAGCGGATAATCCTGTTCCGGATAGGTATAGAACAGATATTTCATATCGATATACCCTCGGCCACTCAGGAAATGACGCAAGCCGATATAATTGTACTTCTTCAACAGATCTATATTGCTGTAACGCGAACGTCCCCGCTGCCGGGAAGCGTACGAAATGCCATTACTGGCTCCTGCCGATACACCGATCGTATAGGGAAACCAGATATCATGATCCATAAAATAGTCCAATACACCGACCGTGAAGATGGCACGCATCCCCCCGCCTTCCAATACAAGTCCTGTCTGATTATCTACTACCATAATTCATTCATTTAAAAAGCCATTGCTCGGTTCACACCGGACAATGGCCACAAAAATATAATAAATCAGCGATAAAAAAATAGTCTGTTTATAGAATAACTTCGTTCACTAACGGACGATTCAGACGGAAGTCTTCGATATTCTGTAAGGTCGTTTCTGCAATATTTTGCATGGCTTCTTTGGTAAAGAAGGCCTGATGCGAAGTGACGATCACATTATTGAATGACAGCAGGCGTGCCAGTACGTCATCGTCAATAATTTTGTCGGATTTATCTTCGTAGAAGTAATCACCTTCCTCTTCGTACACATCCAGTCCGGCTGCCGAAATCTTCTTTTCTTTCAGTCCTTCTATCAGTGCATTGGTATGGATCAGTTGTCCACGGCCGGTGTTAATGATCATCACACCGTCTTTCATTTTATCGATCGAGCTGTCGTTGATGAGATAACGGGTTTCTTCCGTCAGCGGGCAATGCAGCGAAATAATATCCGATTCACGGTACAATTCGTCGAGTGTCGTATAGGTGATTCCTTCTTCTTCGGCAAATTTATGATCCGGGAAGACGTCATAAGCCAGGATGCGCATACCAAAACCTTTCAGTATTTTGATCAATATCTTTGCGATCTTTCCTGTTCCGATTATACCAATCGTCTTACCGTGCATATCGAACCCCATCAGGCCGTTTAATGAGAAGTTCCCGTCGCGGGTACGCCAGTAGGCCCGATGTATCTTGCGATTTAACGAAAGCATTAATGCCAGTGAGTACTCGGCCACTGCATAGGGCGAATAAGCCGGGACACGTACAACCGGAAGCTTATCTTTTGCTGCTGCCAGGTCTACATTATTAAAACCGGCGCATCGCAATGCCAGAAGCTTGACATCGTTCTCGACCAATGCGTTTATAACCGTTGCATCGGCTGTATCATTGACGAAGATACAAACTGCATCGGCATCCTGAGTCAGAACGACATTGTTGGGATTAAGATGCCCTTTGTAATACCGGATATCATAATTATACTTTTCGTTTACTTTATCGAAAGAAGCTATATCGTACGGTTTAGCTCCAAAAAATGCGATCTTATATGACATATTATTTGTTTTTTATTAAAACAGATTAAATGTACCGAATGTTGAAAAGACAGTCACAATTATAAATAAAAGCACTACTTTTCTACAATGTAATCATAGGTAAATTGCAGATCGATGATTACCGAAGAAGCGGAAGGAGTACGTCCCGAAGATCTGAAAATAACAGGCCCCGCTAAGTATTATTTAGCAGGGCCCGATGAAATTATTCGTTAGAATTTTGTTTCTCTTTTTCCCGTTTCTTTTCTTCCAGTTTGCGATCCCTTATATCTACCCACTTGACAAAAGATAACACGGTTACAATTATAACCGAAAGGATCATATATACATAGATATTCATGACTTTACCTCCTTCTTTTTAGAACTATCAATCAAAACAAATCCAATCATTATTAATAAAAATGAGAAGAATACTCCTAAACTATAGATAACCCATTTATTAATAGGTTCATTTACAATACCACTGAGAATAATTCCTCCAAATACCAATTTAGCAATATCAAGGAAAAACTCTCCTGCTTTTTCTTTTACACTCATAGTAACCGGGTTTTAGTTGTTAAATACTGCGTCAAAGATAAAGATTATTTCCCAACAAACAAAAAATAAGGTATCTATTATTATCCAAAGTCTATAGTTACTTTTGTACCTTTATTTACCTCGGAATCGATGTCTACTTTAGCACCATATGTAGATAGAATGCGCAGGGATAAACTCAGTCCTATCCCATGTCCGGCAAACTCGCGGGTGTTGGTGGCACGGTAGAAAGGCTGGTAAACACGCTTCAGTTCCTCCGGTGGAATACCTATTCCCGTATCTTTGATTTCGAGGACGGAACCACGCAGACGCATTTCAACCGGTTCTTCTCCAGAGTATTTGCAGGCATTATTCAGGATATTTCCTATTGCCATCTTCAACAGATGCGGGTTTGCATTCAGGCAAAAAGCGAAAGTATCGGTAGTAAACCGGATGCGGTTACCGACAAATTGCATCAGGAAGTCGGCCAACATGATCGTTTCAGTCGCATTCTTTAGTATCTCCTTATCGCCGTGGGACAGGAAAAGAAGATGCTTCATCAGCTGGATGATGCGTCTGGTTTCGGATGCGATACGTTTTAATGCAGCCTGGTATTCGGCAGGTGTACGCTCCTTCAGCAGGCTGATCTCACATTCTCCCTGTATGGCCGTAAGCGGATTGTTCAACTCATGCGAAGCGTTGCTGATAAAAGCCTTTTCACTCTGGTAGGCAGCATCGATACGGTCTACCATGCGGGTGGCATATAGCTTGCCGACAAAATAGATCAGGACGGCACTTATAACGATCAAAGCCAGTAATAGCCAGCCGATACGCTGCTGGATATCACCGCCATACTGGTTATTGGATATCACCAGGACGATAAAGTTACCTTCATTATCCGGATAGTAAAGGGCAGCCCCCATCTTCTCCTTTTCGTGGAAAGTGATCACTTCGCCGGAATAAAGGCGGGCAATCTCTTTCTCCGTCATATAGATCGATAATGTAGTGCGCGTTTCGGCAATACTATCGGCATTCAGCAGTATCTCGGTCGCTACCGGCAACGTATCTTCATACCGTTTTTGTATGCGGGCATAACTTTCCTCGTCTACTTCATCCTTTTCCCAATGCTTCTCTGCGGTGGCATAAGCCTTTTCCGTCAGATAAGAGTAATACAGGCGGCTGATATAATTGGTGGCGATGAAATAGAAAGCAACCGTGACGATGGCAATGACACCGACCGTTATTGCCGTATAAAAGAATGCGATCTTGTTTCCTGTCTTCATGCTTCCATCATATAGCCGACACCGACAACGGTACGGATCAGTTTATGGTCGAAATCCTTGTCTATTTTACTTCGGAGATAATTTACGTAGACATCCACGACATTCGTATTCGTATCGAAGTCCTTATCCCAGACATGCTTCAACAAGGTCAGACGATTCAAGGCAGTTCCCTGGTTCAGGATGAAGTATTCCAGCAGGCGATATTCTTTTACGGTCAGGTCGATCGCCGTATTTCCACGTATTGCCCGGTGTCCGTTCGGATCGAGACTCAGATCGCCGCATTGCAGGGTACTTGTACCTGCATCCGTTCCCGACCGGCGTAAAAGAGCTTTTATGCGGGCTTCCAGTTCCTGGAAACTGAAGGGCTTGACCAGATAATCGTCGGCTCCGGCATCCAGGCCGTTAACGATATCGTCGGTCGTCCCCAGAGCCGTTAGCATGATGACCGGCGACTGATAGCCATACAATTGACGATACTGGCGGCACAGCTGCAAGCCGTTCATCTTGGGCATGATTATATCCAAGATCAGGAATTGGAAATTCTCATTCCGTAGTAACTCCCAGGCCGCCATGCCATCGTAGGCAACGCTGACCTCATGCCCGAACTCCTGTAAGCCCCGCTCTATGAATGAGGCGATATTCACTTCATCTTCTACCAATAATATCTTAGCCATCTGATCTTTTATTAACTATATCCTATTTCAAAAGTCCCTTCCGACTACAAATATACTATTTACAATCTACGTTGTAATAACTTTCCGTCTTTATCATACAGCATCCGGCTGTAAAAAGCTTCTACCATCAGCGGAAAGACGAAGAGGGTAAAGAAAGTAGCCCCTATCAGTCCTCCAATGATTACAATGGCAAGCGGACGCTGACTTTCGGAGCCTATACCGTGACTGAGCGCTGCCGGCATCAGGCCGATTGCTGCCATTGAAGCCGTCATCAATACGGAACGCACCCGGTCTTTCACACTTAGTTTGACGGCATCCGGCAAAGGCGTCCGTGCCTTCAGGTTCCCTTTGATGTCGGAGATCATGATAACCCCGTTCTGGATACAGATACCGAACAGGGCGATGAAACCGATTCCGGCCGAAATAGAGAAGTTGAAGCGGGTAATTAAAAGGGCGATGATCCCTCCTACCGCTGCATAAGGCACATTCAATAACACCAGCCCTGCATCGCGGGCATTGCCGAACAGCACGAACAGGATCACGAAAATAATGGCGATACTGACGGGAACGACCTGTGCCAGCCGTTTGGTGGCACGTTGTTGGTTCTCGAAGTCTCCCGTCCATTTCAACGTATAGCCGTCGGGGAGTTTTACCTGTTTGTTCACTTTCTGCTGGGCTTCGGCTACCGCCGTTCCCATATCGCGTCCACGGACAGAGAACTTCACGGCACAGAAACGGGCATGATTGTCACGGTAGATGATCAGCGGGCCGGTGATTGTATGGATATCAGCCAGTTCCTTGATGGGAACCATTGTGCCGTCGCGGGCAGGGACAAGTATCTTTCCGATCTCGTTCTCGCTCCGACGGAAAGAGGATTCATAGCGAACCATGATATTGAACTTCCGTTCATCTTCATAAAGCAGGGAAGCACTCTTACCGCCTATCGCCATCTCGATAATCGACTGCACATCTTCCTTGGCCACACCGTAACGGGCCAGGCGCGACTCATCGAGTTCGATACGCAACTCCGGTTGTCCGATATTACGGATCACCCCGAGGTCTTCGATGCCTTCAACAGTTTGCAGGACTTTGTAGACTTCCACCGCTTTCTTCTCCGATTCATACAGGTCTTTACCGAATACCTTCACGGCAATAGAACCCTTTACGCCGCTGGCCGCTTCCTCCACATTATCGGTAATAGGTTGGGAGAAGTTGAAGTCGACGCCCGGATAGATTGCCAGGTTGTCTTCCATCTTCTCTATTAATTGGGCTTTGGTGAGTTTACTTTCCCATTTCTTTTCGGGATAGATGTCTACATGAAATTCGATGTTGTAGAAGCCGGTAGCATCCGTACCGTCGTTAGGGCGTCCCGTTTGCGAAAGAACCTGGCGCACTTCCGGATAAGAAGCCAGTTCACGACGCATCTGGTTGGCCAGTTTGACGGACTCATCGAGCGAGATACTTTGCGGCAAGGTGGCACGGATATAGATCGAACCTTCGTTCAGTTGGGGAAGAAACTCTGTACCCAACAGCGTAAAGCTCCACAAGCCGACGGCAGCCACCAGGGAAGCAATGCCGATCGTCGCTTTCTTGTGGGCATGGCAACGGTCAAATATAGAAACGGATACCCGGTTTACCCACGACAGGAACGGGTTATGCTTTTCACGCACATTCTTTTTCAACAGCATCGACGAGAGCACAGGCACCAGCGTCAACGTAAATATCAAAGCCCCCAGCAAGGCAAATCCCAACGTATAAGCCAGCGGACTGAACATCTTCCCTTCTACTTTTTGGAAAGCGAAGATGGGAACTAAAGCCGTAATAATAATCAGTTTGGAGAAGAATACCGCTTTTGCCCGGTCTTTTGCCGTATGGCGGATCAATCCCATTTTGCTCATCACGTTGAATGCCGGCATACCGACCTCGCGCGCTTTTTTGTCGAGTGCCACAAAGAGACCTTCCACCATTACGACCGCCCCGTCGATAATAATACCGAAGTCGATCGCCCCCATCGAAAGCAGGTTGGCACTCATGCCCATGGCCCGCAGGCAGATAAAGGCAAAGAGCAGCGCCAACGGGATGATAATGGATACGATCACCGTTGTACGCCAGTCTGCCATAAAAATCAACACAATGAAAGTCACAAGTAAAATACCTTCGATAAGGTTATGCGTTACGGTACGTACGGCAAGATCTACCAGGTCTTCACGGTCATAGAAAGCGACGATCTTCACGTCTTCCGGCAGGGCGTTTTCCTGTATATCGGCTATCTTATCTTTTAATGCCGCGATCACCTCGCCGGGGTTCTCCCCTTTCCGCATGACTACGATTCCCTGCACAACATCGTCTTCATCCATCCGGCCTACCTGACCCAGACGCGGCAGACTCGACTCGTGTACGCTTGCCAGATGTTTCACCAGGATAGGCGTACCGTTAATGTTCTTCACGACAATGTTCTCGATCTCTTTCGTATCGTTGATCAGGCCGATACCACGAACAACGTAGGCCTGCGAACTCTTGGTGATCACGTCGCCCCCTACATTAATATTACTCTTGGCAATAGCGTCGTAAAGCTCCAGTGTTGTTACGTTATAATTAATCAGTTGGTTCGGATTGACACTCACTTCAAAGGTCTTTACTTCACCGCCAAAGCTCACGATATCCGCCACTCCGGGAACGGCACGCAGCTTCCTTTCGATCACCCAATCCTGGAATGTCTTCAACTCACGGACGGAACGCTTATCGCTTCGCAAGGTATAACGGAATATCTCACCCGTAGGGCCGTACTGAGGTTGAACTTCCGGTGTAACACCTTCCGGTAAGTCGGCGTCATTCAACAGGTTATATACTTGTTGGCGGGCGTAGAAATCGTCGGCATCATCATCAAACATCACATTGATCACCGAGAGCCCGAACAACGTGGTACTACGGATATCCGTCTTTTTCTGTACCGGGTTCATGGCTATCTCGATGGGGATGGTAATAAACTTCTCTATCTCTTCCGCACTGCGTCCCGGCCATTGGGTTATGATCGTAACCTTCGTATTGGTCACGTCGGGAAAAGCGTCGACAGGGGTATGGATAAAGCTGACGGCACCGGCGATAATGGCAATGACGGTGCAGAAGAAGATAAAGAATTTATTCTTCAGCGAGAAGGCTATTATGTTATCTATGAATTTGTGCATGGTTCGGTTACTTTAAAGCGTTATAAACCAGAAGTGCGTTCTTGTCGATGATACGGTCGCCCTCTTTCAGCCCGGATTGCAGGTAGCAGTTCTTCTCTGTCTGCTTGAACACGGTCACTTCGCAGGCATGCAGTTCATTATTTGCGTCGATACATACGACATAATGGCGGCCGTTCTCGAAGATGACGGCGCGGGAATTTACGCAGGGCATCACCTCCCCTTCCTGGTTGTTTTGTACATAGACATTAGTAAACATAGCAGGTTTAAGCATATAGTCGTCGTTCTTCAGTTTGACACGTACGCTCATGGTCTTACTTTCGTCGTTCAGGATGTTATATACTTTGTCTATCGTTCCGGTAAACTCCTTGTCCCTGTATGCCAGCGTGGTGATACGTACCGGAGCTCCTTCGCGTACCTTGCTGATATCGCTTTCGTACACATCGGCCATCACCCACACGTTATCCAGACCGGAGATCGTGAACAACTCCTCCGTTTGGTCAGAACGTATCTGCATGTTACGGCTTACATTCTTCTCTATCACAAAACCGGATACAGGCGCTTTTATCTCATACACTGAATTGCCAGAGATATGATAGATGGAATAAACCTCTTCGATCCGTTTTTGCTCGGCACGCGCATTGCTCACTTCCTGTTTCGCCTGAAGCACATCACGCTCGGACGACATGCCGCTACGGAACATATCCTTTACGGCTTCCAGATTACGGTTTGCCAGGATCGATTGCTGTTCGGCCTCTTTGCGTTGCTTTTCGTAATCAGCCACCTCGCTGCTGCGGATCACGGCGAGTATATCGCCTTTCTTCACATAGTCGCCTACTTCCACATTCACAGCAGATACATTTCCACCGAAGATAGGATACACATTTGCCACCTGTTCGGGGTTGAAGCTGACACGGCCGTTCAGGATCAGTTCGTTGTTGAGAGGGATCTCATGCACGGTTTCGACAGATACGACTTTCTGTAGGCTGTCGGTCAACATAAGGGGGGCCGTGCCGGCTTCTTCCCCGGTAGTCTTACTGCCACAGGCAACAAGAAGGGGTAGTAAAAGTGCTAATGCTATACAATTCTTATTCTTCATATTTATATCTTGTTATCCGTTAATAGTTGAATACATCGCTACCTGTTACAGTGTTGATATCTTCCATGGCAAGGAATACATCCTTCTGTGTCTGATAAAGTTGCAGGCAGGTTTCTTTATAAGCCTGATAATAATCGATGAATTCGAGCAGGCTGATATTACGTTTACTGTAATTGCTGTTCACTCCGTCGATGATCTTTTCAAAATCACGTTCCAGTTCGTAGTTGGATGTATTATAGAGCTTGACGGCCTTCTCCAGACGTGCATAACTGGTGAAAAGTTCGTTCTCCGCCTGCTTACGCGCCAACTCTTCCCTGTTCGTGTTTTGCAGGACGGAAAGGCGGGCAGATTTGATATTTCCCTGGTTACGGTTGAATATCGGGACAGAGACACTCAAACCGATAGCGAAGTAGTTGTCGCAGAAATTACCTGCCCGGTCGTAAGCTCCTTTCAGGCTGACTTCAGGAAAGGCAAGCGACTTTTGCAAACTTACATTGGCACGGGAAACCTGTATATTGGTGCGTGCCATCTTTATATCAGGACGTTCGGCCAGGCGGTTGTTCAGTTCGATAAAAGGAATAGAGGCAATATCCACCTGCTTCAATACCGCTTCGTCGAAAACAGGCTCGAACACTTCGGTTGCATTCAGTCCCAATAATAACTTCATATCGCCCTGCAGGGAAATGACCTGGTTGGAAGTCTCGTTCCTCTCCTGTTGCAGCGATAAAAGAAGCGCCTGTATTCTCGACTTCTCCAACAATGATATATTTCCTTTCTCATTCTGCTCTTTCATTACTTCCAGCAGCCGTTGCAGGTAGTCGATCTCTTTATCGTATACGGAAAGAGACTTCTCTGTGTAGTAGAGTTCGATGAACTTGGTGTTAAGTTCGCTTCGTAGGGTTCGAAGCACTTCTTCAAACTGATAGACAGCCATTTCCTTATTCAGCTTTTCTACACGGACACGTTTATTACGTTGTCCGGCGATATAGATAAGCTGTTCGACCTCGACAACGGCTTCCCCCTCGCGTCCCATATCGAAATATTTTCCGTTCAGACGGTTGTAGACATTCTGTTCAAGTGAGATAACAGGGTTCTCGAAGAGGCGTGCCTGGATAACTTCGGCTTCGGCCATGTCGATGTTATAACGTTCGGCAATCAGTTCCAGGTTGCAGGTAGAAAAACGCTGTCCGGCTTCCTGTAAATTAAGTTTTACTAGTTGGTTTTCAGCACCGGAGGTAAAGACAAATACCTGTAAAAGAAGTGATAAGAGAATGACTCGTTTGTCCATTTGCTTCTGTTTTTTGGAAGCAAAGGTATAAGCAGGCCGTGTTTTGGCCTTATGTAATCGATTAGAATACTCTTAAATGAAATTAGATTTTGATTAGAAGCTCTTTAGCGTCTTATTTTCATGCGGTAAGGTGGCGTAGGCTGCAAATGGTCGGTGTCGAGGTAAGCCGGACATTTGGGATAGATCAGATCCAGGTAACGAAGATCGATTGCACAAGGCACCTCTTCCAGACGGACACGGGCTATTCCTTTCTTCTTAAATCCCAGTAATTTAGCTGCACTGGCAGATACATCGATAATCCTTCCTTTGCGGTGCGGGCCGCGATCGGTGACACAAACGATCACAGACTTCATATTATCCAGATTGGTGATACGCAGGAAAGTACCGAAAGGATACGTACGATGGGCGGCAACCAGTTCGTTTTTGTCATGAATGCGTCCACTGGATGATTTTCGGCCGTGGAAACGCTCATGGTAATAAGAGGCAAGCCCTTCCTCCTGCCCCCACGCTCCCCCTATGCTTTGCAAAGCAATAAACAGGAGAGCGATATGGATCAGACGAAAGGGCATGTGCAAATATAATAACTAATTTGTATTATTGAAGCAACTTCCCGTCATATTCGCCGGTCAGCGTATTCAGGAAGGCAACGATCTTAGCTGTTTCAGCATCCGAAATATGTTTTCCGATCTGGAATTCATGCATTACCTGGATAGCATCTTCAATCGTAGTGATCGAACCGTCGTGCATGTACGGAGGTGTCAGCATGACGTTACGCAAAGTCGGTGTTTTGAACTTATGACGGTCAGACTCGTTCTTCGTTACAGACCAACGTCCGTTATCACCATCCGTCAGGCCGGTACCGCGATAATCAAAGTAATTATCCTTGATACCCATATATTCGTACGACTGTCCGCCGAGATTCATACCTACGTGGCAAGTGGCACATTTGTTGTCTTTAAACAATTGGTAACCTTCCAGTTCTTCAGCTGTAAGAGCGTTCTTGTCACCTCTCAGGTAGTTATCGAAACGGCTCGGAGTAAGCAATGTCTTTTCAAATTCAGCGATTGCTTCGGTAACAGTCGATTCTGTGAAACCTTCCGGGAATACTTCAAGGAAACGTTTGCTCAGTTCCTTATCGTCAGCCAACTTGGTACAGATCTCATCGAATGAATGGCTACCCATTTCAACCGGATTCAATGGAGGGCCGGCTGCCTGTTCTTTCAGGTCGGCAGCACGTCCGTCCCAGAACTGCACGAAGTTAAGTGCGGCATTGTAGACAGTCGGTGCATTTACTCCACCGAATTGTCCGTCGATACCTTCTGAATATTGTTTGCGGTCTACTCCGCCAGTATTCAGACCGTGACAAGTAGCACAAGAGATTGTGTTATCGCCCGATAAACGGGTATCGTGATACAAGTCGAATCCTAAAGCCACCTTAGCCGGGTCGGTCGGGATGGAAGCCATCAGCGGTTGAACCGGTTCGTTGGCAAACTCTTCAGCTACAGTAGGCGATACATACTTGTTTTTACGGGCTTCTTTAGCCCAGGAGATAATAACCGCTTTTTCATCGTCATTCAGGTTTGTACCCCAATGCATGGTGTAATACTTGGCAGGAGGCATTGAGCCGCTGAGTGCCGTGTTCTCCACTTTAGCCAGATCCACTTCGGTAACAGGCTGTCCGTTGTCGAGGGCAGTCATCATAGCGGTAAGATCCAGATAATGCGTACCTTCTTTCATATCCGCCTGTACAACCGGGCCGATGATCGGAAGTTTACCGTAAAAAGGAATGTTTGCGGTGGCTGAGTGACATTCCAGACATCCGTTGTTGCGAATGATAGATGCTACCTGTTTTGCCTTATCACCTTCATGTTTCTTGTAGTCGTTAGACGAGCAAGAAGGCAATGTTAAAGCTAACGTAAGTAGCCCGACAGGAAATACTGCCATCTTCGTAAGACTAGTGTTGCGCATAATTATTGGTTGATTAAGTTATAATTAGCACAAATGTAGATATATTTTATTAAGATATGTTTACGAAAGCGATAAGTTTTATTTATCGGGAGATAGGCAGAGTCTATAAAGGTAAGCACAAATAGGTTTAGATATGAAAGATTCGAACTAATCCTCAATTCTATAAAACCAAACTTTATACTATCCTGTTTTTTATATAGCTTTGCAGAACTATGTATAACAATTAAAGCAAAAAGAAAATGTTTAAGAACAAAGCTTTGTGGATTACACTTGCCATTGTCGTGGTACTTCTATTTGGCGGTTACTCCTGGGTGAAAGGCACATACAACACAATGGTTACGCAGGATGAAGGAGTAAAAACTGCCTGGAGTCAGGTGGAGAACCAGTACCAGCGCCGTATGGATTTGATACCAAACCTGGTAAATACAGTAAAAGGATACGCTACACACGAAAAAGAAACACTGGAAGGGGTAGTGAGTGCCCGCGCTGAAGCGACCAAGACGACAATCGATCCTTCCAACCTGAATGAAGAATCGATGAAGAAGTTCCAGGCCGCACAGGGCGAACTGAGCAGTGCCCTCTCCCGCCTGATGCTCGTAATTGAACGTTATCCGGACTTGAAGGCCAACCAGAACTTCTCCGAATTGCAGGCGCAGTTGGAAGGTACCGAAAACCGTATCTCCGTAGAACGTAAACGTTTCAACGAAACAGCACAATCCTATAATACATATATCCGTAGCTTCCCGACCAACGTATTGGCCGGAATGTTCGGTTTCCAGCCTAAAGCCTATTTCAGTGCGGAAAGCGGTGCGGAGAAAGCTCCAAAGGTTGAATTTTAATCCGATAAGTTCAGATAACAAATGAAAAATCTGAATAAAATACCGGTAGGACGGCATATGTTGGCTCTCCTGCTTACGGGCTTGTTGCTGGTGTCTCTTTTCCCGTTACATCTTTCTGCTGCAACGGATTATACGGTCGAGACAATACCCAACGTACGCCTCTCCGACCGGTATAATCATGTGAGCAATCCGGACGGGATCATCCAGCCGCAGGATGTAGACCGTATCAACCGCCTTTTGCAGATTGTGGAAGACAGCTTGGGAATAGAAGTAGCCGTTGTCGCTGTGGAAAGTATCGGTGATAACGACGCCCGCATGTTTGCCACCGACCTGTTCCAACACTGGGGACTGGGAAAGAAAGGGAAAGATAACGGCCTGTTGATACAGCTTGTCACCGAACCTACCCAACGCTCCGTCGTTTTCGAGACAGGTTACGGCTTGGAAGGTGTACTTCCGGATGCCATCACCTACCGCCTGCAACAGAAATACATGATCCCCGACCTGAAAGCCGGCGATTATAGTACCGGTATGCTGAAAGGCGTTGCCGCCGTAAAGGAATACCTGATGGCCAGCGACTATGAGCGTGCCGCCATGACAGGCCAGAGCAACCGGCAGGCAGAAGGTGACGATATGTTTCTGTGGTTATTCCTGATAATGATCGTGGTATTTCCTGCCGGAATCTTTATCCTGGTCTCTTTCCTGAAATACCGCCCTCGTATTTGTCCCCGTTGCGGACAGAAAACGTTGGTATATGTAGGCCAGCAAGTCATACAGTGTGCTACCTACAATTCGGAAGGGCTGGCTGAAGACACTTACAGATGCAAGAATTGTGGTTATACCGAAAAGAAGAGCCGTAATATCAGTCGACTGAGACGCAGTACCGGCCCTGTCATTATTGGCGGCGGCGGACGAGGTGGCGGTTTCGGTGGCTTCGGGGGAGGCTTTGGTGGTGGCGGAGGTTCCTGGGGAGGAGGCCGCTCAGGTGGTGGCGGTTCCATCAGCCGCTTTTAACCGGTTGGTCACTAATAACTAACAGGCAAGTCTGGACTAACTAATTCAAAGGATAGGACTCATTATTGCCAGGGTGTACAGGATAATCGATTAGAGTGTACACCATACTAAGCCAGCCTGTACACCTTGTTGAATTACGGTGTACAGGCTGGCTTTTCTTTGTTACTACTTTTAAATTAGTTTCTATACATCTTTGAGATAAAAAGTAAAGGGAAACAAGCTAGTTGTTAACGGCTTGCTTCCCTTTACTATAATATGAGCTTATATTCTTCTCTACACAAATGTTTTTCAAAGTTATCTGCCATCTGCCACCTTTAGCCGTATATAACAGATAATAAACGAATTAAGGTATTGCAGATACTTACTTTTATCTGCAACGCAATCTGTCATCTGCCACAGCATGAAGGCGGAAATGAACCCGCCGAAAGAAGTGCCTTCATATCGTTATGCCATAATATTCAAAACCCAAGAAGCTCATATGAACCCATGAAGGCACTTTTGCAAAAAACTTTTATTCTTCCCGGATATAATATTCCGACAAGATATCCCGCACCTTTTCGGGGGTAATTCTTCCGTACACCTTTCCTCCGATCGTTACAACGGGCGCCAGTCCACAGGCACCCACACAACGCAGACAGTCGAGGGAGAATAATCCGTCGGGGGTTGTCTCCCCTATTTTTATTTCCAGCTGGCGTTGGAATTCATCCAATACTTTTTCAGCTCCCCGCACATAGCAGGCCGTTCCCAGGCAGACGGAAATAGGATATTTTCCTTTCGGAGTCATGGTAAAGAAGGAATAAAAGGTAACGACACCATACACCCGCGACACGGGAATATGCAGTTCGGCCGCTACCATTTCCTGCACTTCGCGGGGAAGATAACCGAATATTTCCTGTGCGGCGTGCAGGATATTGATCAGTTCGCCGGGATCATTGTCATGCTCTTTGCATACGGCATGAAGTTCCTTTACTTTAGGTTGGGGCAAATGTATCTTTTCCATGCTTATTTGTCTTTATCGGTTTCCAGAAACATATTGATCACTTCTTTACGGTCGAAGTAATGGGTATGCAGTAACTTATGTGCTTTCGGCCCGCAAGGTTCACCCAGATATTCTTTATATAACTGCTGGATATACGGGTTTTCATGGCTCTTACGAAGGGGCTTGCTCTCGTCTTCGCTGTAAAGGGCTGCAGCACGTTTACGTAAGACCTCTATACGGCCCTGATGGAAGGGCTGCCCTCCACCGCCGATACAGCCACCCGGACAAGCCATCACCTCGATGACATGGTAAGGTGATTTTCCACTTTTCACCTCCTCTACCAGTTTACGGGCATTACCCAGGCCGTGAGCGATACCGATCTTCACCGGAACGCCGTCAAAGTTGATCGTTCCGCTACGAATACCTTCCAGGCCGCGCAACTCCTTGAACTCGATCTTTTCGAGCGGCTTCTTCGTATATAGTTCGTAAGCCGTACGGCAGGCTGCTTCGATCACCCCACCCGTTGTTCCGAAGATCACCCCGGCACCGGTCGACTCACCGAGCGGATGGTCGAAGTCGCTATCGGGAAGTTCGTTGAAGTTGATATTTGCGTAACGGATCAGGCGAGCCAGTTCGCGTGTATAAATGGAAATGTCTACATCCGGATTACCATCCTCGGCAAACTCCGGACGGCTGGCTTCATACTTCTTAGCCAGGCAAGGCATGATGGATACTACGATAATATCCTTACGATCGACGCCCAGCTTCTCCGCAAAGTAGCTTTTAGCAATGGCACCGAACATTTGTTGCGGGCTCTTGGCGGTCGAAAGGTTATCTCGCAATTCCGGGAAATGCTGCTCGACGAAACTGACCCAACCGGGGCAACAGCTCGTCATCATCGGTATTTTCACTTCCTCGTCGCCCGACAGGTATTTACTGAGTCGTTGCAACAGCTCCGTACCTTCTTCCATTATGGTCAGGTCGGCTGCAAAGTCCGTATCGAACACATAATCGAAACCTAACTGGCGAAGGGCGGATACCATCTTTCCGGTAACCAGTGTTCCCGGTTCGCAACCGAAATCGCGTCCGAGAGCCGTACGGACTGCCGGGGCGGTTTGGGCGATCACGATCTTGGTCGGGTCAGCCAATGCATCCAGTACGGGTTGTTGGGTATTGCGTCCGCTCAAGGCATTTACCGGACAAACCGAAACGCATTGTCCGCAATAAGAGCAGGTACTACCCGCAATATCACGCTCGAAAGCTGTTGAAACGGCAGCATTGAAGCCACGGTTGACGGCGGTCAGCGCACCGACGGTCTGTATACTGTTGCACATGGTTTCGCACCGGCGGCACATGATACATTTATTCATGTTGCGTACGATGGACGGCGAACGGTCTATCTCAAAGGTGGACTGTTCGCCCTGGTATCTTATTTCCCGTATGCCCAGGTCGTGGGCGATTGTCTGGAGTTCGCAATAACCGTTGCTGCTACAGGTAAGGCAACCGGCCGGATGGTTCGACAAGATCAGTTCCATCACAGTCTTACGGGCATTCATCACCCGCGGCGTGTGGGTTCTAACGACCATTCCTTCGGTACATTCCGTCTTACAGGACGGAGCCAGGTTGCGGCGGCCTTCTATTTCAACTACGCAGATACGGCAGGCACCGGGATTGTTTTCATAATGCAGATCTTCGAGTTTCATGTGGCAAAGAGTCGGTATACGGATCCCCATGCTCCTTGCTGCGTCGAGAACGGTCGTACCTTTTGGTACTTCCACTTCCCTGTTATCTATTGTTAGCTTTATATTTTCCATATGATTATCTGTCAACTGTCCATTATCGACTATCAACTTATTTAATGTACGTAAATAGCATCGAACTTACATTTCTCTATACATGACCCGCAACGGATACATACTTCCGAATCGATCGTGTGAGGTACTTTCCGGCTACCGGTGATGGCATGAACCGGACAGATACGGGCACACATGGTGCATCCTTTACATTTCTCCGGATTGATGAAGTATTGGGTAAGTTCGCGGCACTGGTGCGATGGGCAACGTTGTTCATCGACATGCGCCAGATATTCCTCATAGAAGTTATCCAGCGTGGAAAGAACAGGATTAGGCGAGGTCTGCCCCAGCCCGCAGAGAGCGGTGTCTTTGATTACCATTGCCAGGTTACGCAGTTTGTCGAGATCGTCTACATTGGCTCTTCCGGTAGTTATCTTTTGAAGCATTTCGTGCAGACGCTTGTTTCCGATACGGCACGGAGCACATTTGCCGCATGACTCTTCTACCGTGAAATCGAGATAGAACTTGGCCATAGCGACCATACAGTCGTCTTCGTCCATAACGATCATACCCCCCGATCCCATCATCGAACCGGCTGCTATCAGGTTATCATAGTCGATAGGCAGGTCGAGGTGTTTCTCCGTTAGACAGCCGCCCGAAGGTCCTCCGGTCTGTACGGCTTTGAATTTCTTCCCGTCTTTTATACCTCCGCCGATACCGAATATAACTTCACGAAGGGTTGTTCCCATCGGTACCTCTATCAGGCCGACATTGTTGACCTTTCCGGCGAGGGCGAAAACCTTCGTCCCTTTACTTTTCTCGGTACCTATACTACTGAACCATTTGGCTCCTTTCAGCAGGATAACAGGGATATTGGCATAGGTCTCCACATTATTCACGTTGGTCGGACAACCTTTATATCCGCATTCACTGGGGAACGGCGGCTTGACGGTTGCTTCCCCGCGGAGTCCTTCCATACTGTGGATCAAGGCTGTTTCTTCCCCGCAGACGAAAGCTCCGGCTCCGTAACGTATCTGAATATCAAAAGAGAAGTCCGTTCCGAAGATATTTTCACCCAGAAGTCCGTATTCCTTGGCCTGCTGGATGGCTATCTTCAATCGTTCTACGGCAAGCGGATATTCGGCACGGATATAGACAAGCCCTTTGCTTGCTCCGGTGCAGTATCCGTTGATAGCCATCGCTTCAACAATAGAATGCGGATCACCTTCCAGGATAGAACGATCCATGAATGCACCGGGGTCGCCTTCGTCGGCATTACAGACTACATATTTCTGCGGAGCCTGCACCTTCCGGGTTATCTGCCATTTGAGTCCGGTCGGGAAACCGCCGCCCCCTCTGCCCCGAAGGCCGCTATCCATGATTTCTTTGATCACTTCATCGGGAGTCATTTCCGTAAGGGCTTTCCCCAGGGCGATATAACCGTCACGGGCGATGTATTCGTCGATGTTTTCCGGATTGATGAAACCGCAGTTGCGTAAGGCTATGCGTAACTGTTTCTTATAGAAGTTGATATGCTTGGAGTCGAGTATCTGCTCGTTCGTCTCCGGATTTACATAGAGTAAACGTTCTACTTTGCGTCCTTTTACCAGATGCTCGTTTACTATATCGTCCGCATCTTCCGGTTTTACTTCTACATAAAATGTATTATCCGGGATCAGCTTTACTACAGGGCCTTTCTCGCAGAAGCCGAAACAACCGGTTCGGATCACTTGTACGCTCTCCTGTAACCCGTTTTGTTTGACCGCTTCCTTTAAGTTTTCCAGTATAAGTTCGCTTTGTGATGCACGACAGCCTGTCCCGCCGCACACCAGAATATAGTTGCTAAATTGTGCCATTATGTAAGAATTTGGATTGGTTTGTTATTCGGGGCCGACCGAGTTATAATTGACGGGGATGATACCGTCCACCAAAATACCTTGTTTGATATAACAGGAAATGATCTCATCCACTTTCGGTTTATTGACGCTACCGAATACGATCGGTTCTTTTCCGGGAACGGAAATCTCGACAGTGGGCTCCGCATAGCAATATCCCATACAGCCGGTTTGGGTAACCAGTGCATCCACACGTTCACGGTCGAGAGCTTCGATAAAGTAGCTCATCACTTCTTTAGCCCCTGCCGCTATACCACAGGTGGCCATTGCGACCTTGATCTGAACCATTTGTTCGGGGTTATTACTTTTCTCGCGCAAATCGAGGGAGGTGCGTAAAGATTCGCGCATCTTCCGAAGGTCATCTAACGTTTTTACTTTGCTCATCACGTATGCATTTAAGGTATTAGACCCTGTCAGGGTGTAACGCAAACATACGTATTTCTCTTTAATTAATAGTAGTGTTTCAGGCTAAAAAATGAAAAAGATTTATTTATCTTCAACGGCTCGCGACTGAAGTACTTTGGAGTTGGGCGGTACGCTATGGGTTAACCAGATGTTACCGCCTATCACTGAACCTTCTCCGATTGTGATCCGTCCGAGTATCGATGCATTGGAATAGACGGTAACGTAATCTTCGAGGATCGGATGCCGGGGTATATCCATAGGCAGTCCTTCTTCATCGAGGGTGAAGTTCTTGGCTCCCAAGGTAACTCCCTGATATAAACGTACATGATTTCCAATGATAGCTGTCTGGCCGACCACGATACCGGTGCCGTGGTCTATACTGAAGTACTCGCCGATCTGTGCCCCCGGATGAATATCGATCCCCGTATCCGAATGTGCCATTTCTGTAATGATGCGTGGCAGCACGGGTACCCCGAGTTTCAATAATTCGTGAGCTACCCGCTGATACAGGATTGCACGTACGGCTGGATAAGAAAATATTATTTCACTGACGCTTTTAGCGGCAGGGTCACCGTCCAGAATTGCTTTAACGTCCGTTGAAAGCAGATATTTAATGTGAGGTATCTGATTGATAAAGCTGATCGCTATTTCTGAAGCACGGTCTTTAGAGTCACAGCAGCGGTCTACTTCAAAGCATAATCCGTTGTATATCTGTTCCTGCAACAGGTCATATATCTGCTCCAGATATACTCCTGTATAATATTGTATGGAATCGACCTGCGCCTCCTGCTCGGAACCGAAGAATCCCGGAAAGATCACTTTCCGCAACAACCGCATGATCTCCCGAAGCGAATGAACGGAAGGTGACGGCTTCTGATGCAACGGTATATATTTATACTCCGGCAAACAGGAAGCCGACAAACGTTCTACGTTTTTTTGTATCTGGTTTAGGATGTCAGTTCTGTTCATATTAATTATCCCATGTAGGGTCGTAGGTCATTAATGTTGTATTGAAATAATCCATACCTAAAATATAAATCATGTCATTCAATACATATATTTTAAAGTTTTTAATCTTTTCTGGAAGACAGGTAGAACGCTGATACCATTTGTCTTCAGTCAAATTATACTGCCAGATTATACCACTATCATCAATAACATAAATATTATCATAATAAACAACTCCAGTTGATACTTTATTCATTAGTCCAGGAGGTGTTTCCAAGGAAGTCCAATCTTTGAAGTCACCAGAAGAAGTAAAGAATCCACATTCTGAAGGCTTATTACCTAAACCAACATAAGCGTTTCCATCCTTCATTAATGCAATACCTCCACTGAATGCAACGTCGAATCTACTTGATCCACTCCACGTTTTGGCATTCATATCATAATAGAAAATCGTATCAGTAAGTGCTGAATTTAGATTAACTCCCCCGATAAGATAAATTTTATCATTTGAAACAAAACTAACAGCATCATATCGGATATTTTCGCCTACTAACTCTCCACCATCGATCTCATTCCATGTGTTATCACTATATGAATATGAATAACAAGTCCTTAAGATACCATTTTGTCCAAAGCCTGATTGTCTGCCACCAAGTGCATAAACTGTATTTTCATTTGTACATACAGATATATTAGTCGCTTCTTTATCATAAGAGCGATACTGCATCCAAACATTATTATCAGCATTGTATCCAATTAATTCTTTTGTACGTGTAGAACCAAAATCTCCACCCAAAATAAAAGCATCATTACCAAGCGAAAATGCCGCAAATTCTTTACGAAGTCCCCAATCAACAGGGAATGGTTTTATATCTGTAGTTGAAAAAATAGGTGGTGTAGTAAACGAAACTGCACTGCTTGATCCCGTACCAAATTTATTTTTAGCATAAGCAATTACATAATACTTCTGATTACCTTTTAGTAGTTTAGGTAATAATACTTTAAATCTATTATCTGCATCTAATTCTAATTCTTCTCTGCTTAAGGTTATTTTTTCATCCTTATCAGGATTTGGAGTTGCAGATAATGAGTAACAGATAACAATTTCTGAAACACTACCTCTACCATCATCCTTCAAAACAGCACTCACTGTAACACTCCCATCTTTCATTACATAGTTTGATGCTTCATCCATAAAAATAGTAGGTGCATCACTTTTTGCAGAAAATTCCATACTCTCTGGAGTATAAACAGTGCCAAAGGCATTTACAGCATAACTATGTACATAATATTGTGTCTGTGCTTTCAGATTAGGTATTACACCAACAAAGAATCCATCTTTGTCTACAGTACATTTTATGGTTGAATCTTCTTTAATATTAGGTCTTCCCACAGCTTTAACATCACTCCAGCAAAAACCGATAGAATCCAATTCTCCATCCCCTTTTTTCACTAATTTAGCTCTAACCGTTACCTGCGAATAATCAGTTTCTATTACTGACAGGAAACCAAGTTCAGGATGTCCGTCCGGTGTTTTAAAACTTTGTCTGTCTGTATTAAATTGTCCAAAACTATTTTCTACAATCGCTTCAATAACATAATCGGTTTCGGGTTCCAATTCTGTTAATGTATGGATAAATGTAGAATCTGTAGGCATTTCATCCATATCAATCTTGATAATTGAATCCAATTCGGAGTTCTTATATAAATTGAAACCAATCATTTTGATTTCACCTTCTCCTTTATCCTTAATTAAACCTCCCACTACAGCAGTAGTAGCTGTGACTTCTGTGACTTCTGAGGTAATGACACTACCAATACCTGGCTTCGTATTAATATCTAAGGTATCTCCATAAGTTGTGCCTTTTTTATTCCTTGCATACGGACTGATGTAATAAATAGTATCGTTCTGCAACTTTTCTATTTTTTGACTAAATTCACCTTTCCCATTTTCTAAATTAGTCTCATTTACAGTCTCAACTTTAGTCGTATTTTTCAGCCAATAAATGAAACCACGTTCTGTTACCGGATCGCCATTTTCTTTTTTTACCGTAGCTCTTGCAACGACCGTCGTAGCAGTGATATCAACGTTAGCTCTTGTAAATTTCTCTAATTCCGGAGCAAAAGCATTTTGGAGACTTGTATCCATTTCCGGTTCTTCCAGACATCCGAATAAACAGGCTGCCAACAATGTGAATAATAATAAGTATAGTTGTTTCATATGATTATCAATTAAAAGAATACACCAAGACCGGCATTAAGATCAATATATTTAAAATTCAGAGTATTACAACCTGCACTAATAAACACAGGCCCGAACTTTACCATAAAATCCAGATCGGCAACAACTCCTTCATAGGAATAGTCAATATTTTTAGCCCAGAAAGTATTTGTATTTCTGGTATCGGAATGATCGATAGTAGTATACTCGCATAGAAGTTCCCTTTTACCATATCCTAATCCTACAGAGGTATACAGCCAGGGAACACATTTAATAACTAACCCTGCAGAAGCTGCTATGTTATTGGACTTCTTTCTATTGGTAAACCCAATGGCTGCATTCTCCGGTAAAGAAAGAAATTCTTTATCTCCCCGGCACTCACTCGTATAATCATCAAAAGACAGATTGGTTCTGAAGCGGGCATACCATCCAAACCGTTCGCCTACACCTCCTACCGTCAGACCATAAGGAGCTTCAATAGAGAAAGCATACCCTACAAAGAACTTCATGGGTTCTCTCGGTTTTCTTTCTTGTATGGGTACGTAGGTTATCGGTTCTACCGGTTTACGAAGTTCTTCCAAACGATCTTGCCAGTAAGTCGCTAACTCCTCGCTGATCGGAGTCCCTATGCCCTCATTATAGTAGATGATTAATTGAGCAACAGCCGTCGAGTCGTTATCTGTAGCTTTCACAGTCAGACAATTCAAGCACTTAGTCATTAAACTGCGCATAGAGCCACGCATTTTTTTATTTGCTTTCCATATAGCTGTCAACTGATCGATACTGTATGAGTCGCAAAGGCTGACCCCTTCTTCGTACCACATCCTCGCATCACTATAATCCTGGCGTTTCATTGCTTCATCGCCTTTTCTATTGTATTCGGAACGTTGTTGTGCCAACAAACATCCTGGAAGCACAATAACTAATAAGATAAGTATCCAAAGTCTTTTCATAAACACATTTAATAATACGGTACACCTTGATTAATCAACACTCCTTCTGTATTATATATGTCAAACAAACCGTCAGCACGTTCAAATGCACGTCCATTATCTGCTTTTCCCACATTCTTGTATTTACAAGGAATCTGTTCAATGGCATCTGCATCAACAGCCCCGTAATTTCCGTTCGATTTCTTTCGTACAATAATATATTTACCGAAAGACATCTTTTCTTCATATTGGGCTTTCCGTTCTGCCAGATCATTTTCGTTTTCTTTGAGCTTACAATCTCCAATAAGATCAAATAACTCTTTTGTCATTTTAATCTCTGAAGCTTTGGTAAAATCAGCCTTTGCACCGGAAAAATCAGCTGCAGCCATTTTATCTTTCCCAGAATTGATCAACGATAAATATTCTGCATTAATTTCTTCCTTCGAGCGCTCCGGTCTTACCGTTACCGGTTGTTCCACATCTTTTACTACAGGTTTAACTTCCGGCTTTACTGATGCAGGCTGTTGCTGAACAGTTTCTGGTTTATCCACCGGTTTAGTTGATGTATCCTGTTGGTCTTTATTTGTTTTACCTTCATTTTCATTCTCTGTTTTTGTTTTTTCTTCTACCACTTCCGGTGTATCACTTTCTTCAACAATATCAGGCATAACCGGATCCTGTACAGGCTCTGTATTTCCTCCCGAAGCTGTATTTATTACTTCTGCTACCGGAGGAGCCGTTTTATATCGCTGAACCAAAAGTGCCACAGCCGAACCGATACTTGCAAATATAATAATAAGTAAAGATATTAACGTTACTTTTCTTTTTTTCTTTTTAGGTACCGGAGGTAAATCAACGTTGTTTAATACCGTTTCATCATCTTCAGCTCCCTTTGACTGAGGCAGGCGGGTAGTAAATAAGATTGTTGTTTCATCTTCTTCAAAATATTCGGGAGACGATATATTATTTTTTACCACCTCTTCTTCGACCTGCGGAAAATCCAATTCAGCAAGCATTTCCGATACCGACTGAAAACGATCTGCCGGAATAATCTGCATTGCTTTGATAATCGCGGCCTCTGTTTTTGCAGAAATAGCTGGATTCAGTTCCCGGGGGGATGGCAACGGACGCGTTGCCCGCAGAATAGATTCTGTAGGTATCTTCCCGGTCAGCAGATTATACATAGTTGCCCCCAACGAATAAACATCCGGACAGGGTGAGAAACTTTGGGTACCTTCATTATCGTATTGTTCGATGGAAGCAAAACCTTTCGATAAGGTCAGCATCGTGGTACTGGTTTCCTGCTGTTCGATATCATACCGCTTGCTCACACCGAAATCGATCAGTCGTGCTTTCCCATTCTGATCGATCAATATATTACTGGGCTTGATATCCAGGTGAAGAATATTCTTCTCGTGAACAAACTGGAGTGCCTCTCCTATCTGATGAACATATCTCAGGACTTTCGCTTCAGGCAAAACTCCTTCCTTATCCATCATATATTTAAGACTGTTTCCCGAAATGTACTCCATCGCAATATAGGCAGTATCGTTTTCCTCGAATACTTCCAATACATTGACAATATGGGGATGATGAACTTCCGATAATATTTTGGCCTCTTTGATCAGCTTTTCTTTAAACTTGTCAAAAAGAACCCTCCCCGTTTCAGAATGAACCCTGACAGCATAAGACTCAGGATCTCTGTAACAGTAATCTTTAAAAAAATATTCTTTTACGCATATAGGAACCTCAGTTTTGATAGTTCCCAACGGCCCTTTAACCTCGGTAAACCAAACACCTTTGTAAGTTATACCAAAGCCGCCCTGACCAACTATATGGGTAAGTCGATATTTTCCATTTTGAAGAAGATGTCCGTTTGGCAAATTCATAACTTCGCGTGCAATTCTCTTTTTAATCTGCCAAAATTACGTTATTTATATAAAAGAATAAAGGAAAGAGAGAATATTTTGTTTTATTCCGATAGATTCACCAACATTTTGAACCGGCAAAATATAAAAAGAGAAGTTGTCTCTGGTCTTTCCACAACAAGATGCCATGATAGTATCTTTAATGTCTTCCGGATTGCTATGAGAAGAAAAGATATGTGCTAGATCCTCATTCTTAAGCCGTTCCAATACACCGTCGGTGCACATAAAGAAGAAATCGCCTGCTTGTATATCATTTAGCAAAGTGACATCAGCTTCCGTAGGATGTTCCGTGCCTTGTATGGCGCGAATAATAACATTTCTCTGTGGATGAGTAAGGGCTTCTTCTTTGCTAATTTTTCCTAACTTGACAAGTGAGTTCACTAATGAATGGTCTTCGGTCTGGTAGATGATCTCTCCGCGGCGGAACTGATAGATCCGGCTATCTCCTATATGGGCAAGTGTTATCCCTGAAACTCCGACAGAAACCATTGTCAGTGTAGTTGCCATTCCTTTGGCTTCCGGATGTGAATTTACATAATCGTCAAAACGTGCTTCCGTGTACCTTACAGCTTTATTAATAAACTCTCCGGAAGGTTCTTCCTCCAGAAAAGTAGAGAAAAAACTTTGAAAAGATTCGCAAGCTAAAGAGCTGGCAATCTCTCCTTTTTCCGATCCGCCTACACCATCGCAGACCAGAAATAGTTTTTGATTGGAATTTACCATTTCTGGTAACGGATAGATAGAATCCTCGTTGTTTTGTCTGCCGCCTTTTTCACAGACGGCCCAAGGCTTACCAATCGTTATATTCATAGCACGAACAGATTTTATTCATTAAAGCGAAGAACAGTATGGCCGATAATGATCTCGTCATTGTTTTTTAGCACTACTACTTCTCCATTCTCCAGGTAATTGCTATTATATAACGTATGGTTTTTACTATTATTGTCAGAAAGATAATGTTTATAGCCTCCTTTCGGATCTTTTTTAACTTCTATTCGTATATGTTCCCGGCTCATTGATTTGTCGGCCGTTACAATTCCTATTGTTGCACTCGAAGCATTCGATTTACGGCCAATGACTGCAATACCTTCATAAAGGGGGAAAATCTGTTCGGGAGTGGCTGAATCACTGACAACTGTAAGCTGTCCGGTACTGTTCAATACCGGATTGACCAGAATGGTATCCTGATCGGAATCCAACCCGTTGTTTCCCAGTTGAAGCAAAGAGACAGGAATCGGTTGCTTACACTTCGGACATTTGAAGGAGGTAAGATCGAGGGGTAATTTCCCCTCGTCTACCTTTAATCCTACGTGACAATGTGGACATCTGATTGAGATCATAGCATAAATGATAAATCAGCTTCGTCGATATCAGTAGAGAAAGTGTCTTGCATATCTGCGTCAGACAACATTATAGTATCATCAGATAATGTAATAAAATCTGAAACATCCATACTATCATTGTCGATAACCACGACATCAGATAAATCATTTTCCCCATCCACATCTACAACTACCGCATCACTAAATACGGAGTCGTCACCGTCTAGTGTAACGAATGTGTATTCCTCCTCTTGCATACTGGTTTGATTTAAATAATCTTTCTGGAAACAAAAGTAGGAAAAGTAATGGATTAATAAATGGTTAATTCTCTCTTATAATCAAATGGTTGGGTTTTCTGTACAAACCAAGTGCTTTTGAGATACGAAACTTATTCGTTCACCCACTTGGCTTTACAGGAAGAAACGGGACATTGCTTTCTGTTTCTAAGCGATTCCCAGGGTATTTCACCCAGAAAAGTACCGCATTTGGGACACACATAATCTATTTTGAACTGATTTGCAATATCTTGCAACTGCTGGGGAGTTTTGGATGCCTGCTTTGCTCCCAGAAAAATACCGACTGTTGGAGCACAAATAGTTATGAATAAGCTTAATCCGAATAGCTCCGGACTTCCTTTGCCTAAGAAACCGATCACGACGCCTATTATACCAGGCAAAGCAAAAGGCAATGACTGGAACAGCCTTGTTTTGAATTGATTAGCAGATTGTATCTTAACCTTTGCTTGAACATAATTGTTATATATATCCTTCAAGGCTGCAAACTCTTCACTGTAATCATTATTGTATTTGGAGACTTCCGATAGATTCAATACATACCCGGTTCCAAGTACAATCTTATCTGTTGGTGTCACACGCTTCTTGACGATCTGTGAATCATTAACGAAAGTACCGTTAGTAGAGCCGAGATCTTCCAATAGCCAACAGCCGTGATCCTCACGAATCAGACAAGCATGATGTCTGCTTACATGAGGATCATTAACTATAAAATCATTATCTTCAGCTTTACCAATTTTAATTTTCATCATTAATTTCTTTTGGTTCTTCCGGTTTTCCCATTTCCTTTTCCAGTGATTCTTTTAGCACTTTTAAAGGATCTTTGGATATTATAAGTTCACGGGGTTTACCCTCTTCTGTCAACAATAACAGTTTTTGCTTGGGTAAATTGATCTGCAAAATATGATTCTTATTGATGATATGACTTTTTCCAACTCGCATTAATATCTTATTACAACCGGCTACTTGCTTTTCAAGTATCTCTTCTATTTTACCGATATTTATCGCAAACGTAAACTGGATCCCGTTGGATAATAGTAATTTAGTATAATTTCTGTCAGCTTCAAAGTAGAGTATCTGCCCTATCTTTATTCGTAACAACTCATCCCTCGTCTTAATTATTAAATACCGCTCCATACGTTGATATTATTTTTTTTATTTCATCAAGTAACAAATATACGGTATTTTATCTTTAATCCGGCAACAATTTATAAAGAAATATAAATGAAAAGAGGAAGATTCTCTGTGAACATTCCTCTTTTATACCTGATTTTTAAGCTGTTTGATAAAAATTGACCATCGGTTAAAATTCAATAGCTCTATCAAACAGGAATAATTTAGGGCACATAATTACTTCAAAGTCGGGTAAAGAGGATTTCCTGTTTCATCCACTTCCGTCCAGTTTTTCACATTTACGCTTGAAAACGTAACTGCATTACCGTCTATTATAGCATTAAATAAATAAGAATTGCCAGCCTTTAGTTCCCCATCCGGAACAGGCACGTCGACAGTATAAGTTCGTGAAGTATTTTCTCCGTTGACCATCACTTCAAGTGTTAAAGACATCGGAGTAGATATTTTCAGTGGAAGCATAATGTATTGGGCGAGAGTACCATTTATCCCCATTTTATCGGGAGTATCTAATTTCGTAGCCGGAGGTATAACTCCGGTTGCCAGCTCCATGCTGGCTCCTGATTCAGGGGGAGTGATCATGGCTGAAACCAGTTTATTCAATCGTATACTGTCTCCTTCCGTTATTTCAATGACAACCTGGGTTGCCGCATGCAGATAAACGACCGGAATATTGACCTGTGAACTTGCCACGTCCAGGTTAGGGCTATGCCACCATAAATAATCTATTCCATTAAATAATGGTTCGGATTTTCCCGCAGAGAATTTAGGAGGAATAGTTGAGAAATTATCGGATACTGCATAGAAATCAAAAATACCATTTTCCAAATACATTTTATATCCATTCACACCGGTTAATACGCCGGGAGAAGATGTTATGTACAATCCTTGCGCTGAAGGTGTGGATTTAATGCCATTTAGAGTAGAAGGATCAAAAGCATATAACGTACTTTTTATTCCCTGATTCATTGGAGACATAGCCCGTGTAAGTAAATTACGATCTTCGACAGAAGCGTTAAAGGTGATCAGGCTCGTGCCATCCGGATTATTATCTCCCGTGGGTTTGTTTTCGTCTCCGATATCAAGTGTTATTATATTTTTCGTACACCCTGAAAAGAGAATAATTGTGCAGATGAATGCTACCACTTGCGTTGTTTTGAGTAATTTAGTTTCCATAACCAACCATTTTTAATTATTTGTCTACATAATACATTTTTAAAGCTGTTTTGGTTCAAGCCGGTATTGGATATAAAACTAATTAATACAAAAAAAGAAGGATATTCTGAAATAGAATACCCTTCCCGATAATATAAAAACCCAGGTTTTGTTTATCCGTTTATTTTTGCTTTAATTGCGCGTGTTAAGCGAGACTGAATTTTCATTAGTGAAGCTAACTCTTCACCTTCGAAGTCGATATCAGATATTTTTACTTTCTGTTCTACCACTTCTTCTTCCTTCTTAGAGCCATTCTCAATTTCAGCAGACAGCTCATCCAACTGAGCCTTAATTTTCTCGATCTTCTTTGAATAATTTACTTTACGTGCCATAAACTTTACTATATTAATAAATAAATATAAAATGTTTAATACAAAAGTAATTATAATTTGAAGATAACGAAATAAATATCCAATAATACTATATATTTTAAAACGAATTAAGAAGGATATTCAAATAGAATACCCTTCTTAATGTATAGAATTAGTACTTTTTTATTCGTGTAATACTTAATCTTCTATTGCTGCCTGCGCCGCTGCGATACGTGCAATAGGCACGCGGAAAGGTGAGCAGGAAACATAATTCAAACCAACTCTATGGCAGAATTTAACAGAAGAAGGCTCACCGCCATGTTCGCCGCAAATACCACATTTCAGATCCGGACGGATAGCACGTCCCTTTTCTGTTGCCATTCTTACTAACTGACCTACGCCATTCTGGTCTAATACCTGGAACGGATCTACTTTCAGGATCTTCTTTTCCAGATAGATAGGCAAGAAAGAAGCGATATCGTCGCGTGAATAACCGAATGTCATCTGAGTCAAGTCGTTTGTTCCGAACGAGAAGAATTCGGCAGAAGAAGCGATACGGTCGGCTGTTAAAGCGGCACGTGGTATTTCGATCATGGTACCCACTTTAAAGTCGATACGGTCTCCCACTTCTGCAAATAACTTTTCTGCAGCATCACGGATTACTTTTTCCTGTTCTTTAAATTCATATAAGATACCTGTCAGCGGAACCATAATTTCCGGTTTGGCAACAATACCTTCCTTTTTCAATTCCAATGCCGCACCTAAAATGGCACGTGTCTGCATTTCTGTGATTTCAGGATATGTATTACCTAAACGGCAACCACGGTGACCCAACATCGGGTTATGTTCGCAAAGCGATTCCACACGCTGCTGGATAGTCTTTACAGAAACCCCCATAGCAGCAGCCATTTCTTCCTGTCCTTTCAGATCGTGAGGAACGAACTCGTGCAAAGGAGGATCGAGCAGACGAACAGTAACAGGCAGATCATGCATAGCCTTGAAGATACCCTTAAAGTCAGCCTGCTGATAAGGCAAAATCTTTTTCAATGCATTCTTACGTCCTTCCGCATCTTCTGCCAGGATCATTTCACGCATAGCTTTGATCTTTTCGCCTTCAAAGAACATATGTTCCGTACGGCACAAACCGATACCGCTTGCACCGAATGCACGGGCAATTTCCGCATCATGAGGAGTATCCGCATTGGTACGAACCTGCAGTCTGGTATATTTGTCGGCCAACTTCATTAATTCTGCGAAATCATCAGACAACTCAGCGGCCTGTGTTTCGATTTGTCCTTCAAAGATTTCCCCGGTAGAGCCATTAATAGACAGGAAGTCACCTTCTTTCAGCGTAACACCGCCAACTTCGATCGTTTTCTTTTTGTAATCGATATTCAAACCACCGACTCCCGATACGCAGCATTTACCCATACCACGGGCAACAACAGCAGCATGTGAAGTCATACCGCCTCGGGCAGTCAAAATACCTTCGGCAACAGCCATACCTGCCAAGTCTTCAGGAGATGTTTCAATACGAACCAGAACTACTCGTTTTCCGGCAGCATGCCATTCAGCGGCATCATCAGCAAAGAATACGATCTGACCGGTAGCTGCACCCGGAGATGCAGGCAGACCTTTTACCAATACTTTTGCTTTCTTCAACGCAGCCTTATTGAATACCGGGTGAAGCAATTCATCCAGTTTGTTCGGTTCGATACGTGCTAATGCTGTTTTTTCGTCAATCATTCCCTGGTGAAGCAGATCCATAGCGATCTTTACCATAGCAGAACCAGTACGTTTACCGTTACGGGTCTGAAGGAACCACAGTTTACCTTCCTGTACAGTAAATTCCATATCCTGCATATCACGGTAGTGATTTTCCAGTTTAGTCTGCAATGCATCCAGTTCTTTATAAATTTCCGGCATTGCTTCTTCCATAGAAGGATACTTGGCAGCTCTTTCTTCTTCAGGGATACCGGCACGTTCGGCCCAGCGCTGTGAACCGATCTTTGTGATCTGTTGCGGAGTACGGATACCGGCTACAACGTCTTCACCCTGTGCGTTGATCAGGTATTCACCATTGAACAGGTCTTCACCGTTACCAGCATCACGAGAGAAACATACACCCGTTGCTGACGTTTCGCCCATATTACCAAACACCATAGCCTGAACCGTTACAGCTGTTCCCCATTCAGCCGGAATACCTTCCATCTGACGATACAGGATAGCACGTTCGTTCATCCATGAATTGAATACGGCGCAAACAGCACCCCACAATTGCTCATAAGCACAAGTCGGGAAGTCGCTTCCGGTTTGTTTTTTAACAGCAGCCTTAAATTTTGTAACCAATGTCTTCAGGTCATCTACGGTCAACTCGTTATCCAGCTTTACGCCTTTGGCCTCTTTTACTTCTTCGATGATGGCTTCAAACGGGTCAATATCTTCCTTGCTGGTCGGTTTCATACCCAAAACAACATCACCGTACATCTGTACAAAACGGCGATAAGAGTCCCAAGCAAAACGAGCATTACCGGTTTTGCGTGTCAACCCTTCTACTACTTCGTCGTTCAAACCCAGGTTAAGGATCGTATCCATCATACCCGGCATAGAAGCGCGTGCTCCGGAACGGACAGAAACCAACAACGGGTTTTCTATGTCTCCGAACTTGGAGTTCATCAACGTTTCTACATTAGCGATAGCCTTTTCAACGTCCGACTTCAGTAACTCTACTACTTTCTCCTGGCCCAGTTCGTAATATTCCGAGCAGACATCTGTAGTGATTGTGAATCCCGGAGGAACCGGAACACCAATTAAATTCATTTCGGCAAGGTTTGCACCTTTACCACCCAGCAGATTTCTCATATCCGCTTTACCTTCGGCTTTTCCATTTCCGAATGTGTAGACTCTTTTCTTTTCCATGTGTCAGACAGTTTTTATTTATTAGATTTCAGTTTTGCTATCTCTACATTGCAATGGTGCAAATATATGCTATTTAGGGGTATGCAGGATACGGTAAGTTAAATAATTTTATATGTTTTATAACCATTCCATACCATTCGTATCAGCTAAATATGTACATTTGCGTGGCGAAAATTTTAAACACAGATAAAATTGGCAAGAAATAAGAAGCAGTTACCCTTGTTGGAAAAGGTAACAATTACAGACGTAGCCGCTGAAGGTAAAGCGATTGCACGAGTGAATGACAAAGTAATATTTGTCCCTTTTGTTGCTCCCGGCGACATTGTAGATATCCAGATTACCCGTAAAAAAAGTAGTTTTGCAGAAGGTCGAGCTGTACGGTTCCACGAGTACTCAGCGGAACGTGCCACTCCTTTTTGCGAACATTTCGGTGTTTGCGGCGGTTGCAAATGGCAACATCTCCCCTACAAGGAACAGTTAAAGTATAAACACAAACAGGTTATCGACAATCTTACCCGTATCGGAAAGATCGAAATGGAAGAGATTTTCCCTATTCTGGGATCTGAACGTACCACTTTCTACCGGAACAAGCTTGAATATACTTTCTCTAACAAGAAGTGGCTGACGGAAGAAGAAGTAAAGTCCGGAGCTACGTTCGATTGTATGAATGGTGTCGGTTTCCATATTCCCGGAATGTTCGACAAGGTGCTCGACATCAACAAATGCTGGTTGCAGGATGATATTTCAAACCGCATCCGCCTTTGTATCAAAGACTATTGCCTGACACACGATGGGTATCCTTTCTACGACCTGAGAAATCAGGAAGGTTTTTTGCGTACATTGATGATTCGTACGGCTTCAACCGGTGAGCTGATGGTTGTCGTTGTTTTCTATCACGAAGACGTAGAACGTCGCGAAGCCTTGTTGTCGCACGTAGCAGAACAATTCCCGGAAATCACTTCCTTATTATATGTAATCAACGAGAAGTGCAACGACACGATTACCGACCAGGAAATCTTGGTATTCCGTGGAAAAGATCATATGATCGAAGAGATGGAGGGTCTTCAGTTTAAAGTCGGCGCTAAATCATTCTACCAGACGAACAGCGAACAGGCTTACAACCTATATAAGATAGCCCGCGAATTTGCCGGACTGACCGGAAACGAAATGGTTTACGACCTTTACACAGGAACCGGTACGATTGCCAACTTCGTATCACGGCAGGCAAAGAAAGTAATCGGAATAGAATACGTTCCGGAAGCCATTGAAGATGCAAAAGTCAATTCCGCCCTGAACAAGATTGAAAATACCTTGTTCTACGCAGGCGATATGAAAGATATTCTTACTACCGATTTCATAAACCAACACGGTCGTCCGGATGTTATTATTACTGATCCGCCACGTGCCGGTATGCATGACGATGTAATCAACACCATCCTTCTTGCCGAGCCGGAGCGTATCGTCTATGTCAGCTGTAACCCGGCCACACAGGCACGCGACCTGAGTCTGCTCGACGTGAAATATGCCGTGAAGAAGGTACAGCCGGTAGATATGTTTCCACATACACACCATGTGGAGAATGTCGTTTTACTGGAAAAGAAAAAGTAACATATATAATAATGTATAGGAAAATCGTCTCCCTTTTGTGTATCACTTTGCTTTTGAATAGCTGTTCCGGCACTAAGCAACAAGAGCAAAAGGAAGACGATTCTGTCTTTACAGACCTTCCCCAGTTGAAGGCGGCAGGTGAGATCACTGCCGTTACGCTCTACAGTTCCACGTCCTATTTCCAATATAAGATGGAACCGATGGGATACGAGTACGACCTGATCAAAGACTTTGCCCGTTCTGAAGGACTGAAGCTGAATATCAAAGTAGCTGAAAACGCCACCCGCCTGATCGAAATGCTTGAAGCCGGCGAAGCCGATGTCGTAGCCTACCCTATCCTGGTGAACAATAAGCTGAAGGAAGATTATCTATATTGCGGACGTGAATCGCAGACCAGCCAGGTGCTCGTTCAGCGTGCCAACAAAGGAGACACGATCCTCAAAGACGTAACACAACTGATCGGTAAAGACGTTTACGTAAAGCCCGCAACGAAGTACTACCAACGTCTGAAGAATCTCAATGAAGAACTGGGCGGTGGCATCCACATAAAAGATATAGAAAAAGATACGATCACAACCGAAGACCTGATCTCGATGGTTTCGCAGGGAGAGATACCCTATACGATCAGTGATGATAACATGGCCCGCCTGAACAAGACCTATTTTTGGAATATCAACGTCTCGTTGAAGGTCAGCTTTATGCAGCGCTCTTCGTGGCTGGTACGTAAAACCAGTCCGAAACTGGCAGAAGCAATCAACGCCTGGGCGTCGGACAAATCCGGAACCCATGTCTACAAGGCTGCGATGAAGCGGTACTTTGAATTAGGTAAACAGCCGCTTACCGTAGACTTGCCCCCTGTCAAAAACGGGCATATCTCCCCTTACGATGATCTGTTTAAGAAACATTCCAAAAATATCGGATGGGATTGGCAGTTGCTCGCTTCCATCTCTTATCAGGAATCACATTTCAACCCGTCGGTCGTTTCATGGGCCGGAGCCGAAGGTCTGATGGGCATTATGCCGAATACAGCCCGGGCACTCGGTGTTACTCCCCACGAACTGAAAGATCCTGATGTCGGCATCCGCACCGGGGTGGACTGTCTGCGCAAGTTCCGTCAGGGCTTTTCCGAAATAACCGATCCGCAGGAGAAGGTAAAGTTTACATTAGCGTCTTATAATGCAGGTATCGGACATATCTATGACGCACAGCGTCTGGCCGAGAAGTACGGCAAAGACCCGAAAGTCTGGGACAACAATGTAGCCGAATATGTCCGCCTGAAAAGCGATCCGGAATACTATAACGACCCGGTCTGCAAACACGGTTACCTGCGTGGTTCGGAAACATTCAATTATGTACGCGAAGTGTTGGAACGGTTTGACTATTACAAATCAAAGACCCGGCACCACTGATCATTTCAGATTTTCAGCCAGCATTTCTTTGATCACGAGTATCACTTTCGGATGGTTTAGCGGTATATCCTCAAAAATACTTTGAAGTTCTTTTGTGCTCAATTCAAAGGTATGTTCCCCTTTCCTATAGGTAAAACAGACGTTGATAGCCGGATTACCGCTTATCAGCATCGCAACCGTTCCCGCCAAGTCTCCCCACGGCGGACAATCTATATGAGACGTATGAAAGCTGGCTGTAACTTCCGTGCCTTCCCCCGGTTGGGATATTATCTTTACAGACCCGCCTGTCTGCTCCGCATTTTGTATAAGGAAAGGTATTCCCAGCCCTATCCTGCGGGTGGTACGGGTGGTATAAAACGGATTGGAAACGCGCGAAACGGTTTCGGCATCCATCCCACAACCGTTATCGGCAATACGGATACGCGCATTATCCCCTTCGATAACGACATCCAGCATAATACGGGTCGCTCCCGCACGGACACTGTTCGAAGCAATATCTGTAATATGAAATGTTAGTGTGTTCATCCTGACGAAAGTATTAAATGATCCTGACTACCCGAATAAGCCATCCTGATATTATCGAATAAAGGAGCCGAAGCCCGTATCAGGCAAGGTTTACTTCCAATCTGTTCGGGATAATGAGCGTCGGAAGCCTGATAACAAATATACTTTGACAGATACTTCTGTTCCGACAAAAGCCGGGCAAAACGGGAAGCATCCGTATACTCGATCGCATCCAAAGGCAAGGACGGATCGATAAACCCCAGCTGGCTGATCAGGCTGAAAGAAGGCCGTTCCACATGTGCCGCAACGAAAAGCCCGCCCAACCCTTTGACTACAGCCGCTACTTGATTGACATTCCGGTCGAGTGCGGAGATCAGCAAGCAGGGAGCTTCTCCCATTATTTCATCGTTCCGGTTCACCCAGACCTGATCGCCGAAACGTTCGGGATCATTAGGGACGGAAGGAAGATGCCGGTCGAGGTATTGCTGAAAAGCAACACGGGCTTCTTCAGTTCCGAATAAGGCCAGGCAATGCGCTTCTTCACGGGTACAGACTTCAGCTCCGGCAATAACCGTTAATCCGGCCTCTGCTCCCAACGCCTGAATTTCCGGACATTGCAACGTGCTGTTGTGATCCGTAACGGCAATGATATCCAAGCCACGGGCAAGAGCAGTCTCGACAATGACCGTAGGGCTCATATCCAGGCTTCCACAGGGTGAAAGGCAGGTATGAATATGCAGATCAGCCCGGTAAAGATTCATGCGTTTTGCAGGAGTTGATAAATCTTACCGGAGATAACGAAAGCGGAAAGCGGCGTCCCGAGCAAGGGAATACCTTCTTCCCTGCCTTTCTGCAACGTCTCTTCATCCGGCGAAGCTCCATTGACCACCAATACGGCGGCAGCATCTTTCAATGTGGCAACAGCGACTATATTCTGATGAGTCTGCATGGTCACCCACAGCATCCCTTCTTCCATATGCCCCATTACATCACTCAGCAGGTCACTGGTGTAACCGCCTTTTATCTCTGTATCCAGACTCTCTTCGCCACAGAAGACGGTGAGTTCCAGTTCTTTTATCAGATCACTGACCTTCATATTTTGCTCCTTTCTTATAACAGTCTTTGTTTAAACGATCTTTCCCCCAAGTCTTTTCTATCAGACGGAAGGCATGTTCCTGATCCAGTTTGCCATGCTTCTCCATATTGCGCTGCATGAAAACACAGTCGCTGAACTGGGCTTCGTGGCGGACGATATCTTCCGCAAGGCTCTGGCAATTAGGGTTTCCGCAAGCTCCGCAGTCGATACCCGGCAGGTAACACATCAGGCGGCGCACCTGCTCCATCTTCTTCAGGACTTCTTCGATATTGCCGTCGAAAAGCAGTTTCGGATTCGGATGAAGCGGACGGATGGTAATGTGTTGCTTCAGATAAGCCAAAGCGCCGAAACGCTCGGAAGCATAAATAAGCGGTGCCTTATCACGTTTCATCGAACGCTTCATGATCCGTTCGGAAGTAAGGAAACGGTTGGCCACGGCAAGCACCCCTCCGGCACAGCTACGGTCGCAGGCACGGAGTTCGAGGAAATCGACGTTGCGCACTTCATTAGTCGTTTCCATCCGTTCCAGGAAATCGATCACATTGTGTATTTCATCGATGGCAAGGCAACGACCGGAGAAGTGTTTGGCTTCACCTCCGGTCTGGCTCCATCGCATCTCTTTCTTGGTAAGTGCCGGCGGAAGGACACATTCAGGCTTATAGCCTTTCGGACGGTTTTGCAGGATATGGTATACCTTATTATATAATGTATCCATATTGATCACTCCGTTTATCGTAGAAGAATAGCCGTCCTCTCCTTTCAATGCCGCAATCTTGGCGGCACAAGGCGTGACATAAAAAAGACCGATCTGCTCCGGCTTATACCCTTCTTCCGTCAACACCTGATGATAATAAGTGGCCGTAGCATTGACCGGACTCTTTACCAGCAGGATATTATCGACCAGTGCCGGGAAACGGATCTGTATCAACCGTACGATAGCGGGACAGAAAGAACTGATAACCGGCTTCTCCTCGGCCAGCTCCATCTGGCGGAGCATTTCGCGATGGATCATGTCGGCCGTAAACTCCACTTGGTAAACATGGGTAAACCCTAATTCATACAGGGCACTGAATATCTCTTCCTCCGTAGTATATTTGGAGAACTGCCCGATAAAAACAGTAGGAACCAATGCCACGCGGCATTCATAACCAAATATCTTCTGGAAGTCGTCCTGCTCAACAGAGATCGCTTCTGTCGGACAGGCTTTCAGGCATTCACCGCAATCGACACACCAGTCTTTACGGATCACCGCTTTCCCATCGCGGATACGGACTGCCCGTGTAGGACACTTCGTCATACAATGGGTACAACCGATACAACGATCCTTATCGATCCTCAGGGCATGATAAAACTTGGTCTTCTCCATAACGCTTTATTCCTTTGTCGCGAACCAGGTAACCATGCGTACGGTCGTCCCCACGCCTACCTCGCTCTCTATTGTTAGTTCGTCTACATTCTTCTTCATATTGGGAAGTCCCATTCCCGCACCGAATCCCATTTCCCGCACAGCAGGCGAAGCGGTCGAATAGCCTTCCTGCATGGCTTGCTGAATATCCGGAATGCCGGGGCCTTCGTCTTTCAGTAGCAAGGTGATCTTTTCGGCATCCAGCGTGGCAGATACTTTTCCGCGCCACGCATGAGCTACGATATTTACCTCGGCTTCGTATAAAGCAACGACGATCCTCTTGATAATACGGGAATCGATAGACAATTGCTTCAACACCTTCTTTATCTGGCTGGATGCATATCCGGCTTTCGAAAAGTTTCCTCCTTCCAGTTCAAAACTATATTGCATGCTGATTTCCTCCTTTCCTTAAAAAATAGGTAAAAGGCCGCTACAGTATAACTCGCCCACCGTATGGTACATGGAATGTTCCGTTTCAAGCAGGATCATATTGTTTTCCGAGGCTACCGCCAACATCTCATCCGTCACCCGTTTGCCCCTGACGAAAAGGATGCAGGACACATCGGCCATTTCGGCCGTACGGATCGTTTGCAGGTTGCAGAGTCCGGTGATCAGGATCACTTCATTACAATCCACTGTCAATACATCGCTCATCAGGTCGCTGGCAAAAGCACATTGCACTTCATGGTCTAGCTTATCGCTTCCACATGCTACGGTTGCTTCGGTAAGTTCTTGTATCTGCTGAATCTTCATAATGTATGCAAGGTTTAATTTGTGAGGCCAATGTAAGAAATATTTTTTAATAGATACCCGTTAGTTTATATTAATTACTATCTTTGTTTCAAAACGAAGATAAGCTGCGCCTCGGCATAAAAAATGAACTCGTTCATTTTATTCTGCTCTCGGCTTGCATTATCTTTGATAGCAATAAATAAAATCCAAAAGTTATGTTTAGTAAAGAAACGTATATGGCCCGCAGGGCTAAACTGAAACAGACTATCGGTTCAGGTTTGTTACTTTTCCTCGGAAATGATGAGTCAGGTATGAACTATGCAGATAACACATACCACTTCCGCCAGGATTCCACTTTCTTGTATTTCTTCGGACTTCCCTATGCCGGGCTGTCTGCTATCATCGATATTGACAACAACAAAGAAATCATCTTCGGTGACGAACTGACCATCGATGCAATCGTATGGATGGGAACCCAGCCTACGCTGAAAGAGAAAAGCGAAGCAGCCGGTATCACGGAAGTTCGTCCGTTCAAAGAAATCGAAACGTATCTGAAAGCGGCGCAGCAGAAGAGCCAACGTGTTCATTACCTGCCGACTTACCGTGCCGAACATCAGATCAAGTTATTCCAGTGGCTGGGTGTCGTGCCGGGTACGGAACAACCTTCGGTTCCTTTCATCCTGGGTGTTGTGAACCAACGTAATTATAAGAGTGCGGAAGAAATTGCAGAGATCGAAAAGGCTTGTACGGTTACTGCCGATATGCACCTGACCGCCATGCGTACTGTCCGTCCGGGAATCCGTGAAAGCGAAGTGGCTGCAGCTGTCGCCGAAGTAGCTTATGCTAACAACTACCAGCTCTCCTTCCCTATTATTGCTACAATCAACGGACAAACGTTGCACAACCACGATCATAGCAATATGATCAAGAGCGGCGATATGTTACTGCTGGATGCCGGTGCAGAAACGGAAATGGGTTATGCGGGCGATATGTCGTCTACCATTCCTGCCGACGCCAGATTCACAACCCGCCAGAAAGATATTTATGATATTCAGGTAGCTGCCCATGAAGCTGCTGTTGCCGCCCTTCGTCCGGGCATTCCTTTCGTCGACGTTTACGAGCTGTCTTGCAAGGTAATTATGGAAGGATTAAAAGACCTTGGATTTGTAAAAGGCGATCCGATGGAAGCAGTAAAGGCCGGTGCTCACGCCATGTTCATGCCTTGCGGATTAGGACATATGATGGGACTCGACGTGCATGATATGGAAAACCTGGGTGAAGTATATGTCGGTTACGACGGACAGCCGAAAAGCACAGAGTTCGGCCGTAAGTCTCTCCGCCTGGGACGCAAACTGGAACCGGGCTTCGTTCTCACTATCGAGCCGGGCGTTTACTTTATTCCTGAACTGATGGATCTGTGGAGAAGCCAGAACAAGTTCACCGAGTTTATCAATTACGAAAAACTGGTTACTTACAAAGACTTCAGCGGTATCCGTAACGAAGAAGATTACCTGATCACAGAAGACGGCGCACGTCTGCTGGGTAAGAAGATTCCTTTGCATACGGATGAAGTGGAAGCATTAAGATAACATAGCAAAACAAGCATTAAACCCTTCACCATTCACCTCATGAAGGTTAATGCATTATAAAACAACACATAAAGCACCATTCACACAGGTGAAGGGTTGCTTAAAAAGGTGAAAGGTTGGTTTGAACCCTTCACCTTTTATCGTTTCAGATTACTTACTACTAGCACTTACATACCTGGACACTAGATGAAAGGTATAAGCCTACTAAGTCAAACATTACGTTTAATTTACTTAACGACTAAGGTCGTTAAGCTTATCGAGCATCATCATTAAGCTTAACGACGTCTGTCGCAAAGCTTAACGACGAAGGTAATTAAGATTATAAGTCATTACTTAAGGCATAGTTTATAATAGGTTTGACGGTAATGAGTAGTAAGGTAATACGTAGTCTATATAAATGAAAAATCCCCGTAAAGAGCTTGTTACTTCTCTTTACGGGGATCTTTTTGGGGATTAACTGTCTGTTAGTAAGCGAACATATTCGTATTAACAGGTATCTCTTTGCCATCGGCAGTCATTACCTTCAACTGAAGCATACCGCCGTTATTATCGAAGTATTTCACCTGGATCGGATGCAAACCTTTCGCCAAAGCCTTCTGCCCTGTCACTTCACGTACCGAGTGAGGGCCGTCGTTATCGACCACCTGCTCGCCGTCGATAGTCAGCGTGCTACCGTCGTCAGAGATCAGGTTGAAGGTGTAAATAGCATCTTCCGGCGCATTGAAATAGCCGGATATTACCAGGCCGATATTACCTTTTGCTTCAGCCGGGATCGTTACTTCAGATATTTCGTACGTGCCGTTAACCGGAGCTTTCTCTATATCAGCGCATTTATTGCCTTTGAACTCATGCCATACAGCCTGCAAACCTTTCTTTGAAGGAGTTGCTTCCGCTGCCGGAGCATATTCGCTTTTGATATAACGGGTCTTTACAATGTCGCCTTTCTTACCGTTCGGACGGAAAGTACGGAAAGTGAAGTCGGTTGTTTCCGTCACCTTGATCGGCTCCGTATAGCGGGGAGACTCCAGTGTCGGGATGCTGCCGTCTGTCGTATAATGAATTTCCACACTCGGATCAAGGCATGTTATCGTTACGTTGCCTTCACCGATAAACGCATTTGTATTATTGAAACCTTCCAGATCCGGCATACGGTAATTCACACCCATAATGTTCAGGCGGGGGAATTGCTTAACCAACCTTTCTGTGAAACCATCCCAACTCTTAACCGAAGGATCACTCCATGCTTGTTCAGACAGGGCCATCATACGGGGCATGATCATATACTGTGCACGCTCGAAAGAAGGGATATACTCGCACCAGAGATTTGCCTGCATACCCAGGATCAATGCTTTCTGTGCATCATTCAGCGATTCAAGCATCGGATTGAAGTTATATACGCCCGGCAGGGAGTTTTTATCCTGCTGATAATCAAAATAGAAATTGGTATTCGGACTCATGATCGCATGGTTGCCTTGTGCCGTTGCATCCGGAACCGATTGCGGATGCCAGCTGCGCCACCACATGATTGTTGCCGTCGGAGATAATCCGCCTTCCAGAATCTCATCCCAGCCGATCATCTCTTTTCCGTTCTCGTTAAAGAATTTCTCCATGTCGTGAACGAACCAGGCCTGCAACTCCTCTTCGGTCTTCAAGCCATTGTCTTTCATTCGCTTCTGACAGTCAGGGCATTTCTTCCAGTTTGTCTTTTCCACTTCATCAGCACCCAGATGGATATACTTATAAGGGAAAAGAGGAATTATCTCACTATAAACATTTTTACAGAACTCCAAAGCAGAATCCTTACCCGGACAAACGGGAGAAGAGAACGTCGTTCCCCAGCCTGTCTGATTAAAACAGGAAACACCGGCATAGTTGCTTACCGCAGCCAGCATGTGACCCGGCATATCTATTTCCGGGATGACATCTATACCGCGTACACCGGCATATTCTACAATTTCCTTAATATCGTTCTGCGTATAGAAACCTCCGTACAAAGTATCGCCTTGTGTAATGCGCAGTTTCTCTGCCGGTATTTCATAGTCAGGATTATCCTGTACTTTTGCCAATCTCATGCATTCGCGGTCATGATTGTTGAAGGTACGCCAGGCTCCCTTTTCGGTCAGCAACGGATATCTCTTTATCTCGACACGCCAACCCTGATCATCCGTCAGGTGCCAGTGGAACTTGTTCAACTTATAGAGTGCCATCATATCGAGCAACTCCTTCACTTCTTCTTTGGTATAGAAATGACGGGAAACATCCAGCATCAACCCTCTCCACCCGAAACGCGGAGCATCGGTGATCTGAACGGCCGGAACACTCCAGGTAATATCGCTTACCACTTCCGGTGACTCGATCTCTGCCGGAAGAAGCTGGCGAAGCGACTCGATACCGGAAATAACTCCCCCATACGTATTTCCTTTGATCTGTACTTTGCCGGAAGAAACATCCAACGTATAAGCCCCTTCATTTTGTCCTGCGATATCACTTACCGCCAGGGATATGTCACCATCTCCTTCGCGTACATTATATATATAGCCGGTTGAACGGGAAAGCAGGCCGGAAAGATAGTTGGCTGCCGGTAATAATTGTTTGTCGGCCACGCCAATGGTCATACCGTCTTTCAAGGTAAACTCGCCGTTGGCATTCTTAATCTCTTTGGGAATGGGAATAATGGATACATCATGTGCCACAGGCGTCGTGGGCGAGCATGCACTCAGCAATAATGCTCCGGTCAGGGAACAAGCCGCAATAAGTTGTCTGTACATTTTAATTGTGTTTATTTGTTTGGTAATAAATTAGAAGCAAAAATACAAAAAAAGAGCTGTTCTTGTTGGGTAGAACAGCTCTTTTTAAATAATAATCTACTGATTAAATCTTATTCATAACTTCAGTCAATTGATCCGGAGTCACATTTGCGGCGATGATCACTCCTTTGTCGTCAATCAGAAAGTTCTTCAAACCTTTTTGCAGGTTAAACTTTCCATACAACTCTGACTTTTTTCCCAGTTCTTCACGAAATTGCTTGGTGCCGCTAAGCTTGTCTGCCTTTACCGTCTCGGTAAAGATTGATTCTTTCTCGTCGAGAGAAACAGAATACATCGCAATTTTATCCGAACTTAGTTTATTAACTTCATTCCATAATTGAACGTTACGGGCCCGCGATTCAGCATCGTAAGCTGCCCAGAAATTCAGCAACGTGTAACGTCCGGAATGATTTTGGAAATTAATATTACTTTCATTTCCTAAAGACTCTATTCTCGGAGCCAGATCACCAGGATTAGTACCCACGGTAGGTCTTGCTTCTTTTGTTGCGGATGACATTGTTGCCAATGCAACCGTTACAATGAGAACATAAGCTCTTACCTTCATAATGTAATTTTTACGTTAAACTTAATCGGAACATAACCTCCTACGGATAATTACCGGTCTGCGGCGGCTCTTCTCTGTCATCCTTTATGTCCGACTCCTGATTTTCAGGAAGTAAACAAGCGCTTTTCCTTCGCTAAGGAGCCACTTTCTTGTTTTTAACGTTGGCAAAGATACGGGTAAAGAGTCTTTCCTTCCAAACGCAATAACATAATTCGAGTGAAATACAAGGTTTTTTATATGTTTTATTGCACGGAATTCCTGCAAAATAGGTGTTTTATAGCATATCGTTAACGATTATTTGCAGTTTAGCCAGGGGGAAAACAGGTGCTATTTTAACATGAAGAAGGGAGGGAAAAGTGATTTCCGGGTAAAACGAGTTATTTGATAGTGGTTCAAGATCATATATTTTCAACAAATAAAGTCCGATTATTCACCGGACTTTATCTTTTCTATTATTACAGTTTATCATAAGGAGAAGGCATCGGCACCCCTTCTTTGATATATTCATCATATACGACAGTCGGGTGATCCTGGGGAGAAGTGACGTTGTATTCTGCTTTGAAGTTGCCACGACGGAAGTTCTTCAGCTTCAGGTTTTCCGTGCTATAAGTACGTAAAGTTTCCTTTTTATTCCCGGTCAGGGAACTTTCAACAACTACCGAGTCAAGAATATTCATCTTCGGCGTCAGTGTAGGAAGTAATGTCTGCTCCAACAATCCACGGTAGGCACCGATATACTCACACCAATTGGTATTGCCTTGTTCAAAAACACGATATGTGTAATTTGACCATGCGGTGCGGATATGAATCTCGTGTTCCCAAATCTCAACACATGCTTCAGAATCATAGTTAGGATCTTTAATCGTAACTCTCTCTAAAGCAGGTGTCTTTTCTACTACTTTTGTTTGCCATTTGTCTGAATGCCGTATTTCGGCAATAATCTCAGGCAGCTTTTCCTTAATTTCAAACTGAATTTTCATCTCGATTTGCCTGCCAGTCAGGACTTATTAAGGTTGCCAGGTTCTAAATTAAATATAACGCGTCTATAAAAATAACAATTCCATTTGAATTTTTGTTTATCCAAATGTAGAAATTTGCACATAACTTGTTTACCTTTGCCTTATAAAACAAAAAACATGGGACTAAAAGACGAAATTATACTGATAAATATAAACGGAGCCGACCGCCCTGGGGTCACCGCCGCCCTAACCGAAATCCTGGCAAAGAATAATGCTGTTATCCTCGATATCGGTCAGGCCGATATCCATAATAACCTGTCGTTGGGTATTCTTTTCCAGAGTTGCGGAGGAAATTCGGGTGATATTTTGAAAGAGTTACTCTTCAAAAGCTATGAATTGGATGTAAATATCCGTTTTAATCCTATCACAGAGGAAGAATATACCAAATGGGTGAATATGCAGGGAAAGAACCGGTATATTATCACTATCCTGGGACGCATGCTGACGGCAAAGCAAATAGCAGGCGTAACCCGTATCGTTGCCGACCAGGGGATGAACATAGACGACATCAAACGTCTGACAGGACGTATCCCGCTGGATGAAAACTCACGTACGCCGAAGGCTAGTGTGGAATTTTCGGTTCGTGGTACACCGCGTGATAAGGAGCTGATGAAGGCCGAATTTATGAAACTCTCGTCCGAACAGGTGATGGATATTTCGTTTCAGGAAGAAAGTATGTATCGCCGTATGCGCCGTCTCATCTGTTTCGATATGGATTCGACCCTGATTGAAACGGAAGTGATCGACGAACTGGCCATCCGTGCCGGTGTTGGCGACCAGGTAAAAGCGATTACCGAATCGGCCATGCGCGGAGAGATTGATTTCAGCGAAAGTTTCCGCCAGCGTTGTGCCCTGTTAAAAGGTTTGGATGTATCTGTCATGCAGGATATTGCAGAGAATTTACCGATCACGGAGGGTGTAGACCGTTTGATGCGCATCCTTAAAAAGGTGGGATTCAAGATTGCGATCCTTTCCGGAGGATTTACCTACTTCGGCAACTACCTGAAGCAGAAATACAATATAGATTATGTATATGCCAATGAGCTGGAAGTGGTAGACGGCAAGTTAACCGGACGCCATATCGGAGATATCGTCGACGGCAAGCGAAAAGCAGAATTGCTTCGCCTGATCGCCCAGGTCGAGAACGTGGATATCCGTCAGACTGTGGCCGTTGGCGACGGAGCTAACGACTTGCCTATGATCAGTATAGCGGGCTTGGGAATTGCTTTCCATGCCAAGCCCAAGGTGAAAGCAACCGCCAAACAGTCGATTTCGACGATTGGCCTGGACGGAATATTATATTTTCTGGGATACAAAGATTCATATTTGGAAGAACAAATGTAATTAAATAAAAGCGTTTATGATAAGACACATTGTAATGTTTAAACTGACTGAGTTTGCAACTCCGGCCGACAAACAGGCTAAAATGCAGGAAATAAAAACAGGTTTGGAAGCTTTGATCGACAAGATCGACGTATTGCGTATGATCCGTGTCGACTTTAACGTAAATCCGGAAGAAGCCTGGGACGTTATTCTTACAACGGAACTCGACTCACTGGAAGATGTGAAGACATATGCCACTCACCCCGAACATGTGGCCATCTCGAAAGGCATTATCGGCCCGGTAAAAGCTGACAGAGCTTGCGTGGATTACGAATATTAATTAAAGATTATTCCTTTATGAAGGAGTTTGATATTGAACAGCGGGTACAAGCCGCTGTTCAGAATTTCGAGTCGGGGTACAACTGTGCACAGTCTGTATTCCTTGCTTATTCGGATGTATTCGAACTGGATCTGAATATGGCAAAACAGATGTCTGTCTCTTTCGGTGGTGGTGTTGGCCGTATGCGGGAAATATGTGGTACAGTAAGTGCTATGGCTATGCTAGCCGGATTCAAATATCCTGTATTGGATCAGAATGATCAGGAAGCGCGGACAAAGAATTATGCGATGGTGCAGAAAATGTCTGAGATGTTCAAGGAAAAGCACGGTACGATCATTTGCCGCAGTCTTTTACCTGCTGCTGAAGCCAGCCAGACAGCTCCCGCTCCTTCCGAAAGAACATCGGAATATTATGCAAAACGTCCTTGCAGCAAATATGTGGAAGAAGCTGCCCGCATAGCAGGCCGGATGCTGAAAAACGAATTGGATTGATGGCTCAGGCCATCAATCTTATTTGAGAAACATATCCCAGCGTTCTTATTTCACTGAACAAATTCATGTAGGAGGATTGTGCCTTAACATTCACTTTATAAGTAATGACTGCCTTATTCAGCTCAAACAGAGACTCGAACGAAACACTTACAATATAAATATTCTTCTCTTCCAATATTTTACGGACAGCCTTCAGATCCGGGGTTGCAGTAGTACAAGTAATAGTCAGTATCTTATTTACTCCATTCAGGAACATTCTTTTCTCCAGTTTTTCAAGACTGACCAGTATCACTAATGTAAGACCCGTACCGATCAAGGCCGGAACATACATCCCCGCTCCTACGGCTAACCCGATAACGGCAACGACCCAGATACAAGCAGCCGTAGTCAATCCATGAATACTGCCGTGACTTTGCATGATCGCTCCTGCTCCCAGAAAACCTATTCCGGTAAGTACCTGGGCAGCAATACGCCCCGGGTCTCCATTCAGAAAATTCGGATAGCATTGCGGTATCCAGATAGAAATAAGCATCGCTGCCGCCGACCCCATACAGATCAGGGTAAACGTACGCATTCCGGCTTCACGACGGCGGAACTGGCGCTCTATACCGATAATAGCGCCTAACAGGAAACTGACAAAGAGTTTTACAGCCGCAGTAGTCGGCGTAATGGTTGTATTTTGAAGTATCTCGTTAATGTGATCCAACATATATTTTCTGTTTTAGTTATTGGCAAATATAACTAATTATTTGAATATCTCCATATACTTGCCGAAGCTATATCATGCATTGAAAAGGCTTCGGTTATTCAAATTTTTGGGGTAAATTTGCCGGACTAAAAAGTAATGTATGAAACAAGTTTTAAAAGAAAACGGAGGCCTTCCTCCTTTAATCCTATGGACATTATCTATTGTAGCCGGTATATCGGTAGCCAATCTTTACTATAATCAGCCACTTCTCAATATGATACGTCAGGAGCTCGACGTATCTGAATTTACAACCAACCTGATCGCTATGGTTACGCAGATTGGTTATGCATTGGGATTATTATTCGTTGTGCCATTGGCTGATATGTATAAACGTAAGAAGATTATCATTACGAATTTCTCCATTTTGACCATATCATTGCTAAGTATTGCCCTGGCACCCAATATTCATGTTATTCTTATTGCTTCTTTGTTTACCGGGATCTGCTCCATGATACCGCAGATATTTATACCTATAGCTGCCATATACTCGAAACCGGAGAATAAGGGGCGAAATGTAGGACTGGTCGTGTCGGGGTTACTTTCCGGAATATTGGTATCACGCGTAATAAGCGGACTGATCGGTGATTTGTTCGGTTGGCGGGAAATGTATTATATCGCTGCCGGATTAATGGTCGTATGCGGCATTGTTGTGATAACGGTATTACCGGATATACAGCCAACTTTTAAAGGCAAGTACTCGGAGTTGATGAAATCCTTGTTGTCATTGCTGAAAGAATTTCCTGCACTGAGGGTTTACGCAATCCGCTCCGGATTAGCCTTCGGATCTTTTCTGGCTATGTGGTCGTGTCTGGCATTCAAGATGGGACAGGCTCCTTTTTTTGCCGGTAGCGATGTTGTCGGGATGCTGGGACTTTGTGGTATGGCCGGGGCATTATCGGCATCTCTTGTCGGGAAATACGTTAAGAAGGTGGGAGTCAGACGTTTCAACTTCTGGGGATGCGGATTGATATTGCTTGCCTGGTTATTGCTTTATGCTGGAGGAAACTATTATATCTCTATTGTTGCCGGTATTGTCATTATCGATATAGGTATGCAATGTATCCAGTTAAGTAACCAGTCGAGTATTTTTGAATTATGTCCGGCTGCTTCCAACCGTGTCAATACGATCTTTATGACTACTTATTTTGTCGGTGGCTCGCTGGGTACTTTCCTTTCCGGAACAGCCTGGCAACTATTCGGTTGGGCGGGAACAGCCTGCGTCGGAGTACTTCTTTGTTGTGCCTCTTTATGCGTAACTTTACTGTCGAAGGAAAAGGGATAACGATCCGGATTTTCATAAGTGATAAAACAAAAACGGAGAGGCTTAATCTGATAAGCCTCTCCGTTTTCATTTAGATAGTATGCTGAATTACTTCACTTTCGAGATTTCAATAACCCGGCTTGCCAGTTGTCTGCCGGAGAATACCGGTATACCGACCTTCATCAACAATTCGCCGGAGAACGTTTTTCCGTCACATTTCAGTATTGACTTCGTGCCCGGAACAAGATTGATCTCCTTTATTTCATATTGAGCATCCGGATTTAATCCCTGTAAACGAACAGGTTGCAACATTTCACCATAACGAGGATGGATATCGAATGCAAAGAGAACGGCTTTATCTGTCGTTTCATTGACATACATAACCGCCGAGTGATTTCCTTCATAAGGAGAAACCAGACGATACAGGTCTCCATCCAGGATCGCACCACTTAAGCGGTTGAAATTCTGTACAGCTCCTTTGCAATATTCCTGTTCTGCCGGAGTCATTTCATGTGTACGGATATCAAATCCCAACTTACCCATCATAGCAACATCTGTACGGAACTTAATGCCGGCATTCTTATTCCAGCTTGTAACATGTGCAGCCATTGTCTTTGAAGGGAAGAAGTGAGAGTAGCCCCACTGGATAAAGATACGTTCGATCGGATCGGTATTATCGCTCGGCCAGAACTCTGTAAAGTATTTCAAAGCTTCATAATCAGTACGTCCGCCACCACCGGAACAAAGCATCATCGGCAGGTTGGGATATTTTGCTTTAACACGTTCAAGTACATTATATAATCCTCTTACATGATCGATATAAAGATGAGACTGCTTGTCTTTCAGGTACGGAGAATAAATATTGGTGATCGGGCTGTTGCAATCCCATTTAAAATAAGCGATACCCGGATATTTGGTCATCAGGTTGTCTACAATACCAAATACATAATCCTGCACTTCGGGGTTGCTAAGATCCAATACCAGCTGATGTCTGAAATAATACTCATCCCTGTTTGGCAGATGAATGACCCAATCCTTATGCTTTTCATACAATTCGCTCTTTGGATTTACCATCTCCGGTTCAATCCATAGACCGAATTTAATCCCTTTATCAGTAGCTTCCTTTACCAGTTTACCGATACCGTTCGGCAGTTTTTCAACGGTTTCATCCCAGTCTCCTAATCCCTGGTGGTCACTGCTACGGGGATATTTATTGGCGAACCAACCATCGTCCAACAGGAACATATCGACTCCCAGTGTTTTAGCTTCATCCATAATGTCGACCAGTTTATCCTCGTTGAAATCGAAATAGGTAGCTTCCCAGTTATTCAGCAAGGTCAGACGTGATTTTTCGCCGTCTTTTACCTGATATTTACGTGCCCATCTATGAAAATCACGACTGGCTTTACCTTTTCCTTCGGCACTGAAGGTAAATATAAACTCCGGAGTGCGGAACAGTTCCTTAGGCTTTAGTGAATATTCTGAAGCATAGTTGTTTATACCAGAAAGGATACGTAATTTATTTTCGTTATCCACCTCAAATGTGAAACGGAAATTTCCCGTCCAACCGATGGTTCCGAAAAGAACTTCCCCTTCATTTTCTCTGGAATTTTCATTCAGGGACAGCAAAAAGAAGGGGGAATTGAACATATTTGCGCGGCTTCCCAACTTTGTATCCAATACTTTTTTACCAAATGAAAGCTGCTGTTCCGTCATATTTACTTCGTGTGCCCAATCTCCGGCAAATTCAGTCAAAAAATACTTTTCACTGTTTAAATGAAGTAGCGAAGAAGCATAGTTATAAAGCGTAACCGGCTTCTTCTCCTGATGTGAGATCTCCGTAAAAGACTTGATTATGTTCTCTTTTGCATAAGAGACAAAATGAAGATCGACTGTTACAGGATAAATATCATCCTTCAATTTAATAACTGTTTCTGTTACATCCGGCTGAAGTTGTTTAGTCTCATAAGAGACATATTTAAGAAGTAATGAAGGGTTGCCGTCATTATGCAAAACACGGATAGCCGGTTCGAAATAATCTTCCATACCGTGTGTAATATAGGCTTCACCACCCAGGGGAAGCTGATCGATATCACTACTGAACCGAAGTTTCTGACCTAGATACGATTGGTACAAACGTCCATTATCGCCAACCTTATATATAAGGCTGATATTCTCGGTCGAGATTGGAATTACAATTTTATCACTGGCTTTCAGCGATATAGATATGACCAATAGGCATATCAAAGAGAATAGTCTGTTTTTCATGTTCCTTTTTTACTTGATTGTGGTCTATATATACTAAATATAAAACGAAGAAAAGTGCCTGTTTTGGTTTGAACAGACACTTTTTCTATTGAAATATCATGCTTTTAAAGCTCCGATAAGTTCTTTTGCAGACTTAAATCCGTGTCTGTCGAGATATTCATTCATGCCATCGATCACTTTCACGGATACGGTCGGATCGACAAAATTGTATGTACCTATCTGTATTGCCGTAGCTCCCGCCAACATAAATTCGACGGCATCTTTCCAGTTTGAAATACCGCCTAAACCAATGATTGGTATTTTTACTGCTTTATATGTTTGCCACACCATACGCAGGGCAACCGGCTTTACACAGGGCCCGGAAAGACCACCTGTTATTGTAGATAATATAGGTTTACGTTTCTCTGCATCGATAGCCATTCCAAGCATAGTATTGATCAGTGAAACAGAGTCGGCTCCTTCGCCTTCGACCGCTTTGGCTATCTCTGTAATGTCAGTCACATTAGGAGAAAGTTTTACAATAAGGGTCTTCGGATAAACCTTGCGGACAGCCTTCACAACTTCAGCCGCACCGCAGGTTGTTACGCCAAAAGCCATACCGCCTTGCTTCACATTCGGGCATGAAATGTTAAGTTCGATAGCTGGTATTTTATCCAGTTCGGCTATCTTTTCTGCACATTCCACGTAGGTTTCCACAGACGATCCACTCACATTTACGATCATGTGGGTGTCGATATCCTTGATTTCCGGATAGATATTATCTACAAAATATTGTGCCCCTTTGTTCTGTAAACCTACGGCATTCAACATTCCGGAAGGGGTTTCCGCCATACGCGGATACAAGTTTCCTTCACGTGGTTGGATAGTCGTACCTTTTACAAAAATACCACCCAGTCTGGAGATATCCATAAAGTCAGAATATTCAACTCCGTATCCAAAAGTTCCGGAAGCAGTCATCACCGGGTTTTTTAACTGCAATTCTCCTATGTTTACATTTAACTCAGCCATGTCAATTTTTCTATATTAAATACGGGACCTTCAGTACAAACACATACATGACCTTTCTGAGTCTTTTCTACACAACATAGGCAAGCACCTATACCACAAGCCATTGTGTTTTCTAAAGAGACTTCGCATGTGATCGTTTCCGCAGCAGCATATTTGGCTACAGCAACCATCATCGGTTTAGGTCCACAGGTGTAAATTCTGTCAAAATGAACGTTTTTCAATATGGAATGGTTTGTTACATAACCTTTTTCACCCAAAGAGCCATCTTCGGTAGTTATGTGAACAGTTCCTATTTTATTAAACTCATCCAGTTGTAACACATCGTCTTTCGAACGCGCTCCCAATAGGAAAACCGGCTCAAAACCGGCATTCTTCAATGTAGCTCCCAGGCATAACATAGGAGCCGTGCCCACACCACCACCAATTAACAGAAGCTTTTGGTTTTTATCTTCTTTTGCCGGTATTGTAAAGCTGTTACCTAGTGGCAACATAATATTTACAATATCTCCGGGGCGGTATTCTGCCATACGACGAGTTCCATCACCAACCAACTGGATAAGCAACCATAATTCATTGGTTGTTTTATCTACAAAATTAATTGAAATAGGTCGGCGAAGAAATGTTGTAGGAGAGTTATCCACAAGAACCTGAACGAACTGACCGGGAAGCATTTCCGGCAAAGTGTCGTTACAGGTCAACTTTAGCAGGCAATAATTTTTATGAAGGCGGTTGTTTTCAGTAACCTTCATATCTAACATGTACTTCTTCATATAATATGATTACTCAATTTCTATACAAAGATACATGAATAAGACGTAATCCCCAATGTTCGCTTAGTCTTTCTTGTTTTTTTCGGGAGTAAAAGTCTCAAATGTATTATCCGAATAAAATATCATTATCTTGCTTACATTTCTGGATGTCTTTTCAGGATATACAATCTGTTCAATTACAGGAGGTTTGGGGGTGTTTACAGGTGTCTCAACCCTGATTTCCTTGCGATATTCGGGAGTTTCCTGCCCATCGGACAGATTTATCGCCGTATTTGTAAACAAATCAGGCTCAGTTAACACATGTTGACGTATCATATTACCTTTACCGAATAGAAGCCAGTCGGAATCTACATAAGTAAACCGTTCCAGTATCTTAACCAGCACATCCAGACTCGGATTATTTCTTCCAGATATAATATGTGACATAGCTGAACGTTGGATGCCGATTGCTTCAGCAAATTTAGAAGGAGTCAATCCTTCATGTTCCATTACTGTTAGAATGCGATCTTTCATGACTAAAAAACGATTTTTTATCGAAAATTACTGCCAATATGTCTGTTTACACTAGTATAATATAGAATTATATACCGATACAAATATAAATCATTATTTTCAATTGCGCAATTTATAATTATAACAATAAACCAATACATATGTAATCACACTGTTACACATCTAACAACCACTTCTGTAAACCTATTTAACTGCAGTAAAATAGAGCTAAACTTAAACTTATGATTTAAACAAATAAAACACTGTAATATAATGCATTATGGATTTATTTTTATCTGAATTTACACGAAAATTCACATTAATATGCGATTATATTAGAATAAATTAATGTAAACAATCGGTATTTCGTTATAAAAGCCTGGCTTTTGACCTTTTATCATATATATTGACTATAACAGTATTTAAACCTATTTTTATTGATTTATATTAGTAATGTAACTTGATACAAATGTATAAACCAAGTATACGAAACATAAGTAACCACTCTACCCCTGTATTGTTACACAAATGTATCTTAATACATTTGTAACCACCTATTATTTTGTTATAATTGTGATCACGCATCTAGTTCATCTAAATCACTTCTGTCAAAATGTCCTATTCCATTCTCATTCTTTTATTCAAAAGCATATACTTTTGTATCATATCCCCTAAAACTTGATTTTTAGATGATATTTGTATACATCTGTACAGAAAGAAAGAAATATTAAATTCTCAGAGGGGTAATTTACATACTCAATAATTGAAAAACAAAAAGCAGAAGGTAGTTTTCCTTGTTCAGGTTTTGGTTCGTTCCAGAAAAATAGCCTTGAAAAAGTCACAGAATAGCAATACTTGGGCAGGTTCTTAAAATCAGATGCACATATAACGAAAATTGCCTGCGCACATAATCAGAATTTAGTACGCAGGCAATTTTATCGTATTCGTGAATTTGTATTAATGAAGAATTTTGTAAAGTAATTCTTTTAGAAGATCCGCATCAGAGACAGAAGTGTTTTCTACTCCTTTCGATCTGGCATCAGTTGTCCGGATATCACTGATCAGATTAAAAACTTTCATTGCCGGATAATTTCTAAGTCCGGTCATATAATCTTTCACCTGAAAAGTACCCCGTAAACCTAGTGCTGTCATTATACCTGTCTCCGATCTGTCTTTGGTGTAGTAGCAAATCAGCAGGTTTGAGAAATAGTTAAAAATTACAGGAAGGGTCATCTGTATCGGATTGCTTTTAGGATTTTTCTCGAAGTATTGAGCTATCCGGTTTGCTTTTAGTACATCTTTCACTGCAAGTGCTTTTATCAACTCGAAGTTATTGTATTCTTTGCTTATTCCGATATTCTGTTCTATCAACTCCGGAGTGATGCGTTTTGCGGCCTTTTCCGGCAAGATCAGCGCCAGCTTGTCCAATTCCTTATTGAGACGGCTTAAATCGTTTCCAAGGAAGTCTGAGAGCATCTGAGCGGCCTTGGGATCGATCCCAATAGAACGCTGTTGCATAAACGAGACGATAAACGCCGGCATTTTATAATCCGGAATCTTTTTCGATTCAAACAAAATGCCTGTCTTGTCTGTAGCTGAAGCCAATGTTTTCCGCCTGTCCAAAGTTTTGTATTTGTAATTAATAACCAGAACTGTCGATTTAAGCGGACTTTTTACGTAATTGGTCAGCAACTCTATATCACGAACCAACTGAGCTTCGCGAACAACCACCAACTGATATTCCGACATCATCGGGAATCGGCGGGCGGCATTTATGATCATGGCTGCATCTGTGTCTGCACCATACATGATCATCTGGTTAAAATCTTTCTCGGATTCAGACAACACATTCTCCAGGAGCAAATCTGTTATCCGATCCATGAAAAAAGGTTCTTCACCCATTAGGATATAGACAGGTTGAAACTTCTTAGCTACTATATCCCGGCATATTTCTTCAAACGTATTTTCTTTTTTTGCCATAAATAGAACTTTAATATTACCAACTGAAGCGAATATGACGAACCGTTTTCTTATCATCGATGATCTGACGGAGAGCCTCTATTCCAAGTTTTACATGTTCAGGAGCAAAGTTCTGGGTAACTATCCGGTCGCTGGCTTCAGTCTTCACCCCATCTTCTTCCATCGGTTTATCAGAAATCATCAATAAGGCTCCGGTAGGAATCTTATTGGCGAATCCGGCAGTTAGCAAAGTGGCCGTCTCCATATCGATTCCGGTAGCATGCGTACGTTTCAGGTAATCTTTAAACGCTGTATCATATTCCCAGACACGACGATTGGTTGTATAGATCGTTCCAGTCCAGTAATCTTTACCCTTATCGCGAACCGCAGAAGATATAGCACGCAACATTGAAAAAGCAGGAAGAGACGGGACTTCGGGTGGCAAATATTCGTTGGAAGTTCCTTCTCCCCGAATGGCAGCGATCGGCAAAACATAATCTCCCAGATTATTGGCCGCTTTCAAGCCACCGCATTTTCCAAGGAACAGGACGGCTGTCGGGCTGACTGCCGACAACAGATCCATAACAGTCGCTGCATTCGCACTTCCCATACCGAAGTTAATGATCGTAATCCCTTTGGCCGATGCGTTAGGCATCGAGCTTTTCAATCCCAGGATAGGAACATCAAAATGTTCGGCAAACAGCTCGACATATTTGGTAAAGTTAGTGAGTAAGATATACTTATCAAAATCTTCCAGTTTACGCTCCGTATAACGGGGTAACCAATTTTCAACGATTTCTTGTTTTGTTTTCATAAATCATTACCTTTGAGGGTAGAATTATAGTGCATATATAAACGACAAATATAGTAAATGCTATCATTAAACCTGCCATCATTCGCCGCGAAAGTAAAGGAAAAAGACGGGAAGCCCGTCATATTCGATCCGGTACGCCGCAAATATGTAGCCTTGACTCCCGAGGAATGGGTACGTCAACATTTTGTGAATTATCTGGTGACGGACAAAGGATATCCAAAAGAGCTCCTGGCCAATGAAGTTCCTGTGAAACTGAACGGAACAGCCAAGCGCTGTGACACGGTTGCATACAACCGCTTTTTAGCCCCTTTAATGATCGTGGAGTATAAAGCCCCTACCATAGAGATAACGAGCGCCGTATTCGACCAGATAGTGCGTTATAACATGGTCTTGCACGTACGTTACCTGACAGTCAGCAACGGCATCAGTCATTTCTGTTGCAAGATCGATTACGAAAATCTAACTTATTCTTTTCTGGAGGGAATTCCCGAATATGGTATTCTGGAGGGATAAAAATTGAAAGGAAAAGGCAATAACATTATTCTTATTTGCCTGAAATATAGAACAGACAATAAGCACTTAAGTTTTTCCACAAAGCCTCTCCCCTTATCCTTCAGCGTGTTTCTGCCGGATAAGGGTTCATCAGCCCAATCGATACCTGGAATTTCTTATCAAGTATCTGTAACGTGTTGTATGAGGAATAATGATTCCCTTATACGCCGTCAGTCCGTCCTGTCTCCCCGCAAAAACAGTATCAGATGCAACCGGAGTAATATGGATCACATTATTAATTTGAGGTAATTTATTTAGTTCACCTGAGAATACAGGCAAACACAGAAAAACCAACACTCCAAAGAGCATGGTTATCCAAAGACCAGAAGTATATATAGTGATAAATGAATGCAGCATTTCCGTATGTTAACAATTATACGGAACAAACATAGCAATATTTATTTAATAAACAAACTTTTATCGAATAAATATTGCTATTAAGAGTAGTTTTCTTAAACAAATATTATAACGCGTACGCAGTTCTGTCGCGATATATTTCGATAGAATCAATTCTCTGCGTATCAGTTTTTTGAATATACACAGAATTGTCAACACCGTGGATGGGCTGCTGAATCTCCTCTTTCTCGTTAAAAAGAAGAGAATAACCTAATATTACTGCGAAAAAAGATAGAATCAACGACTTCATAATCTTGCTCAATTTTTATGTCTATATTAGCTAAGATGTAATAACAACGGGAAATGCTGCACGATATTACATGAAAAAGTATATTTTCTCTATTTTTTCTTTAGAAAAGGAGTTGATTTTCATCTTTTGAAAAAGCGTAAAGATTTGTACCAATGAATTTTATATTAATTTTCAATGAAGGAAACACTAAAAACAAAAAAAGGGAAGAAATAAATAATTTCTTCCCTTTTTATCTATTAAGGCTTGTGAATAACCTCTATTTATGCACCGAAGTCATCGAAATGTAACATTTCGCGAGGCACACCCAGATTGTCAAGCATATTTTCTACAGCTTTCGACATCGGGCCAGGACCACACATGTAGTATTCGATATCTTCAGGAGCTTCATGATCTTTCAGATAAGTATCATAAATTACCTGATGAACGAATCCTGCAGTGTACTTCACACCTGCTGCATCAGCTGCAGGATCAGGACGGTCAAGTGCCAGACGGAACTCGAAGTTCGGGAATTCTTTTTCAATTGCCAGGAAGTCTTCCAGATAGAATACTTCATTCAATGCACGTGCACCATAGAAATAAGTCATCTTGCGATCTGTAGTCTTCAATGTCTTAGTCATGTGCATGATCTGAGCACGCAACGGAGCCATACCGGCACCACCGCCGACCCACATCATTTCTCTCTTAGAGTCGAAGATCGGATGGAAATCACCGTAAGGGCCACTCATAATTACCTTATCACCCGGTTTTAGGGTAAAAATATAAGAAGAAGCGATACCCGGCATGATATCCTGGAAGCCAGGACCCTGATCTTTCGGTTTGAAAGGAGGAGTTGCGATACGTACAGTCAACATGATACGGTCGCCTTCTGCAGGATAGTTAGCCATAGAGTAAGCACGGATAGTCGGTTCTGTGTTCTGACATTTCAAACCGAACAAACCGAAGTTCTTCCATGCAGGAAGATAGCCGTCACCGATCAGATCTTTATCAATATCTTTATCATAATCCATCGAATATGCAGGGATCTTGATTTGTGCATAAGAACCCGGGACGAAGTCCATGTGTTCACCCTTAGGCAATGCCACGATAAACTCTTTGATGAAAGTTGCCACGTTCTTGTTGCTGATCACTTCGCATTCCCATTCTTTTACACCGAATACTTCATCAGGAACTTTGATCTTGATATCTTCTTTTATCTTAGTCTGACATCCCAGTCTCCAATGATCCTTGATCTGTTTACGAGAAAAGAAACCAACTTCCGTAGGAAGAATATTTCCACCACCTTCAGGCACCTGACAACGGCACTGACCACAGCTACCGCTACCACCACAAGCAGATGAAAGGAAAATACCTTCGCTCTGAAGTGTATTCAATACGGTTCCACCGATGGGAACATCGTATTCCTTCTCTCCGTTAACAACCATCCTCACATTGCCCGATGGTATTAATTTTGCTTTCGCAAATAAAAGCGCACCTACAAGGATCAGTGTAATCACCAGGAATACAACTGCTCCCACCGCAATGGTAAGTCCGCCCGACATTAATATAATCATCTTTATTTTTGTTTAATGCGTTAATACTTAGATCTTAAGTCCGGAGAAGCACATAAATGCCATACCCATCAGACCGGTAATGATAAAGGTGATACCCAGACCTTTCAAAGGTTTTGGAATATCCGAATAAGCTAATTTTTCGCGGATAGCAGCCATACCAACGATAGCCAGCATCCAACCGATACCAGAACCCAAACCGTATACAGTAGCAACCCCTACATTAGAGAATGCTTTCTGCTGCATAAACAGAGATCCACCCAGGATAGCACAGTTTACAGCGATAAGCGGCAAAAAGATACCCAGAGAAGCATACAGGGCCGGAGCGAACTTTTCTACGACCATTTCAACCAATTGCGTAAATGAAGCAATGATGGCGATGAAGATGATCAGTGAAAGGAAACTCAGGTTCACACCTGCATATTCAGCGCCCAACCAGCTCATGGCGCCTTCTTTCAAAATATAATTTTCGAGCATATAGTTGATCGGCAACGTACATACCAGGATGAACGTTACAGCCATACCCAATCCTAAAGCAGTCTTTACGTTCTTGGAAACAGCCAGGAAAGAACACATACCCAGATAGTATGCGAAAATCATGTTGTCTACGAAGATCGAGCGGACAAACGTGCTTAAATATTCTTCCATTCTATTATTCGTTTAATAGTTTGCATTAATTTTCTTGAAGTTCTTTGTTCTTAGAACGGTGAACCCATATAATCACGGCAATTACGATCAAAGCCATCGGAGGCAGGATCATCAAACCGTTGTTTACATAGCCGAAGTCGTAGAATGCCTGCGGAATCACCTGGAATCCAAGTAACGTACCTGAACCCAGCAATTCGCGGAAGAAACCTACGATCACCAGAATCAAACCATATCCCAGACCATTACCGATACCGTCCAGGAAAGACTCCCACGGGCCGTTACCCAGGGCGAATGCTTCCAGACGTCCCATCAGGATACAGTTGGTAATGATCAGACCAACGAACACGGAAAGCTGCTTATTTACGTCATAGGCAAAAGCTTTCAATACTTCACTTACGATAGTTACCAGCGCAGCAACAACCACCAACTGTACGATAATACGGATACGGTTAGGAATTGTATTACGCAGCAACGAAATAATCACGTTGGCAAAAGCCACAACAGCCGTCACGGAAAGTCCCATAACTATAGACGGCTCAAGCTTCGATGTTACAGCCAGCGCAGAGCAGATACCCAGCATCTGTACGATCACAGGGTTGTTAGTGCTCAACGGGCCTAACAATACTTCTTTATTCTTACTTGATAATAATCCCATCTTCTTACTGATTTTGTGAGGTTAAAAACTTAACATAACCACTCAGGCTATTGAACAACATGTGATCGACACCCTGACTTGTGATCGTACCACCGGAAATACCGTCCACATAATCCTGACCGGCAACACTCTTACCCGGTTTTACGATAGCCACAGATTTAAATTCACCGTTGACAAACAGTTTCTTTCCTTTAAATTCATTACTGAACTGAGGTTTCGCTATTTCAGCACCCAATCCCGGAGTTTCTCCCTGGTGGCTGAAGTCAGTACCATAAATTGTATTTCTATTGTCATCAACAGAAAGGTAGCCCCACAGAGGTCCCCACAAACCAGCACCTGAAAGAGCCATGATATATTTGGTCTTACCATCTACACTGGCTACGAATACAGGATGTTGTTCGGGTGTTGCACTAAATGCGTCACCTTCTACTTTTTCTCCATTTTCATTAACAAGGAAAGACTCCTTGATCAATTCATTGTATTTAGCTTCAGCTTCATTAGCCGGAACCGATACGTTGATTGAACGCAGGATCTGTTGTCTTTTATCGTTATCTTCATTCTTTTTCTGGAAACTTCTCAACGACTGCGAAGTGAAAGCTAACACAACAGCAACCAGAAGAACCATTACAGAAGCATATACTACGGTATATACATTACTATCTCTATTCATAATTCTACTTCTTATTATAATGTTACTTCACTGCTCTCTTTAAACGACGTGTGATGTTGCTTTCTACCACATAGTAGTCAATCAGCGGAGCAAATACATTCATCAACAGGATAGCGAGCATCATACCTTCGGGATAACCCGGGTTCAGCGCACGGATAATGATAGCCATAGCTCCCACTAAGAATCCATAAATATATTTACCAGTTTCAGTACGTGCAGATGTTACAGGGTCGGTAGCCATAAATACGGCACCAAAAGCAAAACCACCCAGGAACAAGTGATCGACTGGAGATACACACATAGCAACGGTAGTTCCTATCATATTGAAGATAGCAGCCATTAAAGCACCACCTACAAATACAGACAGCATTGTTTTCCAGCTTGCGATCTGAGTATACAGCAAAATCACGGCACCGATCAGGATAGCTAATACGGATGTTTCACCGATTGAACCCGGAATCAATCCCAGGAACATATCCCATGTAGACAACGGGTTACCCAATACGTCTACTGTCTGGAATGAACCGATCATGTCTTTACCGGCAATAGAAACCTGTCCCAGAGGAGTTGCTCCTGAGAAACCATCTACTACAGTACCGGCACCCAGTCCGAATGTATCGGCTGTGCGAACGAATACCTGGTCGCCGGACATGGCAGCCGGATATGCGAAGAACAAGAATGCACGTGTTACCAATGCAACGTTAAATACGTTGTAGCCTGTACCACCAAATACTTCCTTGGCAAAAACAACTGCAAAAGCAGTAGCCACAGCGATCATCCACAGTGGAGTATCGATAGGAACAATCATCGGGATTAATATACCGGAAACCAGGAAACCTTCCTGAATTTCTTCTTTCTTCACCTGGGCAACAGCAAACTCGATACCCAGACCTACTACATACGAAACAATAATTTTAGGCAGTACGGCCAGGAAACCGAAGATGAAGGTCATCAAAAATCCCGGATCAGCACCAACAGCCAGATTGTGTTGGTAACCGACGTTGTACATACCAAAAAGCAAAGCAGGCAACAAAGCGATGATAACCACAGTCATGGTACGCTTTGAATCGATAGAGTCGTGAATATGCACGCCTGATTTCGAGGTAGTGCTCGGAACAAATAAAAATGTTTCGATACCTTCGAATACAGAACCGAACATCGCCAGCTTTCCGCCTTCCTCAAAGTTAGGCTTAATCTTGTCGAGGTAATTCCTTAACGCTTTCAATGTATTCTAATTTTTTATGTTATTAATTCATTTCCTTGTATAACAGATCCAGACCCTGACGAACGATCTTCTGCAGTTCGATCTTGGAAGTGTCAACAAATTCACAAAGTGCAAAATCTTCGGGAGCTACTTCATAGATACCCAGATTTTCCATTTTATCGATATCGAAAGCGATGATAGCTTTCAGCAGGTATTCGGGGATAATGTCCATCGGGAATACTTTATCGTATTCGTTAGACATGATCATCGCACGTTTACCTCCCTTGATGCGGGCATCGATCACATATTCTTTGCTTTTCGGAGCCAACCAGGTGAAATAAGAATGGCTAACGCTGTACTTACCGAATCCAAGAGTTGCCCAACCGAAGAAATCATAAGTTTTGTCTCCTTCAGGGATCACTGTGATCTGGTTGTCGTAAGCTCCCAGATAGTCGTCTTTACGAACTTTTGTACCGGTCAGCACGTTTCCGCTGATAATACGCAGGTCTTCTTTACCTTCCAGGATCTTTCCAGCCACCAGGCTGTCGATCGTACAACCGGAAATAGTTTTGATGTATCCTCTTTCTGTTGTTTCAGAACCAGTGATGGCAACCATCCGGCTAAAATCAGCAACACCCTTGTTAAACAGGCGACCGATAACGATCACGTCGGCAGGATTAACCACCCAAACCACTTCGCCTTTATTAACAGGCTTAATGTGATTGATCTGCACCCCTACATTTCCTGCAGGATGCGGTCCTTCAACTTCTACTGTTTCAACACTCTTCACATTCACGGAAGAACCTTTACGGATGCCTACATAAACTTTACCACTGGTAAGTTTTGCCAACGCATCCAGCCCAGTCTGGAAATCAGCTTCCTGTCCCTTCAGGATGAAGTCGAAATCGGGAGCCAGCGGAGCAGAATAGAAGGCCGACACGAAAATATCGCGTGGCTGATCTGTCGGCGTTGCTACGATATCGTACGGACGCTGTTTGATAAAAGGCCACATACCGCTATTGAGCAGGGCTTCTTTTACCTCTTCACCCTTCAGTGAAGACACATTTTTCTTGCCGAAATCTTCATACTCGATCTGCGTGTCCGGCTTAACAACAATGCTAAGGACTTTACGCTTCTCTCCTCGGTTTACGGCAGTTACTTCACCACTTACGGGTGAAACAAACTTGATTTCCGGGCGGTTCTTATCGATCATCAATACAGAACCGGCTTTGACTTTTTCTCCTACTTTGGCAACAACTTTGGGGATAATACCGTTATAATAATCGGGAACGATAGCATAGCTATCACTTTTCCGACCGTTTAGCAGTACATCCGAAGCTTTACCCTTCAGATTAATGTCTAAACCCTTTTTAATCTTAATCACATTTGCCATGATACAACTAAAATTGTTTATATGTAATTTTCCCGCAAAAGTACATAAATTTTTATGCTTTAAAGCAGGAATAAAGAAATAATTAAAGAAATAATTCCATAATTTTGCACCGTCAAAGAAACATACATGAAAATGAGAGTACATTGTTTACTATTTTTGTTGTTTTGTGCCGCTGTAATGCAGGCCAATGCTCAGCAAACGTACTTTACCGACGTTAACAGCAAGCTGATAAAAACCCTTCAGGTGAAGGTGGCCGGAGAGTTTATTTCCGAGCCTTATATCGAGTTGAACAGCGATCAGCAGATCGAGATCAACTTCGATGCTTTGGAACAGGGTGGCGTACGCTATTCCTATTCCATCATTCACTGTGATGCGAACTGGCAAAAGTCCATCCTCTCTCCCATTCAGTATATGAGTGGTTTTCAAGGACTAACAATAGATGACTTCGCCAATTCCATTAACACGACGACGCAGTACACGAACTATGATTTGCTGTTGCCGAATGACGATGTTCAGTTTAAGGTTTCGGGAAACTATGCCGTACAGATCTATAACGAGGATATTCCTGATCAGATTGTTCTCACCGCTTGTTTCTCAGTTGCGGAACCGATGGTCAATATTTCTGCATCCGTCAGCGGGAACACGGATATCGATACCAACCAAACGCATCAGCAGGTGAGCTTCACCATTAACAATCCTAACTTCCCGATCCCATACCCCCAGACAGACTTAAAGATATATGTATATCAGGATAACCGGCGTGACAATGCAGCATCCGGCTTGCAACCGATGTCGATTCAGGATAACCAGATATCCTATACTTACAATCGCAACCTGATCTTCTCTGCCGGGAATGAATATCGCCGTATGGAGTTTCTGAGTACGAAGTATAACGGAATGCATATTGAAAGTATCTCCTATCATAATCCTTATTACAATGTGGAGTTGATGACCGACCATAAACGCAATAACCAGACTTATCAATACGATCAGGATCAGGACGGCCGTTTCTTTATCCGCTGTAGCAGCTGCGACGATCCAAATACCGAAGCTGATTATTGCATCGTGCATTTTGCGTTGGCCTGCGATCCTTTCCTTGACGGAAGCGTTTACCTGGATGGCGAACTATTCCATAACGTTTTGGATGAAAAGAGCAAAATGGGATATAATTTTGAGACTCATCAATACGAGAAAGCCGTCTTACTTAAACAGGGAAGCTACAATTATCAGTACCTTTACGTACCGAATGGCAGCACTGTCGGCGAAACCGGCCCTATAGAAGGTAATTATTACCAGACAGAAAACGAATATAGCATCTATGTTTATTACCGTCCTATGGGCACACAATACGATCGTTTGATTGGTGTTACAACGGTCAAGAATGCTATGCAGGTATTTTAAAGTTACTAAATAAAAATATCCCGGTATTCTATCAATAGAGAAATATCGGGATATTTTATGTCGTATTATTTCTTCTTTATAATCACTACATCCTGAAAGTCCAACGGGGATGTTCCATGCGACCAACTTCCCTGATGTATGGACTCAGCATATAACATATAGACAATAATTTTATTTACGCAAAGTTTATGCCTATATTATCTATGTTCTGATATATTTCTCCGCTATTTCTTTGCTTTTCCTCCTTTCTTTCAATATATTTGTTCCCTACCTTTTATATTTTTGACCTAGGTAGAAAAGGTTTTGCACCAAGGTCAAAAACGTTTATTACCTAGGTCGAAAATGTTTAGCACCTAGGTCAAAAATACAGAAGATAGGGACATTTGTATTTGAAAGTAATAACCTTATAATTAAAAACACCTAGTATTATGACTGCACAGTACGGACTTTTCAGGAATCCTCCGCATAAAGGAGAAAAAGAAAGCAATATTCTTCATGCCCGCATCATACCGGGAAGAACCATACGGATCGACCGGGTTACACGGGAAATATCCGAATGCACTTCCTTTAGCCCGGGAGATGTGAAAGGATTATTGCAGGCTTTTGCTGACGTGCTCGTTTCGTATCTGGAAGACGGTGATGAAGTTGAACTGGAAGGCCTGGGGCATTTCTCCGTTTCATTGAAATGTCCGAAGATCACAACCCCCAGACAAGTACGTGCCGAAGACATCAACTTCAAATCGGTAAACTTCCGTTGTTCGAAAGAGATAACGGAGCGGCTTCGAAGCATGAAAGTTGAAAGAAAGCCCGGATCATCAAAGCCAGTCAAATATACGGTAGAGGAACGAAAGGAAAAGATCTTGAAATACCTTGGAAAACACGAAACGGTCATGAGTTCCGAATGCATGGGGATCAACGAATGTACCCGTTATCTGGCACTGAAAGATTTGAAGGAACTGATCGCAGAAAAGAAAATAGTTAAGGAAGGCTACCGAAAAGTAGTCGTTTATATGTTGGCAAAAGATGGCCGGGATGAGTAACCCGGCTGTCTTTATCTTACTGTGAATTCTTGTTTTAGAGAATCTTTTTCCAGTATAAAACCTTCATTCAAATCCAATTGCCAATCGTTGGTGATGATATGTTTAGTATCATTGCCAAGCTTATAATCGGAGAGCGGAATAGTCACACTGTTCCAGGCATCGTTGATAAGGCAACCTATATTAAATACATTCAAAATACCCCATTCATCAACAATACGGGCTTCCTTATAGAATGTGCCCAATCCTTCCAGTGCCGTGATACGGTTCGGATTAAAACTTATATTCATTTTTCGTAAAGGCAAAGTGATGCAGTTTGTCTGAAAAACAGTCTTTATCTGTGCCAGTTCATATTGTTTCCTCTTATCCCTTGCCTGTTCTTCTTTTTCTATCCGGGTATACGAATACTTGTTTTTTCTTATCTCACATTGATTTTGTATGTCGACCGGCAAAAACGTTTCGTACATTTTCTGAACTATAGAACCTAAATCAGATGTAGCATTCAATTGTTTACGCCAGTCATGCCTCGACTGATCCAATAAATAGCCATAAACAGAACCGGAATGATAAGCATACGAACGGACTAAATTTTCTGCAGCCAGATACTTTTCAAGGCTTTCATCCAACTTGGCTCGATAAAGAGAGTCAGAGTCTATACAGAGTTTCATTCCTGTATATTGAGGAATACCTTCGTGTATCTCAAATGCATTTTCAGCTGTCACATAATCTGGATAAAGAGAACGGCGATAAGCACGGAAACACAAGGCATCTTCTATACACATCCTTCTTTCTTCTCCCTCGGTCGACAAAGCTTTGCTTAATGCCAACCATTCCATTTTAAGCCAGATGCGGGCATCCTTTTGTTCAAGATGTGCATTATTATAGTTAAAGGAGATCAGTTTCAATAAATCCTGCCAATAATGAAATATTTCATGAGTAAATAAAATATTCCTCTCAAGTTCGTCCTCTGGTAAAGGAACCATTACCATCACCCATTTTTTCCCATATACCTCGGTGATCGAGTTAGCTACACTTTTATCAATCGGATATTTGCCACGATAGATATTTTCTTGTTTGACAAATTTATTCTCATTATCCGGTTCATTGCTCCATACATTCCGTAATGAATCTATGCAAAGGATCGGAGAATAGAGATTTATGCCCCATAATTTACCGTTATCCTTTTTACATATTTGTTCTACGGCTTTAAAATAGCCGTGATATATATCCGAAAGATCATTTTGGGCATAAGTCCGAAAAGAAAAAAAGATTACACATATCAATAAAATAGTATCTTTCATGTCAATAACTGTTATTCAACTCTATCACACTGCTGTACAATCCGGTAGAGCTATCCGGTTCAACTTATCCTTGTTGGTTCAAAAGTAAGAAATATTATCAAATTGATACCCTTGCAGGCCTTTATTATTATGATTTATTTTATTTGGAGTACCCCCTTTCTTTATTCCCTGAATAATTATGTTTATTGGGGTAAAAAAAGTATCTTTGTAAAGGTAGGAACATATAAAACATTAATCGTATGAAGACAGTTTTTTTATCCACATTAGATAATAGCTTTCAGGCAGGGCTCCTGAAGGATCTATTAATGAACGAAGGTATAGAGTCTTTTTTCAAGAATGAGAATATGTCTACTGTACTAGGTAATATTCCGGGGTTTCAACTGGAAATATATGTCTTTGAGAAAGATTACGAGAGAGCTCAGGAGATTTTAAAAGAAGCATTACCCGAATTGGTTGGAGAATAAATTTGAGCGTCTTTTGCAGTCCTGATGAACAAACAATACTTATACACCTCGGCTATAACGGCATCACTGATTGCCGCCTTATTGATTATTGTCCAGGTCGTACCGTCTACACCTTTGCTTTTGATGGAACGATTGATACCGGCAGGCGGTTGGATACAGGTCGTTATTGCTGTTATTTATGGGGCATTGCTGTGTTATAAAATGCAGGATCGAAAAGAACGTCCGAAATGGAGAACAAGAGCTTGGTTGCTTTTCTCGATAGTCTTTTTCGGACAGTTGTTGTTAGGTATATTGGTTAACCCCGTATTCCTGATGACCGGAAAGTTGCATTTACCTGTTCCGGCTATTATTCTTGCAGGGCCATTATATCGGTTGGAAGGATTATTCATGCCTATACTTTTCCTGAGTACTTTATTACTTTCGGGGCCTGCCTGGTGTAGCCAGCTTTGTTATTTCGGGGCGTTTGATGCTTGGAGCGCGAAAGGGAAAACAAATAAAACAGCTTTTCGTTATCATCGCCCGTTACGTTATAGCGTCTTGTTTCTGGTGATTGCCGGAGCCATAGTATTGAGATTAGCCGGGGCTGATGGCTGGATTGCAACGCTTACCGGTGTTGCCGTAGGATTAATTGGGCTGGGGATAATGTTGTTATTATCACGCCGAAATAATAAAATGATCCATTGCAGCAGTTATTGTCCCATCGGCACTTTAGTCTCTTTTATGAAATACCTCTCGCCTTTCCGGGTAAAGCTAAATAAGGATTGCACGCATTGTATGGCCTGCTTAAAAGCCTGCAAATACGATGCTTTGCATAAGGACAATATAGAAAAAGGGCAAATCGGATATACCTGTACTTATTGCGGAGACTGCCTGTCCGCCTGCAAACATGGGGGACTTGAATACCGTTTTATGAAATTGCGTCCGGCAACCGCCGAACGCCTTTGGATCATCATTACAGTTGTTTTACACACCTGCTTCCTGATGATTGCCCGTATCTGACTGGTATACCGGACGCCCCATCAAGTAAGTTGCCGTGATATTACGATCGTCGCCCAGTGTTTGAATTCCGAACAGTTTATTTTCAATATCCCACTTCCCATTACGTTGAAGATATTCTTTCCTCATTTGCTGGGAAGATGTTGCCGTACAATCGACTACAATAAAATCAGCTTCACGACCGGGCTCAAAGCTACCGATCCTATCACCCAGCTTCAACGCTTCAGCCGCACCGCGGGTACATTTGTATAAAGATTCAAATACAGACATCGAATAACCGTTCAACTGCTGCACTTTATAAGATTCAGCCATTGTTTTCCATAAAGAGAAGGAAGTTCCCCCTCCCACATCCGTAGCAAGTGTTGTTTGTATTGGAATACGGTTTGCCTGCTGCATATCGAATAAACCACTTCCTAGGAACAGATTGGATGTCGGACAATGGGCTATCACAGCCCCTGCTTCAGCCATCCGGCGGCATTCGGAGTCTGAAAGATGAATGCAATGACCGAATACCGAACGATCCGTTACCAACCCGGCACGTTCATACACTTCAAGATAATCCTGACATTCAGGAGACAGAGAAAGGGTCGAATCTATTTCACCCTTATTTTCAGAAAGATGCGTCTGAATATAGGTATCCGGAAATTCTTCATGCAAACGGGCAGCAGTAATTAGTTGTCCATGTGTAGATGTTATCGAGAACCGGGGAGTGACCACGTAAAGGTTACGTCCTTTTTTATGCCAGGTTTCAATAAGTTTGCGACTGTCTGCATAGCCTGTCTCTTCCGTGTCCATCAATGCCTGGGGAGCATTTCTATTCATCATGACTTTTCCGGTAAGCATCCTCATATTATATTCTGAAGCGACAGTAAAAAGTGCATCGACCGAGGCTTTATGGACAGTGGCATAGGCCATGCAGGTAGTTGTTCCGTTCCTGAACAGTTCATTCACAAAGAATCGGGCAACTCTTTCCGCATATTCTTCCGAGGCGAAAGCTTCTTCCGTAGGATAAGTATATTCATTCAACCAGTCCAGCAGTTGCTTTCCGTACATACCGATCATTTCCGACTGAGGGTAATGGATATGCGAGTCGATCAATCCCGGCATTAATAGTTTTCCGGAATAGTCTGTAAGATGTGCATCCCTATATTTTTCTTTTATGGAATGGTATGGAGCCGTTTCTATTATTTTTCCTTCTGATATAACCAGAGCTCCATCCGGATAGTAGCAATAAGAATCTTCTCTTTCTAAAGGAGAGGCTTTGAAATAAAATACTTCTCCTCTGAATATTTGTATCGGATCATTCATTCTCAACATTTTTAGAAGTTCAACATATAAAGCAACTGAAGGCAATATATAACACATCAAAGGTAAGAAAATACCTGCAATCTTCTAAAAGCGAATGAAAGATCCGGGGAAATATCATGCAAGGGAGTTTTGCCGTTAAACAAAACTCCCGCATTATTCAGTTTATAAATCATACTGCAAAGCAGCAGCAACTTCATACGCTATTTCTTCGTCTCTCAACGCTTTCAGAATCGCTACACCAAACTCAAAAACAAACCCGGGGCCTTTACAGGTAATGATATTACCATCCTGTTCGACTCCGGTATAAGTAGGTATAGCCCCTATCATAGTCGGTTCAAAATTAGGGAAGCAAGTGGCCTTACGTCCTTTCAATAACCCCAAGCCGCCCAGCACCATAGGGCCTGCACAAATAGCACCCAGCAATATGTCTTCCTTATACTTTTCCATAATAAGTTCCTTCAAGCGGGTACAAGTATTCAGATGATTACTTCCTGGTATGCCTCCCGGAAGGATTAAAGCATCTGCTGCACTGAAGTCAGCTTCTTCAAAAACAAAATCCGCTATCACCGGAATATTATGCGCACCCATCACCTTGGGTTCTCCCATAATGGAAACAGTCGTAACTCTGATGCCGCCCCGTCTCAATATATCAACGGTACCCAGTGCTTCAATTTCTTCAAATCCCGTTGCCAGGAATACAAATGCTTGTTTCATATCTTCTCTATTTATTTTTATTAAGGTAATACTTTATCTTATACTTCAACAAAGGTATATCAACCGGCTTAACCAGATAATCATTGAACTGGCAATCCTTGGCCTTCTCTTTTTCCTTATCGAATGCGAATGCGGTAAGTGCCAGGACAGGAATATCCGGTGAAAGTTTCCGTATTTCACAAGTCGCTTCAAATCCATCCATAACGGGCATTTTTATATCCATCAGGATTAAATCCGGTTTATAAGTCTTAAACAGTTGTACGGCCACTTCTCCGTTTTCGGCATAGATCAAACGATACTGTTGCTTCAGGACAGCCTGCAACAAAAGATAGTTTTCCAACACGTCTTCAGCAACAAGAATTGTATATTGTCCGGGTAAAGCATCCGGTACCACTTCCATCGGCACTCCATTATCTTGTTCTTTCGCTGCAGGTGTTGCAGAATTAGCCAATGGAAGGGTGAACCAGAAAGTAGAACCTTTGCCTAACTCCGATCTGAGCCCGATCTCCCCACCCAGCTTCTCTACGATCATTCTGCAGATGGATAGTCCTAAGCCAGTTCCTTGTCTGAAATCATCCAGCTTTACAAACCGGTCAAAGACTGCATCCTGTTTGTCTTTAGCGATCCCAATACCTGTATCGGTAACTGAAACACGAACAAAATCTCCTTCAACCTCATACGACAAAGAGACAAATCCCTGGTTCGTACATTTTATCGCATTGGAGAGAAGATTCAATAAAACCTGCTCAATACGCTGTGTATCTGTCTGTAACCTAACGGAAGGCAGTAACTCTCCATGAAATAGCAATGCCACATCCGAAGTCATTTTCAAAGATTGAGAAACGTATACCTCATGACAGATGTCTTTCAGGTCTACATTGGAAATGTTATAATTTAATGTTCCCGACTCTATTTTAGCAAAATCCAGAATATCATTAATCAGTTGAAGCAACAAATCACTATTATTATTAATTATGGTAAGAAACTCCTGTTGTTCACTGGCATTTTCTGTTTCCGTGATCAACCTGGAGAAACCGACAATGGCATTCAATGGAGTACGTATTTCATGACTCATATTCGCAATAAAGGCATTTTTCATTTTGTCTGCCTCTTGTGCTTTGATCAAGTCCAATTCATTCTGGCGTTGTTCGGTAATATCCCAAAGCATCGCTAATATTAAAGGAGACGCTCCGGGATCCGGATTCGTAATCAACAGACGGATGATATTTACGACACGGAACTCACCATTTGGTTTTTCATATTCAACCATTGACTTATAAGTGCGTCCATTATTTATTGTGGAATAGTCTTCCGTCCGGATTTCATGCGCCCTTCTTGGATCGGAAAAGATATCGAAGTCTGTCTTACCAATTACTTCAGAAGCATTTACTCCCATAAAATCTTCCGCAGCCTGATTGAAGTAAATATATTTGAAACTATCAAATACATCTTTTACAGAGATTGCAACAAATATATTTGAAAGAATAGTATTCATTAATATGTTCAGAAAGTTTATTTTTCGCTGATTTAGAAGGTTTTCATTCATTTTCTCTATCTCAGCATCTTTCATGGCATATTGAGCGATATCTGTTTCCAACACTTTTATTCGCTGGATTAACTCTTCCCTGGAAAGGTTTTCGTATGTATTCATAATATAATTCAAGGTTTATACATGATCTAAACTAGTGTGTATTTTGATGACAAATATAATTATTATTTTTAATGAACCTTGATAAATAAGCATTTAAATAATCTGCCCCCATAATTTTGACATAAAATGCAGCTATAATCCAAAATAAAAGATACATTTGCAGTCTAATTTCATGAATTAAACACAATATAATACGAAAAAGCTATGATGTATTGGCAGAAAGATATTGAGACTATGAGTCGTGAAGAACTGAATAAATTCCAGTTGGAACGATTAAAGAAGACAATAGAATTAGCCGGACACTCCCCATTCTACAGCAAAGTACTCAAAGATAGCGGTATAACAGCCGACAGTATACAATCGTTGGATGATTTGCAGAAAATCCCGTTTACTACTAAAGATGATTTACGTAGCAATTATCCGTTCGGTATGGCATCCATTCCTATTAAGGACTGTGTGCGAATTCACTCGTCCAGTGGTACAACCGGTAATCCGACCGTTGTATTACATTCTGCTAAAGACCTGGAACAATGGGCCAATCAGGTAGCTCGTTGCATGTATATGGTTGGTTTACGTGATACCGACGTTTTCCAGAACACTTCGGGTTACGGTATGTTTACCGGTGGTTTAGGCTTCCAATACGGAGCTGAAAAGCTTGGAGCATTGACAGTTCCGGCAGCTGCGGGTAATACCAAACGTCAGATCAAGTTCATCACCGACTTCGGAACTACCTGCCTGCATATCATACCGAGTTATGCTACCCGCCTGGCTGAAGTAATGTATGAAATGGGATTAGATCCGCGGAAAGACACGAAATTACATACGGTTTGTATCGGGGCTGAACCTCATTCCGAAGAACAGCGCAAACGCATCGAACAGCTACTGGGAGTAAAAGCCTACAACTGTTTCGGTATGTCTGAAATGAATGGCCCCGGCGTGGCATTCGAATGTACAGAACAAAACGGTTTGCATATCTGGGAAGACTATACCATTGTGGAAATAGTCGATCCACAAACTTTGCAGCCTGTACCGGACGGTGAAGTCGGCGAGTTGGTACTGACAACTATAAACCGTGAAGCGATGCCGCTTCTGCGCTACCGTACCCGCGACCTTACTTGTATTATCCCCGGCGAATGTCCTTGTGGAAGAACGCATAAACGTCTTGCCCGTTTCAAAGGCCGTAGCGACGATATGATCATCCTGAAGGGAGTGAACCTCTTCCCTATCCAGATCGAAACGATATTGATGCAGTTCAAGGAATTAGGCAGCAATTACCTGATCACTCTTGAAACAGTGAACAATAGTGACGAAATGCTGATCGAAGTAGAATTAAGCGACCTGTTCACAGACGATTATAGTGTTCTGCAACGTCTGGCAAAAGATATCACAAGACAACTGAAAGACGAATTATTGCTTACTCCCCGCTTAAAGCTGGTAGCAAAAGGCTCACTGCCTGTGCAGGAAGGTAAAGCAGTAAGAGTAAAAGACTTGCGTAGATTCTCTTAAATAATTATTCAATAAATAAAAATATACAGCTATGACAGTAAATCAAATTTCTATTTTCCTGGAGAATAAGTATGGGAAGCTTAGTGAAATCCTGGCTCTGCTTGCTGAAGAAAATATACGGATCATTGCAGCGACCATTGCAGATACTTCTGAATATGGTATTTTGCGTATCATCGTAAGTGATCCTCAAAAGGCATATAAGATATTGAAAAGCAACAACGTCAGTGCCAATCTCACCGATGTACTGGCTATTGTCACCGATGCCTGTGCCGGAAGTTTTGCCAAAGCACTGACTCATTTTACCAAAGCAGGCTTAAGCATAGAATATATGTATTGTTTCTCATTGAATGACAAATCGATCCTGATCCTTCGTACAAACAACCGGGAAGCCGCCCGCGAAGTGATCCGCCGTCAGAGTTTGGAATATATTTGCGAAAGCGACTTAATGAAATTATAATATTATTTATCGTGGAGAGGTAAATCATGCCTCTCCACCCTAAAACAAATAACAAATGTTCGGAATTGATGACCCTGGTATCTGGTTAGCCTACCTGTTAGCCTTCGCGTGTTTAATTTTTTCTTTATGGTTCGGAATTACCAATTGGAATAAAGGAGATAAAGAGAGTGATAACCCTAAACAGTCTGATAAATGAGTACTCTTACCCTTGGAATTGTTGTCATAGTTTACATGTTCGTTATTGCCTGGTTAGGCTATATCGGCTACAAACAGACAAAAAACGCGAGTGATTACCTACTGGGGGGACGAAAGGTGAACCCAATTATTATGGCTCTCTCTTATGGGGCAACATTCATTTCTGCTTCAGCTATTGTGGGCTTTGGCGGGGTTGCGGCCACATTCGGTATGGGTATTCAATGGCTATGCTTACTGAATATGTTTATGGGAGTCGTTGTCGCCTTTATCTTTTTCGGAAGAAGAACCCGCAAACTAGGAGAAGAACATAATGCCCGAACCTTTCCCCAGCTACTAGGGCTACATTATAATTCCCGCAGTATACAAATATTTATAGCTACAATTATATTTATCGGCATGCCTTTATATGCAGCCGTTGTGATGAAAGGTGGAGCCGTCTTTATCGAACAGATGTTTCATATAGACCTGCATTTGGCTTTACTGATTTTTACTTTGATCGTGGCTGCTTATGTGATCACCGGAGGTATTAAAGGAGTCTTATATACAGATGCTTTACAAGCAGTTATCATGTTTGTATGTATGTTATTCCTACTGTTCTGGTTCTATCATGTGATGGATATGGGATTCATAGAGGCTAATCAGAAGCTGACGGAAATATCGCCGCTTGTTCCCGACCGGTTTAAGGAACTGGGACATCAGGGATGGACTTCCATGCCGGTAACAGGTTCTCCACAATGGTATACGTTGGTTTCTTCACTTATTTTAGGAGTCGGTATAGGATGTCTGGCTCAGCCCCAGTTGGTGGTACGGTTTATGATGGTGGAAAGTACCAAACAGTTGAATCGCGGTGTATTGATCGGCTGCGTTTTCCTGATCGTTACGGTAGGAGCCATTTATCATGTAGGAGCTTTATCCAATCTATTTTTCCTTAAGACAGAAGGGGTTGTAGCATCGGAAGCCATAAAAGATATGGACAAGATCATTCCGTTATTTATCGATCGTGCGATGCCGGAATGGTTTGGAGCCGTCTTTATGTTATGTATCTTATCGGCCAGTATGTCTACGTTAAGTGCACAATTCCACACAATGGGTGCGGCATTTGGTGCAGATGCTTTTCCCCATTTAGGCCGTAGCAAGAATACAAACTCGACAATGGGTGTCCGTATCGGTGTTTTATGCTCCATCCTGGTCAGTTACATTATTTGTTACACATTGAGTGCCGGCATTATTGCGCGTGGTACAGCCTTGTTTATGGGAATATGCGCAGCAACATTCCTGCCGACCTATTTCTGCTCTTTATATTGGAAAAAGGCAACAAAGGAAGGTGCATTGGCCAGTCTATGGACAGGAGCGTTAGCCAGTTTGATTGCCATGTTGTTTTTCCATAAAGCAGAAGCGGGGGCTGTCGGTTTATGCAAAGCTTTGACAGGAAAAGACGTACTGATCGATGTATATCCCTGGTTTGCCATAGACCCGATATTATTTGCACTTCCACTGTCTATCATCGCCATCGTTGTAGTTAGCTTGATGACACAAAAGAAATCTGATAACATATAATTTGAACTACGTTAGTTTTTCTTATATGCTAGAAAACATAAATTAGCATTTTAACTATTGCTATTCATAGAAAAACCACGATATTTGCATCGTGGTTTTTTCATAATAGTATTAGATTTAGGGTTAACAAAGTTGATTAGGGCTTGTCGTGAGACAGGCTTTAATTGTTTATAGCCCTTCCCTATCCCGATAGTTAATCATTTTTCTATTACTATTGATCCTAAATTCCTACCTTTGCAAGAAAAAAGATGATCAGATATTTTTGTTTACTTCTTTTGGTTTTATGCAGTTGTAATAATAGTAAAAAGGATAATGATGTCATTCATGTATCTGTTCTCCGCGGGCCGTCTGTTATTGCATTTGCTAAAATGATCGAGGATTCTCCGGAAATAGAAGGAAAACGGTTATCTATTAATATTGTAGACTCTCCGGAACAAATGCAGGCGTTGCTGATAAAAGGGGAAACCGAATTGGCAGCCCTTCCTATGATCAATGCTGCGAATTTATATAACAAAGGCTTGAAATACTCTTTATTAGGATGTCCTGTCTGGGGAAACCTTTATATTGTCAGCAAGAAAGGAAATAATAACCAATTACCGGAAACAAATTCTTTACATATTTTCGGTGCGGGAACAACTCCCGATATCCTGACCCGTTATTATTTACAGCAGAAAGGGATATCTTATTCCCTGAATTATTCCTTTGCTACGCCTCTCGAAATAACACAGGGATTGCTTAGCGGCCAGGTTCACAGGGCTGTACTGGCTGAACCATTTCTCAGCGTTGCCCTAAAGAAAGACAGTACGATACACATTGAGTCAAATCTGAATAACCCCGACAGTACTTCTCCCGGATTTGCCCAGACAGCAATCGTCTGTACACCTTCGCTGAACAATAAAAGAATGCTACTGGACAGCCTGCTAAATGAATCCTGTCAGTTCGCTTTGCACCATCCGGAGCAAACGATACATATTCTTGAAAGCCGGAAAATATTTACTCCGGGCTCACTGACTCCGGAAAGTATTGAAAGATGCCGTATTAAATATTTACCAGCCGAAGAAACGAAAGAAAGTATTCTGGACTTCTTACGCCTGATAGAACAATACGAACCGAAAGCCATAGGAGGTAAAATTCCGGATAATACTTTTATATCAGGTAAATAATGAAAAAAGGATTGATTTCATTTATATCAGTATGTCTTCTGTTGCTTCTCTGGCAACTGATTGCTTCTTATATGGATCAGCCGGAATTGATACCCTCTGTTCCAGATCTTTTAAAGACGCTGATCCGGTTATTCGGAACCGAATCATTCTATCAGAATATATTTGCAACAATTCTCCGTGGGATATCAGGTATACTGGTATCTTTAGTAATCGCCTTGCTCTCTGCCTTTTTATTTGCACGTTACGCGTTGCTTTACGAGCTTTTCAGACCGCTGTTAACGGTTATGAGATCGGTTCCGGTGATCTCTTTCATCCTGCTGGCCTTGATCTTCCTGAACCCTGAAAGCATCCCGTTGATGATCGCTTTCCTGACTATGTTTCCCCTCTTGACGGAGAATCTGACAAAAGGTATAATAAACCTTCGTCCCGGACTGTCCCTTATGGCTGATCAGTTTAAAATAAACAGAAGAAATAAATTGATGCAAGTTATTTATCCGCAGTTAAAGCCTTTTTTATTCAGTGGACTGGCATCTGCGGTCGGTTTCGGTTGGCGGGCGATCATTATGGGGGAAGTTCTTTCCCAATGTACCTTCGGAATTGGAGGTGAAATGAAACGGGCACAGAATTTTATTGCCGTTCCGGAACTGGTAGCATGGACAATTGTTGCTGTTCTGATTAGTTTTTTGTTTGATAAAGGGATTAGTAAACTAGCATCTGTAGATTGGAAAATACTGTTTAGTAAAACAAATTTCACTACAAATACGAAAACCTCTTCTCCCATAAAAATAACAGACATCACTTTTCAATATGGCAAAGCAGATGTTTTATCTCATTTTTCCTATACTTTTGAGCCTGGTACTATTTATGGTATAAAAGCACCGTCCGGTACAGGAAAAACAACATTGCTGAACTTAATTAACGGTTCACTTAAACCTGCCGACGGCATAATAGATATCGAAAAAGAGCAGAATCTGTCAAACGTATTTCAGGAGCCGGAGTTATTATCCCATTTAACCATATTACAAAATATATGCCTTCCGTTGGCTTCTGTTTACGATAAACTCCATTCTGAGACAAAAGCAATAGAGGCACTGAAATTAGTAGAAATGGAAACGTTAGCAAAGCGATATCCGGAAGAACTTAGTTACGGCCAACAACAACGTGTCGCTTTAGCCCGTGCTCTGGCTTTCCCTTCGGCAATAATGTTGTTGGACGAACCTTTTAAAGGCCTGGATAAAGCATTAACCCTTCATATTATAGACCGGATGCTTATGCGACAAACAACAAACGGACAAACCATTATTTTCACATCTCATGATCAAGAGGAACTAAAGCGCCTTGCCTCAATAACAATCCAGTTACCTGCGATTAATTAACCTTAATCGGATTACAGGGGATTGTAAACCAGAATGTAGATCCGGAACCTTCTTCAGACTCCACTCCGATCTCCCCATTCAGCATGGTTATAATTGTCTTACAGATCGACAGGCCAAGTCCCGTACCTTGTTTAAATTTATCGAGCTTGACAAACCGGTCGAAAATTGTTGCCTGAGCATCTTTCCTGATTCCTGTTCCCGTATCGGTGACATAGGCATGGATACCATTCTTCGAGAGTTTATAGCCAAACCGGATAGAGCCGGATGAAGTAAACTTTATGGCATTGGATAGAAAGTTAGTCAATACCTGAGTTAGCCTTGTTTTCTCGGAAATAATGCTATAGTTACTACCATCATTTTCAAAAATAACTTTTACTCCGGGATCAGCCCTCAATGTAAAGGCATGTTCCTGGGGCTTGAAGATATCGTTCAGGCTAAATTTCGTATATATAAATTCCAGTTTACCGGATTCTATTTTAGATATGTCGAGAATGTCATTGATAAGCTGTAACAGGAAATCATTACTTGATTCAATGATCTTCAGGTATTCTTGTTTTTCCTCCTGAGTCTCGACCTGAGCCATTAATGTAGAAAAACCGACAATGGCATTTAACGGTGTACGGATCTCATGGCTCATATTGGCAATAAAAGCCGATTTCATACGATCGCTTTCTTCCGCCAGCCGTTTGGCCTGTACATCTGCTTCATGCCGTTTATCGACTGTTATATCTCTTAAAATACCGATTGCTTTAAGCGGTTTGCCGTCTTCTCCTGCTTCATATACTTCCCCTATCTTTTCAAGCCAGACATATTCATCTGAAAAGTATTTACAACGAAAACTCAGTTTCAGGGAATCTATCTCCCCGCGGGCAAAAGCATTGACCACATCCCGATACATCTGTTGATCGGCTGGATGTATCTTTTCCGTAAAACTTTCGTGGGAAATATAGGAATGAACCATCTCTCCGTCTTTTACCAGGGATAATTCAGCCGTTTCATTCACCACATCCCATATCCACGGGTATATGCGTCCGGCCATACAGGAAAGAGCCAGTCTCTTATTGTTTTCGTGTAATTCATCTTCTATTTTACGTTGCTTGGTTATATCCCATGACATACCCAATAGATAAGGAGATTTTCCTTCCCGCGGGACAAGCAGTTTCATCGTATCCATCGAACGAAGTTCTCCCCTGGGGTCAAGCATCTGTTCAACATAACGTTGCATTTTACCGGAACGAAGCACTATCTCATCCATATCCCGAAAACGCTGTGCAACCACCGGATCAATAAACAAATCGAAGTCCGTTCTTCCTACAACATCATTATGAAAACGACCGTAAATCTGGTTCATCATCGGACTTGAGTACACATAACGGAAATCATCTCCCGTATCCTTTACAAAAAAATACATTGGTACCGAATTTACTATATTCGACAACAATCCGGATAGATCTTTATATTTTTGCTCCAATGCATCAGCATCTGAATCTACTGGTATCATACAGCTTTAGGGACTTAATATTTATGAGTTCACAAAAGTCTTGAAAATAAACGAGAGTAGCAAATAATAAAAGAAAGAATTCAAAGAGGAAAGTAAAATAATCGGCAAAAGATTATCTTTGTAGGCATTAAACAGAGAGAATATAAATATGACAACATCATTTCATACAATCATCTCCCATTCTTTAAATATTCCGGCCGGACAAGTGGAACGGACGATCGGATTGCTGGGAGAAGGGGCTACAATTCCTTTTATCAGCCGTTACCGAAAAGAAGTGACCGGAGGACTGGATGAAGTTCAGATAGGTAATATCAAAGACTTGCTGGATAAATTAACCGAGCTGAAAAAGAGAAAAGAAAGTATTTTATCCTCTATCGAAGAACAAGGGAAACTGACTCCCGAATTAAAGAAACGTATCGAAGAGTCGTGGGATAGTACAGAAATAGAAGACATCTATCTTCCATATAAGCCAAAGCGGGTGACAAAAGCTGAAATAGCCCGAAAAAAAGGGCTGGAACCACTTGCAAAGATCATCATGATACAAAACGAACATGATCTGTTAGGCCGGGTGAAGAGCTTTATCAAAGGTGAAGTAAAAAATGCTGCTGAAGCGTTACAGGGAGCACGTGACATCATTGCCGAATGGGTAAATGAAAACGAAGGGGCTCGCAATGCCGTACGTAATTCTTTTGCTCATACAGGCGTTATCTCCGCTAAAGTGATAAAAGGGAAAGAGGAAGAAGGGGCTAAATACCGCGATTATTTTGATTTCAGTGAACCGTTGAGTCGATGCAGTTCCCACCGTTTGCTGGCTCTTCGTCGTGGAGAAGCGGAAGGAATTCTAAGGGTCAGCATTTCTCCTGATACGGACACCACCCTCGATCGACTGAAAAGACGTTTCGTAAAAGGCCGAAGCGAAGTTTCCGATCAGGTTGCCGACGCGGTAGACGATTCTTTTAAGCGGTTACTCAAGCCTTCTATCGAAACAGAGTATGCCAACCTCAGTAAAGCCAAAGCGGATGAAGAAGCGATCCGCGTCTTTGCAGAGAACCTGCGACAGCTTCTACTGGCTCCGCCATTGGGACAAAAACGTGTACTGGGAGTAGATCCGGGGTATCGAACCGGATGTAAGCTTGTTTGTCTGGATGCACAGGGTAATCTGCTTCATAATGAGGCTATCTATCCCCATCCACCACAGAATGAGAAAAGCAAAGCTGCCGCAAAGGTATCTCAATTGGTTGCCACCTATGCCATCGATGCGATTGCCATCGGTAACGGTACAGCCAGTCGCGAAACGGAACAATTCATTACCAATATCCGTTATGACAGGAAAGTGCAGGTATTTGTAGTCAGCGAAAACGGGGCTTCCATTTATTCTGCATCCAAAATAGCGAGAGAGGAATTCCCTGAATACGATGTAACTGTGCGCGGGGCTGTCAGCATCGGACGCCGGTTGATGGATCCGCTGGCCGAACTGGTAAAGATCGATCCGAAAAGTATCGGTGTCGGGCAATATCAACATGATGTTGAACAAGGAGCTTTAAAGAAAAGCCTGGATCAAACCGTTGAAAGTTGCGTAAATATGGTGGGTGTGAATGTGAATACGGCGAGCAAGCATCTGCTTACTTATATATCCGGGTTAGGCCCTACTCTGGCGCAAAATATAGTGGATTATCGGGCAGAGCACGGTCCTTTCCAGTCGAGACGCGAACTAATGAAAGTGCCGCGCATGGGAGAAAAGGCCTTTGAACAAAGTGCCGGATTCCTACGCATACAGAATGGGAAAACACCTTTGGATAATTCTGCCGTTCACCCGGAAAGCTATCCGATCGTCGAACAGATGGCTAAAGATTTGAAGTGCACCGTGGAGGAACTGATTACCAATAAAGAACTGAAGAAGAAACTGGATCTCAAGAAATATATCACGGAGAAAGTCGGTATGCCGACCTTGCTGGATATAATGGAAGAACTGGATAAACCGGGAAGAGACCCGCGTGAAACGATACAGGTATTCTCTTTCGATCCTACCGTAAAGACAATCGATGATTTGAAAGAAGGAATGATATTGCCGGGTATTGTAACCAATATTACCAATTTCGGCTGCTTTGTGGATGTTGGTATCAAAGAAAACGGATTGGTTCATATTTCAGAACTGGCCGATCGTTTTGTCAGTGATCCGACGCAGGTCGTGTCTATCCATCAGCATGTGAAAGTAAAAGTAATGAGTGTGGATCTGGTTCGTAAACGGGTTCAACTATCGATGAAAGGGTTATAAGATGAAGATCAATAAAACAAATGTGGCCAGACTTTTAGATAAAGCGAAAGTGCCTTATCAATTGGTTTCATACGAAGTGGATGAAAACGATTTGAGTGCCATCCATGTTGCAGAACAATTGGGTGAAAACGTAGAACAAGTATTCAAAACACTGATCCTTCATGGAGATAAAAGTGGCTATTTCGTCTGTGTAATCCCCGGAGCAGACGAAGTGGATTTGAAAAAGGCGGCTAAAGTTTCCGGAAATAAAAAATGTGAAATGATCCCGGTGAAAGAATTACTGCCTCTTACAGGTTATATACGGGGAGGTTGCTCCCCTATCGGGATGAAGAAACATTTCCCTACTTATATCCATTTCAGTGCCGAACAATTCGATAATATCTATATCAGCGCCGGACAACGTGGCTTGCAGGTTTTACTGGCCCCGGCCGATCTCGTTCGTGAAACGAATGCTTCTTTTGCCGATCTGGTTAGCGGAGACTAACAAAGACATTATATTAACGCGAATAGCGCGGATTAATATACATAATGTGTATTTCTTATCCGCGCTATTCGCGTCATTCGCGTCAAAAGTATTATCAGAACTTTCTGAAAGTATATCTCTTCCCTTCGCTATTTAGAATTAAATGTTTTCTATTGGATTCTTCGATAGTGAATGTTCGCTTATATGACTTCCAATCAGTAAAAGGCAGGAATCGATCTGCCGGGCGAGGATCGTGAGCAAATTCGAGCATCAGCTGATTATCTTCTCCCAAAGTATTGAAACCATACTGCGATAGATATTTACTAGAATCAGGAATATACACCTGATACATAAACAAAACGTTTTGAAAGTTATAAAACACCGTATCAGCCAGTATCACTTCCCCATCTACTTCCACCTGCTGCAACTGCCATTTGCCTTCCAGCTTATGTTCAATATCATCATTACATGCTGCCAGTATGATTGCGACAGCGGCTATTAACCAGTATTTCATATACTCTTTTTTTATAAGACGCCTTTTGTACTAGGCAATTCATATTTATAAATATCACGGCGAATGGCCATTTTCACAGACCGCGCCAATGCCTTGAAGATTCCTTCTATCTTGTGATGCTCATTGGCTCCCTCTGCTTTGATGTTCAGATTCATACGTGCCGCATCACTCAGACTTTTAAAGAAGTGGAGAAACATTTCAGTAGGCATATCACCTACCATTTCACGATTGAATTCAGCATCCCAAACCAGCCAGGGACGTCCTCCGAAATCGAGAGCTACGCTGCAAAGGCAATCATCCATCGGCAGAGAATAACCGTATCGCTCAATACCTCGTTTATCGCCAAGGGCTTTTAATAAAGCCTCCCCAAGGGCAATAGCCGTATCTTCGATTGTATGATGTTCGTCTACGTTCAGGTCACCTTTTACACGTATAACCAAATCGACACCGGAATGTTTTCCTATCTGATCCAGCATATGGTCAAAAAAGCCTAATCCGGTTGAGATTTCAGTTTTTCCGGTTCCGTCCAGATTGATCTCAACATATATATCTGTTTCCTTTGTTGTACGCTGCACAACAGCACGGCGTTCACCGGCAAAAAGATATTCTGTCACTTTATCCCAATCCTCCGTGATTAAAACAGGAGAAATAGAAGGATTCTTTGCCAGCAATTTTTCTGCTTCTTCATCTGAAGGATGCAACCAGATCCCTTTAGCTCCGAGGTTGACTGCCAGCTCTATATCCGTCAGGCGATCACCGATCACATAACTGTTTGCCAGATCGTATTCGCCGCTCAGATACTTACCCATCATACCGGTACGCGGCTTACGATTAGGAGAATTATCTTCAGGGAAGGAACGGTCAATCAGGATATCATCAAAGACAATCCCCTCTCCTCCCAAGGCCTTCAACATCTTGTTATGAGCCGGCCAGAAAGTATCTTCCAGAAAAGAAGCCGTACCCAGTCCATCCTGGTTCGTCACCATGACAAACTCAAAATCCAACTGTTTACGTATGAAATATAAGTTACGGAATACTTTGGGATAGAACTCCAGTTTTTCCAGACTATCCAATTGATAATCTACCGGCGGTTCTATCACCAATGTTCCGTCCCTGTCTATAAAGAGGGCTCTTTTCATGCTTATATGCTTTTTAATGCTTTCAATAATGCATCGTTTTCTTCAGGTGTACCAACAGTTATGCGCAGGCAACCGTGGCACAAAGTTACATTATTTCTGTTACGTACAATAACACCTTTCTTAACTAATTTATTATATACCGAATCCGCTTTGCCTACATCGACAAGAATGAAGTTGGCATCGGTCGGATACATTTTGTTTACAACAGAAAGTTCCGGCAATGCAGCCTGTAAACGGATACGCTCAGACATGATGCTACGCAGTTGTCTCAACATTTCTGTTTCATTATTCAATATATCCAATGCACGCTCCTGTGTCAGGACATTAACATTGTAAGGATATTTAATCTTATTGAGGATAGCAACAATCTCCGGAGAGGCGAATGCCATACCCAAACGAATACCCGCGGCTCCCCACGCTTTGGAAAGCGTCTGTAAAATGATCAGGTTCGGGAATTTCTTCAGTTCAGGCAGGAATGAAGGTTCTTCCGAGAAATCGATATAAGCTTCATCCAATATGACAATCCCTTCGAAGTTGTTCAGTATTTTATAAATCTCATCCCGGTTCAGGCTGTTCCCTGTCGGATTATTAGGTGAACAAAGGAAGATGATTTTCACCCATTCGTCCACCTCTGCCAGTAATTTATCCGCATCGAGTTCGAAATCGGGAGTCAATGTGACTTTTCTGAACTCCACGTCATTCACATTGGCTGCCACTTCATACATTCCGTAAGTGGGCGTGATACTGACGATACAATCGACCGCCGGATCACAAAATGCACGGATAACAAGGTCGATCGGTTCATCACTTCCATTCCCCAGAAAGATTGAATTACGGTCTACATCTTTCAACTCGGCAATACGGTCTTTCAGTTCCCATTGCAACGGATCGGGATAACGATTATAAGGTTCGTTATAAGGATTCTCGTTAGCATCCAAAAAGACAGATGCACTTCCATGAAACTCGTCTCTTGCTGAAGAATACGGTTTCAACTCCCAAATATTGGGTCTTACCAGGTCTTTTAAATCCATCATATTGTATTCAATCTAATAGTTACTGCATTACGGTGGGCATCCAGCTGTTCGCCAGCGGCCATGATCTGAATTGTTCCACCCAAATTTTTAAGACCTTCGGCTGTGATCTCCTGGAAAGTTATTTTTTTGATAAAGCTGTCCAGGTTTACACCGCTATATGCTTTAGCATAGCCGTTGGTCGGTAAAGTATGATTTGTTCCGGAAGCATAATCACCTGCACTTTCCGGCGTATAAGGCCCCATAAATACACTGCCTGCATTTTCAATCTGTCCGGCAATATGGGAATAATTTGCTGTCTGAATGATCAAATGTTCCGGAGCATACGCGTTTGTAAAGTCTATTACTTCCAGTTCATCCTTCAGGACGATTATGCGGCTGTGTTCCAAAGCTTTTTCTGTTATCTCCTTACGGGATAATTTCGATAATTGCTCCTGGATAGCCTTAATCACCGGTGCGACAATACCTTCACAAGAGGTAACCAATATGGCTTGGCTGTCGGCTCCGTGTTCAGCCTGCGAAAGGAAATCAGCGGCAATAAAGTCCGGATTAGCCGTTTCGTCAGCAATTACTTCCACTTCAGAAGGGCCTGCGGGCATATCGATTGCAACATCTTTCAAACTTACAAGCTGTTTGGCTGCTGTTACATATTGATTTCCGGGACCAAATATTTTATAAACCTTAGGAACAGACTCCGTTCCGTATGCCATAGCGGCAATAGCTTGTATTCCACCGGCTTTAAATATTTTACTAACGCCGGCCGTCTCTGCGGCAAACAGGATTGCCGGATGTACTTTACCTTCTTTATTGGGAGGCGTACATAACACAATCTCCTTACATCCTGCGATATGTGCCGGAACCGCTAACATTAAGACGGTCGAGAACAAAGGGGCTGTCCCTCCCGGAATATATAATCCAACCTTTTCGATCGCAACTGCCTTTTGCCAACAGGTCACACCTGATGTCGTTTCCACTTTTTGTCCGGTGAAACGTTGGGAAGCATGAAACTTCTCTATATTATCTTTAGCCGTACGGATGGCTTGTTTCAGATCTTCAGAAACAAGTTCACGGGCTTCCTGTATCTCGGCTTCCGAAACCTGAAGATCGGCCAGACGAACCTTATCGAATTTCTCTTCATACCGTTTAACCGCAGTATCACCTTCCAGGCGCACCTCGTCCAATACGGTACGGACTGTATCGAATAAAGTCGTAACATCCAATGCCGGCCGTTTTGCCAATGACGCCCAGTCCTCTCTCGACGGATATTTAATTACTTCCATAGCTTAAAGAATCATTTTCTCGATCGGAATAACCAAAATACCTTCAGCACCCAAAGATTTCAACTTGCCAATAATTTCCCAGAAATGTTTTTCTGCGATAACAGACTGAACAGAAACCCAATCGCCATTAGCCAGAGGTGTTACCGTCGGACTTTTCATACCGGGCAATACTTCGATAATTTCATCCAGTTTACTTTTCGGTGCATTCAACAATACATATTTCTTACCTTCCGCCACCTGTATGGCTTCGAAGCGAAACAGCAGTTCATCGAGAATAGCCAGCTTCTCTTCCGACAAGTTATTGTTCGCTATCAGAAGCGCTTCGCTCTGCATTACGACTTCAACTTCCTTCAAGCGGTTACTTACCAACGTACTACCTGAACTTACTATATCAAAGATAGCATCCGCCAGACCGATACCCGGAGCAATTTCAACCGAACCACTGATCACATGGCAATCTGCCTTTACACCTTTTTCTTTCAGGTAAGCTTTCAGTATTTCCGGATAGGAAGTAGCGATAGTCTTTCCTTCAAACCATTCCACACCTTGGTAATCTTCATCTTTAGGAATAGCCAGCGATACACGGCATTTACTGAAGCCCAATCGTTTAACCAGACGAGCCTCTCCCCCTTTTTCTACATACTCATTCTCACCAACAATACCTATATCTGCTACACCATTAGCCACAGACTGAGGTATATCATCATCGCGAAGGAATAAAACCTCTACCGGAAACCCCTTTGCCGATAACAGCAAAATACGTTTGCCTCTGTTCAGTTTGATACCCGCTTCTTCCAATAATAGCATTGTCTCGTCGTATAAACGACCTTTCGATTGTACTGCAATTCGTAACATGTTTATCTTTGTTTTAATAATTATATACTTTCCGAAAACAAAATAAGGCTTACCGAATGACGGCAAGCCTTATTATTAATATTATGCGTATCTACACACCAATCAGCCCACCGAACTACTGCCCGCTGTAATGATGATGATGGTGATGTGATACTCTTATTTTCATTTTTTATTTTATTGATGCCGCAAAGTTACAATAATAATTGAAACTGCAAATAAATCTATCAAAAGATTAGCAAATAAGCTTACTTTTTTTCTAGGAAGCCAGTTTGATGCCTATAATACCTATCACGACCAACATAGCGGACAGGATACGCCATAAACCTGTCGAGTCACCGAAAATAAAGATCCCGATCAGCAAGGTGCCTACAGCACCTATTCCAGTCCACACCACATAAGCAGTCCCTATCGGTATCGTCCGTTGTGCCAGATATAAAAAATATCCGCTCAGTGCCATTGAGATAACAGCCACCGAAAGATAAAGAAAACGCGATCCCGTTGTTTGCGCCAGTTTCATACCTACGGGCCATCCCATTTCAAAAAGACCACCCAGCAATAAATAAATCCATCCCATACTTCATTAGTGTTTAATTCTATATAAATGATCGGCTTGTTGCCGTATTTTGTTTGCCAGCATCTTCGGATAATCCGGATTAACGGCGAAGAAAGCATCGACTTCCGCTCTTGCTTCAGGCGATGTATGTCCGGATAGCAAAGCACGCACCCAGGCTGTCGGGAAAAAGATATCGCCGGTTCGCTGCACTTCCTGCATCGCTTCCAAAGCCGGGCGGATATATGCAATAGCTTCTTCCTGACGTGAATGGTGATTTAAATTGGCCAATGCAGCGGAAGCCCAGGGCTCGACACGACGATTATCCGCTATCAGCAAAGAAGCAAAAACACTATCACGCACCTCCTTATGAGGAGAAACAGAAGGCGAAATAAAAGCATATTCCCGCTTCCGGTCAGGATTTGTGATGCGGGATTGCTGAATGCCGACAATATCGTCCGCCTGCCCCGGTAAACAAAGTGCCAGTGTATAAGACAGATTGATATAATCGTTCTCACTCAACGAACAACCTGCCGGAGCCTGTTCTTTTTTCCATATATTATATAATGTAGCGATTGCTTCCGGCGATTTTGCCAAAGAACGATAGGAACGGAAAGCCTGCAATCGATGCTGCGGGACAGAAGATGTCGTTACAATCTGCCATAAAGTCTTTTCCAATAATTCCGTTTCTGTCGGATACAAACGCTGACAATTTCCGATATAGCCCAAAGCTGCGGAGAATAATAACGAGTTATTTTCCTGTGGCAGATAATTCAGCATCGTTTCCATAAAGAAATCCGGAGTGATTGCCTGATTCAACAGATTCTCGTACAAAGTGATCAATATCGAACCTCTCAATAACTCATTATCGCAACCAGGAAGATAAGCGGCACACGCCCGGGCATCTGCTTCATTCAAACGGAAAAATCCATATCCTTTTCCATCTATATTCGGAATAATGAAACAACCCTCTTCCGGATGTATTTTCAGTTTCTCCCGGGTGAAATCCGAATTTCTTCCGAATGAAACGGAAATTTCCTCCGGATCCCCTGTTTTGGGGACGATCAGATAAGACAAATCCTGCGGCCAGTGAAGCCCTCGGTTAAAAGGATCGGTTTGAGTCACCACCAGACTGTCTCCAACGATAGAAGAAGTGATTTCCGGCATGCCTTTCTCATTAACCCAGATATGGCTCCAGGTTGCCAGATCGTCATCCGTCTGTTTATCCAGAATTTCGATCAAACCGTCCCAAGTGGCATTTCCGTACGCATAAGTTTTTAAATATTCCTGAATACCTTTACGGAACGGCTCTTTTCCCATTTTCTTAATCAGCATCTCAAGAACAACAGGCGATTTATCATAAATGATATTACCATAAACCAAACCTGCGTTGCGAAGATTGTCCAGATCCTGCTTGATCGGATTCGCACCGGCAGTACGGTCTTCAGCGTATGCCGGTGGAATATAATCCTGCATAAAATTCAACGCATGATTCACATTCGGATAAAGGGGAGCCACGATCTGCGAAGCAAAATAATTGGCAAAAACCTCTTTCGTCCATACATCGTCAAACCACTGCATAGTGACATAATCCCCAAACCACATGTGAGCCGTCTCATGGGCGATCAGGGCACTGCGGCTCAACTGCTCGTTCAACGTCGGATTCTCGTTCAGGAACATCCGCCGATCGGTATAAAAGGTAGCTCCGGTATGCTCCATGCCGCCAAACTGAAATCCGGGAAGGATTATCAGATCGTATTTGGCAAAAGGATACGGAACATCGGTATAATCTTCCAACCAGGTCAAAGCATCGAACACTTCCGATGCAATTTCCGGACATTGGGCTTTCTTTTTCGGATCTGTTTCCCGATGATATAAAGAGATTTCCCTTCCATCCCGATTGTACGTTTCGCGAACAAACTTTCCGGCTGTGAAGGCGAACAGATAAGTACTTAACGGCTCTGTCTCTTTAAATGATATTATCTTACGGCCGGGAACTGAAGTTGTATCCGTACTTTCAACAGCACCGTTCGAAACCGCCTGCCACTCTCCCGAAACTTCCAGTGACAAGGTGAACAGGGACTTCATATCCGGCTGGTCGAAACAGGGGAAAGCCGTCCGCGCCCGATCCGGGACCAACAAGGTATAAAGGAACTCGTCCCTCCTGTTCAAAGACTGGTCGGCAGGAATAAAATCGACAGTAATCTTATTTACTCCGACTATACTTCGGTCGGCAGGGATCAGGATATGCTCATTCTTAACCTCATAGGGCACCGGCTGACCGTTCAGCAGCACTAAAGCCACTTGCGAAGCTTCTCCACGAAAGTCGATGATGATCGGCTGCTTTTTCTTTAAAGACAGCTGGATCTCGGCATTCCCTTTCACCGGTTCGCGCTTCGTTTCCGGGATAGAGAAAAACAGATTGTATTTAACCTGTTCGAAATGCTCTTTTCTGAACTGCGCCAGTTCACGGCTTACTCCGGCCTCCTGCAACAAAGCGTCCCTCTGTTGTGTGCCACAGGCAGCTAACAGACCGACGGCTGCCACTCCGGCAATCCTGCATATCGTATGAATGTGTTCCATATTCTTTATTACTCTCTCAAATATTCAGCTATCGACATAAAGTTACGTTCCAGAATATACATCTGCGACGCCATAAAAGTAAAAAATTCTCCCCAATCCTGTTTACGGTGAAAGTCGATTCCTTCTTTAGCGATATAGATACGGGCAACTTCTTTTCCCGTATCTCTCACGAAACAAATATCCCAGATCAGGCCTTCCGGAAAATCCTGTTCGAGCGTTTCCTTATACCATGTAAGGCGTTCAAACATTTCCAACCGGAGATCTTCCCTCTTGTGATTCACTTCAAGGATCACATAAGCTCCTGTACGGTTCGCGTCAAACTTCAACTCCACCCCTTTCACCTTCGTATCATAGAGCGTCCATATCTTCTTACGCCCTCTCAGATTGGGTTGGACTTCGCAAAATGCGGCGAAGCTTTCCCAGAATTCCAGTTTCAGGTTCTTCAAATCGTCTTTACTATACATTATATATAATAGCTCTTTCTGTTACTTATAAACATCTTTTTTTCTCAGTCTTATAATCTCTCCATAATCGGCCAGCGTCTTCATATCGATACGTCTGGAATTTCCAACAATGACGTAAACGATTGGTTTAAGCCGGATGTTATGACGGTAGAAACGGATAATATCCATCATCTCCATACCCGAAATACCAGATAATAAAGCCTCATTCGGATCACAATCAAAACCGTTCCTCTTATAACTGGCCACTTTCTCCGACAAATCCCGGAACGAAGGATAATCATTATTCACCTGATTGATGATCGATTGTTTGATCATAGATATCCGCTCCGGTTTCTCCGGCATTTCACGAATCAGGGAATTCATCACTGCCATTGCATCCAGCGTCTTATCGCTTTGTGTAGACAGCATCGTAACGAACTCTCCAGCCTTCCCTTCCAGCTTACGAGGCGGCAATAAATAACGTCCGCTGACACGATAAGCCAACGAACGAAATTCCCTGATCTCCTGAAACATCAACGATGACATATCTCCACCGAAATAAACGGAAAATAAACGGGATGCCTGGCGCGACCACAAATCATCCGTTACCTCTCCTTTTACAAACCCATAGACAATACTTTGCGAAGCAGTCGGCATATCCATAAAATAAACGGCTGGTTTGTCGTATTCCTTCGGTTCCCGGAAATAAGTGGCATCAGCCGCGATCGTTATATCCTTTAACGACATGGATGCATTTAGCTGTTCTTCAACCTGTTCAATAGAAAGTGTTCCGCAATAATGCAGGTCACACTCCATTCGGCGGACATCTGCAAAAACATCCAGCAAGTCTTTTCCTTTCAATTTCTTTACTTCCGAAAGCGGTAATTTACGAAGATAGCGTGACTGTTCCCCATATTTCACTTTCTCCAATAAAGCATTTACAATATTATCACTGGATTCAAAGAAAGCCTTTTCTGTTACTTTCGCATCATTAATAACCTGACGGATCTGTTTATCGTCTGCTTTTACATGCAAAATGAAATCCCCGGCCAACTGAACAGTTTCTTTAAAATGATTATCGAAGCCTGTGATACGCACAACAAACTGCTTATCGCTTGCATCGAAAGACATCGTACTGCCCAGCACCTGCAAACGTGTACGGAAATCCTGGAACGATAAAGAGTCAGTCCCCAGAAATTGCATGTAATTAGCCAGAAGTCCTAATTTAGGTTGTTCTAACGTTCCGATCTGGTAGATCAGATTAAGCGTAAAAATATCTGTCACCGGGTTGGCTACCGTATATAAAGTAACCAGCGGGCTCAACTTTGCCGTTTGTACATCTTTTTCGAAATCGATAAAATGAGATTTCACGATCTGTGTCGGCAACTGCTCCAACTTCTTCGCATACTCGGAAACAGACTCTGAATTTCTGGGAACCACCGGAGTGAAGTCTGGTTTCTTCAGGTTATCTTTCGGATATTTCCCCGTCTTTTTCGTCACACACAGATAATTCTCACTGAAATACTTCCGGGCAACCTGCATAATATCTTCCCGTGTCAGGGCATTTATCTTTGCTACTTCCTGCAAATACTCGTCCCAGCTTTTCCCCTGCGAACAGAGCGACATCATAATGCGTGCACGCGAATCGATATTTTCAAGATTGGATGCGTACTGGCGACGTTGTTCCTGCTTCAGGCTATTGAATATTTCATCAGTAAAATCCCCTTCCTTCACACGGTTTATCTCACGCCAGACCAGCTTTTCAGCTCCGCCATAGGTTTGAAGCATTAGTTTAGGTATAACCGCTACAGCCAGTATCCCGGCTTCATTCATGCTTTCGTTCATTGCCATACAGGCCATGATCTTCCGGTCTACCATCAGCTTGTCAAGAAACCCGGTGCCGTTGGCATTGTTCAGCATATTAACCGCGATAGCCAACGCCGCCTGATCTTCGTGATTAGCCGGCACACCGCGAAAGCCCAATCCCATCGCCCTTACCAACGGAACGGGGAATTTAACCTTCATCTTCTCTTTTCCTTTAAATGGCGGTATAGCTACCATCTCCTTTTTAGGCGCTTCGCCCGGACGGATACGCGAAAATGTTCGTTCCAGAATAGGCAAAACGGCCTCCGTATCAAAATCGCCACTCAGGATCAGAGCCATATTGGATGCCACATAGTATTCTTCAAAGAACTTCCGCATCTCTGTCAGGCGCGGATTCTTCAGATTCTTTGTGCTTCCGATAATCGGATAGGCATACGGATGCGGAGCAAAATACCGGGCAAGCAAGCGATCCATCACAGGGCCGCCGATAAAGTCGCCATACATATTCTTCTCTTCATAAACCGTTTCCAGTTCGCTTTGGAACAGACGGAAAACAGGATTCAGCAAACGTTCGCTGTTTATCTCCGCCCATTGTGCCATATATTGAGGTGAAAAAGTATTGAAATAGATAGTTGCATCGTAAGATGTTGCAGCATTCAACCCCGAACCGCCATACTTTGAGATCAGACGATTGAATTCATTCGGTATCACATATTCGGAAGAACGGATGCTTAATTCGTTGATCTCTTTCTGGATACGGGTACGGTCTTCTTCCTCTTCCGTGGCTGCCAGTTCGTCATATTTTGCAGAGATAGAGTCAAGTAAAACCTTCTCCGCTTCATAGTTGATGGTTCCGATCTTATCGGTACCCTTAAACATCATATGTTCGAAATAGTGTGCAATCCCTGTATCCGGACAGTCCTTCGCTCCCGCTTTCACGACCACAGCTCCGAAAACTTTCGGCTGGCTATGATCCTCATTCAGCCAGATGGTCAGCCCGTTATTCAGTTTGTATTCTTTAACTTCCAGCGCTTTTGAACTCTGAGCAGCCAACAGATTTGTTCCAGTTGCAAATAACATCATCGTCAACAGTGTTTTCATGGGTCTTCTGCCACATTTACATTATAAATAGCAAAGATACCGGATTCCTGCGAATAAACGGTGTGCCGGGAACAATATTTATGCCCTTCTCACTCAACCAAACGTCCCGTCAAATGTTATCAATATAAAAAAACGATTTGCTTATGGTTAATTTAGGTAGCTGGATGAACAAACTCCTTATCGGTTGGGGCGTGGATCCGAAGATTGCTGATACATTCGATGAAATTATTATTGCCGTATTATTGATTGCGGTAGCAGTCGGGATCGATTATTTATGTCAATATATTTTTGTAGGCAGTGTCAAGAAACTGTCAGAGAAAAGCCGTTTCTTCTGGGATTCGCTGCTGATTAAACGCAAAGTGGTACATAACCTGGTACATGCCATTCCCGGCATTATCGTTTACGCCTTGCTTCCGATGGCGTTTATCCGGGGGAAAGAGTTACTGCTGATTTCCCAAAAGATATGTGCGGTTTATATCGTCATCGTTTTATTACTGGCTATCAATGGTTTCATACTTGTCATTATGGACATTTACAACCATCGGGAAGTAAACAAAAATCATTCTATTAAAGGATTTGTACAGGTCATACAGGTACTCGCTTTCTTTATCGGAGGGATTGTGATCATCGCCATCCTGGTCGGTAAATCACCGGCCACGTTATTTGCCGGACTGGGCGCTTCGGCCGCCATCCTGATGTTGGTGTTCAAAGATACGATACTTGGCTTCGTGGCAGGCATACAGTTATCGGCAAACGATATGCTACGGCCAGGCGACTGGATCACCGTTCCCGGATCGAACGCCAACGGAGTCGTACAGGAAATCACACTGAACACCGTAAAAATACAAAACTTCGATAATACGATCTCTACGATCCCACCCTATACGCTGGTCAATAACTCTTTCCAGAACTGGCGGGGAATGGTTGAATCGGGAGGACGGCGCGTAATGAAATCCATTTTCCTCGATCTGAACACAATCAAATTCTGCACACCCGATATGCTCGATAATATGCGCAAAGAAATCCCCCTGCTTGCAGATTATAAGCCGGACGAAGGTGTGACACCCACCAATTCGCAGATGTTCCGTATCTATGTAGAGCGTTACCTGACCAGTCTGCCGGTCGTAAACACCGACCTCGACCTGATCATCAGCCAGTTGCAATCGACAGAATACGGTGTGCCTATCCAGATCTATTTCTTTTCCCGCAATAAAGTATGGAAGGAATACGAACGCATCCAGTCGGATATATTCGACCATTTCTTTGCGATGATCCCTCAGTTTGAACTGAAAGTGTATCAATACTCTGATTAATGCAGACTTGGGCAGCAACGATTTTTTCCCTACATTTGTGTTCATAACTTTAAATACAAATATATGAGTGAATTACAACAATGGATCAATAGTTACCTGATTAAATGGGGATTAGTACACGATTCGGCAAACATTTGGGACAACCTGGTCGTCTTACTGCTTCTAATAGCAATAACCGTCGGTATCGATTACACTTGCCGTTACATTTTCCTCGGATTATTTAAACGCTTCGCCAAGAAAACCAAAAATCAGTGGGACGACCTGATCGTAGAACGGAAGATCATCAATAAACTGATGCATCTGATCCCGGCGATCTTGGTTTATATCATGCTTCCGCTGGCACTTCCCAGAGAGGAAATGCCGACTTTACTCGGTATCCTTCAAATGGTATGCAGTATCTATATTGTAGCCGTTGTACTACGATTCATTAACGCTTCACTGAACCTATTATTAGAGATATACAACCGGAAAGAATCGATGAAGAACAAACCGTTGAAAGGGTTTGTACAGATCATTCAGGTGATTGTGTTCTTTGTCGGTGGAATAATCATCATCAGCATCCTGATCGGTAAATCGCCCGCTACGTTATTTGCCGGACTAGGTGCTTCTGCCGCTATCCTGATGTTGGTTTTCAAGGATACGATACTCGGCTTCGTGGCAGGCATCCAGTTATCCGCAAACGATATGCTTCGTCCGGGCGACTGGATTACGATGTCCAAATATGGGGCCGACGGTACGGTTATTGAAGTCACACTGAATGCCATCAAAGTACGGAACTTCGATAATACAATCACAACTATACCGCCTTATGCGCTGGTGAGCGATTCTTTCCAGAACTGGCGGGGAATGCTGGAGTCAGGAGGACGCCGCATCAAGCGTTCCATCAATATCGACATGAACAGCGTACATTTCTGCACACCAGAAATGTTGGCGAAGTTCCGCAAGATATCCCTGATCACCGACTATGTGGACAGTAAACAACAGGAGCTGGAAAAATATAACGAAGAGCATAACATCGATGCCTCCATCTGGGTAAACGGCCGCCGTCAGACTAATCTGGGCGTATTCCGTGCTTACCTGGTAAACTACCTGAAAAGCAATCCGAATGTAAGCCAGACGCAGACCTGTATGGTACGCCAGTTACAGCCTACAGAAAAGGGAATACCGCTGGAGCTCTATTTCTTCGCTTCCACCACGCAATGGATACCGTATGAAGATATCCAGTCAGATGTATTCGACCACTTGCTGGCCGTTGTACCGGAATTCGGATTAAGCGTATTCCAGGGTGTATCAGGAGCTGATTTACACCATATAAGAATTGAGAAAAGCGACCTCAATCTATCTCTTTGAAAGGCTTCTGAATAATCTCATAATAAGGGAACGGAGGTTTGACGTATTCTTCGAAAACTTCCGTTTCCACCAATCGCTCGGTTTCGTAATCAACTTTCCAGCCACGGTTATATTGGGTGGTGATCCGGATAAGATCATAGTTCTCATCATCCTCCTTGATAGACAACATGCCATGTTCACCGGCAACTGGTTCGCATTGTTCCGGCAAAGTTAACCAGGCTTTAGTCTGTGCCTTCTGTTCGCTTTCGTCAAAATAAATAAGATGGTCGATCAGCTCAGTAAAAATCTCCCACTTCATATCATAAGGGAATGTAAGAGCAAAGACCTGATTGTTTATCGGATGCATACGGATGATCGCATCGTAATCGCGGGAATTATATATGTCAGCGAACGTACACAACATCACATCCATTTGTTCTTCACTCACTCCGGCCACTATCACCATTTTGTCATTATTAACAAGCGCTACAGGACGCAAAGACGGATCAGGGCGCCCGGTTTCGGTACCTTTGTTGAATTTACGGCGCAGATAAAGAATCAGGGCGACGCCTATCGCACCAAAGAACAATATCTTTTTAATCGGCCATTTCTTTTCAGGTTTCTTTGACTCAAAAATAATATTATTCTCTCCCGTTGCATCTTCCAGACGGAATGGAACAGGAATAACTTTCTCGTCGGCTATATTCTCCCCGTTACGGGTTGCCGGAATCCATTTCCCGCTCGTCAGGGCAACCAGGCGAATGGCTTCATCATTCAACAACGGTTCCGAACCCAGGAAAATATGCGGATTTGTTACCGAACCATCCGGTTCGACCGTGCAAGAAACAAGAACCGTACCGCTCACCTGTTTCCGGATCGCTTCTTCGGGATATTCCATATTTTGCCGGATAAACCTGAACTGTGCAGCCGACCCTCCCGTGTATTCGGGAAAAGTACGGTCTGAACCTTCTTCGCGGGCAATCGGACTGTAAACACCCTCACTGGTTTTCAGCAGATAAGAGAGCATATATTGGTCGCCTTCCATCCTACTGAAGCTCATGGAACGATACCCCAACGATGGCAGGTTGTTGATATTCTTCCCTTCATTATCCGGTGGCAAAATCACGACATCCATCAATCCCACCTTTACCTTTGAGAAACGCAAGCCGTTCAACAAAGTGAGATAAAGAGACTGGCGGGCCATACCTTTTTCCGGAGATTTTTCTACCTTGACACTCTCGAAACGATATTTCCAGTCAATAAGAACTTTATTCTCAAAATCATCTGCAAAAGAATAAATAATACTGATCCTTGCACCACCCAACAGAGGTATAGGTTCAGTCACAATCCCTTTCAATTTCGGATTATCGGGAGTGAAAGCCGTAAACTTGCCTTCATTCGTTCCGAAACGGGTAAACGTTTTTGCCGGAAAGATAGCCTCCAGGCGGAACTGGGACAACTCTTTATCACCCGGCTTAGGCTCTTCGATGATCAGACTGTCCAGATAAGGTTTTACCTCCTGACGCAGATGCAATTGTTCTTCTGTCAGACTGTTTTGTTGTGCAGCTGCTCCGCTAAATCCACAGAGCAGAGCCGTCAGAAGCAATACGAATAAAGGAGCTGTTTTCATATTAATAGTAATGTGTTTAACGATTATCAGAATTGGAAATAGATAAACGGCTGTACGCCGGCACTCTTGAACTGCACGACGACAAAGACCATGATCGCCAGAATAACAGCCTGTACCAACAGAGGTGAACGGGTTACTACACCCTGCACCGCATTCTCTGCCGACTTAGGCATAAAGTGAAGCACATAACCGACCACCATCAGCGTAAAGACACCTTTATATCCTGTAACGAACTGTGTGAACACTTCCGGATGGAAGTTGGTAAATATCTGCGTCAGCATCTCCTTCACCGTCTGCATGGAGTCGGCGCGGAAAAAGATCCAACCGAAGCAAACCAGATGGAAAGTAATCAGTATTCCTAAAACTCTGCGCCAGGGCTTCATCTCCGAGCCTAATTGCTTGAAACTACTGAATCGTCCCATAATAAACTTATGGATAGCCAGCGCCACCCCATGTATGGCCCCCCAAATGATAAAGCTCATGGAAGCACCATGCCATAAACCACCGAGCAACATCGTGATCATCAGGTTTATATAAGTACGAATCTTGCCTTTCCGGTTACCTCCCAGCGATATATACAAATAGTCCTTCAGCCAGGAAGATAAAGAGATATGCCAGCGCCGCCAGAACTCCGTAATCGTAGCAGACTGATAAGGAGAATCGAAGTTTATATTGAAACGGAAGCCCAGCAACAAGGCGATACCGATGGCCATATCCGAATATCCGGAGAAATCGCAATAGATCTGCAGCGCATAACCATAAACGCCTAACAGGTTTTCTACCCCGGTATAAAGCAACGGGGCATCGAAGATACGGTCTACAAAATTCAGGCTGATATAATCGGAGATCACCGTTTTCTTGAACAACCCGCACAATACCAGAAACAGCCCCTCCCCGAATTCAGAACGGGTAACGGTTGGATTCTTGTATATCTGCGGGATAAAGTCGCGGGCACGGACGATCGGCCCGGCCACCAACTGCGGGAAGAATGATACATAGAACACATAATCGACCCAGCGCGTCAGTGGGGTTATTTTTCCCCGGTACACATCGATAACATAACTGATTGTCTGGAACGTAAAGAAAGAAATACCGACAGGCAGGAAAATATCCATAGGCTGATACGTAACACTCTGCATAGAGGTATTCCCAAACTGATAGCCAAACTCCCGGGTAACGGTAGCAATGATCTCAAGCAGGAAATTGAAATACTTGAAATACCCCAATAGCCCCAGATTGATACACAAACTAAGGACAACCAACAACTTACGTTTCCACCTGGCAGCAGTATGGTATATGCCCTGCGCGATACAGAAATCTGACGTAGCAGTAAACAGCAGCAGGAAAAACCAGAACCCGCTACTCTTATAATAGAAATAAAGGGAGAACAGCGTTACATAAATAATACGAGCCAGCAAATGTTTCCTGAGCGACATATAAATGATCAGGAAGCCAATAAAAAGAAAGAAGAACAGCCCGCTGCTGAACAGTATCGGTGAAAGACGGTGATAGGTCAGTATCTCGCCCAGTTTTGAGAAATCCAGATTATCGAACATCGTTGTTGCCTGTAATATATCGGTTATAAGTTTGCATCAGGGCACGGTACAATAAAAGTCCCTGTTCCTGATAGCCTTCTTTAGTAAAATGAACGCGGTCTCTACCCATCAGTCCCGCCTTATGCCATTTGGCACTCGAACTCTTTCCGCCTGTCGCTGCAAATAAATCCCAGCAGGCCAGGCCTTCGCGATGGGCTATTTCTGTAATAGCTTTTGCGGCACGTTCCGTATTTTCGTTGCGCACATACGTCCGTTTCCTATTTACAGTCACCCGCTTATAGCATTCGGGAGGCGTTGTAAGCAGAATGGCGGTATGCGGCATCTGTTTTTTTACCAAAGAAATAAATGCTTCAATTTGTCCGGCAAACTCGCCACGGGTAAAACGTCTGCCGAACGTTTCATTGGTTCCCAGCGAAATGATCAGCAACGACGGATTCAGCAAAGCCAGCTGGCGGACATAGTTCTCGTCCGTGTAGTTCACATACATGGCTCCGTTCACTCCCACCGAATGGTATAAAATACCCGGTTGGCCATTCGTCAGATTGAAACCGTAATACACATTCTTAAAAGAAGAGGCAGGCAGCAGGTTGTCCGTCCCTTGTTTCCGGCGGGTACTGTGCAGCTGCAATGTATCTGCCAGGCAAAAGATACGGAAGGTGTCGGCTATGACACCCGGCGCACAGGAGGTTGTGCTTAATGTCGTCCTGACCGAATCTTTCAGTTTTCCGGCAGGAAGCATCGGCATAGACTTCTCCCCCCGGTAAATGACCACCTGGTTAAAAGAATACCCGGCCCCGTTGTTCGGTGCCATGCTGATATCGAAGTTGATAGAAGGCGATACGGACTGGATACCGATCCCTCCCGGCCCGATCGGTGCCTTCCGGTTATTCTGGATACAACGTCCGGCAACCCATTCTTTGGCAACAGAAGATATAAAATAATCGTCCGGCTCATTGCTCTTGCTCAGTTTGAAAGGGGCAATCCAACCCCGTCCGGCATTCCCGAACTGTTGCTGCAGGAGACGCATCATGCGTCCGCTGTAATGACCGGCCTGAATATGCGAGTCGCCCAGTTGAACGATGGTCACGACCGTATCTTTCCCGGCACGTAACGAATCGAGTGCCGCAAAAAAGTCCTGTAAAGGAGCATACTGTTTCACGCCGCTGTCTGAAACCGGCAACAGGATCGAGTCGACAACAGCACCGATCTTATAGGAAAGAGATGGCAAAGCGACAGTATCCGGCGCGATCAGCGTATCTTGCATAGCTATACCCGCATCCCGAACCGACGAACGGGAAGGCGAAAGGTTCTTCGCCCCTACGGTAATCGCTATCAGCGCCAATAAGACCGACAAGTTAATTAACCACTTTGTCTGCTTCATCATAAAACTCCTTTTCTAATAATAATGCTTTAAATAACGCAGTCGCGATTTCGCGTCCGCCACGGAAACTAAGATGCGTATAATCCTTGCTGGCCCAATTATTCTCCACGAAGCGAACCATACTGTTCTCGCCTCCCATTCCGCCAAATGTATTCCAGAACGGAATACCCGCTTTACGGGCGATCTGTCTTTGCGTATGAAGCAACGCCAAGACGGCAGGCATCGTCTCAAACTCGCCGTCTTCCTGATGGCTGCGATCGGAAACGCCCAGCAGCAAAACGTCTGCTTCCGGGAAACAAACCTGCACACGACGGACAGCTTCAACCATCCGGTTACTATACCATCCATAATGCAGCACACTGTCGCTCACCACATTCAGCCCATACTGGAGAATGATCAGGTCATACGGACGCACCTTGCTCAGACTCCGGCAGCGTGCGCTGTCCAGACGGGTAAGGATCATACCGGAATTACCTCGCAAAGAATAGTTATCTACCACAATGCCCGAATTATCTTCCAAGGCAAGACCTAAAGCCCGGAAACCGTCCGTTTCCGTAAACGAAAAAGAAGCTTCGGTAAATGTACCTTTCCTTTCGTACTGGGTTATTTCAGTGGTAACGGGAAGTAGTTCATTGATCGTATCGGGTTCGCCGTTGCAGAACAGTTTCATACGGGTTCCCGTGTTCTGTTCATATAGGAATTTCAGGGAAGAAACGGTCTGTAATTCCGGATAACGGTTCGTCGTCTTTACCGAAACGGAAGCCTTTTCACCTTTCGGCTCGAACATCATGCCCGAAAGCGTATAGCCGTGGTCATGATCGGTCAGCATCGACCAGGTATGCCATCCCTCCGACCACTGTTCGACCGTAGGACGGAATTGTGATGCCACGGAAGCAATCGGAACGAATCCGACCCCGCGTCCGCCAAACTCCTTCTGTAAAGCCGAGCGCAAGTCTGCAACCACGATATCCCCTTCGATAAACGAGTCGCCAAGGAAGGCCACACGAACCGGCCGCTTCAACTCCTTGCCTTTCTTTAGTGCGGCAAAGAAACGTTTCAATCCGATATGTCCGACCGAATAGTCTTCAATGTGGGTACCGAGCGAGTCAGCCCCCTGAACGGAGTACATTACATTGTACAGAGAATCACGCAAAGCCAGTGCCGCAGAATCGATCCCCGTAGAGCGGATGATCGAATCGCGCAAAGCAACCGAGTCTATTTGCAACGTATCCGGCTGTTCAAGCTGCCTGCGCAGGGAGTCCATCGACAACGATTGCGTCTTTACCCGTAAATCCGAAAGTAAGTCAACCTTTTTTATTTTCTGTCCGAACAACTGATCCGGCAGATAATACAGTCCCAGGCAGATACAAAACGTGATAAGTAATAACACCAGTAATCTGCCGAAATTATCCTCTTTATTCATTTACTCAATCTTACGAAGGTGCAAAGATAGGGATAAAGTTGTTATGTTCATGTATAGTTATAAAAATAGCTTCGGTATTTCAGACGGCTCACAAGCAACCCGTATACCCGCTTCTTCCATCGCCCGGATCTTTTCAACGGCCGTACCCGTTCCTCCGGAGATAATAGCTCCGGCATGCCCCATCTGTTTACCCGGCGGGGCCGACTGTCCGGCAATAAATCCGACAACCGGTTTCGTTACATGCTCACGGATATATTCGGCCGCCAGTTCTTCCGCGTTACCGCCTATCTCGCCGATCATCACGATAGAATGCGTATCCGGATCATTCTCAAACATTGCCAGCAGTTCGCGGAAGTAAAGGCCGACCACAGGATCGCCCCCCATCCCTACGGCGGTAGATTGTCCCATCCCATTGGCTGTCAGATGATAAACCACTTCATAGGTAAGTGTTCCGCTCCTGCTTAACACGCCGGTGTGTCCTTTCATAAACACTTTACCGGGAAGGATACCGACAAGGCTTTCGCCCGGAGAGACCAATCCGGGACAATTCGGCCCGATCAGCTTCGCACCCTTCATCTGCACGAACCGGTAGGCTTTGATCACATCGACTGTCGGAACTCCTTCAGTGATACAGACAATCAGCCCGATACCCGCATCGGCCGCCTCCATGATGGCATCGGCAGCAAAACGGGCGGGAACAAATATAATAGAGGTATTTGCCTGCGTTTGCTGCACGGCGTCGTACATCGTGTTGAATACCGGAATATGATCGATCTCGGTTCCGCCTTTGCCCGGCGAAGTTCCACCAACGACGTTAGTTCCATATTCTTTCATTTTCAGTGCATGGAAAAGCCCGTCGCGTCCGGTGATTCCCTGTACGATCAGACGGGTAGATTTATTGATCAGTATGCTCATGATGACTATTTTTTGCTGTTTTGTGATAATTCTACGGCCATCAGGGTTGCTTCACCCATCGTTTCGGCCACTTTAAAACGGGTATTGCGCAACAGATCGCGCCCCTCTTTCTCATTTGTCCCGGTCAGCCGGACAATAACGGGAATATCATTGTTTATCTGCTCGAAAGCTTTCAGCAGGCCGTAAGCCACATCATCGCAGCGGGTAATCCCACCGAATATATTAATCAGCACCACCTTTACTTTCGGATCTTTCAGCAGCAACTTCATCGCTTCGATTACTTTTTCCGGATTGGAGCTACCGCCGATATCCAGGAAATTAGCCGGATCGCCGCCATATAGTTTGATCATATCCATTGTAGCCATAGCCAGACCCGCCCCGTTAACCATACAGCCGATCTCACCGCCCATGTGCACGTAACTGAAACCGCTTTCCTTTGCCCGGGCTTCTATCTTTTCTTCCTCGGTAGGTTCAAAAAGGGAAAAGACACGAGGCTGCCGATACAACGCATTGTCATCGAAAGTCATCTTGGCATCGATCGCGATCAAGACACCTTCCCGTGTCATAACCAGTGGGTTTATCTCCACCAGGGAAGCATCTTTCTCTATAAAAAGCCGGTACATATTCTGTATAATCCCGGCCAGTTGATTGACCTGGGAAGTTTTATCAAACAGGGTAAAAGCATAACGCCGCGCCAGATAATCAGGAATTCCGATCAACGGATCGATCCGGAAATGGAAAATCTTTTCGGGTGCGCGGTGTGCCACTTCTTCAATGTCCATTCCCCCTTCGGCACTCATCATCAGGACGACCGAGCGGGAATTACGGTCGATCACAAAACTGATATAATACTCCAGATGGATATTCACCGCTTCGCTGACAATTACCCGGGTGACGGGATAATCTTTAATAGTCATGCCCAAAATACTTTCGGCATGCTGCAAGGCTTCTTCGGCATTCCCAGCCAGCTTCACACCGCCGGCTTTACCTCTTCCCCCGGTCAGCACCTGTGCTTTGATTGCTACTTTTTCATTCCCCAACTGACTGAAGGCAGCCACAACCTCCTCCGGCGTACTACATAAAATATGCCGCTCGACCGGTATCCCATAATCTGAAAAGAGTTTTTTTGCCTGAAATTCGTGTATCTTCATCGGATAATAAATTTAGTGGTTCCTACTTATATAATAAACAATCGGGACGACCGTTAGTTTAAATAATCAATTAACACGATACAAGAATTATGGAAGACTTGAAAGACAGAAAATGGAAAGTGCTTGAAAGTACTTATCTCCACCATAAACCGTGGCTGACCGTACGAAGTGAACGGGTTGAACTGCCCAATGGCAACCAGATCCCGGAATATTTTGTTTTCGAATACCCGGAATGGATCAATATAATCGCCATTACGAAAGATAAAAAGTTTGTTTTTATCAGCCAGTACCGCCACGGTTTGGGAGAAACATCTTATGAACTTTGTGCCGGTGTTTGCGAAAAAGAAGACGGTACGCCACTCGTTTCCGCCCAGCGGGAATTACTGGAAGAAACCGGTTTCGGCAAAGGTGAATGGAAAAAGATCATGACAATTTCCGTGAATCCCAGTACTCATACCAATCTGACTCATTGTTTCCTGGCGACAGATGTCGAGCAAGTCAGCAATCAACACCTGGAAGATACGGAAGATCTGGCCGTCCATATCCTTACACTCGAAGAAGTGATCGAACTGCTGAAAACCGACCAGATAAAACAGGCATTACATGCCGCTCCACTCTGGAAATATCTGGCTTTAAACCATCTGGTATAGACTGGGAGATGCAGACTTCCCCGTTAATAATCACAATTTGATTAGGATAATTCATCCTCTTTTCATATATTTGTTAAGGAAGAATATGAGGAGGATGAGTTATGAGTAACATTTCAGACTATATCGAACAATTTGTCCTGGATAAACTGAAAGAGTTTAACGAAGGAAGAAATGCTGACAAAGGCGTGTACTATATTCTTTTGCCTAATGAAAAGACCGCTTATTATACGCTTTGGTTCTATAACCCGGGTGCTGAATATCATCCGAATGTTTTCCTTTCGACATTGGATGTCAATGCGATCAACTCAGTAGAAAAAGCGATGAAGGCCGTAGCCAACTCCTTCGCCAGGCTGAACATTACCCCCCGTATCGACTCCATATCCCACAATGCCGACGACGTTATCACTTTCGGCAAATATCGCGGATACCGTTTATATCAGATCGTGACGATCGACCCTAAGTATGTGGCATGGATTGCCAACAAATATGAAGCGCGTGTACAAAGTGAAAGGCGTTTTAAGGAACTGGCGGCAACCTATGCATGGGTTCATCAGGATCTATATACTTCCCGTATGCACAAAGTACCCGTTAGTCGATTTGTCGGAGTAATAGACGAAAAACTTAGTGACCTGCATCTTTCCATACTGCGGGTCAAAGTGGAAGATAATCCATATAAGACCCGTACTATCCGGGGAACCACCCATTTTTACGCCGACCAGAAAATCGTTGCTTCGGACGAAGCAGGCAACCTGTTTTTCTTCACCATCCGTGCAACCGACCGCAGTCTGGAAAGCGGCAAATTAAGCAACGCCGACCATCCGTATCAGATCGGGGAAAAAATGCATATCCGCTCAGCCAAAGTAATCAAACATTATACCTCCCGAAATATACGGTATACGAAATTAGGGTATATAAAACTGCATTGACTCCAACGATGTCCTATTATATACCTATTTCAAAGAAATATTTAATTATCTCCCTTTAATTATAAGGAATTCATTACATTTGCAGTATAATTAAAAAAGAATAACCAACCATGACAAAAAAAGAATATCCATTACCGGAAGAAACTTCGCAAAATGTAAATGAGCCCCAGGCTGCATACGGATTCAATACAGAGATCCAGCGTCCTCCCTGTCAATATACTCTTGAAGAACTGAATAAACGCCTGGATCAGGCAGAAGAAGAAGCTCGTCAAGGTTTAGGATTGACTACAGAGGAACTCCGTAAAAAATATAATCGATGGAATATATCGTAAAATGGATGCCTATTGCACAACTCGACCTGGAGGATATCTATCAATTTTATCTATCCAAAAGCGAGCAGGTGGCTAATGATATATGGAACCGTCTATTAGAGTCCGCCGATCCTCTTAAGATATTTGCATATGCAGGACCGGTAGAACCTCTTTTAGCCAATAGAGAAAAAGAATATCATTCGCTGGTCGTTGAGAAACACTTCAAACTTATATATTATATAGAAGGAAATAATGTACGTATCACAGCGGTTTGGGATATACGAAGGGATCCTGAATATCTAAAATATTCCATCAAGTAAGTTCTACTCTTTTCTTTCTAATATAGATCATCCCTCCTATAAAGAAGCAAAACCCAGCTATGGTTAAGATCAGAATACGGTAGTTACTGGTGTGATGGATTTCCTGTTTTTGTATTTGTTCCACTGTTCTGGCGGTATAGGATTGTTGCGTTGCAGAGGTAGAGGCCAGGCTGTCGATACTGCTGCTAACCTGTTGCAGGCGGGCTACGGTAAGGCTTTGCAGGGGTTGCCTGCCCGAACTGTCTGGTGGAAGGAAAATGACCTGTTTTAGTTCCCACGATAAGGAGTCGTTCAGGATAGAGCGACTTTGTAATAACAAGCTGTCGTTACGGTCTATTCTGACTGACTCGTTCCGATTTGCATTTTCCTGCCGGCGCACAGTTTTTTTCATACCACAGCTAAAGAATAAACAGGCAATACAGAGCATATAAACAAGCACCTGCATCCGGTTCCTGCCGGATTGCTTCAATGACAGATGC